>ERZ808046.1-NODE-1-length-656478-cov-9.066430_pt1 | contig 656478 bp, 622 predicted proteins | sample MGYA00380196_ERZ808046 | MGnify/ENA primary metagenome ERZ808046 (study PRJEB31490, sample SAMN06133421) | mouse gut metagenome | isolation source: Z6_2 | host: mice | place: China: Chengdu | collected 2015-05 ...
TACGCAAGAATTTCTTTGGAAGCCAATATCTTTTTACACGCTTTATCATTGTTAATTTTATCTTCTGCTGCCTTAACCGCCTGCGCGGTATACGTGTCCTGGCGCATTTCATCCCTCCCAGTGTCCTGTATTCGTTTCCAAAAGCCGGATAATATGCCATCCATTGAGGATATGCTGATGATGCTTCATATAATATTTCTGCACCATCAGTATAACATTTTTTAATTTCTCACGCAATACTTTCTCAATATACATCCAGATCTCTTAATTACACCTACTCATCGCCTATAAAAAATGAAATCGTTAAAATTTTTTGTAGTTGCACATAGACGTCTTTTTGCAACTTCTGTGTATTGGTTACTCAAATCAATGCCAATCCCCCTTCTTCCCAACCGGACAGCAGCATCTACCGTACTTCCTGTTCCAGAAAAGGGATCCAGCACGATTCCTCCTGTAGGACACGTAGACAAAATCGGAACCCGCAATAATTCTTCCGGAAAGACAGCGCAATGAGCGTCTTTTCTCCAGATATCTTCTGGAACAATTCTCCAAATATTTGACGGTAAAAACCCTTTTTTTCGCATTTTTACGATAAAAAAACCTTTATCACTGAGCTCTTTCGCACGTCCGCTGATTTTCTTACTTTCACTGTGATAGACTCTTTGCTCTCCTCTTATGGTCATTCGAAAATCGACAATCTCTCCCTTCTTCATCTCATCAAGGGTTTCCTTTAATGCTGTGAGAGCATTTTGTTTTTCTTCATCAGACAAAACTTCTGAGGATTGGATTTGAGAAAGATATTTTTTTCCGGTTACTCCTGTAGCAGAAATAATTTCTCCGTTTTTCTCGTAAGCTTCTTTTTCCGGAACAATTCTTACTGCATCTGCATCAAAATAGTATTTACTGCTTTTTACAAATTGAAATACATGTTCATAGATATCCCGAAAGCGATCCTTGCAGCTCTGCGTCCCTTTCATCTGATCCCATACAATATCACTCCTAAGAATCCAGCCTTCTTTTTCCATGGCTAAAGCGACGCGCCATGGCATCCCCATCAAACATTTCTTCCAAAATTTATCCCCAATATTGAGCCAAAATGTTCCGGAAGGCTTTAATACTCTTTTTACTTCCCGTATCACTGCCATCAGATTTTCAACATATTCCTCCGGGGAAGCTTCCATTCCGATTATATTTGATAATTCCCCATTGTAATCCTCATATATTCTCTGCTGCCAGTACGGCGGAGATGTAATAATGCAATCGATGCTGTTATCCGGAACACGTTTTAGGACATTTGCACTGTCACCAATTTCAAAGCAATATACAAAATTACCGTTTAACACATTTTCAATCATTAATTACTCCATCCTCCCGGCCTTTTTTCGCTGCATTTTCAAGAAAATTTTCCTGCGTCAAGTATTGGTCAGGATTTGCTCCCGCTAAAATTTTGTTGATCCCATTTAAATCTGTACTTACCTGGCGGCTCACTGCAAGCTCAAATTTATTTTCTTCTTTATTCCACTGGAGCCGGTATGTCATAAAATGAATCACATCATTGAAATCCTGACGCAAATCTGACGTATCAACTGCGTTTTCTAAATACTCCAACGCAACATCCTGAATTACAAAAACAAGTTTTTTATTCCATGACTCTATAACCTGTCCTTTTTTATAAACTTGCTGCATCATGGTTTTCATAAATTCATTTGCCCAATTTAATCCATATGTATGGTTCTCCTTATAACGTCCGTATTTTAAAAGGTCTTTGACATAAGGATAAGGCGAGCCTGTTGTTCCATTAGCCTGAAATTCCACACAGAAAAAGTCGGATGGATTTTTTCCCTGTGCATCTGTTTTAATGGCCACGTAATCCACATTTCCGCTGACCCCCATGTTCACTTCTTTTACCCAAACATAGTGCTGCCATTCCGGGAAAAATTTATCGTGAATGGACTGGAAAACAGTCTTTTCCAAAAACCGAAAAGGACAAATAATAACGGGTTCATAATGATCCAGGAAAGAGCCCTGGTATCCCAAAGAGCAGATTCCTACTTTAATGTGGGGCTCACTTTTTCGCGGTTTTGTACATTCCCGCCCTAAATATGGACAAAACTGATTGGCTCTGTCATTTTGGGCGGCTTCAGAATTATCGTTATAGGTATGTCCAAAGACTTCTATCGGGTATCTTCCAATTTCGGGTTTCATCTCTTGTCCTCTATCTTATCATTATTCCTGTTTTCTATGAAAATCCGCCGCCGACAGGCGGCATAAGTTCAGGTATGCCTCTGCGCCCGCCAGACTTTTCTGTGTGGCAGTATGTCCGCCACTAGGCGCATGCAGTTTTTCTATGCAAGTCATACTCTATATCATAAATGGTATCCCGCCAAAACAGCAACCCTTTTCCGGCATTTTCATAAAATCTTAATGATTTTATCTCCCATCCCAGGATCATTTATGATATAATAGGAACACTACCAATGAAAAGGAGCCATTATGAATAAAAAAGTAATTCTTGGTATTTCTGCCGCCGCAGTAGCGGCTGTGATTGCAGGGGCAGGCGCTGCCCTCATGACTTCCGCACCGCCGGAAAAGATTGATTTATCTTCTACCTACACCACCCCAGCTCCTTCTGAGGAGGAAACTGCTCCGCCGGAGACTACGACTCCGCCGGAAACCACAGTGCCGGAAACCACTTCCCAGGCTGAAGAGGATGTTTCAAAAATTTCCGCATCAATAGAAACGTATACCTTAGGCAAAATTTCGATTGAATACCCTCAGGTGGAAGGATTAAGCGACGAAGCGCTGCAAACCACTATTAACGATACCCTGCGCTACAATGCTCTTTCTGCTTCTGTTGGATACAAAGCGGATGAATCCAAGGACACCTTTTCCATAAAATGTCAGGTGATTTCCATAGACCGCCGCAGCCTGACTGCCCTTTATACCGGCCTCTTTACCCCGGAAGGCGCCGCCTATTCTACCAATGTTTTTTACAGCAATACCATGGATCTGCGGGATGGATCCAACCTGGGCTTAAATGATTTTACAGATTCCTACACCATGGCCGGATATGTGTTAAGCTCTGACGTAACCTTTTCCGGTTTAACGGATGAGCAGACCGCCGCTGCCCTTGCTTACCGTGAGACTTTGACCATTGAGGAATTCACCGACATTTTTAACCAGGCGGATTTTCCACGTCAGACTGGCGTGCAATGGCCTCCGTCTTTTAGCTACGAAAAGCAGGGAAGCATTTTCTTTACTTTCCCTGTCCCCCATGAACTGGGCGATTATGTAACCGTGCGCTTTGATCCTTCTACTAAGTGATGGAATGTTTTACAGGAGCACATTGTAGGAATTTAATTTTTAGGAAGAAATGGAGATTCATATGGAAAATGTAGTAATGTTTGACCACCCGCTAATTCAACACAAGATTTCCCGGTTACGGGATAAAAATACCGGCACCAACGAGTTCCGCAAGCTTATTGAAGAGATTGCCATGCTTATGGGCTACGAGGCCCTGCGGGATCTTCCTCTAAAGGATGTGGAGATCGAAACGCCTCTGGAGACCTGTATGACCCCCATGATTTCCGGGCGCAAGCTGGCTGTGGTTCCTATTCTCAGAGCCGGTCTTGGCATGGTAAACGGAATTCTGGCCCTGACTCCCACTGCCAAGGTGGGACATATCGGGCTGTACCGGGATGAGGTAACTCATGAACCTCATGAATACTACTGTAAGCTGCCCAGTCCCATTGATGAGCGTACCATTATTGTTACGGATCCCATGCTGGCCACCGGCGGCTCTGCTGTTTCAGCTGTGGATTTTATTAAAGACCATGGCGGAAAAAAGATTAAATTTATGTCCATTATTGCCGCCCCCGAAGGGTTGGAACGGCTTCACAAGGCGCACCCGGACATCCAGATTTATGTAGGCCATCTGGATCGGTGCCTCAATGAAAATGCATATATCTGCCCTGGATTGGGGGATGCCGGGGATCGGATTTTTGGGACGAAGTAAATCCGGCAGTCTGTGTCATAAGCATAGTTTATGAGATTCTTTATAAAAGAAAGGCGTCGCTTTATTAGCACTACCTAATTTTGCGATGCCTTTCTTTTTTGGATTCACCTTGCTGCTGCCCTGCCTTCAAGCCACTGTTTCACAATCTACGCTTTCTTCTTATAATAGTTTCTTTAATTCTTCCGCCTCTTCTTTCGAAAGTTTTCCATCTCCGATGAAAGCGGCTACAAAACGGCTAAATGAGTTCTCATAGCACTCCGCCACCATCTTTTTTGTCCAATTATGGATATGTTGTTCTTTGGTACATAACGCATAATAATAGTTGCAGGACGCTCCTTTCTCAGCCCCTACCAATTCCATTTTCTGAAGCCCCAAAAGAAATGTATTCAACGTCTGCACTTTCCACTCTTTTTTCCACTCTCTTACTGCCACATCCATAATCTCCCGGAATGTCATAGGGTTTTTCGCTGACCATAACAATTCCATGATTTGTTCTTCTGTTTTTGTCAAACCATAATTCTTTTTCATCTTTTTGTCCTTTCAACGGTTAATAGGGACAAGACATATCATTAACAATACTTAACAAATATCATATCTTAAAATTTTCGATTTTGTCAATAGACTTCTTTGTTTTTCCAATTTTAAAAAGGCAGAAACGACATAGTTTGCAAACTATGCCGTTCCTTGAAAATGTTTCTTTTTTAGCGAGATTCTGTTACCTTTTAAGCAATTTAATACAAATTTACAATCGTTGCTTTTGAAGCAAATACATAATTATCTGTTGAAATACTTTTGGGTTTATAGCAAACTTCAATTTGAACGTCAGGCCGTCCGTTTACAAAAGACTTCAAATTTATCGTATTTCCACTTATTGTTCTCCATGAATTACTTCCTACTTCTCTATACTGCATTTGTGCAGATATACCAGATAATACAAATGTTGTAGGATCATAGATCAAATTTGATGGAGCCTCAGGACGTGAATGAATCACGAATGTTTTTACTTGCCCTACAGGATAGTCTTCTCTTCTCATATATCGAAATTCCAGAACGCACGTTTCGTTTCCTGAAAGCGTATCTGCAATTTCTGATAATGGAAGCGTTTTTAAATCTCCTACTTTGGTAAATTCACCTTTATCTTTCCGATATTCCAATATATTGCTCAAAGATTGTATTACTTCCGTACTCGTGTTAATTGAACAGCCTGCCTTAGAATAATAAGTTTTTAAAGTAGCCGAATATTCACTTGAAGCAAAATCTGTTGCAGTTGCCCTTTCTCGTATAGAATATGTTATATTTCTTTCCGGAATATCAAAAATAAGCCAACTATCTGTAATTGGAATCCATTCTGACGAACCGTTTAGCTTATATTCCATTGTCGGACTTATATTTATCAAAATAGCCTGATTTTCAGTAGTCCTCTCATCATTATATACAAATTTTACAGTTGACGGCGATTTTTTACGCCCGGGAATATTTAATTGGGCTGACGCTGAAAACGGGTGTTCTTTATCAGCTTTCTTTCTAATGTACAATGTTTTTGGAGAAGAGCTAATTATGTTTTTTATATTAAACTCACCATTCGCTGATAAAGATATCGCTGTATAGCTTCCTGTTGCTGATGTCGAATATTCATAGCTGTTCGCTGTATTGAATCCTGTTATTATTTCTTTTTGATAGTCAACTGACAGCCCAGATGGAGCGGGGGTCAATTGTGGCAATATAAAAGAAACCGATTTGGAATGTGCATTAGTACTCGTTGCTTTATATCTGACTTGTACATCCACATTCTTTTCCTCTGAGACTTTTTTAGACAAATCTACAGTGGATGAGGTAATTACACTCCAAGTATCTTCTTTCATATCATCCGTTCTATACTCCATCCCACTCTTTGTGCCTTCCAGCTTAAATGTAACCAAGTTAAGAGAAACATTTGATGGAGGGTCAAAGCGCTTATACAGTGTTATGACTTTCTCTAAACTAACCGGAGCATTATTTATTTTATATCTTACTTTAAATTCTACAAAGTCACTTTCTATGCCATCAATAATTTTCGATATATTTCCGGAAACCATGTCCTCTGTAACTGCAGTATACTCACTTCCTCCTATACTATATTCCATTTCTGTTGTTAAATTATTTAATGTCTCTGTGTTGTTGCTATAATAAACAGATGGCATCTCTTTACGGGCAGGTATTATTAATTCTTTATACTGAGATTCACTGCTACTATCTCCCGCCTTATATCGTACAAAACAGATTTGATTTTTCGTATCTGGCGTAAATGGAATGTCTTCACCTGTACATGATTCCCATTCTAATGCACCGCGTACATAGGGATCTCTTATTACTGCATATTCCATAGTGCTGTCAATCCCTGTTAAAACATAAGAATCCGGATAATCATCTTTATAAACTATTTCCGGAGTCTGAGGAGCTCCGGTTCTGGTTTCTACCAAAGGAATGTAAACATCCCTAATAATCTTTCTTGAACCGCCGCTGCTCCATGATGTGATTACTACATACTGAATGTGAAGTTCTGAAATATCGGGATTAGTAATGGTAATTTTATTTCTGTACGTGTATTCTAATAATCCGCCATATGCATCGTATGTAACATTATAAGGAGCGCCATAATTATTTAATTCACAATCCGGTGAATACTCGCGTACAGATCCGTTAGAACCTCTGCGCTTAATATCTATTATTAGTCCATCACGTCTATATGTATTTTTTGCTCTGATAACAGTTTGGTCCATCCCGTTATTAGAAATGTTCTCACTTTTATCTTTTCCATTAATATCAACTCCCTGAATCTTAACAATATCAAACTTACTAATCGGTTCCACCCTTGCTCTTTCTAATTCATCCTCTTCAATTTCCACAACGATATCTGGCATCTCTTCTGTTTGTTCAGAGGACTCATTGTTTGGATTCTCTTCAACATTCAAAACTTCCTCTGAATTTCCATTCTCAGATGAGGACTCATTTTGCCCACCTTCCTCAAATGTTTCTCCGTCCCCTGCTTCTTTTGAGTTTTCCTTCTCTGATGAGAAACTTTCTGGCTCTTCTCCATCGTTTCTCTCCCCAGATAGGGACTCTTCTTGGTTCTCTCCCTCAGATATTTCTTCGCTTTCTATGCCTTCGGATATCTCTCCATTTTCCGTTTTCTCTCCAGAGTTTTCATCCTCCGGAGCCGAATCTTTTTCTAGAGTTTTTAAAATCATATCTTCCGATACAATACCGTTTGTTGCGCTTTGTTTAAATGCATTTCCTCCATTTAAAATAGATGTATTAATTTCTGAAGCATTGACCGTAAGCGGAGTAAAACTCATTGAGCTTATTAATGTTACTGCCAGAACCTTGGCAAGTATTCTTTTTATCTTTTGTTTCATTCTCATCACCTTTTTTATATTTATCAAACTGTCTGTGATTGATTCTTCAAAATCTCATCTAAAAAGTCATCCAGACCATTAACAAGTTCCTCATAGCCAGGAGTATCTGGATGATACATGTTTTGCGCTTCTCTTATTACCGCAGTCCAGTTAGGGGTATAATTTCTCCCTTCCCCGATACCTTTTGCATATTCCATATACATTTGTGCAAAACGAGGATGCTGGCTGATAGACTTATTTGTGCCATAAAGCGCCACTTTGTTTGTATCTTCCACTTGTTTATATATCTGCATTTGTATGGAATGCATAATATCAAACTCTCCATTTTCTGTTAAATCGCTCCGGATCATTTCATACATCATCAGATACTTTGATTCCATTGTATTGGAATCTTTATATTTGTCCATAATCTTTGCCCGTATCTCGTCGTTTGACAGATTTCCGTAATAGGCTTCTCTATAACAGACTTCTATAACAGACTTCAATGGAGCTTCTCCATTTTTAGACAGATATTTGTCAAATTCCTGTCCATAGTGGTCCCCTATTTCTACATATGAAGGTATAAATTCATCATATAATCCGGACATAACAAGGTCAAACTCCCGAAAAGCCGCCCGGTAGCGATCCGTCATTAGTTTTACCTTTTCGGCATCACTCAATACGCCCCAGTTTGTTTCTGCATTAAGCTTTTCCATTTGTTCAAAACGTTCTTTACAGGTTCCGCTGAACCTGACCGGGATTTCCGTCTGCGTTCTGTCTGCTCTGCTTACATAACTGTCCCTGGAATTTTTGGGGGCCATCTCTCTTTTCTTTAATTCCAGGCTTTCAGCAAACTTTCCGTCTGAACATCTAGCTTTGGAATTCGTTTGGGAATCCGAATAAAAATTATTGACCGTATTATGAATCCTCATTTCCGTATACACTCCTTTTCATAAATTTTAGATTGTTAATGGGGGCATGGCATATAAGTAACAGTACTCAGCAATTTTCCCAATTTTATATCCGTACATTTTGTACATTTAAGACCTTCATAGGTTTTCGTAATACACCCGCCTCTACTGTCCCTTGTATGTTTCGTAACCTCTGTAGCGATAGAATAATTATGCTCACAAACTTTTTTGACCGTTTCATCTGCAAGACAAAGATCATAAAAAGTTCCATCCTCTGAAACAGCAAAATAATCTGACAGCAGTTTTTCCGGAGGAGTTGGCTGGGTTGTAATAAAGAATTCTGTGGAACTATCTCCTTCATTACTTTCGTCGGTAATCGTATCCGGCGGATGGTATGCAAAAACAGTAATCCCTCCGGCCATGCAAATAAAAAGTGTTAGAACTATGGACAAAAACACCTGATATTTTTTATTCTTTTTCATTTCCAAAATTCTCCTTTTATACTCATTCTTTTTGCTGAAGCTTGCAAACCCAACTCCAAACTTTTTGTCATGAAAAGACACATTTTCCGTAACAAGTTTTAATAATAACTGTCCATATTTTCTTCGTTCCGCCTCTCCTTTCCCTTCTATCACCACACTATCGCTGTACATCTCGCTGACAGCAGAAAGTTCACCAAAGAACAAATAGGTAAAAGGGTTAAACCAGTGGACTGCTACCACCAATAATCCTGCTAATTTTATCAGCACATCATTGTGCTTTATATGTACCAGTTCATGCTTTATCATATATTCACATAGCTCTTCGTCCACCGTGCCGTCCTTATCCCATATTGGAAATAGTATTGTGGGAGTCCATACTCCTCCCGTCATTGGGGACTTACAGTATTGGGAGCAGATGAATTTTATGTCTCTTTTTATGTTTAGCATGGCTTTCACCCGGAAAAATAATTTCTGCAATTTCTCATCTGCCGGTTTTCCCCCATCCGAAAAACATATCTGTTTCATCTTCCTGTATTGAACGATTTGTTTCCCCAGTATTAAAAATGAAATCAGCACAATAAGAGAGACGGCGATATAAATATATCGAACCTTTGGCGACAGGTTTATGGAATCTCTACTGGCAACAATAATATATTCTGTATTCATCACCACAGGCTCATACCGGCTGGCTATTTCCCGTATCACAGAGAAATGATCATAAAAAAATCCCCATACATAGTATTTGCATAATGGAAATGGAACCAGGTAGAACAGGATTGCTATTTTTAATATCCTGTATCTCCATTTCAAAGAAACGTACCGTTTTACTAAAGGGTACATCAATACATAGGAAACGAAAATAGCTGTTCCTGACAGAGACATAACAAAAAGTAAATTTTTAAACATTAAAATATAAAGATTTTCTAACATACTCATTCCATATAATATGTATATTTATATATTTTCATTTATTAGTTTTTTCTAATAATATATAATATTGATATTATATCTTGGATTCTCCGATTTTGTCAATAGGCTTTATTCGTTTGCCGCAACATATCCATGAATTTTTTCCTTCCCCGCGTAACAGGAGGGTATTTTTATTCTAAATATAAAAAGCAGAAACGACATAGTATGCAAACTATGCCGTTTCTTTCAAAATAGGTTATACATATTCACCGAAAAAACAGTGGGTCGTCAAACTTACCGCTTTTTCTGGATATAAGTGAGTTAACTCCACTTTACCATTTCTTCCATGATTGCAGTGACTTTTTTATGTAGTTCTACTTTGCGTTTTGTCTCTTCTGTCTCAGGTTCATAGATAAGAGAACTCTGATACCGCATATATGCCAGTAAATTCCCATCAGCATAGTCATGGACTGGTGGTAAAGGAGAATACCATGAAGATGGCTCTAAACTTGTGACTGTTACTATTCCACCATGCCCTAAATATCTCTTATCTTCCTCCGATAGAATTCCTTTGCTTTCAAGAAAATCTAAAAATTCATCATATTCATCCTGTGACATTTTCGTAGGATTCCACTTGGAGGCAAGAGTCTGATAGTCTAATTTGAGGTTTGTTTCTGTGGAAGAAACACTACTTATGTACTGATCCGTTTTTGCTTTTCCTAATGTGGCAGTAATGGCATCCGAAAATGTCCCTCTCGTTTCCAACGAGGCTCCTCTTCCTTTTGAGAAACTATCAGATCGTATGTGTAAAGAGTTACTTAAATTAATATTCATAATGATATCCGTTGTTATTTTTAGATAACAACTCTTCTCCTTATATTTTATTTAGCATTAGAATCTGGAGAATTTAAATAAACATATCCTCCTGCCATTAAAGATGCAAGGCTTCCCGTTGTAGTATAGTAACTAAAAGTGCCCTTGTATCCGTTACCATACTGTTCTGTTGTATCTTGAACAGGAAAATACAAATCAAATGTTCTTGTTCCATTATAAGCCATTCCTGATACTTTTTCGCTGCCATCTAACGATGTAAATTCAAACCGTGCCGGACGTTGATAGTTCGCTACCCTGCAATCCATTTCCATTCTCCAGAATGAAACCTCATATCCTATATCATCAAAACTGTGAAGGAGCCTTTGAGTTGTTTGCGGAGAAACCCTCAAGAAATTTCCCTACACTTGCAAAAGCTGTACAGCAAAATGTAGATGTTAATAGAATAGTAAGAGCCAATAGTTTTATTTATTTCATCATAAGTTTCGTCCTTTCTTTCATAATAAACTTCGTAAAAATTTGATTGAAATAGTTAGACTTGCAGAGAATGCAATTTTCCCTCCCTCCTTTTAAACATCTCTGTATACAAAAGGATTAAGCCGGTGGACTACTATCCTTTGTATTTATTAGTTTTTTCTAATAAATGTTAATATCGATATTATATCCCAAATTCCCCTGTTTTGTCAACAGGAATTATGCCTGTAATAAAACGCCCTGTAATAAAACAGGGAGATAATTTCTTATCTCCCTAAAAAACAACTGCTATTAATACCAAGATTCATAATTTCAAGTCCTGAAAATTAATCCGAAAATCATCATATATGTTGACCTTTATGACATCCTGGAATGTATAAGTTTTTACGCCAAAATCTTTTTGCTCAAGATAGTATACCAGAACATTATGATTACGGGGATCCACAATCCAATATTCCCGTACTCCTGCCCTGGCATATAGGTTTAGCTTATATATAAGGTCACGCCCGGGATCACTTGGAGAAATAATCTCTATGATCCAGTCAGGAGCCCCGGAGCATCCCCGGTCTGTCAGCTTATTCGGGTCACAGATAACGCTAATATCCGGCTCCACCCAATCCTTATCCTCGCCGTCCAGATTCACTGCAAATGGGGCCGGATAGACTTTACAGCAGCCATTACAGGAATCAATATAATTTCCGATAATTTTTGTAAATTGGGATACCAATTCCTGATGCAGGCGGCTGGGAGGGGTCATACTATAAATTTGTCCATCAATTAATTCTGCCCGCTGTCCCTCGGGAAGATTCCAATAATCTTCTGCGGTATAGAATTGTTTCTGGGATAGCGCCATAAGAAAGCCTCCTTCCTTAATCGCTTTTTATGATGCCAACGGGTCCCAAAGTCATGTATGGACATGCAAGCATGTCATACATGACCTTTTGCCCCTGACATCATCTTTTTATACTCTTTACAGAAAATACTTCACGCCGCTCTCAAAGATTTTCATATCCTGTTCCCCATAGATATTCATGGCAACTCCGTCGCCCCGCCGCTCGGAATGGGCCATCTTTCCTAAAATACGGCCGTCAGGGCTGGTAATACCCTCCACAGCCATGTAAGAGCCGTTAGGATTCCAGAATTCGTCCATGGTGGGATTTCCCTTGTCATCAACATACTGGGTGGCAACCTGGCCGTTTTCAAACAGCTTCTCTAACCACTCCTGGTTTGCCACAAAGCGGCCTTCTCCGTGGGATGCGGGATTGCAGTATACACCGCCAAGTCTGGCTCCGGCCAGCCACGGGGACTTGTTGGTCATAACCTTTAAGTAAACCATCTTGGAAATATGACGGCCAATGGTATTCATAGCCAGAGTGGGGGAATCCGGACGCTGTTCACAGATAGTCCCGGTAGGTACTAAGCCTAACTTAATCAATGCCTGGAAGCCATTGCAGATGCCTAGCATGAGACCGTCTCTCTGGTTTAACAGCTTTTCGATCTCTTCTTTGATCACCTGGTTGCGGAATACGGCGGCAAAGAACTTGGCAGAGCCTTCCGGCTCGTCGCCTGCGGAAAAACCGCCGGGGAACATAACAATCTGAGCCTTGGCGATCTGATCTTTATATTCTTCTACCGACTCCCGGATATCCTGGGCGCTTAAATTCTTAAATACCCTGGTATGGACCCTGGCTCCGGCCCGCTCAAACGCCTTGGCGCTGTCATACTCGCAGTTGGTTCCCGGGAATACGGGGATGAACACGTTTGGCTGGCCAATCTTGTGATTGCACACATAGATGGAATCCGCCTCATAAGGCTGGCGGAAGACTTCGGCCTGTTTTACACCGGATCGGGTGGGGAATACATTTTCCAAAGTCCCGGTCCAGGCATTTAATGCCTCGTCCATAGTAATGGAGGCGTTGCCATATTCCAATACTCCCTTATCTGTTACCTCTCCGATAACCGTGTAACGGATGGAAAGTTCTCCTACCTTGCCGTCAGGCACTTCCAGTACCAGGTTGCCCCAACCGGCTGCGAAAAAGTCTCTGGGATCTAAGTTATGCTCAATCTTTACTCCCAGCTTATTGCCAAAAGCCATCTTGCTCACTGCTTCCGCAATGCCTTTTCCTTCTACTGCGTAAGCGGAAATAATCTTTCCGGCCTTAATATCTTCCAATATCTTGCCGTAGCCGTCCATAATCTGGCCGTAATCCGGCAGATCGTACTGGTCTTTGTCAATGGTAAAGAGTACAATCTTGCTGCCTGGCTTCTTAAATTCAGGGGTGATGATGTGCTTACTGCTTGCCACATCCACTGCAAAGGAAACCAGGGTGGGGGGAACGTTAATTTCCCCATGATGCTCGTCATTAAAAGTTCCGGACATACTGTCCTTACCGCCGATAGACGGAAGTCCGAAGCCCATCTGAGCGCTGTACGCTCCCAGCAGCGCTGCAAAAGGCTGGCTCCAGCGGGTGGGATCTTCGGTCATTCTCTGGAAGTATTCCTGGAAGGTAAAGCGGATCTTTTTATAGTCGCCGCCTGCTGCCACAATCTTAGCCACAGAGGACAATACTGCATAAACCGCGCCGTGGTAGGGGCTCCAGCTTGACAGATACGGATCAAAGCCGTAGGACATCATGGTGACGGTGTCGCACTGGCCTTCTAATACCGGAAGCTTGGCTACCATGGTCTGGGTTTCGGTAAGCTGATATTTTCCGCCATAAGGCATGAACACGGAGCCTGCGCCGATAGAGCCGTCAAACATTTCTACCAGGCCCTTCTGGGAACATACATTTAAGGAGGATAAAACGGTCAGCCACTCTGTCTTTACATCCCCTGCTTCTTTTCTCTCAAAGGGGTTTCCGGCCCGATCCGGCGTCTGAAGGGTAACATCCGCCTCCTGGTGCGCGCCGTTGGTATCCAAAAAGGCCCGGCTGATATTGACTATGGTCTTCCCTCTCCAGTTAATTACCAGTCTGGGGCTTTCGGTAACCACCGCAACGGTAACCGCCTCTAAATTTTCTTCTGCTGCATAGCCTAAGAACTTCTCTACATCTGCCGGGGCAACCACCACCGCCATACGTTCCTGGGACTCCGAGATGGAAAGCTCGGTTCCATCCAGTCCGGCGTACTTTTTCGGCACCTTATCCAAATCAATTTCAAGACCTGCCGCCAGTTCGCCGATAGCAACCGACACTCCGCCAGCGCCAAAGTCGTTGCACTTCTTAATAAGACGGCTTACCTCCGGGCGGCGGAACATTCTCTGGATCTTACGCTCCGTGGGGGCATTTCCTTTCTGAACTTCTGCGCCGCAGACTTCAATAGAAGCTTCTGTGTGAACCTTGGAGGAACCAGTTGCGCCGCCGATTCCGTCACGGCCGGTTCGTCCCCCAAGAAGGATGATGATATCGCCGGGATCGGAAGTTTCCCGGATTACATCTTTTCTGGGAGCAGCCCCCATAACCGCGCCGATCTCCATTCTCTTGGCAGCATACCCGGGATGGTAAATCTCTTTTACATATCCGGTTGCCAGGCCAATCTGGTTGCCATAGGAGCTGTAACCATGGGCTGCCTCGGTAACAATCTTTCTCTGGGGAAGCTTCCCCTTCATAGTTTCCTCCAAAGGCCTGGTGGGATCTGCCGCGCCGGTAATCCTCATGGCCTGGTACACATAGGTGCGGCCGGACAGGGGATCGCGGATAGCTCCTCCAAGGCAGGTGGCGGCGCCGCCGAAAGGCTCAATCTCTGTGGGATGGTTGTGAGTCTCATTTTTAAAGTTTACAAGCCACTCTTCTGTCTGTCCGTCAATCTCCACAGGCACTACAATCGAGCAGGCATTGATCTCATCCGATTCCTCCTGATCCGCCAGCTTGCCTTCCTTTTTCAGCTTCTTCATAGCCATAAGAGCCAGATCCATCAGACAGACGAACTTGTCTTCCCGGCCTTTGTAGATCTCTTCCCGATCCGCCAAATACTGGTTGTAGGTATTTACAATGGGCTCTTTGTAGTCGCCATCAGTAAAGGTGATATTCTTTAATTCCGTGGAAAAAGTGGTATGACGGCAGTGGTCAGACCAGTAGGTGTCCAGCACCCGGATCTCGGTTACAGACGGGTCTCTGTGTTCCTCATTCTGAAAATAATTCTGAATATGGAGGAAATCTTTAAAGGTCATGGCCAGATTTAAGGAACCGTATAATTCTTTTAATTCCGCCTCTGTCATGTGGGCAAAACCCTGAAAAATTGCCACATCCTCCGGGGTCTCAAATACTGTCATCAAAGTCTCCGGCTTATCGGCATCCGCCTCTCTGGAATCCACCGGATTGATGCAAAAGCTCTTAATGGCTTTTACATTTTCTTCCGTTAAATTGCCGGAAATCACATAGGCAGTGGCAGAACGGATTACCGGTTCCTCTGTCTCCTTTAACAGCTTTACGCACTGCTCGGCAGAGTCCGCCCTCTGATCAAACTGCCCCGGTAAATATTCTACAAAAAAGCAGGTGTCGCCTTCCTCCCTGGGAAAGTCTTCCTCATACAGCATATCCACCGGCGGCTCGGAAAAAATCGTTCCCAGTGACGCCTGATAGGTAGCTTCCGTCAGGTTTTCGATATCATAGCGAATCAGCACCCGCACATTGGTCACAGTGCTGATACCTAAATAGCTTTCAATCTCTTCCCGCAATTCCTTTGCCTTAACTGCAAAGTCCGGCTTCTTTTCTACAAAAATCCGTTTTACGCTCATAGGGTATCCTCCTTGTCTTTCTGACAAATCCTGGCTGCATGGTAAGTGTGTTGTATCCATCAGGGGTCAAAGTCATGTATGGACATGCACGCATGTCATACATGACCTTTTGACCCTGGCATCATCATAACATAGGCAATATAAATAAGTAAAATTAATATAACTAATGTTTTATATTATAATAATTTATAAGGCTACTCTATCTCCCCACTGACAGCAGAAATTGCATCCAGGGTGATCTTCATAATTTCCCGAATCTCATCCTCAGACATTTTCATTTTTTCTGCCAGCTCTTCTAAAGTAGCCTCCCGACCCAGCTCTTTTGCCAAAATCCTGGAAACCTCCTGAAGAACATTTACCCTGGCGGCTACCTCTTCTCCGGTTTCAGCAGTCCGTCTTTGATCCTCCACAATGTCCTCAAGCGCCTTTTTTACTGCTGCCGCCAGGATTTTTGGAAAATCACCGTCTGTATAATTTTCTACCGTCAGCATTAAAGCCATATTGGCTTCCTGGATCAAATCCCCTGGCGGAACCGAACCGCCTGCATATTCTGCCGTCATATCACAGACGGTTTTTAAATGGCCCTCCACCAGCCGCTTTTTGGCTCCCTTATCACCCTTTACTGCCCGGACCAGCAACAGCTCTCTTTCCGCTGCCGTACATGAGGGAATTTCTGATAAGTCATCCAGATACATCTGGTAAAAATCCTCTTTTTCAATGGTTTCTTTTTGATATTCCATGTTCCTTCCTCCCGTCCTCAATCCCCTCTTTACAATCTTATTAGATCGTGCTAAAATAGACTTGTATTTATAAGGAGGACTAATGATGGATATTAATTATGAGTTATACAAAGTTTTTTATCACGTTGCCAATACGTTAAGTTTTTCGGAAGCGTCCAAGCAGCTTTTTATATCCCAGTCCGCTGTCAGCCAGTCTGTCAAGGTGTTAGAAAAAAAACTGAATCAGATCCTGTTTATCCGCAGCACCAAACGGGTTCAGCTTACCCCGGAAGGCGAGATCCTCTTAAAACATATTGAACCGGCCATCAATTTGATTCAAAAAGGGGAAAATCAGCTTCTGGAAGCCAATACCTTAAACGGCGGACAGCTTAGAATCGGCGCCAGCGATACTATCTGCCGCTATTTTTTGGTTCCTTACCTGCAGAAATTCCATACCCTTTATCCCAATGTCCATATTAAGGTGACCAATCAGACCTCCATTGAGTGCGCCCGCCTTTTAGAAAGTGGACAGGTGGACTTTATTGTGACCAATTATCCTAATTCCGGGCTTTCCAATGCTCAGAATATCCGCGCTATCAAGGAGTTTTCTGATGTGTTTATCGCCAATCGGAGGAATTTTCCCCTGGAGGACAAGGTACTCACTTTAAAGGAACTGCAGACTTACCCCATTCTTATGTTAACCAGGAAAAGCACTACCAGCGAATTTTTACACCGGATGTTTCAGAGAAGCCGGCTGGATTTGGTGCCGGAGATTGAACTTACCAGCAATGATCTTCTGTTAGATCTGGCCCGTATCGGGTTAGGGATTGCCTTTGTTCCGGATTTCTGCATCCCGGATAACGACAAAGAACTCTTCGTCTTAAAACTCAGCGAACAGCTTCCTCCCCGTCAGCTTGTGGTTGCCCACAATGAAAATCTTCCGGTGTCCCAGGCGGCCAAGCAGTTTATCGGGATGCTGTAGGACTCCAGAATCGTTCCAGAAGCTCTTCTACCTGACGGCGGTTTACCGGATAATATTCATCCCATTCTCTTGGAAACAAGCTCTGGTAATCCGCCCTTAAAAATCTATCGTCCAGCAGGGCGATAACCCCTCTGTCCTCCATAGTTCGGATCACCCGGCCCGCCGCCTGCATTACCTTATTCATCCCCGGGTACTGATAGGCATAGTCAAATCCATTTTGATCTTTTTTATCAAAATACCCTTTTAAAATCTCCTGCTCTGTGCAAACCATGGGAAGGCCCGTGCCTACAATCACTACGCCGATAAGCTTATCTCCCGTTAAATCGATCCCTTCGGAAAATACGCCTCCCATGACGCATAAGGCCGTTAGGCTTTGGCCTTGTCTGTTTTGATGAAAAGCGCCTAAAAATTCTTCTTTTTCTGCTTCCGTCATTTTGGAGGACTGGATCAAAAGCTCTGTTTTCCAAGACCTTCCTTCCTCAAGACGTTTTCTTAAAATCTCTTCTACTTCCCCAAGATACTGGTAAGAAGGGAAAAAGACCAGATAGTTCCCTGTCTTTCCTCCGGCAATTTTCTCAATGTAATCCGCAACCTTTTCATACTCCCTTTTATTTCTTCTGGTATACCGGCTGCTGACATCTGACGCCACTAAAAGAAGTTTATTTTCCCTGGGAAAAGGGGAATCGGCATAGACTGCATATTCTTCCTGATCCCCGGACAAAAGCTCTTTATAATATTGAACCGGCAGCAGAGTGGCGGAGAAAAATATAGTGCTTACCGCCTGTTCCATACATTGTTTTAGATTATGGGCCGGGTTTACGCACAACAGGCGGAGGATAAATTCCCCGGATGGCAGAAGCTCCGTATAAATCTCATAGCTGTCATCAAGCCGTTCCTGAATATAGATAAAATTACGCAGGGCAAAATAAAAGTCCAGAACCAGATCTCTGTCTTCAAATTCCAGATGCTCGTCCATAAACTTTTCCAGTTCTCCAAAAAGAGGCTGAAGATGAATCATAAGAAAATCTATCCCCGGCATAAGTTCATAACCATTACACTCTCTTTTTAAGGTGAGAAGGGCCTTGTTGCACTTGTCTAACAGTCTGGAAACCTTGTGAGATCGCTCTTTTAAGATTCGTTTTACCAGAAGAAAGTCTTCTTTCTTTAATCCAGCGCTGTACATCTCTCTGGCGCGGCTTACCAGATTGTGGGCCTCATCCACTAAAAATAAATATCCGGCAGGTCCGCTGCTATCGGCAAAGTACCGTTTTAATCTTACATTGGGGTCAAAAGCGTAATTGTAATCGCAGATAATCCCGTCTACCCAGTTTGTAATATCCAGACAGAATTCGAAAGGACATACCTGGTATCGAAGGGCATAATCAAGAATCTTCTCACGGGTAATCCCGTCCTCCTGATGGATAATGTCAAACACCGCGTCATTGACCCTGTCATAATGGCCTTTGGCATAGGGGCAGGCTTGTGGGTTGCACTGGGTCTTTTCCTGGAAGCACAGCTTTTCCTTTGCTGTAATGGTAACGCTTTTAAAATACAGCCCATTTTCCCGAAGGACCTGAAAGGCTTCCTCCGCCACGCTTCTGGTAATGGTTTTTGCAGTCAGGTAAAACAGCTTATCTGCTTTTTTCTCTCCCATGGCTTTTAAACTGGGAAATACCGTGGACAGGGTTTTTCCGATACCGGTAGGCGCCTGGATAAACAAATTTTTCTTCTGGGCAATGCTTTTGTAAACCCAGGCGGCCAGCCCTTTTTGCCCTTTCCGGTAAGGATAAGGAAAGGACAGATCGCCGATAGACTGATCTCTTCGCAGGCCGTTATGGTATAAATATCTGGCCCACTTTACATATTCGTGAATCAATCCGGCAAACCACTGGTTTAGTTCATCCCAGGACCATTCTTTGGAAAAACGGCGGATTTCCTCCGTGTCGATGTTGCAGTAAGTAATCTGCAATGTAATGGAAGGCAGGTTGTGCTCCAGGCTGTAAATATAGCCATAGCAGGCCGCCTGGGCCATATGGACGGGAATGGCTTCCTCCAGGCGGTTTAAATCCATGTACATGCATTTAATTTCATCTACGGTCACGCCTCCTGGTTCTGTGAGAATTCCATCGGCCCGGCCTTCCACCTGGATCACAAAACCGTCTTCCTGTACCTGGTGCTTTAAAGCTACTTCCGCCTTATACCCGGCGCCCATTTTTTTCTGGATTTTTTTGTGAAGGCGGGTTCCTGCCTGCATGGCTTCCCTGGCGGCCCCGGCAGTCTTCCGGTTATCTAAATCTCCTGATCGCAGGACAAATTCCACCAGATTCCTTACGGAGATCCGCACCTGGGCTTCTGCGGTCATGGCGCGCCTCCTTTTTTAACTACAGGTTTTCTATGTCCACAATGGTTTTTCCGTCTCTCCAGATACGCTCCAAATCATAAAACAAGCGATCCTCTCTGCAGAAGATGTGGACAATAATGTCTTTATAGTCCATAAGAATCCAGTTGGCAGAGTCATAGCCCTCTATCTGTTTGCACTCATATCCTGCTTTTCCCAGAATCTCCTCCACATTATCTGCCATAGCCTGAACCTGATTGGGATTCATTCCGCTGGCAATAATAAAATAGTCTGCCAACACGGAAACCTCATGGATATCAATAACTTTTACATCCTCGCCCTTTTTATCCTGTAAGGCCTCAGCTGCCAAACGTACCATTTTCTTTGATTGTTCCATATAAAATCCTTTCTTACCTTCTCTTGACTCATAATATGTTGTTGGGGTCAAAGTCATGTATCGACATGCGGGCATGTCATACATGACTTTTTGACCCTGGCATCATAATATTCATATGCCTGCCTGGTGGTAGGGTGAACGTTTCCTCCCTTTTGTTCCAGATATTCCAGGGTGCCTTTTAATATCTGGTAAACGGTCTCGTCTAAATCCTGAAAAGCCAAAAGCCGTATCCGGCCTAAATCCGGCGCTTTGCTCCGGCGGGGCTCCATATAATCTGCTACATAGAGTATTTTTTCTAAAGTAGTCATCTCCGGCTTTCCGGTTGTATGATAGAGTATGGCGCTTAAAATTTCTTCATCCTCAATCTGATACTTATGCCTGGCAAGCCATGCGCCGTAATTGGCATGGAGAACTGCCGGGACATTCCGCTGTTCCTCTGTCATAGGAATCTTCTTTTTTTCGCATTTTTTTAAGATAACATCATCAGAAAAGCGCTTTCCGCAGTCGTGAAGAAGTCCCGCTATCTCCGCCTTGTCTAAATCGTATCCATATCGCATTGCCAGGCAGATGCAGGTGTAGGATACAGACAGGGAATGTTCATAACGCATGGGGGATAATTTTGATTTTAACTGTTTTCTGTATAAAGCAATTTGGCTTGGGGAATTCGCCATGGCCATGCCCTCCTTCTTTTGATCATACGGCGTAAAGGTGGTGTGTCCGGATGTAGTCTGCCACAGAAGGGGGGACCAGTGCTTCTATCGACTGGTTCTTTGATGCCATTTCCCGTATATCGGCGGAGGCAATATCCATCTGTTCACAGTCTAGCCTGCCAATTCTGGCCTGATACCGTTCTCTTAAGTAGGAAATTTGTTCTTCCATAGGCCGGTGGGCTTTGGGGTACTCTCTCCCTGCCACCAGCAGACAGGTCTGTGCCATAACCTGCTCCGGACAATACCAATTTTCGATTTCATAAAGGGAGTCCGCCCCGATAATAAAGTAAAACTCCGTTTTCGGATACTCTTTTTTCAAAAGCTTCAGAGTTTGGGCCGTGTAAGTATTGCCCAAACGCCTGATCTCAAAATCTGAACAGAAAAAATACGGATAGTTCTCAATGGCGCGTCGCACCATTTCACAGCGCGCCGCACTGTCTGTTACCTTGTGGTCTTTCTTGTGCGGCGGCTGTCCTGACGGCATAAACCATACGGAATTTAATTGATATTGGGCGTATGCCTGACAGGCCAGCTTTAAATGTCCGTTATGGATGGGGTCAAAGGTTCCTCCCATAATCCCGATTCTGGACATAATATCCCTCCTATGGAAGGACGATTTTTCTCTTCTTCTCGTCCTTTGCAGGCTTATATAGTACAATTTTTCGTCCGATTACCTGAACAACTTCAGAGCGGGTACGCTCTGCCACAGTCTGTGCCACAGCGTGGATATCGTCAAGGCAATTTTTAAGCAAGGTGATTTTCACCAATTCCCTGGCCTCCAGCGCTTCACTTACCGCCTGGGTTACCTCCGGCGTAAGGCTGGATTTCCCAATCTGGAAAATGGAATCCATGTCCATAGCCAGGCCTTTTAAATAGGATCTCTGTTTACTTGTCATTGATTTTACCTCTGTGCCTTATCTCACTTGTAATAGTCAAATTCCAGGCCGTACATGCGGACCGTATCGCCTTCTTCTATGCCCGCCTGTTCCAAATCATCCAGGATTCCGGTATTTTTTAAGAATTTCTGGAAGAATTCAAAGCCCTTTTCCGAATCCAGATTGGTATAGCCTAACATCTTGTCGATTTTGGGACCTTCTACCACATAGACGCCATCGGATGTTTTTTCTACTGTATAGGGGAGATTTTCTACTGCCTTCATACTCATATCAAATTCTTTTTGGAAGATAACCGGCTTGCGGTCCACGGTTTTTAACAGCTCATTTATTTGATAGAGAAGCTCCTTTACTCCCTGGCCGCTGACTGCCGAAATGGGAAATACCCGGATGCCTTCCGGTTCAAATTCCTTTCGGAGCCGGTCTATGGGATTTTCTTCATCCTCCTGACAAAACGCATCGATTTTATTGGCGGCAATGATCTGGGGGCGGGTTAACAGCTCCGGATTATAGGCTTTCAGTTCTTTATTAATAGCCCGGATATCATCTACCGGATCCCTGCCTTCCGTAGACGCCGCATCCACTACGTGAACCAGTACCTTTGTGCGCTCAATGTGCTTTAAAAAGGCATGTCCCAGGCCCACTCCCTCTGAGGCCCCCTCAATAAGGCCCGGGATATCCGCCATGACAAATCCGGCTCCCTCTCCCAGGTCCACAACCCCCAGGTGAGGATTTAAGGTGGTAAAATGGTAATTGGCGATCTTGGGACGGGCATTGCTGACCCTGGAAAGCAGAGTGGATTTTCCTACATTGGGAAATCCTACCAACCCCACATCCGCAATAACCTTAAGCTCCAGCAGCACCCAAAGCTCCTGGGCAGGCTGCCCGGGCTGGGCATATTTGGGCACCTGCATAGTAGCGGTAGCAAAATGCATATTGCCAAGGCCGCCCTTACCGCCTTTTAAAATAATCTCCCGGCGGTTTTCTCCTGACATGTCGGCAATAACCTTTCCGGACTCAAAATCTTTGATTACCGTTCCTTCCGGAACCTTGATTACCAGATCTTTTCCGTCAGCGCCGTGGCAGCGTCTCTTTCCGCCCTCTTCTCCGCTTCCGGCCACATATTTTCTCACATGCCGGAAATCGGTCAGGGTGTTGAGGCCGTCGTCTACCTGAAAAATAATATCGCCGCCACGGCCGCCGTCTCCGCCGTCAGGACCGCCGTTGGCTACATACAGCTCTCTGCGGAAGCTGACATGGCCGTCTCCGCCTTTTCCTGATTTTATAAATACTTTTGCACTGTCGGCAAACATAGATAGGGTATTCCTTTCTGGGTGATGAAAGAAAGGCTCCATACCTCTAAAAGTATGAAGCCCTCACTCTTATTCGTTGATTGCTCTCGGGTAAACAGAAACCTGCTTCTTGTCTCTGCCCTTTCTCTCAAACCTGACAACGCCGTCTACTAAAGCAAATAAAGTATCGTCGCCGCCGCGGCCTACGTTAGTACCCGGATGGATTTTGGTGCCGCGCTGTCTGTACAGAATGTTGCCAGCCAGAACGAACTGTCCATCTGCTCTCTTGGCGCCAAGTCTCTTAGCCTCAGAGTCTCTGCCGTTCTTCGTAGAGCCTACACCTTTCTTATGAGCAAATAACTGAAGGTTCATCTTTAACATGTGTCTACACCTCCTTAAAGCGAATATGAATATATGGTCTCCCGTATTCCTCCTCAATATTCTGGAGTCCCAGAACCAGGGAGTTTAAAAGGAGTTTTGATTCCGGACTGATTTGGGAAGAAAGAGAAAAGGAAAGAAACCCGCTCTCTTCATCCTGCTCTGCCTGAAAGCTGTCCTCTGTAAATGCTTCAATGGAATTGGCCGTGTTAATCGCCAGGGCCGAAACCGCCGCACAGACAATGTCCCTGCCGCCGTCATCATAGCCGGCATGTCCTTTCAGCCGGATTCCAATGTAATCATACTGAGAATCAGTTCCTGCACATTTTCTTGTAAATACTGTCACCTGAATCATGGTGTTAATTAAGCATTGATCTTTTCAATCTTAACCTGAGTATAGAGCTGTCTGTGGCCGTTTTTCTTATGATAGCCGGTTTTTCTCTTATACTTGTAAACGATAACTTTCTTGCCCTTACCTTCTTTTTCTACGGTAGCGGTAACAGTTGCACCTGCTACAGTGGGGCATCCGATGGTTAACTCACCGTTATTTACAGCCAGTACCTGATCGAAAGTTACGGTCTCGCCGGCTTCTGCGCCCAGCTTCTCTACCTTAATGATATCGCCTTCAGCTACTTTGTACTGCTTTCCACCTGTTGCAATAATCGCGTACATGAAAGGCACCTCCTATTATCATTACTCGCCAACTTTGGTGTCTGTCCCGAAAGCTCCCGCGACATCCTTATAACCTCATTGTGCGGCATACCTGATAAGTTTAACATTCTTTTCCTTCTATGTCAACTGGTTTTTGAAAAATAAATTCCACGTATATTTTGTCAATAGTTTTGCGACAGGTTTTTGAAAAAAATTTTATGCCAATTTCTGTAACTCTTCCTCGAATAGTTCCGCTGATGTTCTGTAATCAAAGATTCCCCTTGGGTAATTGTTAATCCATTTTTCTATATACTCTATCTCTGCGTCCTGCTTACCGTCAAAATCTTCCCCTTTTGGTATGTGCCTGCGGATAAGTCTATTATTATTCTCGTTGCTTCCACGTTCCCAACTGCTATAAGGGTGGCAATAGAAAACAAAGGTACGCTTTTCCTCTCCAAATACGGATTTTTCCATACCCTCACAATCTGCAAACTCCACCCCATTATCTACCGTAATGCTACGGAATACCTTGCTAAACATATCCCCCCATTTCTTTTCTAACCGGTCCAACGCTTCCACTACGGACGCTGCCGTTTGGTCTTTCAGCTTTACTATGATTTCATCACGGGTCTTTCTTTCTGTCAGCACAAGCATACATGATTTCGTAACCCCACGCTGCCCCTTTACGGTATCCATTTCCCAGTGACCGAATATCTCCCTGTCCTTTACCTCTTCGGGTCTGTTTTCTATGCTCTCCCCTGCACTTGCCCTTTTCTGTACCTTTACCTTTTTATTATGCTTTTTCTTTTTACTTTTAATAGGTAAGTCTTTGTTTGTCAGTTTCAAGAAAATCCCATTGTCTATATATCTATAAAGCGTCCGCAAGCTGATAGTGGTTTTAAACTGCTTTTCTCCTTTGGCTATCTCCGCTAATGCTGCTTCCGGGCTATATTTATCGTTTACTATTTTATCTTCTATGCACTCCGCTAATTCCCTGTCATTCCCTATTTTTAACGCCCTGCCTTTGCCCTCTTGGGCATAGTCGTGTGCTTTCTGCCCCAAGTCGCTACTGTACCTTTCCTCTTCCGTATAATCAGAATTGCGGTGTATATATTTACCCTTGTCGTATTCCCTATATATCGTACTTCTGTGGAAATGTAATTGCTTTGCTATTTCCGCTTTGGAATGTCCTGCATTTAACAAGGCTTCCATTTTGATACGGTCGTTATGGCTCATTTGTTTAAATAATTTTCCCATGTACTCTACCTCCTATGATTAAAGGGGCAGCGGGTAAAATATTCCTGCTGCCCCTTTGGATTCCGCCTTACCGCCTTTCCCATAGTGAAATAGAGCATAGCTTAACCCATGCTGCCAATCCCTCCGGCTTTTTTGTGTCCGAATCGGTCTATTGTATCTTGATTTTTTCCTTTTCTCCTGCTATTATTTCCTTAAACACTAGGGGCGGTTAGCAGGAATGTTAAGAAGTCCGCCCCCTGTGTGAATCCCTATTTAATCTTCAATATCCTTTTGGGTATCCTCGATTAAATCATTTATGAGCCTTTCGGCTTCCTCCAAGTTCTTTTCCTTGATAGCCTTTTTTAAGTCTTTCAAATCCCGCATTAAACGTCTTAGGTAACTTTTGAATACTGCCATTTCTTCGGTGTTCTCCATTTCTTCAACTCCTTTCCTGCTATCTCCTTGCTACAATTATATTATATACTTATATAAGTATATTGTCAAGGGTTTTTATAGATTTTGTGCTACAAATTCCTGAATATGTACTACAAAACTTTTTCTTTATTCTTGGCGTATTCCTCAACAATCTTTTGCAACTTATCCGTGAAATTCTTTCCCGGACTTTCTTCTATGATTCTGAATATCTCCGGCTTAAATCTTACCGTTTTATGGATATTGCAATCGTCATTAGTATATACGCCGTCCTTATAAGCGTACACCCTAACCCTCGCCCCTTTCCCTTTTTATTTTTTCCTCAACTGCTGCAACAATCATCTGATTCCGGCTCTTGTACCCTAATTCCTTGGCTATCTCCGTCCACTCTTCCGCCCTGCCTTTCGGTATGGAAGTAAGCAGAAAAGAATCATAGTTATTCTTATTCCATTTATTTTTTGCCCTAGTCGCAGGCGTTCCGCCTGCCTTTTCCTCTGCCATTACGCAATACCTCCTGTCCGCTCCGACCGTTTATAGTTTCCTGCTGAAATTGTATCATAATTTTTATACTTATACAAGTATATAATGCACAAGATTTCCTATGTACTTATATAAGTATTTTGTGAACATTTCCGGGATTGCAAATATACTTATATAAGTATATAATAGGATTATCAAAGAAATACAGTAGATGGAGGTAAATCAAAAATGGCGGATATGACAGTAGCGAATGAAATTTTAAGGCAGTTGGGCGGTAATAAGTTCTTGGTTATGACAGGTGCAAATCATCTTATCGGGGATACTTATAGCCTGTCAATGAAACTTCCTAGAAATATGAGTAAAGCAAATAGTTTAACAATCGAATTGCAGGCAGATGATACTTATAAAATGAGATTCCGTAAGCATACACCGGACAGACTTAATAAAAAGACTTTTGAATTTAAACCCGGAAAAATCGAGGATATAAAGGTTTTTGATTCTGTATACTGCGACCAACTCCAAGAATTATTTACAAGTGTAACAGGAATGTATACACATTTATAAACAAAAACGCCCCCAAGGCATAGAGCCAAGGGGGCGTTTTTCTTCCTGCGGTATCTTATTTTATAAACCTGTCCTTTAATTCCTTGAACGTATCCCAACCATACATTGAGATATACGCCACTACAAACGCTGCGAATACCGCAAGTGCCACATAGTACCATAAAAGCGGTATCCCTGCGTATGCAACGTAGATTAACAACGCTGCCACGGTCACGATTAAGGAAACAAGGATAACAAACGCCTTTGTCGGCACTTTCTTAATCCCCGGCAAATCCTTTAACAGTTCCGTAATGAGGGATACGGCAAACGCCAACGCCCCCAAGATACCGATAATCAAAACTGAATTTTCCGCTAAAATCTTCATATTCTTCTATCCTCCGTCTTTGTGTCCGAATCGGTCTATTTTACATCCGTCTTGTCAACCCAACCGTAAACGCCCTTTCCATCCTGCGATATGCAATGATACGGGTGTGTGCCTTTGGCGTTTACCGCCGTTACTCTGCAAACGCTTGTCACTTCCTTGTGTACGGCTGCCTGTACTGCCGTAGAGGACTTGTAGACCGGTCCCCCTGTGAATGTTACCGTATCCCCTTTTGAAACGCTTTTAGGGGCGTTTCCTGTGGTCGTGGATACCTCTTTTACAGATTCCGCATTGACCCAACCGTAAACGCCCTTTCCGTCCTGCGATATGCAATGATACGGGTGTGTGCCTTTGGCGTTTACCGCCGTTACCTTGCAGACGCTTACAACATCCTTTTCCTTGGCTGCCTGTGCTGCCGTAGAGGATATATACACGCCACCGCCTATAAATGTCACTGTATCGCCTTTCTGCAATGCCCCTACAGCGTTCTGTGTGCCGTTTCCTGCGGGTTTTTGCTTGTCAGCGTCCTTTTTATCGTCCGCCTTTTTTAAATCGCTTAAATCGGACGCTTTGACAGCTTCGTATACCTTGCCCCTACGGCTTGCGTACTGCCCCATTACGCCATCTTTTAAAGCGTAGGCGTGTATTTCTTCAAGTCCTACCTTTTCCGCCCCTCCAAGGTCATTTCCTGCGGTCGTGGCTATTCTTTTGCTCGCACCGCTTCCCCCTTGGTTTTCCAAATCCGCATAATAGGCAAGTGCCTTTAAAGACGTAACACCGACCTTAACGCCATTTTTGACATAAGCCGTAATATCAGCGTCCGCCAAATCGTCCTGTACCTCTTTCCCCTGCGGTGTGGTAAGCAAATCAGAAATTGCCTTCGCTTCCGCTTCGGTGGCTTCCCTCTCTTTTTTATCCCACGCTTTCGGGCTGCTTCCTGCAATCTCGTTATAAAGGGATTCCCCCAATATCTCCTTTGCCTGGTCCTGGTCCTTATTTACAACCGCCTGCAATAGGGGCAATGCACGACCCCAATATGCGTTCCATTGGCATTTTCCTATACTCATGCCGTGGTTATTGTCATTTCGGTTTACGCTGCCGTAATTGCCCTCCTGTGCATAGATGATACCGCTTGCTACTTTTACCACTTTTTTAACCTGTGCTGCCGTAACCGCCATTGAATACCTCCTATTTCTTTACGCTTGCCTTGTCAACCCAACCGTAAACGCCCTTTCCATCCTGCGATATGCAATGATACGGGTGTGTACCCTTTTCATTGATTGCCGTTACCTCACAACGGCTTGATACGCTTTTGGTTGTGGCTGCCTGTGCTGCCGTAGAGGACTTGTAGACCGGTCCCCCTGTGAATGTTACCGTATCCCCTTTTGAAACGCTTTTAGGGGCGTTTCCGGCTGTCTGGTCCGTTCCTCCTGCCGGGGCGTTTCCTCCCATAGCTTCCTTAATATCTCTGCGGAATTGTGCCATAGTCAAGCCGTACTTATTCCAAATATGCTCTACGTCGCCGTGGTTGCTTGCAATCCCCCTTTTGTGGCCCTCGGAATGGGAAATAATTACGCCGTCCTTTTCCGGGTCAAGGCTGTACTGCTTGCAGAGGGAAGCAAAAAGCTCTACCGCCGTCCTGTACGTCTTGGTTACAAAATCCTTGGTTGCTGCCGGGTTTAAATCCTTAAAGCTGCTTCCGCCCGTGTACTGAATCGTGTCCGGCTCTGTCATTTCTACGCCGATATGGGTATTGTTTCCGCTTCCATTACTTCCGCTTCCGCAATGCCACCCCCTACGATTCCACGGCAACAACTGTAATACCGTTCCGTCCGCCTGCAATACTGCGTGTACGCATACATTGGCGTTTGCGTTATTCCAGTTATTCGCAAATACGGACGCTCTCGGCTGCGGACAACCCACGGAATGAATCATAAGGCCCTTTACCGTAATTGTCCGTCCGCAAGTGTAACACGGATTCTTGGTTACAATGTTTTGCTTAATGTTCATGGTGTTACCCTCCTATAATGTGATATTGTTTAGATCAACGGAAATATCCTTTGTTTCCTCCGGGTATCCCTGCTTGATTTTAATAATGTTTTCTGCCTTGGCTTTCCAACAATACAAGGCAATTACCGTAGTTGTCGGGGTTGCTATATATGTGGCAAGTACCCCGAATTGTGAGTAGTCTATAAGCGTCACTCTGATACCGATATACAGACCCACAAAGTAAGTAAAAAGGACTGCCACCAATACAACCTTTGTAAAGGTCGGCTTTCCCCTTTTCTTTGCCGATTCCCTTTTGAAAAGCTGTTTCCTGTTGGCAATCCTAAATAACAGGTAAAATATAAGGAATCCAAGGACAACGCCAAGGATTCCGCATAAAAGATACTTCATTCAGTTTTTGACCTCCTAACCCTCCTGTCCGTGTGCCTTTTGGTTTATGTGCTTTTCCACTTTCCCTATTGCTTCGGTCACGGGACCGTTGCACCCCTGCTCTTTCAGACCCTTTAAGCAGGCAAGCACGGCATAGGTAAGCAGGCACATTTCATCATTTAACTGTTTCAAGTTTTCTTCGTCCTGCTTCCTCAATTCTTCTATATCCTTTGTCTGCTTATCCTGCTGTTGAAACCATTTGATAATCTTGTACCCAACGGTCCCGATTGTGATTAAAGCACCCAATACGCCCGCAACGGCTATTATTGTTGATGAATCAATATACATCCCGGCTACTCCTTTCTGATAAAAAGACGGTTAAGGCTCTGCCTCATGCCGTAGCTGTTACAATGTGACAATATGCCACGGTATGACGCTATCGCACGTTCCATTTTCTCCCTGCTCTCTTCCCCTGTTTCCACCTTTGCTACATAATGTTTCATGCTCCGCTTGATTTTCAACGCCGTTTTCTTCTTTAATCTGCGGTGTGTGGACCATATGCGGAATCCCACAAAATCAATACCCATGCTGCAAGGTCTAATTGCCGTTTTCTTATTGAGATTTAAGCGTAGGTTTTCATCAAGGAAAATGCGTAAATCCTCCTTAACCTGTGCAAGGTACTTTTTATCGTGATGTAAAATTATAATGTCGTCCATATACCGTATGTAGTAATGCAACCCCAACTCATGCTTTGCGTACTGGTCTACCTCGTTAAGGTAGATATTTGCGAACATTTGAGAGGTAAGGTTGCCTATCGGCATACCTTTATTGCCTAACCTGTCCTCTACCTCTACTTCGTCCGGCTCTTTTCCCATTGGCAAGCCAAATTTCGTAGTTTCGCAATTTATGATTTTCTCTAGCAGATTAAGCAACCTTTTATCCTTTATCCGGCGGCCCAATATTTTTAGTAGTATCTCATGGTCTACCCTGTAAAAATACTTGGATATATCCATTTTGAGGTAATAGTACCGCTCCGGCTTCCTTTCCGTCTGCCGTAGCCAATACTGTAACTTATCGGCTGCCTTATGCGTTCCTTTCCCCTGCCTGCAAGCGTAGGAATCGAAAATAAATGTTTTCTCATAGAGCGGGAAAAGCTGCTGATATATCGCCCATTGTACTATCCTGTCTTTAAACGGCAAGGACATAATCAACCGCTTTTTCGGCTCAAATACATAGAAACTATGGTATCTTCCTACCTCGTATGTTTCATAGATTAACTGATTCTGAATCTCTATTAAATGCTCTTCATAGTTACGGTTGAAACTCAATACATCCTCCCTGTACCTCTTTCCTCTCCGTGCCTTTTCCCAAGCCTTATGCAGATTTTCAAAATCGTATATTTTCTCATAGATATTTTTGATACTGTGCATTTGCAACCTCTGATTTCAATAAAATTTTGCCGTACAAACCTACTAAGTTTTTAACCCTTTCGGACGTGACAAATATAAATCTTTTCGGCTTACGCTTACTAACTGTCTTTACGGCAATACAATCTTTTTCCCGGAATGTCCGGGAATGGAAAACAACCCCTTTAACCCTTTTGTACTGTCCTTACGGTCGTAACCGTAAGGCTTCTTGACATAGGGGCAGAGCAGAGCGGAAGCCCACGTTGTCGTTAGAGTTGGAACGGGGATTATTCAAGTTGAGGGCGGACGGTCCCGAATTGGACGTATTGTTGAAACTCGACCCCCGGATAGGCAGCCACCTATACAAATGTGATTGTTTCCCAATGTATTTTTATTTCTGCTTCTCCCTGCTGTTTACCCACTCCATATAACCGCCAATCATACAACCGATTTCGTTTACCTTTTTAATCCACACTTCCCATGTATGGAAGTCCAAACAAGGCTTTTGTTTTGGGTATAGGTTCGGGTCTTTCGCAAGCCTTAGCAGATTTCTTAATACATCTATTTCAATATCCAAATCCTGCAAGGTCGTTTTCTTGTGGTATTTCTTTTCAAGCCGTACCGCCATTTCCAACGCCGTATACATTGATTCCCTTATTTTGCCTGCCAGTACATACCTTTCAGTCTTTGGAAAGTCTTTTAAGGCAGGATTGCCGTATAGTATCATTTCGTAGATTTTCTCTTTTATGTGGAAAATCTCGTTTCCGTTGCTGGTCCCGGTCCCCTGCGTTCCCCGCTTCTCTTCCATGTTTCTCCTGCCTTGCTGATATATTTTTTATTTAAGGGTGTGCTACCGCACACCCTATCAGTTTATCAGTGTTCAGTTTACAGTTCGCAAAAAGCAGAGCGGAAGCCCACGACGACGTTAGAGTTGGAACGGGGATCATACAAGTAGAGGGCGGACGGTCCCGAAAAGGACGTATCGTGGAAACTCGACCCCCGGAAAGGCAGCCTTTCGCCATGATTCCGCATCCAAATCTGTTCGTTTCCATATCCTGTAATTCCACTGTCCGGGAATACTCCCAACGCTATTAACAGTTTCGGTATAGTTACCCCACTTGCTGCCGCAAGCGTCTTGAACGGAATATATCTATATGTATCCCCGCTTGTCGGATACTGCACCGTTGTATTGATTCTGATTCCTGCGGTTGCACTCGTTTGGTCTATCTTCAAAGTGCCTGCCGTACCCGGTGCAACCAATGAGCCGTTGGGCATGATTGCTTTCCAAAGTGTGCTATCCTCGGACATATCGCAATCAAGTTTCATGCAGTTACCATATGGGATAATCTGAATTTCCCCATTCATAAGGCGGAATCCGCCGGTCCACTCCCACACGTTGCCGTTAAGGTCTGCAATGCCCGACATATCGTGATTGTGATACCATGTAGGGCCACCGCTGCCCGTAAGCGTCCTCTGTGTTTCTCCCTGCGGTTGTATTCCATGCTCGTATGCGTGGTAATAATCCTTTCCGTAGTTGGTGTTTCCGTGCGGTACGGTCCCCATTTTCTGCGATAACAGATTAAGCACGGCAAAAATGCCCGTCTGATTCAAGTGCCAACCGTTGCCCTTTGCTTTGCAGGCTGCTACCGCCTGGTCGAAAGTGATATAATTCCTCGGCAACTTCATACCCAAGGAATACGCCCGGTCATTCTCCACGATATTAGCAAACTTGGAAACATAGATAGCTTCCTTTTCCTCTCCGTCCACAACGAAAAACGGCAACACTTCCTCCGTACCGCCTGTGATAATGTCGGAATACTTCATCTTGGGAACGCCTACCATAATGGACGGCATACCAATATCATCATAGATAACCTTGTTTCCTGCCCCAAACTGTGCTACTGCACCCTGTAAATCGTCAAAATTTGCCATTGTATATTATCCTCCTTAATCAGATTAAATTAACGCCCATAAGGTCAACGTGCATTTCTTCATGTCAAACGGCAACGGGTTCTTTTCCATTACCGGGTTGCCGTCCTCGTCCTGCTTTTCCGTTTCCACAACCTCATATTCACGGGCGGGTATTGTGACCTGTGCCACATATTCCGTAGAGGACGTATTGACCCCGACCGTCAAGCCGTTTTCCTTGTCCTTGCAGATGTCAAGCGTTGTTTCATAGTCACGCTGCCGGGTTTTCAGATTTACCATGAGTTCATCTTCTCCAAAGATGATTTTCGTACCCGATACCTCATAGGGGATTTTCCCGCCCTCGTTCTTCTCAACCACAATAATTTTTGTTGCCATTACCTTTTACCTCCCATTCTCTGTAATTCTTTGTATGCTTCATTGGAACGTACTGCGATATGCTCGGCTGCTTCCCTCTGTGCTGCGGTTGCCCTGCCACCGCCCACGCCGTAAGCGTTTAATACTGCTGCCGTCTGTGCCTTTCTTTCCGCACTTTTGATAATCACGTTTGCCATTATGCGTAACCTCCCTGTACGGTGCATTTTACGGATACTTCCTTGGCGGCCCCGGTAAACTCAATCTTAAAACCGTTCAACTGCTTATCGGTTATCTTGATTTCCCCTATTCCGCCTGCGTCCTCCGTGCTTGATTCCACGAATACGGTATAGTCCAAATTTCCCCTTGGCGTTTTGAGTGCAAGGGTCTTTTTGGAATTGTTGAAAGGATACTCTTTGGAATTGGTTAAGGTTGTTTCGATAATCTCGCCTGCCAATCCCTCAACCTTGCTTTCCACCGCTCCGACTTTTAACATTGCAAGTCCGGCAACCTCCCCGGCTGCTAAAATACGCTGCTCCATATCGTTAAAATTCTTTGCGTTCTGCGGTGTACCCTCCTGTATTACCTCGCCCTCTACCGCTTCATGGGTTATCGTGCCGTCTGCGTTGTTGATTTCCTTGTAACGGTTGCTAAACTGCGTTACATGGTCTTTCCAAATCTTGAATAATCCCATTTCCGCTATTCCTCCTTAAAGTTGAAACTAAAACGGTACAGTACGCCCTGCTGCACCCCTTTTAACTTGATTGCTTCGGTTTTCTCCGCCCACAACTTATTACCAATATCGTACAACTGAATCTTGGTTATCGTGGTGGCCCCCGATACCTCCGGCGTAATCGGTATGCTTAGTGCTACCCTGCCGTCTGGCAAGCGTTCCCGGCTGACAATCTCCGCTTTATGCAGCACACCCTCATACTCGACCTTTGCGTATGCAATGTTTGTTTCAATAAATTCCTTGAAACTCTCAAAGGCTCTTTCTGTAAGCATTTCCTTAATCTCCTTTACTTTTATTTGCTTAACCGATTAGCACCGCAACGCTTGACCTCGTATTGGTAACTGTCGGTGTCTGCCGTCTGTGCTATGCCTTTTACCTCTTGTGCCGTTTCTACGGCCCTGTTCGGCTTTGTGCCTGCGGTTGCATTTCCCGTTGTCGGCGTTGCGTATCCGTACCCCTCGGTATCGGAATCCGCTATGACCTCTGCTGTCTGCCCGGAAAACGCAATATTCCTTTTCGGCTTCGTGCCTGTAAAGGCATTTTCAAATACATAGGCTTCTAAATCCGTTTCCCCTACTGCCTGCACGTCCACGGAATCAAACAAAATATTCCTGTCCGGCTTCGTGCCTGCCATATCGGAATCGAATTTATATCCCTGCCCTGCTGCCGTTGCCGTCACTCCCTCGCTCCCTGCACCGCCTACGGTGTCTATGTAAGGGGTCGTGCCTGCTTTGGCTTTTCCTGTCTGATTGCTTGTAAACGGATAACCTTTCGTGTCCGAATCGGTCACAATCTCGCTATCCTGCGTAGAAAACACTATATTTCTGTCCGGCTTCGTGCCGGTCCTCACGGCTTCGGCTATATACCCTGCTGCCCTTGCGTTTATGCTGATAACCGCATTTTCTACCGCCCCCTCCGTGTTTCTGTACGGCTCTGTGCCGGTCCTCAACTGCCCTGTCATAGGCGTAGAAAATAAAAAATACTCCGTGCGTGGCATAACCACCACACAAATAGAGCATTGGTAATATAATCCGTCCAAATGAGCCGTAAGACGCTTGTATATGTCAACCGTCTTTACAATCTCGTCATAGTCTGCTGCAACCCTTGAATTTGTTGTATCAAGCACTATGCGGAAGCAATACGGCTTTCCGTTGTATGAAAACCATTCCTCAATTTCGCTCTGTGGGTGTATCCCTCCTAACGCCCTTTCTACCGCTGCCTTAGTTCCTAATTTTTGGTGTACCCTTACGCTGTCCTTTATGATTGCCCTTTTTGCTTCTATCGGGTAGTCGTAATCGTACCAATCCACATGCAAATCATAGGCTAATACGTCAAGCCATATTTCTGATAAACTGTCTATATTCGCATATATGACGTTCTTTTCTGCTTCCCATGCGGATATATGTAATTCCTCCGCAACCAACCGCCCCAAGGCAAGCATTTTTTCATCTTTTTTCAATGCAGGCGGAAAGGACAGCAAAAAATCTGCCGTCTTAATATTATTCATCTTCCACACCCCCGAAAGATATATTGCAATCCCTTATGACCGCCACGCTGCCCTTTGGGATTGTCGTAAATGCAGGCTTTGTAATCTCCACCCTTTTAATGCCGGATTCCATAAGCATAGCATTAAAATAGGACGGGTTAATATCCCGCCCCATTTTAGAGGTCTGCCATAATATGTAATTTTCCTCTGCCAAGTCAACGGCTCTTTGGATTTCCTTTGTACTTGCTGATTTATCCCTTGATATGTAATAAACCGCTTCAATATCAAACGGTATCGTGGTAGGTGCTGCCACTATTACCTTATCTGTCATTGGTCTAATATCGTCTGCACTCAAATACTCCTGTACCCGGTCTATCAATTCCTTGTCCGGCAACTCCCCGCCGTATAGCATGATTCTAATATCCGCTATTCCGGGTTCCGGGCTTTCCGCTGAAACATCACTTATTTGTGAGGATACCGACTTGGCATGATAAATATAGCTTCCACGGGGTCCGGCGGTTGTGTATGATTCCTCGCTTTCCCTCATGCGGTTATAAAATGCCGTGTCGCTTTCCTCTTCGCTCCCTCCTGCCGTCACGGTTGTATTTGATACCTCTTTGAAATACAGAAATTCATCTGATACTAATTTGTTTACCTGTCCGGGTACAAAGTCATTCCCCGCCGTTCCTGCGGTCGTGCATACTGCCTTTACCTCTGCGTAGCTTTCGCCTGCCTTGAATATCAGATAATCCGTTGTGGCAAAATTTATAAAACCGTCTACGGTTACTTCCAGTGTGTCCGTTATGATGTAGTCCTGCTCTAAAGTCGTGGTAATGTAGAATCCAAGCGTTGTACTCGCTGCGGTCGGCTGCAATCTGTAAGTGTTATGGAAAATCTCACTAAGGGAATCCAAATTTTTACCTACCGCATACCTTGGAAGATTCTGCTTTGCAGATTCATTTATCTGTATCCTCTCCTGCACTAATACACTTGCAAGCCATAATATGAACGCCCTTACCGGGTCTGCCGGGTAAAGCGTCCTGCCCGTGATTTCCTCGTACCCTGCTATAAGTTTATTTACCAACGCTTCCGTGTTGGTATCCACAAACTCGACTTCGGGAAGATTACTCGGTATATTCCTCTTTTTCGTATTCTCCATTTATTTCTACCTCCACTATCGGCTTTAATATGCCCCTTTCATAATCCGCCTTAAAATCTATGTTTGTGATTTCCGCCCTCGGCTCGTATTCCTCGGTCTTATCGTAAATGTCCGTTGTCGCTAATGCCTTGGCTGCTTCTATCGGCTTATCTATGTATGTGGCGTTTAATCCCAATGCCCGGTCTAACGGTACGTCATACTCCAATGAGGAATACAAAAACCAAAGATTCTGTATTACTTCCTCTTCCACCGTTCCGGGGGCAAGGTTTATATTTTCCTTTTCCGTTGTGTCTATGACGTACCCCATGCAATCCTACCTTTCCGGGTATTCCTCTAATGATACCTTGCTTTCCGCAATCAATAGATTCCCTTTATTGTCAAATCTCTTGTAACCTTTGGAATGTGACGTAATGACCCATTTCGTGCCGTATTTCTTGCCACCTATAACCAATGTCAGTATTTTCCCCTGCTTTCGGTACTTATCTATTTTCGCCTGCATTGTCTTAGGGTTTACCCCAAGAAATGCAGATAGATACATGGAAAAACTAGCCGTATCCGTATCATTGTATTGAAACTCCAATAACGGCTTTTTATTATGTCTTGTATGCTTTGCATAATTGGTCTTGCTTTCAATCTGCAATCCGTCAAACGTCTGTACCGTTTTTTCAGACACTTTAAAAACAATGTCGCCAAGCGTTCCTACCTGTGCCATTAGATACCTCCCAATATAAAGCCGTCGCCCTCCCCATCCGGCTTAAACAGGCACAAAACCCATTGCCCTACTTTGGGTATCCACGGCTTTATTTCAACCTCGCAATCCGCCGGGCAGCTTCCGCTTTTAATCTTTATTTCCGCCCTCGGCGGATTCTGCACTATCTTTAAATCCCCCGTCACTATTCCCTGGTCCTGTATCTTGACCCTCGCCGTCATCGCCCCGGCGTTCACGCTGCTTACAATCCCAACCCTCACAATATCCTTTAATTCCTGCATATCGTTATCATCAAACTGCTGCAATCAATATCCCTCCAAACAACTACGCAATTTTATCTGTACCTTGTAACCACCCGTAATATTATGCGTTGCCTGCTCTACAATGTATTTTCCGTTAAACTCCCCATACCCATATACCCTAACCGTGATTCCTGCCACATAATCCACGTCGCCCACAAGTGTAAATTCTGCCGTTGTTTCCCCTTTATTCTTGGCTCTTAGGGATTTTCTCGCTAACTCCTTGGCTTCCGCCACGCTTGACACTTTCCGTTTTACTTCCAGTGTTTGACCGTCTGAATTGGCGTTTTCCGGCGTATAGGTAGCTTCTATGGTTTCCTTTGTGTTCGGGTCTGTATAAATGACGTGGCAGGATGAATAGGCGGTATCCGCCGTTTTCGTAGAAAAACTATAACTAATGATATTTCCTTTTCCTGCCTTTATCTTTTTTACCTCCGCCTTTTTCTCAAAATCCGCTGCGTCAAATAATACGATTGTCTTTGACGTGACTTTCAATGATATTCCGGCTCTTTTGCACATCTTTTTCAAAAATGCTATATCCGTCATGTTTACCTGTTCTTTCCGCTTGTAAACCGGGTTAGCATTTGACAGATACATAAGTTTCATGTTGCTTCTTTTGGCTATCTTCTCCGCCATATTTTTAAGGGTCGTATTTTCCCATTGCCTGTTATACTTCGTCTGCCTTAATTTCGCCTTATAAGGGATTGAGGTAGCCTTTATTGTCAGCTTTTGGGGCGGCCCCGTATAATTTACGCTGTCAATTTCAAAAACCCCACAATCCAATACCTTATCCTTTCCGTCCGAATACGGGTTTTTCTGAATAACCATAGCGTGTATTTCCGTACCCTTAAAGGCTCTTTTCTCTGATACCTTAGTTGTTTTGGTCGTTGTGACCGTTTCGCCCTCCACGTCTGAAGCATTGACCCAACCGTAGACCCTCGCCCCGTCCTGCGATATGAGGTGGTAGGGGTGGGCGTTTGAATTTACTATCGTACATTTACATTTGCTTGCACCCCTCGTTACGGTTGGTGCTGCTGCCATTGAGGATATGTATACCGGTCCCCCTTTAAACTGTACGATATTGCCTACTTTTATTTCTCCCTGCGTGGTAACTGTTTCCGTCTTGGTCTTTGCCGTCTTGCTTGTGTTTAACCAATCCTTAATCCATTTACCCTCTCTATCATCAAGCGATATAGAAATATCGTCCGTTTCGTCCTCTTCCTTGTCCGTGAAAGACAGGGATAGCAGATACTTTGAAAGGTCCTTTGAAATATCCTTGCCCTTGAAATAGAGTTTTACCGCCGTCCGCCTTGCTAACGTCTTATCACTCACTTACTGCCACCCCTCCCCTCTTCCACGGTGGCAGGGAATCAGATACCTCCAACTCAATTTCCGGCAAGGTCAAAATGACCCCTGCCGGAAAAATAAAGGTATCCTTATGCTCTAAATTCGCCTTAATCAGAGTATCCATATACATTTCGTTTCCCCATACCTTATAAGCTACCGTATCCCATGTATCCCCCGATTTTGTGGTATATGTATCAAGCATAAGCTACCCTGCCCTCCTGTTCTCTCTGCTCTTTTAGAATTGTGCGTATGATTTCCCGCAACTTCTCTAAAAATTCCTCGTCATACTGCTGTAACTGCTCTTTGATTCCGCTTGTATCCCCTCCGCCCGCTACTGTCACGCTTGGGGAATTTGTAACGTGAATCGTGATTGTACCCGCCCCACCTGCGGTAGCGTTTACATTGTTCGCCGTGTTGAGGTTTCCGGCTTGTGCCATGTTGTTAAATATCTGCCCCGTCTGTGCTGCGGTAAATACTTTACGGTTGGCAGCGTCCGTTATCAACTCCGGTCCGTTCTCTCCTGCTATAAAAGTGCTTGGTGTCCTGTTCGTACCTTTTGCAAATCCCGGTATCAACGGTATATTGATACCCTTACCGCCCAATCCCGGCACCCAATCCGGTATTTTTAACTTGTTAAGTCCACCGATTACCGTATTTACTGCTGATACGACCGCTCGCAACGGTGCTTTTATGATTTCTCCAAGTCCTCCGACCGCACCGCTGAAAATGCTCTTGATACCCTCCCAAGCCTGCGACCAATTCCCGGTAAATACACCCGTTATAAAATCTATCAGACCTTGGAAAATCTGCATTACGTTACTTACAATATTGGCTATGCTCTGTAACGCCGACCCTAACACGCTGCCGAAAATCTCCGCCACCAACTGTATAACAGGTATTAACGCCTGCAAAAGCTGTTGTAGCACGGGCAAAATTGCCTGTATGATGTTTTGGAATATCGGCACTATCGTATTAAGCAGGCTGATGAACACGGGTAATACTGCGTCCACAATCTGCATGATGATAGGTAAAAGCGTCTGTATCAACTGAATAATGACAGGCAAAACCGCCTGTATAATCTGTATCAATACGGGTACTATTGTATTGACTAATTGGATAAAGACAGGTAAAACGCTTTGTACTGTCTGCAATACCAAAGGCAGGATAGCGGATATAAGTTGTACGATAACGGGCAGGATTTCCGCAATCAGTGACGCAAGCACCGTAATAACTGCACTTATCAATTCCCCTAAAACCGGGAGAATCGCCGTCACAAGCTGCCCGATAAGCGGTAGTATCTGCATAAAAAGATTGGCAATCATTGGCAGAATTGGAAGTAACCCGGTCTGCAACGTGTTTATGATTGTTGGCAGGATACTTTTAAGGGTATCAAGCACCCCCGACCCGCTTGTAAAAAATGCGTCCTTTATCGCCGTTCCGACTTGGGTAATGATTCCCCAAAGTTTGTCAAATACGGCTAACCCCTCATCTCCGAAAGTCTTTTGTATAAACCCTCGTACCTGTTCTAAGTGGGTGGATACATAATAAATCGCACCGCCCACCGCTGCAATCACTCCGACCAAAGGGGCAACTTTTGTAAGGATTCCTCCAAACCCTCCGCCCATATTACTTAGGTACTTCGTGATACCCAAGCCTTTAATCATTGTAAAAGCCTTTTGTACGGACAGAATACCGCCTTTTACCTGTAAAAATCCAAGTTTGGCTATCAATCCGCCCGCTTTCAACCCTACTAATCCTGCTGCCACCTTTGCAACCGTGGCTATGACCTGTGGGTTTTCTTGTGCAAACTCTGAAAATCTTGTTACTACTTCTGATACCTTGTCGGCAACCATTCCCACATACGGCAAAAGCATATCGCCTAATACCGTGCCAAGGTTGGAAATGCTGTTTTTCGCCTTTGCTACCTTTGTTTCCGTGGTATCCATCATCTTGGCATATGCTTCCTCTGTCGCACCGCAAGAATCAAGCATACCCTGTACGCTGTCATTAAAAGAATCTACGCCGTCTGCCATTAAGGACAATGCTGCTTTTCCGGCTTCCGAACTTCCGAACATATCGGACAATGACATACCGCTGCTCTCCGCCCCGTCCTTGACTATCTGCAATACGTCCGCCAAGGAAGAACCGCTTGCCATTAACTCCTTAAATGACTTGCCCGTTTTCTCCCTCAACAATTTATCCGTAGTGCTTCCTGTCTTGCCTAACTCATTCAGCATACCATTCATGTACGTTGTGGCTTCGGCGGTGGCTATACCTTTGGCGGTCAGCTTTTCATATCCTGCACAAATCTGCTCTAACGCTACATTGTTTGCGTTGGCTGTCGGTATGATTTTACCCATGCTGCTTGCCAATTCGCCTACGGTTGTTTTACCTTTGTTCTGCGTATTGATAAGCATATCGGAAACGTCCGTTACCTTTTCCGCTTCCATGCCGTAAGCGTTCAGAATGGTACTAAGAACGTCTACCGCCTGTGCCGATTCTGCGAATCCTGCGGTAGATAGCTTTGTAGCATTGGTAACAAACCCTACTGCGTCTGCCGTGTCCTGCCCTGCTGAAATTGCACTGTATACGTCCTCCGCAAGGTCATTTACGCTTTTCCCTGTTTCGTTGGATAAAGCTATAATTTCCTGCCGTAGCTGTGCCAACGGCACTACGTTTGTATCCGCAATGGTCCCGACTTTCGCCATTGACTGCTGAAATTCCTGTGCATTTTTTACTGGTCCGGCATAAATGGCAGCACCGATAGCCGTAACCGTTCCAATCAGACCGCCCAACTGTGCCTTGGTCTGTGAAATAGCCTGCTTATTGGCTGCCTGCTTTTCTGTAATCTCCTGTACCTTTTTCTGCGTCTGCTCCAAACGCTCGTACTGCTGCCGTAACCCCTCCGTATCACGCCCCAAGTTGTCGGTGTTTACCCCGGCTTCCCGTAAGGTATCGCTTAATTCCTGTAACCTTTCCTCTTCCCTTGCCGTTGCGTCCTCGGCTTTCTGTAAGGCCCTTTCATTTGCCTGTAACTGCCGTGTGAGTTCCGGCGTTGCCTGCCCGGTTTCCTCGATTTCCCTTGTAAGCCGTTCATGCTCCGCCTGCAACTCGTTTACCCTTGCCCTGCTCTTGGCTACTGCGTTCTGCTGCTTCTGATAGGCGGATACGTCCTTTAATTTCTGGTCCGCACTCCGTAAATCATTTTGCAGGGCGTTCATGGTCTTTGACGCATTTTTAAAGGATTGCGAAAAGTTCGGCCCCAGTCTTGCGGTCAACTGAAATAGTAACTCAAACTGTTTAGCTGCTGCCACTTCTCGCTCCTTTCTTCTGCTCTTCGACAATTTCGTTATACTCGGCAATCCAAGAATCTAATTCCCTTGGTGTCCGGCTCAACCAAAACTCTAACCCGGTATGCGTTTCCTTGGATAACAGTAGGCTATTTCGTTTAAACCATTTGATAGGATTCTGCCTTAGAATCCCGTACTTATTAAAAAATCCCTGCTCTTATTCTTGATTTTTCCAAAATCACGGATGGGCAAATGAGCGATAACGTCACTTCCTACCCCTGCTGCCTTGGCTGCCAATCGGTAGAGGAATGAGGTTGAAATTTCCGGGGATAATGCGTATTCCCCGACCGCTGCCATTTCGTTTTCAATGGCTACAAGGTCGTCGCCTATCAACTTTTCAAAGTCAAAAACCAACCTTGTATAGGTCTTATCCTCGAATGTGTACGGCTTCGTAAACTCATGCACATACGCCCCCTCCGGCGTGTCCGAATCGGTCACAACTGTAATCTTTCCCTTTGTTTCCTCTGCTACTTCCTGCTTGTTTTCTTCTTTCTTAATATCTTCCATTTTCCAATCCTCCATAATCTGATTTTAGGCAGGAAAAAAGCACGGCTTCCCGTGCTTACTTTCCAAGTGCCTTTCTTACATCCGCCAAATAGTCCTTTCCGTTCACAAAATAGATATAATTCAGCGGGTCAATTTCAAGCATTTTCTTACCGTCAATGTATGTAGCGTAGTATGAAGTCGCATATTCCCCGCTTACCTCCGCTGCACTCGCCGTAGCCACCTTTCCGGGGTTAAGTTTCTTGGGTGTCAGTACCAAAATGTGTTTAACCCTCACTACCTCCGTTGTGCCTTTTACGGTATCTTTCTGCTGCTGTGCGGCCCTTAAATCAATATTGTGCTGTCTAGGCTCATTTAATTTAATGGCGTTCTTTGTTACGGTCCTAAAATTGAAAGTGGTTGTCATTGCTTCGATTGCACCCAAGATAACAGATTCAATCTTACCGCCAATGCCTGCCCCGCTGATTTCCTCGGTAATGTTGGAAATTTCTGGCAACGCCACCTCCGACAACCCCATATACTCGGTTGCGTCCTCATACACCGCAAACCCTATTACGGTTTCGTCAATCTTCGGCATATCCTCTTACCTCCTTATGCTGCGAATAGATTTTCAAGGTAACTTACGTCATACTCAAGGACAAAATCAAGTTCCTTGGCAGGACTAGGCGGGGTAAGGTAAATGTGGAAATGAGCGATACCCGCCATTAAATCCGTGTCGGTATTCTCTTCCTCCAAAAACTCAATACGCCCTCCTAAAATTACCTCTTCCGCCATCAGACCGTTAAGCCAAAGGTTAAGGCTCTGTACCACGGATTCTATCAAGCGTCTGTTTAATTTCCTGTCAACCTTATTCCACACGGAAAGTATAACGGAATTTGCCACCCAACCAAACATACGGCTTACGCAATAGAAATAATCCGTTACGTCCGTATTGGCAGGATAGCAGGCGGTTTCATTTCCCCAAGACACATAACCGCCCATGAGGTTTAACCCTGTTATGATACCCTGTGAGTTGAGGTAGTTCGCCTTGGTAAGGTCTAACAATACCTCCGTTCCGTCCGCTAACGCCATGCCGTCAATCTGCAAAGTCTTATTGCTTGCCGATTCACACGGCGTACCCTTTCCCAAATCCTCGTTAGCGTCCGTTGCCGACATACTCCCGGCAAGGTGTGTAGAATAATGGTACAGTTTCCCCCCAAGTGTCAGCATGGGCCACGCCAACAACTCGGACGGCTGTGTAATGTTGTTTTTATTCTTCCACTCCACCGCTTCCGTGTATGTCGTGGCTTCCGTTGTATCAACGTCAATAATCGCTTTCCCCACAAACAAGCCGTTGATATTCTCCGCCTTGGCTGCCATGATTGCGGCTACTTCGCTGTCATGTGAAAAATTGGGGGCAAGAAAAAGCGTAGGGATAACCCGGTATTTCGGGAAAACGGAATCCACCAACTCAAAACCTTTCGATTTCTTCGTTGCGGTATCATATCCGCCGATAACGTCCGCTTTTGTAACCTTAGACGGGTCCACGGCGTTAAACTTGATATTGAGTTTTGCGGTGTCTGATGTAATTTTCCCGCCCTCGATACGCTCCAAACGTAAAACGCCGTCCGTATAGATAAGGTCGTAGTCAATCCCCCTGCCGTAATCCTCGGTCAACTCTTCCTCTCCGTTGTACCCCCTCACAACCACGGAATCCGCCAACGCTTCAAACGGCAAATCCGTAACGCCTGCTGCCAATGTCATATCCTCCGTGCTTTCCCCCGTCAAATGCTTTGCAGGGTCCAGGACATTAACCATAACAATAGGCCCATTCTGATAAAGCCGGAAACTTGCATAGATTTCCTCGCAAATGTCGTAGTTCTTCCAATCCTCGCTATATCCCATTGCCTGTACTGCTTCGGCGTAGGAATATGCTAAAATCGGCTCATTTACCGTACCGCCTACCGTATGGGCGGGGGCAGTACCTACGATAAGATGAATACTGCTGTCTGCGGTAACAGGCGTTGAAACTGTCGTAGCCTGCTTACTCGCTTTCGCTCCATGATAATAAGCCATTCTTAACCCTCCTTATTCCTGCTTGACAGGCTCAAAATGTCATTGTAATACTTGTTAAGTAATGTGCCTGTCTTTCTTACCTTTGCCTTGTTTACTGCAAGGCTTTCCGTTGCCACGATAAGCAACCTTACCTGTGGAATCTTTTCCAAAGTGTCCTTTAAATGCTCTTCGACACTCTCACGGCTCCCGGAAAATATGGTATTCTCCACTAAGCCGGTCCTTGTGGTCGGCCCGATATAGATAAATCTACCCTCTGTGGCTTCCGTATTTGCCGTTTCCTGCCCCTTTTCTGCTTTAGGGGTAGGATTTACCGTCTTTTCATTTTCAACCGCCTTTTCGGCGGTTGTACGCTTTCCTGCTGCCATTCCGGCTACCTCCTTACTCCAAATACTGTCTTACGTTCCTTTCCGCTTTCTGCATTTCCCAAATAGTCATCATTTCCCCAATCTGGTATACCTCCAAATCATCATCATACAAAATTGATTCAATCGGCTTTTGGCAGGAATAGCGGTTGTCTATTACAACGTCCTCCAATAACTTCGTTTCAATCCTCGTAAGAAGATTCAGACATTGTATATAATTCTCCTGCTTATCCTCGGAAAAGGTCACGCAAATAATACGCACCCTGCATACACTTTCTTCATCATCCGTTTTCTTTGTGAGAAGTTTTAAGAGTATGTAGGGTGCTGCTTTTTTCTCCGCTTCCTTGTCGGGCAGATTGCCTATAAAGGTTTTTGGCGGTCGCTCTCCTGCTTCGGTCCCATTTTCCGGGACCCTTGCGACCAACAACATATCCTTTGTGATTTCCTCGCAATACGCTTTCAAGGATTCCAATAATTCCAACGGTGTCATTGTCAACCTCCGCCCTTAGTTCAATAGCCTTTCTATTTCGTGGTCTATCCTTTGGTTTATAACCTCGTTTACCCTCTCTTCCACGGTCTGCATAACTTCATCATTGCCGACCATCTGCGGTACTGCCGGGGATAGCAATTCTTTCAACTTTTCCGTGTGCTTGTTTTGACCGCTCCCACGGCTTGCCGAATATTCCCCCTGCTTCCTCTCAAAGATACCGATATGCCCCGATTTCATTTGCTGCACGAAAACATTGTTTTCCCTGCCAAACTTTACAAGGCTGCTTGCTTTCAATACTGCTGCACTTGGGGTCTTTTTCCGTTTAGGCGTGTTCGGGGATACCTTGAATCTGATAAGCGGTATCACTCCGCCGGAATACTCAATGCTCCCTACGATTCCGTCGCCCCCTTGGCTCACGCTGTTATACTTCATATACCCCCGGCTGTTAAAATCTCCTGCCGATATGTGGTAAGTCTGTCTAACCGCTTTTCCTGCTGCCGTCTTGCCTGCCATTAACCCCCTTGTCAATGCAGGCTTTAATACCTTTTTGTCGGCATTTTCAACCCCTGCAAGTATGGCGTGTATCCTGTTTATGGTCTGTTCTGATACTTCAATCATTACTCGTCAAACCTTTCCAAGTCTATGATTAACTCGTTATACTCGTTTAGGACGCTTGCCACCGTGAAAAGTTCGTTTTCAAGGTAAAACCTTGCCCCCTGCCTTGGCTCTTTCCCCATATCGCTTAAACGGACCCGGATAACCGTATACCTCCCGTAAATACCCTCTGCATGGTCGCCCCCTGCTGCGTTTCGTTCCTTTGTTTCCTCCGAATCGAATATAACAGGAATGTTTTTTACGATACCGTCATACTTGACCCGTTTGACCTGTGCAAATTCCTCCGTATTGTAAAAGGTTGTATCCAAATCCTTATCAAGCATTTCCTTAAAATTTTTCATGGGTTGCCACCGCCTTTAGCAGACGGTAGCAATAAACCAAGAATCTACCTCATGCGGTGCGCAAAGAGGGGCAGCGGACAACTGCAAGAAACGCCGTGCCGGGCGTCTTTCTACCCACTGTTCGGGGATTCTCGACCCCTCGACAACCGCAATCGTCTTTCCTGCTTCGTCCACGATACCGACCGCCCCGTAGTACATGGAATAATTGGCTTCCGTTGATAACAGGGCAACCATGTTAGTAGGCACTAAAGGCTTATTTTCCGGCTTTTCCTTGTTCGTCCAATCGTCCAAGAACCACTCATTGTAGGAATAAATATCCAACCCCTCCCCCTGTATGGTCCCTATATAGGTAACGCCGTTTGGTAATTCCCTTGGCTTAATAATCGCAAGGTCATAGCGTTCAACGTCAAGCAGCTTTTGTACTTCCTCGTCCATGATGAACGCTTCCAAGGCTTCATCTCCCATAATGCACATATTACAGTTTACAAAGCCTGTTTTCTGCACCTGCTTACGCCATGCCTTTAACTGTGCAATCTTACCGCCCTTTTTGGTTTTCCAATTCTCGGTAGATTTCAGCGTTACTTTGTTAGTAAACTGAAAATCAATTTCCTCCTGTATCGCCTTTCCGTTTTTATCAAGAATTGGAATTTTCCCCGTAAATAAGGACTGGCAGCACATCCATTCTTCCCTGCGTGTAATCGTTTCGTCCAATTTCGCAAAATCACGCTGCATTTTCTCAACAGCTCTCTGATTGGGGGATTTACCGTTGTAAAGACTTTCGCCCGGTGTCCGCTTCAAAATATCGTCCACGGTCGTAACTGTGTTCGGTGCTACAAGGGGCGGTTCGTATGTGTTGGTCTGATAACCCTCATTGTCGATTGTTGCCCCTCCGATTTTTCTATGTACGAAAGGTGCTAACTGCCGATTCCCCTTTACAAAGTCAACGTCTACTTTCTGCGTATCGAATGTTTCGGTATTGCGGAAAAAGGTTGACTTGATGAAAGTATGCACTTTCGGCATACGCTCCACTAATTTCCCCATTGTCCGGGGGTCGTAAATGCTGATTGCCATATCTTTTTATCTCCTTTTCTCTTACTCTCCGCTCTGTGCGGTAGTTGCATTGTCCGTATCCACTAAGAAGATACACAACTTTCTAAACGGTGCTTTAAAATCCGCTGCGGTAGTTCCTGCGGGTACTTCGATTGAATCCCCAAAAAACTGCCCTGTGAGGTAATATACTACCTCCTGCCCTGCTTCTGCGTTCTCCGCTGCCAAACCATAAACTTCGGCTACGGTGTCAGACGTTACGGCTTTCAATTTGCCGTCCGTGCCAAGCACAATAGGCATTAACTCTATGATTGTTTCGCCCTCCGCCACTGTGCCCGAATCGGTCACAACGGGGTAATCCCCTGCGTGTACCATTTTGGGGCTGTAACTTCCCAACAACTCTTTTCCTGCTGCCATTTTTCTTTACCTCCTGCTGTTATTTTGTTTCCGGGTACAACTTGTCGATAAGGTCGCCGTAAGGGTCCTCTTCCTCTCCGTTATGCCCTTTGTTCGGTGCGGGTGTAACGTCCTTTACGCCGGAATCGTTTATATCGTCCTCACGGTTATTCAGAAACGACTTGCCCGCCTTTTTCTGTGCTGCCACAATCTGCATAGCAAACGCTTCGGCACTTACAGGCTCTTCATATTTCGCCTTGTTTGCCATATCCTCAAATCCGGGCAGGGTAATTTCATCAATCGCCTTTATCCTTGCCCTCTCTGCGTCCACGGCTGCGTTCTGATCTGCCCCGCCCATGCCTGCCATAATCTCATTTTTATAGGCATTGGCTACCTCCGTGTGGTTTTTTTTCAACTCTTCCAATGTCATTTTTTTATCCTCCTTGCTGTTTTCTGCATTGGGTTTATTATTATGGCTATTGGCATAGCCTAATAATCCTTTTGGCACGGTATGGAATCCGCTGATACTGATAGGGATTGAATTTACAATTACCTTTTCTGCGTCCTCTACCTCCGTCTGTACCTCCGTAAACATAACGGCGGTACAGAATCCGGCTTCTACCGCTTCCTGTCCCGTAAACCATGTTTCATCTGTCATAAGGTTTTTTATTTCTTCCTCGGACTTATCCGATACCGTCATATAGCAATTAACGATTGATTGTTTAATGGTTTCCAGTTCGTCCGCTATCTTTTTCAGTTCGTCCGCCTTGTAATACCCTAATACGCCTGCTGCCGGGTCGTGTATCATAAAGATACCGCCTACCGATATTTCGATTGTGTTGCCTGCCATAGCTATAATCGTGGCTGCGGAAGCACACCAACCGTCAATCTTGACCGTTATTTTCGCCTTATGCTCTTTTAACCGGGTGTAAATGGCTACCGCTGCGAAAACGTCGCCACCGCCCGAATTGATACGCACGGTAATTTCTTCAACCGCCCCCAAGGTTTTAAGGTCATTGTTAAACTCTGCCGGGGTTATCTCGTCCCCGTACCAAGAATAATCTGAAATTTCGCCGTATAAGATAAGTTCTGCGGTGTTTCCCTCTTGGTTTGCTACAAAATTCCAAAACCTGTGTATCTCGCTTTTATTCCTCGGTTTCTTCCTCTGCTGCGTCCTGTCTGTCTGCGTCTTTGTCGGGGTCTGATTCCATATCCCCATTATCCGCATTGGCTTCTTGCCTTTTCTGTCCTGCATTTCCTCTAACCTCCTTTAGCAATTCTTCCTCACGCTTACGCTGCTTTATATTCCTGTAAAAGTCCGTGCCTGTAAGTTCCGCCGTTTCCCTCTGCCGTGTAGAAAAACCGCCCTCTACCCTCAATTCCGCTGCTTCAACCTCTTTTTTCGGGTCTAACTGCCTCATTCCCGGACCGTTCCACTCTGCGGTACAGTATGCGTGTTTGATAATCGGGTCATTGAAAAAGCCGGGGGCGTTTACCCTGCCTTTTGCCACGGCTTCGCTCAACCATTCCTCATAGATTGGTTGGCAGAAGTCAGTCACGAACCACGCCCGGTACATCTTGATAACCTCGAAAAATTCCAATATGGCAGCCCTTGACGCTGAATAATTATTGCTAAACGCCATAATAAGGATTTCGTAAGGTATCTCCAAGGCTGCCCCAATCTGCTTAATCACCGCCATTACAAAGGGGTCAAAGTTTGGGTTGGGTCTGCCCGGATTTACCATGTTTGCCTTTTCGCCCTCTCCAAGGTCAATTACCGCTCCGGGTGCAAGTTCTATACTGTTTTCGTCCTCTGCGTCTACTTGCATTTCTTCCGGCACAGATTCCCCAAGCGGTATATCATCACTCGCCCCCTCTTTTTCAATGAATACCGTAAACAGACCATTGATAACGGCTGCTAATACCTCTGCGTCCGTATACCGTCCAAGCTGCTTTATAGTTTCAATGACAGGGGATAAAAAAGGAACGCCCCGGACTTGCCCGATACGCTCCCGATTCATAACGTGTATTGCGTTTCTCCTGCCTGTTTTCTCTCCAAATGCTTTTACCCTTACCCACTCCCTCGGCTGCCTGTCTTGGAATGAAAGAGGGTGGAATTTTGAGATATGGTAGGCTACCACTTCCCCGGCACTGTTCTTCTCCACTCCCTCACAAAATAACGGGTTTACCCTCTCTGCGTCCGGGGTGCTTACCCTGTCAGCTTCCACAAGTTCAATCCTTAAATCATAAATACTCCCGATTCTCTTTGTGGTTGTCATAAGTGCAAAGGAATCCCCACTAAGCAGGGCATTGAGTAACGCCAACTGCTGCAACTGATAAAAATTATCTATCCGCTCAATATCGCAATTTTCAGATTCCGCCCAATGTGCAAACTCCCTTTCTATCGTTTCCTCTAAATCCCTTGCTTCCTCCTGCGTTATCCCTAAAAATTCCTCGTTGATTGTGCTTTTAAGGTGCAGCCCCGTACCTACGGCATTTGTCCTAAGTCGTTTTACCGCCCCTGTGGCAATGTTTGACCCTCCGCAATATAAATCCCTGCTTCTCTGCCGCAGCGTGTCTACATGCTCTTCTATGTCCTCTCTGTGGCTTCCTCCGCCATGTGTCCACCCTATAACAGCTTTCTTGGTGGAATTTGCCCCATAGTTCCCATATCCGCTATTGATTAGGCTTAACCGCTGCCTTGCAACCTCCCTTTTCAATGCCCTTTCGGGGGAAATTGCATTTATCGCCTTGTCGAACCAATTCACACGCCCTTATCTCCTTTCTGTGCTACAAAATCCTGATTCCGTGCTACGATTTTCCGCATGAAAAAAGCACCTTGGAAACGCCTGTGCATTTCTTTTGGTGCTTTTGCTATTTTATATAATATCATAAAAAATCGGGCAATGGCGGGCAATCTTTTATTTTCTTTCCTCGTAGGTATAAACCCCCGAATTATCGGGCGTTATATCCCCTATTACCTCTTCTGTCCTGCCCTCATTATCTATTTTTCCATACTCTGCAACGTTTTCCATTGAGCCTACAAAGCAAATTCCTGTACCGTCATTACAGATAATCGTAAACCAATTATAACCGCTGTCCTTTACCACGGTATCCGCAAATTCCTTAAAATCTTCCTGCGTGACGTTCTGCAGGTCCTCCTTGCTGATTTCAATATAGGCTCTTTCCCCTATCTTTTCCGTTCCGCTTCCGTTCATTACCTCCGCCGTCTTTACCTTTGCCTGCGTCAGAGGGTTTTTATGTACCGCCGGGTAAATCTGCTCTGTACCCTGCATTACCGTATCTACGGCATTGTCCTTTAAGGTCACTTCCAACTGCAATAAGCCGGCCCATACTGTATAGACGTTATCGCCGTTTCCCTTGAAAACATACTGCGTCTTTTCATCTACGCCACATTCCGTAACAAGGATAGTAAAGACGCTATCCGCTTCCTCCTGTGACAATCCCATAGTGCTTTTTATGGTCCCTATGGAATCCTCGTAAAACTCGTACTCCGCTTTCAGATTTTCGGATAAGTCAGAAGTGTTTACCCCCCCCCGAACAAGCGTTCAGTGTCAGCATTACGGCGGTAGCGACCGCCAAAACAGAAAACTTTTTCATGTCCTTATTACCTCCTAAAAATTTTTCTCCATTATACCACGTCCGCCCTATGATGTCTTTAGGATTTAAAAATTTTATAAATCCCTCGGCACAATCCTATACACCCTGTTTCTCCCTTTATTCTTGGCTACATTCTCCAATGCAGATACCTTGTTGCTCCAATACTCTATCTGCCTGCGTATTTCGCCCAAATCCGCCCTTGTAAAGGATTTACCGCCTATTGTATAGGCTTGGTTAATTGCTACCTCTGTTTCGGCTTCTAGCCACGTTTCCAAGTGCTTCTTTGCTACTTCTAATGTGATTGCTGCCATTATGTGATACCTCCGCTTCTATTCCCCCGCCGTCTGCCCCTCTTTGGCGGTGTCTGTGTGCTGTTTCCTGCTGCCTTTTTAGGTGGCTCTTTTAGGGTCAATCCTGTTATCTCTATTGCTGCCTGTGCATAGTTACGGCAATCTAAAGGCTCATTCCGTTTCGTTTCCCCTGTCAGTTCCCAAACAAAATACGGTCTGCCTTTCTTATACCGTAATACCTGTTTTTCCGCTGTCAACCCCTTAAAATAATCCTCGTCATACCCTCGGATATATCCGTTTTCATCTTTAGGGAAGTGACAGTACCCCGGTCCCTCTTCCTCAATCTGCAACCTCTGCAATAGCAGGGATTTCCCGGTATCTACCCCCAATGTGAACAAATATGCCTGCTCTCGGTTATTCTTTGACGGTTTCGGGATATATGGGCGGTCTGTGCCGTCCTTTCCTTTTATGGCAAATATCTTTCTTGCCGTCCGTGCCTTGCAGAATCGGTAAACCTTATTTGTAAAATGTCCGCCGGAATCCATGCAGGCACACACAATACGCAATTCCGTACCGTCCGCTTTCTTGAATTTCTGCAATAGAAATTCATCAAGATTTTTCCATATCTCGGCTTGCTTCAAATCCCCGTATATCCTCTTATAGACGATTCCGTATGATTCATGCCCTACGCCCCAACCGACAACCTCAATTTCAAATCTATCGTCCTGCGTGTCAATCCCTGCTGTTATCGCTATGACCTCTTCCGGCACTTCGCAACGGTATTTCTCACGCCGTTTTAACAAATCCTCTTTATTGGCACTTTCGCCCTCTTCCTCCCAGGTCTGCCCCAACTCGGTATTGACCCAAGATTTCATCAGTTCCACATTACCCTTTTTTAGTGCCTGGTCCGCTTCGATAAATCCTTTTATAATCTTTTCCCAACCAAAGAACGTAGACGCTAAAGAATTGAAATGAAAACCCCTCACTTTTCGGTTGGGGTACTTTGCTATATATTTCCCCTCGTTAAAATGGTCTTTCCATTCAATTTCAGAATGGATGCAACCGCACTTTGCACAAGCGTATGTAATACTTTGTACCTCTCCGTCTGCGTCAACCGTGTATGTAAGGTTTCCCCACTCCAACGGCTGCAACTCCCCACAACTTGGGCAAGGTACATTCCATTCCTCCATTGTGGAATGTTCGTACTCCATTTCAATACGGGATACTCCTTTTATGGTAGGGGTGCTTGTGTCTACCTCCTTGCGATTCCAATATGTCGTTAAACGCTTCCCTGCAAGTATCAGAGGGTCCCCCTCCGCCCCTGCGGTCGGCGGGTATGCGTCTATTTCGTCTGCAAGCAGGACACGGATAGGACGGCTTCTAAGTTCTGTCGGGGAATTTGCCCCGGTCATTGTGATACGTCCGCCCGGAAACGCCTTTTTAAATATCGTGTTTCCGCTCGTCCTGCTCTTCTCATTTATCTTATCCCTTAAAGCCGGGGTATCCCTTACCATTGGCATAAGCCTATCTTTGCTCATGGTTTCCGCAAGCGATAATGTCGGCTGCATACAAAGTATAGTGCATGGGTCATAGTGCATATAATAGCCTATGGTATTAAGCAGAAAAGCGTCTGTTTTTCCCATTTGTGCAGCACTCATTACCACAACCTTTTCAATGGATATATCGGTTATAGCGTCCATAATTTCCCGCTGCCACGGTGCTTTTGATGTATCCCAACGTCCGCCCTTGCTGCCGGATTCAGAGGAAAGACGGCGGTATTTGTCCGCCCATTGGGATAATGCAAGGTCGGGCGGTGGCTCTAATACCTTAAATATCCGATTGAAAAGGTCAATCGTTTCCCTCTTCATCTTCTTTTATTTCCTCCTTAAAAACTTTCTCAAAATTTGACAACTCGGCTAACGCTTCCTTTATCCTGCCGTTGAGGTATACAAAGATTTTTGCCTTGTCTGTCATGGTCGCCAACTTCTCGGCTTCCTCTGCCGGAATCGCACTTAAACGGCTTTTAAAATTTATCAGAGTGGCAGACATTATTTTTTCTATGTCCTCCGCCTTGTGCAACTCCCCTTTCTTTACCGACAAGTCCAATTCCTCATTAAGCCTTTTCGCCTTTGTTAGTTTCGCCCGCTCTTCGTTAAGGTCTATATTTTCTTCATTCTCCGGGTTGCGGTCCCTCAAATACCTTATGTAAGCGTGGGTTGCTTCTGCCAATGAATACAAACCGCCCTGCTTGGTCTGCAAGATTCCTTTTTCCGTCAACCTCTGCACGTTCTTAGGGGTCATATCTAGGAATTTTGCCACCGCATTTTTATCATAGAGTTTCAAAATCCTACCCCCTTAAAAAAATTTCCGGAATTTCGGAAGTCGATTTTTCCGCCCGGAATCTAGGCAAGTCTTGGGGTCACGGCACCCGCAAGGCTTTCCGCCCCGTCACAGTACCTTTTGCCCTCCGCCTGCTGCCCCGGCATTGCTTCTTTCCTGCTGATTATTCTATATCGCTTAATCCCTCTTCGTCCTCGGTGTATGTGTCGTCTATCTCTCCCGTGTCCGGGTCTATCTCATACTCTCCCTTTAGCTTCTGTTTCATCAGTGCGTACCGCTTCTCTTCCAACGAGATACGGCGTTGCTCCAACTCATAGGACTTAATGGAATCCAATAGCTTTATAATGCGTCCGTGTGTCTTGTTTAGTTCTGTTTCTAATTTCATTGCCCTTTCAAAGGCAGATGATTTTATGGTGGTTTCCATAGCCACATCAAGGACTGGCTTCTTTCCCTCGCCCTCTTCCCCTGCATACTCCCCGTATGGGTCGCCGTTCTCATTATCCGCCTTTTTGGGGGTACGCATTTCCACGACCTTATCCGTGTATAGCTGTCCTGCATTGTCATTGTTAAGGCTGTTTATACGCTTCTTTAGGTCGTTTTCCTTGGCTATAAGTGTCTGTAATTCCCTTAACATATTATCCGCCGTATCAAGGGTAACGGATTCTATGAGGGTCTTTTCTTCCTCTGTCAATTCATCAAAATAGACCGTGGAATATGCCCCGTGGGTTTCTGCGTTTTTATTCCTTGGCGGGGCCCCGTGACCCTTTGCGTTTTGGTTGCCTTTCTGTCCGCCTTTTTTCTTTGGCTTGTTTTCAAGTGCGTCTTTCCACTTGTCTATACACTTCCATTTGCGAACCTTGTCAGAATCCACGCCCAAGGCTTCCGCTATTTCCGGGTTTCTCATTAACCCCTCGGAATCTAAAAAAAGCTGCTTTGCCTTTTCCCGGTTTTCGTCCTTTTTTCGTGCCACGGCAAAACCTCCTTTCGTTTGTTTCTCCATTTTCCGCCGTTCCATTCCCTTGGAATCATCACATTTTTTCAGAATTTCAAAAATACAACGTCAAAGGGCAGCGGGATTTTGACTTTATCCCTGCTGCCCCTGCGGTATTTTACTTTTGCATTATATCACAAAAAATCGGGCAATGGCGGGCAATCTTTACTTGATGATTTCGCCTATAATTTTGCTTCGTGAAATATTCCTATTTCTCGCAAATTTTCCGCCCAAGGCTTCCAAGGCAACGCACCTTATATTTTTACTCTGCCTTACACTGTAACTAATTTGTTCCGCTATGCGTTCCCATTTTTGACCTTTTATGTAGAATCCGCTGATAATGGTTTTATGTATCGGCGTAAGTGCTGAAATTTCCTTAAAAATCTCCGTCCTAAGTTTTTTCAACTCCTTAATCCTCTTTTTCAGAGTGTCGATACTCTCCCTTGTGTCAGTTTCCGCCAATTTTACGGCAAGTAGAGCCGTGGAATCGGATAGAGTGCTACCGTGGGGCATACCGTCATAGACAACGGCCCCAAGCGGATTATACCCGGCTTCGTACTGCTCTAGCCACTCACTCGCCACCTTTATATCAAGGTCAACATATCTGTAAAACTTTAAGATTGCTTCCACTTCCAAATTTTTCATAATTGCATATCCTTTCTTTTATGGCGGTCTGTATTTCTCATGCCATTTGATACTTGCTACTTCTTTTCTTGGCTTTCCTGCCTTAATCCTGCTGCCGTGCCGTGTCCTCCTGCTCTTGCAGGATTCGCAAATATCTTGTGATACTTCCAACAATCCGCCTATTTCCTCTGCAAGGTCTTTTAGGCTTGCCAATGTATCATCAAAGGATTGCATTAACTGATTCAGCAAATCGCACGTTTCACTTACTGTTTTACTGCCTATGGCAGACAGAGTAAATATAGCCGTTTCTAACGCCGTTCCTACCCTGCTGCCACCGTAATATATGATTCCCTCCCTATACTCGATACGGTCCATACTGCACCGCCTAACTCTGTAAATACTGCTGATACTCTTTTGTCTTGCCCGATACCCAAACAGATAAAGCGTTGGTTACTTTGTTTTCCCACTCTGCCGGACAAGGCATATTCCCTTTGTTTGCTTCCAGTGCGGACGCTACGACCGCCCTAACCTCCTTTCCGATAAGCGTATATTGACCCATGCCGTACTTTTTGGCAATCCATTCCGTGAAACTCAATCCCTTTTCCTGTACCTCCGGCACATAATCCGGGTAATCGCTCATATCCTGCTGCCCCGGCAAAGGCTTTTCTTCCTCCTGCGGGTTGACTGCTTCCGTTGGCTCATTCATGCCGTTAAACACTTCCTCGGTTTCTTCCTCCGTTTCCTCCTGTACCTCTTCCAGGGAATCGTCATAAGCCAAATCGCCGTTTTCAATCATCAACGCTACAATCCCTGCAAGGTCGGCGTACTCAATCAAATAATTCTGCCATTCCTCATTGATAATCGTTATTCCCTCTGCTGCAAATCTGTATACAAAGTGCCTGCCATCCTCCAAGTTGATTTTTGAGCCTTTGAAAGTCCTTTCAAAATGCTTTCTAAGCATTTTTTCTATTCCCTCCAGCTTATCCTTTACCTTAAAAATATCCCGGTTGGCTTCTCCTTTTATAGCGTCCTTAATCGCCATTTGCACACGCTCTACCTGTTCGTCCGTGATTTCCGCTTTCTGCTCCTGTTTCACGTCCTTAATGTGCATTTCCCCTTTTTCCTCGTACTGCTGATAGGCTTTTGCCTGCCCCTCCCCGTCAAGCCTGCTAAGTTCATGGGCGGTAGAAATGCCGATATTGCCCTTTTCCAACTCCTGCTTAAATTCCGGGGATAAGTTGTTTTCTATGGCTTCCATTCTGCCAATCTGCGTAGTGGACGTGTTAAGCATTTGAGCCACGATTTCACGGATACGCCCCATTCTTACCCGCTCTTCTTTCGGCTTATCCCTGTTTTCTTCCGCCAACGCCTTTTTATACTCGGTAAGAAGTTCCTTTAACTGCTTTGCCTGCTGCACCTTTTCCCAATCGGTCAATTCCCTTGCGGTGGCATTTGTAAGAATAAGGCTTAACTTATCCTTTATGGTGTCGGATTCATGCTTGATACGGCACGGCACTTTTCTATACTCTTCCTTGCCCTCCCCTATCAGTTTCAACGCTGCCAATCTCCGGCGGTGTCCTGCGATAACCTCATACTTTCCGTGTGCTTCCGGCTTGACAACCAAATTCTGCTCGATACCGCCCGACAACTCGATAGCGTCCGCCAACTCGTTTATTCCCTCTGTTGCGTAGAAATTATCCTTACTCGGCATTAAATCCTCTACATCAAGCATTACAACCTCAAAACCGTTTTCCTGCCCCTCTGCCGGCCCCTGCCCTGCTACCACTGTTTCCTGCTTCTGTCCTGCTGCCCCTTTGCTTTTTCCGTTCAGCAAACTATTAAGGTCAAATCCTGCCATTCTCCATTACCTCACTTTCCTTTTTCTCCGTGTCCGAATCGGTCACATTACGCCATTTTGCCCTAAGTTCTTTTTTCTGCTCTTCCGATAACTGTAATAAATCTTTCATTACCTTTTCTGTGATTTCATCAGCTACCATTTTTGTAACAATGTCCGTATGCCTATCTATTTCCTCCTGCCGGTCCCTCTTCCTTTCTAATTCATTTTGCAGATTTCTAATATGGTCTTTCAATTCCCATATCTCCGTATTCATACGCATATTATCATCTTTCAACCTGTCGTACACTTCTAACGGAATTTCCACGGTCGGACCCTTTACCTTAAATTCGACAAACGCCCTATATTCATCTAGTGGAATCTTTACCGTTGGCACAATCTCTATCGGGTTAAATCCTGCTAATGTAAAAGATTCCTGCTTTGCTTCCTCCGTATAATTATTGCCTTTCAATTCCTGCTTCCTCCATTTCTTTTTCAATCTGCTTTATCTCCTGCATTGTCTTTTTTCGCCTTGATATGTACCCCTCGCAATCCTCGGTATCTTTCAGTAAAGAAAACTTGCAGGGTCCCATATATGCCATACCCTTAGAAATATGCCTGCTGCAATCTCCGTTACAACAATGATTCCTGCAAAATGTAGGCATATTGCTTGTATCAACCATGATAATAGGTCTACGCTCCATACTCTCCCCCCCTAACAAATTTCAGCGTCCGGCACTTGGATATATACTATAATCGCTTCTTTTCAATCCAAGGAATCAACCTTTTCCCTCATTAACGGTAAGGCTTCCTCGTCCGGCAACTCTTCATCTATGCCACATTCCGCATAATCAAAATACTTTTCAAAAATATCCACCGTATCGGGTTTTCCCTCTTCGTAGAATATAACGCCATAATCCTCATGTACGATATATTTATCAATAAGGCAGCTTCCCCAACTTCCCATCCAGTAGCAACAACCATCATCTGCCACAATCTCGCTATCTACCATTGCCACTATTGGCAGGTCCGGGCGTTTCTTTATCAACTCGAATAACTCTTTGAGGTTTTCCGTCTGCTTCCCTATCTGCCCCTTTGCACGGTAGATACTCTTTTTAAGTTCCGCCCTCTGCTCTCCGGGTTTCTTTAAATCCTTTAAATTTACAAGCATTACCTGTACTCCTTTCCTGTTTCTTTATCCTTTAAGACGATACGCCCGACCAACTCAAACCCGGCAAGACTGATTATCTGCTTTAGCATTGTGATAAGCGTACTCACGGCTTCGTTATGTTCTTTCCGCCTTTCCTCTTTCTGTACCTCATGTATCGCCATTCCTGCGGTCGGGTCGGGGTATCCCTCTGTATTTTTGTACCCTCCCATGCTATACCTCCAAATACTCACGCACAAACGCCTTGTAATCCCTTGCGGCCCCGGAACGTGGGGAATACTCCATAAGGCTTTCATTTGTAAAAGTAACCTCGTCCGCCTTTTCCGTCCTGCGGATATGCGTTTTAAATACCGGGTAACGCTGATTCTGCAACCATTCCTCCCCCTGCCTGCATACGTCACGGTTATAGAACATTGTCACAAGGCAACCCCTCAATTTCAGTTTCGGGTTAAGCTGCTTGGCGTTGTTTATCTGCTCTTCCAGTTCGTCCATGCCGTCAAAGGCGTACCCGTCAATCTTAATCGGTATAATAACCTCGTCCGCTGCCACAAGGGCATTGATAACGGAAATATTTATATCCGGTGGACAATCAATAATGCAATAGTCATACTCGCCCTTTACCTTTTCCAATTCCCCGGCTAATATGGTTGCCTGCTGCCGTTCCTCGTCCTTAATTACCATGAGGTTAGCAGTCAAAAGGTGCATATTTGCGGGAATCGCCTTTAACCGCTCCGTGTTCGTTTCCTGCGTCACGGATTCTATGCCCTGCTGCCCTGTCAGAATATCCGCAAGGCTCGGCTTCTCATAACTCCATACACCGCAAGCCTTGGAAAGATTGCCCTGCTTGTCATTGTCAATAACCAATACCTTTTTACCGTAGTCCTTGGCTAAGATATGAGCCATATTTACCGTTGTCGTGGTCTTTGCACATCCGCCTTTCATGTTGATAACTGCAATAGTTTTCATGCTTCCTTACCTCCTGTTAATATTTTCTGCACTTCCGCAAAGTCTTTTTTCTTAAATCCCCTTAATATCCCTGCAAATATCGCCCCTGCCCGTCTGCCTAACTCCTTATTCATAAAATCAAGGTCGTTTTGCGTGAATATCTTTTTTATATCCGGGTCATTGATAACCTTGGTTGCAAGAATCAATTCCGTACCGCATAGGGTCTTTACCCCATTTTTGAAATACGTTTTATCCTCCTGCGTCATTTTCGCTTTTCCCGCTGCCATTTCCTCCCTCCTTTACAATCTCTATCAGTTCCCAAGATTCAAAGTTGCTTAACCATATATCCCATACCGTTCCGTCCTCACGGATAACAACCGCCTTATCTATTACCTTTTCCGGGGTCAGCACACGGCATATATGCCCTGCACACTGTTTTTCCTGTGTATAACAATACGGCTCATTACCGCCCCTTTTTACTTTCCCGAAAGAAACATAGGTATTTCCGTTTTCTGCCCCTCTTCTGTGGTAAAACGGCATATCCTCCACACGCATTTTTACCGTATTCCCTTTAATCAATGTCTTATCCTCCTTTAGGTGTGTTTGCACACTTTATACAATCCCCAAGGCTTGCACTCTATAAAATGTGCAACCGCCTTTTGCTTCGGTGGCCCCCTTGTCATGGAATCCAACCGCCTTTCCCGGCATTTGTGATAGGCGTTGCAATTTTTCCCCTTAAAAAATTGCTAAAAACTTGTTGACCGTCTACACACTCTCTAGCTTGGTGTGCCCGCTGCTATTTTTTCACTCTATCCCTGCTACGGCTATTGGCTTGCCCTCGTCAGAAAACAGGTTGCCGACCTGTCTTGATAGCGGATAAACCGCTATTTCGGCTATTCAACCGTCCTTTTAATCTGAAATATCATGCCTAAAGCACAATGTAAGAAGAAATCCTTTATTTCCTTTTCCTCTGCTTCGTAGTCGGTGGCAACTATCAGAGTGCAATTACCCGCCCAATTACTCCAAGAAATATCAAAGTTCATGTAACTGTATCCCTGCAAGCTGTCCTTGATTGCCTTACATTCCCTCTCTGCAAAATATCCTAATTCCTCAAATGTGTATTCTTTCTTCATATCCGGCTACCTCCGTTTGCTTTCCTTTGATGATTCTATTATATACTTATATAAGTATAAATACAACCCGGAAACATCAACAAATATACTTATATAAGTATAGCCGTTCTTTGTGCAATCTGTATACTTATATAAGTATTATTCAGTTTTTGCCCTTTTCCCCTCCAACTCCTGCCGTTTTCCTTTCAGATATTGCAGATATTCCCCGTAGGTCATGCCCTGCGGTACTATCCGCCTTTCCGCCTCCTTTGCCTGCTGCACCCTATCCCTCAATACCTCCGCCTTGGATACCCTCTTAGGCTCTTCCTGCTTCGGCGGTGTTTCTGCCTTTATCCCTAACCGCCTTGCCTGCCTGTTCGGCTTATATTTGTTGTATGTAACCTTATTGCTTTTCGGGAACTGCTGCCCCCTTTTCCATCCGCTCTTTTTCGCCAATGTTACCGCTCCTTTCCAAATCCTCCGCAATCTCCAATATGCTTTCCATGCACTCCTTTATGTTCTTGTCGGTCCCTGCCGTAATGCTTAATACGTTACTAATCTGCTTTAACCGCTTTATCTGTCTGGGGTCAACTGCTGCCCTCTGCAAACATTCCGGGCAGACCTCCACAACCTCCAAGGCAGGATTACCGCAAATGCTACATTTTTTCATTCTGTATCAACTCCCATTTATCCGCCTGCATTGTATCCGTTTCCGGGTTATACACCAATCTCATAGGCTTTTTACAATCCAAACAACCGCCATGCCCTGCGTCATATATCCCCATTTCGTGAAATATGGACTTACAAGCGTACTGCACTTTGCCACAATAAGGGCAGATTATTTTATACCTCTTCCTGCTGTCCTCCGCCATTCTCTGATACCTCCGTCAATGCGTCTAAAATCCCCAAATACACCCTTTCCGCACAAAAGACACATATACTATTGCCTATTGCCCTATAACGTGCCGTATCGGCTATTTCCGTGCCGTCTGCACCGTATTTTGTCCAGTTATCCGGGTATCCCTGCAACCTCTCACACTCTACCGGGGTCAATCTGCGTATAACATAGATAACACGTTGTACCGCCTTTTTCAGAATATCCTTTATGTTTCTTGGCTTGCTAGGGGTATTCTCCTTTGTCCTGTGGCTCTCGGTTATGATTGTTTCCGACCCTCCGCCGTAATCCCCCCCTGCTGCCCTCAAAGTACCGCTTGCGTCCGTTTCCCTATATCCGCCGTGCTGATTCAGTTCAAAGGCTCTCTTATCCGTGCGGACTACCAAAGGCGTATCGCCCCTTATGGTGCTGTTTTGGTCTGCCGTAAGCGTTCCGCTTGTGCTGCTCTCCCTATATCCGTGGTGCTGATAGGCTTCGTAGAAAACGCTGTGTACGTCCGCCGTGGTAAGTGTCGGGCATGGTCCCCCGACTTCCCCAACACCTAATCCGTTGCTTGCCTTATTCCGGGTCACTTCATCACGCAAAGGGATAACACTTTTCTTTTCCATGAATACCGCCCCTCTGCCACCTGTCATAATGGTAGGTGCTTTTTCTTCCTCGAACCCTAACCCCTTACCCTCTCCGCCTTGGTTATATGTAAATCCTGCAACCGTCCGCCTTTCGTGCATTACACAAGGTATTTGACCGCCTGCACTTCCCATATTCTGTAATAACGTAGGGGTCTTATCCTCAAAAGTCCTTACTACGCTGTCAGCGTGTGCAAAGTCTAACCCGATTATCTCCCCCCCTGTTCCGCTATTTTCTGTTCTAAGGCTACCCGTAGATTCTCCGGCAACTTCCGCCCTTTCGCCTTTGCTCTTCGTAGAATACCCAAGCAGGCTTTCGGACTTAAAGAGTATTTCTCCGGCACGTTGTCCTCCAAAATCTCCGACAAGGTAGATTCTCTTTCTACGTTGGGGTACTCCCCAAAATTGAGCGTCAAGCACTCTCCAAGCTGCGTCAACTTCTCCCCCTCTAACCATTCCTGCGGTTGCCCACCTGCCACTTGCAGGCATTGGAATACTGGTTTTTGTGACTTTTTCAAGCACGGCTCTAAAATCTGCTCCGTCTGCTGATGAAAAAGCACCGGGTACGTTCTCCCAAATAATGAAAGTTGGATATTTACCATTTGTTGCTAACCTCATTTCCTCTATGATTCTGATTGCTTCCATAAACAGCCCGGAACGGTTGCCCTTTAAACCTTTTCTTTGTCCTGCTATGCTTAAATCTTGGCACGGACTCCCGAAAGTGATTATATCCACGGGTTGTATTTCGTCGCCTTTTAACTCCGTCACGCTCCCAACGTGCATAACCTCCGGGAATCGGTAGCGTGTTATATCAATACAGCTCGGCTCTATCTCTGCGGCCCATATCGGCGTTATCCTGCCTGTTAGCTGTGCTGCATAACAGAAACCGCCGATACCGTCAAATAGGCTGCCTAGTGTCAATTCCTGCAATATTACCGCCCCTTTCTTCTATGCCTTGACTTAATAATTTTAATTTTCTGTGGTCTTATTTCCTGTATCCCTTTTATTGGCTTGCCGTCTATGTATACTGCTGCCTGTGCTATCCTTTCAGCGTTCTTTGTCGGCATATTACCGCCCCTTTCTTTTATTCTGAATATAATTCCCCTATTTCTTCATCTGAAAAACAAACATATTGCCCGCACTTCTTACATTTTTCCTTAATCGGGTATCCTGTAAATCTATTCCCGCATATAGGGCAATGATATGTATACCCACTGTCCGCTTTTAATGCTATGTGCCTTTTTGCGGTATTTTTATTATTTTCCATTTCCTCTATGGTTGTTATCAAACAACGATTATCCGGCACTTTACCCCCAACTTTCCAACCAGGGCCTCCGTCTAATACCGTGTCCATTTTTCCACACTCTGCTTTTTCATTTTTTACCGCCGTTGTGTTTAATGGGCACTCACAACAAAACATAGGTTTTTTATCTGCAATAATCCTAAAAACCCCTATCATTCCTGCCAATCCTCCAATTTCTTAACTCTCGCCTGCAAGTTGGCTATGGTTACTTTCATTTCCTCAATCTGATAGGGCAATACATCTGTATTCTCAAACATATAGAGGGCTTCAACCGCCCTATCCGTGCTTACTCCATTTTTCAGCCTTGGTTTTTTGGTCTTGGGGTCAATCTCTGTAAGCCTGCGGTTTTTATATTTCTTTCTGTTCTTCTTTGTCGGTCCAGGCATTGCCTTTTTTATCATTCCATAGCAAGGAATACAACCGCTTAATATTCTGTCGCCTGCTGCCATAAGCTACCTCCTAAGATTCCAATACCTCTCCCATTTGATTTAATATGGATTCCGTTTTACCGACTGCTGCCGTCTTGCGGAAATATACCTTTCCCTCTTCCTCCTGTATCTTTTTCCAAAGAATCGGAATCAAAATTTTTGTAGAAAAAATCATGTGCGTTATGGTAGGTGCTTCTACGATACGGTCGCACATTTGTATGTAAATCTCTGCTGCCGTGGCGGTATCGACCCATTCCGGCGTTTCTTTCTTTGCCTGCTCGTATATGGGTGTTTTTCTGTACTTCTCCGCCAAGTCCATAATGATTTCCTTTGCACGGTCTGTAAAATCTACCGTTCCGTCCTCTGCTACCTCCGCAATCCCCAACAACTCAATAATCATATCCTTATCGCTCATGCTTACCCCTCCGTAAATATCCCCGTGTCTATGTTCTGTAAGAAATGTACCGCACCGTCAAACCTTACCTTGTATTCCTCTATATCATCTGCTTTCAAATACTGCCGTCCGTACATTTCTTTCATATCACGCCATACATTCCAAGGGATAAAGAAAAAATCATCTTGTATACAGATACATACCCCGCACAACGCCCCTAATCGGTTGTGCTTCTCCAATACGTCCATTTGCGTATCTGTAAGGACATTCCGGGTTATCCTGTCTTTCCCGGTCCTCTTCGCTTCAAACATGATAGAGCGACCGCCGTATAAGGTCCCTTGAAAGTCGGGTTGTGCGTGTGTGCTGAAACGCCCCGTAAATTCCCCCGTCCTATGGTTTTTGCTCGTCACACGGAACGGCTCCGGCGTTTTGTCTATCGTGGCTATGCCTTTCTGTTCGTACACCCTGCACCCTGCAAGTATTTCACGCTCAAAATGCTGCCCTTGGGCGTTGTTCTGCCTGTTTTTGTACTGCTGCCTTATCTTCTCTGCGTCTATTGGCATATCCCTTGCCTGCTGCCATTTCCGCAATTCTCTTTCCGTGTCCGAATTGGTCACAAATCCGCTATTTCTCACGCTTTAACACCTCCCAATCAACTAATTTTAGTACCTTTGTATCGTTAATCTCATACATAAAAGTTACTTGATTCCTTTTAACGGAATGTACCGCCAATATATCCGTTATTGTTACCTCTGCGGATCTTGCCGTAACCGGTCCCCCAACTATTCCGATACCGCCATGAAATGTTATATTGACCTTATCCCCTACCTCATAAGGACAACGTGCTACAAATCCTGCTGCCTGCATATCAACAACCGCTCCTTTCCTCAATCTCTTTTATTGTCAGTTTGTAATAATCTTTTCCCGGCTCTGCTCCCCATTCTGCCCTACCTATCCCTATGGATAATTCACACTTTGCAATGAAACTAGGGGATTTTGCAGAATAACCGTTTCTAAAACAAATATCCATATTGGTATCAATTTCAATCTTGTTATTCCACCACTCGTAAAAAATAATATCTTGGCTGATACCTAATTCTTTTGCAAATCTGCTATTGTAATACGGCTTTATCTCTCTATACTCTTCTTTCTTTTTGCCGGACAGAATCATATCAAACCATTTCTTTTTTATTGGCAGGGTCAACACTTCTTTTCCCTCCCCTCTTCCATTTTCTTATAACAATAAAATGTTGCTTTTGCGTCCTCTAAAGAATCATGTGCTTTAAACTCATATCCGTAGTATTCCGCACATTTGCTAAGTTTCTGCCATTTGTACGAATCGTGGTAGCTGTCGTATTCTCCGTAGATTCTCGCAAACATTATCATAGGGTCAATCCATTTTCCGGGGTCTATGTAGATACCGTAGGCTTTCAAGAATCCGTTTTCAAAATCCGCATTGTAGGCTATCACATTATCCGCCTTATTCAGAATTTCCGTTACCGCCTGCACATAGCAGGAAAAAGGGCAGCAGGCTTTTACTTTCTGTGGTGTGATTCCGTGTACCCTCTGTGCGTCCTCCCAACTGTCCTTATTGTTCGGTCTGCAATACGCATTAAGCAGGGTATTAAATTCCTCGTCTATGATAGACACCTGTAAAACCTCGTCCTTTCCTGCTCTGAATCCCGTTGTTTCAAAATCAATCGTTACAATCATCTGATACCTCCAATCTCCGCTTTATCCAAGGTCTTTTATTTATATACTCTTTCCAAGTTTCTTTCCTATACAGATTTCCGTATATGTAGCGGTTTGTAAATTCAAGCTGTGCCTTGTTTGGTCTGATACCCAAACCCTCGTTACGTTCCGCCTGTGCGTATAGGTGTATGCCCTTATGTTTCCTCAACTGCTGCACCCTATAATCTGCTTCGTCTAGGTCTTTCCTCACAAGCAGATAGACAAAGAGCCGATACGGTTTAATTCCCCTTTTCGCCAATAATCCCGCTACCCTGTCAATGTGCTTTACTTGGCTTACGGTATCACAAGAAAACCGAATATACTTTATCCATTGCAGGCTTGCCAATACGTCCGCTATTTCCTCCGTTACCAATCGTGCGTCCATTCCTTGATTGAGGTCTATTCTCCACCCCTTGCCTGCCATATCCTTTAGCTGCGATATTCCGTATTCGCTTGCCAATATGTTATTATCCATTAAGATTAAATCCGGCGTATCGTACCGTACTAATTCCGTCCACCGTCTGTAAGGCTTTATATTCCCCTCTTTCCTCGGAACATAGCACCAAGGGCATTTATTGGGGCAACCCCTTGTAATGTAGCCTATCGCATAATTGCAATCGGGATATATGGAATAGTCCGGGTACATATCATCTATTTCCTGCGGTAACTTCTTTTCTATGTCGTATCCTGTACCACCTTTTACTGTATCCGGCGGTAGGTCTTTGTTTTCCTCCGTAAAATCGAATATCTTTGACGAATAGACCAAATCGTAATCCTTTGCAGGGTCCCACCACTCCACGGAATCCCCCTTTGCCTTGTGGTATGCGGATATTTTCATAAGGGCATAGTTAGGGAATGTCTTTTTATGCTTGAAATGCTCTTTTTCGCTGTCATGCAACCCTATAATCAACTCTCCCCCTCCCCTGTCATTTTTATTTTTTCTCTTATTCTTTCCTTTATTTCCTTATCTCCCCTCTTCTTTTCTGCATATTTTAAGGCACGTTTTGAATAATATCCCTCTTCTACATTTGGTATCCCTATATTCATTCCACATTTTTCATTCAAGAACGTGCATACCTCCCTATATCCCAATCCCCCATTTTTCTTACTTGTAAAAGCAAACTTCGCTACTTGTGGCTCTAGTTTTGCAAGTCTTACGAATCTATCTAGGTCGTACATGATACCAAAACCACACAACTTGCACCCCGTCCGTTGCTCTCCTGTCAATTCGTATGTTTCGCTGATTCCCTCCAACCCGCAACGCTCACATATTCCATATGCGGGCATAATAGGTATTTTTTCTGTATAAATGAGCCATAACACTGTTTGCTCTGTCATAGGTCCGATAGGTTTTGATTTTCTGCTTGCCCCGTCAAACATATTGCACCCTGTTTGTCTATACGCTTCCATACGGTCCCTGCTGTCCTCCGCCATTTCTCCCGTTACTGCCAAAAGTCCGCCCATTTCTTTTTCAATCTTTTTCAACGGCTCCTTTTTTAACACCGTACAACATTGCTCTGAGAGTTCTATTTCTTCGTTGTCTAGTAACGGTCTGTATTTCACTGGCAGAAAACGCAACCCTATATGATTATCAGAACGTATTTTTGTCAGATTTAAAATCGCCGTATCATTAAATCCCAATTCCCTTAATTTATCCGCTGATTGTATCATTTCATCAATATTTTTTACTGTGTAATGTCTTGGCATATATGGCTCTATATCCGAATATTTCAAACCAAGTCTTTTCAATGTTGCTTTGCAATCCCTTACCATTCTTGATACTTTTTTGCTGATAAATGGAAGTCCTATCGTATCTACTACATTGAAATAATTATCATCTGCTGATACTTCTTTGTATTCAATCTTTATGTCAAACCTTTTTTCTATCCATGCAATATAATCTTTTCTATACTTTGCAGCACATACAAATTCGTTTGTCGTATTTGCAAAGAATACCTTTAACGGTTCTTCTTTGTGTTTGGATATAGACCACATTTCAGCCATTAAAAACAGCACAACCGCACTATCTTTTCCGCCACTAAAAGTAACCGCTATCTTCCCATCTGTTCTTACTATGGCTTCTATACATTTTGCTTGTGCAATTTGAACCTGTTCCGTTTTCGTCCTTTTCCACATTTCCCGCACTTCTTTCTCTGAATAAAGGTACTCTTTCATTGCAAATTCCTCACTTTCCGTAGCCGTAGGTAGACACTCCACCCGGTATACTCGTTATACTGAAAATCTATCTTAGTAGGCTCATACCCTTTATACTGTTTACGCCATACCTCTTTATCTTCCGGGGTCTGTGCCAATGTCCGCAACTTTCGGAAACTGTATTTATGGTCGTTCTTCTTCTCTTTTGGCTTTTTCAGATTCATAGAGGTAGACCACTTTTTACACCCCTTTTTCCTCTTGTTGATATAGTTTACTAATCCCTCTATACCGTTCTCGTTTGGCTGCAATCTGTCACAATTCACGAATCCCAAATAATCTACGGTTTTCCTGTATTCCGGGTCATTCTGTGCCTTTTTCCAGTTAATCCGGGTCGCACTCCACATCAATTCCAAATCATCACGGCTCAACCCTCCATTCAAGATAATATGGTGGTGGATTCTAACCGCCCTTGTCTGCTTATCCTCCGTGCCCTCTAGGGTCAACTGCCCCTCTTCATCTTCCGGCGTATACTCCGTGACAAGCATATATTTTAAGTCCTGCCCCGTGACCCTCTTCATTCTCCTTTTTACTCTGTCAAGATAGTTATGTACGTTCCTTTCCGCTTCCTCCAAGGTTATAGGTAAATGCTCTTCGTTATAGGTTGCTGATATATGCAAATCATCCGCCCCAAAGTTGGTATTGGCTATCTGTACGAAACGCCTTTTACTCCGCTTGTCATTCAGATTCTTTTGAGCCTGTGAGGACTTCCCCTTTTTTTCCTTTCCTGCTTCCGGCATATTGGTAACAGGTACTATATCAACCTCTAAATATTCCTCCCCGCAATAAATCCTTTTCTCTCTTATAAATTTTTTTCTTGCCATTCCTGCACTCTCCTTATACTACCCAACCCCTCCCCTCATAAAGGGTACATCAACCTAACCATATACTTATATAACTATATGTACTTATATAAGTATATAATATAGTATTGTCCTTGATGTTAATACCCCATACAAGGTCCGAAACGCGCCATTTCCTACACGTTTTCAGAGGTTGCTTATTGACTTCCCATAAGCCTTATAGTATAATTTGAGTAGGTTTAATTATTTGCTATAAGGCAATGAAAGGCGTTTGCGTATGCCACTATGCAAACGCCTTTTCCTTTTCTCCTTTTCTGTATATTTTCGTTGCAAAATCCATTGTAAAGAATCCGCCACAATCCTTATGTTTTGCCACATAACAGCAACCAAGCGTAACATATCCGCATTTTAAACAGGTCATTTTTAGAAACGGCAAAGGTGTAGCCATTACATCCAATGCAGGCAGATAAGGCACTTCTAAGCCGTTCTCAACGTGGTATCTCATACCCTCCACAAAGTCTGGGTAGTCTACCATATTGCCGACCACGCTTATATCCCCTGCCTGCAAGCGTCCTAATGCCACTATTTCGCCCCAAACCACATCAACCGCCGTTTCTTCGTCCTCCACCACAAAGTACCCTATTTCGTCCTCTGCTTCGTGTAAAAGAATGTCCTGCGTGTATATCCTGCTGCCCCTGCCGTCAACCGCTGCCGTGCTTTTGCAGAGGGTGGAAATATCCACGGCGTACACATTTGCCCCCGGATAACCGCCCTTGTCTATGTAGTGACCTACGGGGCGTAATGCCCCGCCCGGTCGCCTTGGCGGTTCTGTCAGATATTCGCCATACACCCATATAGGGTAGGGCGTACCGCTACTCTTTGCCCTCGCTTCCATTCCCGCCCCTTTCCGCCCTTGTGTGAATATCCCCGACAATCCGCATACGTTCCGTATCGCATACGCCCTTTTTATCCACGCACGGTAGCAGGATATAGGTTTTTCCGTCCTCCTGCCACTCAAAGGCTATTACTCCCCGCAACCTCACTTTCACGGTCTTACCCTCGAATCCGGGCAGAACGTTGTATTCTCGGTCAAGCGTAGTTTCGATTGCCGTAAACCGCCGTTTTTCTCCGTCTACTTCCAACTCTGTAATATCCCCCGTGAAAATCTCCGTGCCTGTTATGTCCGTGTAGCCGGTCCCTCTTCCAATGGTTGCGGGGTTAATTTCCGTAAAATCGCCGTCCGGCGTTCCTATTTCCCCGATTTCGTCCGTATCGAATCCGTAAGAGGGCAGACCGTAAACGTAATAAAAACTGTCCTCCGCCTTGTTATATGCCAATGCCCTATACTTCATTTTCCGCCCCTCCCTCTCCTTTGTTGAACAAACAGCCGTTCCTGTATGAAATATTGCCGTTGTCAAGCTGCACTTTGTAGAATCCTGCACTTTCTTCCAATACCTCGTACTCCTTGCCCTCGGTCAATCCAAAATCGCTTACCTGTGATATTATTTTCACTTTCCGCCCTCCTGCTTTTTCTTAGGACACCACGCCGGGGACGTTTTTATAGGCACTTCGCTTGAAAACGGCTTTCCGTACCCAAGGAAACCGGGCATTTTCTGTATTCTATGGTCTTTGAAATAATCCAAGATATATCTTTGGTCGGGGTGTTCGCATGAAAAACTCGACCTTGTATTACTCATTTTCCGAAACCCTTTGCAATGTCCGCAATCTGCACATCTGATTTTATCCGCCACGTTTACCGCTCCTTTCTTCTCATGGGGTGCTACCGCACCCCTAAACAGTTATTCAGTAATCAGTTTGCCGTTTACCTCGTAAAAAGCAGAGCGGAAGCCCACGTTGCCGGAAGAGTAGGAACGGGGACTAAGCAAGTTGAAGGCGGACGGGCCCGAATAGGACGCAGTGCTGACACTCGACCCCCGGAAAGGCAGATATTCCCCCTCGGTAGCGTCAAACCATACATAGGTATTCTTTTCCTCTTCTACTCCGTTTTCGGGCAGGATTCCCAAGTACCGTAACGCCTGCGGTATCTCCTGCAAGTCAACCTTTAAATCCTCCCAAGATACGCCGTCATAGTCCGGGGTGTAGTCCTCGCCTGCTGCCTTGTCGGTAATCGTGATTTCTCCGCCCTCTACATTGACCCTCACGGTGCTTTTGCTAAACTTGTCTGCTATAATCCTCTGCCATTTCTTGCTATCCTTTGAAAGGTCGCACCCTGCCAAGGCTGCGTCATTGTTCGGTATGTATTCCAATACGCCGTTTACGATACGCACCCCTGCCAACCATTCCCATACCAAGCCGTTAAGGTCAGATACGCCGTATACTGTGTGGTCGTGATTCCATGTATCCGGGCCGCTCCCTGTAAGCGTCCTGCCATATCCGCAACCCTCACGTTCCCCCTGCTCTTCCTTGTGGTAATAGTCATTTCCCCAATCTGTATTACCGTGGGGCAATGTGCCTTTCTTCCGGCTGTCATTTAACAGATATTCCCACTCGGTAGCGGTCATTAAGTGCCACCCCTCGCCCTTTGTCCGGCAAGCTGCCAAGGCTTCATCAAAGGTAATCTCCGTTGTCGGGTCTACCATTGGCAGGCTGTACGCCCTGCCCTTGATTACCTTATTGGGGTACTTGGAAATATAGATAGCGTCTACCTCTTCCCCTCCGATAATGAACATTTCCGGGGTAACTGCTGCCCTCGGATTCTCAAACCGGACCATAATAGAGGGAATCCCCCTATCATCAAAAATCACTACATTGTTGTGCTTGATTGCTTCGCCCATTTCCTCTTTTCCTCCTATTTTTTAGAATAAATTGAATGTAACTTTATGCTTCCTCTCCGCCTTATGCTTTCCTCGGTATGCAATCCCGAATCAAAGAACGCACAAAACGTAGTACCGCCGATTATACTTGTCGCCACGATATGCGACCCGATATTATGAAACTCACACTTTTTCACGTTCCTGTACGCTACCGTGTGCTTTTCCGTTTTACTCGCCACGCTACCCCTCCTTTCCTGCGGTCATTCTCTCTATTGCCTGCTGCTCTTCCTGCATATCCTGTACCGCCTGCCTAATCTGTCTGCAATCCTCTTTCAGACAATCCGCCACGGCTTCCAATACCTCCAACGGCAACGCTTCATCTACTACCACGCTACCGACCATATCCGCCAATTCCCTAGCCTTTTCCTGCAATGCTTCCCCTACCATTTCCATACCTATACCGTCCTTTGTGCGACTTCCGCCCGATAGGGTGTACCTCCACGCTTTAACTCGTTGTAGATAGTCGCACGGTGGACCCCGATAGTGTCAGCAATTACAATCACTCTCGCCCCCTGCTCTTTCATTTTTTCAATCCGTTTTCTGTCCTCATAGTTCAATCGCCTATTACCTTTTCTCACGCTTTCTACACCTCCTATCGCTCCAAAATAAAAAGGAATGTGCCAAAAGTCTTTAAACCCTTGACACATTCCCCTATAAAAGCGTATAAAAAAAGAAATGCGATAGAGTTTATTAACTCTTGTCGCATTTCATTTTACAATGAAGCAAAATAAATTCCACGCCGTCTGAACTGTTACATTATTTGCTGATACAGGGACGGTCTTACTTTTTTCCTGGTAATTTCCACCAGGTTCAGCTTTGTCATATCCACCACAGTGGTCTTTACCGGATCTTTCCGTACTGAGCTGCGAAGCTCTTCCATAAGGAGATTTCGATCTTCTTCCGCCTCCATATCAATAAAATCCACCACGATAATTCCGGAAAGGTTTCGCAGGCGCAGCTCTCTTGCCACCGCGTGGGCGGCTTCCAGATTGATCTTCATCAAAGTATCCCGAAGGTTTTTATGTCCGGAAAACTTACCGGTGTTAACGTCAATCACCGTCATAGCCTCTGTAGGCTCAACGACCAGATATCCCCCGGATTTCAGCCATACTCTGGGCTGAAGGGCTTCCTCTATTGCCGTTTCCAGACTGTACAGAGCCGAGAGGGACAGAAGAGGATCTTCATAAAAGACCAGTTTTTCCAAATCCTCCGGCTGGTTGAGAGAAAGGTAACGAAAAATCTCATCGTACAGATCCTGCTTATCCGTAACAATGGCTTTTAATGTATCTGCGTAAACATTCCTTATTTCCCTTAAAAAAGGAGCAGACGCCTGATAAAGGAGGCTGTGGCAGGTGCGGAAAGCCCGCTGGGCAAGGACTTTTTCAAACTCTCCGGCCAAGCCGTCCAGTTCCTGAAAGATCTCTTCATAGCTGGCGTCCCTGGCGTTGGTTCGGACGATTACGCCCCGGGAAGGGGGTTTGCGATCCTCTATCAGCTCTTTTACTGTCTCTTTCCAATGAGAACTGCGGATTTTACTGGAAAAACTGGTTTTGGGGTTTAAAGCAGTTAACACACAGTATTTTCCGGCCAAGCTGATATCGGAAGTCAGCGTAGGGGATTTTGTCTTGATCCCGTCCTTTTCCACCTGAACCATAATCTCGTCGCCTACCTGAAGATTTTTCTCCTCCGGCTGATCCCCCAGCCAGTGACGGCGGTTCTCCGTAAGGCTGTAGTAGCCGGTGAGCCCGGGAGCAATTTCCACAAAAGCCGCATTGATGTTTTTTACAATATTCTGAACCCGTCCGATGTAAATATTCCCCAGAATGGATTCTTGATTCTTAGATTCTAAAGAGATCTGGACAGGGCGGCTGTCTTCTGTCAGGACAGATGCAATCTTGTCCTTGTAATCAGTAATAATCAACTTGGATTGGGGCTTTGCGCCCTTACAGTTATCCTTCAATATTTTCTCCTAAATCGTCCAGGGAAATAAATTCTGCCCGTCCGTTTTCGTCATAATGGGCAGCGTACACCTCTTCCCTTTGAATTAAAAATGCAAATTCCGGCCGGTCTTTCCCCAAAAATTTATAATAGGCATCCAATGCCAGCTCCGGCTTAATATTGGCGGCGCTTCCGGCAGACAATCTCAAAAAGATCCCAGGTACTTCTGCTGCGCCCCGTTCCTCCTGCTTTTCTTCCGGAACCGGGCAGACACAGGTTTCAGCCTTATAAATCAAAGGAGCTAAGTCTATTTCCCGCTCTCCCTTTTTGGTCTTTTTGGAAACCGGAATGGAAGGGGAAGCGAGAAATGAGGCAAATTCCTGAAACCAATTGGTTTCATCTTCCGGCTCATATCCCGGACGAAACTGCAAGGTATAGTCAGCAGCCGCCACAATAGACATGGCATTGGCAGCCTTTTCCGGCAGCCTTTTGTAGCTAAGCACCTGAATTCCTTCCACGGAAACCTGATTAATCCGGCGGATCATCTCAGCAGAGGATCCGGTGGAATTCACATCAATATCTACATATTCTCCGTTGCTGGTCAATCCTACGCTTAAAGGGGCGGCAAAAGACATCAGCTGATGAGGGCTGAAACCCTCACTGTAGCGGATATCCACATCCGCCCGGCGGATGACTTTCTGAAAATACCGCATCACGTCCAGATGACCGATAAATTTCATATCCCCCTGTTTGAAAAATTTAATTCTTATTTTCACAGCAAACGCCTCCTTTCCACTTCATAGCTCCGCAGGCCGAGCATTTCTGGCGGCAGTTGGGAGTTACGGTCTGGGCTATGGCGTTTTGCCATTCTCTCTTTAAAAACTCTTTGGAAACTCCGGCGTCAATAAAATCCCATGGAAAAACTTCGTCCAGTCCCCTCTCTCTGGTGGTATAAAAATCGATGGACAGTCCGCAGGTCTCAAATGCCTTCATCCAGATCTCATTATGAAAGCACTCGGACCAGGAATCATAGAGAGCGCCGTTTCGATATGCTTCCTCAATTAAGGCGGCGCATTTTCTGTCGCCTCTGGCCAAAACGCCCTCCAGCACGGTTAAATCCGCCTCGTGCCAGTTGTAGCGCAGGCTCTTGTAATTTAACATTTCCCGGAATTTTCCCCGGACAATGGCGGCCTTTTCCAAAAACTCTTCCTTGGTAGACATTCTGGCCCACTGGAAGGGGGTAAAAGGCTTGGGCACAAAAAAGGAAGAGCTGGCGGTTACCTGAACCCTGCCCTGGCGCTTTTCCTTGGGAACTTCCTCGTAATAAAGCTCTGCAATCTTTTCGGAAAGCAGGGCAATACCCTCAATATCTTCTACCGTCTCGGTGGGGAGACCCAGCATAAAATAGAGTTTTACCCGGTTCCATCCTCCGCGGAAGGCTTCTGCAGCGCCGTTTAATATCACTTCTTCTGTAAGCCCTTTGTTGATTACATCTCTCAAACGCTGGGAACCGGCTTCCGGAGCAAAGGTTAAGCTGCTCTTTTTCACATCCTGAACCTTGCTCATAACATCCAGGGAAAAAGCATCAATCCTCAGGGAAGGCAGAGAAATATTCACGCCCTTGCCGTGAAACTCTTCTATTAAAAAGTTTACCAGTCCTTCCAGATAAGTATAGTCGCTGGAGCTTAAGGAACTTAAGGAAATTTCTTCATGGCCGGTGCTTTTTAACATTTTGCTGGCATAGTCCTTTAAATACTCCAAACTGTGTTCTCTTAAGGGGCGGTATACATTGCCTGCCTGGCAGAACCGGCAGCCCCGGATACATCCTCTCATAATCTCCAAAACCACCCGATCCTGGGTCACCTTAATAAAAGGCGCCAGGGGAGCGTCAATATAAGTGGCGTCATCCGGGTTTACCACTACTTCTTTGACGATTTTTTCTTTGGCATGAGGATTATTGGGGGTAAAGCTTAACAGGGTTCCGTCGTCTTTATAAGCGACATCATAAAACCCGGGCACATAAATGCCGGGAAGTTCTGCCGCTGCCTCCAAAAACTCCTTCCGGCTGCAACCCTTTTTCTTACATTCCTTGTAAATATCCATCAGCTTATAGTAGATGGTCTCGCCTTCGCCAATGTAGAAGAGATCAAAGAACTCCGCCAGGGGCTCAGGATTGTAGGCACAGGGGCCGCCGCCGATGACAATGGGATCTGCTTCTGTCCTGTCGCAGCTGTGAAGAGGGATCCGGGACAGATCGAGGACCTGTAAAATATTGGTATAGCACATTTCGTACTGAAGGGTAATGCCTAAAAAGTCAAAATCTTTAATGGGATCCTGGGATTCTAAGGCAAACAGAGGGATCTGCTCTTTTCGCATAATCTGATCCAGATCCGTCCAGGGAGAGTAAACCCTCTCGCAGTAAATATCGTCCCTGCGGTTAAAATAGTCGTAAAGGATCTGCATTCCAAGATGGGACATTCCAATCTCATACACGTCCGGGAAACACATGGCAAAGCGGATGTCCACTTTTTTCGGGTCCTTGACGCACATGTTCACCTCGCCGCCGATGTAGCGGGCGGGCTGCTGGATACTTAGTAAAATTTCATCAGGTAGGGCTAGTTTTCTCATAGTTTTTCCTTGTGTTTTTATTTGTATTGCACAAAAATCGTTGCGCTTTTTATGCTGTGGAAGAAAGGCTGATTTTGAAAAAAGGCTGCAAATAAGGGACCCTGCCAGGCCGGCAAATCGGACCTTTGGGGGCCGAAAACGGGGTGACTTTCAAAATCACAGGTAATTTTATTTTCACGTACATTCTACCACATACTGAATCATTCTACCACAGTTTTAATATAAAACAACCGCTGTTTATAGAAAAGATGCCAATAAACGGCATCTTTTGTGGAGAATTCTTATTTTGACATTACTTTAACGACTTCGAAATCTTTCACGCACCTTAACAGTTCCTTTATTCAATTTCATCGAATATATCATCGAACAATATATTGATATTTGGAAAATGCAGAATCTTGAGTTTCTCTTTATTTGCTTCTGTAATAGTATCCCACAAATAATATTGTGGTGTTTCTCCTTGGTAGTCTAGTTCATAAATTTCAATGTTTCGTTTTCTCCAATCAACAATCCAATACTCTTCGATTTCCTGTTGTCGATACAATTCCATCTTTTCTGTGCGGTCATATTTTTCTGTCGATGGACTAATCACCTCCATTACAAACCTCGGAGTTTCTAAAAATGTATTTCCACGTCTGGATTTTGTCCTACAGTTGATAGAAGCGTCAGGAATTACCGTTTTCTCATCGCCATCTTGTGTTTTCCATCTATATTGTACATTATCAGAATAAACAAAACAGGTGGAATTACGCAATTGTTTTCGTATAGCAGCTACAAAATTGACAATAATTGCGGAATGCTCTGGAGAAGCTCCAGTCATATCTGTAATTTGAAAATTAAGATCCATACTGCACCTCCATTTTGCAATCTTTCTTTTAAGTCAAAATTCGTTATCTTATCTTTTCATAATGTGTCCACATCCGTATTATCTTTATGGTTCTCTGGTATACCGTATCATCTGCGGTAACCTTCTCCTGATACACCTGATATATTCATCCAATCAAAACTCTCTTTCCCTCAAATCCAAAGCCATATTTTCTAATCCTGTCTTCACGAATCCCTTCTGCCATCAAGGCTGAACTATAATTCTGATCTTCAATCTGTTTTAGGGCAGCTTTCACTGTATCCCCAAGACTTTTTTCATCATCCGGGTCATAGACCTTGAATTCCAGAATAATCGCATCATCCTCTTTTTTCCGAGGCTTTAACATCACATCATATCTTCCAAACCCACTTTCCCGATTAGAGGTAATTACATACCGATTCGCCAGTTCCACCATAAGCCCCAATACGAATCCGTGGTAGAAGCGTTCCGGCTCCGATCCCGACGGACGGTTTCCGGTATCAAAATAGCTGAAAGTGGTCAGGGCAATCTTGTTCATATAAGCATTCATCTCTTTCGTATTTCCCTGTAATAATGCTCTGATAAATCCATTATATTCTTTCACTGACCGTCCAAACCAGTCCCGTATCATCTTTTCAAATGTAATACGGACTTCCTTATTGGTCAAACTCAGTTCATATTCCTCTATTCCTAATTTCTCATTGAACCGATAGCTGTCTGCTTTCAGATATCCACTTGCTAAAAATAAGCTCCACACAGCGCTCTCGCTGTACTCCAGCTGACTGAAAACAATCTGCTCATCAATGGTTGTACAGAGCTTCCGGCCTTTTAAGAGATCCTCCATATTTTCTTTTATAGCCGAACTCCCTTCCCGGATTAGCTTTTCCACTAAGCTGTTGCTGCTGGTATTCGCCCAGTAACTGGATAATCTCTGTGTTTTAAGATAATTAATGATAGACCAGGGATTATAAATATCCTTTTCCCTGCCAAAGACAAAACCATCATACCAGGCTTTCACTGACTCTTTTTGGGCAGACAAGCCATATTCTTCCAATGCGTTCCATACCTCCTGCTGTGTAAACCCAAAGGAGTCTTCATAAGCATTGGATGTTGTTGTTATTACCGTCAGATTATTCAGATCAGAAAAGACGGATTCTTTGCTGATCCTTGTAATTCCAGTCATGACAGCCCGGAAAAGATATGGGTTTGTTTTAAAAGTTGAATTAAAAAGACTTCGGATAAAGGCAGCCATTTCATCCCAATATCCATTGACATAGGCTTCCTGCATGGGCGTATCATATTCGTCCAGAAGAATAATCACCTTCTTTCCATAGTAACGGGAAAGATAAAGGGACAGCATCTTTAAGGACAGCGTAATCGTACTGTTTCCCGAATCGGCAGAAATTTTGCGAAAATCTTCCTTTTCATCTTCTCCCAGAACATCACTGTCCAGCAAAAACCGATATTTTCCAAAAATCATTTTTATAATCTGGCAGATCTTTTCTCTCGCTGCAGGGAACGTTATTTCCTTCACATCAGCAAAACTAAGAGCAATTACCGGATAAGTCCCCTGAAGTTCCTGATACGCTTTATCATTCCATATAGAGAGGCCTTCAAATATCTTCCCTTGTCCATCATACTCTACAGAGAAAAAACGCTCCAGCATACTCATATTCAGCGTCTTGCCAAAGCGGCGGGGACGGGTAAGCAACGTAACCACATCTTGATTTTCCCACCACTCCCGAATGAACTCTGTCTTGTCCACATAAAAACAGCCGCTTGCAATCAGCTGGGTAAAATCCTGATGTCCAATACCAATAATTCTTGCCATATTGTTTATGCCCCCTCGCCATTCTTCTACACACTAATATAAGAAATCAAATCCGCCTGCTAATAGGCGGATTTCTTTATGATTCCCCATTATTCACTCATTCAGCGATTGCCAAACGGCGCTATGCAGCGCTGCTATAATTTACAATAGAAATCTCTTGTGCAAATTGTTTCGCCTGTTCTGTGAACTGCTCCAGTCTCTTAATCACGTCACCTGTATAGATAATTTCATTGCATTCCGTACATTTATAACAAGGAACATTCCGCACAATCAATAGACAGCTTCCTAAGTCTGTGACACTTGTTGTATATCCCTTTTCCGCTTTCGCTCCGCATTCCATACATACCATAATTATCGCTCCTTTCTTATCTTAAAATCGCTTTCCCATAGGTCAGGATCAGGAAAATATGCTGTTATTAAATATATGAAATCCGTATCGCAACTTACTACTATATGAATATATTGTGATTTCGTAGAAAAACCCAATATCAAACAACTTGGTAATGGTTTATCATCTTCATACTGTTTGATAATCTCACCTGTATAAATACCATTTACGATATCGTCAATTCCTATCTTCCGCTCATACAAACGGATTCTTGCATGCTCTGTTATCGCTATATTCTCAGATTTATTTAACGCTTTTAGCTGTTTTATCGTTATCATTTTACACCAACTTTTTGATTGATATTCTGTTTCATAGTAAACCTGCATGCGCCTAGCGGCGGACGTGCCATTGCACATGAAAATCTGGCGGGCGCATGGGGCATACCTGAACTTATACCGCCTAACCGGCAACGGGCTTCTAGTAATTTTCCCGTAAAATAAACTCCCCCCAGCGCAAGCACTCAAGTGCTATTATTACATAATATTATCACAGTTTCTTACAAAACGGCAACTACTACTTGCATGACCAGGAAAATCTTTTATGTATACCCAAAAAGGAATGACTCAAAACAAAAGGCACTATTAAGGATGTATGGATCGTAACTACTCCCCCATAAACGTCTGCCCGTCATCTGCCCGCACAGACAGAAGCGGCATTTCCCTGTAAGGATTCCCTGTGGCCGTCCTCCTGAAAAATGTCTGGTCCTGGGATGAAACCGTCTCTTCCTGACCATGGTTTTCCCCTGCATACCCGTAAAAGGTCCACACAGGCACAAGATTGTCCATCTCCGGCTCATTCTTACTGTTAGCTCCAAAATCCCTATCTCTTGTCCCCGCATACTCCAAGGCCACCCGGGTTACATGGATAAATCTGGTGGTTTCCTCTGCTCCCAAGGAGCCTGTATGAAGATGTTCTTCCTGTCCCTCCGCCATTTCACTGCCCGTCATCCATTTCATGTAATCCCTGACATACTGCTCAAACAGTTCTTCCACTGCCTGGAAAGGCAGAAAAAACATCTCTCTCTCCTTCCCCTGCTTGATCCTGCCCTTTCTTACCAGGCACACCACATCCAGGGTTCCGTCTTCCAGATAGTCAAACCTGGCATAGGGCAGAGATACCTTTCCCGGCTCATCCCCAAGGATCCCTGCGCTCCATCCTAAAGGGATTCCCTGAAATACAGGCGTACACCGAATCTGGTACAGGTATTCATCTGGTCTGTCGGAATATTCGGTTTTCCTCCACCAAGTAGTCAGCGCCTGATATTCATCCATCCCCCATTTCTTCAAAAGCGCTCTGGCATCCTCCTCAAGCGCCTCCGCCGCTGAAAGCCGCTCTGCCATGGCCGGGTCGTATTTCCCGTAAGTATCGCTTCCGGAAGGGCGTTCTTCCCACCGCCTGTCGTCCAGGTTGACCCACCAGATAAAGGAGGGATCGATCTCACCATTCTCTCCCCTGACCGCCTGATCAAAAGAGAGGTAGTCCGCCTGCCAGCGCGTTTCGCCATCCTCAATCCGGTATGTCCGAAGCCGTCTTTTTTCCGGCGTGTCAATTGCCTGACCCGCCCCGCTTTCCGGCTCTGCGATTTCCGATTCCAGCACCGGCAGCTCTTCCCTTTTTTGCCAGTCTATGCCCAGCCTGTCCGCCAGGGAACTTCCGATGCGCTCAAAATCCGCCTCCGTAAAACTTTCATTGATCAGGTCGTGGCAGCCCAGCCCGCTGACATCCGGTATCTCCACCGCCGCGTCAGCCGTCAGAACCAGCCCATCCTCTTCAATCATCACTGTATACCGTTCCGGAATGTCAAGCATCTCCAGAGTGGATTCCCAATTTCCCGTCTCATCCTCCTGCTCCCACCCCCTGCCGCTGTCTGCTGTCGGGCCGCCAGCCTTTTCACCTGCCTGCCCCTCCGGTTTTCCCAGCACCGCCGGTTCCTGAGAATAGCTGCAGCCTCCTGCCAAGGCGGCCCACGCCGAAACCATCATCCATGTCAGCCAGATCTGAGTCTCTCTTCGTCTTCTTTTCATCCCTCTTACCGCTCCTTTCCAAAGCGCCGGGCTTTCCGTCCATAACGGCCCTCTGTCCCGACTTTTGTTCCCTGTTTTCGGGAAGTCCTGCGTTTCTCTCCTGCATACCCAGTATAAGGGAATACGCCTTTGGAAATCTTCATTGAGTTGTAAATAAATTGTAAATTCTCATGTCCTCTTGTAAAATACCTGGACTCTGGTCCCTCTTCCCTCCCGGCTCTCAATATCCGCCCTCATGCCGTGGAGTTTCACGATCCTGTCTGCCAGCGCCAGTCCCAGCCCTGAACCGCCCTCGCTTCTGGACCTGGATTTGTCCGACATGAAAAACGCTTCCCACACATGAGGCAGGTCCTCCGCTCTGATACCCGCCCCCTCATCTCTTACCGCCAGCTTTTCACTGTCTGCCTCCAGCCATATCCTTCCACCTGGCCGGGATGCCTTGATGCTGTTGTGAATCAAGTTGTACAGAAGGGACACAAACAACTCCCGATCCGCATTTACCACCGGTTTCCCCTCTACCTCCAGTATAATCTTTATATTTCGTTCCTCTATCAGGGGGGAAAGCTCTGCCTCCGCTTCCCGAAACATCTCCTCCACAGCCACAGGCTCTATGCAGATCACCCGTTCCGGGTCTTTTGTCCCTCCTTCTTTACCACTCCGGTCTCCCTCGCAGCCATCCAGGCTGCAGCCTTCTGAACTATATTCTCCGCTTCCTGCCGGGGATATGGCATACATTCCCACTATGGCCAGCAGCTTTCCGCATAGCCTCTCCAGCCGCCGTCCGCCCCGGCAGATGCCCATCAGCGCATGTTCCTGCTGCTCCTTTGTCAGTTTCAGGCACAGCAGGCTTTCCCCGTAGCCGATGATGGTGGTCATGGGTGTCTTGATTTCGTGGGTCAATGCGCCCAGAAGCAGCCTAAGATCCTCCACCTGGCCCTCCACCCGGCCTGCCATCTGGTTAAAAGCCTGGGCCAGAACCCTCATCTCATCCTTTCCCTTCACCGAAACCCGAACCTTCAAGTCCCCCTCCCCAAGCTTTTGGGCCGCCTCTGTCAGGACTCCCAGAGGCCTCAGCACTTTTCCTAGAACCCCGTACAGAACCGCTGCCGCTGCCGCCAGAATCCCGCAGCATGTCATGAGATATTCTCTCATCTGCCCTGCCATCTCCTGCTCATAGGCCGTGATGTCCTGCACCAAAAGCACCTGGTAGTCAGGAAACGCAGAAACCTCCCGCTCCATCATAAGCGCTGTCTGTCCATCTAAGTGCTGGACCATATAATCCCCCCGGTACAGGGAACCATCCAGGATCTCAAACTCCGTCAGATTCACCAAGCAATCCTGATTCTTCAGCAGCGCGTACCCCTCCCCAAAGCACCTGCGGAACTGATATTTCAGGTAGGCTTCCATGGCGATGACCCCCATGGCGTCAAACCGGGTATCTGTAACCATCTGGGAAAACACATAATCTTTCGCTTCCAGCTGCCTTGCGTTGTTCTCTGTGGCCATCCTGATTGTAAACACATTCATTTTCATAGCAAAAAAACCGGCGCACACCGCAAAAGAGCCAGTGCACACCGTCAGCAGAATCACCATCAATTTCTGTTTCAGTGTCATCTTTTTGCCCCCTTCTCATTCCCACCGGTACCCCAGCCTGGGGATGGTTCTTATGTGGGATGCTGCCTGCAACTTCTTCCGCAAGCTGGCCACATGGACATCTACGGTCCGAGTCTCCCCTGGGTAGGCATCGCCCCACACACGAGCCAGAAGCATATCCCTGGTAAAGGCCACATTGCGATTGCGGCACAGAAACACGAAAAGGTCATATTCCATGGGCTTTAGAGCCACCTCCCTGCCTTCCTCCCAAACCTTGTGTCCGATCAGGTCAATGACACACTTATCCGTCTCAATTCGGTTTTTCAGCTTTCCGCACCGCTTCAGAACATTCTCAATCCTGGCATAGAGCTCCATCAGCTCAAAGGGCTTTACGATGTAGTCCTCCGCCCCCGCCTTCAGTCCTCTGACCTTGCTCATTACGTCCGATTTGGCTGTGAGAAAAATACAGGGAATCCCTCTCTCCTCCATAAGGGGAAACAGCTCAAACCCGTCAGGTCCCGGAATCATCACATCTGTCAGGGCCAGGTCAATCCCCGTCCCCTGTCGTTCTATCTTCTCCGCCGCCTCGTCTCCGTCCGCCGCCGTATCCACCTCATAACCCACCGCCTCCAGATTCATCCGCAGCAGATCTCTTATATCCGCCTCGTCTTCAATCACAAGGATCTTTACGTTTTCCATGATTTTCTTGCCCTTTCGCCACTGTGACTATCCTTTTAGTTCCAGAGATAATTCAATACTATGATACCATCACTCCTCCATTTATTATATCTATATAACAGCTTACGTCAACCGTATAAAAATTTGAGTTTTAAAAATGGATTTGCCAGTCCTATATTTCGTCTATAGGACTGGCAATTATATTTGAGGGGATGTACAGTATATGATAATTAGCTTATGGCTTTCTCAAGTAACTTCCACCAGCTTCCCTGCCTCCTCATTGCTCTTTACACAGGCAAAAATCGCGTTCATCGCCGGTATCACACTTTTGGCAGAAATTTCCGGTTCTTTATTTTTTGTAATATATTCGATAAAGGCATCAATCACTCCTGATTTTGTTTGATTTTCGTTTGTCTGGATTTCGCCCATATCCCAGCACTGCCTCTCCCCATGCCTTGGCTCCAGAACCAAGGCACAATTCTTGTCCTTATACAAGTGAAGAACGCCTTCCGTCCCGTAAATGGATGTGGAATTATCTTCTTCGCCGTAATTCGTCCAGCTTGCATTCATTGTTCCCACTGCTCCGCTTTCCATAATGAACGTGCAGAACGCATTGTCATCCACTTCAATAAAATTCCCTTCCGCGTCCTTTTTGTCTAATGTCCGTATTATGGCAGAGACCTGCTTTATATTCTCTCCTAAAAGGTAGATCATCAGATCTGTTTTATGGATTCCCAGATCAGCCAGCGCGCCAAAACAACTGCGCTTTTTATCTGTAAACCAGGAGTTCTTCCCGTCAATACTCCAGGAATCCGTACCGCTATGGGAAAAGGTGGTTCGAAAGGATAATACTCTTCCGATTTCTCCGGCCTCAATCAATTCTCTGGCTTCTCTGTGAGCCGGCGTCAATCTCTGATTATGTGCAATCACCAGCTTCCGCCCTGTTTCCTGCATAACCTGAAGCATTTTTTCACACTGCTCTTTTGTAGTCGCCATGGGTTTTTCACAGAGTACATCTTTTCCCGCCCTCATAGCTGCCACTGCAATTTCGCAATGGGTGGCATTGGGCGTCAGAATACTGACCGCATCAATCTGATCCTCATATAACAGCGCTTCATAGCTGTCATAAGCTTTTCCATTAAAGTTCTTGGCGAAAGCCTGCGCCCGCTCCTTGTTTAGATCATAAAAACCATAAAGATCTGCCATTGGATTTTCATGATATTCTGGTATATGTCTGACTTTTGCAATCTTTCCGCAACCAATAATTCCAATCTTTACCATCCTTCACCTCCATCTTTGTATCAGGTTTTATTCCAAACCGTATTCACGAAACCTTCTGATCCTGCCTTCTCTCGTTTTTTGCTGCCAGCTCTGTTCTTCCGGGTTCCTGTCCCCGGGAATACATTCCTTCAGAAAAGCTACGCTTCTGGGAAGCGCATCCGGAATGGAAAGTATTTCGCACTCCATCTCAATACTTGCAACGTAATCATACCCAACCCTGTGAAGTTCTGCAAAAATATTTTTCCAAAATTCTGATCCATGCCCATAACCGACAGAGCGGAAATTCCAGCTTCTTTTCTGCGGCTCATCAAAATACGCGGTATTGATCAGGCCATTTTCTTTCACTTTCCAGGAATCAATGTCCAAATCTTTTGCATGCATATGGTAAATCATGCCTTCCAGTTCTCTGATAACCAAAATCGGGTCCATTCTCTGCCACAATAAATGGCTGAAATCTAAATTAACGCCGATTTCCTCCCCACAGATTCCTCTCAACCGCTTTAAGGTCTGGGGATTGTAACAGCATTGCCCCGGATGAAGCTCCAAAGCAATTTTCTTCACTCCGTGGAAACGTGCAAATTCCACAAACTCTTTCCAAAAAGGAATCAGTTTTTCTTCCCACTGCCAGCGGTACGTTTTCTCATAATCCATGGGCCAGGTAACGGTAATCCAATTAGATAAGGTCGCCTCCTCACAGTCGCCGGGACAGCCGGAAAAGCAGTTAATCTGTTCCAGTCCCAGTTTTTCTGCCAATAACACTGCATTTTTCATAGAATTTACGCTGAGCTCCCGGACCGCTTCATTGGGCGACACCGGGTTTCCATGACAGGAAAGGGCAGAAATTTGCAAATTGTACTGGCGAAACAAATCTTTAAATTTCTTCAGTTTGTCCTGGTCCTGCAAAAGCTCTTCCGGATTACAGTGGGCAAAGCCGCTCTCTTCCCCGCACCCCAGCTCTACCATCTCAATTCCGGCTTCCTGAACTCTTTTCAGCGCTTCCTCTAAGGGATACTCTCTAAATGCATTTGAATAAACGCCAATCTTCATTACCTTCCTCCTACTTTTGGCAAAAATGTTCTTTGATACTCCCGAATGGATTCTTTCCACCAGCAATCAGATGCCTGTTCTTTCACCAAAATATCTTTTAAAAATGAAATACTTTTGCGGATTCCCTCCTCTTGTCCCATGGTATTATCTTCGTGCTCAATACTGATTGCCCCATCATATCCTTCCTCTGCCAGAGCAATAATGATTTTCCTCCATGTACTTTGACTGGTTCCGTTTCCAGGAATCCGGAATGAAAAACTACGATCTTTATCCTCAAAAGAATTCATGGAAAAGAAACCATTTTTCCCCATTTCCTTTTGGTTGATATATGTATCCTTTGCATGAAAATGGTAGATACAGCCAGACAGGCTGCGAATCGCCCTAGGGATGTCAATCCCCTGCCAAATCAGATGACTGGGATCAAAGTTGGCGCCGATTTCGTTTCCGCACGCCTCTCTCAGGCGCAGCAGCGTTTCCGGATTATATACGCAAAATCCTGGATGCATTTCAATTGCGATGTGAGAAACAGAGTGCTCTCTGGCAAAGGAGCAGAACTCCTTCCAGTAAGGAATTAATTTGTTCTCCCATTGCCATTTTAACGCTGCTACAGAATCAAATGGCCAAACCGTAGTACACCAATGAGGCGCCACAGAGTTCTCTTCACTTCCGGGGCAGCCGGAAAAGCAGCAAATCGTGTCAACGCCCATTTTTTCAGCCAATAAAACTGCATTTCTCATGATTTTGTCATACTTTTCCCCAATCTCTTTTACCGGATGAACCGGATTTCCATGGCAGGAAAATGCGCTGATTTCCATCCCGTACCTGTGAATGGTTTCTCTGAATTTTTCTAATTTTTCTTCACTATGTAATAATTTCTCCGGATCACAATGATGAATTCCCGGTGTTCCCCCACAGCCGATTTCCACCGTCTCTATCCCTGACTCATGGAAATAATCCAATGCTTCTTCCAAAGAAAGATTGCACAGCACATTGGTTAAGATTCCAAGCTTCATAAAACCTCCTTTACCTATTAAAAATGCAACCGTTCAGACGGGGCATCTTTTTGCCCGGCGCAGCCGGACAAGAAGCATCAAATGCCTAGCCCCCGCCGTCTAAACGGTTACTTAGAAGTATTGCCTCATGTTTCTGTAAGCCACGTTCAGGCCCTTGCAGATCATTTCTTCATTTTGCTCAAAGGCTCTGTCTTCCATCTCCACACAAACACAGCCGTTGTAACCGATATCATAAAGCGCGCTGCTGAAAGCGGCCCAATCAATATCTCCTAATCCCGGTATCTTCGGACTCATATAATTCAGAGGATAGGAAAGTCTTCCGTATTGATCCAGTTCTTCTTTCATGATATGGGTATCCTTTAAGTGTACATGGAAAATTTTCTCCTTAAACTGATACAAGGGTTTCAAATAATCCATATCTAAGATTACGCAGTGGCTTGGATCATAATTAAGCCCCAGTTTGTCACTGTCAATGATCCGGAACATCTCATTCCATATAGCCGGTGTGCTGGCCAGGTTGTTTCCTCCCGGCCACTCATCGCTGGAGAACAGCATAGGACAGTTTTCTATGGCAATTTTCACATTTTCTTTTTCTGCCATTTCTACAATGGGAGACCAGATTTCTTTGTATAATGTCAAATTTTCTTCCACTGTCTTGTACTTGTCCCGCCCAATAAAGGTATTGACCATGCCTACGCCGGTTTCTCCGGCCGCATGAATCAGACTTTTGATATGGGCAACTGCCAGTTCCCGTTCTTCCTGGTTTACACTCATGGCATTGGGATAATATCCAAGTGCCGAAATTTCTATATTTTTACTGCAGGCATACTGGATTTTGGCCTCCGTTTCAGCCTCGCTCAATACATCCACATCCAAATGGGTAACTCCCGCATATCTTCTGGATGATTTTCCTTTCGGCCAACAGGCAACTTCCAAAGCCTCATATCCTATTGCTTCGCACAAATCAACTATTTGAGAATAGTTCCAATTCTCCAAAATAGCTGACAGCAGTCCTAATTTCATCTTTCAAACACTCCGTCTTTAAAAATTATAAAATGTTACACATCTCCTCCAGATTCTCTAAGGTTACATCAAGCCAGGCGGAACCATAAATATTCTTTCCGTCCACAGTGATATCATGATACCCGTCAATTCCTAAATCATCACCGGTTTTAACGCCTTCCCCGGAAATCACCCGTTTTCCCACTTCATAGCAGGCATACTGGGCGGCTCCCGGATACCAGAAAGCGCCGTATACAATGGTGCCGCTTTCATAATAAGACTTCTGACCGGAAGCAGTACCCACTGCTAATACCTTTACAGAATCAGCCATACCAAGCTCTTCGATTGCTCTGGCAACGCCTGTCACATTGGAGCTGGAGCAAACATAAAATACATCCAGATCCGGGTTTGCCTGTAAAAACTGTTTCGTTACGCTGTAAGCACTGTCCGCATTGGCGCCGCCCTCTAAAGGCATAATTCCGCCATCGCTAATATCGTTTGCACACACCATATTGGTATAGTTTTCATTGGCATATTGATAAAAAGCTTTTGACCATGCCATATGGGCCGGAGTTGTCAGTGTTCCGACCATACATGCATACTTACAATCTTCTCCCATCAGCTCTGCAGCTTTTTTGGCAAAGTTTTCTCCGAAGGAATCATTGTCAAATGCGTCTACGTTATAGTCATTGTTTAGCAGACCGGTTCCTTCGTGGGTAACCACTAACGTGCCCTGATCCTGAGCCTGTTTCAGCAACGCATCACAGGCATCCGCTGCAATAGGTACGACAGTCAGAATATCCGGCTGCAGGGCGATTGCGTCAGAGATACATTGAAGCTGCGCTGCAGAGTCCATAGAAGTCGGGCCGATATAGTGGTGCTCCGCCTGGTTCTCTTCTGCCCAGGCCGTACCTTCCCAGTCCATGGAATCAAACCAGTTGCTTCCGATTGCTTTTACAACCGTAGCCACAACTAGCGGCTCTTCTGGCAGTTCCTTTTCCTCCCTGCTCTCCACCTTGGCTTCCGTAGAAACTGCTGCTGTTTCTTCGCCTTTTGTTGTTTCGCCTCCTCCGTTACCGCAGGCTGTCAGTCCCCCTGCCAGTACGCAGCAAGCCAGTGTCCAAGTCATCAGTTTTTTCATTGGTAATCCCTCCGTTAAAATTTTATTTAAACAGCTTCTGCTGTTTCGTTCATACCTGACGCCGCTTTTCTTTGTTCCTTAATCTCATTATCTTTTTCTTGATTTGCGGAGTGCCCAGCAATAAAATTCCCACCAGCAGCAAGCCCCATATTGTATTTCTGGTAAAATTACTGGTTCCTGCCAGGGTCAGGCCGCTGGATATTATCTGAATACTCAGCAGCGCTATAAAAATATTGATAATTTTTCCTCCTCCTGCAACAATCCATGCGCCTCCCATAAGGATTACCAGCATCGCCGTACTGGTCAGGCTATTTCCATAATCCGACCGGAGCGCACACATTCTGGAATAGCTTACCAAACCTCCCACTGCGGAAAAAAATCCCGAAAGCATGTAGCTTTTCATCAGCGTTCTGAAATTGGAGTTTCCGCTGTACCGGTTGGCTGTTGCGTTTGCTCCCAACAGTCTGCACTGTTCTCCGTAGGACGTATATTCAAATACAAAATGTGTAATACCATAGCAAATAATCACCAGAAGGAGCAAATAGGGAATATTTCCTCCTACATCCCCGGATCCCAAATTTATAATTGCCTCCGGCGCCCCGACAATCGCCGATCCCTTGGTAATTACTAATGCAATTCCCTGGAATAACTGGCTGGTTGCACTGGTGACCAAAACGGCTGTTAACCCTAAACCTGCAACAAAATAACCATTGATCACGCCGCTTAAAACTCCCACAGTCAGGGAAACTACAATCCCTGCAATCAGGCGCATAAGCGGATCTACAATCACATCCCCCAATATCAGTCCCTGCATGATGCATCCGCCGCAGATAGCAGACAGATTGGCAATGGCCACAATGGAAAGATTCAATCCTCCTGAGATAACAATGGTAAACAGCGCCAATCCATAAATTCCGATCTCCGCCAGCTGTCTGGACATGGATTTAAAATTATATACAGAAAAAAAGCTTTTGGGATTCATAAAGCCAATGATGAAGATCAAAAATACTGTAATCAATAGCAATGAGATTGTCCGCTTATCCCAGTTCTTCCAATGTTTGTTCAATATTTCTTTCATAGTTTCTCCTTTACGCCTTGCGGAAATGCTTTTCTCCTAAAGTAGAAAATAAAACTCCCAATAAAATCATGGTTCCCACAACAAATGTGACATAATAAGACGGAACGCCTAATAAAATCAAATTCCCCTTAATGATTGTAATAATGGCTACCCCCGCCAAAATGCCTCCCACTGTTCCCTTTCCGTCCTGCATATTACAGCCGCCGAAAATCGCTGATGCAATTACGTCGGCGCCTTTATCTGCAATCATGGCCGGTTCAAAGGTTCCTGCATTGCTATAGAAATAAATTCCTGCGATTCCTGCACAGGCTCCAAACAGCGCATAAGCCAGCAGGGTAATCTGCATGGAGTTATACCCCACTCTTTCTACCGCCTGGGCATCTCCCCCCATTGCATAGACTCCTCTTCCAATCTGAGTCTTATTTAACAGGAGCCAGAGCAAAACAGCGGTAATAACCAATACCACAATGCCTATATTGATATTAGCCATCATTCCGGATGATGTTTTTATGGAAAAAACAGCGGTAGTTCTCACATTTAACAGTCTCTTTGGCATCAATGCCTCTTTTATGTAGGAGGACTTCATAAAAATAAAGAAAAAGCTTCCAAAAATCAAATTTGTGCCGATGGAAACCACAAAGCCAGACAAGCTATATTTTTGAGCAAGAAAACCGTTTATCATTGCAAAAAAAGCTCCAACGGCCCCGGCAATCAAAAACATAGTGAAAAAATCTCCGTCATATCCAATCAACGGATAAAACTTCAATGTAACAAAGGAGGCCACCATAGCAATACTCATGGAGGACAGGTCAAAGTTTCCCGTTACCATTATGACCATCATTCCCAGCGCGGCAATCCCATTGAAGATCGAATCGTTTATCATGCTGACAATATTGGATGCGGATAATACCGCAGGTTCAATACAGGCAAATATAATTAAAATCAAAAAGAACAGAGCCAAGCGTATGGTAAGATCGTTTATTTTCAGAGCCTTTTTCATATCCTTCTCCCCCCTTACTCCTTCACCAACATTCCCTGTAAGGACTCTTCTTCCAATTCCCTGGCTAAATACTCTCCGGTAAATTTTCCCTTATTCATTACAATCACCCTGCTGCACACAGATAAGACTTCCATGAGATCGTCGGAAATTACGATAATCCCGATTCCTTCCTTTGCTAATCGTTTTATTGTCTCATGAATATTCTGTTTTGAGCCAACATCAACGCCAACCGTAGGGCAGTTTAATAAAAGCACCTTTGGTCCAATTGACAGCCATTTCGCCAACACAACTCTCTGCTGATTTCCTCCGGATAAGCTGCTTACCGGATTCTCTAAATCGCCTAATTTGATTTTTAAACTCTCTACCTGGTTGGCAACCTCTCTATCAATTCCTTTTCGGTCTATAATATGTAAAAAATTCTTACTGAATTTTCGGATAATCCCTGCAGAAATATTTCTCCGGATAGATACGTTTAAAAACAATCCCTGGGTTAATCTGTCTTCCGGCAGGTATCCAATTCCCGCATTGACTGCGCTGTCACTTCCTTTTAAACAAAGCTCTTTTCCTTCCAGAAAAATCTTGCCGCTGTCGGGTTTGACAAGTCCGAATATGGACTCTGCAAGTTCTGTTCTTCCGCTGCCTAAAAGGCCGGTAATTCCAAGAACTTCTCCCCGATACAAGTCAAAGGTAATATCCTGATACTGATTCCCTTTATAGAGATGTTCTACTCTCAGCATGGGAGTTTTTTCGATTTCCCCTGGAGAAAATGGAGTAAAGACAACATTGCGCCCGGTCATATAATAGGTCATTTTAGTTTCGTCAAATTCTTCTTTCGGGCCGTCAATGACATTTTTTCCATCCCGCAAAACACAGATACTTTCCGCCACTTCAAATACCTCATTCAATTTGTGGCTGACAAAAATTAACGCAATGCCTTTCTTTTTCAGATCCTCAATAATCCCATATAAGGAGCGGACCTCTTTTGCTGTTAAAGCGGTTGTGGGTTCGTCCATAATAATTAATTCTGCATCCAGCAAAAGCGCCCTGCAGATAGCCACAACCTGTTTTTCCCCCACAGAAAGCTTTCCTACTTCCCTTTCCAGATCAATGGGCACGCCTATCTCATCTATCATCTTCCGGGCCATTTCTCTGTTTTTCTTCTTATTTACGATTTTGTTTTTTTGATAGAGGTGATATCCCATGGCAATATTTTCTGCCACTGTCAAGTTAGGAAACAGAGAAAAGTCCTGATAAATCACCTGGATGCCGGAGGCGATTGACTGGGTTGGCGTCAAAGATGGATATGTTTTACCTTTTATTGTAATACTTCCTGAATCCGGCGTATAAACTCCGGAGATCACTTTAATCAATGTGGATTTTCCACAGCCATTTTCTCCAACCAGACATTTGGCTTCCCCAGGCTTTATTTTAAAGCTGACATGATCTAATGCATGTACTGCCTGGAAGGATTTTGAAATCTCATTCATTTCCAACAAGTATTCCCCCATACCGTTCTCCTTTTTACAAGTGATTTTACATTTTTTGATTTATTTTTACATATTTTATGAAATAGAATATAATATATTTTCAATATGTTGTCAATATGTTTAAAAAATTTTCATTTTTTACATTTCACCTGTACTTTTTTGCCAAAATCTGGTATAGTCAAAGCAACAACCCTTTTGGAGGTAACCCTATGTCAACAAAACCTACTATTGCACAGATTGCAGAGTTAGCCGATGTTTCTATTGCCACTGTTTCCCGCTTTTTAAACAATACTACCGCTGTCAAAAGCGGCACCTCCCGGCGTATTATGGATGCAATCAAAGAATTGAACTACCCTCTCCCCAATGATTTTTTGATTCCCAATTACCCAAAGGACAAGCGGGTTATTTTAATCAATGTTCCGTCTGTCTCAAATCCCTTTTACAATGATGTGATCAGGGGAGCTCAGGAGGCTGCGCTGCGGCATAATTACTACACCTTAGTCAATGTGCAGCACATTAACGCTTTTACAGAATCCAGCTTTTTTTATCTTTTAACCAACATGAATCTGTGCGGAGCCATTGTATTGAACGCTTTAGATCAGAAATATTTTGACTTGCTTTACAAAACCATTCCATTTGTACAGTGTTGTGAATATATAGAAAATCAGAATTTAGTTTCTTATACCAGCATTGATGATATCGAAGCCGCCAGGAAAGTAACCAATTACATTTTATCTACCGGCCGCAGAAAAATTGGTTTTTTAGTCGGACCAGAGCGGTACAAATATGCCCGCCACAGGAAGATCGGTTATCTCCAGAGCTTGGAAGCTGCTGGTATTCCATTAAATGAATCCTGGATCATCCAGCTTTCTGAACTGGATTTTAATATGGCGGTTTCCTCCACCTATCAGCTAATGTCGCAGAGCGATCATCCGGATGCCATTTTTGCTGTTTCTGATGTATTGGCGGCGGCTGCCATTCGCGGCTGCCGTAATGCCGGGCTGTCCGTGCCTCAGGACGTAGCCGTTACCGGATTTGATAATGTGGATATTTCCCAGGCCACCTCTCCTTCCATTACCACAATCAACCAGCCCAAATATCAGCTGGGCTACATGGCCTGTGAGTTTTTATTGGAAAGGTTAAAAAATCCCAATATGCCGCCAAAGCAAGTGTCTCTCAATACCGAACTGATCATCAGAGAATCCACGCAAAAATGACAAAAAGGCTTCCGGGGATTCCCCCCGAAAGCCTTTCACATTATAGTATTACGGACTTTAAGCTCCCGCCTTCGTATGTCAATCCAAAGTCCAGTTCATAATAGTTTCCTGCCGTATCCCGATAGGCGTATGCTTTCCCGTTTTCATCTTTCAGATGTTTTGGCATATACCGTTTTTAGAAAAAATGTGTTATATTTTTATCCCTCATCCTATGGGAAGTGTCTTGTAAAGGTTTCGGTAAGCTTGGGGAGACATCCCCACATTGGTCCTGAACACCTTGGAAAAATAATTATTGTCCAGATATCCCACAATAGGCGGCGATTTCCTGAATACCAGCATCACTTCTCACAAGCAGCTGGGCGGCGATATGGCACCGTCTTTTCGCCAGATACTCCTTGACTGTCATCCCTGTTTCCCGAAAAAAACGGCTTGCAAAAATCCTCTTTTTCTCTCCTGCCGCCCTGGCAATCTCCTCCGTGGTCATGGGCTTGCTTAGGTTAATCTCCATATAATCCGCTGCCCTTTGCACAATAGGGGACCAGCCAAAGCGCCGCCGCTCCCGCCAGCTGATCCTGTACATTGTCCGACATAAACCGAAGGCCGGATTTCACCTTGTCCATGTCTTTCCACGCCCGGTAAGCTTTCCCTCCATTCCCCTGGCTCACCGCCTCAATAAACCGATCTTCCACCTTATAGCGGCGGTTAACTTCCTCCGCATTAGCGTAAATTTCCGAAAAAGCCAGCCCGGAGCCTTTGTCCTCCGGCTCCCAAAAAAGAGATTCCACCGGCCGTATCCCGCTGTCCAGATTTTTCGCCACCACAAATGCCGTCTTGATAGCAAGTTCCTGCCGGATTATCGGCAGCTTGCAGCGATATGCTTTATACATGGGAAGGATCGCTTCCGACGCGTTCAGCTTTGCAAGAAGAAGCCTGGCCTCCCGCTCCTTCCATCCTTCTTCTACATAAGGCCCCAGCAACACCCATTGCTCACAGATCTTAAAGGCGATCAAATGGGTACCCATAGACTCCTCCAGATGATAAATCAGCTTCTCTGTGCCGTATCCACATCCTCACCCCTCGCCTTCACATCTGGCGCTTAACACAGACCAGACTGCCACGGTCACAAGCACTACGCCTCCGCCCAGCAAAGCAAAGAAACCAGGTCTCTCCCCTATAAGCAGGAAAACCCAAACCGGATTTAAAAGAGGTTCAATCATTCCAATCAGCGAGCAGGAAAGAGGGGAACAATTTCTCACTGCAATGGAATATAGTACATAAGGAATTCCCAGCTGCACAACTCCCAATATTAATATGGTCAATATGGTTACCGGGGTTATTTCCGGCGGATAAAAGGCGGAAATGCTGATTCCCAGGACAGCCGCGCCGCAGTGCCCAAAAAAGGTGGCGCTCATAGAACTCTCTTCATCTGGAAGACGGCTGGAAAATAAATACATCATTCCCATACTGACTCCGCTCATTAAAGCGATTATATTTCCCATAAGATTTCCCGGAGAAAGCTGATCGAAAAAGAACATACTGATCCCTGCCAAAATCACCCCTACCAGGAAGAATTCCCATTTCCGGTAACGCACATGAAAAAATACTGCGCTCATGATCATAATATGGACCGGATTGGTAGACTGCAAAATAATTGCATTGGCACTGGTAGTCAGCTTGCTTGCAACAACAAATAATAACATTGTCCCGGCCAGTCCCAGTCCTGCCAGGATAATCTGAGGGGAGCAGACCAGCCGCTGCCCCCTTGCCCTCATATACAGGAAAAGGACTGCCGCTGCAATCAGGGAGCGGAATCCGCTTATCACCAATGGATTCCAAGGCAGCAGCTTGATAAAAATCCCGCCGATACTCCACATACACGCGCATAGCGCCATCAGCGCCATGGCTTTCTTAGAACTGATTTCCATTTCCACCCTTTTGTTTCTCCTCTTATCTGGCTCTGCGCCCTGGTTTTCGCGCGCTCTGTCACTTTTCGTATTTTGCTGCCAAAGATGCCAAAACCAGGCGTGCGCCATCTCCAAGCGTAATAATATCCAAATATGAAGCTTGTGTCAAGTTAGATTAAATAGATTCGCTTTGCCTGACAGGAACCTGTATCTTATAGATCAGCTGTTCGGAGTCTTTAAAGGGAAACTGTGTCAATACTTCGCATAGATAATCTCCGCAGGGTGTCATTTTATTACGCTTTATTTCCTCATAGAGTTTTCGGGCATAGCCGGCTTCTAAGGACGTATCGTCTGAAACCACAGACAAATACATGTTCTGGGGAAGAATTCGGAGATTGCCCGTAGACGGATACAGATCATCTACGAAGATAAAAGCAGTCTGGGCCCTGTAGGTCCCTTTTACAAAATTCTCCTGTTCCATCACAGTTCCCACATTGACAAAATAAGACGGCGGCAGATGATTTTCATGGAGATAGTTCTGCATATGGCGCAGCATATTTTCATACCCTTTATACCCCTGTGCAAAAAAGTCGAATTCCGTGCATTGCACATCCATCTTCCGCTCCGGAATGTACTCGAAAAACACCTGACCAAAAGGCGGCAGGGAGCGGAGCACCTGGAGGTTTTTCTGAATACGGTTCAAATTGTTGCGGCTTACCGACAGACTGTAGATCTCATCATCCAGTCTGCCGCGCTGTTCCTCCAGGGCTTGTAAAAGCAGCTCTTTTGTGGAAAGTTCAAAGATCTCCCGGATCTTCTCTAGGGACAAACGGCAGCTTTTCAGAGCCTGGATCAGATCCAGCTTGGCGCACTGATCCAGGGTATAATATCGGTATCCGGTTTTGGAATCCAGATATTTCGGCTCCAAAAGTTTATTCTTACTATAAAGTCTTAAGGTCTGTGTGCTGATATGATTCAGCTCCGCCATCTCTCCGATCTTTAAAAGCTTCTGCTCCATCCCCCAACCTCCTTATTAACAGTAAAGTTAGTATATGCTTTTTCTGCGGATTTTTCAATATTGAGAGGCAAAAGTATATTTAAAGGACTGTTCCCCAAAATATTAATCCGGCATTGACTTTATACCTGTTATAAGGTGTAAACTAATCTTATCAATATCATTTCAATATAAGGAGGGGTTCATTTATGGACAGAAAGATTATGTTTGCACAGTATGGATGCGGCAAGATGGGAAAGTACCTGATCCGTTATGGAATTGAAAAAGGCGCGTCTCTGGTTGCGGCTTTTGATGTAAATCCTGCGGTAATCGGAAAGGACGCTGCCGAAATAGCAGGCGAGGACTACCCGGCTACCGGGGTAACCGTTTCTCCGGCCGATCAGGCAGACCAGATTCTCGGCAATCTGAAACCGGATGTGTGTATCATCGCTACCAGGAGCACGGTGGCAGAGCTGGAGGACATTTTCACAATCTGTGCCAAGCACGGCATCAATGCCATCACCACCTGCGAGGAGGCTCTGTATCCCTGGAACTCTTCCCCTGCCCTGACCCATAAGCTGGATCAGCTGGCCAAAGAAGGAAACTGCACCCTGACCGGCGTCGGATACTGTGATCTGGTATGGGGCACCATGGTAACCAACCTGGCAGGTTCCTCTTTTAAAATTACAAAGATTCTGGGCAGCAGCTGGTATAATGTGGAGGATTACGGCATTGCCCTGGCAGAGGGCCACGGCGCCGGTTTCTCGCCGGAGCGCTTTGAGAAGGAGATCGCCAATATTAACGCCATGCCCTCTGATGAATTGAAAGACATGATCGAAAGCGGCAATTATGTTCCTTCCTACATGTGGAATCAGAACGGATGGCTCTGCAGCAAAATGAACCTTCACGTGACTTCCCAAACTCAAAAGTGCTATCCCACCACCCATTCTGAAGATCTGTTCTCCACAACGCTGAACGCGACCATCAAAGCCGGAGATCCTACCGGTATGCGGGCGGTAGTCACCACAGAGACAGAGGAAGGGATCACTCTGGTGACCGAATGTGTGGGCAAGGTATTTGCACCGGATGAGTTCGACCGGAATGACTGGACTTTTGTAGGAGAACCGGAAACCACGGTTTCCGTTAACCGTCCTGCCACTGTGGAGATGACCTGTGCAACCATTATCAACCGGATCCCTCAGCTTATCGACGCGCCAGCCGGGTATGTGACCACTGACAAGTATCCCTATAATGAATACTGCGTTCACGATCTGAATACCTATGTAAAGAGCCGGTAAATACACCAGGCAGCCGCAATGAGACTTAAAATCATCTCATTGCGGCTGCCTGTGAATGACAGGTATTCTCTTTCATTCATCCAATCAGAACCTTTTTCCCTTCAAATCCAAAGCCATATTTCCGGATTCGCTCTTCACGGATCCCTTCTGCTTCCAATGCTGCTCGATAATTTTTAGCTTCAATCTGTTCTAAGGCGGCTTTCACCGTATCTGAAAGCTCTTTTTCATCATTTGGATCGTGAACCTTAAATTCTAAAATGATGGCGTCATCCTCATTTTTCCGGGGCTTCAGCATTACATCATACCGTCCAAAGCCGCTTTCCCGGTTAGAGGTGATCACATAGCGGTCAGCCAGTTCCACCATAAGCCCTAAAACAAATCCATGATAGAAGCGTTCCGGTTCTGTACCTGACGGGCGGTTTCCAGTGTCAAAATAGCTGAAGGTAGTCAGGGCAATTCGGTTCATATAAGCATTCATCTCTTTTTTATTTCCCTGCAATAACGCTCTGATAAAGCCGTTATACTCCCTCACAGACTGCCCAAACCAGTCTCGTATCATCTTCTCAAACATAATGCGGACTTCTTTATTGGTTAAAGACAGCTTATATTCCTCTTTTCCTGAATCTTCATTAAGCTGATAACGGTCTGCTTTCAGATATCCGCTTGCCAAAAACAGACTCCAAATAGCATTTTCATTATGCTTCAGCTGTTCAAAAATAATCTGTTCATCAATTTCTGTGGAGAGCTGTTTCCCATTTAGCAAATCCTCCATAGCCTCTTTTATGTTTGGTCCTCCTTCACGGATCAGCTTTCCCACTAAACTGTTGCTGCTGGTATTGGCCCAGTAACAGGACAGTCTCTGTGTTTTTAAATAATTGATGATAGACCAGGGATTATAAATATCTCTTTGACTGCCAAAAACAAACCCGTCATACCAATCCTTTACTTTGTCTATATTCTCAGATAATCCGTACTCCTTTAAAGCTTCTTTTACTTCTTCCTGGGTAAATCCAAAGCTGTCTGTATAGGAATCCGATGTGGTGGTCACTACAGTCAAATTGTTCAAATCCGAAAAAATGGATTCTTTACTTACCCTTGTAATTCCAGTCATAATGGCCCGCTCTAAGCTTGGATTTGTCTTAAAAGTAGAATTAAACAGGTTTCTTATAAAATCTGTCAGCTCATTCCAATAACCATGAATATATGCTTCCTGGAACGGGGTATCATACTCATCCAATAAAATTATAACTTTTTTTCCATAATGCTTGGACAGATATCTGGACAATTGATTCAGAGCCATCACCGGATCTGGATCTTTCATGTTCTTTTGGATAATTGCCTTTTCCGGAGGCACTAATTTCTCACTGTCTAATAAAAAATAATGTTCCAGGTAAATCTCTGAAATCAACTGGCATATCCTGTTCCGGGTAAGTTCAAATTCTGTTTCCTTGATATTGGCAAAGGACAAGCTGATTACAGGATAAGTCCCCTGAAGGTTTCGGTACTTTTCATCATTCCATATGGAAAGTCCCTGGAACACCCGGCCTCTCCCTTTATATTTTACAGAGAAAAAACTTTCCAGCATGCTCAAGTTCAAAGTCTTGCCAAAACGGCGGGGGCGGGCAATCAACGTAACCGCATCCATATTTTCCCACCACTCCCGAATGAACTCTGTCTTGTCGACATAGAAACAGCCATTTGTAATTAGCTCTGTAAAATCCTGGTGTCCAATACCAATTACTTTTGCCATAAACAGCATGCCCCCTCTTCTTTAAAAAATAGTATAGCAAGTTTTTGAGAATAATTCAATGTGTAACAGGTACTTGAGGTTCCCCTGCATCCTTGCCGGAAATAAGCTGCATCTAAGCGAGATTTTGTTCCTTCCTGGTTACACACAAAATCAGCCAGGATATCATTTTATAAGTTTATTCTGTTACTAACTCAATTTATCTTGTCTAAGTAGGTTTTAAGAATCTCAATCCCCATTTCTGTCAAGTAAGGGTAAATCATATTAATATTAGCAGTGAATAAATTAAATGATGGCAGGTCCGCATCGTAATAGGGCGACGTATTTTGTATCCAAAATGACGAAAGTGTGACTAATGTTATGGACAATATTTCATACTGCTCCTCTCTAATCTCAGACCTCATCATTCCGTACTCAACCAGTTTCTTTAACAGAGTTTGATATAGATGAAATAATTTTAATCGGAATTCGTGGCTGGCATCCATAATTACTTTATGATTTTTGGACAATTCAACCAGGTTGCTGAAATAAAAAGTATTGGAATCGAGATTTTTTTGCCCTTTTTTAAATAGCATTACTATCGTTTCTAATGTGTCATGTCCATTCTCCAGTTCCATTGGAACATCGTCCAGATAATCGGTTTGAAATCGGTTTTGGATGGAAAAAATCAGGTCTTCTTTTTGCGGAAAATGGTAGGTTAGATTTCCGATTGTGGTATCGGCTTCGTCTGCGATTTCTCGTAAAGAGACATTATCATATCCTCGTTCATTAAAAAGCTTTAAAGCCACTTCTGCAATCGCGTCTTTCTTTTTTGATTTTGTCATTTTGATCCCTCTCTATTCTGTATAGTTGGTTATTTTGTATAAATTTCCAAACAATTTTTATGTAAAAGTCCTAATTGACTTTTGATACAGTACACTGTACTATAATTATATCAAACAGTACAGTGTACTGTAAAGAGCAAAAATAACAAATATTGAAGGGAGTTAAACAATGGGAATTCGAGAACAATTGATTGGTACTTACCGCCTTTATGACTGGAAGATCGTGGACGGAGATAAGCTGCTGGATGCTACACTGGGGCCGATGGAGGGTTGCCATGGCTTGCTGATCTATACGGAAGACGGCTACATGAGCGTCTGGCTTTCAAAAAAAGAACGGCCAGAGTTTGCGAGTCGGGCTATTGATGGGGGAACCGAAGAAGAAAAGCTTCAAGCCTACGATAGTTTCCACGGTTATGCAGGAAAATATGTGGTGAATGAAGAAGAAGGAACAGTAACTCACTACCCATTAATTGCTGCATTTCCTAATGTAATTGACAAGGCACTTACTAAAAAACTGGTGTTTCATGAAGATACTGTTAAACTTTTGGATACAAATATTAAATTTGAAGGCCCCAATGCAGGCAGGCACAGTTACGTTATGTGGCAAAAAATAGTCAAGGAGGACAGATCATGAGTGAGCAGAAATTAATTAAAATAACAGATAATGTAAAACCGGATGAATCCGTAACAAAGTTCCGCAGGATTGTGACAGGACATGATGAAAATGGAAAAGCTGTTTTTGTAGAAGATGAAATCTGCCCTCATATTAAATGTCTGTTTAATATGAGTAATCATACCAATACAGAGATATGGAAGTCAGTAGAGATGCCGGTTGATAATTCTGGTTCTGCAGACGACCATATCGGCGACTGCCTGTCTACACCGCCCGGCTCTAATGGAACTGTACTTCGTATTGTAGAATTTCCAGCAGCCTGTGAGGAATTATCGAAAGTGGTAATGCACAGGACTCCAACTCTTGATTATGCCTTTGTTATAAAAGGGGAAATTACAGCGGTTTTGGATGATGGCGCAGAGAAAATCATGAAAGCCGGCGATTTCCTGATTCAGAGAGGAACTAATCATGGCTGGATTAACCGGGCCGATGAACCATGTGCTATTTTATTTGTCCTGATTGATGCCAAAGAAACCAAAGGGCTCCCTTCTCAGTACTAAAAGCAGCATGGAGCAGAGTTTGACAGTTTGGAATCTTAAAAAGGAATAATAACCGAGGAGGTTTGATTTTGGAGAAAAATTCGAGAAAGTACATTGTAATAGCGATTCTTTCGGTGTCCTTCCTGCAAACAATGACAACATCTATCGTATCGCCTACGTTGGGAAAGATGGCAGAAGAATTTGCAGCAGTTGGAATGTCCACGATACAGCTTTCGATGACAATTTCATCTATTTGTACCATAATTATGAGCGTAACCATTGGAAAGCTTATGGAACGGTTTTCTATTAAAAGTCTTATGACCGTAGGCCTGATACTTTATATCATAGGCGGAATCGGCGGATATTTTACAGGAAGTATCTATCAGCTCCTAGGGCTGCGGGTAATTTTGGGAATTGGGCTGGGTATTTTTTCACCGCTACTGCCATCGCAGTATCACAGCAGTTTGATGGAATCGCCAGAGCCAAGATGATGGGGTACGTTCAATCGGCCAATTTTCTGGGCGGAATTGCCGGAACTGTTCTGGCAGGTATCATAGCACAACAGAGGTGGCGTAATGTCCATCTGCTTTATGGCGTTGCTGTCATTTCTTTATTATTTATCGTGCTGTATTATCCGGGGACAGACTGGAAAGAAGCTTCCTCTGACCGCAAGAGTACAGCGGCCCCAAAAGGAAAACTTCCCCTGCTTTCGTTAGGGCTAGGACTTTGTATGATGCTGCATGCGCTTGTTTTCTTTAAGGCGCCTCTTACATTAGCTATGTTTTTCCCTTCCATTGGGCTTAATAATACAGCCTATGCAGGAATTGCCTCAGGAGTCCTTTACGCATTCAGCTTCTTAACCGGCCTTGTATTTGTTCCTTTAACAAAAAAACTGAAGCATACGGTATTTATGACTCCATTTCTACTGATGTCCGCTGCTTATTTTCTGCTTTACCAAGCGTCTGGTGAAGGTATGGTTTACGCAGCTTCTGCTTTATTAGGAATTGGATCGGGCATCTTTATGCCGTCTTTATTTGCTAAGGTTCCAGAAGTGATACCGGGGCCTCATATAGCGCAGACAATGGTTATTGTAAATTGTGGATTTTTTATAGGCGTATTTTTATCACCATACTTTTCTTTATTGGTGAAGAGATTGGGCGAGAATACATATACATTTGATTATTTGATTGGTTCAGTGATAGAGGTTCTGTTTGCTGCAGCAGCTTTCGCTTTAGCAATTGCGAATATGAACAGAAACAAGACTATTCATTCATAGGAGGAAAAATATTATGGCAAAAGCAATGGCAGTAGAAGATGTGAACTACAGTGAGGAACAGGATTTTGCATCCTCAAACTTAAATGGAGTAATTCCAGTCAGAAAGAGGCCGCCAGCTCAGTTATATTCCCGTTCCATGTCCAGCGGGCTGGATTTTCTGGATATGCTGAGACTTCAGAAAAGATGTGACCAGAACGGTGAGGATTGGGTTAATGTCTGCGAAGAGCTGGGAGATCATGATTCTGAATATGCAAAAGAAGAACTGGCAAAAGGCCATACTGTGACGGCAAGATATTTCTTCTTCGCTGCGGCTGCGGTATATCGGATCGGACAGTATGGATTACAAACAATAACCGATGAAAAGATGCGGATTTATCACAAGATGGATGATAGCTTTGCAGAGGCTGCCAAGTTATATGAACCGGCCATGAAGCAGGTAAAGATTCCTTATAAAGACTACGATATGGAGGGCTGGCTTATTGTTCCCAAGGATATACCTGAGAAATGTCCTATTGTTCTAATGATTCCGGGAGCAACCGGCTTTAAGGAAGAGTATATGCAGCAGTCACAAAATATGATTGACAGAGGTATGGCCGTTCTCTTAATGGATGGACCGGGACAGGGCACTACTCTTTACTTTAATAATGGTTATCTGGAAGTAGAGGTGGAAAAAGCCTATTCTAAAATGATAGACTATATTGTAGAAGATGGCCGGTTTGGAAAGATCGGAATCTGCGGCGGCAGTACAGGAGGCTATTATGTCCCCAGAGCGGCGGCTACAGATAAAAGAATTCATGCATGCGTCATGAATGCCGGCTCTTATTATCCCAAAGAAATCTGTAATAATTTCCCGGCATATCATCATAAGTTTGCTCTTCTGTGTGGTGTCAGCGATGATGAGATGAATGAATTATGGAAAAAGATGACATTGGAAGGTTTGGCCTGTCAGATCGACTGCTCTCTTTTAATCGTTCATGGTGATCAGGATCCTACCTTCAGTCTGGAAGGGGTGAAACGAGTATACACTGAGTCACCGTCAAAAGATAAAGAGATTGTCGTCTATCCGGGCGCAGGACACTGTTCCTGTGGGATTGAAAATGAATCTTACCAGAAAATGGCGGACTGGTTGTCAGAGCGGTTAAAATAAATAATTTGAGTTTTGAAAAAATGGTTTCTGCAGGATAAATTTATAAAATAAAAAATATTAAATGCTTTCGGATAAAGGCAGTCAATACACCAGACAGCCGCAATGAGATTTGAAACCATCTCATTGCGGCTGCCTGTCTGTTCCCTTTATCAGGTGAGATTATAGGATATTTGCGCTACAGGGCCATTTTTTTGTAGACTTCAATAAATTCTTCTGCCAAAACCCGGAAGGTTTCTGCACTCATTAGCTGGTCTTCTGCGTGCATCAGGATAAGACCGGATTCTTCTAATTTTCCGTTTGCATCCATTGTCAAAAGATCGGCATGAATATGATGACCCTGGGTATAAGCTTCATCGCCCTGCTTAATCTGTTCTTCTGCCCCTTGAAAATCCCCTTTTTTTGCACACTGCACGGCATTGATGAAACACGATCTTGCCGTTCCTACATAAGTAATAATTCCAAAACATGCGGTTTCAAATTCTGCGGTCATTTTGTCCTCCTTTTACCATTCATCGTCTTGTGTTTCTTTTTCTGTTTTCTCTTCTTCTATCAGGTTCATCTTATCCACTCTTCGTATAAACGGAAGATAGATAAAAAAAGATAACGTAAGGATAATAAGCTGTAAAAGCGCTGTTCGCCATCCTCCAATTAAAAATCCCGAGATAACCGGCGGGCAGGTCCAGGGAACCTGAACAGCGCCGTAGAGGGGACAAAGTCCGGTATAGAGCGCTATGTACTGCAGTACACAGGCAATCACAGGCATGGCGATAAACGGGAAAGCCAGCATGGGATTCATTACAATGGGAATTCCAAACAAAATCGGTTCATTAATATTAAACAATGCAGGCACCAATTCCAGCCTTCCCAATGTTTTTAACTGTTTTGATTTTGCAAGGAAGAACATATAGATAACAAGGCCAATGGTGATCCCTGCGCCGGTTGTATTGATAAATTGATCTAAAAACTGCATGGTTACAATGTGACCTCCATTTTCAACCGTCAGCTCGATTCCCTTATCAATCAAAGCCTGGTTTTCAAGGCCGTTTGCCTGAAGGATACCAGTCATAATGCCGCCTACAATCGTCGAGCCATGTACGCCGAAGAACCATAAAAACGGAGTCAAAAAGCACATCAAAACCGCTCCTCCGATAGAGTCCGTCATGCTTTGAAGAGGCGTTTGAATAATATTGTAAATCGCCTCCATAGCTGTCATATGAAATCCCATGGAAAAGATTCCATGGATAACCGTTGCTCCGGTTACAATGACGGCTCCGGGAACCAGCGCTGAGAATGCGTTGGATACGCCTTCCGGAACGCCTGCCGGCATCTTGATTTTAATATTTCTTTTTAGAAACCAGCAGTAGACAAAGGCGACTATCAGTCCTACAATAATTGCGCCTACCATGCCTTTTCCGGCTGTCCAGCCTTTATCGATAATGCCCCCTACTACATCCCCGCTTTCTGTTACAATCGATGCAGGCGTCATCATAATAAAAACACCCAGTGCAACGATTGCTCCGCTTAACGGCTCCTGCCCCTCTAATTTAATGTAGTTATAGGAGATGCCAAGAACAGCTATCATCGCGCTAATGTTAAAAGTTGCGCCGTTTGCCTGTTCCAGCACGGCCTTTATGCCTGTTTGTTCCAACATGTTTACAACTGCCGGAATGGGGAAGTTGGTAATAATCAGGAATACTGAGCCTACGATCAGAAGCGGCATTGAATAAACCATACCATCCTTAATTGCCTGTATCCCTTTCGTATTAACAAACGCCATAATCCTGGGGATTATTTTATCATTCATTAACTGCTTCATCTCTCATTTCCTTTCTGACACTCGTACATTCTCCTATTTACCTGCTGACAGTTTAAAAGCAAACCGCAGGACGCTCATACCATTGCACATCCCGTAATCGGCCATGGGAATCACATCTACAGGAACGCCTTTAGCGCCGCATATTTCTTTTGCTTTAGAAAGCTGATATCCTACCTGCGGCCCCAAAAGCGCCACATCAGCTTCTCCAATCAATCTTTCCATGTCAAGGATTGGGTATGCTTTAATATCAACCTCCTTCCCTTTTTCTTTTGCTGCTTCTTCCATCTTTTTTACAAGCAGGCTTGTTGACATTCCATTTGCACAAAATAATCTGATTTTTAACATGTCTTATATCCTCCTAGTATTCAGGTTGATTGGACTTCTCCGTCGCTCTCAATTACCTTTTTATACCACGCAAAAGAATCTTTTTTCTTTCTTTCCAGCGTTCCGTTCCCGCGATTGTCTTTGTCTACATAAATAAAGCCATATCTCTTTTCCATCTCGCCGCTGCCTGCGCTTACCAGATCAATACATCCCCAGGGCGTATAGCCCATTACCGGAACCCCGTCCAAAAACATTGCTTTTTTCATTTCCAGGATGTGCTGTCTCAGGTAGTCTGTCCGATAGCTGTCATGAACGGTTCCATTTTCCAGTTTATCATAAGCCCCTAAACCGTTTTCAACAATAAATATGGGTTTGTGATACCTTTGATGAAGCAGGTTCAGAGAATAGCGAAGTCCCTGAGGATCGATTTGCCATCCCCAGTCGTTCTTTGCCACATAAGGGTTTCCCGCCACGTAAATCCCGTCTGCCACCCTGATGCTGTCTTCGGTTTCCACGCTGCTGATGGTACTGCTCATATAATAGCTGATACCGATAAAGTCTACACATCCCTCTTTCAGACATTTCCGATCCTGCTCTGTAATATCCAGACAGATTCCGTGTTCCCGGCGAAATGCTTCCATATAAGCCGGATACTCTCCAAAAACATGGAGATCCCCGTAGTAATACAGACGGTGTTCCATGGCTGTTTGGGCCGCAAGCTCATCCTGTGGAGAACAGGTCCTAGGATAAAAAGGAACCATTGCCAGCATACATCCGATTTGAAAATCCGGATTGATTTCGTGGCCAATCTTTACAGCCATGGCGCTTGCGGTCATCTCATAATGTACGGCCTGTTGAAGAACCGTCTGCACATCTTCATCCTTTTGGTAAAGGATTCCTGAGTTTGTCCAGCCGCTCCATGGATTTTGAACACTGGACTGATTATTAATTTCGTTAAATGTCATCCAGTATTTTACTTTATCCTTATACCGGCCCATAACGGTTTCGGCAAATTTAACGAAAAAGTCAATCAGTTTCCGGTTTCTCCATCCCCCATATTTCTCCACAAGATAAAACGGCATTTCAAAATGACTTAATGTGACAACCGGTTCAATCTGGTATTTCAACAGTTCATCAAACAGGCTGTCATAGAATTGAAGCCCCTCTTCATTTGGTTTGTCTTCGTCACCATGGGGGAAGATTCTCGTCCATGCGATTGATGTCCGGAAACACCGAAATCCCATCTCGGCAAATAATCGGATATCCTCTTTGTATCTTGTGTAAAAATCAATCGCTTCGTGGTTTGGATAATAGTGGTTTGGCAGTATTCCTTTCGTAATATCGCGGTCCTTTCCATTGGCTCCGGCAGTCATTACATCAGCTATGGAAATCCCTTTTCCGCCTTTGTCATATCCTCCCTCAAGCTGATGTGCCGCAACTGCGCCGCCCCACAGAAAATCATGGGGAACCTTTCTCTTTTCCATACCTCCTAATCTCCTTTTAAGTGTCTATTCGATTCCACATGAGCGCTCATATGTTATAGCCATCATATCATATCGTTTTTGTATTTCAATTGTTTGCCGTGTTTTTGACACATAGTAAAGAAAATATCATTTGTTACATAAAAAAAACAGACAGGAATCCTGTCTGTTCTTGTCAGTCTCTTATTGTTTTTGCATTTTTTGTGTTTCGCTGGTCAATGTTTCCAGCAGATAAACCACAGGAATCTGCGAAACCAGTTCTGTACGTCCATGCCTGGAAATTCTGGAAATTTCCGGCATATAGCAGGAGAAGTTAATATCCGACATCTGTGCCGCCGAGCAATGTTGGGTATTGGTCACGCTGATCAGGGATGAGCCTGCCTTTTTGTAACGATTGATCAGGGAAATTATGTCTTCACCGCTTCCCCAGGATGAGAGAACAAGAACTGCATACTGACATTCTCCTTCCGGACAGACGATTCCATATCCGTCTTCTGCGATAAAAGCCGCTTTTCCAATGCCGGAAAATAAATATGCGCCATAGCGGACCAAAGCCTTGCTCTCCCGGTTTCCCGAAAGGATAATTTGACCTGCATCTGCACAAATTTGGGCGGCCTGCGCCATTTTATCTGCAAATATCTGGTCTTTTGCTGAAGTTTTCATATACTGTATCGCCGGGTCTATATCAAATCTTCCGTTTCGGTCCGGCGTATCTAGTTCCTGCCTGATTCGGTATTTCAGTTCGGTATAGCCGGAACATCCGGCTTTTTCACAGAAGCGAAGGACAGTTGTGGTGGATACTCCAACACGTTCTGCAATCTGCCGGATATTCATTCCCGGCACTGAATCTAAATGAGATACAATAAAATTATAAACCCTGAATTCGCCAGGATTCATTTTCTTAAGCTGTTCATAGGAGAAAACAGGCATGGAATCCCTCCATTTTCTAACTGCTGATTTTTGGAATTTCTTATTCTGGCAGAAGATTAGTTTTCATGATTGTATAATTTTTTTGCCAGTGTTTCAATAATATACAGCACAGGGATTTGGGTTGTTACGTTTCTGTCGTTGACCATCCTTTCTGTGACATGATAGGAAATATTACAGTCTGACATTTTTGCTAGAACAGAGTTGCCATTGTTGGTAATGGATATCATAGGGCATCCTCTCTGTTGAAGATGAGACGCGATATAGAGTGTCTGTCTGGTCATCCCGGACTCGGACAGGACAATCATAACCGTGTTTTCGGACGGGTTTTGAAGGATCGGCAGCCATGGATCGTCAATAAACAGGCTGAAATATCCCACATTGGAAAAATATCTTGCGCCATATTTCCCCAGTATCCCAGAGGTGCCTATTCCGATAAATATAATACACTTTGATTTTGCAAGATACTCATGCGCTTTGTTAAGACTGTCCTGAAAGTCTTGGGAGTGGATTTTGGTGATGAAGCTCTGCAGTTCGGTTTCGTTGTCATCTTTCAATACTTCCTGCTTTCCCTCAAGATAATCCTTATACTTGATTTTAAATTCACTGTACCCTTCAGCCCCGCATTTCTTGCAGAAGCGCAGAACCGTCGCCGTGGAAACATGAGCCATGGCAGCTAATTCCTTGATTGTTTTTTTGTTGAATTGTTTCTTGTTTTTTACTATACAATCATAAACTGCAAAATCAAGTTCTGTAAAGCTTTCCATTACTTCTTTTGTAAACATAATTGATCACCCCATGATGTTTTTGTTTTGCCGCAATCACCTTGTTCCCCTCTTTGAAAATAGTATAACAAGTTTTTAAAGACAATTCAATGTGAAACGGTCTTGAGTTTTTATACTTGAGTTTTTATATTCTTCCTTCTATAATAGGGGATAACCCATAGACAGAAAGCACTTGAGAAAGGGACATCCTATGAAGAAAATCCTCCGGCTTGTAATCGCCGATGATGAACCTTATATCAGAACCAATCTAAAAGCTTTGTTTCCCTGGAAAGAGCTGGGATATGAAGTGACGGCCGCCTTTTCCAACGGGCTGGACGCGCTTAACTACCTGGAAACCACAGGCGCTGATGTACTTCTGACAGACATTCAGATGCCCGTAATGGACGGGCTCTCTTTGCTTAAGCAGCTCTATAATCATCAAATTCCGGTACGCACCGTTATCCTGTCTGCCTACACCGAATTTGAGTACGCAAAGCAGGGAATCCAGTATGGCGCTGTGGATTACATCGTAAAGCCAATCAGTTACGAAGAAATTACGGATGTGTTTACTTCCCTTTACCATGCCATCTGCGGCCCAGAAACCCCAGAAATTCCGGATACCTTGACCCAGGTACTCTGCTATGTGGAAAACCATCTGGCCGATGCCACTTTAGAAGGAGCGGCGGCCCAGATCCATTTGAGCGCCGATTATCTGTCCCGGCTATTCCGCAAAAAGACAGACTGCTCTTTCAGTGAATATCTTCTCAATGTGCGTATGAAAGAAGCCGGAGCATTGATGAAACAGATCCATCTTTCCATTGGCGAGATTGCATCCCGTCTGGGATACAAAAATCCCAAAAATTTCACACGTGCATTTCACAATTATTATGGAATGACTCCTACAGAATACCGAAGACAGACGGATGAGGAGGGGATTTTATGATATCACTGGTAATCGTTGATGACGAAAAAAATATTCGGGAAGGGCTTCGGGATCTGTTTCCCTGGGAAGAACTGGGAATCACTGTAACCTGCGCTGCCGCCAACGGGAAGGAAGCTCTCTCCTATATAGAAACACATGGGGCGGATCTGGTCCTGGCTGATATCCGTATGCCTGTGATGGATGGTCTGGAATTGGCCCGGCATATCCAAAACTCCTGTCCAAAGACCCGGGTAGTTCTTTTAAGCGCCTATACAGACTTTGCTTATGCGAAAAAAGCTTTGCGGTTGGGGGTATGTCAATATATCACCAAACCGGTTGACTATCAGGAACTCATTGATACCATAAAACATCTGACCGCTCCCCGTCCGGAAACTGCTTACCAGGGTTATTATCAGGAGATGGCCCAAAAGATTTTACGTTATATTGAAGAAAATCCTGCCCAGGCCACCCTTTCAGGAGCTGCCGCCCGGGTGGGATTGTCCCCCAATTATGTTTCTCAGATTTTGAAGCAAGTATATGACGAAAATTTTTCCGACCGGCTTCTGGCTTGCCGTATGACCCGTGCCAGAAAGCTTTTGGATCAGGGGATTGATGCCCGGATTGCCGCCCAAGAGTCTGGCTACCTGAATTTCCGCAGCTTTACCGGGGCTTTTACCCGGTACTACGGAATTTCGCCTTATCAATATTGTCAGTCTGCCAGGAAGGAGGATTCCGATGCGTAGAAAATTTTTCTTTGAAAACCTGACCCGGGTACTGATCCTCACATTGCTTCCGGCAATCCTCATCACCTTAATCTTCATCGCTGTTTTATTGCCTTCGGAGGAGAAAATCCTTCAGGAAGAAAACCACAATAAGCTGGCGTTGATCCAGGAAAACATGGAACTTCTGCTAAATGACTCCAACAAAGTCATGAATATGCTGAATGTTCCCGCCTATGCCAACTCCATCTATCAGATTTTAGAAGCAGATTCTCTGGATTATATCCATTTCCGGACCTTAAGTCAGACCTCTTCCCAGTTAAACGCCATTGTCAACTCCCGCAGCTATATTGACAGCATTTACGTTTATCTCCCCAATAGCCGCGGCAAATATCTGACCAACGGCGCTCACATCTACACCTTATCTGGTCCCGTAGACACGGACTGGCTGGAAATCTGTAACGGCGCCTCTCCCTACCGCCTCATCCGGCGGCAGGCCAGCATCTATCCCGGGATCAAGACGCCTCAGGATTATCTGACAGTGGTGCAGGAAAACAGCAAAGGCCATGTGGTGGCCGTAAATATCATAGTCTCCTACTTTAAACGCCTGTTCCAGAATCTGAATCTGAAAAATGGTGAGATTATCATGTTTGTAGACAATGGAACCCTCCTTCTCACCTCATCCCAGGATCCCCATATCCCTGATATCCTGGAAAAGCTGGACGGCAGCGACCATTCTCATACCCCGGTGGAGATCGGCGGTATGATGGTATTCAAAACTCACTCTGCAGACACCGGATTAGATTTTATCTCCGCCATCCCCAAAAAGGAGATCTACTCCAACATACGGCGGCTGATGCTTCTGGCCGCCGCTGCCGGAGGTGTCTGCATTGTTTTAGCGGTGCTGTTTTCTATCCGCTATGCTGTCAATGTATCCCGCCATCTCTACTCCATCCTGGATCTGATGGAGGCGGCTATCTCCCATCAGGCCTTGCCGGATATCAAAAGCCGTGATAACAGCCTTTACAGCCATATTATCACCAATATGATCCAGACCTTTACCCAGAGAGACTTTTTGCAGGTTTCTCTTAATGAACAGCGGTTTCAGGCTATGACCCTGGAGCTTTCCGCACTCCAGTATCAGATCAACCCTCACTTTTTATCTAACACCCTGCAGATGATCGATTTTGAGATCCTGCGAATGGCAAAACGCCCTACTGCAGCTAACGAGATGATCCAGCAATTGTCCCGTTTCCTTCAGTACAGCCTTTCCTCGCCTAATGCTGACGTTTCCCTGGAACAGGAGATCCAGGCCACCGGATACTATACGTCTCTCATGTCCAGACGGCATACCGGCCAGCTGGAGGTTCTGTGGGATATTGATGAGGAAGTCCTTTCTTATCCTGTCCCTAAGCTGATCTTACAGCCCATCATCGAAAATAGTATCAAGCATGGGATGCAAAGCCAGGAAAAACCTCTCCATATCTGGATTCAGGCTGATCCATACGAAGAAACGGGACTTCGTATCCTGGTAAAGGATGACGGGATCGGGATCTCAGCGGAGCATTTAAAAGAGCTGCAATCTACGCTCTCTGATTTTAAAGGCTTCCAGGAATCCCATATTGGCCTTCAAAATTTGTTTCGCAGACTACAGCTCCGTTTTTCAGAGTCACAGTGTTCTATTCTATTGGATGGCCAGCCTGAAAAAGGCTTCTCTGTGGAGATCCGAATCCGGGATCTCAATGCCGGTTTACAGAGATAAAATCTCATTCCAAACCCGCTCATCTATTGGGATGCCGTTGGCTTCGTTGTCCTTTCTGGCCTCCCCGGCCCGCTGTCCGGCGTAGGTGATGCGCTCCGTATTGGCATCCCTTTTGGAAGCCAGCAGATCGGATACCACTTCTTCTGCGATCCGCTCCGCCTCTTCCTCCGGCGCCAGAGCTTTGTAATTGATTGCCAGAAAGATCTGGGACACTCCGTGCTCATCGCCTTCCAGCTTTCCGATGCGGTTGACACTGTTTCCGCCGGAGCAGGCCGACGCGAAAATATCCAGCATAAAAGACAATGCCGCTCCTTTCCAGTATCCGGTAGGAAGGATGCGCCGGGATTTGATGACAGCCGCCGGATCCCGGGTCAGATTGCCCCCTTCATCAAAGCCTGCGTCTACCGCCATCTGGCGTCCCTGCAGGCACGCCAGTTCCAATGCGCCGTAAGAAAACTGGGACATGGCAGCATCCACTATCAAATGACCGCCCTTTTGGGGGAATGCAAAAACAATGGGGTTGTTGCCCAGCCGGGAATCCACCGCGCCCCAGGTAGGCATATTGGGCATGGTGTTGGTAAAGCAGATTCCTGCCATTCCCGCGTCACAGGCCTGATAACCGTAGGTGGCCGCCCGCATCCAATGATTGGTATTTTTAAGGGCAGCCAGGCCGATTCCGTGGGTTTTCGCCTTTTGTATGGCCTGATCCATGGCGTACCAGGCATTCACCACCCCCAGCCCCAGATGCCCGTCAATGCGGACCATACCGCCAAAATCGGCTATGATCTCCGGATCCTCCTCCGGCTTTACGATTCCCTCCTCTATATTTCTCACCAGTCTGGCAAAACGGTTGATTCCGTGGGTATAAGTTCCTTCCAGAGAGTTTCTTGCCATCTCGTGGGCTACCTTCGCTGCCTTCTCCTGGCTGCAGCCATGTTTTGTTAAAACCTCCTGCATGGTCTTTTTTACCTCTTCAAATGCTAATCTCATAGTCCGCCTCCTATCTGTTTTCCCATGGCTACAAAACTTTCCATCTGTTTCTCAAAAGATACCCCCGGATATCCCGGCGCGCTTTTCTCCCACTCCAAAGAAAAGAAACCCTCATATCCCTGCTCCATCAAAAATGTCATGATATGTTTCACAGGAATCCGTCCTGTGCCGATGGGACTGTAAACTCGTCCGCCGGGATATGTCTCTGTAATGTCCTTAATGTGGACATGAAAAATCCGGCTTCCCAAAAGCTCCCAGGTCTCCTCAATGGACTCTCCCGTGTCCCAGGGATGGATAATGTCCAAAAGCACACCGATTTTAGGTGACACGCCATTTAAAAGCCGGGCCAGTATCTTTCCATTTTTTACAGAGTCGTGGGTCTCAATCACTACTTTCACAGGACTGTCCCCCATTTTCTGAGCCGCTGCATTAAAACCTTTGCGGGCCTGGTCCATAGCCTGTTCTACACCTATCCCCTCCGGAACAGGACCCATGAAAGTCCGAACCGTCCTGGCTCCCAAAAATTCTGCCAGGCGGATCATTTCTAAAAGCTCCTCTGTCTGTTGGAGGACGCCGGAAAGATTCGCCTGATAGAATTTTGTGTACGCAGTGAGGCATGGAATCTGAAGCCCAGCCTCTTCAATCATCCGCTTCACATGCAGCAGGTAGGAGAAGGAATCTCCCACCCCTGCATGGCTATGCTCACGGCCTCGCAGTTCAATACCAGAAAGTCCCCATTGTTTTGCAACACTTACCGCTTCCTCAATGGTCTTTTCCTGAATGGACAGGGTCGTATAGCTTAAATTCATTGGTATCCTCCTTAATTATCCGGATAATATTGTTGTTTCTGGTGATTTCGTCCATCCGGTGCTCCGGATCCAATTCAATGAAGCATCCTTCCAGATCAAGTCCTCTGGTCCACAGCGGGATTTCTATGGTTTTGGGATAAAGATCCACAGGTGCCGGGATAGGCGGGATCTGACTGGATCGCAGCACATTCCCGTTTCGGTCTTTTAACGCCAGGGTGGTAAGAATGCTGGCCTGACCGCCAATATTATGTACCATTACACGGATACAGGAATCTTTTACAATGACATCCTCTTTTCCGATTGCAAGATCCGGTTTTTCCCAGTAAGGAGTCCCCGGCTCTGTTAATGTCAGCTCTACTGTAGTATAGCATCCGGGAGCAAAGGTAATCAAGACAGAATCAAAGCGATTTCCTTTCACTTTGCTCACAGCTGTGTCTCTTGACTCTCCCAGTACGGATCCGTATCCCAGCTTCATCTCCCAGATGCCTGGCAGAACATCTTCAAAGGTCATCTTGGCCGTAACAGCTTCATCTGTCATATTATAAGCGCTGAAACAAATCTGATCTGGCTTGCCCTTAGTCACCAGAACCGCCACATCCATCTCTTCTCCCGGGGCGAATTCCCAGCGGATAAAATGTCTGGGGTACAAGGAAAATCTCTCGTGTGCTACGCCGCCAATCCGGTCTTTCTGGATCTGGGCAATGTCAATCACTCCCCGGTCTACCCAAAGCTGGCCATCGGTGTTAATGTATTCCCGCAAAGCCGCCTGTTCTAAAAGCTTCTCATACTGCTTCTTTGTCTTTTCTTCCAGCTCTTCCAGATTCTCCCAGGTATCCTGCTGCCGCTGATACAGTCCCTCAGCGATGGGCTGTAAATATTTCCGGTCTCCTGTAAACTGCCATGCAGCATAGAACAGAGGCCACTCTCTGGTCCGCTCATGAACCTGATCCCGGTCTGTCTCGATGTCGATCTGTACATGCAATTTCCCGTCATAGTAATGATCCATCATGGCATCCGCCATCTCCAAAACCAGTTTTTTAGCCTTGGGAGAGCCATTGTAGCGAACCAGCATATAGGTGGGATGTAGCACATGGAAGGAATCCGACGCCGAGTAATGCCATGCCTGCTCCAGAGCCATGCGGGTGCCGGAATAGTAGCCGGACAGCATATGGCGGTGGCCTCTGGCATTGTAGCCTGTGACATAGTGTAAACCTCTGGCGTTCTCCATGGCCCGCTCCAGATATTTGGGGGAATCCGGCATCAAAGTCAGGCACTGGCCCAGACACTGAATCCCTTCTTCTAGTGTATGGAGCTGATCAGTCTGGATGGCGCAAAGACCATTAGAGAACATTCCCTGATCGTAGAAGGCTTCCAGTTCTATCTCCAGGGAATGTTTGATTTTCTCCGGCATACATCCGGTCATAGCCGGTCCCGGCCACCAGGCAGTCAGATCGCCGTCATCTGACAGTCCGCCGCCAAACTCGCCGTTTTCGATCTGACGTTTGTCGATCCACCAACGGATATAGCGCTTTACATATCCCATGTACTCCCTTTGACGCCATGCCCATTCCGGCACGTCTTTTGGACAGGGAGACAGGTGGAATTCCGGTTTGTTGGTTTTAAACTTATCATACCAGTATTCCCGGGCCAGTCTGTGCTCCGGACACACCGCCAAAAGGTCCATGATATCCCGCTTAAACCGGTTGAACAGGTTGAAATGTTCATTAGAGGGATTTTCCTCTACCAGATTGGCATAGTTATCCTTTACCTGGATCCAGCGGTCCGCAATATGCTCTTTCTTCCCTTCCTCACGATCTTTGTATACGATTTCCACCCAGGAAGCCTCCATCTCCGCCTGGCTCACCCCGGCAGAAAATGCCGCTGATACATACAATACGCCTCCATCCGGCAGGATCCGATCTCTGGTATCCAGCCAGATATCCTTTTCCTGTCCCGGGCGCACTGCAAAAGTAAACTGGATCAGATTCCGGTAGATCCATAAAGGATCCTTTACCTGGATATTCACCAGGATATAATCTCCGTGAGTAGGCGCTGCAGACAGCGGGGGAAGGTGGAATACCAGACCGTCCATGGCCTCATCTTCTCTTTGTCCATAGGGAAAGAGCATGTGACAAATCGGAAGGGTTTTGTCCGAATCCTCTGCCTCTGCTCCTTTCGGCTCCTCTAAGGTCCCATAGAAAGTCCTCCGCTCATCCTCCATATAACGTCCCTTTAAAAATCTCTCAGTCTCCTCCAATGCATCCTTCGCCGTCTCAGATTCCATCCGCTTTCTGCTCAGATAAAAACGCTCTTTCCTGGCTTCTGCCGGGCAGCATCCCGGCTCTACCAGGAGCAGGGTAATATCTCCAATCGGCTCCTCAATCACATCATTGGTAAAGGTCACTTCTACGTTTCGCACCGGTTCCGGAAGTCTTAATACACTGCGCTCGCAGGACAGTCTTCGCCCTATATACTGCTCCTCCATTCGTCCATGGATCCGCAGGGTCCCTTCTGCAGAACCGCTGATCTCCACCTGATTGAAATATTCGTCTGCCACAGGCACAAAGGTAATCTCTTTTCCGGAGGTGGAATAGCAATCCCAGTCCGGAAGCACAAAGTAGTCGCACCTTCCGGTAAGTCCGGACCGGTTATAAACGCCGGGCCACGTGGTCTCCCGGATCCCATCACAGCCCTTCCACCACCAGCGCTTCTGATCCCAGGCATCGGGAATCTCTACCTTCCGCACTTTGGTATACCGGTGGGAAAGGGGGGCCGGGATGGCCTCAGCGTCAAAACCGTACCGCCTCTGCCAGCGCTCATTCTGCCTCTCATCTTTTAAATTTCTTTCAGGGAGCCTTAAAAGTACCGGTTCCTCCGCCCTGCTCAGCGCTTCTATCTGTTCCTCATTCAACATTCGGTCATAAATGCGGATCTCGTCAAAGTCTCCGGTACGCATGTAGTTATAGCTGGATTGTACCTGGGCATTGCTGATAATACGGGAATGGGTTCCAAATTGGTCAAGGCCAGCGTAAAGAAGGGCCGTCTTATTGATGGAGCCCGCTTCTTTTCCATCAATGTAAAGCCTTACCCCTACTGTCTCATCCCAGGTAAAGGCAATATGGAACCATTGATCCGGCACCGGAAGGGTTTTAAACTTGTGAGAGATCCGGAGACGGCTCAAATTGATATCAGTTACAAAGGCATCGATGCCGCCGCCATTGTAATCAATCCGCAGAAACAGAGCATCCCAGCTGCTGTGATCTGCAAAAGATACACGGAACAGAGGAAATTCCGTTTCCCCTAAGGGAGCGCGGCTTCTCCAGAAAAAGGATACTGTGCCTTGCTGAGAATAAATATTGCCCGGCGCCCAGTAAGCCAGAAGCTGGGTCGGAAGACAGCGAAGTGCTTTTCCTTTCACACCGTCATCAATAACCTCTATGTCTTTAAAAAAGTTAGGAACTGGATCTCCTAAAGCTATCTCCGGACAGCTTCCCTGCTCACCGGATAACCAGAATAATAAACCTTCTTGCTTCTCCATATTTTTAATCCTCCTACAATCTTTGTATTTTTATCCTTTTAAGCCAGATGTAGCAATGCCGTCAACAAAATATTTCTGTGCACAGAAAAATAAAATAAATAGAGGAATCACAGAACAAACGGACATAGCCATAACTTCATTCCACTTCACTGCCTCCGTGGATGCGTCAACAGAAAGACGCAGGCCTAGAGACAGCGTAAATTTTGCTGGAGTATTAATAAAAATAAATTGGTTGTAGAAATCATTCCAGGTCCACAAAAACTGGAACAATCCTGCGGAGAAAACAGCCGGTTTTAGAATAGGCAGCAGGATGTGAATCAGGATCTGGAAAGAATTACATCCGTCCATCTTTGCTGATTCATCTAACTCACAGGGTACGCCCCTTAAAAACTGAATGAGCATGAAGATGAAAAATGGATAGGCAGCAAACAGAGCAGGCACTAAAAACGGCAGATAGCTGTCCAGCCACCCTATTTTCTTAAAAAACATAAAGCGAGGGATGATAATAACCGTATTGGGAAGCATCAGGGTTGCAAGTAATACCGGAAACAGGACTTTTTTTAACGGGAAGTCAAACCTTCCGAATCCATATGCCACCAGGGTACAACTAACCACCGTGGCCGCCACCACCGGAATTACCAGGGCAAAAGTATTGATAAAAAAGTTGGTAAAGGTGACCGTGCCGGCAGCGCCGCTTGCCCAACCGTTTTTATAATTTTCAAAAAGCCATTTCTCCGGCAGGAGATTGGAAGAAGCAAAGATTTCATTGCTGTTTTTAAAGGAAGCAAACAACATGAAAATTACCGGATACAGAAGAAAAAATCCCACGCCAATCAGGATGATGTGACGCCACAAATTTTGTTTTTGTTCGCGTTTCATTTACCTTCCTCCTTCGTCTGCGTAGTATACCCATGCGCTGGAGGATCGGAATACCAGCAGGGTCAAAACCAAAATCACCAAAAACAGAATCCAAGATTCCGCACAGGCATATCCTACTTTGTAGTATTTAAATGCGTCATCGTACAGTTTCATACCGATGATATAGGTCTTTTTCATGGGACCGCCTCCGGTGATAACGAATGCGGAGGTAAAGTTCTGAAGGGCCTGGATGGACTGCATAATCAGGTTAAAAAACAGCACGGAACTGATCTGAGGCAGAGTGATATTGAAAAACTTTCGAACTTTTCCTGCGCCGTCCATCTCCGCCGCCTCATAGAGATCAGAGGGGATCTGCTTTAATGCTGCCAGGAAAATCACCATGGCGGAACCGAACTGCCATATCTGAAGCATACTTAAGGTAAAGAGGGCAATATCCGGATCCGTCAGCCAGTTTACTGCCGGGATTCCGAAAATCCCCATAAACCGGTTGATAGCCCCGTCTTTCATAAACAGTACCCGCCACAGTACGGACACTGCCACGCTGCCTCCCAGAATGGAAGGCAGATAATAAAGGCTTCGATAGATTCCAATGCCTTTTACCCTGGCATTTAATATACTGGCGATGAACAGCGCGAAAGCCAGCTTTAACGGCACCGACATGAGAGCATAAGCGCCTGTAATTTTCATTGTCTCAAGAAATTGTTTATCCGTAGTAAATAAGGTTATATAGTTGCTGAGTCCCACAAACTGAGGTGTATTTAACAGGGTGTAGTTGGTAAATGAGTAGTAAAAAGAAGCGATAAAAGGATACAGCTGAAAAAGCCCAAACCCCAGTATCCACGGCAATATGTAAAAAAATCCGGTCCACTGTTTTGCTCTTTTTCTTGCCGGATTACGTTTTTTGCTCATAAAGGCCCTCCGTTTTCTAAAAGCAAGGGGACGCCGCTTTCTTTTTGCGGTATCCCCCCTTTGCTGATTATATGACATTGGGATCAAAAGGTATTTTGCCCCATGGTACATAGATTTACGCAGGATTTGCCGCTGTAATCTGTGCAATGCGATCCATCACTTCCTGTGCTGCCTCATCCATAGAGCCATACTGCTTGTAAGCGATCTTCTGCATAATTTCGGTCATCATAGCTTCCACTTCTGCGTTGTTGGACCATGCATTTACTATGTTCCCGGAGTTCTCCAGAGAGTAGTTTACATTTTCGACTGCAGATGCGTCCAGAAGCTCCTTCTCATTGCAAAATGCTCTCAGGTCTTCTCTTGCCGGTACAGAATAGGTATCCAGAAGGTTCTCTGCGCCTTTCTCAGAGTTGAAGATAAATGCCAGGAACCTGGCTGCTACATCCGGATTGGCACAATTCTTGTTTATTGCATAAAGGCAGGAGGGGCGGACTTCGATACCGGACTCTTTTGCGCCTTCAATCTGGGGCAGAACAAATCCGGTGGTGGTGTAAGCGCCGCTTTCATCTGCCCGGCGTGCGGACATATCCGTCATAACAGAAGTACGGCCCAGGATCATAAACATTTTCCGGTCAATCCAGGCAGGATTCTGAGTCATAGTGTTATCATAGATGCCGCTCTCTTCGATAGGCTGGAAGATCTGCTTTTCATACAAAGTGTTGACCAGTGAAAGCGCTTCTGCCAGTTCTTCTTTGGTCACGCCTACCGTACCGTCATCATTGATAAACTGCTTACCGGTCAGCTGGCGCAGATACGTCCTCATGTAGTACAGGCCGCACTGCTTGCTGTCCGTACACGCCAGATACTGTTCCGGATCTGCTGCGTGTACAGCTTCGCCCAGAGCAATCAGATCGTCCCAGGTGAAATCTTTGTCGTTAATGTCAAAACCAAACTCAGCTAATTTCTCCGTATCTACCAGAGAACCCATGCCGTTTACCCCTGCAGGCAGGAAAATGGTTCCCTGATCGAACTTACAGAAATTGTCCATCAGGTAAGCGTCAAAGCCGTTTAAATCCAGCAGCTCATCGTATGCGCTGAGATCTACAAAGAATTCTCCCTGACTGATGATGCTGGATACCCAGGGCTGATCTACTGCCATAATGTCTGCCGCCGCGCCGGAAGTTAACTGCATGGAGAATTTATCTCTGTAATCGGCAAATGCAGAATACTCCGGCTCAATGTGTACGCCGGGATTTTCTTTCTCAAATTCCTCAATCAGGGCTAGCAGCCTCTCATGTCTGGAGTCGCCGCCCCACCAGGACATACGAAGAGTCACTTCGCCTCCGCTTGCTGCCGTCTCAGTCTTTTTTTCAGCTGCAGTGGTCTCTGCCGCCGGAGCAGCGGTAGAAGCCGGCGCCTGTCCTGCGCCATTACTGCAGCCTGCCAATAAAGATGCTGCCATGGCTGCCGCCAACATGCTGCCTGTCATGGGTTTCCATTTTCTCATCACAATATCCTCCTCTTCTGAATATTATTGTTCCTTTTGGTGATGTATTTATGCTATCATGTTCTCTCTTTTCCCTCAATGTATCTCCAAAACAAAAAGGTATCACCAGACGGCTTTCCGCAAAAAAATAAATGTCACAGACCAGCCAGAATTTCCAGCCTTCTGTGACATTTTCTTTTATTCAATTACAGGGGATTTGAGATCCCAGACCTCTCTCAATCACCTTTTGATACCACTCATATGATTTTTTCTTCGTCCGTTTTAAAGTCCCGGTTCCGTCATCCTGTTTGTCCACGTAGATAAATCCGTATCTTTTCTTCATCTCTCCTGTGGTGGCGCTGACCAGGTCGATGGGGCCCCAGGTCAGATATCCGATACACTCCACCCCATCTATAAGAACTGCTTTTTTCATCTGTTCAATGTGCTGGGACAGATACTCAATTCGGTAATCATCCTCCACCGTGCCCTCGGGCCCTGGAATATCCTCTGCCCCAAGGCCATTTTCCGTCACCATTACCGGAAGTCCGTAGCGCCGGTATACATAATTTAAAATGTACCGGAGCCCTACCGGATCTACAGCCCATCCCCAGCGGCTGGTTTTTAAATATGGATTCTGAACGCCTCCGAATATAGTCTCCGTTGCTTCCTTATCTTCTTTACAATGTCCCACACTGGAGGAATAATAATTGATCCCCACAAAGTCAGGAATTCCATCTGCAAATGCCTTTTCATCCCCTGCTTCCCGTTCCAGGCTGATTCCAAGAGCCCGGTACTCCGCTTCTTTGTATGCCGGAAATTTTCCCCGGCACATAGCATCCATCTGATAGAATTCCCGGTTCATCTCCAAAAATGCTCCCATCACATGTTCCGGATGGCAGTCCCGGGGATAGATTGGCGTCAGTCCAAACACACAGCCCACCTGGTTTTCCGGATCTGCCTTATGGGCCAGCGCCGCAGCCTTTGCTCCTGCCAGCGTCATATGATAACCTATCCTTGCCAAATCCTGCCTGGGGTTTTCCATATCATTGTACCGAACCCCGGAAATCATGTATGTAAACAAGTCTGAGGTTCCATTCTCCGGATCCAGATGATTCATCTCATTAAAGGTTACCCACCGTTTTACCCGCCCCTTTAGAGCCTGAAACATAGTCTCACAAAAGCGCAGATAAAAATCAATGGTTTTTCTGTTTTTCCAACCTCCATATGTTTCTGCCAGATGGTATGGCATCTCAAAATGGTACAGCGTTACGATGGGTTCTATATTCCACCTTAACAGCTGATCCACCACGTCCTGGTAATGAGCGATTCCCTTCTGGTTTGGTTCCTCATCGTCCCCACCTGGAAAAATTCGGGACCAGTCTATGGAAATCCGCAGCGCTGTAAATCCCATCCCGGCAAGCAGACGGATATCTTCCCTGTATTGGTGATAAAAATCAATCCCCTCATGGGAAGGATATCTCTTTTGGGGATCCAGGCCTTTCAGAATCTCCCTGGGCCGGTCACAGGTTCCCCCGGTAACCAGATCCATGATCCCCAGTCCTTTTCCGTCCTCTTTCCACGCCCCTTCACACTGATGAGCTGCAATGCTTCCGCCCCATAGAAACTTTTTGCCTTCTTTCATCATCTCTCTCCTGATCTAATATCCTTTGTCCTTCCGATTCGGTACAAAATCTCCCGTTTCCACCAAAAACCGAAGCAAACGGTCTTTCAGCTTCCGTTCTACCAATTCATATCCTGGCTCCCCTGCCAGGTTTTTAAGCTCTTCTCTATCGTTTTCAAGGTCAAACAGCTGATCCTCTTCATAAAGCCGGTACACATATTTGTATCTGCAGTCCCGTACCATAACCGCTTTCGTATGCTCTGGCCCTTCCATACACTGGGTGCTCAGCCTGGGCCAGTAAATGGAATCTTCACCATGTCCCTGCTCCATAGCCTGAGTCTCCCCATGGATTCGTCCGCCTTCACAAAATACCGCGTCTTTGTGATCCTCTTTTCCGGCAAGCACCGGACAGAGAGAACGGCCAAATTGAGTATAATTAAGAGAAAATCCTGCCATCTCCGCCACAGTGGCCGGAATATCCACAAGTTCCGCCAATGCCTCTGTCACTTTCGGCTTCACGGGTATTCCCAAAGCTGGTTTGATTATCATCGGGATATTGCACTGGCAATCATAAAAAGTATTCTGGGCCTTCTCCGCCAGGCCGAAATCTCCGGTAAAATCTCCGTGATCGCTAAACACAAACAGGGATGTTTCCTCATAAACGTCAGCCTTTTTCATGGCCTCCAAAAGCTCCCCTAAGCGGGAATCCAGCTGATGCACCATATCATAGTACGTGGCTTTCAGCTCCCGGTATCTGGCTTCATCCCACCCATTCATTCCCTGCTTCTCATAGATTCCTTTTAACATGGACGGCATCTTTTCCCAGTTATCCGGCGTAGGACGCCTTTCGGATATCTGTTTCCGATCTGTAAAACCGTACCAGGGATCACACAATCCATAAGGCGGATGGGGACTGTTCAGGCAGAGAAACAGGCAAAACGGCCGTTTCTCCTCTCTTTCCCCACGTTTCTTTAAATACCCTATCGCTTTATTCAGACAGCTACGGTCATTATCATCTGTCATACCCGGTTCCACCCTGCCTGCATAGAAGGAATAGTAATTGTCACCAGAAGATTCTCCGCGAAAATGCCGTTCAAAATTCTCGCTTTTCTCTCTGTCATAAGGAAACTCTCCCGGGAAATATTCGTCGCAGTAAGGGCTCATATCCCGATTCAACGGAACTGCCTCGTCTTTTCCAATCCACAGCACCTCATATCCATGGTCTTTTAGCTGCCCCAGCATGGTAGGATCCTCCGGATCCAAAAGAAAATGCATGGTCCGATGTCCTTTGGTGTGGGGATACCAGCCTGTAAGAAAGCTGCACCGGCTGGGCACACACACCGGATTCTGGCAGTAAGCATTTCGGAAAGAAACACTTTCTTTCAGCAGCCCATCCACATGGGGCGTTTTGGCCCCATGTGAATTTAAATGCCCTAAAGCGTCAGCTCTCATCTGATCTGCAACAAAAAATATAAAATTTGGCCTGTTCATTTCCTTCAATTTACTCCACCCCGGCCTGTTCTTTCTCTAACAAAGAGTTGTCATATACCTTCACAAAAGGCATATAAATCAGCACATCCATAACCACAAGTGCAGCTGCCAAAAGTCCCGCTTTCACATCCATGGTGCATAAAACCGCATCCAGAATTTTAGGCGTAGTCCACGGAACATTGACAAAAATCCGTCCAATAATGTTCCACTGCATCATAAGAAATGTTATCATTGTATTCAGTACTGAGCCTAAAATCATAGGAATTACCAACATGGGGTTAAATACCAGCGGCACGCCGAAGGTAAGGGGTTCTGCAATCCCGAAAATAGACGGAATGATCCCGATTTTGCCTACCGCTTTCATCTGGCTGGACTTGCACACCAGGAGGATGCAGATTGCCAGAGGAAACGCAGATCCACATCCTCCGATATTTCCGAAAGCAACCCTAAAAGGAGCGGTTGCAATAGCCGGGAGCGGTTCTCCTGCTGCATAGGCGGCAGCGTTGGCAGTAATATTGGTCATGAAAAAGCTGCTGGTGACACTGTCCGGAACTGCGCTTCCGTAAATTCCAAAGAACCACAGGAAATTGATCAAAAATTGAATAGCCATCATACCGCCTACGCTGTCAACTGCTTTGGCAAATGGAGTAAACAAATTCATAATGGCCTGAGGCAGGTTTACGCCAAATACAGCGGTTACACACTGATCTACCACCAGGAAAATAAGCAGTATCACAATGGATGGAATCAATGCCTCAAAAGGTGTTGTCACCATAGGCGGCACCGTATCCGGCAGTTTGATCTTTATATTTTTGTTTAGCAGGAACCTGGTCAGTTCTACAGTTACAATAGCAACTACCATGGCTGCAAACAGACCTCTGGATCCCAGATAACGGCTGTTTAAAAACAATCCGCTGGCTCCCTCCACTGCCTCCGGCGGCGCCGCAATAATCAAAAATGACATTGCCGATGTAATCACACAGGGCAATGGCTCCATCTTATAATTTTTACACAGATGATAGGTAATAGCCATAACCACATAGATCCCTAAAAGCCCCAGGGTCACGTTGTTTGGCAGTTCCAAAATCGCGCCATATTTACCGGCCCAGTTGTACCATGCCGTAAGAAAAGATTTCAGAAATCCTCCTGTTGCGGCAAGAGTGGTTTCGTCTACCGGCGGGTATGCCAGAATCAGAGAGATACCTCCTATAATCGTAAGAGGGATGGTAGCCATCATTCCTTTGGTAATGGCAGTAATGTGCTTCTCCTCCCCAATCTTCCCTGCTACCGGCATGATATGATCCTGCATCCAGTTCATAATGTGATCCATTGTTTTTTGCTTTGCCACCTGTCATCTCCTCCTATTCCGTTTTTCTGTCGTAAAGTGCCTGGGCCTGTTTTAATATCTTTGCTCCGTTTCCCATAGCATAGTCCACCGGCGCAATTGAGTCTAAAGGCTTTCCTATTTCTTCCTCTTTTCGCATAAGCTCCTTTTTCTTATAGGCAATCTGGGGCCCTATGAGGATTACGTCAAACCGCTCCACCACCTCGTCCATCTGATCAAAGGGGTGGGCCTCTATCTTCCAGTCTTTCTGTTCTTCCGAAAGAGCCGCCTTCATCTTGTTCATCACCAGGCTTGTAGATGCCCCAGCCATACACATCAGTAAAATATTCATTTAGTTCTCCCCTTTCTTGTCTTCTTTATGAGATAAGATTTTATAAAGTTCAATCATCTCTGCAATTAGTTCCCTGGCCAGCATACAGTCCATCAAATGATCCTGAGCATGTACGCCGATTAAGGAGATTGCTTCCCCCTCTCCCCTGGCCTCCATCATCAAAAGCCGGGTTTGAATCTCATGGGCCTCTTTCACCCACTCTGCAGACTCCTTCATCTTCTTCTCCGCTTCGTCATAGCATCCCTGCTTTGCCTCCCCCAGGGCTTCATAAGCTGCGCTGCGGGCCTGACCGGATTTCACCACCAGTGTCATAATCGTCTCTTCCATTCCCATATAATCCTTTTGCCTCCTTTTTGCCTTGCTTTATTGTATGTATTTTATACATTATCTTTTGCTAGTTACATCTTATCATAGGAGATTTATAAAGTCAATTTAGCAAAATTTCCTTATATTTTCTGTTAGTATAAGAAATTTTAAGTGTGTATAAGACACTTTTTCATTTTTATGTGGATATATATATACACTATTGGTATCAATCTTGAAATTTTTTAGAACTGCTTATAAGAAGATATCCTGAAATTTATACACTATTGAGAACAGAGCGATGTTTTTATACACTATTTTTATTTATTAGTTTTTCTTATTTTATTTATAAGCTATATACATATCCCTGCATATGTAATCACAGCAAATATGCCATCAAAAAAGAACAGGTTTCCCCTAAAAAGGGGCATTATTTCTCAATGCCCCCATGCCGGATTTATCCATCCAGTCCCTTTTGAGCGGATAGGCTTGTCCGGAATTAGATGTTGAATATCCGAATACTCGAACTTATTCATATCTAAGCCCTGAAAGCCTGCTAAATATTTGCGAAGATCCTTCGCAAATTGTACAGCCTGCTCATCATCATCAATATAGCCCAGGGCAGTTTTAACTGCTGCCGTATACTTCGGGTGACTGCCTATGTGATATTCCAGCGATACCGTAAGATTTTCAAACAAAGCATATCCTCCGCTATATTTTCCATCACAGAAATCTTTTAATTTTTTCGGTATCACATGGTGATCCTGCGCCATCTGTATCACTTTCATCCGCTGCAATGCCGCCTGATTCCCTATTATATTTGTTACTTGTACTACTCCTGTTGTTGTTTTAAAATTTTTTGTCTCTTTTTGCCTCACTTTTTCTTCCTTTCAAAATATAAAGGATATGAGCATATTCATTTTCATCCACCTGGATGTGAAATGCTGTCTCTACAGGTTTCATGCATTCTCTCAATTTTCCATACAGTTCCTGGTTGTCCCGAAGCAATTCATCCCTATGAAGGTTCTCAGGGGTCTCTTCGCCGCCGATGAGACGGTTTAAACAGCAGGCCAGGTGGACGCTTAAGCCGACCCACTTTTCCCTGCCCAAGGGCTCCCCTGTACATCTTTCCAGGTCAGAAACCAGAGGGGAAATCCATTTTTTTACCTGATCCGGGCCAAAATATTGCAGCCCTTCTGCCAGTTCCGTGATGATCCTGTCATCCTCATCCTCCTGATCTTCTGTCTGAAAAGGTTGGGCCCGCAAAAGACTTTTCAACTTTTCCGGCGGACATTCAAACACTTTTGTGACAGGAATAAAGGGGATCTCTAAAAGCTGAGGATCCATTGCGCCTACTGTACAAAGGATATTCTGTTTCTCATAAATCCGGTTAATCTCTTTCATCAATTGATCCCTGTCGGATATGGACAAACAAACGATCTTTACCTGATCCCAGTGAACTCTCTTTTCCAGATACCGTTTCACCCGTACTGCGGTTCCCTCGCCGCTCATGCAAAGAGCCACAATCACATCTCCTGATTTGGTATGTCCGTAAACGTCATCACGCAGCAGGGGAAGGGTATGATACCGTTCCAAAAGCTCTGCATAAGCAGTATCCAGATCCGGCTCCATCATCAGTCTTCTGCTGCAATCCAGGGCCAAAGCGGTAAGAGGAAACGCGATAGCCCGGATGGGAATCCCCGTCTCCGCACTGATCATCTCAAACATCTGCCGCAGGGATCCCATATCGTAAAGAGCCAAAATACCTGCCCCCTGATCTAAGTCCATCACTGCCTGCTTTAGTTCCGGATAGGTATCCTGTGAGCTTTTTGTAAGAGGCATATCGTAGGCCCCCACTTCCGTTCCGCCAAGCGTATGGATGACTTTTGCCAGAGATGAGGCAACTTTTTCCCCATGCATGGCAATCAGGAGCACAGGATGAACCTCATTTTCCCCGGGCCCGCTCTGGCCGCAGAGATACATAGCCAGAAATACCACCTCATCAATGGGAAGGCGGACCGAAAATTCTCTTTCCAGCAGAGTGGAAAAATTCACTGCCATCGTATACTCTTCTTTATGCTCTTCGATAATCTTTACGATCCTGTCAGAAGAAAGTTTCTGGCTCTTTTCCCGTTCATACAGAACCGCATTCAGGTGCAGGCACAGACCATAAAATACGGACACCGGGAAAATGCGCTTAAAGCTGGAAGAAGCGCGTTCCAAATATTCCGTTACAAGCTCTATAATCCGGGGCGGCACCAGTTCTGCCAGCTGCCTCTTATCTACCACTGTGGATGCCAATTTGGTGTTATATTTGTTAAATTCATTTTCGATATCAATGCCGATAATGGCGTGAATATCCTTTCTGGCAATCCCCCGATCCTCAAGCTCCTCCGTCCGTTCTTCAATCCACTGATAAATCGAATCATTTTCCAGACGGCGGTCTTTTGTCATTTCTGTGTGCATATCCTGATCCACCGAAAAAACATAGCTGGCATTTTCCGAAATTATATTTTTCAATTCCCGGCTTCTCTTTTTGTATCCCAGAAGTCCGTTTCTTACTCCTCTTGGAAAATCTGACATAGCCAGCCGAATCTCTTTGTATTCTGTCTCAAGGCCTCTCACGTATGCGTTGGCACAGGCAATGCATATATCATTTTTCAGCTGTTTTACATGGTGGGGGCAGCGGTACAAAAGCAGCGCGATAAGAATCTCTGCAGCTACACTGAGAGACTGGCCGCTTCTGGTTGCCTCCCTGGTCAAAAACTGCCGGATCAGCGCAAACCTTTCGCTTAAGGGCCTCTCTTCTAAAGGAGGCAGGCAGATGGTTACAGGAAACCGGCTTTCAAATATCTCCGCAAGGCCCTGTTCCATAGTATCCTCTATGGAACACAGCACAATGGTACGCAGATTACACCGTTTCCCGTCCCGCAGGTAGCAGTTATTTTCCACCAGATGAAACAGACGGCTTCTGGCCTCCGGCGGCAGTAATTCCCCATGGTCAATAAACAGCAGGCCATTCTCCGCCTGTTCCAGACAGGATTCCTTTCCATCAGCACCATCAAAAATGGTCCTGGTTATCCGCTCTGTCCTGTCTGCAAAGTGGGAACAGTTAAACTTTATCAGAGGCGCATCTGGATCAAGAACATAGTGATCCACCGCAAACTGGTGTATCATGGATACAAAATAGCTTTTTCCGGTCCCTCCCGGCCCGGTCAGAAGGCAGTGAAGGCCATGCCGTGGATATAGAACAGCGGCCTTGGCCAGTTGAACGCTTCTTTTCAGGCTTCCTTCACAGCCTGCCACATCTGCAAAGCAGGAGTCCTCCCCCTTCTTAATCTGGCTTTGGGTAATCCGGTAAAGAACCGGCCGGCCGCTGCTTTTTTCCACCACGCCTTCTTTTACCAGGCTGTTAAGGATTGTACTGATATTCGTCCGCTGCATGTCCAGACGCTTTGACAGATACTGGGTAGATACCCCCTGGTTGTCCTCCCCCGGCGCCAGGCCGGTACACTGGCGCAGCACCTCCAAAACAATCTCCTTATTGCTTTTCACAATCTTCTCCAATCTTTTCGGGATCCGAGACGCCTTCCTGAGAAATTTTTAAATGTCAAGAGCTGCATGGTATCCCCAGTACACGGCGTTGGTGATGGTAGATACTTTCGCCGCATCTCCGATTACCCGCACAAAGGGCGCTCCATCCTGCAGCTGGGCAACTATATCCGTTCTGGAGCGCTGTCCCAGCGCACAGATGACCGTATCCCCCGGAACAAGCTGACGTTCCTTATTCCCGTCCTCACAGACGATCCCTTCTTTGGTCACTTCCAGGCCTTTATAGCCCGTATGTACCGTAACATATTTTTCAATTTCCTTTAAGAGGAGCGGACGATGTCTTACATTGGCATCCGGAGCCAGTTGATCCCTCATTTCCACCAGGTGAACGTTCTTTCCTTCCATTCCCAGGTGGATGGCACATTCGCAGCCAGCCAAACCGCCGCCAAAGACCACTACGTTCTCTCCCACCTTCTCTTTTTCCAGATAGTAATCATTGACAATCACCACATTATCTCCCTGAAGGCCCGGGATGGGCGGCACAAGAGGCTCGGAACCTACGGCTATAATCAGGGCGTCCGCCTGCTCTTTCTCCGCATATTCTTTTGTCACCTCTGTATTCAGGCGGATCTCTGCGCCTGCCTGCTCTGCCAGAAGCCTGTAGGTATTGGAAAGTTCATACATCTCCTGTTTAAACGGCAGTGCCTGTTCACTTTTCAGGATTCCTCCCACCTGAGATTCTTTTTCGCAGAGAATGACTTTATGTCCCCGTCTTGCCGCTGTATATGCCGCATACAGGCCGCCTGGTCCCGCGCCTGCGATGAGCACCTTCTTTTTCACCGGAGCAGGAGGGATCTCGTCTCCTTCCAGCTCCCGTCCAATCAATGGATTTACGGTACATCTTCTTGTGGAAGTCGCGGCTCTCTCAGCCATACAGGTAAAGCAGCGAAGGCATCTTACGATTTCCTCCGGCCTGTTTTCCGTTATCTTTCTTGGCAAAAACGGATCTGCCAGAAGAGCTCTTGCCATGTATACCACATCTGCTTTTCCTGAAGCAATAATCTCTTCCATCTGTTGGGGATCATTCAGGCCGCCGATAGTGGCCACCGGAATTGATATATGCTTTTTAATCTCTGCCGCCAGGTAAACATTGCAGCCATGTTCTTTGAACATAGAAGGATGGGTATCTCCAAACCCTCTCTGATAAGTCCCTGCAGATACGTGAAGCAAATCAATATACGGCTCCAGCTGCTGTGCAATACGGCATCCTTCTTCAATATCATACCCTCCTTCAAACAGCTCGGAACCGCTCATGCGAAACTCCAGAGGAAAGAATGGGCCTACTTCTTTTCTGATTGCCTGTAAAACTTCCACTGCAAAGCGGCAGCGGTTTTCCAGACTTCCTCCATATTCGTCTGTACGTTTGTTAAAATAAGGCGAGAAAAACTGATTCAGCAGCCAGCCGTGCCCGCCATGGATCATCAGCATTTCAAAGCCTGCCCGTTTTGCCAGTCCCGCCACATGGGCGTAAGAAGCCGCTATCTCCTGGAGCATCTCTTTTGTAAGGGCCTTTACTTCCACGCCATCAGGCCGTACCGTGTCTGACGGCCCCCACTGATTCATGGATTTCTGCCTGTGTTTGTCTGTCATATAAGTTCCCGCATACATGCCGGAATGAGACAGCTCCAGACTGGGCATTGCCCCGTGTCTGCGGATTGCATCTGCTGTATAAGTGGCAGATGCCAGTGAATTTAAAATGCTCTCGTCCAGATGGTAGGCATGGCTTCCGTCTGTAGCCGGGTGAACCATAAGTTCGCTGACCGTAACGGCTCCTGCGCCTCCTTTGGCCCTAAGCTCATAAAATGCGGTGGATTTGGGGCCGATGCAGCCGTCATTGCTGATGTCTGTCCCTCCCATGGGAGCGGAAAACATGCGGTTTCGGAAGGTTGTTCGTCCCAGGGTAATGGGTTTGCAAAGATTTGGATACATCCGTTTCATTCTCTTATTCTCCTTTCTTCTTGTGTTACATTGGCAATTGTCAAATTGCCAGACTCATTTGTTAATTGCACTGTCATTTCTGCAATTCTTTTTTCTAAATTCTTGAATCGCTTTTATTTCCTCATACTCTTTAAAATCTACTACGATATAAAATGGTTTATTATTCTTTAAAATAACTGCCATGCCTTTCTCATCTACCATATGAGCTACCTTAGAAAAATTCTGATTTGCTTCTGTCATAGAAACAAGCGTATCTGTATTTACCATCATATTTGTCACCCCTCTCCATAGTATACGCTATTTTTAGGATAAATACAACCTATTCCTCCATATGATTCAATAACAAATTGCTGTTGTTGGTCATCTTTTTTCTGTTTCAAGGGAAATTTCAGAGGAGGTTGCGATTCGCATGAATCACAACCTCCTCTGTATAGGACAATCTATTTTTAAAACTGTTTTTCAGAAACAGCTGCTAATAATTCATTATCGTCGGGAGCCAGTCCGACATGGCCGGGATAAAGGTAGTTCCCAGAAGCACTAAAATGTTACAGGCGATAAACGGCAATGCGCCTTTTGCTATTTTGGTCACAGACATTCCGTTGATTTTGTTGCAGGTATTGAGACACATACCTACAGGCGGAGTCACCAGACCGATTGCCAGTCCAACAATAAAGATGGCCCCAAACTGCCAGTCGCTGACTCCGATCCCTCTCATGACCGGGAGCAGGATAGGCGCAAGCATCAGGATAGCGGGAGACACATCGATGAAGGTTCCCAAAAACAGGATCAACAGGTCAATAAGGAGCAGCAATACCCACTTGGGCATATCCAAGCCCAGGAAAAAGGCGGATACGATCTGCGGTATCTGCATCATGGTCATCAGCCAGGTAAAGATGGTGGAAAAGCCGATAATAATGGTGATGGATGCAGAGGAAATCAGGGTTCGGCGCAGCGCTATTACGATCTTTTTTACGGTCAGCTTTTTATAGATAAGCATCCCTAAGATCATGGAATAGAGCACTGCAATTCCTGCTGATTCGCTGGCTGTACAGATTCCCATGGAAACCGATAAAACGATGACTAACGGCATTAAAATAGCCGGAAGGCTGTACACCATGGTGTGTGCAAACTCTTTAAATACAAAGGGAGGCTGAACCGGATGGTAACCTTTTTTTCTTGAGATGACATAACATACAATCAGCTGAAGCACGCCTACCGACAGGCCGGGAATCAGGCCTGCCATAAACAGGGCTCCCACAGAAGCGCCGGAGATCATGGAGTACATGATCATAGGGATACTGGGCGGCACTACCATACCCATAGTAGAGCTTGCAACGGTTACCCCTGCTGCAAATTCCGGCGGATAGCCCCGTTTTTCCATCTCCGGGATCAGGACGGAGCCAAGTGCGGAGGTATCCGCCACGGAAGAACCGGAGATACCGCCAAAAATCATACTGGCAACGATGTTCACCTCGCCAAGACCGCCGCGGATGGGGCGCACCAGATACATGCAGAAATCCAAAAGCCGCTTTGTGATTCCGCTCTCATTCATCAGCTCACCCATGAATATGAACAAAGGCATGGCAACTAATACATAGCTGAAGGAGCCGGACCAGATCCTCTGAGGAATCATAGCCAGGAACTGGGGAGTTTCTACTCCCATGTAAGTGATGCAGGATGCCCCAATGGCAAAGGCCAGAGGAACCCCCATCAGTGCAAATACAATAAGCGCAAATAGCAGATATACCATTACCATAGATTACAATCCCTCCTCCTCTTCTTCATAAACCGGCTTTAAGAATTCCAAATCCACATTTTTTATCAGACTGTATATCTTTATCAGGACGCAGATGAGGCTGACCCCTACTCCGATGGGCATGATCCCATATATATACACATACTTGATACGCATTCCGTTGGAAATCGTCTTGCCAGCTACCTTGATCCATCCGATAGCATAATACTGAAGGATTGCCAGGGAGATTAAAACAATGATATAGTTCACCAAATTGATCCATCTCTGGATGTGAGCCGGTATTTTTGCAAAAAAGAAGTCAATCAATACATGTTCATTTTCCAGCACACAAATACCGATCCCCCAGAATGTGGTAAAAGTAAATACCAGGGTAATCAGTTCTTCTAAAAATGTAAATGAGATATTAAAAAAGTATCTCATGATAACCGCGAAGATAACTCCGGCTGACACAAATGCCATGGCCCCAATCCCCAGCGCCACGTAGCACTGATAAATCATCTTCCCTTTTTTCTGCAGCGATGTCACTTAAACCCCTCCTTTTAGTTGTACCGGCACTTTTTCTCGGTAACAGGAAGGAGGCAGGATAACCTGCCCCTTCTGAATGTTACCCTTAGCGGGCAATGGGAGACCTGGCTTTGTCCTTGTCCACTGAGGGCATTAAGCTTCAATTTACCAGGACACTTTCTTGCCGATCACAGCCAGCATCTCATCTAAATCTTCCCGGGTAATTCTTCCGTTCTCAATATACTGCTTCCATACTTCTTCTGCCTGGGGACGGAAGGACTCTCTCTGTTCCTGGGTCAGAACAGTTACTTCACAGCCGCTGTTCTTGATATGCTCAATATAATTGTCATTTTCCTCATCTGTGATCCTGCTGTTCTCATCCATCATCTCTCTGGATGCCTCAGACAAAATGGTTTGGTATTCCTGAGGAAGAGAGTTCCACCAGTCCAGGTTCACATACATAACCTCTGCACAGAACATGTAATCAATGATGGAACAATATTTCTGAACTTCGTAAAACTTTTGAGAATCAATCAGCGCCACCGGGTTCTCCTGTCCGTCAGCAACGCCGGTCTTTAAGGCCATGTACAGGTCTGTAAACGGAACCGATACGGTAGATGCGCCAAAGGATTTCATAGAAAGGTCAATGACTTCCAAAACAGTTCGCATTTTCAAGCCTTCCATATCAGATGGGGACAGAATCGGGCGGACATTGTTGGTGATCTGACGGAATCCACTGTCATCTCCTACTGCCAGAACTTTCATGTTGTGCTCAGTCTCCACGCTGCTGAGCATGTTTTTTACGAAATCACTGTAGCATAAGGTCCTGACTTCCTCCAGGCTGTCACACAGCATGGGAAGAGACAGCATGGTAATCTGCGGCAGGTATTCCAGTTCTCCGCCCCGGACTGCCTGCAGGGTTCCCATGGAAACTGCTTCTGTCATTTCGGTCTCATTGCCAAGCTGCCCTGCCGGATAGATCTCTACCTGAATGCCGCCTCCGGTCTTCTCCTCCACGGTCTTTTCAAACAAAAGCAAAGACTGGTGACGCGCGCTGGTGGTTGCCTGAGCATGTCCCACCTGCATGGTAAAGGTCTCTCCTGGCGCTGTGGCTTTTTCTGTCTCTGTACTGCCGGAAGCATCTTTTTCTCCGGATACTTCCTGGCTGGCTGCGGGAGCCTCTGTCTTTGTTGTTTCTGTTTTTTCGTTGCCGCCGCAACCGGCTACCGTACTTGCCGCCAAGGTTGCTGCTAAAAAGATCCCTATCCACTTTTTCATAAAATATTCCCTCCTGTAATTGTAGTTTTTGACTGTTTCTTTCGGTATTTTGATGTTTCTATTATACAAATTTGACAATTCAATTACACTACAAAAAGTTGTGCTGCTTCCCTAATATTTTGTCCAATAAAAAAACACCTATAAAATCTTGCGTTTTCTTTTCCGCACTAATTTACAGGTATCTTTTTATCTTTACTATAAAAGCCCGCCGCCGGGCGCATGCAGGTTTACTATGGTTTAGTCTTGATTTCCGTTTCCGAGATTTTGGAAATACCGGTACTTAATAGGGGAGATTCCCAGATATTTTTTAAAGGACCAGGTAAAATAGTTGGGATCGGAATATCCTACCATAAAACTGATCTGTTTAATGCTGTAGTCCCCTTTTTCCAACAGATCTTTTGCCTTCTCCAGACGGACTTTGATGAGATAATCAATGATGGTTACTCCCATGTGCTGCTTAAACAGACGGCTGATATAATATTTGCTAAATCCCACACTGTCTGCAATGGAAGTCAGGGTTATCTTTTCACTGTAATGTTCTTTCATATACCGGCATACCGACTCGATCTCCGCGGGAACTGCTTTTAAATCCTTCGCCCCGGAAGGATCCTCAAACGTCTCTCTCTGTTCCGCTGTTACATATTCTCCCACTCCTTCTTTTGCACAGAGATAGGAAAATTCCATCTGCATCAAATCTTCTTCCCAGGAGCCGATCCCAATGGCGCCTGGGATCTGAAGACTATCCATGGCGTATGAAAATATCTTTTCCACATGAGAGGAAATCTTCTCCGTCTGATCGCCGGTCTTGGAAAACACCATAAAATCAATGGATTTCCGGTGAACATACAAAAGATGGGTATACCCGGCCGCCGTCAAATCCGCCCTTAAAAGCCTTGACAGCCTGGCCTTTTCCTCCTCGCTGATCTCCCGCTTAAAGCGCACAAAAAAGATACAGCCAAAAGGTTCCCGAATGCCCATGGCATCAAAAAACCACAGGGTTTCCTCGTCTGTCTGTCCTGTGATTAACTCCCTTAAGATCCGTTTTTCCAAAACGTAGGTCAGATCCGTTATTTTAGACTGGTATGCCTCCTGATTGTGCTCTGCGTCCAGCTGGTCAATGGCCTTGTTTATCACCTGGATCAATTTCTCCTTCTTCACCGGCTTTACCATAAAATCCAGCGCTCCGGCCTGAAGGGCCTTAACTGCATAGTCAAAGTAGCTGTAGGCTGTGGAAAATATGATTTTGCAGCTCTTGTTTACAGCCCTGATCTGCTCCATGGCTTCCAGGCCGGAAAGCCCCGGCATCTTAATATCCAGAATACAGATCTCCGGCTGTTTTAAAAGCGCGGTCTTTACGGCGTCAATCCCATTGGCACATTCTAAGATCTCCCCGATCTCCAGCTTGGAATTCTGGATAAAATGGCGCAGCGCCTGACGCTCTAATGCTTCATCATCTACAATCATTAATTTGTACATTCTGTCCCCTCCTTTGCTTATGGTTGCTCTTCGGACAGCTCCCCCTGTATCTGCCCCACGTCCATAGGCAGATATATTTTCACTATCGTTCCTTTCCCTTTTTCGCTTTCTATTTTTACCGGTTCCTCTAATTTGGTGAAAAACCGTATCCTCTCAATTGTATTTAAAATTCCGATGGATTTCCGGTTTCCTGAACTGATCTGCTCTCTTCTGTTCAGCGCTTCCAGCTTATCCGCGGGAATCCCGACTCCGCTGTCTCCAATCGTAACAATACAGTTCTTCCCCTCCTCCTTTATTTTTATGCTCACTGTGCCTGGTCCTATCTTAGGCTCCAACCCATGAATCACCGCATTTTCCACAAACGGCTGCAGAGAAAACTTGAGGATCTCCACCTGCCTTGCAAGCTTCTCCTCATAATCAAATTTTACCTGAATCCGGTCCTGGAAACGGAAATTCTGGATATGAAGGTATTCCTTCACTACCTGTATCTCTTCCTCCAGAGAAACCGGCTCCTCCATATCCTTTAAATTATAGCGGAGCATGGCAGCCATAGCGTCAATCATCTCCACTGCCTCGTCGCTCATTCCCAATGTCACGGTCCGCGAGATGGTATTCAGGGTATTGAATAGAAAATGGGGATTTGTCTGCAATTGCAGATTCAAAAAATCCGCTTGTTCCAGCCGGTGTACGTACTGCTCATTTTTCAGTTGTTCATCCAAAAGCTTTGTCCGGATATCTGCGTTTTTCTGAATGTCATCCATCATCCGCACAATACTCCTGGACATCTTATTAAAAGCTCCGGCCTGTATAGCAATCATCCGATCCTGCCAGTCTTCCCGAATCTGTACCATCTCTCCGCCGGCAATCTTTAAAGATGCCCTGTAGATTTCATTTAAAGGCCGGTAAAACCGGTCATTTACATAGTACACACTGTATCCGGCCGCGGCAGCCAAGAGAATTACCGCATAGAGATTGATGAAGAACAGCTGATTCTGTTTTTGATTCAGCCATTGGTAATAATCCTGATTGGCTGTCAGGAGAACCGTCAAAACCTCATCACAATATTCCTGTATATATTTTCCAATCTCCCGGGACTCCTGAAAGCTTAAGCTTCCTTCATAATAATTGCCTTCTGCATAAGAGAAGGCGCTGTAATTGGCCTCCGTCTGATAGGAAGAAAACGCATCTGCAATAGACTGAATAAAAGAAGCAACCGCCGGGGTATCCACCAGCTCCCAACACCTTGCCAGCCCGGCATCCACGGTTTTCACCGCCTCGTTATGCTCTGCCAGAGCACCCCGGTTTCTGCTTAAAAGATAATTCTCCATGGCAATATCGCACTGTTTAATGGAATCCTTCACAGCCCCGGCTTCATAATACAGATCTGTACTCCTCATGTACCGGTCTCCAATATTCCGGTACATGAGATAATTATACATGGAAAATATCAATGTCACCACTGTCAGCAAAAAAAACATCCAGTTAATAATGATAATGACAGAACCTTTCACTCTTTCTATTCTTTCCATTCCGGCGCCTGCCTTTCCGATTCCAACAGTCTGGTCTCTCCGTCTTTATCCTTCCACGACTGTTCCTGCCGCTCCTGGGCCTCCTTTAACGCCTCCACCTGGAATTCTTCTGTCTTAAGAGCGCAGTCTGCCAGGATTCTTTGCTGCTCATCTGTCAGGTTTCCCAGAGAAACTGTGCTGGCCACAAGCATGTCCGGCACCAGAAATTCCTTATAAATCCACACATAAGGCATCACTTTATCATATCCTGCCCTTCCATATAAAAGAAGCGGCATTTCTATGCCGTCGATATATCCCGAATCTACCGCCCGTATCCAATCTGTCCGGTCAAAGCTTTCAATCTCCGCACCCATACCCAGCAGATAAACAGACAGCACAGCCGCCTTTGTGGCATGGATCTTCATACCGCTGAAATCCCCGTCCGATTCTGGTCTTTCCTTGGTGGCTATACACCGGTAATCCGGCCTGTAACAGGATAAAAGCTCCATCCGTTCCTTTGAAAGATATTCCCCTATGGCCTCCTTCTGCCGGCAATATCCCTCTTGGGCCTCTTCCAGAGAATCGTATTTCAGGATAAACTGGTTCAGCTCCGGAATATCCTCGCAGAAATCAAAATAATTTACGGCAGCAAAGGCAATCCCTCCAAACTGAAGCTGTTTTACTATCTCTTTTTCACTTCCCGGCTCTGTATTGTAGGCGACGGAAATCTGCAGCTCCCCGTCAGACTCTTCCCCCACAAGGCTGGCAAAGTATTCTGCCGCCTTTCCTGTGGGATGATCCCTCTCATAGGGAACCTCCATCCGAAGCATTGTCTGATCCTTCCACTCCCCCTGGGTTCTTTCCTGAAAGACAAAAAGAACCGATATCAGCATCAGCAGAGAAAACCCTGTGATAAATATGATGGCCGCACCCCGTTGTTTCATGAATTACCCCCGTATTTTCCTTATTTTTTAGGATACCACATCACATAATACAAAACAAGAGACCCCCATGAAGTATTCTTTTTTCACGGGAAGTCTCTGTTGTTAATACCCTTTTAGCCTCAGTGGGCAGGGCGTGTATGCTCTTGTTCACTGAGTTTTTCTATACCGAAAGATAAAAAATGCCGTCATGATACCGCACAAAATCTCCGATACAAACTGGGAGATCCAAATTCCTTCGCCGCCCCAAACCATGGTGCAGAGCTTTAGCGCTATGGCTATGGTAACCATTCCCCGCCCCAAGGAGATAAAAAGAGCAGGCCGGGGCCGTTCCACTGCCGTAAAAAATCCGCCCATCTGGATATTGATCCCCATAATCAAAAATGAAAAGGAGAAGGTTCGGAATACTTCTGCCGAATACTCCCTGAGCCCGGTAAGTTCCCTGGAGACGAAAAGGTTTACCAGCAGATCCGCGCCTGCAATGGACGCGGCAAAGGCTATAATTCCCAATCCTATGGAAGTGATAATCCCATATTTTAGCAGGGTCATATACTTCTTTTTTTCTCCCCTGCCATAATAAAAACTTACCATAGGCTGAGCCCCCTGTGCAATCCCTGCCAAGGACATTACCACAATTGTATTCACATATGCGATAATAGTATAGCTGATAATCCCGTCATTTCCCAAATATCTGAGGATCATGTGATTAAACAAAAATACGGTGATCCCGGCGGAAAACTCTGTCAGGCAGGAGGACATCCCAATCTTGATGCTGCGGAAAATCTGCCTAAAATCCCACTGGAATTTCCGGAATCGTATGGTTGCCTTTGGACTTAAAAAATGGCTCAGATAGATAAAAACCAGGATGCACTGAGAAAGCCCTGTGGCAGCCCCTGCCCCTGTAATTCCCCAGTGAAAAACAAACACAAACAGATAGTCCAGAATACAATTGAGCACGGCTCCCGTTGTTACCGCTGCTGTTGCAAATTTGGGATATCCGTCTGTTTTCACAAGGATCTCAAAAGAATACGCTATAATAAAACACCAGGAAAACGGCAGGACAGACAGGATATAATGTTTTACATACTGGAGCGTTTCCTCCGTTGCTCCCAGAAAAACCGCCACTCCATTTAGATTCAAAAGTACTGCCAGCATAATGGCCAGGGATACCGCCATCAGCACAACCAGGCTTTGAGTATAAACCTGATCCGCCGTCTGTTTTTCCCCCTTTCCCAGGCAAATTGCCACGATGGTGGAGGTTCCCACTGCAAACAGTATGGACACGGAAAACAGGAAATTCACAAAAGGCGATGCAATATTAACCGCAGATAATGCCACCTCCGACACTCCCCTTGCCACAAACATCCCGTCTACCATGGTATATAAAGCAAATATCCACTGGGCAATGACAGAAGGCCAGATAAACCTCCAAAAGGCTTTCTTTAACGGCATCTGTTCAAAATTCATTCTATATCTTATCCCCTTTACTTACTAACAAATGCTCCTGCCAGGCATCCAGATTTCTCTGCCTGCTTAAACAGGAGCATTTCTATTACGGTTTCAGCCGCTATTTATATCACAATCTTAATACAAGCCTTCACCACATCTGACGGAACCAGGGCCCGGCGCTGAGGCATATGTACATCCTCCGGATATACGATAACCACATCCCCTGCTTTCATCAGAACGCCGGTTTCATAATCTCTGTTATACAGGAAATCATCTTCTACCTCATCATACTCGGTAACTGGTTTCCCTGCCCGTGCCAGAGGAGTATAGCAGAAATATTCCATTCCTTCCGCCACATAGTGAATATCAATAAATTTCTTATGGCCCTCAAACCAGCAGTCGTCAATAGAGCGGGTGGTATAGCGCTGAATCAGGATAAACACGCCCTGCTTTTCCTTGGCGCTCATATCCAGCAGGCTGCTCTTTGATAACACGGTGCCGTCCAGGGCATACCGTCCATCCTCCATATTGCGGATATCATGCTCCTTCAACCACTCTAACGCCTTCTTAATATTCTCTCCTAATACATGATAACGCGCGCTTTCTTCCAGTGTTGTAACTATCATTTCCATTTCCTCCTGAACATTATATTTTCCTGCATCCAGCTTCCATACAAGAATCATTTACAATTCAGATTATACAAATTTCAGAGGAAAAGTTCACTGGGATAACTTGCCCAGCGTCCGTGAAATCTTGTTCCTTTGAACGCATATCCATAAAATATTGCGCTGTAAGTTTCCTTTTTCCTAGTGTACTGTCTGCATTATGTGTGGCAAAGTACTCAATTTCCAACAATCCCAGACGCAACAGTTGTTTTTCCATTTACACCCTCCTGCACAATTCCATAGACGCTTCAAAAGCTTTCTTAAGATCAGGGCCAGGCTCACAGCCCAGCTCTTCCTCCATATGAAGAACCATCTCCTGATAGCATTTGCGGATATCTCTGGGCTGGGCAGTAAAGGCCATAATCTCCATAATACGGATTGCCAGCCATTCTTCATAGGGGTTCATTGCAAAAGCCTGGCGGTAATATTTCAGAGCCGTTTCCTTTCTTCCTGTTTTAAAGTTGTAATCTCCTGCCAGAATCAAACCTTTCAGAAACAGGTTTTCATATTCATAACGGGTTTCCCCGGCCCAACGGCTCTCTACATTTCTTAAATAAGGAGTTTGTGCCAGCTCTAACAGCCAGTAGCCGTATTGATGAATCTTCTCCCCGTCCCCCTCCTGAATCAACCGGCACAGCTTGTCCGCCTCGGCCCGCTGATCCCCTATCATCCCCAGTTTCAGGAAGTAGCAGTGGTTCTGATATTGGATTAAATCCTCCAGCCCGTAAGGTTTTAAGGTTTTACGGATACTGGAAAGGATATTGTGAAAAGCCGCCACTTCATTAGAAGGAATCTGATCCAAATCCCACAGGGCAGAAAGAAGTTCTTCTCTGCTGGCCTCTTTTCCCCGGATATGAACAAGCCAGGCCATACATTCCCAGGCCTTTTTCGTCCGCCAGTGGAGCTCTTCCCCGGTCTCCAATACCTGGATCTGAAAGTCGCCGAAATTGTGCACTGCCAGATGATAAGGGCTTTTTTCCTCCATCCCCTGGTTTTCGGAAATAATAGAAAGGTTCCAGGAAAACCTGGCTATCTCCGGAATCAAGGCTATCTCTCCTGTCCCTTTTTCCCGAAACAAATTGGTTCCTTTCAAGGTAAGGCCGGTTCCTTTCTCTTTTTCCCCATTTTTAAATAAACGGTTTCCTGTTAATATCTGCCCCCAGGCAGCATAGGGCGTATCTTCCCAATCCTTATTCAGGCGGAAAAGGCGGGAAAAATCCTCATCTGTTACAGAAAGGGAGGGCTCGCTCTCCAGAATTTTTAATCCGCAGAGGGCTGCAGCCTTCTCCATGCCTGCAGAGTCTAAAAGCTCTCTTTCCAGAAGCTTCAGCTGCCCTTTCCCTGCCTTTGCAGTATCAAATACCCGGGCCATGGAATGGATCTGCGGATCTTTTTCCGAGAGGGGATCCGAAAGCTTTGGAGCACGGCTTTCCTTTCCCTGGCACAAATCAGACCACAGCAAAAGAGCCGTGAAAGGGAAGGGCTTTCCCCAAAATACCCGCTCATAATCTTGTTTCATCCTGGTTAAAAGGATGCTTGCTTCCTCATAAAGGTGATTTTGGAACAAATAAAGGGCCGCCTGTTTTCCGGCTGAAAGAAAGCTGTTTTCCTTTTTTTGATCCAAAGACTTTTTCATCCCTTCCATCAAAAGGGAGAGCCCCTGACGGATTTCCCCCTTCTGAATGAAGCAGGAGCCAGCAGCCAGAAGAGCTTTTACAGGATAATCCTTTTGCTGGTCTTTGGTAAACCCAAGCCAGGATTCCAGCATTGCCATCCTGCCTTCTTCCAAAAGCTCCATTCCCACACTTTCTATAACTTTTATCACAATTTGAGGGTTTCCGCTTTTTATGGCATAGGCGGCGGCTTCCTCTTTCTGATCAGTATTTAATAAGTACAGAGCCGCTTTTTTCTCAACCTCTTTCCGCTCTTCCACGGCAAGCTGGCTCATTAAAAACTTCTGGAACAGGGAATGATAGCGGTAAATTTCCATACGGCCCTCTACTTTTTGGATAAACAGGCCCTCTTTTATCAGATAATCTAAAATACCGGCGGAATTGGGAACACCGGAAACGGCTAGGCAGATACCGGCGCTTAGATATTCCAGGGGGGAAGTCAGAACCAAGAAGCGTTGAATATCAAAGGAAAGCTTTTTAAACAGCTCATACATAAGAAAATCATACATCCGGCTTTCTTTTATAATTTCCACCACATTCTCAGGCTTCAACTCAATGCTGCGCTGCTTCATAAAGAGGCAGAGAGACATCACACCGGCCGGCCATCCTTCTGAACTGATGAAAGCAGCCTGGACGGCATCCTTGTCCGGGGTCTTTTTTAAAACCTGCTTCATAAGAAGCTCCGTCTCTTCCATATTGAAAGCCAGGCTTTCGGCAGAAATAATTCTGGCATCCCCACTTATCAGATACTTATTGGTAAACGGCGGAACCGCACCTTTTGTAGCAATCAAAATGCGGATCCCTTCCGAGAGGTGGCAGAGAATCTGATCCAGGAAACGCCAGATGGACTCATTTTCGATCTCCTGAAAATCATCCAGAACGATGTCTAAAAGCAGGCTGTCCGCCTCTTTCCCCACCGTATCAATAGCATGAATAAAGGATTGGGCGATTTGCTGGAGCTCCAAAAGTCCTGCTTTTTCATGGTGAAACGCCTCGAAAGACCAGGTAAAATGAGGCCAGAACTGGCAAAGGGATGCAGACAAATAATGAAAAAAGGTAATGATATCATTATCTAAGCTGTTTAAATGATACCAGGACTGAGCTCTGCCGCTGTGATGTCCATATGAATTAATAAATACGGTTTTTCCAAATCCCATGGTTCCGTGAAAGACAATAAGCTTTTCACCAGATTGATTCAAAAGCTCTTCCAGACCCTTACGGCGAATCAAATTGGGAATTAATTTGGGTTTATGTATCTTGGCTTCCAGGCCTACACAGGTATTGTGCATCGCTCCGCCCCTTGCTTTAAAATTTATTCTGGTATATTCAACAGGATCCGAACCGTAAAAAGCTGTTCTTTTTGCCGTATCTCCAAGGATCCTTTGTATTTTTTGGCAATCTGCTGGGCGCTGCTTAATCCCCAGCCCCTCTCCCCTCCCTTTGTGGAGGTTATGGGATGGTATTCGGTGAAACCGCTGTCAGGGCCTTCCTGCCTCTTCATGGTATTGGAAATCCGTATTAAAAAAGCAGAATTCACCACTTGAAGCTCCACCTGAATCGCCGGATCCGGGCAGCCGGATTCCTCGCAGGCTTCCAGGGCATTTTCCAGGCAGTTTCCCAAAAGGACGGTCATATCGGTACTGGAAAAAGGATAGCTTTTCTTCAGGTAATTCTGAAGCATTACGGTAATCTTTCTCTCTTCCGCCTTGGAAAGGTAATAATTTAAAATACTGTCTACCAGGCCATAGCCGCTGACGGAAATGGCCTCTGTCTTTTCATAGGATACCTGATATTCTCTGAGATACCCGGCAATCTCCTCCTGCTTTCCCTCTGCATTTAATACGCTGATGGTATTTAGATGGTGGCGGATATCATGGCGCAGCCTGGTTACCTCCTGGATGTGGCGGCTGATTTGGCGGTACTGCACCTCCAAAAGCTCCATTTGCCGGGTCAAAAGCTCTGCTTCTCTGGCATGCTGGGTCTCCTGAATAAACATAAAGTAGGTCAGGGAATTGGAGGTCAGGCTTAGCAGAAGCACTGCCAAAGAGTAGGAAACCTCAAAATGTATAAAATACCCCACTCCCAAAAAGGTAGTACCCATGGCAAGGCTTATGTATATACAGGCTCTCTTTAATACAGGCTCTTCCATTACAGCGATAAAATTACGGAAGGGATTGGAATAAAACCATTTTATGAAGGGCCATGTAACTATGGTCAGCAAAAATAAGGTCAACGGGGCCAAAGGCTGATAGCAGGGAATCCCTTCCAGGTTTTCCCATCTTAAAATCCAATCCTGAGCCATAATCATAGAGCTGACGGTAACGATAATGGTTTCATAGTGAACCGCTATAATCAGGGCCAGCAATTTAGCTTTCTTTCCGGCAATCAGGCTTTTCCAGATAAAACAGAGCAAAAATGCCGTAAACAGAAGCATCAGCATGGTTCCCTGAAAAAAATCCACAGTTCCGATAAAATGGTATAAAATACAGGCTATGCCGGCAAACATCAGGCTTCCGAGCCCGCATATAACAGCCAGCTTCCGGCATGCCACAGTTCGCCCCAAAGAAAAATTTTCATCTGAAAAGGCGGCGTAAACCAAAATTCCTACGGGAAAAGTCTGAACAAAAGCGCCCAACAAATATACTGCAAAGATACTTGTTATCATAATATCCCCTCTAAATCAAAATCCTTTTCCATCCATCTGCCGAAACAGATATTCTTTAAACTTTCTCTGAACTCTGCCCCGCTCTCTGCGGCTGATGGTTTCTATCCGGCCATCCTTCATCCGGCAGGTATCATAATCAATAGAATAGATTTCATCAAGATTTACCAAATGTCCCCGGTTTATCAGAACAAATCCCGGCTCCTCCTGAAGCCATTCCGTCACTCGAAAAGGGAAGGCCAGCCAGGCAGACTGATCCTCTCTCTTCATTCGGATTTGGATCCCTTTGTTTTGACTGACGATTTCCCGGATATGAATCAAGGGAAATTCGTAGGTAGCTCTGGCGGAAGTCAAGGTCAGGCTTTTTACCGGTTTTCCCATCCGTTTAAAGAGCCTTTTTATGAGTTCCATAAGCTTTTCAGCAGTAATTGGTTTTATCAGGTAGTGAATGGGATCTACCTCATAAGCTTCCAGGGCAAATTCCTGGCTGGATGTGGAAAATGCTATGGGGATCTGAGAGGATCGTCTTAATTTCCGTGCGATTTCCAGGCCGTCTTCTCCGGTTAAATAAATGTCTAAAATTGCCAAATCATAAGAAATACCGGACTCTATCCGGCAAAGAAGCTGTTCCCCGTTTTCAAAAAATTCACATGCTATCTCAATTTGAAGCTGATCCTTTACTATATCTAAAGCTTTCCGCAGAACTATCTGGTCAGCCACTATATCCTCGCATACTGCAAATTTCATAAAGCAGCCTCCTTAAAGTATTCCTAATATTATACAGATAAAAAAGCAGCCCTTCAAGACCGCTTAGGCTGCTTTTTTGCATTTGGGACATTCTATTCATTTATCATTTCTGAAATTTGAGAATAATACTTATCGGCAATAAGGCCGCTGATCCGTACCAGCCGCTCAATTACCGCTCCCTGCTCCACGTCTGTACCCGTCATATAGTGAGCTACTCTTACGGTAATCTCCCCGCTTTCCGGATCCATCTGGAAACCACCGATTTTTATCATATAATTGATTTGGGCTAATTTAACGGCGATTTCCTCTCTTTTCTCTAAGGAAGCCTTTAGGTTTAATCTGGTGTAAAATACAAACAGGCGCTCTTCCTCAAAGCAAAGGGCATAGCCGTCAAAATCACCGTTGTCCCCTTTAAGGCGGATTCCCAGATGGGTCGGAATCCCTTCTTCCGTGTCAAAGGGATATACCGGAATCTGGTTGGCAGTCATAAAGGTCTCAAATAGCTTTCGTATGGTCATAGCTGCTTCTCCTCCTTTCAGATGTATCAAGGCGTCTGTCCTGACTCTTCCTTTAGAAGCTTCAGGCCGTCTATCCGCTCAATCAATGGATTAATCAGATTATCAATTATATGGGCAGCGTCTGCTCCAGGCGACTTTACGGCGGTTTTCGCCTCCTCAATGGCATTTAGAATCGTTTGGCTCTCCATATCCTGTTTGGTCATGGCTTTCCGGCGTTCTTCGATCTCCTTTAAGACGCCTTGGGCATCTGCTTTTCCTTCTGTCATAAAGGCCAGCCGCCTCTGTTCATAGTTTAAAAGCATTTGATATCTGGCGTCATCTTTCCGCTGCTGGGCATCGGTTAATGGGGAAGGCCCGCTGGAAGGGGTATTAGGGAAAAACATCTCTTTCAATTCTGCTTCCCTGGCATCTACATCCTTCTCCACACTTTTTATAAACCCTACGGCTCCTGTCTCCCTGTACTGGCGCACCCGTTCTTCCTTATCGAAATTACTATCTTGAAGGATTTCAAGGCGTTCCCGGTGTTTTAAACCAGCTGCATATCTTCGGTTTTTGGCAAATTCCAGATGCTCATCTCTGGTAAGGGTATTTTTTAAAAGTCCTGCCGAAGCGGTTTGTTCTTCCAAATATGTATCCAACCCAGTCTTTCTTCCTTCCAATGTTATGAGCTTGGATTCCCGGGCCATAGCCTGATAGGAAGCATTAATGGCCTCATTGGACATTCCCTGGCTTTTCCACTGGTTCAGGGACTGAAGGCGCTCCCAATGCTTCTTGCCTAATTCTTCCTTTTTTGCCTCAACCGCTTTTAAAATAATCCCCGGGGTCAGATTGATATGGCTTTCAAACCTTTTCCCTCCGTCCATGCGGCTGCCGTCTAACAACTGCTCATTTTTATATTTGTTCAAAAATTCCTTCGGAGACAGATTGGCGTCCTTATACTGCTCCATTATCCTCTGGCGCTCTAAATGCCGGCCCCCATCGTCTGACAGGCTGCTTTCCACATAATTGATAAGCTCCTTTACCGTCAGTTTTTCCGCCCGCTTAAGGCCGCCCAGCCTGGCTGGGCCCGAAAAGCCCACAGAGCTGATATCAATTCCTGAATCGCTCTGCTTGCTGTTGCTGGTTTTTGTTCCGGCTTCTGATTGGTTTCCTTTCTCCACCATGTCAAGAAAGCTTCCACCGGATTTTTCATAATATTTCCAGACCTGGCTCATGGGCGTCCTCTGCTCTTTTGCCTTTTTCAGGGCCTTGACCCTGGCGGCCTGGGAGTTTTCTACCGACTCAGAGTCTGCTATCTTTTTCTGAGCCTCAGCAAGCTGCTCATTGACTGCAACAGTTGCAATTGCTATCTGATTCTCAGGCGCTTTGGTAAACTCGTCTATAAATCCGCCCAGAGTCGAGTTTCCTTCCGGCGCCGAAGTGGAATACTCATCAATCAGCTTCAGCTCCGCCTCCCGGCGCTGGCCGCTGCCCTCAGGGAAATGGTTTCTCCTGGAAATGTGCTCCTCAAGCAGGGCAATACGATCCTTGTGCTTTTGTATATGGTCCTCCCGAGCCTTCTTGGTCCAGTAGAATTCTTTTCCGGATTCAATAGCATGGAGACGCCTGTTTTCATAGCCTTGCAGCATTTCCAGAGTAACCATCTGTTTCACGCTTTCCGTAAGCTTTCCCTCTTGTTTTTTTCTTGTCACCCAGCCTGACGAGGTATTTAAGATATTCTTTCTGGTCTCCTCCTTCTTTTCCAGTTCATTTTTTTCAAAGACGCTAAGGGTGCGTTTTACTGTTATTTTTTCAGACGCGTTACGGTTCTCTTCGCTGAACTGTTCCATTTTCTTCAGCTGATCCTCTAGCGGGCCCGTCTCCTTTTGCAGCTCCCGCTCTTCATACTGGATCAGATCATCAATGGAGTAAAGCTTATACCGGTTTTCCAGCTTTAGTGCATCCTTTATTAAAGCTTGACGGACATCAGATCCAGACGACGCCCCGCCTAAAAACTCTGCCAGCGCCTCCCCTTCTGTTTTCTGTCCGCTCTCTAAGGAGGCTTTGGCCGCCTCTAATGCTGCCAGGGATTCTGCCAGGGAGCTATCTTTTTCTTTGGACCGGTTTTCTTCATACTCTATGACCATTCCGATATCCGTAAATTTAGAAAAATCGTCAAATTTTAAGTCCTTAGATTTTTGTGTAAGGGACTGGTAATACAGGGAAAAGGCTTCATTGGGTTCCGCCTTTTTTTGATCCGGATCGATCTGTAATTCCTGGCATTTCTGATTGAGGGCGTTTAATACATCTACTGCTTCCTTCTGGACGCTGTCCAGTCTCTCCTGCTCATATTGGATAAGCTGATCCGGAGTCCTGGTTTGTGATAAATGCTTTTCCTCTTCTTTCGTAATCTTTGAACGTTCTCCTGGCTGCTGGCGCTCAAGCTCTTCAATCCGGCTGTTATACCCCTGCTCTTGCTCTTCCGCTCTCCTCTCTTCATAAGCCACAATATTATCCCAGGTGTAGAATTCGTTTTCCGCTATGGAACGGAGCGTGCCTTTAAATCCTGCGCCTCCTCCCAGGGATCTGTACAGCTCCATAACGCCTCCGGGATAATTTTCCGGATGCTCCGCCCAGTCCTGTAGCTTGTCAACCCGGTTCTGATGCGTGGTTTCCCCTTGCGTAAAATTGTTCACAGTCTCCTGGAACCGGCTGTCTGTTGCAATCTCCTCATAGGATTGATTCTGCTTAAGAAAATTAATATAGGTGTCCAGCCTAAGATTACGGAACTTACTTTCTGTCTCCATTAAAAGTTTAAGAAACCCGGCAAAGCCTTCATCGTTGGAGATGTAAATATTTTTATATTTCCGGATCTCTAACAGGGTTTTTAGAGCAGCATCAAAAGATTCTGTAATCTCATCTGACTGTTTTATCATATCGTCATAGCGTTTCTTTTTCATAGGCTTCAGCCCTAAACCGCCTTTTTCCGGATATTTGTTGAGAAATTGATCTTTAAAAGCGGCCAGGCCGCCTGTCTCTTTTACATCCCAGCCTTTTGTAATAGATGTCCCGGCCTTTTTGGTGATCTCAAAGGTGGGAATGGGAATTTTGGGATTTTCCAGTACCCACCTTCCAAAGGTATATTCCCAGATATCCTTTTCCCATCCGATCAGAGGGCTTTCCGCGGAAATTCCGGCCGTCACCTGGCCGAAAAGGGAAAGCCCCTCTTCATTTCCCACCTTAAACACCGCATCCGACATAATGGGAAAGTTGTTTTTTTCTCCCAACCCAAATCCTATCTCGCCGGAGGCTTTTAAAAGGCTGTGGTTATCATCCGCCCCCTCTACCCCGGCAGCTGCGGCAATTCCGCCTTCCAGGGAGATAAGTCCGGGAACCTTGGCCTCAAGAGCGGCTTCCAGCCCTATGGAGATTTCTCCTGTCAATGCAACTTCAAATGTGAATTTGGGAGTTTGATCTGGATTACCGGCCAGGTTAAAAAAGGAACGGTAATTCTCCAGAGATCCATTGACCATAAACTGAACCAGGGCCTTGGGCTTTATTTTTACCGCAAATTCCAGAAAGGGAAGGATGGGGACTTCCGCTAAGGTAAGCGAGATTTCCTTTTCCTCTTCTTCCTGAACATTATTGTTTATAAAATCCTTAAAGTTTTGGAAGTAATCGGTAGGCTCAAGTTTCCCCAAACCGTCCGTGCCAAAAGAAGTTTTACTTTTATCCGCGTTAATGCTCCCCAGTTCTTTGGTAAAGCCAATTGACGCTACATCGGAAGAAAGATTTCCCCTAAATCCTGCTGTGGTCCCCACAGTAAACGTGGTAGACTCGTTCTCTGGAGGCTCTCCCTGATGTTCGGTTCCACTGGTACTTTTTTCTCCTGGAAGCGGCTGATTATTTACCGCTTTCTCCGTCGCTTCCAGCAGCTCCCGGCGCTTGGCTGCTTCGTCTTGTTCCGAAAGCGTTGGGGGTTGTTCTTGTTCTGGAGTCTCCGATCCTGAAAGCTTCTGGGCCGGTTCTGGAGGCGTTGGCGGTTGTTCTTGTTCTGAAGGCGTCAGAGGTGACGGCTCCGATCCAGAAGTCTCCTGGGCGGGTTCTGAAGACGCCTGATCAGCTGCCTTTGCCTCAGCTGCCCTTTTTTTCGTATCTTCGGAAACGGATGGGTGGATTCCGGTTTCATCTATCTTTCCCTCTGCCATTTTAACCGTGGGAACCCCTTTTACAGTGGATTCGGTTACTTCTGTGATATACAGATTATTTTGGGATAATTTGATTCCTGCTGCATGGACAATCCTTCCCTTTTCTTCTCCCGGTTCCATGAAGAGAAAATCCCCGGAAATATTGCCGGAAATCCCCTGGTTTTCCCTGATGGTTAAATGTCCCATCCGGATTGCATGAACCTGAGAGGTTCCTTTTGGGGAAAGTATCAGTACGCCTCCCTCCCCTTCTGCCATGCCTTTTCCTTTTCCGCCGGAAACTCCTTTCAGCCGCGCCTTTCTTAAATCCAGATAACCGCCTTTAAACAAAGGGACTACACCGGCTTTCACCTGGCGATCCTGGCGGCCGGAAAAAGCCGTTCCGTTGATTTCAAACTCTATATTTGACTTAAACCATGTACTTTTTTTAGAGAGATTTTGGGTAAAGTCGTCCCAGGCCTGGGCTTCTTCCTCTTCCATTTTCCGATAAAGGCTTTCTGCCATCATGGCTTCCAATTCCTGAAACTCCATCCCTTCGGAAAGGGCTTCTTCTGTATATGATACCGCCTCCCTGATTCCCATTTACCTTCCTCCTTCTAATAATGTACCGGCACGCGACGCCTGGCGTCACCTGCCATTTCGTCGGAAGGTATCCTAAAAATGCTTCGCATTTACCTTCCTCCTTCTAACCTAAATATCCAAAGTCTTCTTTTGTTAGTATCTTTCCGTATTTGGCGTAATTCAGCTTCATTGCTTCTTTTATATGGTCATTGCCTATGGGATTCCCGTCTGCGGCTGCTATAAAGGCTGCATTCTGCAAAACCTCTTTGATCTGGCTTCCGGACAGCTCAAATTCTTCCGCAAAAAAGTCCAGATCCAGATCCTCCTCCCTTGGCGCTGCATCAGGGAGAATCTTTCTCCACAGCTCTCTGCGGGTTTTGCTGTCTGGAAAACGGAAATCAATCATAAACCGTATTCTTCTTTTAAAGGCGTCGTCGATCTGCTCCTTCATGTTGGTAGCCAGAAGGATTACCCCCTGGTATTCTTCCATTTTCTGCAGGAGGTGGGCGACTTCTGCATTGGCGTTCCGGTCATTGGCGTCTTTTACCTGCGATCTCTGAGAAAAGAAGGCATCCGCCTCGTCAAAGAACAAAATCACGTTCATATGGCGGGCCTTATCAAACAGGGAGGTAATGTTTTTTTCTGTCTCCCCAATGTATTTGCTTACCATCCGGGACATATCTACCCGGTACAGATCCATTCCCAGCTCCCCGGCAATCACCTGGACCGCCATAGTCTTTCCCGTTCCGGGAGGGCCGTACAACAGGGCGCTGATTCCCCGGCCATACGGGGTCTTTTTATAAAAGCCCCACTGATCCCCAACTACATTGCGGTACTTTACCTGGTTGCAGATGTGAAGAAGGCCTTCTTTCACCTCTTTGCTTACCACCAAATCCTCCCAGGAAAATACGGATGGAACCAAAACCGCCAGGGAACCTAATGTACCGCGGCTGTGTACCTTTAAGGCATCCTCCACATCTTTCTGGGAAAACTGCGATCTGCCAAGGCTTTGGGCGGACAGGGCCGCGGTTTCCAATACCTGCTTTAATTCCCCTGTGTTCAGTACGTATTTATTGCCGTTTAAGACTGGATTGATGGTTTCGTCTCCTGGGTAAACCTTTAAAAGCTCTTTCCACAGGATTCCCTTTTCACTGGCGGTGGGGGCGGGAAATTCTATATTTACAAAAACGGAAAAAACCGATCCAAGAAAGCCCTCTTTTCCTTCCCCGGTGAGAATCCACAATCCGCCCAGAGCCTTGATTTTATGGAACAGGCGGATACTTCTAAGGCTTTCCTGGCTTTTTTGTCCTTCCCCCGGCTCCTCTGCCAAAGGTTCTTTTTCATAATATCCGGCCACACAGGGAATTGCGTTTTCCAGCTTCGCCTGAATGTACAGCTCTTCCAGGCAGGCGGCCCCTGCTTCTTCCCCCCGGGGAATCCGGGAAAAGTCAGCCATTAAGATCCGGCTTTTGGTCTCCTGGCAGGCATGGAAAAGGCAAAATCTTTTTCCGCAGCCTTTCCGCCCGTTTAAATACAGGATCCCCCCTTCATTCCCTTTTTGAAACCGGTGAAGCTTCATAAGCCTGACGATCTGATCCTTTTGCGTGTGGCAGAGCCAAAGGGGCTCTAAAGCCTTTTGGGCAGAAAGAAGAGAAAACTCCCGGCTGGTTTCCCCCTCCAGCAAAAAGGAGAGGATACAGGGGCGTAAACGCAAGGGCCCCCCTTTTTCCGCTTTCGGAAAAAGGAGGGGGAACACGCCGGATTCACCTGTAAAATCCGCCAGCTCATCCGGACTTACCTGAATCCGCGAAAGCCGGCACAGGAAAAGGGCCGCCCCCTTATCTACGCCGCTTTTTCTGCCGGAATACAGCCTTTTAAAAAGCTCTTCCACCTGGCTGTCCGCTTCCATCCCCCAGGCCAAGAGAACCAGAAATCCCCAGAATTCCGACAGCTTCAGCTTCTTGCACAAAGCCGCCAGGCGGGCCGGGTTTTCTTCCTCCAGATATTCGTTTCCGCTTTCCCAAACTCTCTCTTCTATATGGTCTTTTGCCTCCCGCAGGCTTTCTGACAGCTCTTCTTCATTCAGGTACTGCTCTGTAGCGCTCCCCCCTGCCTGCAAATCCTGACTGGAATGTACTCCGGCCAAAAAAAGCTTTAGATAGGCAAATCCCTCCTCCATGGCTTCTATCGATGAATCATAAGGGGTAAGGACAGAAGCATTATGAAAATACCTCGAATACATTTCCATCATTTCCTGTCTCCTTTAAAACTGCCACATATCCTTTCCTTCCGGCTTTTTCCGGATCCTCCATCCCCAGTCCGCACTGGGAAAAATAGCGGCTGGCCACCATATCCCGGGGGTTTTGGCGCAGAACCCCGGCAAAACAGGCCCTTGCTTCCTTCCAGCTGCCCTGAAAAAAGAGTTCCGTTCCTTTTTCAAAGCCGTCTTTTGTCTGCTCTTTTAACCGGATCTGCTCTGGAGGATCTGCCTCATAAACCTCCAAAAGGTTTAATTCTCTTCCATTTTCTAAAAGGATACAGCCAAACTTTCTCTCCTTCACACTGCCGGAAAGGCTGCGGCTTACGGTTTCCGTTATAAGAAGCCCGGCTTCGTAGTCCTCCGCCAGCCGGCATAAAGCCTGGGAGAGCCCGAATACATTGGAAAAAACAGCGCTTTCCATTCTTTTGCTGGTCCCCAAAATCTCCAGCCGGACTCTTCCGTAGCAGACGGCTCCATGGAAAGAAAAGTCCGGGGAGGAAATCTCTTGCAAGGTCTTTACCGCCGTCTTTACTGCATCCGGACTTCCTTCTTTAAAAAAGGCCCGTCCCCCGGCGCTGTCATAGCTTTCAATCCATCCGCCTGCCGCTTCCGCATTTGCGCTTAACACAGCCAGGGACTGGTTGATGGTTTTAAATACTTCCGGAGCTGTCTGATCCTTTTCCCACTGGTGAAAACCTTTTGCCCGAAGAACCAGTATTCCCGCGTCGAACCCGGCATTATCCCCCGGCTCTACCTGCCGGATATCTGGTTTTCCCAACAAATGGATCATCCCAAGAGGAAGGAATGGCTCATAGGCATTTCTGGTTTTTTGGATCTTTTGAAAGTACCGGGCCGAATTTTCCGCCATATGTTGAAAGGTCTGAAGGATTTCCGCTACCTCCTGACTGCCCCATGAATGGATTTTTACTCTTGTCTGTCCCTTAAAGAATTCCCCCACAGCCTTTCTCATTTTGTTTAACGGTCTTAGAGAAGGGATAATGATCAGGAGAATGGTAAGGAATAAAACAAAGAAAAAGACAAAAATCCGGACGGCAATTCCCAACGTTTTATCCGTCAGGTTTTCTTTTACGCTGGAAACGGACATGGTTGCCTGGGCAGCGCCGGTTACTCTCCCGTTTCTGTTTCTAACGGGGGCGCACGCATTTAACGCCTCCCCCGTCTGGGCGTCTTTACTTTCCCAAACGATAATTTCCTTTTCTTTTGCACAACGCTCCAGATACTCTTTGCTGTTTTTCTGATAGGAATACTCCACCGGAATATGGCTTAAGCTTCCCGGCTCCATCAAATAAAATTCTCCGTCTGTTAAACGGTAAAAAGAGCCGCTTATGGATTCGCCGGAAGCTTCAAAAGGAGCTTCTCCCTCAATTCCGTATACGGTCTGTCCGTCCCATATAGAGGCCAGACGGTTTGCGGCCAGAACAGAGAAAAAATAAGGTTCTTCTTTGTAGTTTTCTATCTCATCTGATGAAACAGAATCCGCCAGCATTTCTGCCGCGAAATATAACCGGCTTTTTTCCTGCTCATTAAACCGGGCAGAAAAGACCTGGACAATCTGAATGCACATGAGAATATAAAACACAACAGCCAGAGGGATTACCATGCAGGTGATTTTCATGGAAGTAGGGAAAACTCCTCCTGACAGCCGGATAATCAAAAACCGTAAAAGTTCCAGAATTATCCCCAAAAGGAAAATGGCCAGGAAGCTTTTTAAAAAGAATGTACACAGCCAGGAAAAGGATCGGGCAACGGATGTCAGCTCCGGTAATCCCCCATAGCGAAAGGATTGGAGCCCGTAAAGCTCAGAGTCTTCTATCTCCCTCATTTCCCCGTTTGTAAGGTTGAGCCCATAGTTTTTCCCGGAATCCAGATTATAAAACCGAAACTCTCCGTTTCTGTAGGAATATGTCATGTTCCGCCTGGATATCCGGGAGCCGTCATTGGAAAACAACTGTTCCGGAGCTTTGTCCGGCAAAATCCGATAGATGTGTCCGGATCCGTCTGTGCAACAAAGAATTTCCTCCTGCGTAAGGGTGATATAGAGGGGATTCTTCACCAGCTGGTAAGATTTTCCGGAAAAAACCTCTTTTTCTCCGGGATTCCAGTAATACAAATAAACACTGGAATTTTCTCCGGAATCATCCACGCGAAGGATCTGAAATTCATATTCTTCTTTCCAGGAACGGGACAGAGACCACATAGGCAGGCCCCTCTCTTCTACTAAAACAGGCGAGGCAAAGCTGCCTGTTTCAAAGCTGCATAACAGAACTTCCGTCCCTTCATAGGTTCCATCCTCCTGATAGGATTCACGGACTGCCCAAATCCGGCCGTCTTTTTGAGGAATAAACTGATTAATCAGATAAATCCGGCCTGTTTCCTCATCTTCTAAGGGCTGATAAATCAAATCCGCCATCTGGCCGTCCGGCTGAGTCCGGAACACATAACATCCGTCCTGGCGCTGTTCCAGGCCGTAAAGATAGTTTTCATCCTGGTAGGATACAAGGACATTTTTCAGAGGAACCGACGCCTGGCCTGCCGTAAGGGCGGCTGCTGCCGCCAGGGAAACGATCAGCCAGAAAAGTCCCCTGGTGATCCAGCTTTTTCTTTTTATTCTGTTTTCATTGCGTGGATTTTCCACCATAGGAACCTCCTTCCTGTTAGAAAGCAATTCTCAAACACGCTCTAAAACTCTTCCAGGCAGATCTGCCGGGGCTTTTGGCCGGTTTTTTCTTCATTTAAGTACCTGTCGCATAAGAAACTGTATTTTCCGGCGGCCCGATCTTTTTGATTCCGCTCTAAAACCAGGATAAAGCACCTTCTGGCCTTGGAAAACTGTCCCCTCATAAACCAGCTTACACCCTGATTAAATAAATCCTTCGTCTCCTCCTTCAAGAGGAAAATCTCCTGCTCCTGGCCGTCCAGAATTTCAAAAACCTGTTCCAGACACTTTTCTCCTGTCAGATAGACATATCCTAAAAGCCGTATGTGGCAGGAGCTGCTAAATTCCTGTACTTGATCCAGAAAGCTTTGGGAAACCAGGATGCAGGCCCCGTATTCCCCGGCTTTTTCAGCAAGGAAATGGCTGTATCGGAGATTGTCAGAGCTCATTGCAACCTCCTGCCGCTCTTTTCCCCCTACAATTCCCAGTCTGGTATTGCCGTAGGCAAGGCCTGTGGCAAGGACCGGATTTTGCTGGATCAGCAGCACAGCCGACTGCAGGGCCAAACTTGCCTCACCGGAAAAAATACAGTTGATTTCGGTTTCCGAAATATGTACCGCCACTCCGGTGTACCGGTGTATCAGGGGCAAAAGGCCTTCCAGATATTGTTTTACCAGGCTGGGGTGTTTCACAGTCAAAATCGCTGTAAGGATTTCCGTTTCATCTCCCAGGCTTACATCCTCCACTCCCTCTTTTCCCATCAGGTGAAAGATCCGTTTGGGCAGGAAAGCCTGGTAGGCCTCGTTAAAATCCTCCATCTCTCCCAGGCCTTGGTCCAGTTTGGAAAGCATTTCATTAAAGGCTGCGCCTGCCATGGCTGCTTCGCTGTTTCCTCTTACCCTTACCCGGACGGAGCGATCTCCGGCAGCTGCCCGTTTCACCGCCTTTAAAAGGGTATCTAAAAAACGCATATGAAACCGAAGCAGAAGGAACACGGCTCCCAAAATTAAAAAGGTCATAAACAGCAGGCTTATCTGGATCCGCCTGCTGTCCAGATAGCCTTCTTCTTGTTCCCATTCCTTTCCGGCAGTGACTTTCATAAGGCCTGCCAGGCTGTTTTGATGATCCCGGATGGGAATCAATATACTGAGCCATCTTCCCTGAGAGTCATTATGCTCCAGATAAGCAGGGGCGTTTTTTAACACAGCCGTTTCCATGGCCTGGTACATACGGGAAGGAAGAATATATTTAAGGGGAACGTTGTACTGTTCGGATCCGGTGGCGTTATAAATTTCTCCGCTTTTTATGTAATACAGATCCAAAGTAAAGCTGGTCTTCCCATAACCGGAAGAACTCTGGCGGTTATAGTAGCTGGTATACTGATACGGACCGGTTTTAAAAAGGCCGTCCTCATCCCCATCCCTTAAGGCCTCCTTCTCCTGAAGGCTTAAAAAGGCCTCCATATCCAAATTATTGATCTGAGTCTTTCCAAAGCTTAAAATCAGATCCATATGGCGCTCTTTCAGCATCGTTTCCATCTGGCTGTTTACCTGGGAAGAAACCCACCAGTATCCGGTAAAGGCCACCGGGATAATAAAAAGAAGGATCCTCTCCCACAGGGGAAGCCGCCGGGGCCGCAAAAAAATCAGCCAGAAGATTATCAGGCCCAGAGCCAGCAATGCCTCTGTTTTCAAAAAAGCCAGGCACCCTTTCACCAAAAGCACCAGGCTGGAAAGGGTCACCCTGTCATAAATCTGCTCCCGGGAGCCGTATACAGCGGGAACCTGACTGCCATCCGCTAACGGAAGGATTCCAACGTACAAGTCCTCTTCCCTGCAGTAGTCCGTGTCCCCCATCATCATTCTGTCAAAATTTTCTGGTGTCACAAGCCTTTTCCCTGGAGCTTCTTTCAACCTCCCCCCAAAATCCTCTACCCCTATTTCATACCAGCAGTCCCCGGTTATATTGTAAAACCAGATCCTTTCCCCGTCAGATTCCATATGGATATTGTCTCTTCCCACCTGGCTCTGGTTGTTGGCGAATAAAAGTTTTGAGTGTCCGCTTTTATCATAAACAAAAATATTTCCGTATTGATCGTGAAACCACATACTGTGCTCCGGATTATCTTCCACAGAAAGATTTAAATTTCCATCCGGAAGGCCATAGGAGGCGGCAAGGGTTACGGCTCCGCCGGGTTTTAGGGCATACCAGTCCATAGAATATCCGGTATCCATTACCCCATACAATCCACTGGATTCTGACCAGTCCAAAAACCAGAAAATCCCTGAATCTTCCTCCGGCAGAGTCCACTTTTTCTCCAGGCAGCCCTTTTTAAAGTCGGCCAGATAAACGTTTCGCTCCCTGCCGTTCTCATCCCGTGCTTCGCCATAAACATAGAGGGCTCCATCCGCTCCCGTAACAGGCGAGGAAAGCGTAAGCCATGCCCCCTTCTCTCTTACCGGTATTCGGATTAAGCCGGCTTCCAGATTTTCTTTGGCGCAAAAGATACCATAGACATTGTCTTTTAAATCAATGCCGTACATGGTATGATCCCTGTAAACCGCCTGGGTTACATTTTCGATTTTATAGGTTTTTTCAGACCAGGTCTGCCGCGCTACCACCCCTCCTGCCAAAAGCATCAAAAGGGCCGCTGTCCACAAATACCATCTTCTTTTCATCCTGTCTCCCATCCGGAACACTGTCAGGGAACCTGTACATTATTATTTCCGGGATTTACAATTTCGATTACTCCTCCGTAGGCGCACATAGCCTTGCAGGTATTGTTTAAAGCCGGCTTTCCCCCTATTAAAACCGTAGGGGATCCGGGAGCCCATGGAGCCGGGATCACCGGGATACACGGCATGGGAGTGAGAGTCCCCAAAGCGGCCGCAGTGGCAGCCGCCACCGCAGGGTTGGCCATAGACTGGCACATGCCAAAGGGCATAATGTTTACCATGGGTACATTGTCCATAATGGTTGCCGCCGGAATCCCTCCTGCCATTACCCGGGCAGCCGGAAGTACCATAAAGGTTCCGGGAGCCATCCCAAAAGAGCATTTGATTGCCGCCCCTGCACATACGCAAAATCCCATGCTAGTTTAACCTGTTCCTTTCTCCGAAGCACAGTTCGGTTTCGATTTGGGAACCGTCCGGAAAAATCACGCCGCACGCGGCTCCGGTTCTGGAAACCTGGCGAAAGGGAATGGAAAAGTTCCCGTCAGGCCGGCAAAATCCTTCCCTTACCAGATACAGGCTGGTTCCGGCCTTTTTATAACTTTTTGACAGCGGAGTTTCCAGACGGTATTTCCCGTCCCCCATATCCCTTTCAACCTGCATCATCTCGCCTTTTTTGTCCCGGTTTTCTATGAAAAGCCGGGCGCCCTCCAGCCTGGAAGCCGGCGGATGGTAGATTTTAATGGTTTTTCCGTCCTCTTTTTTATAGTCCTCCAAGAGCCGCATGGTAAAAGAGGCGGCCTTTAAATACACCATTATCTTATCCCCCGGCTGTCCCCTTCCTTCTAAATAAGTCGTGTCTTCCGGCATGGGCATAGCCTGGCTGCGGATCAGATAACAGGTTTTTACCTCCCCGGCTGCCTCTCCTTCATCCGGGTGGATTTCCAAATTCACTTTTTCATAAAAAGGGCTTTCAATGGCAGCGAAAAACGGGGTTGGGGGACAGTGAATCAAGACAAAGAGGCCCCCTTCTTTTTTTACTGCCTCCCCTCCCTGAGGCAGGCGGATTCGAATCATCGAAGGATCCACCGGGCTTTCTGTAAAACTGTCACAAAGGCGCAGAACCGCCTGGACGCGTATTTTAATGGTTCCTCTCAGCATATCTCCTACTCCTTAATTCCAATTTCAATTTCCTTTACGCGGCTGACGCGCCTGGTCTTAGAAGACTCCAGCTCTACCGGAGATATCCGGTAAAACAGGGAAGTCTGATAGGAAGAGCCGCTTCCCCAAATCTGCAGCTTTTCCTCCATAGACAAATCCAGAAACTGAATCCTCAAATCCAGCCCTGCAAGATTCTGTCCGATTTCATGGGCCGGAATCAGAGGGTTGTCATGAAGGACCTGCATAGCCTTTCCTAATATCCTCTGCTCCTGAAGGGAACGGAATTTTACGTCACTGCCGGAGTAAGCGGTAATCATGTAATAAAGGCTTAAATAGGCAGGAGGAAAATTCTGAGTTTCCAGGCTGGCGCTTACCATCCCGGATTCCCGTATCTCTGCGCTTTCCCGAATGTCATACAGATGAATCCCCAAAGACACGTCTCCCTTTTCTGCCGGGCTTCTGAGCCCGATCCCATTGGCATCCGGAATCAGCTCCGGAACCAATTCTCTGACAAGGCAATTTACCAGCTCCTGGCCCACATCTGCAATCACCGTATATTTTCCCATAGCGCGCTCCTTCTTCCTTTTGTTATACCAGCAGGCGCCACTGCGTGCCGTCTGCCAGCTGGTCAGGCTGGCTAAAGTCCTGCTCCCGGCCCGAATTCTTCTGATTCCGGCTGCCATTTTGATTCTGTCAGTCCCATCCCCGGTCCTGCTTCCTCTGGTTCAGAATCCTGGGCGCTGCTTCCATCTCCCTCTGGCGCCGGTTCCTTTCCATCGGTTCCGTCTCCGTCAGACGCCGGTTCGTTCCCATCACTTCCGTCTTCTGCAGGCGCCCCGTTCTGGGCATCTCCGTCTTCGACAGGCGCTCCGCTCTGGGCATCCCCGACTTCCTCTGCATCTTCTTCCCCGGCTTCCAGCTCTTCTTTGGAGGTTACCAGCAGTCCTTCCCGGAATTCTCCTTCCTCCAAAACCTTTCCGGTAGCGCCGTCATAGGAAACCCCGTTTCCCTGGAATTCTCCTAAGAGGAAGCCGCCTCTATAGATAACTCCTCCTTTTTCATCGTACAGAGTCCCCTGGCCGTCATAGGAAGACTGGCGAAATCCGCCTTCATAAACCTTAAAGCGGGTCTTGGGATGAAACAAAACCCCTTCTCCCTCATAACAGCCCTTAACAAAGCCGCCTTCATAAATTACATTGCCGGTATCAGAATCATATTCCCGGCCGTTTCCTTCATAGAGTCCCTGTTTAAAGCCGCCTTCATAGAGAAGCTTTTCTTCCTCCATCAAAACGCCTTCCCCTTCAAACTTCCCTCTGAGAAACCCTCCCTGGTAGACCAGATTTCCTTCTGTGTCATAAAGCTGGCCGTTTCCTTCATAAATCCCGGCTGCAAAATCTCCCTGATACAAGAGAATCTGATCCTCATAAAGGCTTCCGGCCCCCTCATAAAGGCCGGACACCCAGCCTCCCTCGTACAAAAGCTGGCCTTCCTCATATAACTTTCCGGTTCCCTCATAAAGGCCATTGCGAAACTGGCCTTCGTAGAGAAGGGTTCCGTCATCATTATAAAGTTTTCCTTCTCCCTGGTAGGCGTTGTTTCCGTAGCCGCCTTCATATTGCTTTACGCCATTGTCATAGGAAAGAACAATGGTTCCGCTGTCAAAATTGTTTTCTTTGTATTCTCCGGACTTTATCACCTGACCCCGGGAATACGTGGTTCCGGTTCCTTCGGGAAAACCGGCCTTAAAAAAGCCCTGGTACTGCTTCTCCCCGTCTGCATAAAGGGTTCCCTGGCCCTCGTAAAGACCCTGGGCAAAGTCTCCTTCATACAAAAGCTGTCCGTCAGGCTGATATAGGCTTCCCTTTCCATCATAAAGCCCTCCGCTAAAGTTCCCGCTGTAGCAAAGGGTTCCGTCCTGGTAGTAAGACATTCCCTGGCCTTCATAAAGGTTCATTGCAAAGTTCCCCTGATATTCCAGGTTTCCACCTGGGTAGTAAAGCTCCCCGTATCCGTCGTATACCTCCATTAAAAGGCCGCCCTCATAAAGCTTGGTTCCGTCATACCGGTATACGATCCCTTTTCCGCTGATCCGCCCTTCCTCCAGGCGTCCCTTGTAAAGGAGCTGTCCGCTTTCCCGGTCCACCAGCTTTACCTTTCCCGTATAATCCGCCGCCAGAGCCGCATCTACCGGCATAGTTCTGGTGAAAAAATGGGACATGAGAAAGGGATATCCGTAGTTTAAAAATAATGCCGGAACGATTATCACGGCCAGGGCCAGGAAAAACAGCAGCTTTTTAGCAATGTAATGCTCCCCGAAGCTTACATATTCCTTCAGGGATTTGGGGCTGTCCTTCAGCTTTTTTGCCTGGGCCATTACATCGTTGCTGGCCCTTCTCACCAGGGAGGTAGGCTGGCCCATGGTTTTGGCGCTGCGCCACAAGGTAGTCACAGGCATGGCCAGTGTACGCCCTATCCGTTTCAGATAAGTATCCATTACTTTTTTCAGACTGGAAGAATCCTGAAATTTCATATCCTAAGTCTCCTTATCCCTGGTTTTCCTGGTTCGGGAAGCTGGCTGTCTCTTCCCCGCTTTCCTGGCTGTTCACAATCTCAAGAGTTCCGATCCGCTTATAATGATCCGCCCGGTCAAGAGGCTTTCGAAATTCCTGAACAGACAAGTACAAATAAAGGGCCGCCAGCAAAAGGATTCCGGCCAAAGCCAGTTTTTTAAGGCCCCTTAATCCCTTTTTTACTGCTTCCCAAAGGCGGAATCCCCAGGTTCTGGGCGCTAAATCCAGTTCTTCCTTCCCTATCCATCTCTCGTAAAGGTTCAGGTATTCCTGGTGAACGGCCAGATAGTCTGTCCATTTTCCGTGTCCTAAGTCATAGCAGAGCCTGTCCAGCTCTTCCATGGACCGCTGTTTACGCTCTTTGGAAAAAAGCACCTCAAACACCTGGGAGAGCCCAGACGCGCCCTGGGAAAAATCCGCTTTTTCGTAGAGAGTAATATCGGAAATATCGTAATCAAAGGAGATTTCCAGGCTCTCTGAAACCCGTATCCTCCCGGCTTCCATAGCAGCCTTAAAAAAGTAAGGATCCCCGTCTAAAAGCACCAGCCTTTCCAGGATCTTTTTCCCGATCTCAAGCCGCTCCTGTAAACTGCTTCCCTCTTCTGCAAGCTTTCCCTTAAGAGGCTTTCCCTCCCCCAGTTTCATAACCACATAGAGGAAGGAATCGTCTGTAAAATATTCTTCAAAATCTGAAAAGCTTTCTTTATGAATCTGTTCCATTAAAAAGCGGATCAGGTTTCCGGAAACCTGGGTTAAAGGGATCCGGCCGATTTTATATTCCAGCCACTGGCCGCTTTGATCCTCCCGGCACAAAAACTGACTGGCAGTCCCTGCACCGGGGCAGGATTGCAGGATTACATAATTGCGTTCCAGATTCTGTATCATCATAGCTTTATTCCCTCACAATAACAAATATGGATGTCTTAAGCTCCGGTATTTCCTGACAGCCTGCAGAGATCTCATAGACTCCCGGCAGACTAGGAGCCGTATACATGCCATCCTGGGTAATGCTCCCGCCCTCCGGTGTCTTAACACTCCAAAATGCGGTAACCCCTGGTATTCCCGGACAGACTGCTTCCAGCCAGGCGGTTTCCCGTACCTTCATATCCAGCCGTTCCGGCCGGATATAAAGCTTTTTCTGGTTGGAATCCTCCTTGGAAGCCTCTCTCATACTCTCGGCGTACCAGTGAACCGTTACCTTCTGCTGGCCCGTAGGTTCCAGCATACGAAGTCCAATGACAAAGGAGCCTTTTTCCATAAATATCTTGGCAGCCAGCTCTGCCCTTACCTCCGTGCCATCAAATACCTCTGAGGACCCCCAGTAGATGGCGCCTTCCTCCTCCAGGCCCAGACGGATGTTGACAGCCCCCAGACCCAGGCCGTGGAAAATCTCATGGGAGAAAAACCTCTGCCCCCTCTTTGCCCCAATGCCTAAAGCAATCTCTACTTTTCCGGTTTTTATCCGGGAATCGTTTCCGCCCTCCGGCTCCTTTGGAACCTTTTGAAGCATCTCTTTTGTCTCTGAGGAGCCGGAAAGCGCCTCTGACCTGGTCTTCTGATATTCCAGATGATTTTTTAAAAGCTGACCTGTACATATGTAAGAATCAAAGGGCATAGGATCCACCTTGTCAATCAGATAGGTCTTTTCATGGTGAATCAGATGGATCCTGGCCAGATAAATCCCCTGGGGATAGTCATCCCGGATTACATCTTCCATCAGATTATGGTAATAGAGCCGGTTCAGCTCTTCTATGGGATCCCCCTGGATAATGGGCGCCTGTAAAATAATATCCTGCTGAAGCTGTATAGGCCCTCTGTCGGTTTCCAGAGAAAACTGGGACGGGACGATATGGATCTCCGCCTTTCCCTGGTTTATAAAGGCTGCATCTACAGAGAACGTCCGGGACACCTTAGCTCCCCGCTCTAAAAACAGATTATCAAAGGAAATCTCTAAAAACTGCTTTCCGTTTTCCCCGGCGCAGATAAGAGTTTCTTTCACACTTCCAAAGATCTGGCTTCCCGGGCCGGAATTCTCCAGGATAAGAGTGGTCTGAAAGGGCTTTCCCTTTTCTGCAAACCTGGGAAGAGTCTGGGTAATCTTTAAAAACTCGTCCTGGTAAATCACCTGGCTGCAGTTTATCAGGCTCTGCCTGGTAAGGAGCTGGGTATCCGGCTCCTGATCCGTTAAATACAGCCGGTAGCCTTCCCGGTATTTCTCATAATCCATCCGATCCTCCTGCCCGGCAAGAGAACCCATAACACTGTGGGCAGGCACCGCTTCCTCCTCACTGTACTCCACACACAGATAAAAGTACGGCTTCTCCCCCTGGCTGGCCAGGGCATCAAAGCCGTCTATGGTAGAAAGCCTACGGATAACCGGCGTATCTACCAAAATTTCCCTGCCGGAAAAATCCAGGGCCAGACCGGCTTCTACAGACAGATTCCAGTCATCCACCGCCAATACCTGAAGCCCTGCCGCCACGCCGGTGCCGTAAAGAATCCGGTTTAATAAACGGCGCTTATCATTAAAATACTGCTGCTCCTCCACGAAATCCCTTTCGCTTAACAGCTTTCCGTAGTAGTATTTATTTCGCTCAAAAGGAAAATATTTTAAATTCTTCATTGCTCTTCTCCTTGCCTTCCTCCCACGGCCGTAAATGACAGCAGGGATAATCCGTCCAGCTTTAGCGCCCGGTAGCGGCCAAGACGGCTGTTAATGCCCAGATAGGTGTAATTTCCTAACAGCAAATAAGGTTTTAACGGGATCAGCACCCCTTCCATGCAGGCAGGCGCCATATCGTATACCAGCTTCATCAAAGCCTCGTATTCTGCAGAAGACGGGACTGTATGCTCCGGAATCAGGATATAAAACCGGTACGGATCCCCTCCGTATAGTCTGGAAAATTCTTCTCTCCGGTAACCCCTTTCATCCAAATCCTCTGCCTGGAAGGGTTCTATCATATAGGGTTCTTCTCCGGTGTACAAAGTCAGCAGGCTTAAAAGCCCCTGTCTGGTCCCCCGCATCCGGTAAAGCTCTATGGAATGGCTTAAAAGCACTCTCAGCTTCTCTTCCTTCCAAAGGTAAATGCTGTCTGCATCCAGCCATTCTGCCAGCCAGCCTAAAAATTCCTTCTCTGTCCCCTTTACGTCCAGCAGTTCGTGGGATTTTCGTATTTTTTCTTCCGTATCCTCATAGATGGTCTGAAAAATCCCCAGATACCGGCCTAAAAAATCTGCTTTTGCCGGATCCTTTTGGTAAATCTGCGGAAGATAATCCAGCCAGGTCTGTTTGGGAAAGGATATCCGAAGGCCTTTTATTTTCGGGCTCTCCCCCTCCTGTCCCAGCAGTTCGATTACAAGCCACAGATACCGTCCCTTTATATTATGGAGCAAAAAATCCCTTGGCCTTACCTCCCTTTGTATCTCATAGGGCTTTACGGCATCCAAAACCTCGGAAACAGAGAATTCTTCTGAGGAAAGCAGCTCCTTTAAATCCATGTCTTTTTCATGAAACAAAATACTCCTGGACTCTGAGGCGTAGAGAGTCAGCCGGATACAGGCATCTGAGGGGCTTTGGCTTTCCATGGTAAACCGGTGCCAAATCAAATCCTTTTCCCTGCCGTCTAACAGCCGGGAAATAAAAACCCCCTTGCCGGCCCCTTCTATAAGCCTTAAGCAGCCGTCCCTATATTCGCATTGCTCCATCCGTCCTCTTTGGTAATCCAGAGACTTATTAAACACAAAATAATTCATGTCTTCCCCTATCTGTTGGTAATCCGGCATTCCACCTGTTTTAGCAAAATTACTCCATAAGGCGGCAGAAGTAAATCGCCGCTGGCATTGCGGGTAATCCGGTTTCCTCTGGCTTCCAATGTCAGCATAGAAATTTCCTCCACTTCCTCCAGGCTGTCAATACGGCCGTAAAGCTGGCCCTTCACAACCGGGCGGCCAAATTCGTTTTCCTGCTCCTTAAAAAATTGCCGGATAATCTCCTCTATCCGCTCTCCTGCCCCGGGATATTGGCGGTAGATCCGAACCTCTGCATAAACGAAAAGAAAAATATACTCCGGGGACCAGATTTGGAACCTGACGCCCAGAAGCCTTCTGGGCTCCAAATAGGCCAGAAGGTTTTTCCGATAAGTCTGGGACAGCTGGCCTACCCCGTCTTCCCTGTAGGGACGGACTACAATGTCTATGGTCTGTCCCTCCCTGTGATTTTCTATCACCTTGCAGGCCTTTATCATAAGCCCCGGCGCTTTAGGGATTAACTGCTCAAAATCGCCTTCGGATATGGCCCGGTAATCCTCTTTTAAGAGCGTTTCTGCCCGAAGAAAGAGTTCATGAAAGCTCTCCGGATCTTTTCCGCCAAAGCCGTGGCAGGCGGCGGAAAAAAAGCTGTCCTGAGGAAGGGCTTCACAATCCTCAATCCGGCTGGCTTTGATATTCCCGGCCAGCCCCCTGGTGGTTTCCCCATGAATGAGAAGGATTTTCCCTTCCGGCGGCATCCCGTGATACCCGTCCCCAAACAACAGGCTTCCGGTTTCTTCCTCCACCTGAAAATGGAGATCCTCCGGGGAAGATGCGTCAAAACTGTCCACCGGCGTCCACTGCCTGTAAGCTCCCGGGTTTAACACATCTTCTACCAAAAGCCCGGCCCGGTCTTTCATCAGGCCGGCAAAACCGGTCTCTATCCTCTGCCTGGGAAAGCCGTTTCCCTCCTTTAGCTGGCAGCTGGCTTTCTGACCTTTATAAAACCAGACCAGAAGAACCTCCTCCCCGATTTTGTAATGGCCGGTAAGGGCAAAGCAGGCTTCCCCCGCCTTTTCTTTTTCCGGCGCCCGGGTAAGGGGAACCGGAAAAAACAAGCCGTCTCTTACACAAAAAGCCATGTGTTCCGTCTCCTGTGCAAGAAAATGGCTGGAAGAAACATATCCCAGCCGGGAATCCGCCTCCTCTATTAACAGCATTTCTGAAAAAGCCTTTGTGTCCTTTTGTATCAGTTCTATGTATTGAGGGCCTGCCCTTGTAATAACCGGCGCTATATCATAATCTGCTTTTTTCAGGGCAAACCGGATTTTGCAGGTTTCTTTCATGGGAAAATCCGTGGTAATTCCAATCCATCCGCTCTGTATCAGACCCCATGTGGTATCCTCTAAGGAAGCCGCCGGCTTCCATCCGTCTTCGGTTTCATACCAGGCTTCCAATTCCGCCAGGGGAAAGGGAAGGGGCTCGGTTAAGGGATTGCGCTTTACCTCATAGCCGTCGTAGATCTCTACGTAAAGCCTCCACTGGCATCCTGGAATAATGGGCTTTTCTAAAACCAACTCCCAGATATCCCCTTTCTTTGGCTCATGACCAAAAGGGAAAAAACGAAATCTTCCATCCAGCTCCAGCTGCTCCCTCTCTATGGAAACCTCTGGTTCCTCCCCTGCCGGAAGGAAGCTGGATTTTAAAAGCTCCCCGCCGGGAAGCCACCGGCTTTTTTCTGTCTCAAAGCACATCCCGTTTGTATAGACCTTACAGCCCTTTTTTAGGGTAAACGGTTCCTGCCCTTTCCGTTTTACCAGAATGTGGGCCGGAACATAGGGGGCAGGCTTCAGCCCTAACAGTCCGGCGAATTTCCGCCTGTGCTCCTGGCTCACCTGATCCAGATGAAACTGCTGGATTTCCTTTAGCCAGGCAAACAGCTCCAGGATGGTAATGCCGGGATCGTGATAGTTAAAATCTGTCCATTGAGGGCAGAAGGACGGAATCATCCCGCGGACATCCTCCATAATCTCCTCAAAGGTTTCCAAATCCAGCTTTTCTTCCGGCAACATATCCTTAAGCTCCCTTCTACTCTGTATGAATCCGAATCCGGTGGCTTCCGCAAACCGGAAGCACAAAAGGCCGGTAGGTTCTGTCCTCCAGATTCATTTCTATCACGCTCCCTCCCTGCCTGAAACGTCCTGCAATTGCTAAATTGCGGATATCCCGGATCAGCGGTACAGCCTTTAGGCAGGTGTCCACCTGGCTTCTGCCGGGAAGCTTTCCTGTGGCCCACCCATTTCCCATAAAATTTCCGTGTATCGGATGAAGAAACGCTGCAAGGCGTTCCTCTATCTGACGGCGGCAGGCAAAAATCTGATTATAATCCTCCACCCAGATGTCGGCGCTGATTCCGATCTCCACAAATTGGGGAGGCACAATATGAAACCGTCCCTGCTCCCACATTCTCGCCGGAATCTTATCCTCCATATATCTGGACACTTCTTCCTTTAGTTTCGGGAAAAAGTAGCTCTCTGTCTCAAAATTTTTCTGCAACAGCAACAGGGTTACGTGTCCCGGCCTTTTCCTGCCCTTCTCATCCACTGACCTTAGGCAGGCCGCCCGCTCTACCGCCCCGGAAGCCTCTTTTGCCAGTTTTTCATAGTCCGACGGCGTCACCGCCCGGAATCTGTGTTTTAACTCTCCTGCCCGGCGGGCAATGGCCTCCCCGGCTGTCTCCCGGTCATAGCCCCCTGCCAGGGCCAGGGGATTGGTTATCTGATTAATATAGCCTATAGACAAATCCAAACCGGTTACATCCCCGGCTTTTAAATTTCCTGCCGCGCCGCATCCGATGCTGTAAGAAATCCGGATTCCCCCTGTAATTCCCACAGCTGGTCTTTTTCCCTTGTTTCCGTCTCCAAAGGTCACAACGCCCTCATTGGCATCTAACAGATAGCAGCGGCTGTCTCTTTCGCAAAAAGAGAAGCTGTCCGCCATCTCCCACAAAACCCAAAGCTCCTTTACCTGACCATTGTCATCCAGGGTTTCTTTTAATCTCCCGGCCTTTTTTAACTCATCCTTCTCTTTCTTTCCCAGAGTTCCGGTTTCATTGACCCAGACGTTTATAGACTGAATTCCCCGGTTAGACAAAGTGAGCTTAACCTCTTCCCCATAATTTTCCACGGAAAAAGTTTCTTCCAGGTTGGACTGTACAGACCAAATGGGGACGCTGTTGTAGTGCCAGCCCGTTATGACCGGAAGATTTGCCCTGTGGCGTTCCCCTCCGTACGCTCCTGCCTGGCTTCTGACCCGAAGCCAGAAAAGCCTGCGGCCAAAAAAGGTTTCCTGCGTCAGATCTCCTGGGGAGGAAAAAGTCAGCAGCCCTGTTTTTTTGAAATTTTCCGTACCGTCCGCCGGATTTAATTCTTTCCACCTGCCGCAGGTATAATATTCCCAGCAAAGGGGCGGCATTTTTTCTAAGGTCCCCTCTTTTACCTCCCATAGAATCCGGATTGGCCCATTTTCCCAGGGTTTTACAGAACCCAGATAAAGGGCCGGTTCTTTGTCTCCCGGCTGGGTAAAAGGGTAAAAGGGGTAGGGTTTTCCCAGACAGGCTGCGGCGGCAAATCCTTTTTTTTCCAGGTTGTTGGAAACTGCCAGGTATTCTGCCTCCACCCCAGCCAGCGGGTACTGATACCCGATCCGGATATTGGAAATCAGCGGGGAAATATACTGGCCCTGGGTTTTAAAGGCATTATTTACCTTCCAAATCCTGGCCCTTATGTATCTGGCTTCCACGCCCCCCACCAGAATCGGGGCCATATCCTTTGGACAGGAAAATACCAGGGTAACCTTTTGGCGGTAAATCCCTGTGTCAATGCCAAAGACTTCCCCATACTCCCTGCCTTTAAAAAGCCGTACCCACCCGGAACCATTGTAGTACTCCCAGATCACTTCCCCGATGGTAATATCGTACTCCCGCTCTACCTGAAATTGATTCCGGCGCATAATTAATTTCCAGTCCGTAGCCTGGCTGCTTTTGCCTGCCAGGGGAATCTTTACAAATTCCCTGTGAAAGGAAAGCCGGATAAAGGCCCCGCCTTTTGTAAAGGCCTCGTCCGATGCAAAATAAACTTCATCATAAATGCTAAACTGCTCTCCAAAAGGAAGACACTCCTCCAATGGAAGCTCCGCGCCGGATCCCAATACGGCATCCGGAAGCAAAAAATCCGCCATACTGGAGAGGGACAGCCGTCTAAAGCTAAAATCCTTCAGCTTCTTAATTTGAAGCAGGCGGCAGCGGAGCCAGAATTTTTCAACTCCTTCTAATTCCTGTTCTCCCCAGGGAAGCTGATCCTGGCGTTTAATCAGGCACAGTTTTCCGTCTTCTGCCCTTACTTCTTCAAATTCTGTATACCCTTCTCCAAAGGAGTAGGAAAACACCGCCTGGCCCGGATCTGCCAGGGCCCGTAAAAACCGGTTCTCCACCGGCTTTCCCAGGCTTTCCTCAAAGGTCAGTTCAATCTTTGCCCCGCCCTTTATGGCAAACACTTTCGAGTGGCCAATGTACAGCTCATGGCTCTGTAGGTTGGTTTCCTCAAATCCAAACAGGGAAAAAGGGCGGTACTCTTCTTCTGCCTGATATACCTTTTCGATATAGTCCGCCTGGTCATAGCTTTGGTAGACCTCGGCAAATTCTACAGGGCTTACATACAGATCGTCCCTTGTCTCCAAAGGAATGGGCTCTCCCTCTTTATTTGTAACCTCGGTTGTAAGAACCGTTCCCTTTAAAACCTCCGTCCCCTCCACCGTATCATTGACCAGGCCAAAAGAAACATACCCGGATGCCGGTGAAGAGGGCTTCATTGAAGTTTGAATCTCATTGAAGAATTCTGTGGTAAGCTTTTGGGGAACCCGGTTATACTGTTCTAACGTTCCCTGATGCATCCGGGCAAATATACAGGCAATGGCTGTGCCCACATCCGGCTGCTCTGTGTCAAATCTCCACTCTGGAGCATAAGCAGCTGCCTTCTCCTCGATTTTCCGGGTTAGATCCTGCTCCAGCCCTCTGTCTGTTAAAATATGGGGTCCCATTGCCTGCACCTCCTTTTATTCCGTCCCCTCGTTGATATAGAAAGGATATACCAGATTATAGGGATTATTGGTGGTTCGCACCACATAATGAATCTCGATGTTTAACCGGCCGTCCCGGGTCTCGTCCCGAAGGACCTCCACCTCCAGATCCCGAATCCTTGGTTCCCACTGAATCAGCGCTTCCCTGACGCTTCCTTCTATCTGGGACAAGGTTCCATAGTCCATGGTTCCAAAAGTAAAGTCGTGGATATCGCAGCCAAAATCCGGATGCATCAGCCGCTCCCCCTTGCGGGTCCCAAGGATAATGTGGATAGCTTCTTTAATATCCTCTTCCGCCGAAACCATCTTGAGCCGCCCGGAAGCTTCCTCCGGCTCTATGGGAAAATGAATCCCTTTACCTAAAAAATCCTTTGCACTGATTCCATAGTCCATGTGATTTCTCCTAGTACACTAATTCAGCTTTACCATAGCGCCCTTTACTTCCAGCATAGCGCTGGATTCTATTTTCAGGCTGGCATCTGCTTTGATTCCCAGCATATTGGACTTTACATCTGCAGACTGGCTTTGAACCTTTAAGCTCTGCTTTCCTTCTATGGAAACCGTTCCGGCTCCGATGGTTACCTTGTCATTTTCCAGGGTAATCAGGCTTTTCCCGCCAACCTGAAGTTCCAGCTTCTTTTTTCCGCTTATGGCTACTGCTCCGTTTTTTCCGTCCAGGGTAAGGACATTATCCCCGTTTTTATCCTGAATGGTGATTTTTTGGGTTTCGTCCTCCAGCTTTATGGTCAATTCCCCAGGGGTATTGATCTGGAGTATGCCCTTGTCCTTTTCCTCCTGGAACAAAATCTGATGGCCGCCCTTGGTTTTGATCCGCTTTACCAGATTTTCTTTTTCCGGGGTCTCGTCGGGAAAAGGGGCCTTGTTATTCCAAAGGGACCCCAGAACAATGGGGCAGTCCGGATTTCCCATCTCAAAACCTACCACTACCTCGCATCCCACCTCAGGAAGCATGTAAAATCCCGCCTTATTTCCCGTATAAGGCATGGCTACCGGGATCCAGCTGCTCATGCTTTTTCCCGTCTCCCCCATATAAAATTCCACCTTGACTTTTCCCTGGTTTTTTTCATCCCAATTTTCTTTTACCACGCCTCGTATGACGCCGTTTATCATCGGTTTTTGAGGACGGGATTCTAAAAGCTCGTCAAAGAAATTCATTACTTCCATCCTTCCATGTCCATAGTGGTAACAAAACCTCCCATGGAATAGCTGTGGGTAACTCCGGTTACGTAATATTTTTTATTTACGCTGCTGTCCACCCGGTCAATTTTAATATAACGCCCGGGAACAATTTCCGGAAGTCCTACGCAGGAGGCGGTAGCCTTATTGTTCTCGTCCTGCAGCCTATCCGCCTGGCTCTGGGCCCGCTTTTTCAAATCGCTTTCCGAATGGCAATCCGGCGCCTGCTCTACTACCAGACCAGGATCCAATAAATTGCTGTCCTGGGGATCCGGATTCTTCGCCACAGCTTCCCCCTTCAGCATATTGCCGGTTCCCTCCTCCTGCCCCAGAAACAAAATCTTCTGATTCAGATAGCTGCTGCTTCTTCGGAAGGATTTTAATCCCTTTCCCACCTCCAGGGTAAGCATGGGGGAACTGTTTTCTTTGGGCTTTCTGAAATAAGCTTTATCCGCCACAATAAAAAACTCTCTGTCTACCATTCCCTCGCCAATCAGCTTTCTCACAATAAAGTCATAGTCGGATCCTTTCTGGACAATCACTGCATCCTCTAAGTTATCCTGGGTAGCGGTTACCTCTAAGCTGCAAAGTTTTTTATACCGCTTTAACACGGTATTCACTGCATCAGAATAATTTTTGATTTTGTGATTGGTTTCTCTTTTATTATCGCTCATCATCAGGCGCCTGGCATCTAAGGCCGTAATTTCATAGGTAATCCCGGATTCCACATCAAAACTCATCGTTAAGGAAGCCAGAAATCCCTTAAATACCTTGGTAGTATCAGAGCCATAACCTAGTTCCACCTCCACTACCTTGCCCAGCACGGCTTTGCTCTTTAGCTGGGACTGAAAGGATCCGTTTTTGTAGTCGTAATTTCCATTCATAGAAAAAGTGGCGCTTCCGGCAGAATCAAGAGACAGACGGATTTGAATACTTTGTACCGTAATTTCCTTAATTCCCAGAATATTTGTACCGCCAATCAGAAGCTTGGCGGCGGGAATGGTAAAATTTTTATATTTTGACTGTAATTTCTCATAGGTGTAGGTACTGTCCATCAGTCCCATAAACTGCCTCCTTAAAGAGCCGGTATCTTAAGGGTCTGCCCCGGTTTTAAATCCAATGGGTTCATCATCCCGTTGGCTCTTGCAATCAGCCGCCATTTACTGGCATCGCCGTATTCTTCATAGGCAATCTGCCACAGGCTCATCCCCTGGATTACCACCTTTGCCTTGGTTCTGTCAGGGGATTCAAAGGGCTCCGACTGTTTGACCATGGAGGCGCTTTCTTCTGATTTGATGGTTAAATCCACCTTGGACCGGATGGGTTTCCCTGACGGGGAAAACATAATAAAGGTTTCGCTCATGGAAGTGATGACGCCTTTAAACTTTAAATTCCCCCATTGGAATGCTACATAGGGAGGCCGGTGCTGGCTTCCCTCCACCCGCATGGCTTTGGTAATCTTTTTGGTTTTATCGGTAACTGCGCCGACCAGCTCATCGGTTCCGATTCCGGCCGCCATAAGGGGAATGGAATCGTCTGTGGCGCTGTCAAAATACAGGGTCAAAGTCAGCTCGCTTCTGTTTCCTGACAAATACATAAGGCGGGAAACATCATTTCCCAGGGATGAGTCCTCTTTATAATTAGTAGTATTGCGGATGGCGTACTGGGAAGGGTTAAAGGAACAGGTAATGCTTTCCTTTTCGCTTCCCGACTCACTATAAATAATCAGCTTTGCTTTTTTGTAAAGGCTTAAAGCCATTGACTCCCCTCCTTTTCCAAGCCTTTCTGCGCCCGGCGGCGGACGCGCCGCCACACATAGAAGTCTTTCGGTCGCACCCGGCATCCCTGAATGCATGCCGCCTATCCGGCGGCGGATTTTCATGGTAAAAGCTTACTTAAAAGCCCCGCCGCATTTTTTCCAGCCTAAGCTGGCTTTGCAGCTGTTTTAATACCTGGGCCGTTAATTCTTCTGTACTGGTTTTTTTCACCAGCATAACCTGTCCTCTTTTCAACTCTTCCAGCTGCTTTTGCTGTTCCTCCAAACGGTTGGTAAGCTCCTCCATTTGTTTTTGATATTCTCCGGTAGCCGTAGGATAGCCGTTTTTTCTTACAGCAACGGCAATATCCGCCTCATCTCCTTCATTTTCCTTTCTCTCCTCTTCTATCATCCTTGCCACATCTGGAACCCGTGGAACCGAAGGGGAAAACTTGGGATTTGGCGGAAGGCTTGGGGTAATCACCATATGGGCGGGCTGATAATCAAAAACATTTTCGGGAAGCTCCCTGTCTCTTGTATAAGGCCCCTTTAGCGTCTCCTGCCGGGCATCCCGAAATAGGGCTTGCATATCCCAAAATTCTGGCTGTCCATTTCGGAATTCCCTTTGTACATTCTGAAATTCCGGCTGTTCATTTTGGGTTTCCCTTTGCATATTCTGAAGTTCCGGCTGTTCGTTCCAGGATTCCTTTTGGATATTCTGAAATTCCGGCTGTTCGTTCCGGGATTTCCCCTGGATATTTTGAAATTCCGGCTGCATATTAAGGAATTCCTCCTGGATAGTCTCAAGCTCCGCCTGAATGTCCAAAAGTCCTGGCTGCATATTCCGGGTCTCTTTCTGCACATCCTGGAATCCTGGCTGCATATCCTGGATTTCTCTCTGCACCCTCAAAAGCCTCAGCTGTATATTCTGGGCTTCTGCAAAGGGCACGGATTCTATATCTGCAAGTGGTTCTGCCTCTGCAATATGTACCAGGGCTTCTAAACGTTTCAGCTCCTGGACGGACTGCCTTTCCTCTGTCAATATCCGAATAATTTCTTCTTTTTCAACTGCTTCCAGGAAATGTTTCCTAAAAACTGTAGTAAAAGCTGCAGATTGAAGCAATTGCTTTAAAACAGCCCGGCCACCGGCTGTCAGCTTGTTAATCTGATGGGCCAGGCGCCAGCGGATCTCCATCTCTTCTATCCTTTTATCAACCGGAATCTGGCCGCCAGTTCTGTCGCTTTCCTTTAGCAGAAGAAGCAGAACATTCTTTTCATAAAGCCGTTCCTCCTGGGTCAGGGTTTCATATTGGGAAAGGCTTTCTACCTCCGACATGGCAGCAAACTGCCTGCTAAGCCAACTGGATGAGGACCGTTCATACATGGCTTTTACCAGCCTGTCCCACCTTGAAATATCCATAGTGCTTATCCGTTCCATAAAAGCCCTGGGCGAATAGGGTTCTGAAAGCGTTTCCAAAAATCCTTCTGAAAAACTTTCCGAAGATTTCATAGAATAAAAAACCAGCTCTGCAAAATCTTTCCATATAGAATCAGTTTCAGAAAACAGATATTTTTCCTCATAACCGCTCTCCTCCATTTGCTGGAGAAAGGTAAAAAATTCTTCTTTCCTCTCCATACGCCGCTGGGGCGGCTCTTTTTGGTATTCTTCAAAAGAGGATCGTTCCAGAAGGCTTACAAATTCCCGGATTTCCCCGTCCTCTCTCTGCTTTTCATATACCGCTTTTATAAAGGAATCCCACTGAGACAGTTCCATATGGGCAACCTCTGTTATCAGCCTCATATGGTTTAAAGTTTTCTCGGATAAGGTGTTTTCCTCCAGAAAGCGGAAAATTTCCTCTCTTTTTCCTTCATAAAGAACCGGCAGCTCCTTTCCCAGGAAAAGCCGGGTTTTTGTATCCATTTTACTGATCTGACGGGCCAGCCTCCAATGAATCTGCAATTCATCAACCCGTTTTTCCAGAGATAACCGCGTGGAAGCTTGTACTGACTCCTCCCGGGAAGCTGGTTTTTCGACCTGTTCTAAGTTTTCCCGGGAACCTGACAATCCGGCCTGGTTTAAAGTCTCCATAAAGACCGGATCCTGAGCCTTTCTCATTTCCTGCAGCAAAATCAGCAGGACCCGCTTTTCCTGCAGCCGCTCCACTTGGGACAGCTTTTCATATTCTCGAAAGCTGCCGGTTTCGGCCATGGAAACAAACTGTCTGCTAAGCCAGTCCTCTGAAGAATGTTGGTACATAGATTGAACCAGACTGTCCCATTCTGCGCTGTCTGCGTAACTTACATACTCCAAAAAAGCCTGTAAAGTCTCTCCCTCTTTCGAATCGTCTTCTTCCAAACTGCCCTGTAATTTTTTAACAAAGTCTGCTAACGGCCCCTTCCCTGAGCTTTCAGAAAAGGGCGTTGACCGGAGCTTTTGTTCCGCTTTCTTTGGGAAAACCGCCGGCTGGCTGTCCTCCCGGGCACCGTCAGACAATTGGAGAAAGCCATAAAAGGGTTCTGTTTCATTTAAGGCCCTGGCTCCCGGCTGGTCTGTCAGGGAATCTGCGGCTTCCTCCAGCTGCTCTGTCAGAAACAGCTCCCTGGATTCCCAAAGCCGGTTTATATAGGTGATCCTACTTTTAAAATGCTGTGTAAAGCCTGTCCAGTCGCCTGGCTTCATCTGGTACAGCTTTCGAAACAATTCCTCCCTGGTGCTTCCCAAAAGACCTGCGATTTCCTTTTGAGTTTCCGGCTTCAAGCCTTCCAGATAAGCAACCAGATCTCTGGCCGGCTGGCAGAACGCCACCGACTGTCTCCAAATTTCCTTATAATCCGGAAGCGGAGCAGCCGATATTTTTATGATCCGGTTCTGAAAAAAAGCGTTTTTTTCATAGAGGCGGCTCCGCTCCAAAAGGCTTTCCCGGATGGTTCTTAAAACCTTATCCTGGCGCTGCCTGTCCTCAGAACGCAGATTTTCAAAGACCTGCTCCAGTTTTCTTACCTCTTTTCCCATAAGCCCATAGGCTCTGGTAAGTTCATACTGGATCTGGGTATTCAACTGACTAAAAATCTGCTGGTACATAGGGCTGGTAATTTGGTAAACTTCTGTCCGGTTGAGAACCGTTAAAAGCTGAACCGCCTTCCATGCATGATCCAGCTTTTCTTTTTGTTCCAGCAATAAAAGGATCATGGAAGCAGGCGGAAACGGGTAAGCTCCCCCTTCCCCGTGGCGCAAAAGAACTGCTTTCGCCAATGACAGAGTATCCTGCCCCAGGAATTTCCCCCTGCCAGCTGTATTCTCTTTTGGGCGGAAGGGAGTAACCCCTCCAATCCTTCTGGCAGTCAATTTCATCTGCGCTCACCTCTCGCCTGCAAAAAATCGCATCTTCTTGCCCGGCACGGCCAGGCAAGAAGCATTGGAAAAGCTGCTGCGGTTTTACAGCTCCATCAGCCCGTTGTGGGAGATTTCCAGCTTTCGGATCAGCAGTTCCTTCCCCATTGCGTCCAGATTGCTTACCTCCCATTTGGTTATAAGCCCCTTTTCAAAGCCGTAAACTTTGGAAATAGAATGGTTGTGATCTAACACCATAATGGTTGCCACCAGAACCCGGTTTCCCAAAGCCAAAAGCTTCTGGCTGGCCAGGGCCGCAGCCCCGGTCTGTATTCCCTGTTCCAAAACTAAAGTCTCCGCTTTGGCTCTGGGCTTTAAAATCAGCTCCGGCGCCCAGTTGCTGCCGCCTTCCTGGACGGCTTCTGTCTCCACGGCACTGGAAATATTGGTTACTTTGGCGAAGCTGAACAGAAGAGCATCCATACTGACCAAAAAGCGGTTGTTGCTAAGAAGTTGGTTCCGAATATTTGCCATCTTCTACCTCCTGTTACAGCTTAAATACATTTTCCGGCTCATCATTCAGCTTCCGGTTTATAGCCGAAATCTCATTACACCATCGGATACGCTCTAAATTACTAAAGTTCATGATTTCCTTGTGGCTCCAGTGCATATAGTAAGCAATAAAAGCCGCTTCCTCATAAATCTTCTCTGCCGGATAGGTTTTTAGTCTCCGGCTTCCATAAAATTTACAGGTACTTCCAGCTCCTTGCCGCAGTGGGGACAGATCCCTTTATAAGTGGGAATCTCCATGGTATTAATTCTCTGATACAAATCCTGAAGGTAGGCCAAATCCGCCGTAAACAGCCGTTCCACAACATTGGTATCCACGGCTGGAAGAGTCCCCAGTTTGGTAATGACCCGGGCCAGGAGAATAATGGTTAAATATCCCGGGTTCTGCTGGACTCTCGGATCCCGAAGAGGCAAAATCTCATCCCCTGCATTGGCCAGGCGCATAACCCCGTCCCGGTGGACTGCTCCTGCCCGGTCTACAAATCCTCTGGGCAGGGTAAAATTAAATTCTGTTTGAAACTCTGTCATACGATTCTCCTATCAGGATACTCTGGTCATCCCCTCATGTACAATCTCCAGGGATTCAATTGCGATTTCAGATGAAGTGGCGTTAAAATCAGGCGCCGTATATTTGGTAGGCCATGCATTGATAATCTGCCAAGATGCAGCAGGAGCCTGAGTCTCATTTAACAGGGTGATGGTAAGAGTCTTTCTCTCAATCTCCCCGTTAATGCCGGTGGTAATCCAGTCATACAATACCTTGGAATCTGTAAGTCCCTGTTTTAATGTAATATTCCCGTATTTCTTAAGTCCCGGAATCTTCATAGGGGTTTCTGCGGTCATATCGCCTTCCCTGTACTCAATAGGCTCTATGGTGGCGTCAAAACCTGTAACCTCGGAAAAGCCTCCTGCCTCTAATCCGTCAATCTCTACTTTATACCTAAATTTGGCGTGTGGATATCCTGCCATCTGTCCTCTCTCCTTTCAAAAGGGTTATTCTCCGTCTGCAGTCTTCTGAGAAATCCGGAAGATTACAAATTCAGCCGGTTTTACCGGTGCAACGCCGATAATGCAGATCAGGCGTCCGTTATCTATATCATCCTGGCTCATGGTATTTCTGCCGATATTTACAAAGAATGCTTCCTCCGGGGAAGTTCCTGCCAGAGAACCGCTTCTCCACAGGTTATTTAAGAATACGCTGATGGTTCTCTGAACCCGCACCCAAAGAACTTCATCATTCGGCTCAAATACTGCCCAGCTTGTATTGGCTTTAATGGACTCTTCAATAAAAATAAAGAGCCTGCGGACGTTGATATATTTCCAGCTTCCGTCACTGCTGGCGGTTCTGGCTCCCCATACCCGGATCCCCTGTCCCGGGAAGGAACGAATCAGATTGATTCCCTTGGGATTTAAGATATCTTGTTCGCCTTTGTTAAACTGGCAGTCCAAGCCAACACATCCTCTGACCACTTCATTGGCCGGAGCCTTATGTACGCCTCTGGTATTATCGCTTCTGCCATAGATTCCCAACACGGAACCGGACGGCGGGATGGCAAAATTCTTTTTATCCAGAGGATCAAATACGGTCAGCCAGGGATGGTAAAGAGCTGCATAGGTACTGTCAAATAAATCTCTGTGGGCCATAAGCTCGTCTACCTTTTTGGCGTCTCTTGGAATATCCAGAACTGCAAAACGGCTTCCGGTATTTTCACAGTGGGCAACTAGCATCAGCTGCACATTGGGATCCGTTACCCCGGGAACTGCCATCAGGGAAACCACATCATTATCCAGGAAAGACTGTATGCCGCTTCTTCTTCCTGCCCCCCGATCCTCGCCGATAAAATCGGCAGCCGTAATGGTGGAAACAGAGCCGTTGCTGCCGCCGCCTAATGTTACAGAGGCAACTGCTCCGCCCTCTCCTGCAAGCTGTGCAAAGGGCGGAAGGATCTCTTCTGCCTCTCCCCCTACATAGTGGGCTTCCACTAAATCAGACTTAGCCGTTTTCTTATCAACATAGTTAGGAGCGTCAATGTTAAAGGACAGATTGTCATAAATCTCCACCACATCGTCATAGCTGACTTCCATTCCAAACTCACAGGTGGTAATCACTTTGGTAGGAAGCAGGCTTTTATCAACTGCATTTTCGTCAAATTCATTTTTAAAGGAAATAATATTATCCTGATTCTTTACTACCTGATTATAGACAATCTCTGTCTGATCGTTAAAGGCCACAATATCTCCGGGATTGAATCCGGCGCCGTTTTTAACCAGATATTTCTTTCCGTCAGCCGTATCAATAATCTCCAAAATCTGTGTTTTGGCCTTGCTGGCGGGAGTAATGTTAATGCGGATGCTGTCTCCCCAGATTCCCGGGTTTTTGGCGGTTACAGAAAGAACCTCCTCTCCTCTGGCAGGAGCGCTGCCTTCGGAACGCCTGGCATCTTTGGGAACCACACGGGATACAAAACAGCGGGAACCGCCATTAATAAAATAGTGCTCTACTGCATATGCCAGAAACCGATATTCTCCAAATTCGTTCTCTGATAAATAGCCCCCGTAAATCCGTCTGAAATCGGCGGCATTGGTTACAAGCTGAGGAACTCCCTCCACCGGACCTCTCTCAGCAAGGCCGATAAATCCGGCTGTGCTGGTACCCACCCCTTCCATAGGTTTGGATCCGGAATCGAATTCTTCCACATAGACTCCTGGTGATAAATATTCTGCCATATTCTCCCAGTTCCAGCCGGCCTCGCCTATACCGGAAACTGGTTCCTCCTTCCTTTTACCTGATTTTCTGTGAAAAACCCCTTCTCACCTAATTTACTGCTGTATTAATTATAGCATCCGATTCTATACAAACTTATACACAATAAATTTCAATTTACATCTTTTCTAATTTTCAAAAATATCTTATAATCATTAAGGAAAAAATAGCGCTATAGAAAACTAAAATAAAAAGGGGTATAACTGTGAGACAATTTTTTGGTATGAGTCAGAGCGGCAACCTGCAGGAAGCAGTCCGCGGCTTAAGCAATCCTCAACTAATTATGTTGTTATCCACCAACGAGCAGTTTGAGGCACATGTAAAAAATTTGGAGGCGCTTTATCCGGGTGTCCCCAGCATCGGATGCATTGGAATGAGTTACAATGACCGGGTTGTTGAGAAGGGTGTCGGCGTCATTGCATTTTACGATGGCGTTACCGCAGTAACCAATGTGCTGGAAGAGGTATCCACCATGCCTGTCAAGTATATTAAGCGTCTGGAACAAGATGTTAAAAAGGTGAATGGTACGCAGAGGGACACCATCTGTATTGATTTCTGCTCCGGAAATGACGCCTGCGTACTGACTACTATTCATAGTGTATTAAAACGCCAGAATATTTCTCTGGTGGGCGGAACCGGAGACGCAGGAAAAGTATCCGCCAATGGAAAAGTCTATAACGACGCGGTTGCCTATGCTGTGGTTAAAAATAAGCATGGAAAGGTAAAAGCATATAAGGAAAATATTTACCGTCAGAAGGATCTCTACCGGTTTATTGCTTCTAAAACCAATAAATCCGAATATAAATTGGGAGAATTAAACGGGAAACCTGCAAAGCAGGTATATCAGAACATTCTTCACATATCAGAAGAGCAAATATTAACCCAGACCTTTAAAAATCCTTTTGGTAAATTAAATGGAGATGATACCTGTATTATTTCCATCAAAGAGGTTTGCGGCAATTCCCTGACGTGTTTCCGTCAGGTCAACGATTCGGATGTCTTAATTTTATTGGAATTGGGAGATTACAAAACTATTGTGAAAAATACCATACAGCAAATACGCCGGGATTTCCCTAAAATTTCTGTGGTATTCTCTGTAAACTGTCTGTTCCGGTATTTATTGTTTACGGAAAACCATTACATGCAGGAATATCTGGACGAGATGAGAAAGCTTGGCAATCATGCGGGAGTTGTGGGATATGGAGAGCATTATAATAATCAATTTGTCAACCAGTCCATGACCTGTGTAGTATTTGAATAGGGGAGAGATACATATGTGGTTTAAGAAAAAAGAAAAGCATACCGTAGATACCTATCCCTTACTCCATGTAATGGATAGTTTAAAAGATTATCAAAAGGATTTGGTACAAAAGGAAGTAGCTTCCCTCAATCAGTTAGGACAGATTAATTATTCTTTTAAAAAAGTATTGAACGAATCTGAAAATTTTCAAAAAACCCTGCAGGATTTCGAGGAGACTTTTTCAAACATTAATCAGGTGTCAGGGCAGTTTGAACAGGTAAAAAGTGATATTGCCAAATCTGTAACCGCAGCCCAGGACGAGGTGGAAGGACTAAAGAACAGTTCCCAGGAAGTAGAATCCCATTTTGGAGAGATGAAGGTTACATTCCATGATTTCCAATCAGCGGTACAGGAAATTAAAAAATGTACCAATAAAATTACATCCATTGCCGAACAGACAAACATTCTTGCGCTGAACGCTTCCATCGAGGCGGCCAAGGCGGGCCAGCAGGGAAGAGGCTTTGCCGTGGTTGCCGGAGAAGTGAAAAACCTGGCAAATGAGGTAAAAATCCTTGTAGCCGCTGTGGAAGCCAGTATTTCTGATGTGGAAAAGAGCGCTGATAAATTACATTCCGATATTGAAACCTCCCAGCTGGCATTAGGGCAAAGCATTGATAAAGTAAATGATACCTATCAAATGTTTGACCAGATTACGGAAGCGGCAGAAAGTGCAACAACCGTGCAGACAGAAATTTCCAATGTCATCCATGATTCACGGACCGCGCTACAGACTGTAAATACCTTTTTTGATAAAACAAAGGAACAATATGAAGAAGTTATGGCTCATATTAATCGGGCCAGCAAATTGGGCACCACCAAAAGCGTTATGTTTGAGGACGTAGATAATATGCTGTCTCAGGTTCCGCCAATTATTAAAGAATTTAACGAGAACGAATAAAATTCCATTAATACTGCAGAAAGCGGCTTCTTCGAAGTCCGCTTTCTATGCTTAGCTAAAATTCACCTATTGAAACCCGCATGCTGCCGGCTGCGGACTTACGCAGTAATTTGACAATATACTCTGTCGTTCCTTCTTCAAACTTTTTTGCTCCTGTCAGGTAAAATCCATGTCTCTGATAAAAGGAAATTGCTCTCGTATTTTTTTCCAGCGCCCATAAATGATCTGCCCCCAGTTCATTTATAGCATATTTGATCAACTGGTCTCCGATTCCCTGGTTTTGAAAAAAGGGATCGACATATAGTTTACAAATCTCGGTTTCCTTCATCTGGATAAAACCTCTTATGATCCCATTATCAAACACATATAGATTGCTGATTATTTCATCATTTTTGAAATATTGATCCGCCAATGGGACCACCTGTAATTCTCCAAATGAAAAAGTTTCATCTTTAAATATAGGCAAATAATTTACTCTGTTATTAAAAACATATATTTCGGCTACTCTTGATAAATCCCGGACACCAGCTTTTCTGATATTCATTTGATATTACCTTTTCAACTTTCCGTTTCCATAGCAAGCCCACATTCAAAGGCAAGAACCATGTACTTTTCTGCATTGGTAAGGCCGTACAAATTTAAATCCCGGATTTCCCATGAGTCGGAACTGAGATTATCTGCACCATACAAAAATTGGATAAAGGGAATCTGTCTGTATTTTGAAACTGCCAGCATGGAAGCACATTCCATTTCTACGGCAATACAGCCTTCGTTCCTGCGTTCCTCAATGGCAGCGCGGGTCTCCCTGTATATCGCGTCAGAAGTCCATGTCTTTCCTTTTACATAGGAATAGCCGCAATCTGTTAAAACCTTTTCTAATATCTGAACAGAATGGGGATCTGCTTCTATTTCCGGGGAAGGCGCTATGTAATGATAACTTGTTCCCTCATCACGGACTGCAGAAACCGGGACAATAATGTGATCCTGCACCTTGTTATCATCCAGCACTCCGCAAGAGCCAAACAAAACAAACTTTTTAGCGCCCATGGCAATGATTTCCTCAAAGCAGGAAACACAGGCGGGGGCGCCCACCATGGAACGGTAAAAGGCAATCTCTCTGTTCTTATATTCCATTTTGTAAACCGGTAATACTCCGTTTGCAGAGTAAAGTTCTGCTATTTTTTCCGCACCTTTTAAAGAAGAAAATTTCTTAATAATATTTTCAGAAAAGGTGGAAACACAAATTTCCGGAAAATTTTCTATTCTTTGGGTGGTATCAGATGGGCCAAACAAAGCTGGTTCGGAAATCTCAGTTCTTTGAAATATCGTATACAATTCAAACACCTCTTTTTCTGTTAATTGGCCGCCAAGCAAAGAACGGTCCATATTTAGTTAATAACTTCATTAATTATTTTTTGTACTTCCTCTGACTGTATCAACATCCGCATCTTCTCATTCCCATCTTCAACTTTTGGCTTACCACACTTAAGATTATCCGGATATTCAGATACACAACAATCCTTATACCAACACTCGCCCATAAGAGAACCCTTAACAGACCATTTCTCATTTTGCGTAAATTCACCTACCAATGACTTCATCACCCGCTCTGTAGAATATCTCTTAAAACCAGCAATGTACTGCAATGTCTTCTCGTCATCAATCTTTGCCAAATTAATCCGATGATCTTCAATGACCGATAAAATATTCTCACGAAACCTGAGTTTATCAGCCTTACCAGTTCCCGTCCATTGCACCAGATTGTCAAAGGCAAGAATCAGATGTTCAAAGCAAATTATATCTAGAATTATAATCTTCCCTTCTGATTTTTCTACCATTGATTTTAACAAACGATACTTATTGCGAATATCCTGATTGTCAACCACATAATCAAATGCAATATAATATTGATTCTCCTCTTTAATCTTCAAATTTGACAGTGCATCCAAGATACCTTGATTACTTTCCTTGCTTTCGATTACAAGTTCATTTTCAAAGAAAAGTTGATTAACCAATTTCCAGAAGTGAAGTCCTGCGCCCATATCTTCTGTCCATAAATATTTCATATCACAACTCCTCTTCTAATGTAATCTTATTTTTTTCAAGTTTCAACACTTTAAAACTCTTATCAGATACATTGAGTCCATCACAATTTCTTAAAAAAAGCATGTATTGATTTGAAAATTCGAAATTGATGAATCTTCTAATATCATCATTAATCAGAATTTCTGCATTATCAATTACAATGAAACTATCTCTACACTGTTTAATCGACTCTGAAAAATTATCTGATTTGTAATTAAATAATTTAATAACCTTATATTCATCAATAAATCTTAAGTCTTCTAGCATTTCGTAAAGAACTGTTTTGCCTGTGCCACTATCTCCACCAACAAGAGTTATTCTATCATCGAACACTAAATCATATGAAAAGGGATCTGCTTTAAATGTAATATTCTTATAAATCATCTGCTTCTCTCCTTTCATACTCCTTACTCCACCAGGTATTATACCCTGTGCTTCCAGTCACTATATCTGAATCATTAAATCTGATTTTCGCATCATCTGGAATATCTGCAAATGATGGTCTTGACATATAAATCTTTATATTATCCATCATAAAAATAATTTTAAGCACATTGGGACCACATTCCTCTACGCACACCACTTTATCAGGATGTTTTACTATATTGAGTAAAGTCTTACAACCAGATGACAAATTACGGATTGTACCTAAGCCATATCTTGTTTCAATATGCTTATCTAATGTCAGCTTTGCTTCATCCACTTGCTGAATGAGTTTTATTTCATTTTGGGACAGTTCTTCATTAGCTGTATTCAAGTTGAAATACAAATCGTTTTGAACTATCCAATCTTTTGACTCCTTTTTTTCTGTATAAATATCAATCATTCGGTGTCACTCCTTTAAACAGATTTAATACTCATTAGATTAGAATAATGGCTGTTATGGATCACTATAAAGGATTGCATCAAAACAATCTTTCTCCTAAATATTTATCATGTGGAACGATTAGACACTTTTCGATAGATTTCCAGTAGCTGTCATAAAGGTTCTTTTGTGCCAACCCGTAGTTTTCTTTCGTATCAAATTCCCAATAAAGCATATACTTAACACTTTTTACAATACGAGTAATTTTAAGCGGAGGAAGACCTTCTTTAATTTGTTCCATGTCTATGCGGTATCCTCTTTTCATAAGCCGAAGCAAAAGAAGACCTTCTTGCTTTTCTAAAAAGCTTTTGGCTTCCGACATTATTGCTTCAAACTCCTCTGCCTTTTCCGGTTTTACTTGGTAGATACATATTTCATTAAATGGCATATTTTATTCCTCCCTGCTTAAAGGTAATTATGTTTCCTCTTCATAAATCTTTCAGCCTCTGGTTATGAACCAAAATAAAATATGGTTGGCGTAGCTTTTTTAGCCTTTTCCTGTCATGATAAATTTTATGAGTTCTTCCACATCATTGAAATCATCGTAATCTCCATTGATGCCTTCTCTATGGTAAGCAATCCCATTTCTCTCATTTTCTTCTAAACAATCCAATAGTCTTTCTTCCCCATACCGTTTCATAAACAGAGTGAAACCATATGGTTTAATTTTGTTTAGCAGCCCCTTTCTACAGTCTGCTTCACACATGTAACAGTGTGTTATTCCTTTTTCCAGTGAACATTTTTTATTCTCACACCAATCATTATCCGGACATTCATCTGAGCCGCAGCCATGACATTTCACATTTTCTGAGCATAAACAACACGCAAGACCGCATCTTGCAATACCTAATTCTCTTTTCATACGTTAAACCTCCTGCAAATATTAAGAGAGACGCCTGCTGGTAACAGACGCCCCACAAAAAGAACTACCTGCCCTTATGCTTTTCTTTCCTTTTCTGCTGCTTCAGTTCAAACTGCCGCTGTTTCTCAGCTTCTCTCTGTTCCTTACCCTGGGCCTGGCGTTCCGTTTTCAACTGCTCCTGCTGTAATTTCAAAGCCTGCTGTGATTTTGTTCCTATCCCGGTATTCTGTACCTGTTTCCGCACCTCCCGCTGTACCCGTTTTGGATTACGGCCAGCTTCTTTTACATCAGTTGCCACAGCCGGACTAAATCGTAGCTGATAGTAATTTTTCAAAAGGAACTCATATATCTCATAGTCTTTCGGTTCTGCGCCAAATGTAACCTTACATGCAGATAACCTTCCATTAGATACCCGTTCAAACACTCCCACCCAAAAAGGGGCTTCAAAAAATACTGTCAGCTTTCCCGAAACTTTGTCCATAACAATTCCTCCTTAATGCCTTACGGCTGTCGCGGTATTCGTCAAATAATCCATTTGTCCCCGTAATTTGCATAAATGCAGTTACGTGTCCACCTGTCCTATTTTCCTCACTACCCGCGCAAATAATTGTAACGAGCAAAGAACGGACGACCCTAAGGAGGGAGGGCTACTTACACCATGCCGGTGCGACTGGACTACCTACCAGTTCTGCAAGATTGCCTTGCGTTGTGTTTTTATCTTTGCTTTTATAATATTACCATATAACTGCTTATTTTCCAACGAGAAAATATAGTATTCTACTCTACATCGGATGGACATCCCAGCTTTTGTCCGGCGCAGCCGGGCAAGAAGATACCTGTCTGAACTGTTACAACATTTGAGCCACACTTTAGAGAGCCTTAGTGACATTTGAATTTTCTTATGGTATAGTGGACTTCCACTTTTAAGAAAAGGAGTTGATAATGTATGCCACAGATGAATAAAGGCGGCAAATTTATTTTTGGGAAATCACTGATACGAGATGATTTGACAATCCATCTTCCAACACAGGCTCTTACAGAATACAATGCCGCAGCAGAGGGAAAAGTCTATCTTTTTACCGGAAGCAAGGTCACTGGCGGCTTTTGTGTAACTAGAAAAGGATTGTTAGAACCTTCAAAGTTAGGACATATTCTTACTGATAATCCGGTTCTGCAGAATTATCAGATCACAGAGGGCGAATTTATCAAATACAAAGGACGGTCTTATTGTTGGGTGAATATTTCAGAGAATGGTGTAATTCCACTTAGTCGGCAGATATTAGACTTTCTTAATCTAGAGATTGGGATGGAACTTTTATCTATCCGAAGCAGTGATATTGCTTTTACAATGGGCGCGACAGGTCCTCTGTTGGAAAGAGCCGATAATTATGAGGGCGAAATCCCTCTCTATTAAAAAATGTCTTTATACCCTGTTTTGCCCAATATTCAAAATCTTTCCACGCCGCATCTGACCATGCCTTAATCATCAAAGTTCACCTCGTGCACCGTACCGCCTGTAGCTTCCATTTGTGCTACAGACTCCCTTAGTAGTGATACTTCTCTCTATTCTGACGAAGAAAAACCAGCGCTACAATCATGGTGATTAGCTCTGCTGCCGGTACTGCAAGCCATACCCCCGTTACCCCCAAAATATTCGGCAATGTTAGCAGCAGCACTGTAATCAGTCCGAAAGTCCGCAGGAATGACAAGATTGCTGACAGCTTCCCGTTTGACAGTGCTGTAAATGCGGCAGAGGTAAAAATGTTCAGCCCGCAAAACAGAAAGCTGAAGGGAAAAATCAAAAAGCCATTTCGCGCAATCTCGTAAACGGATGTTCCCGTTTCCGCAAAAATACCAACCAATGGTGAACCAAATGTGAAGGCTATTACAAAAACAGCGATAGAAACAAAGATAATGAACCGCATACAAATAGAAAATACATTCTTTAGCTGCTTTTTGTCCTGCTTCCCATAGTTATAGCTGATGACAGGGGCTACTCCCATAGAAAAACCTATGGAAAGGGCACTCAATAAAAACTGAGAATAGATAATAATTGTGATTGCTGCAACTCCGTTTTCTCCAAGCAATTTCATCATAATGCGGTTAAAAAGGAATGTTGTAACCGCTGTTGCCGCCTGACTTACCATTTCCGAAAAACCATTGGTGCAGCTTTCAGCCAATACGGAAAAATCTATGACTGGCTTTCTAAAATGCAGGCTGCCTTTCTTTGCGGAGAAAAACCATAATCCAATCACCGCCGGTATCATATAGCCAATACCCGTACCAAGCGCTGCCCCCTGAATGCCCATTTGCAGCGGAACCATAAAAATATAATCCAGTAAAATATTTGCGATTCCCGCGCTTACCCCAAGCGCCATACCAATTCCGGGGCGTCCCGCTGTTACGATTAGATTTTGAAAAAGCACTTGCAGGATGCTTGCGGGTGTGAATAACAGCAGGATAAGAAGGTATTCTTTGCAGTATGGAAATAAAATACTACTCGCTCCAAGTCCCCAGACAATCCTGGGGGTAAAAATGGTTCCCAAGACTGCAATCAATACGCCTGACAAAACGCCTGCTGAGATAATCAGCGTAAAATCCTGCGCCGCTCTTTTTTGTTCTCCTGCTCCCATTTTGCGGGCTACTATCGCGCTTCCTCCTGTTGCAAGCATAGTTCCAAGACCAACAATCAAATTGATAACAGGGCAGACAATATTCAATGCCGAAAGCGCATTTGTATCTACAAAGCGTGCTACAAAAATCGTATCAACGACTGTATACAGCCCCATAAATATCATCATTAATATTGTTGGAAATGCAAATTTCAGCAGCGATTTTATTGTAAAGTTCTGTGATAGTGGATTGAAATCATTCATTTTCCCTGCCCTCCGCTTTTTCCCGGCCAAGTATAAACCGCTGTGTCGGATAGCCAAATTCAATCAGCAATTCCGCTTCGGCGAAGCCAAGACTTTCCCATCCCTTCCGATAGCCGGTGTCTGCCTTGTCGCCCTCCCTGAAAGTCGTCACACTAATCTGTGGGGAACGCGCAAGTTCATACAATGCCTTTTCACAAAATGCTTTCCCTATCCCTCTTTTCCGATACTGCGGGTGTACCCCAAAGAAATCAATGCTCCCCGTCGCCTCATTAAATGCCATAATCCCGATTGTCGTATCAGCGTCTTTCAAAATCAAAGCACGCTTATTTCTGATATACTCCTGCAACCGTTGAAGGTATTTCTTTTCGTCCAGGTGTGGGAAACCGTCAATGACGAGGCGAACCAGTTCCATCCATCCTGGAATATCTTCCTGTGCTGCAAAGACGATTTTATCCTGCCATTCTTTTTCCTCTAAATTTGTAGGATTTTCATTCAAAACATATCTTAGCTGCAATGGATAAAATTCTCCCTCCGCTCTGTACTGGTTAGGGGATTTTTTATATATGGCTTTGAAAATATCCGTAAAGGACTGCTGACTCTCATATCCGGCGATCAGCGCAATTTCGAGGATTGGCCGGTGGGAAAGGACAAGCAGTTTTGCGGCTTCGGTCAGCTGGCGGCGCTGTACATAAGTCTGGATTGTCAGCCCTACCGTACCTGTAAACATTCGGTGTAAATGATATTTTGAATAATGTACAGCCCCCGCAACTGTTTCCAAGTCCATTTTTTCGTGCAGGTGGCTTTCGATATAGTCGATTGCCGCCATTACATTTTTAATATTCCCCGGCATTGCAGCTTCCTCCTTTCTCTCTGCATTATAGCAGAATATTTTATTCTACTTTTCATATATCTTGCGGTTTTAAGGACAAGTTCACATTCCTCACTCCTTAAGGATAAATAGCATAAAAAACTTTTCCTGTCTGCAAAATTCTAACAGTTCAAGCCCGGTTCTGTCCGGCATAGCATAGTCAGAGCAAATCACGTCAAATACAGTGGTTGACACTTAAAATTTTTTCATAGTCAGTCACCCTGCATTTACTACATTTTAAAAGCCCCACGATTAGAACAGTAAAATCCATGTTCTCACTTCACATTTCTTTGTTTTTCAGCAGCAATGTTACCAAAAAACCAACAATCGAGATATACATAAACATCCTGCCTTTGATAGAGCCAAGTTTATAATGTCCAGGCGGTTGAAACATAGAAAACCTCCTTTAAAATGTATTTGAAAAGTATAGGTACTTTTCATAAACACATCTTAAAAGAGGAATCTTAGCTTAAATAATATATTTGATTGATCACAATATATAGTGGTGGCTCCCGAGCATTAGAATAATCAATAATATCTATAATTATGATTTCCTTATCACTTATAGAATCTGCTCATTATCTTCCAGCAATCTCCTGCTTATATCCATAGCGCTATATAGAACTTTTGTAACTATAACATCCATATCTTCGATTACATAAAAAGCCGAGTAATTATCTATCACTAATTGCCGCAATCCCATAATCCGTTCCGGCTCGGACTCTATAAGCTTTACTCTTTCAGGAAAAACATACAACCCTTCAATAGCTTCTGCAATCCGATTATATTGTCCCATTGCATTTTCCGGTGCTTGAAGTTGTATGGCAATATAGTTATAGATTTCTTCCATATCAGCCAACGCCTTATCAGTAATTCGTACTACATATCGCTCCATACTTAATGGCTCTCCCTAAACCTCTTGAATGCTGAAGCTGCATTCTGTACCTTGCCAGCTCGCAAGTCATCATAACCTTCTTGCAATTTTGTATGGATTTCCTCTGCTGTCATCAGATCCGCATTAAGTACAGAAGGCGCATTAGGCAAAGCTACTGCAAATGGTATTCCTCCCGTCAGAGATATTTGGTTAAGATATATATCAATAGCTGTTGACATAGGAATACCTAATCTTGTTAATACATCTTCCGCTCGTTGTTTTACAGCAGGGTTTACTCTTAAATTTAATGTTGCTGTCTTTTCCATCTAAACTCATCTCCTTTCACTTTATTGTAACGCATTTGTCGTTACTTATCAAGTCATGTTTTGCTCTTTTTAACTTAAATATTCATTTCTATTGGCAGCAATTTACCACCTATATTTTTTATAAATAATAAGAGATTATAAATATGGCAGGCAATCCCATGGACTCCCTGCCATATAAAATAAATAATACACCCTTGTAGTAAGTATAAAGGGCGAGATAATCGCTCCCCAAAAATGTAGTTACTTTTCGCTATACTGATACTTTTTTAATTTCTTACCTGTAAGGATACAAATTATACTTCCACTTACCCCAAGTATAAACATCATAAGTGCCGCGCCGGAACCTTTTCCTGTACCAAAAAGTGTTTTTAAAATTGATAAATCGCCATACGTGACCATAAGTGGTTCGCATATATTATCTACCATAAAACCACCCAAAAACAATCCAATGGGGATAGTAAAAAACTGAAGCGTATTACGGCACGCATAAACACGTCCCTGCAATTCTACCGGGATAACGCTCCTAAGAATCACATCCAAATTAGCGCTCATAACAGGTACAAGAATCCAACCAATGATCTGCCCAATGCACCATAATACCGGTTCTCTGCAAAAAGCCAATAAAAAGTTTTCAGTCCCTAACGAAAACAGCATTGTCAAATAAATGACTTTAACCCTATCCTTTGGCTTAGGTAAAGCTGAAACAATCAGACTGCCAATAATCATAGCCACCCCGGAACAAGAAGTAACAATTCCAAGAACAGACTGACCGCCTTTGGGATTGGGAAGTACATAACCCGGTAATGTTGCATCAAAAGCGGATGCCACCAGATTCACGCCTGCCATAAATAATATCAGCGTCATAATCATTGGATTGTCTTTCAAAAATCCAATTCCCTCTTTAGCAAGAACAAGTACACTTTCTTTTCGTTCACGATTGCTTTCCGGAATACGAATGAAAAACTGCAATGCTATAAATGCGACTATAAAGCTGCCGATATCTACTGCTATCACACCATTAAGTCCTATAAAAGAATACAGTGCTGTTGCAATCAGAGGATTTAATGTGGATATCAGCGACCTTGACAAAGAACGAAGACCACTTGTCTTCTGATAATACTTTTCGGGAATGATAAGCGTCATAGCAACTTCTGACGCCGGTTGCTGCACTGTATTCATTAATCCTGAAATCGCATTTAAGATATACAAATGCCATGCCATCAAACGATTTGTACTAAATAATCCCGATACTACTATGGTACAAAGCGCTGCAAGCACATCGCAAACAAGCATTGTATGCTTTTTATCAAATCTGTCTGTCAATGCTCCGGCAAATATACTCATTAACACATATGGCGCATAAGAGCATATAGTGAGTGCTGCAGTGCTTAATGAAGAACCAGTCTTCTCATACAGCCATAAAGTTAGTGCAAATGCCGTGATACTGCTGCCAAGTTGAGATACGCTCTGGGTACTCCAAAGAATCAAAAAATCTTTCAGCTCGTATAATTCCATTTTCTTTATATTATTCATTTCTTTGCTCCTTTTCCTATCAATTATTTCTCGAAACAGAAGCAAAGCCTGAGGATATCAGCCTAATGCTATTCCTCCATGCAGTCTCCTCAGACTCTGCATGGAGCTGCTGCAATACAAAGTATCATTTTTCTCATCATTCAACCTTTCCTTTCGCTATCCAACCAACTCATCCAACACTTCTATAATCTTTTCCTTCTCGCCGCTACCATTAGTCATAAATCTCAACAGCGGAATTTCATACAGTTCCATTATGTGATTTTTTAGCAAATCTCTTGAAGCCTGTGCCGTATCCTTTTTATGGTATTCATATCCATCAACTTCAATCGCTAACACAGGCTTTTTACTGATTCTGTTATAAATCAGAAAATCCAAATGCGTTGCGGGATTCATTGCATACTGGCACTCCTGCTCATTCAATAGTTCCGAATTTTTAATCAACATATTCAATGGAAAATGGCAAACAACATCCAAACTCGAATATTTGTTATTGGCGATAATTTCTTCTAGTAATGAATACATCAAATTCTCCGAATCATATTCTGATATCTTTTTATGCTTTTGCAAGTGTGCAATTCTTTCCTCGGTATACTGCTTATAAAGGTAATCAAAAATCGAATAAATCTTACTCTCAACAACCTCAAAATTATTATATTGAATGTAATCTATCAAATCTGTTATATTGCGTTCTTTCGATTGCTCATTTCCAGTTACAACCAGCATCAATTTCTTTTTCGCCCTGGAAACGGCAACATTGATTAAATATGGATCATCTGCGAAATCGGATATCTCATCATCTACAGTAGATATAATAATATTATCTTTCTCCCTGCCCTGAAACTTATGTACTGTAGCAGCATCAATATCTGTTATCTCTCTGCTCAACGCTTCCACCTGATTTTTATAAGGCGCAATAATACCGGTCTCTTCCGGATTAGAAACATATTTAGGTATAATCTCATTTTTAATAACATCTATCTGACGTTGACTATAGTGGTTGCGTTCATGATTTCCTGCAACTGTTTTTACCACCGATAAGACATCATCTTCCCCATTATCTTTTGTCATTATAATCAATTCACCACGGTAAAATTTCTGGTTGCAAAAATTAATTATTTTAGGGTGGCATCTATAATGTTCACGCAATAATGTTTGTGTTACATTTGGCATAACATCCAAAATGGATTGCAGAAAGCTCTTTGTGTACCGATATCCTTCATTCACATTAAAAGTGTCAAATATAGCCGTTGCTTTGGCTTTTATATCATCTGTAACAACATTAGGAAGCTGCTTTGTATCTCCTACAATCACAACATTCCTTGCACAGGAAAGTGCCAATGCCCCAGTTGCAATATCTACCTGTGATGCCTCATCCATGATAAGATAATCATACACCACATCTGAATTCAGGCTATTTCTTGAGGAAAATGTTGTACTTAATATAACCGGATACTCCGCCAAAACATCATACGGCTCCTTCCACAAATCGTCTTCACTAAATATTTTTCGGCTATTGTTTCCTTCATATTTTCTTGCCAGCTTGTCTTTTAACACAATCATTGACTGATTGCATAAACTATCAAGCAAATCCTTATTAACACTGTTTAGATACTTCTCAATATCTATAATCTCCGCAGACAGTTCCGACTGCTTTGCACGATAATACATAGCTTGAAATGTTGTTACTATCTTTGAAATATGCTGCCTATAGAAATTCCGATCTGCTACTCCATATTTTAAAAAGCCTTTTATCTTAAACCAGAATCCTATTTCCCTTTTCTCTTCTGAAATTAACTGACACTCCTGCCACAATTCCATCCACTGCTTTGACGATAGTTTTTTTCTAAACTTTATATTGTCTGTATTAACATCGGATTCTTCAACATATTGATTGAAATATTCCTGTTCTGTAACCAGCTGTGAAAGTTCCTGCCTTAAATATGCCAGTTTCTCTTGCTTGTCAAAAACCGTTTTTAGCTGACTGGATTGTTCTGCTATTCTCTTCTGCAAATCATCAGGATTTTCATCTGTTTTCCAAAGCGAAAAATCCGGATAATTTGCATCCTGATGCTCAACAAATATTTTCTTGTTCTTAGAACTTCCTAATGCTGCAACAACAAAACCCAAATTATACTTAGGCGAAGATAATTTTTCATATACATTTTCTGTTGCCGAATTATTGTTGGATACTATCTGTACTGTTTTCCCTTGTAGCACTATATTGGCAATAATATTTAATATCGTCTGTGTCTTGCCTGTTCCGGGAGGCCCTTGTATAACACTTATCTGATTCTCCATGGCATTTTTCACAGCCTTATACTGACTGTTATTGCATCCAAAAGGAAAAAGTGGAATATATTCGCGTCCCCTTTTACTAACTTGTACAGAAGACGGATTCAGATACTTAGCTAATGCTACATCGCTGCCTACAAAAGAGATTTTGTCAAACCTCTTAGACAATAGTTTTTCGCCAGTCTCTTCATTCTTAATATCACTCAAACCAGCGATTTGCTTTATGTATTCAAATACATTTGCTGACTGACTTTCACTAAGGCAGGATTCAACAATATGTAAATCACTCTGGCGATAATCTCTTTCACTACCATCACCAAAACAAATATGCCAGTAAGACTCGCATCCACTTCTAAACACATATATTGCCCTTATATCAAAAAACTCCCGTCCTTCTTTGCTAATACGATACATATTGGGGTTTAAGACTTCCGGTTCCGTTAATTTTTCCACATTCAAATATGCATATGAGTATGTTTTTCCGTTATTGAATTTCACAACCCATTTCTGGGAATCACTATTGCATTTACATGACATTACTTCAGATGTTTTTATTTCACCCTTGATAATGACCATATAATATCTTGTATTCATCCAATCCTTACTCCTTATTATTTCATGCTCATTTTCTGTCGCTCCATTTCATCTTCCATCTTCACAAATTGATATTTTACATATCAATCCACTGGATAAATGCTGTCTTATCTGTACTGTTATACCCGGCATTTCGATAGAAATTTAATGTACTTTGTTCCTTTGACCCCGTAAGCAGCATCGTCTTATAGCAATGATTTTCTTCTGCAATCCGTTTTGCAAAATTCAGGCAGGCAGTTGCATGACCTCTCTTTCGATAATCTCCATGCGTCACTACATTTTCTACAAATGCATACGGACGAACATTTCTTGTGAGATTAGGAATAATCACACATACGCAGGATGCCACTATTTTACCATCTGTTTCACAGACAATCAAATGATGATTGATATCATTTATAATATTATCCCATGTATTTCGCAAATGTTCTGTATCTTCCGGAACATTTTCATCATGTAGATACAGATATAACTGCAATATTTCATCTAAATCATTTCTATTTGCTTCTCTAATTCATTGTTATTTTCCGTCCAATCTGCATTTTATAATTCCACTAAAGTCTTGTCAAAATTCTTTCTTATACCTCACATTTCCTTTTTCGATGTAAGCTCTGTCACCCTTGAACTCAGCTAGTAGACTATGTTAGCAAATTTATCATTCAGGAGGAAATTATTCGTGCCCCTACAAATGCACCTTAAAAGACAGAAGAACTACTCGTTGGCGGGCAAAATTCTATGTAATGGATTGGACCGGAGCGAAAAAGCAGTTATGTAAAAGGGGATTCAAAACCCAGCGGGAAGCTAAAGAGTTTGAACATTCATTTCTGGATCTGCAAAACAGTACCAGCGACATCCTCTTTTCCTCCCTAGTTGAAAACTATCTGGAGGATATGTCCACCGTCTGAAGCCTACTACAATGGAAAACATAGCGTTTCATCACAAAAGGGAAGCTGCTCCCCTACTTCAAGAATCTGAAGGTATGTGATATTGATACCGCCAAAGTCCGAAGATGGCAGAACGAGCTAATATCCTATCGGGATGAAGGGAGAAACCCGTTTTCTCAGATATATCTAAAAATCGTTAATAATCTAGCTGTCCGTCATTATGAATTATGCCGTAATCCACTACCGACTCTCTGCCAACCCATGCCGGGCCACTGGCAGTATGGGGAAGAGCCGGGCAAAAGAAATGAATATATGGACTCAGAAGCAGTATAAGCAGTTTTCCAAAGTCATACAGAAATCCTCTGTGAAGCTGGCCTTTGATGTGTTGTTTTATACCGGGATGCGGTCTGGGGAGCTGCTGGCTCTTACTCCTGCAGATATCTTCCCTTCAAAGCGGATTGATATCAATAAAAACTATGCAAAGGTAAATGGAGAGGAATTATTTCTGGAGCCAAAGATACCAAAAGCCAGGCGTTGCATATCCATACCGGATTTCTTATATGATGATGTCCAGGAGTATTTATCAAAGCTCTATGGGATTGAAAAGGGGGATCGGATATTCTATTTCACGAAATCTGCCCTGGATAAGGAAATAAAGAGGATCGCCGCAAAGGTAGGGCTGCCAATTATAAGAGTCCACGATCTGAGGCACTCCCACGCCAGTATGCTGATTGACCCATTGGAGCTTGCAGACCGGCTGAGGCATGAATCCGTGAAGACCACGCTGGACACCTATTCCCATCTTTACCCGGACAAGGATTAGCAGCTGGCGAACCGGCTCAACCAGTTTCGGAGAGCGGTGCCGCCGGCAGAAGAATTCTCTTGAACTTTCTGCTGCTTTATGCTATCCTTTAACTAAAGAAGAACGCCTGCTCCAACAGACGCCCTTCAGGAGCCCCACTCCAAAGGTGGAGTTTCCCAAGCAAAGGCAGTTACCTCTCAGTGAGAGGTGCCCATCCTGGTGCTAACAGGGTGGGCATTATTTTTTTCGCTTGTGGTCCTTGTCTCTGTCGAGAAAGGCAAGCAACGCTATAACAAAGCTACCGAAAGCGATCAGCAAGCCGATCACCCCTATGAATATCAAAATGATATCTGCAGCTGTCATTGGCGCCACCTCCCTTCCTATGTATTCCGGTAAGCCGGTCATTGGCTCGGAAGGCTACCACCCCTGTCATGGGTTCCATGAATGGATTCTACCACAATATGACAGGGATTTCAACTGCATCTATTTTTGAGTAGGAAAAGTAACAGGTTCTATTTTCGACATCATATTAACATCACAGAAATATAAAAACGGCTGGAAACCCTTGATTTTACTAGGTTTCCAGCCCAAATGTCCCTTATTCGAACTCGGCGTGTTCTTTGTTGTTCTTAACTATATTTGCTTAAGTTTTATGCAAATATACGCCTGTATTTACATCAATTACATCATTTATTAGTTCTTGCTGATTTTCTGTTGCCAAATTGTTGCCATCTTTACTTATCTCTATAATGAGAACCGCATTGAACAATCTTTATCACATTATCTTCTATTCGATAAACAATACGATTTGCATCGTCTATCCGTCGGCTCCAATAGAATGCCAGATCACCACTTAATCTTTCCGGCTTTCCGATTCCTTCGTATCCATTCCGGTCAATATCCTTCAATAGTTGGAGAATACGTTTTAATGTCTTTTTATCTTGTTTTGTCCAGTATTCAAAATCTTCCCACGCCGCATCTGACCATGCCTTAATCATCAAAGTCCACCTCGTGCACCGTACCACCGGTAGCTTCCATTTGAGCTACAGACTCCTTAAGTCTGGTCATATTTTCCTGTGAATAAAATGGATCAACAGATACTTCAAACGGTATGCGCTTCTCTCTGCCTAATTTTTTTAAATAAATATTTATAGCTGTTGATAAAGACATACCAATATCAGCACAAGCCTGTTCTGCCATTTTTTTTACATCATCCTCTATACGCAAACTGATTTGAGCCATTATATCACCTCATCTTTCTTGATGTTACTAATATATCACGTGCCGAAGCATTTGTAAAGCATTTTGATATATATATGCTTGTTTCTTTGCTGTCTTTTCTACAATCATTTATAAAAATATATAGTTATACTGGCAACAATCCGCTATGTTAATTTCTCTAAAATAATAGATTGTAAATATAGCAGGCAATCTCATAGACTGCCTGCCATATAAAATAATCTGTGCAAAAATTTCATCACTCAAATTCAATCGTAGCCGGCGGCTTCGGAGTCATATCATAGCACACCCGGTTCACATTCTCCACTTCAGCCAAAATACGCTCTGTAATCTTCTGAAGAATATCCCAATCCACTTTTTCGATGGTAGCGCTCATAGCATCAATGGTATTGATAGCGCGGATGATTACCATATACTCAAAAGTTCTTGCGTTGTTTCGGACACCAACGGACTTAAAGTCTGGTACAACGGTGAAATACTGCCATACCTTCTTGTCCAGGCCAGCTTTCTCAAACTCTTCCCGCAGAATGGCATCTGCCTCTCTTACTGCGGTAAGGCGTTCTCTGGTAATAGCGCCTAAGCAACGGACGCCAAGGCCGGGGCCGGGGAAAGGCTGGCGGTAAACCATTTTGTGAGGAAGGCCAAGTTCTACGCCGCAGGCGCGGACTTCGTCTTTAAACAGCTGCTTTAACGGCTCTACCAAATCAAACTGCAGGTCTTCCGGCAGTCCGCCTACATTGTGATGGGATTTTACCGTCTTGGCAGTCTTTGTACCGCTCTCAATGATGTCGGGATAGATGGTTCCCTGGCCTAAAAATTCAATGCCGTCCAGCTTTCTGGCTTCTTCTTCAAATACTCGGATAAACTCACTGCCAATAATCTTTCTCTTCTGTTCCGGATCTGCTACATTCTCCAGCTTGGTTAAGAAGCGCTCCGTAGCGTCTACGTAAATTAAGTTGGCGTGAAGCTGGTTTCTGAATACTTCTATTACGCTCTCAGACTCGTTCTTTCTCATAAGGCCGTGGTTTACATGGACACAAACCAGCTGGTCGCCGATAGCCTTTAATAGCAGCGCTGCCACCACAGAGGAATCCACGCCGCCGGAAAGGGCAAGAAGCACCTTTTTATCTCCTACCTGGCGCTTGATTAATTCAATCTGATCCTCAATAAAATTCTTCATATTCCAGTTGGGATCTGCCTGGCAGGTATGGAATACAAACTGACGCAGGGTTTTCTCATCCGGAAGCTTGTCTAGCTTTTCATCGCACTTTGCTGTGGGGTGATCAACTGCCATCATGGGGATGCCGCAGTCGTACAGTTCCGGGCAGATTTCTACAGAAACGCCGTTTACCACGCGATTCTCGCCGCCGTTTAAAATAATACCTTTTACATTCTCAAGCTTCTTTAGTTCTTCTGCGGTGATGTCATGGGGATGAATCTCGCTGTAAACGCCCATATCTCGGATTTCACGGGCAATTACCGTATTTTCAGTGCTTCCCATGTCCAAAATCACAATCATGTCTTGTTTCATGGCTTTCTCTCCTGATTCTTTTGTTTTCATATAGCTTTTACTCACCTGCACTCAGCAGGCAAAGAGACATCTGTTTCTCTGTCTACTGAGGGTATTATAATATAAATATAAAAAATAGGGAAGAAAAATTTGTCTCAGAGCGAGAAAAAACTTGTTCCTTTTCTTCCACCGTGTTAAAATAGCAGGGATTCCCATTTTACAGAATACATATTGATTTAGGAGGTTCTGTTTATGATTGGCTTTTTAGCAAAACGGTTGATTGCGGATTATGACAATCCGTCTTCCCCCAAAGTCCGCCAGGCTTACGGGATCCTCTGCGGAGCAGTGGGGATTTGTTTTAATCTTCTGCTGTTTGCCGGTAAATTTTTTGCCGGGGTTATCAGCAATTCCATTGCCATTACGGCAGATGCCTTTAACAACCTTTCGGATGCCGGGTCTTCTGTCATTACCCTTATTGGCTTCCACATGGCTGGACAGAAGCCGGATCTGGAGCATCCCTTTGGTCACGGGCGGATCGAGTATGTATCCGGATTGGTGGTGGCCGGAGCAATCCTGATTATGGCTTTTGAGCTGGTAAAGACTTCTCTGGAAAAAATCCTTCATCCCGAGGCAGTGGATTTTCAGCCGGTTTCCCTGATAATTCTGGCGGTTTCCATCGGCGTCAAGCTTTATATGTCCAGCTACAACCGATCCACCGGCAAAAAAATTGACTCCGCCGCCATGAAAGCCACCGCCCTGGACAGTTTAAGCGATGCCTTATCTACCTCAGTAGTCCTTGTGGCTTCCATTATCGGTCATTTTACTTCTCTTAACATTGACGGCTGGTGCGGCATTGCAGTAGGACTTTTTATTTTCTACGCCGGTTACCAGGCCGCAAAGGATACCTTAAATCCCCTTCTGGGCCAGGCCCCGGATCCGGAATTTATCCAGAATATCCGGGACATTACTCTGTCCCATCCGGAAATTTTAGGCATTCATGACATGCTGGTTCATGATTACGGCCCTGGGCGGCAGATGGTTTCCCTTCACTGCGAGGTTTCCGCCTCCGGCGATATTCTCCTGCTTCATGACGCCATCGATAATATTGAGCGGGAGCTTCGCCGTAAGCTTCACTGCGACGCGGTTATCCACATGGATCCCATCCAGGATCGGGATGAAGAAACTGTAAAAATCCATGATGAGGTTCTTCAATTGATCCATCAAATCAATCCGGTTATCACCATGCATGATTTCCGCATGGTAAAAGGAAATACCCACACCAACCTGATTTTTGATGTGGTGGTTCCGGTAGACTATCCCACTCCGCCCAAAGTTCTGACCAAGCAGATCGAGCTGATGGTTCAGGAACAGCATTCGGACTTCTATACCGTGATTACAGTGGATCGGGATTATGCCAGATAATTTTTCCGGCTAAAAGTTTTTCCAGTTAAAATTTTTCCCACCTAAACGTCCTGCCTCTTTTGAGTAATCTCCCCCTGGCGTTTGTAAATGGATCCGCTGTCTACACAGCCCCGGACACTGGACAGAGGGTAAATATTAGACTCTCTGCCAATGACCGTCCCGGGATTTAAAACGGATCCGCAGCCTACTTCTACGTTATCCCCGATCATGGCGCCGAATTTTTTCAGGCCGGTTTCCACATCCCCGTCAGCTCCATGTACCTTTACCAGACATTTGTCGGACTTGACATTGGAGGTAATGGAACCGGCGCCCATATGGACCTTAAAGCCTAAAATAGAATCCCCTACATAATTGTAGTGGGGAACCTGAACCTTATTAAAGAGAATTACATTTTTCAGTTCTGTCGAATTTCCTACCACAGCGCCTTCTCCTACCAGCACCTTTCCTCTGAGAAACGCACAGTGACGGATTTCCGCATTGGGGCCAATCACAGCCGGACCTGTAAGAAAGGCCGTGGGGGCTACTTTTGCCGTCTTGTGAACCCAGACATTCTCCCCTCTTTTATCATACTCTTCTTCTGGAAGAGACGCCCCTAATTTCTCTACATATTCTCCTATTCCGCTAAGAGCTTCCCATGGGTAAGTAAACTGCTTTAAATAGTCCCCGGCCATGGTTTGGCTTAAGTCATACAGATTGGTAATCTTCATATCTTCCTTTTTCATCACATTTTCTCCTTTTTGCCCTGCTTTTCAGGCATTTGCGAAATTCCCTCAGGGCCATTTTTTACTTTTTATAATATAGCGCATCCCGGTCAAAACATTCCCGCAAAGTGTATTGATTCTGCAGTTTCATCACCCCATAGGTCCGGCCGGCCACAAACCGCTCCAGCTTTTCCATATACTCCTCAGAGGTAATGCTCCCTTCCGCCACATAGGTAAGCCCCTTCTCCCAGCTTGCCGTAAGCTCCGGGTTTAAAAGCTGGCGGATGGACGCCCCCACCACATCAAAGATCATTTCTCCCAGCAAAGTAGGGGTGATGACCTGGGTCTTTTTGTTTAATGCCAGATATTTAATATTCATCAGCTTCTTCAAAATTTCCGCCCGGGTAGCGCTGGTTCCGATGCCGCTTCCCTTTATCTGCGCCCGCAGCTCTTCGTCTTCAATTAACTGGCCTGCATTTTCCATGGCCAGGATCATGGAACCGGAGGTGTATCGCTTGGGAGGCGAAGTCTCCCCTTCTTTGATTTCCATGGAAGAAAGCTCCAGCTTCATACCCTTTTTAAGAGTTTTCAAAAATACCAGCAGCTCCGGTGAAACCATATTTGGGGAACCGCTTTTTTCTTTCTCCGGGTTTCCGCTTACCTTCAGATATCCTTCTGATTCCAGAAGCCGGAAATTGGCAAAAAAATGCTCCTGATCCCGCATCAAATCCAGACTGTACTTCTGGTAAACCGCAGGGGGATAAAAAATACTTAAAAACCTTCTGCAGATGACCTGGTAGACCTTTTCTCCCAGACCGTTTAAGGTTTTCAAGGCCCCAAAGCCCTGTCCTGTAGGGATAATGGCATAGTGGTCGGTGATCTGCTTGTCATTGGTATAGCGGGTCTTTCCTATGGTTTTATAAGCGTTTCCGGCCAGAATTTCTTCGGCAAAGGCCGCCATAGGGCCGTAAGACTTTAAGCCCCCCAGATTTCTTCCGATCTCCTTTGCCACTGCGCTGGAAAGGACTCTGGCATCGGTTCTGGGATAGGTCACCAGCTTTTTTTCATACAGTTCCTGAACCAGTTTTAAGGTCTCGTCAGGGCTGATTTTAAACATTTTCGAGCAGTCATTCTGAAGCTCCGCCAGGTTATAGAGAAGAGGCGGATTTTTGGTCTCTTTTTTCTTCTCCATGGCAGAAACCGCTGCTTCCATAGGAGGCGGCCCTGTTAAAAAAGCAATTAATGCTTCTGCGTCCTTTTTTTCCTTAAAGCCGTTTTCCTTATAGAGAGCCGGAGTCTGGAAATATTTGGAGCCTTTCACAGCCTTCCACTCCCCCTCAAAGCTTAAGCTTTTCCTGTCATCCTGGCTCTGTCCGGAAGAAGCAGGCAGAAAGGTTCCTACAACCCTAAAAAACGGGGTCTTTACAAAGTCCCGGATCTCCCGCTCTCTTCTCACAACCATGCCCAAAACGCAGGTCATGACCCGTCCTACTGATACTACAGTATATTTGGATTTTAAAAAGGCCGACAAGGTCTGACCGTACTTTAAGGTCAGCACTCTGGAAAAATTGATCCCCATCAGGTAGTCTTCTTTGGCCCGAAGGTAGGCGGAAGCAGACAGGTTATCGTATTCCGACAGATCTTTTGCTTCCCGGATTCCCCTTAGAATTTCCTCCTCTGTCTGTGAGTCGATCCACACCCGTTTCCTCTGTTTACCCGTTACCCCCGCCATCTGCTCTACCAGGCGGTAGATGTATTCTCCCTCCCTCCCGGAGTCCGTACATACATATATCACGTCCACATCCTGGCGGTTTAACAGACGGCTGACAATCTCAAACTGTTTGGAGACCCCGTCAATTATTTCATATTTAAACTCTTTCGGGAGAAAGGGCAAGGTCTCCAGGCTCCACCGTTTATATTTCATGTCATAGGCCTCCGGATAACTCATGGTTACCAGATGACCCACGCACCAGGTTACAATTACCTTTTCCGATTCAATATAGCCGTCGCCCCGCCGGCCTCCGGCCTTTAGCGCCCCTGCAAATTCCTGGGCAACACTGGGTTTTTCCGCTATAAAGAGGGATTTTCCCATTTCATTCCTCCCTGCTGTTTCTTTTTCGGATTATATTCCGAGATAATCACGGCTCCAAACATCATGGCGCATCCCAGCAAAAGCTTAGCTGTAAGGGGATCTCCCAGAAGGAGCACAGAAAATGTCAGTCCAAATACGGATTCAAAAGACAATAGAATGGATGAGGTGTTTGGCGACAAATACTTCTGCCCTACATTCTGCAGCAGAAATCCGATCATAGTGCTGAAGATACCCAGGTACAAAAGGCCCAGGATCAGGCTGGTATTCAGGATTCCCATATCCATTTTCCCGTCCAGCGCCGGAGCCAGAATCCACCCTAACACCGCAGAAGTAATCATCTGCATGGTTGTAAGCCGTACCGGGCTGTGTTCTTCTGTGTACCGGTCAATAAATACAATATGTACGGCAAAGAAAATCCCGCAGATCAGCGTAAGAAAGTCTCCCAGATTAATACCCATATCTCCTTCCAGAGACAAAAGGGCCAGTCCAATTACCGCCAGCACTGCTGCCACAAGATTTCTCCCTGACGGTCTCTTCCGGTTAAAAGCCCAATGGAGAAAGGGGACAATGATCACATACAAGGTGGTAATAAAGGCATTTTTGCTGGCTGTGGTATATTTCAGTCCATAGGTCTGGAATACGTAGCTGGTAAACAAAAAGATTCCCAAAATCGCGCCGTATTGGATGTCCTTTCTGCTCATTCCCTTGTTCTGGGGCCAGAAAACCGCCAGCATGCAGACGGCGGCAACCGTAAAGCGCAGGGCTAACAAGTAGCAGGGGGGAATCAGATCTACAGAATTTTTCATTACAACAAATGAACTCCCCCAAATAATGGTGGTGAGAATCAAACCTGCTCCGGCCAGTATTTTTCTTGTATTTCCCTTGTTGATACTCATCATGTCCTCCAAATTTTCGTAAGTCAGATACCCCGCAGCTTTTGCTGCGGGGTATCGATATCCGTAATTATTCCGTCAGGAATTTATAAACCGTGGTGGTATCGTACTCTTCCCCTGCCTTTAAAACAGGAGAAGGGAACTGAGGCTTATTCACTGCATCCGGGAAATACTGGGTCTCAAAGCAGTAGGCCTGACGGGGGCCGTAAACGGCTCCGCCTTTTCCTGGCACATCTCCCTTTAAGCCGTTGGCAGTATAAAACTGCAACCCCGGAAGGTCGGTGTAAACCTCCATAACGCGGCCGGATTTATGATCCACAGCCTTGGCACAGAGAGAAAGCTCCCCTGCCGGATGGTTTAATACCCAGTTGTGGTCAAACCCCTTTCCCTGCACCACTGCCGGGAAATCGGAATCAATATCCTGTCCAATAGGCTTTAGCGAGGTAAAATCCATGGCAGTGCCAGCCACCGGATCTAGCACTCCTGTGGGAATAGAACCTGCATCTGCGGGAGTATAGTAGTCCGCATCAATCCACACTTCCTGATCCAGGATATCCTTGCAGTCATGCCCGGCCAGATTAAAGTAGCTGTGATTGGTAAAGTTGGCTATGGTATCTGCATCCGCGGTCATACGGTAGCGGATCATCAGGCTGTCATCCTCCGTTAAGGTGTAGGTGATAGCAATATCCGCATTGCCCGGATACCCCTGATCTCCGTCAGGGCTGAATAAGGAAAAAGTAACCCGGCTTCCCAGGGCGGTCTCCTCCTCCACTGCGTCCCAGATCCGGTTGTGGTATAAATCCGGCGCGCTGTGAAGGTTATTGACCCCAGAGCTGTTTTTAAACAATTCATAGGTTTTGCCGTTTAAGGTAAACCTGGCCCCGCCGATACGGTTAGCATTGCGGCCGATAGGCGCGCCTAAGTGAGGCGGATTCTTTAAGTTGTTTTCCAGGGTGTCATACCCCAGCACCACATCTCCAAAATTCCCCTCCTTATCCTTTACCAGCATGGTAATCCACAAAGCTCCCAGCGTAAGAAAGCTTGCGGATGTGCCGTTTCCGTTGGTTAAGGTGTAGCAGTCCACTGGCTGCCCGTCCGGCATGGTTCCATAGAATTTCTTTGTCACTGCCATTTGTAATACCCCCTTGCTTTTATGTACTTCATTGGTAACAGTTACATCTATTTTGCTTCAATGTACCCCTTTGCAGTTAACAGCTCCGCACAGAGAACCGCTCCCCCTGCAGCGCCTCTTACGGTATTGTGGGACAGTCCTACAAACTTGTAATCGTAAACAGTGTCCTCTCTCAAACGTCCTACAGAAACGCCCATTCCGTTTTCATAGTCCACATCCTCTGTAACCTGAGGGCGGTTGTCCTCTTCCAGATACTGCATGAACTGCTTCGGCGCGCTGGGAAGGTTAAGCTCCTGAGGGATTCCCCGAAAGCTTCTGATCTTCTCAATAAGCTGTTCCTTAGAAGGTTTCTTTCTGAATTTTACAAATACAGCGGCAGTATGGCCGTTTAACACGGGAACCCGGATACACTGGCAGGTAATCACCGGTTCCTGGGCCTTTACAATGACGCCGTCCTCAATCTTACCCCAGATCCGCAGGGGTTCCTGCTCGCTCTTTTCTTCCTCGCCGCCGATATAGGGGATAATGTTTCCTACCATCTCCGGCCAGTCCTTAAAGGTCTTTCCTGCGCCGGAAATAGCCTGATAGGTGGTGGCCACTACCTCATAAGGCTCAAACTCCTTCCATGCAGTAAGCACAGGAGCATAGCTCTGAATGGAACAATTGGGTTTTACTGCGATAAATCCCCGCCTGGTTCCCAGTCTCTTCTTCTGGAATTCAATCACGTCAAAGTGTTCCGGATTCAGCTCCGGCACTACCATGGGAACATCCGGAGTCCATCTGTGGGCGCTGTTATTGGATACAACCGGAACTTCTGCCCTGGCATACTCTTCCTCAATGGCTTTGATCTCGTCCTTGGACATGTTTACAGCGCTAAAAACAAAATCAACGCCTGCCGCCACCTCTTCTACCTGGGCAACGTTCTTTACTACCAGTTTCTTTACTGCCTCCGGCATAGGAGTATCCATCTTCCAGTTTTCTCCCACTGCCTCTTCGTAAGTCTTTCCTGCAGAACGGGCGCTGGCAGCCACAGTAACAACCTCATACCAGGGATGATTCTCTAATAAGGAAATAAATCTCTGGCCTACCATACCAGTGGCGCCTAATATACCGACTTTTAGCTTCTTTTCCATAACTTATCTCTCCTCATGTATTGGTTTCCTTACATGGATTTTATCCTATACCAAACTTCAGAAAAATGCAAGAAATATTTTTCTCCTGACTGTTCAAATTCCCCGTTCTATGGACATCCGATACTTCTTGCCTCTTACTCCTCAGGCCGGATATCACCTCATTCAAATTTTACAGCCGCACCTTGCTTCCTTTTCCATCCCTCTTGGCCACTTTCAAGCGGTTTAAGTGAACTTCCTTTTCCTTATAGAGAACCACCGGATTCTCCCCAATCAGGTAAAGCTGCTCTAATTCCTCTCCGGCCGCCAGTTTCATTCCTCTCACGCCTTTGGAGTTTTTCTTCATAACCGAAATCTCTTCCAGTAAAAATCTTAAGAAAATGCCATTGCTGGTTTGAAGAACCACGTCTGTCTGGCCCTCTGCGGGAACCACTGTCGCGATCTTGTCCTCATCCTGAAGCTTTGTGGAGGCCACCAGCCGGTTATTGGTCTCAAATTCTTCGGCGGGCACCTGTTTTACCATGCCCATGCGGGTGGCGAAAATCAACATTTTCCCCTTCATGGCGGCGGTGCAGGTTAAGTAAACCACTACCTCCTTTGCACCGTCAAATTTACAGAGATTGTCTATCGGGGTTCCCTTATCCTTCAGTTTCCCTGCCGGGATATCCGAAACCTTAATCTGGTGCAGGTTTCCGGTGTCGGTAAAGATACAAATCTTATCATCTGTCTGGCAGGGAGTTCTATAAGTGTTTTCCGAATCCACAGTCTCCCGGTTTTTCTCATAAACCGGCTTATCCAAAAGCTTACAATAGCCGAACCTGTCCATGACAAAGACTACTTCTCTTACCTGAACCGGCTCCTCCACATAGACGGCCTCTTTGCCGTCCTCAATAAGGGTGCGGCGGGGAAGAGAAAACTCCTCTTTAATGCGATCCAGATCCCCTTTAATAACCTGAGCCATTTTCTCCCTGCTATTTAAAATGGAAGTATATTCTTTGATTTTCCGCAAAGTCTCCCGGTGCTCCTTTTCCAGGGCCAGAATCTCCAGGCCAATTAGCTTGTAAAGCCGCATCTCCAAAATGGCGGAAGCCTGACGCTCTGTAAATCGAAGCTTTTTCGCATCCTCCTCAAAGCCCGGGGTTTTAAACGTAATCTTAGAAATGTCCCCTTCCATCAAACATGCCTTGGCATCTTTTAAATTCTTGGAACCCCGCAGTATGGCGATAATCAGGTCTATTACATCACACGCCTTGATTAATCCTTCCTGAACCTCTTTTTTATCTAATTCTTTCTGAAGAAGAACATTATATTTCTTATTGGCAGTCTGGTATTGGAAATCCAAAAAATTCTTTAAAATCCCTCTCAGGCTTAAGGTCTCAGGCCTTCCCCCGGCAATTGCCAGCATATTGACGCCAAGGGTATCCTCCAGTTTGGTCTTTTTATAGAGGATATTCCGGATTTTTTCAATATCCGCGTCCTTTTTCAGCTCTAATACAATTCGGATTCCCTCCTTATTAGATTGGTTGGAAATATCCACCACGTCCGGCAGCTTTTTGCTCTCCACCAGCTCTGCAATATCTGTAAGGAATTTGTTGATTCCGGCGCCAATCATGGTGTAAGGGATCTGGGTAATCACCAGCTTGTCTTTGTCGGCCCGCCGTTTGCCAAGCTCCACCTCCAGCTTTCCCCGAAGTTTGATTTTTCCCGCCCCGGTTTCATAGATGGCGGGAAGATCCTTTTTATTGGCGATAATTCCTCCTGTGGGAAAATCCGGACCGGGCATCAGCTCCATCATTTTCTCTGTGGAAATCTCCGGATCGTCAATATAAGCTTTTACCAGATCCACCACTTCCCCCAGGTTATGGGGCGGGATGCTGGTGCTCATGCCTACGGCAATTCCTTCTGAGCCGTTAATCAGCAGATTGGGCACCCGAACCGGCAGCACTTCCGGCTCCTTTTCCGTCTCGTCATAATTAGGGACAAATTCTACGGTCTTGTCCAGATCTTTTAAATATACTTCCTCGGCAAATTTTTTCAGGCGAGCCTCGGTATAACGCATGGCAGCCGCCCCGTCTCCCTCAATAGAGCCAAAATTGCCGTGGCCGTCTACCAAGGGCATCCCCTTTTTAAATTCCTGGGACAAAACGACCAGGGTTTCATAGATAGAACTGTCGCCGTGAGGATGGTATTTACCCATGGTATCGCCTACAATACGGGCCGACTTTCTGTGGGGCTTATCGTGGTTTAAGCGAAGCTCGCTCATGTCATAGAGAACCCGGCGCTGAACCGGCTTTAAGCCGTCTCTGGCATCCGGAATGGCCCTGGCCGTAATGACGCTCATGGAATAATTCATGTAGCTTCTCTGCATTTCCTCTGAATATTCGGTTTTTATAATTTTCTCAGCCATGGTACACCCCCTTATGCATCAATTTCCGCTTCATCCGCGTGTTCATAGATAAACCGGCGTCTGGGCGGCACATCGCTGCCCATCAGCATTTCCGTAATCTCCGAAGCCATGCGGGCGTCTTCAATTTCCACCTGCTTCAACACTCTTCTCTCCGGATCCAGGGTGGTCTCCCAAAGCTGATCCGGATCCATCTCTCCAAGGCCTTTATACCTCTGTAAGGTAAACTCTCCTGTGTGGGTTTTCCGGTAGCGTTCCAAGTCCTTTTCGTCATACAGGTATTGCTCTTCTCCCCGCTTTGGTATCACCTTAAACAGAGGCGGCATGGCAATGTAGACATGTCCGTTGTAGATTAATTCCGGCATAAACCGATATAAAAAAGTCAGGAGCAAGGTGTCAATATGGCTTCCGTCCACATCCGCATCCGTCATCAGAATAATTTTGTGGTAGCGCAGCCTGTTTATATCAAAATCATTTCCGTATCCTTCCGAAAAACCGCAGCCAAAAGAGTTGATCATAGTCTTGATCTCCGCATTGGCCAGAACCTTGTCCATAGAAGCCTTTTCCACATTTAAAATCTTTCCCCGAATAGGAAGAATGGCCTGAAACTGCCGGTCTCTGGCTGTCTTTGCCGATCCTCCCGCAGAATCTCCCTCTACAATAAAAATCTCACATTTTGCCGGATCTCTGCTTTCACAGTTTGCCAGCTTTCCGTTGCTGTCAAAGGAAAACTTGGACTTGGTCAGCATGTTGGTCTTGGCTTTTTCCTCTGCCCGGCGGATTTTGGCTGACTTTTCCGCACAGGCGATAACAGACTTTAAAGTCTCCAGATTCCGGTCAAAATACCGCTCCAGCTCCTCTCCGGCCACGGTAAATACCGCCTTGGTAGCATCTGCGCTGGCAAGCTTTGTCTTGGTCTGGCCTTCAAAAATCGGATCCGGATGCTTTACCGCAATTACTGCCGTCATACCATTTCTGGTATCTGCTCCCGTAAAGTTGGAATCCTTTTCCTTTAAAATACCCAGCTCCTTGGCATAAGTATTAATCAGAGCGGTAAATTTGGTCTTAAATCCCACCAGATGGGTTCCGCCCTCCTGAGTAAAAATGTTGTTGCAAAAGCCTAAAATATTTTCCTCAAAGGCATCTACAAACTGAATGGCTACTTCCACCTCTACCTGATCCACAGAGCCTTTCAAATAAATGGGATCGTGAACCGGTTCTTTCCCCGAATTCAAAGCTTTGACATAGGCGGCAATTCCTTCCGGCTCTGAGTAAGAGATCCGCTCTTCCTCCCCTGGCCGCTTATTTTCATAGTTGAGAGTAAGGCCCGGATTCAGATAAGCAGTCTCGTGGAGACGGCTTTTGATCCATTCCGCCTTAAACCGGGTTTTTTCAAAGATTTCCGGATCCGGCAGAAAATTAATCTCCGTTCCCGTCTCCCTGGTCTTTCCCAAGGTGGGAAGCAGGCCGTTTACCAATTCTACCACCGGAACGCCTCTCTCATAGCCGTCATGGTGAATGTAGCCATTCTGATAAATCTTTACATCCATTCTCTCCGAAAGGGCGCTTACCACAGAGGAGCCTACGCCATGAAGGCCGCCGCTGGTTTTATATGCGTTATTGTCAAATTTTCCGCCGGCGTGAAGAGTGGAAAATACCACTCTGGCTGCGGAAATCCCTTTTTTATGTAATCCCACCGGGACACCCCGGCCGTTATCCTTTACTGTACAGGAGCCATCGGCCTCCAATGTCACCCATACCTGGCTGCATACTCCCGCCAGATGCTCGTCTACCGCATTGTCCACGATCTCATAAACCAAGTGATTTAACCCCTTGGTCCCCACGCCGCCAATGTACATACCCGGCCGCTTTCTTACCGCTTCCAGGCCTTCTAAGACGGTGATACTGTCCGCATTATACTGTGTACTAGCCATGTTACTCCTCCATATCTTGTGAAATCCTTACCCATTATACACACAAAGGGCGGGATTTGGCAAGGGATTTCTTACCCCGGGCAGGCAAAGAAAAATGCGCCGCGGCAGCCATAAACAAAACTGCCTCAGCGCATTTTTATGTTTAAAACCTCTATGGAATTAGAAAAGCACGCCTTCCTCGTCTGCAAATCTTCCGTTAGGAGTGATCTGGTCTACATACATGACGCCTCTGGTGCTGTCCGGCTCAAACTCAAAGAAATACCAGTCCCCGCCGATCTTCTGCCAGCCGATAAGCATATGGCCGTCCTGCTCAAAGTAATAGTCTGCTTCGTCGATCTTCTGCCAGCCTTTTACCCGATATCCATCGCCGTCTAAATAATACCAGCTGCCATAATTGATCTGTAACCATACATTGCTTAAATAGGTTCCGTCCTCCAGTATATATCTGGTGCCGTGACTGTCACTCTCCCAGTGTGCCGCAACCGGTTTTGCCTCTAAAGGCTCTGTCTCCTGGACAGGCTTCCTGGCGTCAATGTAGAATACTTTCGGCTCTTCTGCCTCTTCCTCTGCCCCAAACACGGTCATGGGAACCAACGCCAGCAGAGCAGATACGGTAAATGCAGCCGTAAGCTTTAAAATACCCCTCGTCTTCATCATAAAACCTCCTGCATTTTTAATATTTCTTTTAAGGTCTATTATGCGCTTTTTGTCGGTTTTTGTCAACCATGGGAATCCTCTCCGACTTTCTTTGAAGCTTTCTGAAGACGCTGGATGTGGACGGTCAGGTACACCATCTCCTCTTCCAGCACTACATAAGGGGTGGTCCGTTCCATATATGCCGCCACCTTTCCGGCACACTCATAGGCATCCATATACTGGATCCGAATCAAATCCATCAGGCTCTTCTCCCAGATCCGGGATTCCTTCTCATGCATAGCCCGCTGTATAAAAAACTTTAAATGGGTCACGAAACGCTCGTAGTCCAGGGACTCCTCTTCAATCTCAATGTTGAAATGATACTTTACAATGTTGAGTACATCCTGAATAATCTTAGTCATAGCCTTGGAGCGCTCCATATCCAAATCCAGCTCGGAGTTTAAGATATGCATGGCAATAAAACCTGCCTCATCCACGGGCATCTCAATACCGGTATAGCGTTTAATGATGGCGATGGCCTCTGTTCCAATCCGGTACTCGTGGTTGTAATAATGCTTAATTTCCCACAGCATGGAGTTGGTCAGCAAAATTCCCTGTCGGATGCGGTTAATGGCAAAGTTTAAATGATCCATCAGGGCGATATAAAGGCTCTCGTCCAGCTCTTTATTTAAAGAAATCTGGGCATAGGATACGATCTCGTTGGTCATATGCATGTACTCGTAAGGAATCTCCCTAGCCAGACGCTGGAAATTTAAAACCTGCTTTTCGTCAAAACGGGTAAACTGCTTTTCCACCCTGGCAGGATCTACCTCATCTCCAATTTTCCGTTTGAACCCGATGCCGTTTCCCATTAAAACCAGCTCATGGTTCTGCTCATCCACTGCTGCAATCACATTATTGTTAATAATCCGCGTTACCTTCATGAAATTCTTCTTTCACAGATCTTCACCGTTGGAGGCGATGACCTTTTTGTACCAGTCAAAGGAAGCTTTTTTGCTTCTCTTTAACGTTCCGTTTCCGTCGTTGTCCTTGTCTACGTAGATAAAACCGTAGCGCTTTTTCATCTCTCCCGTGCTGGCGCTGACCAAATCAATACATCCCCAGGGAGTATATCCCATTAATTCCACGCCGTCCAGATTTACCGCTTCTTCCATAGCCTGAATATGGGCTCTTAAATAGTCGATCCGGTACTGATCATCAATAAACCCGTTTTCATCAGGCGTATCTACTGCCCCCAGGCCGTTCTCCACAATGAACAACGGCTTCTGATACCGATCATAAAGAGCGTTCATGGTAATCCGAAGGCCTAAGGGGTCAATCTGCCATCCCCACTGGGAGGCCTCTAAATAAGGATTTCTCAAAGTAGCAAATGCATTGCCTGAGGTCTGGCCGTATTTTTCCGGTTCCGCGCTGGTAAGTCTGGAAGAATAGTAGGAGAAAGAAATAAAGTCTACCGGGTGGGCGGCAAGAACCTTTTTATCTTCCTCTGTAATTCCAATATCAAAGCCTTCTCTCTCAAAGAACCTTAATGCGTAGGACGGATATTTTCCTCTGGACTGAACGTCAATGAAGAAGAAATTATCCCGGTTCTTCTGGAGAGCTTCCATCTGATCCCTGGGATCGCAGGTATATGCATAATATTGGCCTGCCGCCAGCATACAGCCGATCTTGTTTTCCGGATCGATCTCATGTCCAATACCAGTTGCAATGGCGGATGCCACCAGCTCATGGTGAGCGGCCCGGTACTTGGACTCCTCCTGATTCTCCCCTTCTTCAAAAAGGATGCCTGCCGCCATAAAAGGCAGGTGGAGAATCATGTTTATCTCATTAAAGGTGAGCCAGTATTTTACTTTGCCTTTATAGCGGGTAAACAGCGTCCGGCAGTATTTTACATAAAGATCGATCATCTCCCTGCTCTTCCAGGAACCAAACTTCCTGGTACAGGCCACGGGAGCGTCAAAGTGCACGATGGTAACCAAAGGCTCAATGCCATATTTATGGCACTCATCAAACAATTCCTCGTAAAATTTTAAGCCTTCCTCATTGGGTTCTTCATCAAAACCATTGGGGTAGATTCTGGTCCAGGCAATGGACAGGCGGTAGCACCGAAAACCCATTTCTGCGAACAGTGCAATGTCTTCTTTAAAATGACTGTACATATCAATGGCTTCATGACCAGGATAAAAATATCCCTCTTCGCACTCCAGCATCTTTCTGGTGCCGTTCATTACCGGCCTTCTGTCCGGTCCTGCCGGGATTAAATCTACGTTTGCCAGTCCTCTGCCTCCCTTGTTATAGCCGCCCTCGCACTGGTTGGCGGCAGTTGCGCCGCCCCATAAAAAGCCTTCCGGTAAATGTCCCATATGAAACCTCCTGACTAAATGATTGAAATTAATGGTTCTCCAGCCTTTACATCTTTTCCGGTCTCACCGGATACGTCTACAAATTCCGCAGAATTGGTAATCAGGATGGGGGTGGTTACATCATAACCGGCTTTCTTAATCTCTTCCATGTCAAACTCTACCAACAAATCACCGGTCTTAACAGCAGCCCCTGCCTGAGTCTTAATGTGGAAAAATTTTCCCTCTAATTTAACAGTATCCATACCAATGTGAATCAGCACCTCTGCTTTGTTTGCGCCGGTAATGCCGATGGCATGTCCGGTGGGGAACAATGCGGAAACCACGCCGTCACAGGGAGCGTAAACTTTTCCCTCTGCGGGAACGATTGCAACGCCCTGCCCTAATGCGCCGGAAGAAAATGCCTCGTCCTTTACCTCAGATAAAGGAACTACCCGACCGGTAACCGGAGCCATAACTGTGCCTTCTTCGCCTGCGATGTCAGCCTTATCCATAGCTTTAGGCTCTTCCTTCTTCTCTTCCTTAGGAGCGTCCTCTTTGTAGATCACCATAGTTGCCACAAAGGCAAGAACCATGGTAATTACTACTACAATTGCAATCATTTTAATGTCATATAATACATCGGTTATGCCCAGGGCCGCAATGGACTCTTCGCCGGGAATGAAAGTCGGGAAGCCAAATACTCCCAGACCTCCGGACATATATTTGGTAATTCCCAAAGCGCCTACTAAACCTCCGCCGATTGCAGCAGCCACACAGGAAATATAGAACGGGATCTTTTTCGGAAGGGTAATACCGTAAATAGCCGGCTCGGTAACGCCGCAGATACCGGAGATAAAAGCAGGCAGAGCCAGAGTTTTTAATTTCTTATCCTTTGTCTTCACAAACATTGCCAGTACAACTGCTGTCTGTGCAAAGGATGCCACGAAGTTTGGAACCAGGAACTTATCGTATTTCAGGGTTGAATAATTGTTAAACATAATCGGGATAAGGCCCCAATGTAAACCGAAAATAACCAGGATCTGCCATACAAAAGCAACGATAGCTCCCGCTATAATGGGGCTGATGCTGTAAGCGCTCTGGCAAACCCAGCCGATACCGCTTCCCAGCCAGGACGCAACCGGACCGATTAACAGGAAAGATAACGGTACTGCCACCATCAGAGTTAACAGAGGCACCATAAAACTTTTGATTACGTCCGGAACGTACTTTTTCCAGAAGGCTTCAATCTTGGCAGCAAACCATACCGAGAACACGATAGGAACTACAGAAGAGCCATAACCTGCTGCAGGCCAGATAATGGGAAGTCCAAAAAAGGTCTTGTGAATATCCGTCTGCAGGAATGTACCGGAAAATACGGTCATAATGGTATCGCCGGAAGCCATTGCCGGGAACTTTACCTCCGCATACAGGAAAGCCGCCGCAATCGTCATAGCCGTAAAGTTGCTGAGTTTAAACTTCTGGGCTGCTGAATAGGCAAGCATCATAGGCAGGAAGTAGAAAAAGCCATCGCCGATAGAATACAGAATCATGTAAACACCGGAATCCTTAAAACTATTGCCCAATAAAAATACTGCCAGTCCCAAAAGGCCTTTGATAATACCGGTTGCACACAACAGCGCCAGAATCGGGGTAAATACGCCGGACAGGGTGTCAATAAGCACTTCCACTGGTCCCCGTTTAGAAGCCCCCCCTCCTTCTTCTCCGCCGGAAACGCCGGTAGAGAACTTGCCAATCTCATTTACCACTGCGAACACGTCCGGAACATGGTTTCCAATTACAATCTGATACTGGCCGCCGCTTTGAATAACCGTTACAATCCCATCGGTCTGCTTTAATACATCTGTGTTTGCCTTGCTTTCATCCTTTAAGCGGAAGCGCAGTCTGGTGATACAATGGGTAAGGCTGATTACGTTCCCCTTACCGCCTACGTTTTGAATGATAATCCGAGCTAATCCATCATACTTGCTAGCCATCTCGTTTCCTCCTTTTTTGCCCTGTTTTTTGGGCATCAGGGATGCCCGAAGGGTATTTCCTCCTTTTTTGCCCTGCTTTTTGGGCATCAGGGATGCCCGAAGGGTATTTCCTCCTTTTTCTGCCCTGCTTTTTGGGCATATAGCTTGGTGTCCCGGCGCGTCCTGGCCGGGGCCGCATCCGGTACACAGCAGGCATTCCGTCCTTTTAAGTCTTACCGGAAATCCTGCTTAACAGAACGAAAAAAAGACCCTCTCATACACTGTAATGCCTGATTATATTCTCATATAAAAAGTGCACTTCTCGTATGACCCAGGTCTTGCCTAATAAAAGTAACAATCCACGAAATCAACATGTTTTATTCGTTTGTTCTGGATGTATTCTACAACAAAATTCCTGATTTTTCAATAGGTATTTTATATTTTTTTATTTTCTTTAAAATTTTCTAATTTTCTCCGGCAATCTGCACAATCCATTTTTCTATAAGTTATGGACAGCCTGACAATTCTTTGCTATACTTTACCCAACAATTTTCTTACGAGCCGGCAGATGACGTGCAGCGGCCCGTGCCGATAGAACGAAAGGGAGGAATGAACAATTTATGGAAATGAACAAGGATTTTTTGTGGGGAGGCGCTACGGCGGCCAACCAGTACGAAGGAGGCTATCAGGAAGGAGGACGGGGCCTTTCTGTCAATGATGTGGAAAAAGGTGCCCGCCACGGCGTTCAGCGGGAGATCCATGACCAGATCCATCCGGACGCCTACTACCCCAGTCACGTTGCGGTAGACTTTTACCATCACTACAAAGAGGATATTGCCCTCTTTGCCGAGATGGGATTTAAATGTTTCCGTTTGTCTATCTCCTGGAGCCGGATCTTTCCTAACGGCGACGAGGATACCCCCAATGAGGAAGGCTTAAAATTTTATGACAGGGTATTTGATGAGATGGCCAAATACAATATGGAACCGGTTGTCACCATCAACCACTACGAAATGCCTTTGGGGCTGGTAAAAAAATACGGCGCCTGGAGGGACCGGCGTCTGGTAGACTTTTTCCTGCGTTACTGTGAAGCCATTTTCACCCGTTACAAAGGCAAGGTTCACTACTGGCTGACACACAACGAGATCAATGCCCTTATGCTTTCCTGGCGGCCCTGGCATCAGGCCGGTATTATTTACCAGGATGGGGAGAATAAGTCCCAGACCATGATCAATGCCGCCCATTACCAGCTTTTGGCCAGCGCTAAGGCTGTGATCCTGGGCCACCAGATTGATCCGGAAAATAAGATTGGCTGTATGCTCTTGTATCCCCTGGCCTATGCGGCTACCTGCCGTCCCGGCGATCAGATTCTGGCCATGAAAAAGTTAAATAAGACTTATTATTTTGGCGATGTCCACTGCCGGGGCTACTACACCAATGTTTGTACCTCTATTCAGCGGGATTTAAACGCCTACCCGGCCATGGAACCTGGTGATGAGGAAATTCTCCGGCAGGGCACTGTAGATTTTGTGGCCTTCAGTTACTATTTCTCCGCTGTAGAGGGAGAGAAGGTGGAAACTACAGAAGGCAATCTGGTATCCGGCGGCAAGAATCCCTATCTGCCTGCCACGGACTGGGGCTGGCAAATTGATCCCATGGGCCTTCGCACCTCCTTAAATTACCTTTATGACCGCTATCAGAAACCCCTGTTTATTGTAGAAAACGGGATGGGCGCTGTAGATACTCTGGAAGCAGACGGTTCCATCCAGGACGACTACCGTATCGACTACCTGAGCCGCCATATTAAGGCCATGATAGATGCTGTGGAACAGGATGATGTTCCGGTTATGGGCTATACCCCCTGGGGCTGCATTGATCTGGTCTCCGCCGGGACCGGAGAGATGAAAAAGCGCTACGGATTTATCTATGTGGATAAAGATGACGAGGGCAACGGCACTTTGGAGAGAAAGAGAAAGAAGAGCTTTTATTGGTACAAGGAAGTTATCCGCACTAATGGGGAGTGTCTCAGATAAGTCTTTTAATAGGGATTTGCTCCCGCTGGATTATCATATCTTATCAGAGCAAAATTCGCACAAATCGAACAATTTTGTTGATAAAATTGTTCGATTTGTGTATAATTAACAAGAGAGATTCTCTTTTTAATGCGATAATTATTTGTTCTTCAAGAAAGGGGATAATGATATGTCTATTACTGCAACTGAATTAAAAATTAATCTTGGCAAATATCTTACGCTTGCAGAAACAGAAGATATTTATATTACTCGTAATGGAAAAGTTGTTGCAAAATTGTCCAACCCATATCAGGACAGAGTAGATGTTGCTAAGTCATTATTTGGTGTTCTTTCAAATGATATGACTCTGGAAGAAGCACGGGAAGAAAGGTTGAATACAATATGAGAGTTTTAGCTGATACCTGTGTTATCATTGATGCATTACAGTCTCGCGTTCCGTTTGCAGAAGCAGCACAAAAGCTTTTTATATATTCTGCAAATAAGCAATTTGAGGGTTATATTACTGCAAAGTCAGTTACAGATATCTATTATCTGACACATCGATTAACACATAGCGATGCAGAAACACGAAAGATTTTGAACAAACTTTTTACTTTGTTTCATTTGTTGGATACTACTTCTTTAGATTGCCGAAAAGCAATATCTTCTGAAATTGGCGATTATGAAGATGCTATTATGGTGGAAACAGCAATTCGTTCAGAAATGGATTATATAGTAACCAGAAATGTGAAAGATTATGTAAAATCTTCCGTTAAGGTGTGTGAACCTTCTGCATTATTAAAGTTATTAGAGGAAGAAAACCAAACTAAAAAAGCTGGAAATCCTTGATTCCAAAAACCTCAGATTTCCAGCTTTAAGAGCAGATAACGGGAATCGAACCCGCCTCCCCAGCTTGGGAAGCTGGTGTTCTACCGATGAACTATATCTGCGCGGTGACTATAGTATACCACGCCGGATTCAAATAATCAAGTGAAATTTTATCTCACTTCCGCCCCAAAAGGCATCAACGCCAGCTTTGCCAGCTTAAAGTGCTGAAGGCCAAAGGGAATTCCTACAATAGTCAGGCATAAAATCACTCCCATAACAGCCGATTCTATAGCCAGGGGAATACCGGAGACAACCAACCAGATAAGATTTAAGAGAAGGGAACCCACTCCCCCTCCATAGGAAACCTCTTTCCCAAAGGGGAAACAGCTAAGGCCTGCAAATTTAAAACACTGGATCCCCACCGGGATTCCCACAATCGAAAGGCACCATAAGCAGCCCGCTAATCCCCAGCTAAGGCCGCTTAAAGCGCCTCCAAATAAAAACCAAAGCAGATTACCCAGACATCCCATATGAAAACCTCCTGTCATTTGTCAATACTTTCTTACTTATACAAACGACAGAGGAACAGGATTTCCTTCAAAATGCGGCTTTGATTCTGTCAGCTAATTTTTCCTTCTCTTCTGGGGACAGAAATGCTGCCTGGACACTGTTTAACAGCATCTGCCGCCTCTCTGCTTCTGTCATCCCACATTCCCTTAAAATCCGGTATTCCCGGTCAATGGTGGTATTGGAAACAGTTTTATTATCCGTATTCACCGTTACTTTTACCCCTCTTCTCAACAGATCCAGAAGCGGATGTTCCCGGGGAGATAAAAAAGCCCGGGTCTGAATATTGCTGGTCAGGCAACATTCCAGGGTAATTCCCTTCTCTATCACTTCTTCTACCGTCCCTGCATCCTCAACAGCCCGGACTCCGTGACCAATCCGCCGGGTTCCCATACGGATCGCCGCCTTTACACTCTCCGGCCCGTCGGCTTCACCGGCATGGATGGTATAGGGAATCCCTTTTTCACTTGCCAGTGCAAAAAGAGGGGCGAAATCTCCGGTAGGGTAGATTCCTTCCGCCCCGGCCAGGTCTACCGCCGCTACCCGGGACTTTCCTATCAGCTCTGAACCTATCCTTATGGTCTCAAGATTGGCTTCTTCATTGTCTGCTCCCCGCATACAGCAAAGAATCAATCTTGTCTCCAGACCTGGGGTTTTCTGTTTCTTCAGCCCCTGATCCATTCCCTCCAGCACTGCGTCCACAACCTGGCGCTGGGTCAGCCCTCTTTCTGTATGAAACTGAGGCGCAAACCGAATCTCTGCATAAAGCAACCCTTCCTCATACAGCTCCTCCACCACATCCTCCATGGCATGTGCCAAGGCTTCTCTGGTCTGAAGAACCTTAAGGGGTAGATCAAATCTGGACAAATAGTCGTTTAAATCCCTGCAGTCCACAGGGGCCTGAAGGTAGGGAGCCAATTCCTCTTTATTATTTGCAGGAAGCTCAATCCCCTGCTTTCCCGCCAGTTTTATCACAGTCTCCACCGGCAGGGAACCGTCAAAATGAAGATGTAAATCAATCATAACTTTACCTGCCTTTCTCAACGATTATCGTTTTCTTTCCAAATTTTTTGGGCCAAATCCCATCGGAAGGATCTCCCCTAAAGTCCGGATCTGATACTCCTCCGGGTTTTTGGCCAGAATAATCTGAAAGCTTTCGGGATCGCAAAATTCCATCATAACCTGGCGGCATACACCGCAGGGCGCACAGTAATCCAGCTCCAGGGCGTCCTCAGGGCCGCCTGCCACTGCAATGGCCTGAAATTCCAGTACGCCCTGGCTTACTGCCTTAAAAAAGGCTGTCCGCTCCGCACAATTGCTTGGAGTATAACCGGCGTTTTCAATATTGCAGCCGGTAAAAATCTGGCCGTCCCGGCTTAGCAGGGCCGCCCCCACACGAAACCGGGAATAGGGGGTATAAGAAAATTTCCTGGCTTTAAGGGCTTCTTCAATCAATAATTTTATATCCATAGTCACGCTTTCTGTTACCTTTATTTAGACTTTACATAGGGCTTTCCGTTGGCAGCCGGAACTCTGGCATGGCCTACAAACAGCACCAGGGTTACAATGGTCACTACATAAGGAATCATGGAAATCAGGTTGGGAGAAATGGTATTTCCCGTATTGGCAAGTACCTTTAATCCGCTGCACAGGCCAAAAAGCAGACAGGCTTTCATAGCCCCCTGGGGAGTAAACTTGCCAAAAATAACCGCCGCAATGGCGATAAATCCCTGACCCACGATAACAATAGGACGGAACTGGTTAATGGTGGCAAGGGTCACATAAGCGCCCCCAAGGCCTGCCAAAAATCCGGAAATAATCACACAGATGTAGCGGATCCGAAATACGTTAATGCCCAAAGTATCACAGGCCTTGGGATGCTCTCCCACCGCCCGCAGCCGCAGCCCGAAGCGGGTTTTGTAGAAAACAAACCACACCACAGCCACCAGGATAAAGCACAGATAAGCAGGCACATAGGTACTGAATACATTGTTTGCAAAAGATCCTACAGGAAACATTCCGTCAAACAGCTTGGGAAGCTTGCTGGCCGTATCAAGGGGCGGCGTATCCGTAGAATTGTCAAACATGGCTTTGCACAAAAAGATTGCCAGACCGGGGGCCAAAAAGTTAATGGCGGTACCGGAAATGGTCTGATCCGCTCCAAAAGAAACGCAGGCGATTGCATGAATCAGCCCAAACAGCGCTCCCGCCAAACCGCCGCAGAAAAAGGCAATCCAGCCGTTTCCCGTAAACAGGCCTACCGCAGCTCCGGTAAAGGCCCCGATGGTCATCATTCCCTCAATTCCAATGTTCACTACGCCGCTGCGCTCAGAAAAGCAGGAACCCAGAGCCGCATACAAAAGAGGCGGCGTTGCTACTAATGTTGCATTGATAATCAGTCCAAGGTTTTTAATAATCCCATCCATAATTTCTTACCCCCTTTTCCCTTTCAATGCCAGTTTCTTAAACACATGGGACACTGCAATAAACAGAATAATGGTGCCCATAATAATATCTACAACCTCTGACGGAGCGTTGATTAAGCTGAGCTTGCTGCCGCCGTATTTCATAGCCCCGTAGAACAGGCCGGAGAAAATACATCCTATGGGATTGGATCCGGCAATCAGCGCTACTGTAATCCCCTGGAAGCCGAAGCTTTCCTGGGTGGCAAACTGGCTGATACGCATGGACATACCCAGTACCTGAACTGCGCCTCCAAGACCTGCCAGACAGCCGGAAATTGCCATTGCCGTCATCACTGCCTGGTTGGAATTGATTCCGCCGTACTCGGCTGCGTTGCGGTTAAATCCTACTGCCCTAAGCTGGTAGCCCAGGGTTGTCTTGTTAATCAAAAACCAAATAAGGACAGCCGCTGCAACAGCCATAATAATACCAAAATTTACATTGCTGCAGCCTGTAAGCTTTCTCACCGGCTCAGGAAGCAGGATGGCTGCAGAAGCCAGAATATCCTTGGTGGCCTCCCCGCCGCCTTCCTTGTGGATTGCTGATAAATTAACCACATAATTGGAAAGGTAAAATGCAATCCAGTTAAACATAATAAAGAGAAGAACCTCATTAATCCCCTTTTTCACCTTGAGCCATCCGACTACGCTGCCCCACAGAGCTCCGGCCAGGGCGGCCGCCAGAATACACAAAGGAATGTGAATCACCATCGGCACATCCACCAGGATTCCCACCACTGCAGCTGACAATGAACCTACTACAAACTGGCCCTCTGCGCCGATATTAAAGACGCCGGTGCGAAAGGAAAAGGCCACGCTGAGTCCGGTAAAAATCAATGGACTGGCATAGATAATGGCCCAGGCTATAAATTTGGGTTTACTGAACACGCCGGTAAACAGCTTCATATAAGCTTCCGCCGGACTGATGCCTGCCACCAGAAGAAACAGCGCTCCCACCAGGAATCCAAATAAAATGGCAATAAAGGTATACAGGGCATTACTGTTTAAAATACTCTTTTTCTCATCCATGCTGCTTTCCTCCTGCCATCATCAGTCCCAGAGTGTTCTCATCTGCATCCTTTCCTGCCATGCTGCCGCTGATGGTTCCGTCAAAAATAACCTCAATCCGGTCAGATAAGCTCATAATCTCATCCAGCTCAAAAGATACTAAAAGAACGGCTCTGTTTTTGTTTCTCTGCTCCACAATGTACTTGTGTACAAACTCAATTGCGCCTACGTCCAAACCACGGGTGGGGTTTACGGCGATCAAAAGTTCTTTGTCATTGGTTACTTCTCTGGCAATGATAACCTTCTGCTGATTTCCCCCGGAAAGCTGCCCGGCCGGTTTTCCCTCACTGCCGGAGGGACGGATGTCGAATTTGCCTACCAGATCTTTTGCGTGATCCAATATGGATTTTTTATCTAAAATTCCTTTTTTGGAGAATTTTTCTTCTCCGAAATTCTGTAAAATCAGGTTTTCCGCTACGGAAAAGTCCAGCACCAGGCCATGCTTCTGCCGGTCTGCAGGAATACTGGAAATTCCTTTGTCAAACAGGGCCCTGGGCGTCCAGTTAAACACGTTTTCCCCGTTCATAAAGATCTCTCCGGAGTCGCCTTTGCGAAGGCCTGTCAGGATCTCCACCAGCTCTGTCTGGCCGTTTCCGTCTACACCGGCAAGCCCTACAATCTCCCCTTTGCGGACATTCAGGTTCAGGCCTTTTAGAATCTCAACTCCCCGGTAATCCTTGCCGTGAAGGTTCTTAATATCCAGGACCACATCTCCCGGCTTCATATCTTTTTTCTCTACCACAAACTCTACGTCCCGGCCTACCATCATGGATGCCAGATCGTTTTCTGTTACATCCTCTACCTTAACAGTCTGAATATACTTTCCCTGACGGATAATGGTGCAGTAATCGGCGCTGGCCTTGATTTCTTTTAATTTGTGGGTAATCAGGATTACCGACTTGCCATCTGCAGTCAGGTGGCCGATAATCTCAATCAATTCCTCGATCTCCTGAGGGGTCAGGGATGCGGTGGGCTCGTCCAAAATCAGGATCTCGGCCCCCCGGTAAAGCACTTTTAAAATCTCCGCTCTCTGCTGCATACCTACGGAAATATCCTCAATCCTGGCATCCGGATCCACCTGCATATTGTAGCGCTCAGAAAGCTCCTTTACCTTTTCCCTGGCAGAGTCTAAGTCCACCTTAAGACCTTTTACCGGCTCCATTCCCAAAATAATGTTTTCTGTAACCGTATAGGGCTGAACCAGCATGAAATGCTGATGTACCATACCGATTCCCAGTTCAATAGCCTTTTTTGGGGTATCGATATGGACCAGCTGTCCTCCCACATAAATCTCCCCTTCTGTGGGACGGTACAGGCCGTAAAGCACATTCATCAGGGTGCTTTTCCCTGCTCCGTTTTCCCCTAAAATGGCGTGGACCTCCCCCTTGTGGACCGTCAGATTAATGTGATCGTTGGCCACAAAATCTCCAAATTTTTTCACAATATCTTTCATCTGGATGGCAACGGTCTTTTGGTCTACATGACTCGTTTTTCCCACACTCGTTCCTCCTTTTCAGATGTATCGGCACGCGCCGCTACGCGTCACCTGCCAGCTCGTCAGAACGCATTCCTGTTGTGAAACTTATGTTTCACAAGCGTTCTTCCTCTTTTTAGATATGTTCTCGTCCTATATGATGACGATTTTCTCCATTCCCTCTTCCCTGGCAATATCTGCCAGGTGATTTAACAGCGCCTCACCCGGAACCGGAAACCCAGCATATTCCGCCCGGACGCCCATAGGCCGGTAAGCGATTATTTTATATTGGATCTGGTTCACCGCCTGAAAAGGCTTAAGCATAGCAGAAGCCGCCCTTATGGTGGATTCCGGGTCAAACAGCCCCAGAACCACTACGGTCCTTACCTCAAACAGCTTTCCCAGAGAAGCCAGATACCTGGCGTTTTCCAGAATCTTTTGATTTCCTGCTCCGGTTACCTTTTTATGGTCTTCCTCAGGAAATGCCTTAATATCCAGCATTACCCCATCGGTTGCTTTCAGCAAATCCGGATACTGCCTGAAATCCAGAGTACCGTTGCTGTCCAGCATGGTGTTCAGTCCCTGTTCTTTGCAGATAGCAAACAGCTCTGTTAAAAACTCCGGATACAGGGTACATTCTCCCCCGGACACAGTAACTCCGCGAATAAAGGGAATCTGCCGCGCTATTTTTTTAAAGGTCTCCTCCGGAGTCATATACAAAATCCGCGGACTGGCATCATGGGTGCAAAGATGGATGCAGGTATCGCAGGATACACATTTTGACGGGTCAAAGAGCACTCTCCTGTTCCCCCCGGTCTCTGAAAGGCTCAAAGCTCCAGCAGGACAGGCTTCCACACAGTCTCCGCAGCCCATACATACCTTTCTGGTCTCCGGGTTGTGGCAGTAAAGGCAGTCGATATTACATCCCTGAAGGAATACAGAAGTCCGGTTTCCCGGTCCGTCTACCGCGCTGAAGGGAATAATCTTATTAACAGGCGCCTTCATCAGCGCACCTTCCGCTCCAGAATATGGCCGTTTAGAGCAGCTCCCAGTCCCAGATGGGTGGTATCCTGAAGGACGTTCTGTCCGGCCTGCAGTTTTTCAATCTCCGATCTCTTTACCAAATATCCGGTAATCCGGATTACGTCACTGTCTTTTGAATAGAAAGACAGGTAGCGCAGCTCTTTTTGGAAAGATCCTTTTACAATATCCAGCACAAAGTCCGGATTTTTGTGAACCGTGGTATCAATGGGGAAAATATCCCCGGTTCCTGACGGGAAATATTTATGGAACTTGTCGCACTGCAGCAGGTGATCGATAAGTTCCTCCGGCTCTTCCCCAATGGGAATACGGGTTCCGGGGCTGATATTTTCGTCCTCTGCAATGCCTACCTGAGCGTGAAGAAGGAAATGTCCTCCTGTGGCCTGGCAGTAAGGATTTACATGGCTCTGGTTAAAGGCGTCAATCTGTTCCATAATCTCAACTCCCAGCCGGGTTGCCTCCTCATTAAGACCATAGCGCCCGCTTCTTCCTTCCTTTTCAAACAGGATATTGACACACTCTGCCATGCCTACCATTCCATACATGGCGGTAAAGCGATCTTTATGGATAAAGCCTTCCTTTGCAAGGAAATTATTTTCAAAGAATCCGCTCTCTTCCACCTCAAATTTGATTCTGGCATCCATATATCTGGCCATGATATCCATCACATAGGGAAGCTGGTTTTCTTTAAAATCCTGGATATCCTTGGCTCTCTTTGCGATATTTCCTAAAATCAGGCGGCACAGAGTGTAGGAACCGCCTCCCAGTAAAAGGCCGTTGTAGCAGCTTGCAATCACATAGTTTTCCCCCAGTTCCTTCCGGAACATTTTGTGGTTTGCAAAGCTGGGTTTGGCGCTGTGAAGAGCCGTATCCACTGCCAGAAGCGCAAAGTCATCAGGAGTAACCCCTTCCTCATACTTCATAGTCAGGTTGGGAACCGCCTGCTCCAGCTCTCTTTCTACTTCCAAAAGCAGACGGCCTGCTTTTGTGGCTTTTGGGCCGATATTGGCATGGGAGAAAGAATCCAGAACCGTGCGGTCAATATGCTGCATAAACAGCTTTAACATCTTCTTCGCCTGGGCTTCGTCCACGTCATTAATAAAAGGCTCCAGCAGCTCATCCAGAGCCCCCACATAAACCGGGAAGTTGGTAACGCTGGGCACATGCTTATAGAAAATCAGCAGGGAATTTAAAGCCTCATAGAGATCCTTTGGAGGATCCAGCTGAAGGAACTTGCTTCCCTCCTTCATAAACTTAAAATAATCCGGAATAATATAGCGGGGGCGCACCGGCGCATGGCCCTCTGCCAGATCACAGATACATTTTACATCCCCCGGAACATTTAACAGCTGGTCAAGACCTTCCGGAAGATCTAACACCTCCATCAGGGAGTCTGCCTTGTTTGCCATATTGGCTACCTTCTGCTCATGGGTCAGAATAGGGCTTTTAATAATGTCTAAAATTTCCTGGCGTGTCTCATTTACGCGCTCCATGGTAATCTCTCTCATAAAATCTCCTCTCCCAGAATTTCTCTGTTTCTTATTATTTATGATTATTATTATTGATTTCCATTCACCTATAAAAGCAGAAATCCTTTTTTCTCTGTTTTTATAGGTCAACAGAAGTCCTTTCTTTGAAAAGAGGATATCCATAAGCAGAAATTGTTTATGAATATCCTCCTTCATGTACTAACTATTAAAATCAGTCATCCAGGGTGTAGATCTCGCCGTAAGCTGCCTCAAAATCAGCCTTGTTGTTGGGAACCACGATCTCGCCGGAAGCGATTTTTGCCTTTACATCCTCGATCTCAGTGAGAATCTCAGGAGCTACATTGTCCGTAGTAGGAGCAATGTCCACGCCTGCAGTATTGATATCATAAGTCTTAACGCCGTTCTCCAGAACGCCATATAAAGCTTCCTCTGCCGCGTCATAGCTTGCATTGTCTACTCTCTTCATTGCAGAAGTTAAAATGGTCTCAGGAGCGATGGAGCTCTGGTCCGTATCAACACCGATTGCCCAGATACCGTTCTCCTTGCATCCCTCAATAACACCCAGGCCGGTGCCGCCTGCTGCGTGGAATACAACGTCAGCGCCGTCGGTTACCATCTTGGTGGTTGCGGACTTGCCGGTTGCCGGATCATTAAATGCGTTGGCATTGTACTGTAAAATCTCTGCATCCGGATTTGCGTCCTTTACGCCTGCCAGATAGCCGTAGCCAAACTGATGCATATTCTCGCTGGCCATACCGATAACAAAGCCAACTTTATTGGACTCAGTGGTCTTACCTGCCACATAGCCAACCAGGTAGGAAGACTGGGCCTGCTCAAACATTAAGCAGGTTACGTTAGGCAGATCTGCGTTTACCGCATCATCAATGATGGCAAACTGCTGATCCGGATAAGCTTCTGCTGCCTTTCTGGTAGCGTCAGATAACATATAGCCTACACAGATAATTAAATCATAATCTTCGTCTACAAAGTTTTCAATATTGGGGGTGTAGTCAGCATCGTTTTTTGACTCTAAGTAGTTTACCTGAATACCTAACTCCTTACCTGCTCTCTGTAAGCCTTCCCAGGAAGACTGGTTGAAAGAGCCATCGTTTACGCCGCCTACGTCGGTTACCATACCAACCTTAAATTCAGACGGATCCTTTACCGGGGCGCCTGCTGCATCTGCAGGAGCCTCAGTCTCTGCAGGAGCTTCAGCCTCTGCTTTGGTCTCTGCGGGAGCCTCGGTAGCGGCTGCTGTAGTAGTTGCCTCAGTGGCTGCTGCCGTGGTCTCGGTAGAACCACCGCCACAGGCTGTCATGGACAGTGCCATGGAAGCAGCCAGAAGAACTGCTAATGCGGATTTCTTCATAATTTTAATTCCTCCTCTGTGATTTAATAAAAATCCTACCCTTATACTATACCCTTTTTCGACAAATCCGTCAATAAAGGCATGGAATTTTTAGTAAAAAATAGTAACAGTTCAGACGGCGGGGAATTTGAGATACAAGTATTTACCAATAGATTCAAACAGAAAAGTTTTAGTTTTGAGTATCTTAATGTTGACTGCTTTATATTTGCGTGCTATTCTTGGGAAAGCATCAGAAAATCAAACTGAAGGAGGTCATCTTTATGGCGCTTGCCAATACCAACCATTACACAATTGAAGATATTTATGCCTTACCGGAAGGCCAACGCGCTGAGCTGATTGACGGACAGATCTATAATATGGCTCCGCCAAGCACTACCCATCAAAGACTTGTTTTCAGGCTGTCTTCTGTCATTGACAACTATTTAAAGCAAAAAAAAGGAACCTGTGAAGTGTTTATCTCTCCGTTTGCAGTATTTTTAAACAAAGATAATAAAAATTATGTCGAACCTGACATTTCTGTTATTTGTGATAAGGATAAAATAGATGACAGGGGATGCAATGGCGCCCCTGACTGGATAATTGAAATTACATCTCCCTCGGATCCTCACAGGGATTATGGTATTAAGCTCTTCAAATACCGTACGGCAGGCGTTAGAGAGTACTGGATCGTAAATCCATTGACACGGATTGTCACAGTTTATGACTTGGAAAATGAAATAGGCACAAACCAATACACCTTTCATGATAGGATTCCTGTATGTATTTATGATGATTTATCCATCCAGATTTCTAATCTGTTATGACAGGGTTTAAGGCCATAGGCCTTATGGAACCATTTGTTTCGTCAGAACATCAAAAAACCTTGCATTTATAAGGTTTTCCCTATAAATACAAGGTTTTTATCAGAAAGCTACTGAGGGGACTTGAACCCCTGACCTACTGATTACGAATCAGTTGCGCTACCGACTGCGCTACAGTAGCATGGATTGCTTGAAAAAACAAGCTGCTGACAATCCAGCAGCTTATCCTTCGTGACCTGTCCGGGAATCGAACCCGGGTTTACGCCGTGAGAGGGCGTCGTCTTGACCGCTTGACCAACAGGCCATAAAATCGAGGCGACGTGATTCGAACACGCGGCCTCTGCGTCCCGAACGCAGCGCTCTACCAAACTGAGCCACGCCTCGATAAAACTGTAATATCAGGCAGCCTGATACTGCTTTCAATCACAACTCGTAGTATAATACAAAACCTGGCAACTGTCAATGGAAATTTTGCCAATTTTTAAAAAAATTTGCAAAATTTCCGTACCCCATGAGCCAGGGTAAGCAGGCAAGAAGATCCCCCGGCTCATCGGTTACAAATCGAAAGCTGCCTACATCTCTACAGGAGTAAATCCCAGATCGTCTAAAAGCTCCACCGCCTTCGCTTCGCAGTTGGCGCAGCCATCGATGGTGACGGTCTTATTTTCCAAACTGATGGTGTGCTTAATCTCCGCTTCTGTCAAAGCTTTATCGATTCTTGACACACACCCGTTGCACATCATTTCTTCACACTTGTAAGTTTTCATTCCATTCTCTCCTTTAAATTTATTGGTTTTACTTCATCATTTTCTGGATGGCCGTGCACAGCTCATCTACCACATCCAGATCCCCGGATTCAATCTCATTGACCACACAGGACTTAATGTGATTAGATAAAAGAACCTTGCTGAAGCTGGAAAGAGCTGCCTGGGCTGCTGAAACCTGGGTTAAAATATCAATACAGTAGCGCTCCTGCTCCACCATGTTTTTAATTCCTCTTACCTGGCCTTCAATCCGGTTGAGACGGCTTAGCAGATCCTTCTGCTCCACCGGTTCCCGGTGCTTGTGCTTGCAACATTCTTTTTCTTCTGCCATCATTTTTCTCCTTTCACAACAGGACTCTTTACAGCTTAAGGGTTCTTAAACGCAGCGCGTTTCCCACCACGCACACAGAACTCAAGGACATGGCAAAACCGCCCAGCATGGGATTTAACAGTGGACCGCCAAAGAGATATAAAACGCCGGCCGCCACCGGGATCCCCAATGTGTTGTAGAAAAATGCCCAGAACAGATTTTCTTTAATATTGCGGATAGTCGCCTTGCTCAGCTTAATGGCCCGGAATACATCCAACAGGTCCGATTTCATTAATACAATATCTCCGGATTCCAGGGCAATGTCGCTGCCGGATCCGATGGCGCAGCCTGCGTCTGCCTGGACCAGGGCCGGAGCGTCATTAATGCCGTCTCCTACCATCATTACGGTTCTGCCTTCCTTTTGGAGCCGGCTTACCACCTCTGCCTTATCCTCGGGAAGCACCTCTGCAATTACCTCGTCCACATGGGCCTGTTTTCCGATATACTCTGCGGTCTGCCGGTTGTCTCCCGTTACCATATATACCTTAACTCCTATGGATTTCAGCTGGTCAATGGCTTCTCTGCTGGTATCCTTAATGGTATCTGCCACGCAGATCATTCCGGCCAGACGTCCGTCAATAATCAGGTACATGGGGGTCTTTCCCTGGCTGGCCCCGTATCTGGCTTCTGCCTCTTCGTCCGGAAGAAGATTCATTTTGGCCAGCAGGCGTTTATTTCCAATGCCTACCGATTTCCCGTCTAATACTGCCACGATTCCGGCTCCGGTAAGGCTCTCAAATTGCTCCGGCATGGATAAGGAAAGCTCCTCTTCTCTTGCCTTTTCCACAATAGCCTGGCCCAGAGGATGCTCCGACATCTGCTCGCAGCTGGCCGCCAGGGTAAGTAATTCCTGCCTGGTTTTTCCTTCCTCCAAAGCAATCACATCGGTTACCTCCGGCTTTCCCTGAGTAATGGTGCCGGTTTTATCCAGGATCACCGCGTCTACCTTATGACAGATTTCCAGGGCTTCTCCGCTTTTTATCAGGATGCCATGGCTGGCTCCCACTCCGGTTCCCACCATAATGGCGGTAGGGGTTGCAAGGCCCAGAGCACATGGGCAGGCAATCACCAAAACTGCCACAAAAATAGTCAGTACAAAGGAAATATCCTTACCTCCCAAAGTAAGCCATAAAAGAGCTGCCACAGCCGCAATGGCCATCACAGTAGGGACAAACACTCCTGCAACCCGGTCGGCCAGCTTGGAAATAGGAGCCTTTTTCCCCTGGGCGTCCTCGATCATTTTGATAATCTTAGACAAGGTGGTATCGTTTCCTGTCCGGGTCACCTCCACCTCCATAGCCCCATTATAGTTCATACTTCCGCCAATGACAACCGCGCCTGGTTCTTTTTCCACGGGAACGCTCTCGCCGGTAAGCATGGATTCATCCACACTGCTGACGCCGCTTACCACAGTACCGTCCAGGGGTATCCGGCTGCCAGGCTTAATTAAAATATGCTGGCCCGGAAGAACCATCTCCGTCTTAACCTCCCGCTCAGCGCCGTTCTCATAAAGAATGGCCGTATCCGGCGCTAATTCCATCAGTTTCCGGATCGCTTCGGAGGTTTTTCCTTTGCTGCGGCTTTCCATATATTTGCCCAGCATAACCAGAGTTACCACCACAGCGGCGGACTCATAGTATAAATGGTGAGCATTCATAGGATTTTTTGGGATTCCTAAGGTCATCACCAGGCTGTAGAGAAATGCGCTTCCCGTGCCAATGGCCACCAGGGAGTCCATATTGGGATTTCCTTTTATAAGCGCTTTAAATCCTACGATATAAAATTTCCTTCCGCAGATTAAAACCGCCACTGTAAGGATGAGCTGGGCCAGAGCATACCCCAGGGGGCCGCTGTTCATATCCATAAACGCCGGGAGGGGCATGGGAAACGGAACCATATGTCCCATGGAGATATACAAAAGGGGAACAGCAAAACAAATCGCTGTAATTAACCGGGTTTTGGCCCTTTTAAGCTGGATTCTCTGGCGTTCCAGCTCTCTCTCCTGCTCTTTTTTCTCTGCGTCCGGATCCAGAAGAGCCGCTTTAAATCCGGCCCTATCCACCTTTTGAATAATCATATCCGGCTCTATCTGGGTTTCATCATAGGTAATTACCATCCGGTTGGTGGTCAGGTTTACATTGCTCTGCTCCACCCCCGGCATTTTCCTGGTAACCCGCTCTACCGCGCCGCTGCAGGCAGCGCAGGTCATTCCGTCTATCAGATAACATTCTGTTTTCATAGATCCACTCCTTTCCCATATACCATATAGGGGTATGTGGTATGTATTATAAAATATGAAATACAAAATGTCAATATATTTTTACCCAAAGTCAAACAAGGACAATTGATTGCTCTCCGGCAGGTCTCCTAGAATATTTAAATCTGCCATCAAATCGCAGACCGTCTTGCTGACTTTTGCCCGGTTTCTGAAATCCTCTTTGGACAAAAACGGTCCGTCCCCAGCCGCCTCTACGACTCCCTCTGCCGCCTTTTCTCCCAAACCGTCAATACTGCTTAGAGAAGGCATCAGCTTTCCGTCCACAATCTGAAAGTGCCGGGCTTTTGCCCTGTAAATATCAATGGGAATGAACTCAAAGCCTCTGGCATACATCTCCTGGACAATCCTCATATCCCGCAGCGTATCCTGCTCCTTTTTGGACAGGGTATCGCCGCGCTTTTTATAGTCTGCCAGATGAAATTCCAGCCTCTCCCTTCCCTGGCACATGAGTTCATAGGAAAAGCCGCTGGCCCGGATACTGAAAAAGGCAGCGTAATAGGCCAGGGGATAAAATACTTTACAATAAGCAATTCGCCATGCCATCATAACGTATGCCGCCGCGTGGGCCTTGGGGAACATGTATTTAATCTTTTTACAGGACCAGATATACCAATCCGGCACCCCATGTTTTAACATTTCTTCTTCCCATTCGGGCTTAAGTCCTTTCCCTTTTCGGACGCTCTCCATAATGGTAAAGGACAAGCCTTCTTCCAATCCCATCTGAATCAGATAGATCATAATGTCGTCACGGGTACAGATGGCAGTCTGAATGGTGGCTTTTCCTTCCTGAATCAGGGTCTGAGCATTACCCAGCCACACATCCGTACCATGGGACAGGCCCGATATCCGGACCAAATCAGAAAAATATTGGGGCTGGGCGTCAATTAACATCTGCATGGCAAAATCTGTTCCAAACTCAGGGATACCCAAGGCCCCCAGCTTACAGCCGCCTAAATCCTCCGGAGTCACCCCCAGGGCTGAGGTATTCTGAAACAAAGACATTACCTCCTTGGAATCTAAAGGAATGTCTTTCACCGGATCCAGGCCTGTCAAATCCTGAAGCATACGGATCATGGTGGGATCATCGTGTCCCAGAATATCCAGCTTCAGCAGGTTGTGGTCAATGGAGTGATAGTCAAAATGGGTGGTCACCGTCATGGTGGTCATATCATTGGCAGGATGCTGAACCGGAGTAAAGGAGTTGATCTCCTCTCCCAAAGGCAGCACAATAATACCCCCCGGATGCTGGCCTGTGGTGCGGCGCACTCCCACACACCCCTGGACAATCCGGTTGATCTCACAGTTTCTCTTTCTGGCTCCCCGCTCCTCATAATATCTTTTTACATAGCCGTAGGCAGTTTTATCCGCCAAAGTGCCGATGGTTCCGGCCCGGAAGGTTTGTCCTTTACCGAAAATTACCTCTGTGTAATCGTGGGCCTTGCTCTGGTACTCGCCGGAAAAATTCAGGTCAATATCCGGCTCCTTGTCTCCCTTAAAGCCTAAAAAGGTCTCAAAGGGAATATCAAAGCCTTCTTTTTTCAGAGGCTTTCCACAGACCGGGCAATCCTTATCCGGCATATCACAGCCTGCCATGCCGCTGAATTTTTTCACCTCTTCTGAAGTGAAATCGCTGTAATGGCAGTGGGGACAGTAATAATGGGGACTTAGAGGATTTACCTCCGTAATTCCCGCCATAGTTGCCACCAGAGAAGAACCTACAGAGCCTCTGGATCCCACCAGATACCCGTCCTCATTGGATTTCCATACCAGCTTCTGGGCAATAATGTACATTACCGCAAACCCATTGGAGATAATGGAGTTCAGCTCTCTCTCCAGACGCTCCACCACGATTTTAGGAAGATCTTCCCCATAAATCTCATGGGCCCTGTCATAGCAGATTTTCCGCAGGGTTTCGTCTGAATTGGGAATTACAGGAGGACACTTGTCCGGACGGACCGGGGAGATAGGCTCGCACATATCCGCAATCATCCTGGTATTGGTGATTACCACCTCTTCCGCCTTATTAGGTCCCAGATATTCAAATTCTTTTAACATTTCTTCGGTAGTCCGAAGATACAGCGGCGCCTGATTGTCACAATCCTTAAATCCCTGTCCCGCCATAATAATCCGCCGGTATATCTCATCCCTGGGATCCAGGAAATGAACGTCGCAGGTGGCGCATACCGGCTTTCCATATTGTTCTCCCAGATCGACGATCTCTTTATTTAATTCAATTAAGTCTTCCCTGGTCTTTACCTTACCATTTTCCTCCCGAAGCATAAATTCATTGTTACCAAGGGGTTGGATTTCCAGATAATCGTAGAATTCCACAATCCTGGCGATCTCTGTATCCTGAGCTTCCTGAAGCAAAGCCTGGTAAAGCTCCCCGGCCTCACAGGCAGAGCCAATAATCAGTCCTTCCCGATGGAGAGCAAGCTGGCTTTTGGGAATCCTGGGTCTTCTGGCAAAATAGGTTAAATGGGACATAGATACCAGTTTGTAAAGGTTAATCCGCCCAATATCATTTTTGGCCAGAATAATAATGTGATGGGTTGGAAGCTTGCGTATAGTTTCCACCGAAACCTGGCTGGCATCGTTGAGCTGATCCAGATCCTCAATCCCCATTTTTCTCAGCATTGCCACAAACGCTGTAAAGATTTCTGCCGTGGCTCCGGCGTCATCCACCGCCCGATGGTGGTTTTCCAGAGAAACTCCCAGTGCTTTGGCTACAACGTTTAATTTATACTTGCTTAAATTCGGCAGAAGCTTCTGTGCTAAACGGATTGTATCAATGACCGTAGGCTCTATATGGAGTCCAAGATTTTTGGCATTATGGATAATAAATCCCACATCAAAACCGGCGTTATGCGCCACCAGCACAGAATCCCCGCAGAAGCTTAAAAACTCCGGTAAAACCTTTTCTATGCCAGGGGCATCCATTACCATATCATCGCTGATTTTTGTAAGGTCTTCTATTTCATAGGGAATCGGAACCCGTGGATTAACAAACGTACTGTATTTATCTGTAATGACTCCATCCTTTACCTTTACCGCCCCTATCTCGATAATCCGGTCTTTTTTAGAAGAAAGGCCTGTGGTCTCAATGTCAAAAACCACATAGGTTTCCGAAAACTTTTGTCCCCTGGAGTTTTCTACCGGTTGCTTCAGATCGTCTACCAGATACCCCTCTACCCCATACAGAATCTTAAAGGTATCCCCCTTATCCAAAGCATGATTGGCATCAGGAAATGACTGTACGCAGCCGTGATCCGTTACCGCAATGGCAGGCATCCCCCAGCTTTTGGCCCGTTTGATAATATCCTTCACCTCGGAAACCCCATCCATATCGCTCATTTTGGTGTGACAGTGAAGTTCCACCCTCTTTTCCAGACTGTTGTCCATACGCCTGGAAGTAAAATCTTCACACTTCTTTATCCCGGTAACAGATCCCAGGGTCAGCTCCCCATCAAATTTGTCGATGGTGGTAATTCCCCTGATTTTTATAAAATTCCCCATAACCACCGCATTATTCAGATCCTCCAGCATTTCCTCCTTGGCAAACATTTTGACTGTCATGGTGTCTGTAAAATCCGTGATGCTAAAAATAAGTATCGTCTTTCCGCTGCGAAGTTCTCTGGAATCTTTGGCAATGATCCGGCCTCTTAAAACCACCTCCCCAATCTCTCCATCAACCTTATCGATTTCCATGGGTTCCCCGTCAAAGTCCCGGCCGTAAAGAACATCCGGATTGTCGGACTTTTTGGGCGTAAACCTGCGCCCGTTTTCAGGTTTGGTATTTTTCTTAAAAGAGCCGTTTTCAGGCTTGTCAGCCTCTCTCTTCTTTTGAATTGGAGGGGGTGTTTTAACTCCCGCTTCCGAAAAGGGAGCTTTGTCCCCTGACAAACCTGATTCATCAAAGGGAACCGGTTCCTCTTTAACAGGCGGGGAAGACAAAGGGGCAGCCATCTGACGGCATTCTTCCTTCAGTTTTTCTTCCAATTGTTTTCTGACCTTGCTTTCCTGGGCCGGAATATAGCGGTAGCGCACCTCTATGGGAAGACCGCATCTTTCTAAGAAAATCTTTTCCAGAATTCTCTTTAACTCTCCGGCCTTTTCTTTGGACACCATGTTATCTTCTATGGTCATCTCCATCAGATCCTTCTCAGGAAAGGCAATTTGGGATTTTCGAAAAATGGCGTACTCAATAATGCTGTAGTTTTTAAGCTCCGCCAGCAAGCTGTCTTTATACACCATTAAAAGCTTTTCCGGGGTGTACTGGCCGGAAAGGGTATATTTTTCCTGAATTTTAATTCTCAGCTCTTTGTCCGGGAAAAGCTGTTCTTTTATGCCCTTTTCCAGGGCAAAAATATTGCTTTTATGGATCAGTCTGGGACTTATGAGATAAATGCGAAGAGAGCTTCTGTCTCTGGCGGCAGAAACCTTTTCTACCTGAACCAGATTTAAAAGCTCTTTTAACTGAGGCGCAATATTTAATTGGGGGAATACTTCAAAAAACGGTTTTGCCATTCTAACCTATCTTCCTTCTCTTAAAGCCAAAAGTTCTGTCCGCAGGGCATTTAAAAGCTCTCCCTCGGGAAGCTTTCTCACGATCTCTCCTTTTTTTATCAAAAGTCCCTGGCCTACGCCTCCTGCAATCCCAAGATCCGCCTCTTTCGCCTCCCCGGGGCCATTGACCACACATCCCATTACCGCTACTTTGATATCCAGATCATCAAATTCTGCCGCCAGATTTTCCACCTGGCCCGCAAGCCCGATTAAATCAATCCGGGTCCGTCCGCAGGTAGGGCAGGAAACCACCTCCACCCCGCCTTTTCTCAGTCCCAGGGTTTTTAAAATCAGTTTTGCACTCTTAATTTCTTCCACCGGATCCCCGGTTAAAGACACCCGGATGGTATCTCCAATGCCCTGGTTTAAAATAATTCCTAAGCCTACCGAGGATTTAATATTGCCGGAGGTTAAGGTTCCCGCCTCTGTAATTCCCACATGGAGGGGATACGGAGTTTTTCCCGCAATCTCCTGGTGGGCCTTCACACACATCATTACATCCGAGGATTTGATGCTGATAACCAGCCTGTCATAGCCCATATCCTCAATGATCTGGACCTTATCCAAAGCGCTTTCCACAATCCCCTCTGCGGTTACCCTGCCGTATTTTTCTATCAAATCTTTTTCCAGGGAACCGCTGTTTACTCCCACCCGGATAGGGATGCCATATTCTTTGGCTTTATCCACAACTGCCCGGACTTTTTCTCTGGAACCGATGTTTCCCGGATTGATCCGAATTTTATCCGCCCCGTTTTCTATGGCCGCAATGGCAAGGCGGTAATCAAAATGGATATCCGCAACCAGGGGAATATGAATACGTTTTTGAATTTCCCGGATAGCCAGGGCATCCTCCATGGCAGGTACTGCCACCCGGATGATCTGGCACCCCGCCTGCTCCAAATGAAGAATCTGGGAAACCGTGGCCTCTATATCTGCGGTTCTGGTATTGCACATAGACTGAATTAAAATCGGATTTCCGCCTCCAATTACACAGTTTCCGATAGAAATCTCTTTGGTGTGATCCCGAAACATAGTCTTTCCCCTTTCTTTTTCTGATTCAGATCAGGCTTTTAATATCCTGAAACAGAATGAATATCATCAGTGCCATAAGGACTGCCATGCCTGCCGCATGGACCATCCCCTCCTTTTCCTGATCAATAGGCTTTCCCCGAAGGGCTTCTATAATCAGGAAAAACAGTCTTCCGCCGTCTAAAGCCGGTATGGGAAGCAGGTTCATAACTCCTAAATTGGCGCTTAAAATAATGCTCAGGTTCAGAAGGTTTAAAAGCACCACCTCCAGGCCGTATTGTCTGGATTCATCTACCGTTTCACTTACTACCGAAACAATTTTTACAGGACCGGACACATCGTCTGCTTTTACCTGTCCCCGAAATAACATTCCCAGGCTTTTTATGGTGGCTGAAATTTGATATTTCACGTTATATACGCTGTATTTTAACGTTTCACCCAGATTTTTTGTAGAGACATATCCCGGAAAATAAAGGCCGACCAAATAGCCGCCCGAGCTTTCTGAATAAACCGGGGTCATCTGGCTGGTATAGGTTCTGGTTTCCCCTCCCTCGGTTCTCTCCCACTCTAAAAGGTAAGGCTCTCCCGGATTCACAATCTGGTACATGGCTATATCCCGGTAATCCTCTACACGGCTGCCTGCCATGCGGGTAATCACATCCCCTTCTTTTAGTCCTGCCTCGTAAGCAGGGCTTCCCTCTTCCACTCCTATCACTACTGGCGACATATATCCCACCCTGGACACCACAATCAGGGCGCAGAAAAAGGCAAGGAGGAAATTTGCCACAGGGCCTGCCGCTACCACAGATATTTTGGCCCAAACCGGCTGCTCCAAAAAGCCCTTTCCTTCCGTCTCCTCCTTATTTACCCCTTCCGGCAGAATCCCGGCGTCATCTGCGCTTTCAAATTCATTGAGCATCAGGCAGGAACCGCCAAAGGGCATGGCCTTTAAGGAATACCGGGTTCCGCCTTTATGAAAGCTTATGAGCCTGGGGCCCATGCCGATAGAAAACTCCACCACATAAATTCCATTTAATTTTGCAAAGAGAAAGTGCCCGAACTCATGAATCAGCACAATCAGTCCGAACATTATAATCGCCGCTATTACATTCAGCAATCTACCACCTGCTTTCTATATATTCGTATACCGCTTTCTCTGTTTCCAAAATCTCATCTATGGAAGGATTTTTTACAAGCCTATGGTGATCCATAGCGCTTTCTATTATGTCTGTTATGGTCAGATAGGAGATCTGCCGGTTTAAGAAACGGCTCACTGCTAATTCATTTGCTGCGTTAAAGGCAGTGGGCATGGATCCTCCTGTTTCCCCTGCCCGGTATGCCAGGGAAAGGCCCGGGAAGTTTTCCGGGCTGGGACTTTCAAAGGTAATCTGAGAAAGGGTGGTAAAATCCAGCCGGTCTCCCGGAAGATACCTCCTCTCCGGATAACAGAGGGCGTATTGGATGGGAAGTTTCATGTCCGGCGTGCCCAGCTGAGCCATAACCGCTCCATCCTCAAATTCCACCATAGAGTGGATAATGCTCTGCGGCTGGATCACCACCTGAATCTGATTCATCTCCACGCCAAAAAGCCACTTTGCCTCCATAACTTCCAGACCTTTATTAACCATGGTGGAAGAATCTATGGTAATCTTTTTCCCCATAGCCCAGTTGGGATGCTTTAGGGCATCCTCCGGCTTTACTTCCTTCATCTGCTCCCGGCTCCACCCCCGGAAAGGCCCCCCTGAGGCAGTAAGGAGTATTTTTTGGATTTTATTTCCGGATCGGCCGTCTGGGGATCGCTCCCCGTTTAAGCACTGAAAAATAGCCGCGTGTTCACTGTCCACCGGAAGGATTTGTACATTTTTTTCCCTGGCAAGGGGTATGATAATGTGTCCTGCCGTAACCAGGGTTTCCTTGTTGGCAAGGGCAATGTCCTTTCCTGCTTCTATGGCCGCAATGGTAGGGCGGATGCCGATCATTCCCACCACAGCTGTAACCACAATCCCGGCGGATGGCTCCACAGCCGTCTCTATTAACCCTTCCATGCCGGACAGGATTTTCACATCCAGGTCCCTGACCCGCTGCTTTAAATCCTCCGCCCTTTCCTGGTCATAAATGCAGGCAACTTTAGGAGAAAATTCCCGTATCTGGGCCTCTAAAGCCGCCACATTGCTGCCCGCTGCCAAAGCCGTTACCTGGATATCCCGGTTGCTGCGAACCACCTCCAGGGTTTGGGTTCCGATGGAACCGGTTGATCCCAAAACTGCTATTTTCTTCATCACTGTCTCCAATCCGTCTTGTTTTATACAATTTGCTGGTTATATTGCCGGCTGGGGCGCCCTGTGAAAGACGATTGCTCCGGTTCCTTGCAAGCATGACTGCCCCATGGCTGCCCGCAAGCCGCCCTGTGAAAGACGATTGCTCCGCAATCGCCGCCTGTATTCGCAATCCGGCCTGGCGGCCTGCTTGCTCATACCGGCTTGGTTGCCCGATATCCATGGTTCCTTGCAAGCAAGCTTGCAGTCACCATGGCTGCCGGGCAACACTTTCACAGTAATTTATCCAACAGGTTTACTGCGAAGAAAATGGCTGGGGCCGTAAAAATCATACTGTCAAATCGATCCAGGATCCCGCCGTGGCCTGGAATCAGGTGTCCGTAATCTTTAATGTCGTGGTTTCTCTTAATGGCTGACGCAGCCAGATCTCCAATCTGGGAGATCACTGCCGCTATGGCGCAGGCAATGGCACAGTCCGCCTGAGGATTCACCAGATTCATAATGTTATCCTTGAAAAGGCCTGCATACAAGAATCCCAAAAGAGCCGCTCCGGCCACTCCTCCTATGGCTCCTTCGATGGACTTTTTAGGGCTTAGCACCGGCGCTAACCGGCGCTTTCCAAACAGCATCCCTACACAGTAAGCGCAGGTATCACATCCCCAGGAGCTAAAGAAAATAAGCCATACCAGGTAAATCCCGTCCGGCATCTGCCTGGTCTGATAAAGGTAGGACAGCATTACCGGCACATAGAGGAGGCCGAATACCGCCCCTGTCACCTCCTCTGTCTTATATTTGGGAAAGGTAACCACATAGATGGTCATACAAACCATTAAAAATCCGATAAACACCAGCATCATATAGCTGGTATCGGAAATCCATAAAAGGCCGAAGTACCCGACTGCTGCCAGATATCCCACTACCCCCATGGGACTGTTTTGGATTTTAAGAGCGCGGTACAGTTCAAACAGGCCAATTAAAGAAATGATCTCCGTAACGGCCAGCAGCACATTGCCGCCCATAACTACAAAAATCAGGGCCAGGATAACCAGAATAATACCGCTGATTAGTCGTTTTCCAAACATACAAGCTCCTTTCCCTACTTGACGCCGCCAAACCGCCGTTCTCTTCTATTGTACGCAGCAACAGCTTTTTCTAATTCCTCTTGATCAAAATCCGGCCACAGACAGTCTGTAACATAAATCTCCGTATAAGCGCACTGCCACAGCAAATAGTTGGACAGCCGGATCTCCCCGCTGGTACGGATCAGCAGATCCGGATCCGGCATTCCGGCGGTATCCAGGAACATTTCTATAGTCTGCTCTGTAATGTCCTCTGACTTTAGCTTTCCTTCCTGACAGGCTGTTGTCAACTTTTTTACGGCTCGGGTTATCTCATCTCTTCCGCCATAATTTACTGCAATGACGAAGGTAAGGCCTGTGTTCTCTCTGGTCTCCTCCTCCAGGCGGTTAATTCCCTCCACAATATCCTGGTCAAACCGGCTTCTCTCCCCGATCATTTTAACCCGGACGTTGTTGGCCTTGGCAATTTTTAAGAGACGGACCATATAGTACCGGAATAACTGCATCAGCGCCCCTACCTCTTCGCCGGAGCGCTTCCAGTTCTCAGTGGAAAAGCCGTATACTGTCAGATACTCGATCCCCATACGCGCTGCCAGCTCTACCGTTTTCTCCACAGTTTTACACCCCTCTTTATGGCCCATGGATCGGGGAAGCCCTCTTTTTTTTGCCCAGCGGCCGTTGCCATCCAATATAATTGCCACATGGGCAGGAATCGCCATGTTTTCTATCTTTTCTGTCTGTTTCTCTGCCATGGTCCAGTCCTCCTTGTATTGTCCGCCAAATAACCCGCTCCGGCAAAATGCGTCCCAGACGCGTTTTTGCCAGATACGACGTAAAACAAGGGGCAGGCCGCGCCTGCCCCCTGTCGCATCTTATACGGTCATAATCTCCTTGGTCTTAGCCTCTACCGCTTTGTCAATCTTCTCAACCATCTTATCTGTCAGCTTCTGAATCTTGTGCTCTAATTCTTCCTGATCATCCTCCGAAATCTCTCCTGCCTTCTCTGCCTTCTTAAATACGTCGTTGGCATCCCGGCGGATATTCCTTAAAGCAACCTTGGCATTGTCGCCTTTCTTCTTGATATCCTTTGCCAGATCCTTTCTGCGCTCTTCTGTAAGCTCCGGAAAAATCAGGCGGATAACGCTGCCGTCATTGGTGGGATTAATGCCCAGATCTGATGTCTGAATCGCTTTCTCAATGGGCTTAATCAGGCTCTTCTCCCAGGGCGCGATTACCAGTACCCGAGGTTCGGGAACAGAAATATTTCCTACCTGCTGCAGGGGAGTGGGGGTTCCATAATAGTCTACCCGGATCTTGTCCAATACCCGCGGATTGGCCCGTCCTGCCCGGATGGTTACAAAATCATTGTTCAAGGAATCCAAGGTCTTGTTCATCTTCTCTTCGTATAGTTTGATATCCATAAATACCCTCCTGATTATGCGGTCACAATCGTGCCGTTTATTTTTCCCTGCATTGCCAGGGCAATACTGTCCGGTTCGTTAAGGCTGAATACTGCCATAGGCATCTTGTGTTCCATACACATGATGGAAGCAGTCAAGTCCACCACTGCAAGCTTTTTGTCGATAACTTCCTCGATGGAAAGGGTATCGTACTTTTTGGCATTGGGATTTATTTTGGGATCACTGTCATAGACCCCGTCAATGGCTTTTGCCAAAAGGATACAATCTGCCTCCATCTCAATGGCCCGCAGAGCAATTCCTGTATCAGTGGAAAAGTATGGGTGCCCGGTTCCTCCGGCAAAGAACACTACCATGCCTTTCTCAAAATATTTATTGGCCCTGTCTTTGGAGAAGAGTTTGGTCATGGAGCCGCACTCAAAGGGCGTTAAAATCTGTGTCATCATCCCTGCATTGCGGAAAATTTCAGAGACGTAAATGCAGTTCATTACTGTGGCCAGCATGCCAATCTGATCCGCTTTGGTCCTGTCAATGGCTTCGCTGGTACGGCCTCTCCAGAAATTTCCGCCGCCAATGACAATTCCAACCTGGACTCCGGCATCTACGGAAAGTTTAACCTGTCTGGCTACTTCTTTTACGGTGTCTTCGTCAAAGCCTGTCTTTTTGGGGCCGGCCAGAGCTTCACCGCTTAATTTTAACAGTACGCGTCTTGTCTTCATACCAATTGTTCTCCTGTTGTATTGTCTTAATGGGGGCGGGCGCTTTTGTGTAAGCACAACGCTGCTTCTTATTTGTTTTTTCGCACTGCTCATTGCTTTCGTGGACATATTATACCACACTTATGGCGGTTTGGAAAGACGGATTTATACAAAAACAGCCGCCCCGGTTTTGGGACGGCTGAAATCGTATTTCTTTGATTATTTCTTGTTGGTATAACCGAAGAAGAAGTATCCAAGCGGAGTATAGTACATACCCTCAACATCGTCTGCCAGCATGTAGGGCTGGGTGTAGAAGTAGATGGGAGCCAGAACGGAATCATCCTTGATCAGGATATCCTCTGCCTTGTGGAATGCTTCCATACGCTCTTCCGGTACGCTGGTAGCCTTTGCAGCATCGATTAATGCATCATATTCCGGATTGGAGTACTGAGCATCGTTGTTGCCGCCGTCGGTATACCACATATCGATGAAGGAACAGGGATCGTTGTAGTCAGCGATCCAGCCGTTACGGGCGATCTGGTACTGGCCCTGCTTACGGCTCTCTAAGAATACGTTCCAGTCCTGATTGCTCAGGGTAACGTTTACGCCTAATACTTCCTGCCACATGCTCTGTAAAGCCTCGCCGATTGCTTTGTGCTTATCGTTGGTATTGTACATATACTCAACAGTGGGGAAGCCCTCGCCACCCGGATAGCCTGCCTCTGCTAACAGAGCGCGCGCTTCTTCACAGTTTTTCTCGTAATCCTCAGGAGCAACGCTGTAGTAGTCGCCGCCTACGGTACGGAAATCATCGCCGGAAGGATCTGCATCATTAACACCTGCGGGAACATAACCGGTTGCAGGAAGCTCGCCTGACTGAGAAACGTTCTCTACAATATAGTTTCTGTCAATTGCCAGGGAGAAAGCCTTACGGATTAACGGATCCTTAAATACCTCATCCTCAGTGTTGAAGCATACATAGTAGCAGCCGATGTAATCTTCAATGGTAATCTCGCCAGAAGCAATGTAGTTTGCGATTTCATCTGTGGGGAACTCTTCAATGAAATCCAGCTCGCCGCTCTTGAAAGCAGCCAGAATAGCGTTTGAATCATCTAACAAGGTAAACTTAATGCTGTCCGGGCCTAAGCTCTCAAAATTGTAGTAATTCTCATTCTTTACTGCATTGATATATGCATTATGAGACCACTCCTGCATCTTGTAGGGGCCATTACCAATGTAGGTAGCTACATCATAAGTCCACTCCTCGTTGCCCTCTACAATATCCTGACGAACCGGGAAGGTTGCCGGGAATGCCATGATTTCCTCAAAATAGGGACAGTCATAGGACAATACGATCTCCAGAGTCTTGTCATCAATTGCCTTAATTGCCAAGGTATCCTTATCTGCTGCTCCAGAGGAAACCTCTGCATAGCCCTTAACCATATCGATCATGTAGCAGTAGTCAGCAGCAGTATCCGGGCTGGCCAGACGCTTCCAGCTATATTCAAAATCTCCTGCAGTTACGGGCTGGCCGTCAGACCATGTAATTCCGTCACGCATGGTAAAGGTGTAAGTAACGGTACCGTCATCATTTACAACCTTCTCCCAGGACTCAGCCTGGCCAGGAGCAGTTTTGGCTCTGCCGTTACCGTCATCCTCCCACTTAACCAGACCTTCAAAGAAGTGGTTGATCATAATTGCGCCGTCTACAGCGGAGTTTAATGCCGGGTCAATGGTCTGCGGCTCAGAAGCCAGGCACACTGCCAGATTAAACTCTCCATCTGCCTCCTCAGCTGCAGGAGCCTCAGTGGTCTCGGTAGCCGCTGCCGCTGTTGTGGTCTCTGCCGGAGCCGCAGTAGAGGCAGGGGGGGTGCTGCTCTGTCCGCAGGCCGCCAGGGAAAGGGCCATTGCAGAAGCCAGAGCCAGAGACATGATTTTCTTTGTCTTTCTCATAATTGTTCCTCCTTTTTTCTTTTTCCCTGTATTCATACAGGGAAATCTTGTATCGCAACGCTTCTAATCTTTACCTGTCAGAGGTTTGGGAAGCGATGGTACCTGAATCTTTTGTGTAACCTTACTTATCCAACAAATGGCATGCTGCCCAATGACCCGGTTCGTGCTCTTTAAACTTAGGCATAGCCTGTTTACACTTTTCCATGGCATAAGGACATCTGGTATGGAACCGGCATCCGCTGGGCGGATTAATAGGACTGGGAATATCTCCCTCCAGCACAATCCGGCTGCGGCTGCGGCTTAGCTGAGGATCCGGCACCGGAACCGCAGACAAAAGGGTCTTGGTGTAAGGATGGATTGGATTGCGGTTTAACTCATAGCTCTCCCCCAGCTCTACCAGAGAACCCAGATACATAACGCCAATCCGGCTGGAAATATGGCGTACAACAGAAAGGTCATGGGCAATAAACAGATAGGTAAGGCCCAGCTCCTGCTGCATGTCCTCCAGCATATTCACAACCTGAGACTGAATGGAAACATCCAGAGCGGAAATCGGCTCATCGCAGACGATAAACTCCGGTTTTACCGCCAAGGCCCGGGCAATGCCCACGCGCTGCTGCTGGCCGCCGGAAAATTCATGAGGATAGCGGTTTGCATGCTCTGTATTGAGTCCTACCCGGCGCAGCAGCTCCTTAATCATATCGGTTCTGTCCTGCTTACTGTCTGCCAGCTTGTGAATATCAATGGCCTCGCCTATAATCTCCCCCACTGTCATACGGGGATCCAAAGAGGCGGAAGGATCCTGGAAAATAATCTGCATTTTCCGCCGGTATGGGAGCATATTGGCTGTCTTGGCCTTTCCAAGAGGCTTTCCATCCTCCCCCAGAGGATTCTCATAAATAGGGGTCCCGTCATAAATAATGCTGCCTCCCGTAGGCTCATGAAGGCGAAGGATAGTTCTTCCCAAGGTGGTTTTTCCACATCCTGACTCGCCTACCAATCCCAGCGTTTCCCCCTTTTTAATAAAAAAGGAAACATCCTGCACCGCCTGAACTCCGGGCCCCTTCATCCCTTTTACAGGAAAATATTTTCTTAAATTCTTGATTTCAAGGAGAATCTTCTCATCACTATTCATTAACCTTTTCCTCCTTGTTTAACTGCTCCTGCACCCTGAGCCAGCAGGCGGAGCGATGGTTCTCTCCCACCTCCACATAAGGCGGCATCTTCTTTAAGCAAATCTTCATACACTCCTCGCATCTGGGAGCAAAAGGACAACCCTCCGGCGGATTCAGCATGTCTACCGGGGTTCCCTCAATAGGAATCAGCCTCTCATAGCTCTCCGCATCTACACGGGGCATGGAACGAAGCAGTCCCTTGGTGTAAGGATGGGCCGGATGATAGAAAATATCGTCCACCGGTCCCTGCTCTACCATCTTTCCCGCATACATAACGGACACTTTATCACAGATATCGGCTACCACGCCTAAATTGTGGGTAATGAAGATGATGCCCATCTTAGTCTTCTTCTGAAGTTCCTTCATCAGCTCCAGAATCTGAGCCTGAATGGTAACATCCAAAGCTGTGGTTGGCTCGTCGGCAATCAAAAGCTGGGGATGGCAAATCAATCCCATAGCAATCATAACGCGCTGGCGCATACCTCCGGAAAACTCGTGGGGATACTGCTTCATACGCTTTTCTACGTTATTAATTCCTACCAGCTCCATCATCTCCATTGCCCGCTTCTCTGCGTCCTCTTTGGAAATAGATTTGTCGTGGGCTCTTAATGCCTCAACCAACTGGTTTCCAATGGTGTATACCGGATTCAGACAAGTCATAGGGTTCTGGAAAATCATCGCCACTTTATTTCCACGGAAAGAAGTCATTTCCTCTTTGGAAAAGCTCAACACATCCTGTCCTTCAAAGGTGATCGAACCTCCAATTACCTTACCAGGAGACTGTAAAAGTCCCATAATGGAATATGCCTCTACGCTCTTTCCGGATCCGGACTCTCCTACTACTCCCATTACTTCTCCGTAATTTAAATCGTAGGAAATTCCTCCTACCGCTTTCACCTCTCCTGCAGGGGTAAAGAAGGAAACATGCAGGTCTCTTACTTCCAGCAACTTTTTATTTTCTTTTGATTCAGCCATTCAAGTCTCCTCCTTTCTATTTCTTCAGCTTGGGATCCAGCGCATCTCTAAGGCCGTCGCCAAAGAGGTTAAATGCCAGGATCATAATGGACAGCACTGCTGCCGGAATAATCAGACGATAGGTATAAGTATACATACCGCTCAATGCATCGGTAGCCATAGATCCCAAACTGGGAAGGGGTGCGGACACGCCTACTCCCAGATAGGACAAAAAGGACTCCAGGAAAATTGCAGAAGGAATCTGAAGGCAGGTGGTTACAACAATCTGGCCGATACAGTTAGGAAGCAGATGGTTGCGGATAATCCGGCCGCCGGAAGCCCCCAAGGCTCTGGCAGCAGTTACATACTCCTGCTCTTTTAGCTGAAGTACCTGGCCGCGGATAATACGGCTCATGGTTACCCAGTAAAGCATACCAAAAGCAATAAATAAAGATATCAGGTTGGGACCCAGAATTCCTACAAAGGATTTTAAGGGGCCGCTTCCGGAATTCACATATTCCGTTAAAATCGGTTTCAAAGCTGTGGCAATCAGAAGGACCACCAGCATTTCCGGAACAGAATAAATCAGTTCCACAATCCGCTGCATCACCGCGTCCACTTTGCCGCCGCAGTAGCCGGAAATGGATCCGTATACTGCTCCGATTAGCAGTACCAAAAGCGCCGCGCAAATACCGACAGACATGGAAACCCTGGCTCCATACATAACACGGACTAAGATGTCACGGCCGTACATATCTGTTCCAAAGATATGGGGAAATACACTTTCTCCAGCTGCTTTTCTCTCCAGTTCTGCCTTAGAATACCCAAAAAGACGGCGCTTGATCCCCAGCTCTTTGCGAAGGGCTTCCGGATCCACCTCTTCGGCGCTGGCTGCACTTTGAGTAGACACCTTGGCCTGAGCCCGGATCTTTGCCTTGTCCACGTTGGACAGCTTTTCTCCTCTGGCTGCTGCCTCCTCCTCTGCCTTGGCAATCATTTCGTCTACACTTAAAACCTCTGTCTGGGTTCTGGCTGCTATCTCTGCATCCAGACGATTTTGATCTTCAAGGGCATAATGAAAAGGATGCAGGTTTTCTGCGCCTTTATTAAACTCATCATATCCGTAAGGCATCAAATAAGGCCCTATAAAAGCGAACAGGAACAAAAAAATCACCACGCCCAGGGCGACCATTGCCACTGTATTCTGCTTTAATCTTCTCCAGGCATCTTTCCAGTAAGATACACTGGCCCTGTCCTGGATAAAGTCTTCCTTCTCACTCTGGCTGGCCGGTTCAAAGTCCGCCGCTGTCAGGCTGTTTAAATCCAGCATAGACTCTATATCCGGCTGAAGGGAAACAGGACAGCGTTTTATTTTCTTCTCTCTTGCCATACTTATTTTCCCCCTTTTGTCAGATTGATTCTGGGATCCGCCACCTTATACAGCAGGTCCACCACAGCGTTCATCAAAATAATAAAGGTGGCCAAAAAAATGGTAGTACCCATAATAACCGGATAATCACGGTTCTGGATAGACTGAACAAAATAACGTCCCAGTCCGGGAATAGAAAACACACTCTCTACAACGAAACCGCCGCACAGAGTAAATGCCACCTGAGGACCCAAATAAGTAATAACCGGAATTAAAGCATTCCTTAATGCATGCTTAAAAATGATTTTACTATTTTTTAGTCCTTTTGCCCTGGCAGTTTTAATATACTCCTGATTTAAGGAGTCCAGCATGGCAGACCGGGTCTGACGCGCCGTATAGCACATGGGATAAAATCCTAAAGCAAAGCAGGGGAGCACATAGGAACGCCAGCCTGCCGCCGGATCGAAAATCGTAGGAAAGAACTTGAGAGACGCAATGCCTCCTGCCAGAGTTACCAGCAGAATCGATGCCACCACAAAGCTGGGAGTGGAAATTCCCAGGGTGCAAACTACACGAAGGATACTGTCCGTAAGCTTGCCTCTCTTAAAGGCCGCCAGGCAGCCTAAAGGAACTCCTACCAAAACAGCCCAGCTAAGAGCCAAAGCGCCTACTTTGGCGGAAACCGGGAACATCTCTAAAATAATATTCATAACCGCACGGTTTTTCTGCATTTTTAAAGATACGCCGAAATCTCCGTGAAGCAGATTTTTTAAATAAATCCCCAATTGTACGATAACCGGTTTATCCAGTCCGTACTTTGCATTCAAAGCTGCCAGCGTAGCTTCTGAGGGGTTTTTCTCACTGAGCCAGGGGCTTCCTGGAACTGCATTCATCAGAAGGAATGTAATGCAGGTTACTAAAAAAATCGTAACAACTGCCATTCCCAGTCTTTTTGCAAAATATTTGCCCATTTTATCACACCTTATTTTTACTTATATAAATGCCTGTCATTCTTCTGACTATCGCTTATTTTTCCGTTCTGCTCCTCTGTTTCCAGTGATTGTCAGGCTAATAAAGACATTTGTTCTCGTAGAAAGCACAAATTGCTGCTAAAAAGCGGGGGTGTCGCAACATGAAACAAGGCAATTTCTGTTATCGTCTTGCGGCATCCCCTTTTAACTCTTCTTATTTACATAACAGGACTATTTTCCCATCTGCTTTGCAACTTCTTCTGCAAAGTTTTCTTCTTTCTTCTCCATACCTTCGCCGGTCTCAAAGCGTACAAACTTTTTCACTGCGATCTTGGCGCCGTTTGCCTTTGCAACTTCCTCAACATATTTGGCAACGGTCTGCTTCCCGTCCTCAGCTTTTACGTATACCTGATCTAACAGACAGATTTCTTTTAATTCCTTGTTAATACGGCCCATTACCATACCGTCAATAATCTTATCGTTGGCATCCGGCTTCTCATTTCTTGCTGCTGCTGCAAGAATCTCTTTTTCTTTTTCAATATAGTCAGCATCTACTTCGTTTCTGCTGGTGTATAATGGCTTTAAAGCTGCAGCCTGCATTGCTACATTCTTAGCCATCTCTTTGATTGCATCATTTACAACGTCTGTCTCAATATCGACCAAAACGCCAATCTTACCGCCTGCATGAATGTAGGAAGCAACAAAACCATTCTGCTCCTCAAGGCGCTCAAATCTTCTGATATTCATATTCTCGCCGATTACTGCGATCTGGGCAGCCAAAGCTTCCTTTACGGTTAAACTCTCATCCTTTGCCCATTTCTCAGCAAAGAATGTGTCCATATCTGCTGCAGAGCTGTTTAAAGCCTGTGCGGCAACATCTGCCACGTAGCCTCTGAATACTTCGTTCTTTGCAACAAAATCGGTTTCTGCGTTAACTTCTACTACGACTGCCTTCTTATCATCATCACTTACTAAAGTAAATGCAATTCCTTCTGCAGCGATTCTGCCAGCCTTCTTCTGTGCGGAAGCAAGTCCTTTTTCTCTTAAGAACTCTACCGCCTTGTCCATATCTCCCTCAGTTGCAGCCAGCGCCTTCTTGCAATCCATCATACCTGCGCCGGTCATCTCTCTTAATTCTTTTACCATTGCTGCCGTAACTGCTGCCATTTTAAAATTCCTCCATCTCTATTTACTCTTAAAAATCCGCCGCCGGACAGGCGGCCTAAATCCAGGATTGCTGTGTACCAATGGCACACAGCAACAATCACAACCGAAAAAAGATGCTTCAACCCGTATCTTCCAACCGGCCGAAGCATCAGTCATTCAAATTAAGCCTCTACAGTCTCGTCTGCTTCGATTTCGCCGGCTGCTTCCATATCCACAACAGCCTCACCCTGATTTGCCTCAATCACTGCATCAGCCATCTTAGATACGATTAACTTAACAGCCCTGATAGCGTCATCGTTGCCAGGAATTACATAATCCAGTTCTTCCGGATCACAGTTGGTATCTGCAATGCCGATTAAGGGAATTCCCAGAGTGTGTGCTTCCTGTACGCAGATTCTCTCCTTCTTGGGATCCACTACGAAGATTGCATCCGGAAGTCTCTTCATCTCCTTGATGCCGCCTAAGTTCTTCTCCAGCTTGTCCCATTCCTTCTTTAATTCGATAACTTCTTTCTTAGGCAGAACATCAAAAGTCCCGTCCTCAGCCATGGTCTCAATCTGTTTTAATCTTGCAATTCTGCTCTGGATGGTCTTAAAGTTGGTCAGCATACCGCCTAACCATCTCTCATTTACATAATACATGTTACATCTCTCAGCCTCAGTCTTAATTGCGTCCTGAGCCTGCTTCTTGGTTCCGACAAACAGAACCGTACCGCCGTCTGCCGCGATATCCGCAACCGCCTTATAAGCCTCATCCACCTTGCCTACAGACTTCTGCAAATCAATGATATAGATACCGTTTCTCTCGGTATAGATGTAGGGAGCCATTTTAGGATTCCATCTTCTTGTCTGATGGCCAAAATGTACGCCAGCTTCCAGCAACTGCTTCATAGAAATTACGCTCATGTTTCTACCTCCATTTGGTTTTAAACTTCCGCCTGCATCTCATACTTCCAGGGAGACCTGAGAGTCATTTTCAGGCACCTTCCCAAAGAATCCGCAGACGTGTTTTTTCGTAAGCCATTCCACTATACCATAAGTCGCCCTGTCGTGCAAGTATTTTTTATGATTTTAACATATTTTAACTTATTTCGTCCAAATACACAACCGGCAGCTCCTATCATGAATTTTCTGACAAGAAAACTCATCCGGGGCTGCCGGCCTTTTATGTCTCACTATACAGAACCCGCCTTGGCGGCGATTTTCTCCATTACTTTCCACCGTCGGCTTTGATTGATTTCAGCTCATCAAATACAACATCATTTAAAACTTTAATGTAGGTTCCCTTCATGCCGGATGAACGGGATTCAATCACTCCGGCGCTCTCAAATTTACGAAGGGCATTTACGATCACAGAACGGGTAATCCCCACTCTGTCTGCAATCTTGCTGGCTACTAAAATCCCCTCATTTCCATCCAGCTCTTCAAAAATATGGGTGATAGCCTCCAATTCGGAAAAGGACAGGGTGCTGATAGCAGACTTTACAATCTGAACTTTCCTGCTCTCTTCTGCGTTCTCTTCATTGACAGAACGCATCATTTCCAGGCCAACTACTGTGGTTCCATATTCACTTACGATAATATCGTCAATATCGTACTGAGCATCTGATTTGTACATAAACAAGGTGCCTAAACGCTCTCCTGCAATATCAATAGGAGAAATTATTGCCTGATATTTTCTGACATTTTCCTCAGCGAATCCCAAGGTGGCCAGGTTTACATTTTCTTTTGTGGACAGTACGCTTAAGAGTCGTTCATTGAGCAGCTTATCGACATAATTTCCCACCTGATCGACAATCAACTCTTCAATTTCATCGACTCCAGGCCAAATGCTGACGCCAAGGACTTTTCCTTTTTTACTGATAACCAGAATATTAGATAACAAGATTTCACTCAATACTTTGCAAATATCATTAAATACAAATTTGTGGGTGTTATTGTTATGCAATAACTTATTAATTTTTCTGGTTTTATCCAGTAACTGCACGCTCATTTTCCAAAACCTCCTTGCCTGTTAAATTGATTTTCCGAAAAAGCTATTTATTATTTAAATTGTATCATGTTTATTTAACATTCACAAGAGTTTTTGGAAATTTTTATATTTTTTAATAAATACTTCTATTTTTATTTAATTTTCTCACGATATCCACAAGTTTCACTGGCACATACTCTCTGATTTCCCTTTTCCACCATATAGCTGCCACACTCCGGACATTTCTCCTTGGAAGGCTTCTGCCAGGACATAAAATCGCACTCCGGATTCGCCTCACAGCCGTAATAGCGGCGCCCTTTCTTGGTCTTTTTGATAACCACCTCTTTGCCGCACTTTGGACAAGGTACACCTATCTTTTCTAAATAGGGTTTGGTATTTTTACACTCAGGAAATCCAGGGCAAGCCAAAAATTTCCCATGTGGTCCATACTTGATTACCATATTGCGCCCGCAATGGTCACATATCTCTTCTGTCACTTCGTCCGCAATAGTAACCGACTCCAATTCTGCCTGGGCACTTTTTACTGCTTCGTCTAAATCCGGATAAAAGTTCCGAACCACTGTCTTCCATTCCACGGTCCCGTCCCCTACTTTATCCAGCAAGTATTCCAGGTTAGCGGTAAAGGCTGTGTCTACAATACTGGGAAAACACTGTTTCATCATACGGTTTACCACTTCGCCCAGTTCTGTCACATACAGGTTTTTATTTTCCTTCACCACATAACGCCGCGCTAAAATTGTGGTAATAGTGGGAGCATAGGTGCTGGGACGTCCAATCCCCTGTTCTTCCAGCGCTTTAACCAAAGATGCCTCTGTGTAATGAGATGGCGGCTGGGTAAAATGCTGGCTGGGCAGCAGCTCTTCCAGTTCAAGCTTCATCCCCTTTTCCAGTCGTCCAAGCAGCAGATTCGCTTCTTCCTTTTCCTCCTCCTGGGCATAAACAGACATAAATCCATCAAAAGCAAGCTTAGAAGCTGTTGCAGTAAAGGTATAGGCCCCTGCTCCGATTTTTACAGCAGTAGTCTCATACCGGGCCGGCTCCATACGGCTGGCGGCAAACCGCTTCCAGATCAATTGATACAGGCGGAATAAATCTCTTTGCAGAGAGTCTTTAATAATCACCGGGGTCAGAGAAATGTCTGTAGGACGAATGGCCTCGTGGGCATCCTGAATAATTTTCCCGCTCTTTTTTGTTCCCTGTTCGGCTTTTGCCACATACTGGCTGCCGTACTGCGCTCCAATAAACTCCCTTGCAGCCAGATCTGCTTCCTCTGCCACGCGTGTAGAATCCGTACGCAGATAAGTGATCAGGCCAATCGTCCCATGGCCTTTTACCTCCACGCCTTCATAAAGCTGCTGGGCCAACCGCATGGTCTTTTGAGTAGAAAAATTTAAAACTTTGGAAGCTTCTTGTTGTAAGGTACTGGTAGTAAAAGGAATGGGAGCTTTTTTTACTCTCTCTCCGTTTTTCAGTTCTTCTACTATATAAGCCTGGCCCTCCAGGTTTTTCTGGATCTCATCCATCTCCGCTCTGTTTCCAATGGTAATACGGCTGTCCTTGTCCCCGTAAAACTTAGCAGTCAGAGCTTTTTTGCTTCCCGGCATTTTAAAAGAGGCATCCAGATTCCAATACTCTTCCGGAATAAAGGCGTCTATTTCCTCTTCTCTGTCACATATCATTCGAAGTGCAACAGACTGGACACGACCAGCGCTTAACCCTCTCTTTACTTTTTCCCAAAGCAGCGGGCTGATTTTATATCCCACCAGTCGATCCAGAACTCTCCTGGCCTGCTGGGCATCTACCAGGTTCATATCAATTTCTCTCGGATTTTTAATAGAGTTTTTAACTGCATTTTTGGTAATCTCGTTAAAGCTGATGCGGTAAATCTTTTTATCCTTTGTCTCATCCAGCTTCAGCGCTTTCATAAGGTGCCACGAGATAGCCTCCCCTTCCCGGTCCGGGTCTGTTGCAAGGTAAATCTTGTCTGCCTTTTTTACCTCCTTACGGAGTTTGGATAAAATATCCCCTTTTCCCCGTATGGTGATATACTTTAATTCAAAGTCACTTTCCGTGTCAATTCCCATTTGACTTTTAGGAAGGTCTCTTACGTGGCCGTTGGAGGCATCTACCTCATAGGTTGATCCCAAAAATTTTTTAATTGTTTTTACTTTCGCAGGAGACTCCACAATTACCAGATTCTTTGCTGCCATAACAACTCCTCATTCACAGTTTTTTTCTGTAATAATGATTCGCCTCCTGCACAATGTATCCCTCCAGCTCCAGGTCCAGAAGGATCCCCACACATTCGTGCATAGGCAAACCGCTCTCTTTTACAATCTCTTCGATAAATTTTGGTTGTAAATCCAAGCAAATATACACCTTTTTTTCTTTCTTGGCAAGTCCCTTCTGATTTTTTTCCTGAATTCTTAACATTTTCCCGTGAGCCATCCCGAAATAGTCTAATATATCGTCTGTTTCCAACAAAGGAAATGCCCCTTGCTGAATAAGCCGGTTACACCCGGCGCTTAGGACATCTGTAATCCGTCCCGGAACTGCAAACACATCCTTTCCCTGTTCCAGAGCAATCTCTGCCGTAATAAGAGAACCGCTTTTCTCCCGTGCCTCCACTACTATAACAATATCTGACATCCCGCTGATAATTCGATTCCGCATAGGAAAATTCCCGGGCCTTGGTTTGATTCCCAAACCATATTCGGACACAATTCCCCCTGCTTTTTCCATGCTCTCGAATAGTTTATAATTTTCTTTCGGATAGCAGACATTAATCCCGCATCCCAGCACTCCATAAGTGGGTTTTCCGGCCTCCAAAGCTCCCCTATGTCCTGCTCCGTCTACTCCTGCCGCCAATCCGCTGACTATCTGTACACCTTGTCTGCTTAACTCCTTTCCTAAGAATCTGGCCACCTGGCTTCCATAACTGGTACACTCCCGAGCGCCCACGATGGCCGCCACCGGGCGATCTTTGTCCGGCACGCGGCCTTTCCAGTAAAGTCCCATAGGCTTTGAAGCAATATTTTGCAATCCCTTAGGGTAGTCCTGGTCAAACGGTGTGATAAACCGAATATCTCTGTCCCTTAATTTTTCATATTCTTCCTGAATTTTCTGTCTTTTTTCATATTTTCGAAAAATATCAAAGCTTTCCGCCTGGGCTGCTTGAAGAAGTCTCTTTTCTTTCAATACTTTTCCTTCTATATTATATATACTGACTTTGTCCGGGATGTTATTCCATATTTTTTCTATTGTCAATGGGCCAAATCCGTTAATCTTTGTAAGCCAGAATAAACATTTACGTTCTTCTGTTGTCAGGGGAGCAGTCAAATTTCTTCCTCCTTTCCGTGTACGGGCACACGCCGCTGTGCGTCATCTGTCAATTCGTCAGAACCCATTCCAGTTGTAAAACTTTCGTCTCACAAGCGTTCTTCCTCCCAATACTTTCCCTCTAAGCTCCGGTACCCTACAGCTTCACATAGATCGTTGTGATTGATAGAAGGTCTGCCATCCAAATCTGCTATGGTGCGGGCTACTTTAAAAATTTTATGAATAGCCCTGGCGCTTAATTGCTTTTTTCTATAAACGTTTTCTAAAAAGGCCTCATCAGTGCTGCTGATTTTACAATATTCCTTTAAATCTTTTCCGCTCATCTGGCTGTTGCAGGAGATCTGTGCATTTCGGAAGCGATGTTTTTGAATCTCTCTGGCGGCCTCCACCCTCTGACGTATCTGCTCTGAATTTTCATTTCCTTTCGTAATCCGAAGTTCCTGATAGGTAACCGGAGCTGCTTCTGCGCTGATGTCGAACCTTTCCAGAATCGGCTTGGAAATCTTTCCCAAATAGTTGCGTATCTGCTTCGAACTGCAGCGGCACCGGTTCCTGTCAGGATAAAATCCACAAGGACATGGATTCATTGCCGCCACCAGGAGTACATTTGCCGGGAAAACATAGGTTCCGTGGGTTCTGGCAATGGTTACTCTTTTCTCTTCCAATGGTTCTCTTAATATTTCAATCGTCCTGGAGGAAAACTCCGGAAGCTCATCCAGAAATAAAAGCCCTTCTGATGCCAAAGACAGCTCTCCGGGATTAGGGACCAGACCGCCTCCTGCTAATGCCTGGGGGCTTATGGTGTGGTGGGGATTTCGGAAAGGTCTTTTTGTCATCAGTGTTTCCCCTTTTGGAAGAAGCCCGCATATGCTGTAAATCTTGGATACCTCAATCTGCTCTTTTTCTGACATCGGAGGCATAATGGTAGGAATCCTCTGAGCAACCATAGTCTTTCCCGCCCCTGCTTCCCCCAGCATCAAAAGATTGTGCTGACCGGCTGCTGCTATCTCCGATGCCCTCCTTAATACCAACTGTCCGTTAACCTCTGAAAAATCTTTTTCCTCTTCGGAAGAAGCCGTACATAGTAAGGACTCTCCCGGTACCCTGACCTCTTTTTTTATGTTATCCGGATGGCGCAGCCATTCTACACATTGTTTTAAGGATTCCGGAGCTGCAATCTCCATCTGCCGGACTGCCTGTCCTTCTCTCTGATTTCCCGGCGGCAGAAAACACCGGCAAAAGCCTTCCTCCTTAGCTGTCAGAACCATAGGAAGCACCCCTCTCACCGGCTTTATAATACCATCCAGTCCCAACTCCCCCACAAATAAACTGTTGGAATAGGGCTCCAGGTTTACTTTCCCCAAAGCTCCTAAAATTCCAAGGGCAATGGCTAAATCATAACTGGTTCCCGCCTTGCGTATAGATGCCGGAGACAGATTAATTACTGTTTTTTGGGGAGGAAGTGAAAAACCGGAATTTCTCAGGGCAGTCCGCACTCTCTCCTGCGCTTCTCTTACCTCTGAGGAAAGATATCCCACCATAGCTATCCCTGGCAAACCGTCATGGGAATCCACTTCCACCGTTATAATCCTGCCCTGGATTCCGCTGGTTCCCGCACTATATATCCTGCTAAACACATAATCTCCCTTCTGTTTTTCTTCTTACTCAAATTCTGTCATATAACCCCGAAACCGCAATGGAAGATGGGTTCTCTGGCATTTTGGATTAAACCGCTCCTTAATACCGATAGTCCTGTGAAAAATTTTCCATAAATCCTCGTAGTCCTTGCCGTCTGTCTGCCAGTTGTTTATCTCCTTTCTCATATCCGGATCTGCCTGAAAAATAGCCCAGCCCTTTCCCGGAAGGTGAGCCGCCGCTTCCTGCCGGTTTTCATCATAGATCATCCACCGCTCTCCCGGAAGACGATCGGAAAAATGAGCCGCCAAAAGGGAAAGTACCCTGTTTTTGGGCGCAATACGGCTAAACAACAGTCCTCTGTCCGGAACCCGGGAAAACCGGACAAAGCCAGTAAGAAGGTGATTTTCGTTGTACACATTCCTGCACATTTGGAACACCTCAAATACTGCAGGAATCTGCAGCATATCCATCACCTTTTCCCCAAAATGGAAACCATATATTAAAAACCGGTAAATCTTGTCAGCCCTGTCCGGATCCTGAGAGAGGGATGCAACATATACCTTTTCATAAACTCTCTCAGAAATCTTCTGACGGATAGATGTTATAACCTTATCTGCTTTTTCCACCTCTCTGCGGGCTATAAGGTACTCTGTAAACAGCTCTTGTTCAAAACATCCATCCAGCTGGAGGCGGACCTGAGCATGGCCTTTCCGGCTCATCCAGGCATCATATACCCCGCATAAAATTCCGTCTAGTGAATCCTCACAAATATATACTGTCATCTCATACCTCCAAAAGCTACATATTCCCGAATACAGCAGATACTTTATCCTCCCTTGTAGGCTCCTCCTCCAGTTTCATATCATGAAACAATGAAAGCTGACGATAGGAGTCCTGGTGAGAAATATCCCAGTTTTTCCGCCTTTCATCTCCTATCAGGCAGGAGGTAATAAAGTCCTGATCCAACCGCGTTCCCTGCTCCATTCTTCCGGAACAGGTAATAAAATAAACAGCCCGCTTTAACACTACCCCCAGCTTTTTCAAGGCGGAAAAATCCAGTGGCCCATTCCGTCTGGCTGCCACAATCCTTCCGGCAGACTTTACTCCAATTCCCGGAACCCGTAGCAGGGTTTGATACTCCGCTCTGTTGACTTCTACCGGAAACAGTTCCAGATGGCGCAGCGCCCAATCACATTTTGGATCTAAAAATACATTAAAATCCGGTTTATCTTCTGTTAAAAGTTCATCTGCCCGAAATCCATAGAAACGCAAAAGCCAATCTGCCTGATAAAGCCTGTGCTCCCGCAGCAGAGGAGGACCTCCCGGAAGGGCTGGAAGTAAAGAGTCCTCATTTACCCGGACAAAAGCAGAAAAAAATACCCGTTTCAGGCCATAGCTCTGGTACAGGGCCTCTGTCACCTTTATCATCTGGTAATCATTCTCCTGAGTAGCCCCTACAATCATCTGCGTACTCTGTCCGGCAGGCACAAATCTTTGTTCCCTCTGAAGGGATGCCGGTGCATAAAAGCTCCTGTTTGGAGAAAGCTCTTCAGAAGCTCTTCCCTCCAGAAGGACAGCGGAAGCTTTATCCGGGCGAAACAGAGATGCCCCGCCGGTAAAGCCGGCCCTTGCTCCACCATACAGTCTCTTCCTTTCCCCGGACAACTCTTCTAAAAGTTTCTGCTGGCTGAAAATCCCCTTTTGAATTTGACGCATAGGCTTTAAAATCTTATCTCTGGTTTTCCCTGGGGCAAGGCTTTTTAAACCCTGAGCTGTGGGAAGCTCTAAATTAACACTCATCCGATCAGCCAGAAAGCCAATACGCTCAATCAGCTCTTCCTCTGCCCCCGGGATTGCCTTAATATGAATATATCCATTAAAATGATGCTCATTTCTCAGAGAATACACGGTTTGGTATATCAGCTCCATGGTATAGTCTGCACTGTACAAAATCCCTGAACTTAAAAACAGCCCCTCTATATAATTCCTTCGGTAAAACTCCATAGTCAGACGGCATACCTCATCCGGAGTAAACGCCGTCCGCAAAGTATCATTAGAGCTTCGGTTAATACAATATCTGCAATCATAAATGCATTGGTTGGTAAAAAGAATTTTTAATAGAGAAATACAGCGGCCATCCGCCGCAAAGCTGTGACAGATACCTGATTCCGCCGTATTTCCCACCATGCCGGCCTTCCCTTTGCGCGCAACACCGCTGGAAGTACATGCTACATCATACTTGGCCGCATCTGTTAAAATCCGCAATTTTTCCTGTAAACTCAGATCCTGTTGAATCAGCATGGCTTTCCTCCTGCTTTTGTCTTCATATTTCGAACATTTGTTCTTATAGTATATCATATTTCAAGACTACTTACAAGAGTTTTTCGAACTTTTGTTCTCTTTTTGTTCCCGCGGGCAGTGATCCAAGTGTCGTGCAAGCGCAAGCATTTGGCCAATGCCGCGGGAGACTGACTGCCATCCTGTACTCATTCAGACAAGGCACTAGTCTATCCTGGCCCCGTCTTCTCCTACCAAATATCCGTCAGGTGTGACACATCCTGCATACATGGCCCCCAACTTCCCCTGGGGTCCGGGGTTAAAATAGTACCATTTTCCATCAATTAAATGCCAGCCTGTAACCATTGCTCCCCGATAGCCATCACTTACCGGATTCAGATAATACCAGCTTCCATCTCCATCTAAATACCAGCCGGTTTTCATGTGTCCCAGCGTTCCGTCCGACACGGTGTGAAGAAAATACCAGCGGCCATCTTTATCCTGATACCAGCCAATCTTCATATATTCATCCAGTCCGAATCGATACCAGTCAGTACGCCCTGTAACTCCATAGTACAGGTAGCACCACTCATCCTTAGCCTTTCCTCCTTCCGTATACCGGAAAGTCCAGCCGTCGGGAAGTTTCTCCCACTCGCCGCTTTTTCCTTTTCCTAAGTCTGTAACAGAACCGCCTTTTATTCCCGGTCCTCCCTGGGCACTGCCGGAACTACTGCCGGAACTGCCTCTAAAACCTCCGCCAGATCCGCCTCCTGCGCTGCTTCCGGAATTGCCAGATCCTCCTCCGGTGCTGCCACCGGAACTGCCGGAACCATTTCCGGTATTGTTGCCAGAACCGCTCCCGGCGCCGCCGCCAGAACTGTTTCCAGAACCACTTCCAGAGCTGCCGTCAGAACCGTTTCCGGAATTGTCGGAATTTCCTCCCGAATTGTTTCCGTCAGGTTTTTCTCTTGCCGGAGGATCATTTTCTACCTTTTTCACGTCGTCTTCCGTTCCCGGCTGCTGATCCGGACCGTTTTCCCAGATCTCATCGTCTTCCGTTCCCCAGATCCCGTCCGGTCCCGGACGGCGGTTCGTTCCATCCCCGTTGTCAATAAAGTCATCCCCGGTTCCGTATTCTTTATCCATTCCCGGATGAATCTGCTGATCATCCACAGTTCCCGGCAGACCGTCAGGACCGTTCCACCAAAGCTCATCATCTTCCGTTTCCCAGTCTCCGTCCTCTCCTGTCCTTTTGTTGGTTCCATCCTCTTTATCAATGTAGTCGTCCTTTGTATCAAAAATTTCATCCAATCCGCTGTGGATCTGCCCCGAATCTGCCTGATACCAATCGTCTCCGGTTCCATAAATTCCGTCATTTCCCGGATTTAAGGGAAGATCGTCTTCGGTTCCGGCTTCCCCGTCCCTGCCATTATAAAAATAGTGGTCATCCGGGCTTCCCATAATTCCGTCTTCCCCGGGGCGCCTGTTGGTTCCGTTTCCCAAATCTTCAAAATTCAGTTTCCACAATGCTTTAAGACAAGTATTTTCCGCAATTTTGTACAAAGTACCTTCTGTTACGGCTTCCTCCTCCCCTTCCTGAAGCCACCCCTGGAATAAATAGTCTACTTTCACTGCTGACGGCAGCTGTCCATAAGGGGTGTCATAAGTTATTTCCCGTTTTTCTTCTTCACAGATACCTCCATTGGGATCAAAAGAAACTTCATAAGTGTTGGCTTCCCACTGAGCATACAAGTGAACGATATCCTGATCCTTCATGGTTAAGTTCTCAGCAGACTGGCCCTCCCGGAATATGCTTCCAGCGCCTGAAGCCAGGGTATTCCAGTTGGTAAAATAGTATCCCAGGCGGATAAAATCATTTCCTGCAATGAGAAAGGGAGTTCCTACCTGCTGGGAAAATCCGGCCATTCTTCCTCCGGTAGATCCATTTCCCTCATAGACTACCTGATACTGATTGGCAATTGTCTCCAGTCTGGCATTGCATCTGGCGCAGTTTTTTATCTTATAGCCCGGAACACTTTCCGTGTCATAGTAAGGCGGAATTGCATGTCCCAATGCGGGAATGGTTTCATTTACAGTTCCACACATGGCACACGTTCCGGTAATGGCTCCTGGCAATAAACAGGAAGGTTCCGTCCTGCTTATCCCCGTATGGGTATGGGCTGCCGCCGCCCCGTTAACCGCCTGCTGTCCCCCCAGCGGAAAGATCGTAACGCCGCCGTAATCGGCTAAGTGAGGGGCATAGTAATAAAACATTACCCCCGTAAGTCTTGGATGGGGGTTGGTAACCGTTACGACCGTGTTCCAGGCTCCTGTGCTGGTATCAGTGGAGTTCTGAATAGTAATCGCATCTGCTATTTTTACTTTCTCTGCATTGCTATAGCTGCCAGTTCCAACCCAGATCTCTGTTTCCAGCTTTGTGACGGATTTTGAGGAGTTTTTCTGGTAATATTCCCAGATACCGTCAAGTTGTCTGGATGTGCCTTCTTTGGAATGATCCGAGATCATCTCATTAAATCCGTGGTAGTATTGGGCTCCCTGAAACAGCAGGTATACTCCCGGTTTCCCCTGAGTCATTGCCATCTCCTCATGAGTTCCCGAACCGGTTATGGTAAGTACATTGGATGCCCGGCTGCTTTTCATGGTTTGAAGCTGAATCTGCGCCTGTTCCAGTATTAGCGCATGTTCCGGTATTGGCTCCTCTCCTGATATTTGTTCCTCTCTTGGCATTTCTGCCTGTTCCGGTTCTTCATAGTCTGCATTAGGACTGCTGGCATAGCCGGAATAGTCCCGGTGTACTCCCAAAGCCCAGGTAAAGAGCCTGCTCTGAAAGGTTAAGAGCAATACCATAAAGCTGAAGGCAAATGCATATCCGATTTTTTTCAAATAAATTCCTCCCATTTCTGCTTTTTAACTAATTTTGGTTAACATTTTCTGTTTTCAGGTACAAAAACAGAGCCCTGCAGGCATAGGCAATCCCTTCTTTCCCTTGTATCGTTTTTGACGCAATTGCTGCGCCGTACAAGCAGGTTTGGAAATTTTACTTCCAAATCTTTTCCTAAACTTTGGAATCCACTGGCAGTACGCCGATAATTTTAGATAACAGATTTGATTTCCAGAAAGTTTAATGGATGGAGACATATTACCATATCTCCATCCATTATTCAAGTATTCGAAAGGGCTATTTTTTTGCTATTTTTCGACATCTTCTTCCATCCCGGCTGCCTGTTCCGAATCTTTTTAAGCCTGGCTGCCAGCTTTTACAGCAATCCGAGAAAGATTTTCAAATCCTGGTATGAGGCTTCTCCGTCCCGGTATCCCTGTTCATAAAGGGCTAATAGCTTTTCTTTGCTTTTCTCAACTCTTCCTACCGTAACTTCGCTGGAAGGACGGATCACAAAAATACGCCCTTCTTCCTCCCCTTTTGAAATATAATCCAGGGTTTGGTTATAGCGGATATGCCTGCTTTCCATCTGGGATACCAGTTTGGGATATCTTCTGTACAAACAGCGAAGGAGCCTGATAGCGCCGTTTGGGCCTTTCCGGTAAGATTTGTCTCTGGTCAATATGACTACATTTTTGGAATTTCCTTTTGCTTCAGAATGTTCTATGGGAATTGAATCTGCGATTCCGCCGTCCAGATAAAGATGTCCATGGCTTCCGACAATTCTTGACACTAACGGCAGTGAGCTGGAAGCCCGTATGGCCCAAATGTCCCGGTTCATATCCTTAATCTGCTGGTATCTGGCTTCGCCTGTTTCACAGTCAGTTAAAACCGCATAAAATCGCCCCGGATAGGCTAAAAATGCCTCATGATCATAGGGGTTTAGATGGTTGGGAATCTGATCATAGCACATTTTCACGCCAAACAAGTCTCCGGTCTTAATAAGACTTTGGACTCCGCAATATCTGGGATCCTTCAGATAGTCTACGCTGACAGAGATAGCCCTTCCTCTCTGTTTTGACAGATAGCTGCAAGCGTGGACGCTTCCTGCAGATACTCCGTAAACCTCTTCAAATTCTAATCCTTTGTCTAAAAAGAAGTCCAGCACCCCTGCCGTATAGACTCCTCTCATCCCGCCGCCTTCCAAAATCAGTCCGGCCTTTATTAATTCTGTTTTTTCTTCCATTTTCTGCCTCCATTTTCAGTCAGAAAAAGAGCCATTTAAAATGAAGCCAGGAGTTTCATCCTTCCTGTCATTTTAAGCAGCCCCTTATTCATTATGTAACAGTTCAAACGGGCAGGAAAATACCCGTCTCAACTGTTGCAATTATATATCTTTACTGCTGGTTATATCCATCAGGATTGGCAGACTGCCATCTCCAGGAATCACGGCACATCTCCTCAATTCCCAGATCCGCTGTCCAGCCCAGTTCCCTGGCGGCTTTCCCCGGATCGCAGTAGCACTGGGCAATATCGCCTGGACGTCTGGGATCAATTACATAGGGAAGCTCCTTACCACAGGCTTTTTCATAAGCGTGAATGACATCCAAAACACTGTAGCCGTGCCCGGTTCCCAGATTGTAAATGGAAACGCCCTCTTTATCTTCCAGCTTTTTGATTGCACAAACATGTCCTTTTGCCAAATCTACTACATGGATATAGTCGCGGACACCCGTTCCGTCCGGAGTATTATAGTCATTGCCAAATACATGGACACATTCTCTCTTACCAATTGCCACCTGGGCAATGTAGGGCACCAGATTATTGGGAATTCCCTTAGGATCTTCACCAATGCTTCCGCTTTCGTGAGCTCCGATAGGATTAAAATAACGCAGAAGAATTACATTCCATTCCGGATCCGCTACATTCAGGTCGGTAAGAATCTGTTCTAACATGCCCTTGGTCTGGCCATATGGATTGGTAATCTCGCCCTTGGGACATTCTTCTGTAATGGGCACAAAAGCCGGATCCCCGTAAACGGTTGCGGAAGAACTGAATACAATATTTTTCACCTGATGCTCTCTCATAACATCGCAGAGGATCAATGTTCCGGTAATGTTGTTATGGTAATACTCTAACGGCTTGGCCACAGACTCGCCTACTGCCTTATATCCGGCAAACTGAATGACGGAATCGATCTTTTCTTTTTGGAATACTTCCTCCAATGCAGGCTTGTCCAGCAAATCCACATTATAAAACTTTACACTTTTGCCAGTAATTTTTTCTACTCGTCTTAAAGCTTCCTCACAGGAATTGTAAAGATTGTCAACTACTACTACCTCGTACCCTGCATTTAACAGTTCCACGCAGGTATGGCTTCCGATATATCCGGCTCCGCCAGCTACTAGAATTGCCATAAAACATCCTCCTTTTTATCGGGGCAAATGAACAGGTTTTCTATCCGTCTGCCTGGCTTTCTGCGGGCTGCCTGTCCGGTGGTTTCCGGAGTGGGGCCCTTTTCTTATTATACTCTTATTGCCGGTAAAGCACAATACAATTTTCTTTTGTTTTTTTGCTCTTGTCATTGTCAGCAAAGCATACCTGGATGCTTACGCACCTTTTGGATTGTCCTATGTAAAAAGGTATGTTATACTTTTGGTATCATTGCTGCTGAAGCAGGGGCGTTTCATTTATATTTGCATTCTTTCTTAAAACAAAAAGGAGCGCATCCTGCGGAAGGCAACATATAAGGTGGAGATTTTATGTTTTTTACATCATTAACCCAATGGAACGTTCAAAATATTGTAATTCGGATGCTAGTTGCTTTTCTTTTAGGCGCTTTAATCGGAATCGATCGCGGAGTCAAGCGACGGGGCGGAGGCGCCCGAACAGATGCTTCCGTCTGTCTAGGCGCTGCTATGGTGATGATGACAGCTCAATATATGGATATTTATTTTCCAGGCGGTACTGACATTTCCCGGATGGCGGCTCAAGTGATCAGTGGAGTTGGCTTTTTAGGAGCCGGTTCTATTATTGTATCCCGTCATCAGATTAAAGGGCTGACATCTGCTGCAGGAGTTTGGATCTGTGCCTGCATTGGTCTGGCTGCCGGAATCGGATTTATAGATGGAGCCATATTGGTTACTTTGATCCTAATGGTTGGGCTTCATATTCTTCCGCTGATTGAAGAGCGGTTTTATCACCATTCTCTGTATGTAACCCTATACATAGAAGCAGAGGACAGCCGAACTGCATCCTCTCTTTTACATAAGCTAAAAACAGACGGATGCCAAATTGATATGTATGATATTGAACGCCCGAAAGCAAGCGGGCAACCTTTTACAATCCTGTCAACCGTTGGCATTTCCAGAAAACTCAAGAAAGATATCTATTTAAAAGAGCTTTCGAAATTACCTGGCATTCTTTCTATTGACAGCATGTAATCCTATCTATTATTTTTTCAGACATGCTGCTAAGCTTCTAAGCATGTCTGAAAACTACTTGCATAACAGCAGCGTACTCTCCCTGTCAGGTTAAGGCTAAAAAATCCTTCAGCTTTTTATCAAGACTTCTTTCCCTTCAAAGGCAAATCCATATTTCCGGATTCGGTCGCCAGGAAATCCCCTGCTCTCCAAATCCGTCTCATATCGCCGCTCCTCAATCTGCTTTAGCGCGGCATCCGCAGTATTCTCCAAAGACTTCTCTTCGCCCGAATCCTTCACCTTGAATTCCATTATTACCGCATTGTCTATTCCATTCTTCGGCTCCATCATCACATCATATCTTCCAAAACCGCTCTCCCGGTTGGAAGTAATGATGTAGCGATCTGCCAGTTCCACAGTCAGTCCCAGCACAAAGCCATGATAAAATCGCTCCGGCTGGGATTCCATCGAAGGGTTTTTCCCGCTGTCAAAATAGCTGAAAGTGGCCAGAGCAACCCGGTTCATGTAGGCATTCATGGACTTTACGTCATCCTGTAAAAGCGCCCTAATAAAGCCGTTGTAGACAGTCCCGGAACGGGTAAACCATTTTCGGATCATCTTTACTATAAATACATACCAATCTGTGACGCTTGTCCTTCTTGCCTTTGGAACCACTTTCTCATTTTTCATTTGATTAAGTCACTTTGTGCAAATATGCTCAACGAAAGATTATTTCCCTTTCTATTATACATGCTTCTCATATAGCCTACAAGAAAATTACAGCCTTACCAGACAAAAAAGGATAGAATCAGCCCGTCCTCTCTCGGTTGAACTGACTCTATCCCATTTTATGAACATCTCTTTCGCCACCTATCCGGAACACTCCATCCCCACCCGCAGCTTCTCCACTGCCTTCTTCTCGATCCTGGACACATAAGACCGTGAGATACCCAGCATCCCTGCAATTTCCCTCTGGGTGTGTTCTTTTCCTCCATAAAGGCCATACCGCAGCCGTATCACGGTTTTTTCTGTGTCCTTCAGGCAAGTGTCGCAGGCTTCATACAATGCGCGGACATCCTGGCTCAGAATCAGAAGATCAATGGTCTCTGTATTGTCTGTCTCAATTACGTCTACCAGGCTGACGCTCTCTCCATCTTTATCCACCCCGATAGGCTCATAGATAGAAACTTCCCTGGAGAACTTCTTATTGGCCCGCAGAAGCATTAAAACCTCATTTTCTACGCATTTGGCGGCATAAGTGGCCAGGCGGGAGCCTTTATCCATTTTAAAAGTATTGACCGCCTTTATCAGTCCTATGGTGCCTACTGACAGCAGATCTTCCATATCATAGTCTGTATATTGGTATTTTTTAATAACATGGGCCACCAAGCGCATATTTCTCTCGATCAATACAGCCCTTGCTTCCTGGTCACCCTCTTTGTAACGCTCCAGGTAATCTCTTTCCTCACTGGCACTCAGTGGTTTTGGAAAAGTCTTCAAAGAAAGTCACCTCAAAGCTAAACTTACTCATAGTTTATGCTCAGGCGGCTTGCCCCGTGTCCGGCGGACATACCTGGCGGCTAGTATTATTTTAAAGAGGGCTTTTCAGGAACTTTAAAGGGAGCCGAAAACATTTGTCTCCGACTCCCTCTCATTGTGTTTTTGACTATGCTAATTTGGATTTTGCCAACTCTGCCAGCTTTGCAAAGCCTTCTGCATCGTTGATAGCCATGTCAGATAATACCTTGCGGTTCATCTCAACATTGGCCAGCTTTAAGCCGTACATAAACTTGCTGTAGGACAGGCCGTTGATACGTGCTGCAGCGTTAATACGAGCGATCCACAGCTGTCTGAACTGTCTCTTTCTCTCCTTACGTCCGGAGTAGGAGCTGGTTAATGCCCTCATTACGGACTGCTTTGCGATTCTATACTGCTTGGAACGAGCGCCTCTGTAGCCCTTAGCCAGCTTTAACACTCTGTTATGTTTCTTCTTAGCGTTCATACCGCCTTTAATTCTTGCCATCGGTCATTTCCTCCTTCTTAATCCAGTATCAACTTACAGATATGGTAAAATCTTCTTCATTACCTTGCTGTTGGTAGCATCGGTAACAATATCTTTTCTAAGATTTCTCTTTCTCTTGGTTGACTTCTTAGTTAAGATATGGGATTTGTACGCTTTGCTGCGAACCAGCTTACCGGTTCCGGTCTTTTTGAAACGCTTTGCTGCTGCTCTGCTTGTTTTTAATTTAGGCATTGTATTTTCCTCCTTAATCTGTTCTTTTAACGTTTTGCAGTTAAAAAGATAACCATGCTCCTGCCCTCTACCTTAGCCGGCTTATCAATCACAGCAATGTCAGATAAACCCTGAGCAAAGTCATCCAGGATATACTTGGATTTGGACATGTGAGCCATCTCACGGCCGCGGAAACGCAAAGTCACCTTGACCTTATCGCCCTTCTCCAGGAACTTTCTTGCAGCTCCCATTTTGGTATTCAAATCGTTGGTGTCGATGTTGGGAGATAAACGAACTTCCTTAATCTCGATTACCTTTTGCTTTTTCTTGGCTTCCTTTTCCTTGCGGGCCAGTTCATAGCGGTATTTTCCGTAATCGATAATCTTGCATACCGGCGGTTTTGCAGTCGGCGCAATTTTTACCAGGTCCAGCTCAGCCTCCTGAGCCATCCGAAACGCTTCCCTGGCAGACATGATGCCAAGCTGGCTTCCGTCCTCGCCAATCAATCGGACTTCCTTGTCCCTAATCTGTTCGTTAATCATTAATTCGCTAATAGTCGTACACCTCCATATGATATGATTCCATGCCGGGAGTCCGTACCCGCCATAAGGGCTGGCTTTTGACCGGCTGCTCACAGATATCCTGCAAAGCACGTCACTGACACATTCTGCCGGATATTCCATAGTCAATCCCCGCAGCATTGGCCAAATACTGACGCATACGCAGCGCCTGGCTCATTGTCCGCGGGAATAAAAAAGCAGATAGATCCAATCTATCCACCTGTCACACGCTACTAAGCACTGCAAAACCTGACAATATCAAGGCTTATGTAGTCTGTTATGAACCCGGGTCACTGACTCGTGCCAGGGTGAGGCGGATACCTGCTTTCCTGTATGTTGTTTTCACAACCTGGTTGATTATACTATATTGGTGGAGATTTGTCAAGGAATTTCCAAATTTTAAAATTTTAAAATTCTAAAGAATCAAAAAACACCGCAATGATGCTGTCTCCTAAGAAAAACAGCTGTCACCGCGGCGCTTTTTCTTTACTCTCTTAATTTATCTTGCTTTAAAGCTGGTACATTCGGTCTGACTTCCACAGCTTGCCTTGCCGCCGCCGATACCGATGTGATCTGCCGCGCAGCGGCGTCCTTCGTTGTACACGCAGTTTACTGCTTCACAGTCCACCTCTAAGCGGCTCTCCGGTGTCTTAAACAGGTTCTTAAAAGATTCTCCCTTGTTCTCGTCAAAGCTTCCGCAGCAGGTATCGCATTTGTCTTTAGCAGTCTGGCCTTCTACCACAATACCATGCTTACAGCAGCAGTTCTCGGAGTTGTGCACACAACTGGTTACGTTACAGTCTAACTTTGTCATAAGAAAGTCCTCCTTTGCCCGTGGGCAGATTGTTTGGTTTGGCAAAGTTAGTATGTCTCAAAGGAAGGATTTTATGTATGCCTGGATTTTATAGATTGCAATGGTCCAAATCCAGGTCAGGGCAAATGTCATAAGAAGCATAACTACGATTTCTCTGGCGCTTAAATCTGCTCCATAGAAATGACTGGTGATCATCTGGGCTGCCATGTGATGAGTTAAAAAGATCCCGTAGCTGGAAGCAGCAATCCGTTTTAAAAAATTCTTGGTCACTCTGGTCTTTTCTAACACTTTTGCCGCCCCTATCCAAAACAGATAAAAATTTACACTGAAAATCAGAAAAGAAAGTTCCCTTCCAAATTGCCCCACCCCGTTTGTCACAGGCACAAATATCCACAGGAACATACCTAAGGCAGTACAAATCCATACAAATTTTAAAGCCTTGGGGCGCTTTGCCTCAAAACCCCGGCGCATATCCTCCAGCCAGGCGCCCAAAAGAAAGTAAAACATGTCTACTACTGGATTCTGCTTAATCTCAACAGGGAAGGGGTTGCGGCAAAACAAGGCCAGGGCCGCCAAAAACAGGATGGCAGTAATCAAATGACGGTTCTTTTTATACCACACCCGCAGCACAGGAAATGCCAGGTACAGCATCAGAATACTCCCTAGAAACCACTCTCCCACCATATAGAAGGTGGGGACCAGATTTACCAGCCAGCCGTCTATTCCTATCACGGACCAGATTATCGACCAGGTGGGAATAATCCGGTATACCTCCCGAAGCTGCCAGACCACCCAGAAAAACGCCATAATATACGTGATCCAAAAGAGGGGATAAAGGCTTAAAAACCGCTTTTTATAAAAATTTTTTAAATCCAGCCTGTCCTCATCCCTGTACCGGTGCATCAGAGCAGCTCCGGAGACCATGAAGAAGCAGTATACTGCTATCATTCCGAAGCTGCCGTTTGCAAAGGCGTGAAAGTAGTCAACCGGCTGGGAAATAGCCAGAGGAAAGTGATAAACTACAATCATCACTGCACAGACTGCCCGGATTACATCCAGGTAGAACAGCCTTTTTTGTTTCATAACCATTATTTTTCTTCTTTTTTCTCTATCTGCCGGATAGACTTTTTCCTAATCTCTTCCTGAATGGCCGCTATAAACTCTTCTAAGCCTTTCTGCCCCTCATCGCCTGCAAAGCGGCTTCTGACAGAGACAACTCCTTCTTCTGCTTCCTTCTGGCCTACTACCAGCATGTAAGGAATCTTTTCCATCTGGGCGGAGCGGATCTTATAGCCAATCTTCTCAGAACGGGTATCTACCTCAACCCGGATTCCTGCGTCCGAAAGCTTTTCAGCCACAGATTCTGCATACTCACTGAACTTGTCGGAGATAGGCAGCACTTTTACCTGAACCGGGGCCAGCCAGGTGGGGAACGCGCCTGCAAAATGCTCAATCAGGATGCCGATAAAACGCTCAATGGAACCAAAGGCAACCCGATGAATCATAATGGGACGATGCTTCTCACCGTCTGCTCCCATATACTCCAGCTCAAACCGCTGGGGAAGCTGAAAATCTAACTGGATGGTTCCGCACTGCCAGGTCCTGCCAATAGAGTCCTCTAAGTGGAAATCAATTTTAGGACCATAGAAAGCGCCGTCCCCTTCATTTACTACATAGGGAAGCCCCAGCTCATCCAAAGCGCTTCTCAATCCGTCTGTCGCCATCTCCCAGTCTTCTTCGCTTCCCATGGAATCCTCAGGTCTGGTGGACAGCTCTACGTGATACTTAAATCCGAATAAAGAATACACATTGTCAATTAAATTTGCTACCTTCTTGATCTCATCCTTAATTTGTTCCGGAGTCATAAAGATATGAGCATCATCCTGGGTAAAGCAGCGCACTCTCATCAGGCCGTGAAGCTGTCCGGATTTCTCGTGGCGGTGTACCAGACCCAGTTCGCCGATACGTAACGGCAGATCCCGGTAGGAGCGGGGCTCAGAGGCGTAAACCAGGATGCCGCCGGGGCAGTTCATGGGCTTTACTGCATAATCTTCCTCATCAATTATGGTGGTATACATGTTGTTCTTGTAGTGATCCCAGTGGCCGGAAGTTTCCCACAGGCTTCTGTTTAAAATAATGGGAGTTGCGATCTCCACATAACCGGCTTTTTTGTGAATCTCTCTCCAGTAATCTAGCAACGTGTTCTTTAATGCCATTCCCTTGGGCAGGAAGAAGGGGAAGCCAGGACCTGCCTCATGCATCATAAATAAGCCTAGCTCCTTGCCCAGCTTTCTGTGATCCCGCTTTTTTGCTTCCTCCATCATGGTGATGTAAGCTTCCAGCTCTGCCTTCTTTCCGAATGCAGTGCCGTAGAACCGGGTCAGCATCTTATTTTTTTCACTGCCTCTCCAGTAAGCCCCTGCTAGGCTCATCAGCTTATAAGCCTTGCCCAGATCTTTGGTGTTCATTAAGTGGGGACCGGCGCACAGATCTACAAATTCTCCCTGCTCATAAAAGCTGATTTCCTCTCCTTCCGGAAGATCTTCAATCAGCTCTACCTTGTAAGGCTCTTCTCTCTTTTGCATAAAGGCAATGGCCTCTTCTCTGGGAAGGGTAAAGCGCTTGATGGGAAGAGCTTCTTTTATAATCTTCTTCATCTCCCCTTCGATCTTTTCCATATCCTCTGCAGTGAAGGTGGTCTCTGGATCTACATCATAGTAAAAACCGTCTGCAATAGAAGGGCCGATAGCCAGCTTGGTCATTGGATACAGACGCTTGATCGCCTGGGCCATTACATGGCTGGCAGAGTGGCGCAAAGCCGCCAGACCCTCCGGGTCATTAGCTGTGCAGATATTTAAGGCGCAGTCTTTATCCAACACGGTACGCAGATCCGCAGTATTGCCGTCTACCACGCCTACGCATGCTGCTCTCGCCAGTCCTTCGCTTAAATCCTTTGCAATATCCAGAATGGACATTGGCTGTCCATACTCTTTTACAGAGCCGTCTTTTAATGTGATTTTCATGGTAATCTCTCCTTTTTCTGTAAAATGCGCCACTTTAGTGGCATACTTCCTCTGCATGGGCCTGTGCATAAAAAAGTCCCTTGCCATACCTGTGTATGACAAGGGACGATCTTATCTAATCGCGGTTCCACCCTTTTTGAGTGAGCAAAATGCTCAAACCACTTAATTCTGATGATAACGGAATCACCGTTCCCGATTAAGGGACACTCCGGGGTGGTCTTGGGGAATCTTACTGATACGGGACGCTTACACCGGCCGCATCCCTCTCTGGGAACTTTCAGATTCCTTACTCTTCCCATCTGCGTGTTGCATTATTTCCTAGCCCTCATTATAGCATGGAACAAAAATTTGTCAAGGAAATCTTCTTTAACGATCCTCGTCTACGATCTCAATATTGTAGCCGCCGCCTTCTGCCTTGGTAATCTTATATTTAACGCCGTCTGCATCTCTTACCGTACCGCTGGTCTTAACGCTGCCGGATTCGTTGACCATGTACTGAAGTCCGTCTACCTCTACAACCTGATACTTCATGCCAGACTCTGCGCGAACCAGAGCGCCCTCGTTATATAAGTATCCGCTCTTCATGCCGGTAACGCCGTCGCCCTTAGAACCCAAAGCGCCTGAGGAGTCAAAATAAAATACCTCGTTATCGTGATTTTCATCATTGACTAATACACGTCCGGTTTTCATAGCACCCTTCTCATCAAAGTAGAACTTTCTGCCGTCATCCAGCTCCAGAAGCCCGCTGTATACGCGGCCGTCTGCCCGGAAGCAGTAAGTCTTTCCACTAATACTTGCCAGAGCGTAATCATCGTCCAGCTTCTTGCCTTTATATTTGGTGCTGTATGCCCGGCCTGCAACGAAATAATACCAGCCTTCCTCTGTATTCTCTGGATTGGTCAGGTACTGCCAGCCTTCCACTCCGCTGCCGTCCTCGCCGTGATATCTTAAGTCAGTGGCGCCGCCAATGTCTCCGTACTTGGCTGAGGTATGGCTCTCATTATCAATCCAGCCGGTAAGCATACGGCCCTGATCGTCAAAAATATAGGATTTTCCGTCAATTTTTTGCTCTCTGGATACGGACATCTGTCCGGAATTGGAGAAATAATACCACTCCGGCTCACTCCAGCTGTCAGAATTACCGTCCCTCTGATCAATATACTGCCATCCTGTAGCCATCGCGCCGCTGTCTTTAAAGTAATAAAGCTTACCATTTACTTCATGCCAGCCGGTCTGCATTTGGCGGCTCTCAAAATAATATTTGGCTTTGTCAATGGTTCTTAAGCCCTCCTCAACTGCCTTGCCGCTGTCTGTAAAGTAATACCACACCATGTCGTTGCCGCCCCAGTCGTCATTGGGGACTTCTTTCCAGGCATTCTTAATCATAGCGCCGGACTCATTTACATAGTAGGTGTCGTCGATCAGCCGGTTGGTAACAATATTGCCGCTGCCATCCAGATAGAACCAATTGCCTGAACTGTCCTTACGCCAAACGTCTGTAGCCTTGGTTCCATCGTTCTCCAGGTAGTTCCACTGTCCGTCAGCCCCTGTAACCCAGCCTGCTGCAAATACGCTCATAGCGGCGGCGGCGCTTAAAAATGCCGCTCCGGCCATAGCTGTTAACATCTGCCTCTTTCTCATAAAATTGCCTCCTTTTCCTTACCCAGGTATTCCCTTCTCCATTAAGGGTAACCATTCCGCCACACATCTTAAATTTAAAAGGCTCTGCCTTTGTAAACGGTATTTCGTTATACTCACTATAACACAATTTTCCAGATTAATCTTGAAATAATTCTTACGAAATATTGTCATTTTCGTTATATTCGTTATTGTTTAGATTAAGTTTTGCAAAAGCATCGGCAAAAGGAGAATTTACAGGCGTTTCTGCTTCTTTTTTCTGCTGGTTCAAATATCGGGCCACATCCCGTTTGGATACCCCTGCCCCTTCTTTTTTGCGGCGCTCTGTAAAGGAGGACAATTTTTCTTTATAGCCGCAGCGGCAAACGAAGATTTTTCCTTCCCCGCTTCCCTTTAGATCCATTTTTTTGTGGCATTTGGGACAGCGGGCGTTGGAGGCGCGGGACACCGTCTCCCGATAGCCGCACTCCCGGTCCTGACACACCAGCATCTGACTGTTTTTTCCGTTTACGGCCAAAAGACGTTTTCCGCAAACCGGGCATTTCTTGTTTGTCATATTATCGTGGCGGAAGCTTCCCTCCCCCGCCTTGATTTCTCCTATCAGAGAATTTGTATAGTCCCGGATATCCTCCATAAACCGATTCCGGCTTTCCTTTCCTCCCGCAATCTCCATAAGGCGGCGCTCCCACCTGGCCGTAAGCTCCGGGGTCTTTAAATCCTGGGGAACCAAATCCAAAAGCTGTTTTGCCTTGGCGGTAAGATAGATTTCCTGCCCCCTTTTCTCCAGCAAAAAGGAGTGGAACAGCTTTTCAATAATATCCGCCCGGGTCGCTACCGTTCCTAAACCGCCGGTTTCCCCCAGGGTTTTTACCATAGCCCTTTTCTCCTTTTCATCCTCCGTCTCCATGTAAGCGGCAGGGTTTTCCATAGCGGCAAGAAGGCTTCCCTCGGTAAAGCGGGCAGGAGGCCTGGTTTTCCCTTCCGCAAGGGTCAGGGGAACAGGCCGGACAGGCAGCAAAATTTCTCCTTCCTTTAAGGTTTTCAAAGTTTCCGGACGGACGCTTACGGGACTTAACTCCTCGTCCTCCTTTTCTTCATCCAAAATGCTTTTTCCGTTTTCCTCCTCATAAACCTCTCTCCAGCCTTTTGCGGTTATAACATGGGAGGATGAAACAAAGGACTCTGCTCCAAGAGATACCGTAATCTTCAGCTCCTGATATTCATAAGGCGGATATAAAACCGCAAGGAAACGGCGGACTACCAGATCATAGATTCTCCTCTCATCAATGGTCATATGATCCAGTTGGACAAACTGTTCCGTAGGAATGATGGCATGGTGATCCGACACCTTGGCATTGTTGACAAAAGAAGCCTTAGGGCTGATTTTCTCACCGACAATCCGGCCGGCCATCTTCCGATAAGGGCCTGTGGCGCAGGCTTTCAGCCGTTCCGGTATAGTAGGAAGAATGTCACTGCTTAAATACCGGGAATCCGTTCTGGGGTAGGTTAATACTTTATGGTTCTCATAAAGGCGCTGACATAAATTTAAAGTTTCCTTTGCGGAATATTGATACCGGCGGTTGGCTTCCCGCTGGAGCTCTGTTAAATCGTAGAGCGCTGGGGGCTGGACCGATTTTAAGGTCCGCTTCAGCTCTTTTATCCTGGCCGTCTCTCCGGAAAGCTCTCTGATAAGAGTTTCTGCCCGGTTCTTGTCAAAGGTTCTCCGGCTTTTTGTCTTTTCATCCTGCCAGATAAGCTTCAGTCCCCCATACTCTCCCCTGATTCCGTAATAGGAGCGGGGGATAAATTCCTTGATTTCCTGCTCTCTTTTGGCAATCATAGCCAGAGTAGGAGTTTGGACCCGTCCGCAGGACAGCTGGGCATTGTATTTGCATGTCAGCGCCCGGGTGGCGTTGATGCCTACCAGCCAGTCCGCCTCTGCACGGCACATGGCGGCGTCCCCCAGGCTGTCATACTCCCGGCTGTCTTTTAAATGGGCAAACCCCTCCCGGATAGCTTTGTCGGTAACAGAAGAAATCCACAGCCGTTTGGCAGGCTTATTACAGCCTGCTTTCTTAAGAATCAGGCGGGCCACCAGCTCCCCTTCTCTCCCTGCATCGGTGGCAATGACAATCTGCCCGATATCCTTTCGGAACAATTGAGTCTTTACCGCACGGAACTGTCTGGCAGTCTGACGGATAACCGTAAGCCGAAAAAGCTCCGGCATCATGGGGAGAAGATCCAGTCTCCACTCCTTATAGTCATCACTGTACTCTTCCGGATCCGACAGCTCTACCAAATGGCCCAGGCCCCAGGTCACCACATAATCCTTTCCTTCTATGGCGCCCTCCAGGTTGCGGCTGCAGCCCAATACCCGGGCAATATCCCGGGCCACAGAGGGCTTTTCCGCTAATACCAATGTTTTCATGTGTTTTCTCCAAGCTTAAATCAGGACATACTTTAGTACAAAGAGGATTGCCAGCACATACATGAGAACGCTGATCTTCTTCTCTTTAAAGCGGCCTGTGATTAAATTTAATCCCACATAGGAAATGGTTCCCAAAGCAATTCCCTCAGAAATACTGTACATAAAAGGCATTGCAATAATGGTGATAAAGCTGGGAATCGCCTCTGTGTAATCGTTAAAATCCACTTTTACGATAGAGGTAAGCATCATAAACCCTACGATTACCAGCGCCGGAGCCGTTGCAAAGGACGGGATGGCCAGGAAAATCGGGGACAGGAACAGGGACAGGAAAAACAGCAGGGCAGTTACCATACTGGTAAGGCCGGTACGGCCGCCTGCGGATACGCCGGCAGAGCTCTCCACAAAGGTAGTGGTAGTAGAAGTTCCCAGCACAGCTCCTACAGAGGTTCCCACTGCATCTGCCAGCAGAGCCCCCCGGATTTTGGGAAGCTGTCCGTCTTTATCCAGCATATCCGCTTTGGATGCCACGCCGATTAAGGTTCCCAGGGTATCAAACATATCTACAAACAGGAAGGCAAACATGATGATAAGAAAATCTCCGGTAAATACCATGGAAAAGTCCATCTGCATAAAGGTAGGCATAACGCTGGGAACAGAAATTCCGTTTGAAAAGTCCGGAAGCAGGCTGAACCATGCGGTACCGTCAGGAACATAAATCCCCAGAAGCTGGCAGATAATTCCCAATACCCAGGTAATGACAATGCCCCATAAAATGTTGCCCTTTACATTTTTTGCCAACAACACCGCGGTAATGACAATTCCTATAAGGGCCAGGAGAACCGTAATTCCTTCTGTCTGAAAGGTTCCCGCTGCCAAAGAGCTTCTAAAGGAAAACATTCCCAGAAGGGTGGAATCGTTGTTTACTACAATTTTTGCATTTTGGAGACCAATAAAAGCAATAAACAGGCCAATGCCTACCGATACCGCATGCTTTAAATTCATGGGAATGGCGTTAAAAATAGCCTCTCTTACTTTGGTCAATGACAGCAGAATGAATACCAGGCCTTCCACAAATACGGCGGCCAATGCCATCTGCCAGGTATATCCCATTCCCAGAACTACCGTATAGGCGAAATAAGCGTTAAGTCCCATTCCGGGAGCCAGAGCAAAAGGATAGTTAGACAGCAGTGCCATAAGACAGGTGGCAAAAAAGGATGCCAGTACAGTGGCCGTAAATACGGCCCCTCTGTCCATGCCGGACGCCGACAGAATGTTGGGGTTGACTGCCAATATATAGGCCATGGTCATAAATGTAGTTACGCCGGCCAAAACTTCTGTCTTTACATCCGTGCGGTTTTCCTTCAGATGAAACAACTTTTCCATATTCATGTTTAATTCCTCCTGTGGTTTGTCGAGCTGTTATGTCTTTTTAAAAATCTTCCAGCTCCTTGAGTTTCTCTTGTAATTCTTCTCTGGCTTCCTGAATCTTTCCTCCGTCGTGGGAGTCCAAGGCATCCTCAAACCGGCGGATATACTGCTCCAGCACGATCCGATCCGTGCCCACACTCTCCTCATAAATCCGATCGCTTCGAAGAAGCAGCAGCTTATTTTCTTCCTTCTCCCTGGGCGGGATCTTTAAATAGGACAAGGTTTCCAGCCGCTCTGCAATCTCTTCATCGCTCATGCCGTTGTCTTTTCCTTTTATGACAGCTTTTTTCTTCTCTCCTGTGGAAATAACCGTCACCTCCACCTCCAGTATGGAATTGATGTCATAGGTGTAGGTCACATCCACCGCTTCCTCTCCTGCCTTATTCTTGGGAACATTGATGGTAAGCTCTCCCAGAAGCAGGTTGTTTTGTGCAAACCGGCTCTCCCCCTGAAGGACGGAGATGGAAATTTTGCTCTGATCGTCATGAACCGTATAGAACCGTTCTGTCCGGCTGGCAGGAATCACCGTGTTGCGCTCAATAATGGGGCAGAAATGGCCTTTCTCAAACTGGCCTCTCCCTCTTGCCACCACCACTTCCGTTCCCAGTGTAAAGGAGCAGACATCTGTCAGGATAACCTCTTTTACCTCCTTTCTTCTCTCTTTCATAGCCGCCTGGATAGCAGCGCCCAGGGCCACCGCCTCATCCGGGTTAATACTGGTGTTGGGGAATTTCTTAAACAGGCGGACAATAAAATCTCTTACTATCTGGAATTTTGTCCCTCCGCCTACCAGCACTACCACATCAATATCCGAAAGCTTAATATGGGCATCCGAAAGGCTTCGCTGAACCGGCTTGCGGATTCGCTCCAAAAGAGGCTCGCACTCTTTCTCATATTGGGAGTAAGTGATAGTAGCTTCCTTGTATTCTTCTCCTATAAGGCAGCGCATTACTGCTTCCTTACTCTCGGAAAGCTTCAGCTTGCACTGTTCCGCCTGTTTTCGGATGTGGGCCAGGGTCTTTCTGTCCAGAGTATTTACATCCAGATTTTGTTCCCCAATAAACCAGCGCTCAATAATCTCGGTAAAATCCTCGCCTCCCAGGTAATTATCCCCTGCCACGGCCCGGACCTCCAGGATATTCTCATAGAGCTCCAAAATCGATACGTCGAATGTGCCTCCTCCCAGGTCAAATACCAAAAAACGGGTGTCCCTGGTTTTCTCATACAGGCCGTAAGCAATGGCAGCTGCCGTAGGCTCGCTGATAATCCGTTCTACCTTAAATCCTGCCAACTCCCCGGCCCGTTTGGTGGCCTTTCTCCTCTTGTCGTCAAAGTAGGCGGGAACGCTGATTACCGCTTCCGTAACCGGCTCTCCCAAAAAAGCTTCCGCATCTTCTTTCAGCACCTTTAGCACCAAAGCAGAAAGCTCCTCCGGGGTAAAACTTTTATTCCCCAGTTTATATTTTCGGCCTGTGCCCATGCTGCGTTTAAACACCTCTGCCACAGTATCCGGATACAAACTTCTCCGCTCCCTGGCCGTCTCTCCCACGCATACTTCGTCATTTTCATCCACGCTGACAATGGACGGGGTCAGATGTTTTCCTAAGCGGTTGGGAATAATTTTAGGGCCGTCCTCGCTGTAATAGGCTGCCAAGCTGTTGGTAGTTCCCAAGTCAATTCCTATTATCATATATTTTTAAACTCCTTTACTGCACTGCTGAAGATCCAGGCATAAGTAAATACCGGATCCTGTTTCAAAACCTTTCGGATCTCTAAAAAGGCCTCTTCCTTCTGTCCATGTGCCCAGGCCCACAGCGCCCTGCTGCACCCAAGCTCCATACATTCTGATTTTTCGCAATGGTAGCAGAAATGACAGGATTCCACTTGCTTTAAATAGGTTTCCGCCTCCAAAAGCTTTCCCTCCAGAAGATGTAAAAGAAACATTTCGAAAAGCCTCGCTTTTTTATATGCACAGTTGTCTGTGGAATCTTCCAGAGAGGTATAAGTTTCTAAAAGGGCGCTTTTATAAAGCCCGGTATATTTGTCCGCCTTATCTTTTTTGCCCTTAAGCCAGAAATAAACGGCGGCTGTCAGGCAGGCGCTGCGGTAGCCATTATCCTGTTTTTCATAAGCCTTTACCGCTTTTTCCATAGCCTGGCCCAAAAACAGGGTTTTCTTCTGAAACATGAGAATCTGCGCCTTGCGGTAAGCGGTTTCGCCTTTTCCGCTGTAGGAGGCGGCCTTTTCCGCTGCGTCCTCTGCCTTTTTAAAATCCCCTAAATAGCAGTATAAATCCACAGCTTTATCATAGTATTCTGCTTCCCTGTCCTTTGGGAAAAAGTTTTTCCACATTTTAAGGGCATCCTCATACCGCTTCAGGGCCTCATAGGCCTGGCTTACCGTTTTTACCACCCTATATTTTGCCGGATACCGCCTCCGGTTTTCCAGATATGCATCCAGGGCCTTTTCATATTCTCCCATCCTCATATAGATGGATCCCAATGTCTCATAAAAATAGGTGGTAGGCTCGGATTCCATCAGTTCAATGGCTTTGTGAATAAACTCCAGAGCTTTTTCCTGCTGTCCCATCCGGCTGTAGGCACAGGCAGCATTGGCCCAGGCAAACTGGTTCTCCGAAGATAGTTCCCCTGCCTTTAAAAAATCGGCCAGGGCTTTTTCAAGGCAGCCGGCCTCCATATATAAAAGCCCTCTGTTTACATAATCATAGGAACTTCCATTAATCTCAATCCTCTTGTCCGCATAGGGGAGACCCAGATTAAAGTAACGGATCTTTCCGGTATTATCAAAAAGAACCTGATACAGATCGGTCATCTTCCGCAGATAATCCGGATTCTCCGGCTCTATCTTTAAGGCCTTCTCCATGGACTCCACGGCCGCGGGCCTCTTTCCCATCTTCTCGTAACATTCCGCCACATAATAGTGATAGGCTCCGGATTCCCCGTAGTCTTTCCCGCATCGCTCATAGGCGTCAAGGGCTTCTTTCCACCTGCTTAACCGGCGGAGGATATTGCCTTCAATCCAGTCATACCGGCTCTCACTCCTGTCAATCTTTTTGGCCTGCCGGATGGCTTTTAAGGCCTCCTCCTGTTTTCCTAAAAAGCTGTAGGTAATGCAGATTTCCGCCTCCAGAAAAGCCGCGTCTTTTTCCTCAAATTCCCGCTCCCTTTCGTCCGGAACGTCTTTCATAATCTTTGTTATCTCGGCTCTTAAATTTAACATGGACTCCAGGGCCTGCCTCATGGGTTCCTTTTCCTGGGCCAGCTCCCGATCCATCCGGCATTTAAAAATCTTTAAAGGAATGGTGTAAACTTGATTTTCTTTTGCCTCCTCTATGAGAGCCTCTAAATCCGACCAGCGCTCCAGATCGTTGTACACCTCGGCCGCTGCCGTATAAACAGGGGCAAATCCTGCATAAATATTCTTTGCCCTGTAAAAGTCCTCAATTACCCCTCTGGCGTCCCGGATAGCTGCATAACACTCCTGACGCATCACATAAGCGGGAAAATACCCTTCATCCTCTTCTACAAGCTCTGTCAGCACCCGGATAGCCGCCTCATAGTCTTCTCTGGAAGAGAGAAGGTCTGCTCTGGCTTTGTATATACTGGCCTTTTCCATCCAGTAGGCGGCGTCCCTGCTTCCCAGCTCTCTGGTACGGTTGATACAGGAAAGAGCTTTTTCAAAGTATTCGGCTCCCTTTCCCTCCTCCCCGTCCAAACGGTAAAGGCGGGCTAAAAGACCATTGACCGTAATAAGTCGCCGGGTGGTTTTTTCCCGTTCTTCCTCATCCGGTTCCTTTTCTTTGAAAGCTCCGCCGCCATGCAGGTTTTCTTTCCAGGAAGCCTCCTTCTTTTCCAGATATTCTCTCCACAAAATCAGATGCTCCTTGGCACGCTCTGTCTGCTGGTTGGTGTAATAGAGTTTTCCCATTAAATTGTGGTATTCTTCCGCGTTTTCATCATCCGGAAGGTTGTTGACAAGGAGGGCCAGAGCGTCCTGAATCCGGTCATTCTGCAGATAGCACCAGCCCAGCTCCAGCACATGCTTATAATCAGAGGGCTCTGCTTCCATGGCCTGGCGGTGGCGCTCTATCAGGGACTGGTTAATGGTTTTTAACATCTCCATAACCTCCGGCTCCCGATTTCCTGCCACGGAACCGCCGTCAATGGCTTCTATGGCGTATTCTTTGGCCTTTTCCAGATTTCCTTTTTCCATCCAATATTTTCCCAGCATCTTATTGGCAGTAAAATTGTGGGGATTATCTTTTAGAAGCTCCTGAAATTTCTGGGCCGCCAATTCTTTGTCTCCCAGCTCCCAAAAAACCAGGCCTGACACATAGTACACCCGGTTGTCTTCCGGAAGGATCTGGCAGGCTTTTTCGGTAAGAGCCCTGGCTTTCTCCTTTTCTCCCTTTTCCGCCAGCAGCCTGGCCTGATCCAGTTCTCCGTAAGGGTGGGAGATAGGAAGTCCGGTTATCTGGCTCATCAATGCCTCTGCCCTGTCCCTGTCTCCTTCTGTCAGAGCATTATCCAGTTCGAAATACAGGTTTATATATAAATCGTAATCCCCGTCATCAGGCCCCTCAAAAACCTCCATGGGGAACCAGCTTCCCTCCCGGCATACATTGAGAAGGAAATCCACAAAATTTCCCGGATAGGACTCATAAAGCTCTTTGGCGCTTTCCGTAAAATTCCAAACCTTATCGAAATATTTCCACACCTCCGTAGTCAGCCGGAAATGATCCATCAAAAAGGTTAAAAGACGGTTTTTACACTCTTCCCCGGAATCCAGAGAGATACACAGCTCATCCTCCATCAGTTCCTTCCATTTTTCCAGGTTTAACCGATCCGGAAGACATCCGTAGACCTTTTTTAACCGGGCTTCCCACTGTCCTTCCGGCGAGGTATCCTCCGCCTTCTCCTGCTCTTCTTCCCCGGATCCGGCATATTCAAGAGCCGTCTCATAAGCGGACCTTAACTCCTTAAACCCTTCCGCATCGTCTTCCGGATTAACGGATTTCAACCTTTCCCGGTAAGCCCCCTTTATGGCCTTCTCGTCCTTTCCCTGAGAAATGCCTAATACTAAAAATGCTCTTGCAATGTCCATAAAAATCCCCCTTTACAGACTGGCGTTTAATACCCGCACTGCCTCCAGGCAACTGTCGGGATTTCCATTTATATCATAAAGCTTTCCTTCTGTTACCTGGGTATATACCTTAATATTATCTATGTAAACCGTTCTGTCCGCAGAAATAGAAAACTCACTTAATCCGGCTCCCGAAAGCTCTAAATTTAACTGCTGCTTTCCTTCCACCTTCACGGTCCTGCTGGCTTTTCCTAAGGATATTGTCAGATTACTGCCGGATGGGCTGTCTGCCTGAAAACACACAGTTACTTTATTTCCTTTTACAGCGCTTCCCGCCGTACTCACCTTCTGGGAAATCCGGCCGTAGTTTTCAAGCTTCATCTGCCTGGAACCATCCCTCTCTTCCACCCGCGTCTGTCCGGAAGTGTTCCAGCCTGCATCCCCCAGGGCAAACTGACAGTTATAGATCATGTTATTTCCATAATCCCGGTATGTCCACACTCCATAGCCTAAGGTTCTTCCCTTTAAAACAGGGGGCAGCCCGGTAAGATACCCTGGTATTTCACTTTCATCCAGCCTGGGGTTTTCCTCGAATCCCGGCGTATTATCCGTAAATAAAAGCTGATCAATATAAAGGGGCTTTCCCCCGTTGTGAAGCCTTACCCAGTCTAAGGAGGCAGCTGTCTGGGGAAGAACCTGAGCCGCTGTCATATGATCATTTCCCGACTGCATTCCCATGGAAACGGCATACATTAGAGAGGTATAGGAAGAATCCTGGCAGCCAAAGGTTCCCACATGAGAAGCTCCCATAAGCTGTCCGTCCCGGCCGTTTATGGAATCCACATCTGCCCGCACCTCCATGGAAAGGTCGGGAAATACCGTCTGGCTCTCTGCCAGAAGCTGGTTTAAAAAGCTGTCGTAAAAATTCAGGAATAAGCCGTAGGCCTCTCTTTCCCTTTCCGGCAGATAGATCTGGTTCCAGTCCTTAAAATGTTTTCCGTACTGGCGGCCTGCCTCTTCCAGGGAAACGGTTTCTTTTACATAGTTGGTATATCCGATATCCTCTGCTAAGCGGCGGCTGTAGCTGGTGTCTCCCAGCTCCCCGGCTGTCTGGGTAAAATTCCAAAAATCTTCCCAGGTTAAAAAGCCGCCGTAAAAGTTGGGATGTACAGAAGATTCTTCATAGATCCTCTCTACATAATCTATCCAGGCCTCTCTCACTTCTTCTTCATAGAGCAGATCCCGATACCGTTCCAGAACGTTTTCGGTTCCTGCCCGATCCCAGGTATAGCCTACTCTGAGGATTACCAAAAGCCCCTCTTCCCCCGCAGCGTCCATCACCCGGTGAAGCTTATCCAGAGCATACTGATTATAGCGGCGGTTCTCCATATCGACCTGAAATTCTCTCCAGGGCACAGCTAAAATAATGCTGTTAAAGCCGTCTGAAGCAATCTGCCTCATATCCTCTTCTAAAAAATCTTCCTCCAGGTTCCAGAAATTAATGACCCAGTCATTGGCATAGTAGGTGGCCGATTTCAGGTAAAGATCTGCAGTTTCCTCCTCCCCTTCAGGGGCGGCAATTGCCTGATAACTTGAAAACCACAAGCTTAGGCACAGGGTAACAGCCAGGGTAAGCCAGGAACCTGGATTCCATTTGTTCCTTGTCTTTTTCATTGGTTTTCCTCCATTGGGTAATTTAAAGCAAAACCGGCAGAGTTCCTCAAAGAGATGGAAAACTACCGGAAATGTTTTCAAAAGTTCTACAACATAATCACCAAAACCGCCGTCATTGACAAGATACTGATAATGATGGACAGCGAATTGATTGCGCTGGAAAGTCCGATGTCCATGTTCAGCTCCCCGGAATAAGCAGGGGCCGCCGAGGCAATAGGTGAAAAGGCTAAGAGGACAAAGGCCTGCCGGATTTCCAGAGCGAATGGAGTAAAATGGTACCACAGCAATGCCAAAGCCAGGGAAATCCCATAACGGATGGCTAAAATCCGGAAAATTGCCGCCAGCTTATCTTTTTTAAGACTTAGCTTAAAGCCCACTCCCACCATTAAGAGAGCCATAAACGCATTGGCTCCCCCAATTGTCTGGGAAAAGCTTACTGCGATCCGGGGAAGGCGGATTCCCAGCAGAGTCAGCACCGTCATAATAATATACGTATCAAAGGGGACAGATTTTACCAAAGGCATAACCAGCTCTTTCACAGAACGCCTGCCGCCGGATTTCATGGCCGCCATGGCGGCGCTGTATGCTCCGCCCAGACAGATGATGGAATTTCCCGCGTCAAACAAACTGGTGGCCGCAAGTCCCACAGGACCTAAAAAGCTCTGGATAAAGGGCATGGCAAAATTGCCGATATTGTACCCTGCCACGTTTAGCAGATCAAAGGCTTTTCTCTCTTTGGATTTTCCTATATTGAATATCCATGTGGTTCCCATAAGCAGGACGCCGCCGGCCAAGCCAAAAAAGCAAATGGACAGCATAGATACGTCCAGCTTCATATTGCTGAAATTATAGACAATGGCTGCGGGAAGGGTAATTTTCAGCACAATTTTGGAGAGGATGTAAAAATCCTCTTGTTTAAAAAATCCCTTTCTCCGCAGCAAATATCCCAAAACGATAATAGCGGCAAAGGCCGCCGCTTTTATCAGGATCTCGGCGATACTCATAGGGTTACGTCAACGCTCCATCCTTCAGGACCGGTTACCTTTCCCAGCTGAATTCCGGTAATTGTGTCATAAATTTTCTGCGTCAGCTCTCCAATCCTGCCTCCTGAGATCTCCATATGTTCCTCCTCAAACCGCAGCTCTCCAACCGGGGAAACAACTGCCGCAGTACCGGTGCCAAAACATTCTTCCATTGCGCCGGTGCGGGCGGCTTCTATAATCTCATCTACGGAAATCTGACGTTCCTCCACAGGCACTCCCCACTCTTTACAAAGAGCTACCACAGAATCTCTGGTAACGCCGGGAAGAATGCTGCCGTTTAAGGCCGGGGTTATTACTGTGCCGTTTATCTTAAAGAAAATATTCATAGCGCCAACTTCCTCAATGTATTTGCGGTGGATTCCATCCAGCCACAATACCTGAGAGTATCCCTCATCGTGGGCCTTTACCTGGGAAGCCAGAGAAGCGGCATAATTCCCTCCGGTTTTTGCCTCGCCGATACCGCCTCTTACGGCCCGGACATATTCATCCTCAATCCAAATCTTTACCGGATTCAGGCCGGATGCATAGTAAGCCCCTACAGGGGATAAGATGATCATAAATTTATAAGTATTAGAAGGCCGCACGCCTAAGAAGGGATCGGTTGCGATAACAAAGGGACGGATGTAAAGAGAGGTCCCCGGCTTGGTAGGGATCCAGCCGGCTTCCAGCTTTACCAGTTCTTTTAAGGCCTCTAAAAACAGTTCCTCCGGGATCTCCGGAATGCACAGGCGACGGTTGCTGCGGTTGGCTCTCTCAATATTTTTATCAGGACGGAACAGCAAAATCCGGCCATCCTCCGCCTTGTATGCCTTTAAGCCTTCAAACATAGTCTGACCATAATGGAATACCATAGCGGACGGGTCTAAGCAAAGGGGGTGATAAGGCACAATCCTCGGGTCATACCAGCCTCTTCCCTCTTCATAATCCACTTCAAACATGTGGTCTGTAAAAATCGTACCGAATACCAGGGGGTTATCCTGTCCCGGCTTTTCCTTAGGATTCAGGGTCTTTTCAATTCTGATTGTCTCCATAGCATTTTTTTCCTTTCACCTTCCGGATTCATTTCCGGAAATCTTTCGTCAATTATCTTCCAAAAAGTCCAGGCTGTCAATATATTTTTTTTATAACTGTTGAGACGTTTTTTTATTATACTCCCAGATGATCCTCTTGGGAAATTCCATTCGGACTGTCATGGTGGGATTGACGGTCTGGCAGATAATCAGATCCCCGGTCATAGTCATCAGCATGGCGGCGTCCTCCGCCTTCATGCCGGCCTTTTCCGTCAGGAATGTGTACATCTGTCTGGCCGCCGCCTGGTAAGCCAGATCTACAGTCTCCTTGGAAGCAATGGTAATCCACTTATCTCCGGTATCGATCATGGGCCAGGGCACGTAAAAGTCTTTTACCGCTGTTGCGCGTATCGTTGCCCGGCCTTCAATCTCCAGACCGCAGTCCTCAATTTCCCCTTCTCCCATTACTGCATGGAAATCTCCCATAGACAATAGAGCCCCTTCTGCAAATACCGGCAGATACAGGCTTACCCCTTTGCGGATCTGGGTGCAGTCCATATTGCCGCCGTGCTCCAGGGGAGTTACAGTGGATACCCCTTCTCCTTCCGGAGCTACGCCAATGACTCCGATCATAGGGCGGACGGGAATTGCAATCCGGTTGTCATACCAGGCAAAGCCGTCTTTTACCGGAACCCGCTTTATAATACGCTTTTCAAAAAGCTCTCTCTCATTGCCGTTGTTAGGGCCTAACATGACGATTCCCGTAGGGCCGGTTTCAATATCCAGGATATCGATTTTTAACATATCCCCCGGCATGACTCCCTCAATATACAGAGGACCGGTGGCAGGATTTCCCGGCATTTTAGGAGTATTGTAATAGTCTGTTCCTTCGGGAATAAACCGGTTTGTAAAGCAGTCATAGGTCTCAAAAACCGCCAAATCCCCGGATTTTATAGTACCGCATGGCTTATTGTCCTTTGACAGGATATGGGTAACGTATTCTTTCGTTATGACTTTCATTATGTATTTTCTCTCTCCTTCTGCTTTTTTGTTAATGCAGGCCAGACAGTAGCCATCATGGTGCCAAAACAGGCCGTCCCGCCTATAAAGTTGGAGATGGGCTCTGCCATAAAAATTCCATCTGTTCCCAAACCGCCTATATGAGGCAGGATGAGAATCATGGGGATTACAATGATGACTTTTCTGAAAATCGAAAAAAACACCGACTGTTTGGCTTTCCCCAAAGCCACAAAGGTGGATTGTCCGGCAAATTGAAGGGACATCATAAAAAATCCAAAATAGTATATCTGCATGGCCGGAACTCCCGCTGCCACCAGATCCGCATCCCGGTTAAATATTCGGATAAAAAACTCCGGAAACCCGTGAACCAGAGCCCACACAAAAACCGTGTACACCACGGAAGCAGCCGAGGTAAAGACGATAGCCTTTTTTACCCGCCCATACTCCTCTGCTCCGTAATTATATCCCATAATGGGCTGGGCGCTGTTGGTAAGGCCGCTGACCGGCATACTGATTACTTCCCGTATAGAGTTTACTACCGTCATAACCCCCACATACAGATCCCCTCCAAATTGCTGCAGGCTTGCATTATACATAATCTGCACCAGACAGTTGGTAATGGACATGGTAAAGCCGGTCATTCCCAGAGCCACAATCGCCTTTACCCGGGACGCCTTCAGTTGAAACCGGCTGACCTTCAATCTCAATATGGTTTTAGGTCCTGTTAAAAACCGAAGGATCCACAGGGCAGAAAGCCCCTGAGAAATAACAGTGGCAAGGGCCGCCCCTTTTACCCCCATATGAAAGACAAAAATAAATATGGGATCCAGAATAATATTGGCCACCGCTCCCAGCACCACGGTCATCATACCTACGCCGCCAAACCCCTGAGAATTAATAAAGCTGTTCATCCCCAGCCCGGTCATGACAAAAATGCTTCCCAGAAGGTATACGGTTACATATTCCTCCGCATAAAAAATCGTCTCGTGGCTGGCTCCAAAAAGGTATAGCATGGGGCGTTTCAGTATCAGTCCCGCCACCGTCAGCACAATGCCGCACAGAACCATCAGGTAAAATGAATTTCCCATAATGGCTTCAGCCTCTTCCTCATCGCCCTTTCCCCGTTCAATGGAGCAAAGGGGCGCCCCTCCCATGCCAAAGAGATTGGCAAATGCCATAACCATAGACACAATAGGCAGGCAGAGGCCGATCCCTGTAAGGGACAGGGTGGCATTATCGGGAATCATACCGATATAAATCCGATCCACAATGCTGTAAAGCACATTAATAAGCTGAGCCAGGGTCATAGGAAGAGCCAGACCTACAATATTGCCCACAATACTTCCCTGGGAAAAATCGTGCTCTCCCTCCCCGTCTCCCCTTCTTATTGCCCTCACTGCTCCTCCTCCGGCTGATTAAAGGGCTGCCAGCCTTTGCAGACATCCACCCACTCCCTGCTGCCGGAGTATTTCTCCAGCTCCGGAATGGTTAATTCAATGGCGCTGTTGCTGCTGCCGCAGGCAGGAAATACGGTTTCAAACCGCCTTAAGGATTCATCCAGATATACAGTAACGCCATCTTTTATACCAAAAGGGCAGACTCCGCCGATTCCGTGTCCGATTTTTTCTTCCACATCCTGGGCCGGGATCATTTTCGCCTTGGAATGAAATTTCTGCTTATATTTGCCATTGTCAATCTTTCCGTCTCCGGCTATCACAATCAGCACCGGGCCCTGGGGAAGATCAAAGGACAGGGTTTTTGCAATCCGTTCCGGGGCGCATCCTACTGCCTGCGCCGCCAGCTCTACAGTGGCGGAAGACTGGCTGAACTCTAAAACCCTTCCTCCCATGCCCAGACTGTCAAAATACTGTCTTACTCTCTCAATTGCCATAATTAATGTCTCTCCTCTACATCGATTCCTGCCGGCGCCAGGCCGCGGCAAAATCCTTTAAACATCCATTGGCGCTCCCGGAACTAGTGTCGCCTGAATGTAACCCAGGCAAGACACTAGCAAAGCTGCCGCAAAACACTTTATTTTGCGACAGCCCCTCCTACGCCCAAACCACCCTGCAGTTAAAACTGATCGTACTGAATTGCTGCCTTAATCTGAGCTGCTTTCTCTCTGCTGTCTAACAATGCAACCAGCTCCAGTCCCAGATCCAGAGCATAGCCCAGACCTCTTGCAGTTGTAACATTGCCATCCGTAACCACGCCGGTTTTGGTATACTTTGCCCCAATCAGCTTATCCTCAAAACCGGGATAACAGGTGGCATTTTTCCCTTCTAAGAGTCCCAGCTGCCCCAAAACGCTGGGAGCCGCACAGATCGCCGCTACTCTTCTTCCCTCTGCAAAAGCATCCTTTAATCCCTGACAAAGGCCCGGATGATTCAGCATATTGGTGGCGCCCGGAAGCCCTCCCGGAATAAACAGCACATCTGCGCTCTTTAAATCCACCTCCTCAATCAGGGCATCTGTTACAATGTGTACATTGTGGGAGGTCACTACCTCCTTTTTGCCGGTAATGGAGACAAGTTTTACCTCAATCCCGGCCCGAACCAGCACGTCTAAGACTGCCAGGTTCTCCACTTCTTCTGATCCTTCTGCCAAAAATGCATATACTTTTGCCATATTTCCTCCATTCTGCGCCTGTAAGCGCCTCTTTATATATTTCGAAGATATCCGTATAATTCTGCTCTGGTAGCGCTGAGATAGGGCATAACAAAGCACACCGGAAGCAGAGAAACCATCCCGAAAGAAATGAAATTCAGTATGGTCAGGGACTCCAGAAGCATTGCTGCTGCGCCAGCCAGAAGAATCCATCCTAAAAAGGACAAATCTAAAACAAATACCGCCCATTTATTGCCGTACATCATGTCCCGGCTTCTGGCAAATGCCTCTCTGCCCGGCATACCCGGATTCTCAGAAAGAATATAGGGCACCATTTGATACTCGTAAGACTTTATGATTCCCGGAATGACAAAAAGCAGAGACCAAAGCAAAACCTTAATTGACACTAAAAACATAACCTTAACAATGTTAAAATAATGGCCGCAGGAAAATCCCCAGAATATCCGGCCCACGCCTGCGGACCGGCGGTTTATCCGGCTCTCCATAAAGAACCGGCAGCTTCCCACAGAGATAACGTTTCCCAGGAATATTTCTACAATCAGAGAAATCAAAAGTATAATCCCCAGAATGCTGAAAAACACCAGCAGAAACCCCATTAACTCAGGACTTGTAAGCTCTGCTGTAAAATCTCCGTTGTTTCCTCCGGAAGAGGTTGCCCTGCTGCCTCCGGCCTCCCCCATGCTTCCGTTTATCAGAAAACTAATTAGTGAAACAAAAAATGCCGGCCAATAATAGATCTTAAGGCATTCTTTGGCCCGGCGCTTTAAGTCAGCTCTGGTCCAGTTATGATTCATCCAACCCCTTCTTTCTTAATATTTTTGTTCTCACCAGGCTCGTAACAACCTTGTCAAGTGTTCACATTATACCACAAAAGCAGCCCTTGTAAAACCCTTTCTTAATTGTTACAATACAGAAGTGTAACAGTCTGAACTGTTACACAGAAGTACCTGTCCCAATGATTATCATAACCATTTTAAGGAGGCCATGATGGAAATTGAACGCAAGTATCTGGTGGAGACTCCCCCAAAACACTATGCTGCCTGTCCTTTCCGGCGGATTGAGCAGGGGTATCTCTGTACGGATCCGGTGGTCCGGGTCCGCCGGGATGACCAGGATTATTATCTGACTTATAAGGGGAAGGGGCTACTCTCCCGGGAAGAATACAACCTGCCTCTCACCGGGGATGCTTATGCACACCTGATCGCCAAGGCCGACGGCATTGTCCTGAAAAAGCTTCGTTATGAGATCCCCTATGAAGCCCGGGACGCTCAGGGAGCTCTCAGAACCTACACCATCGAAATGGATGTCTTTGAAGGAGCCTATGAAGGCCTTATCCTGGCGGAGGTAGAATTTGAAACCGAGGCAGATGCTCTTGCCTTTGTCCCTCCCTCCTGGTTTGGCCGGGACGTTACCTTTACCGGAGAGTTTCAGAACAGCCGGTTAAGCTCCCGGAAAAATTAAAGCTGGTACAGCATGGCATTGCAGATGGCGGCGGCTACATTGCTGCCTCCTTTTCTTCCCCTTGCAACAATGAAAGGAATGTCTTTCAGAGTAAGAATCTGCTCCTTGGCCGGAACCACATTGACAAAGCCAACGGGCACGGCAATAATCAGGCTGGGGCAAAGCTTCCCTTCTTTTATCAATTCATAAAGGCGGATCAAAGCTGTAGGGGCATTTCCCACGGCCACAATCACCGGCCCCCAGTTTTCCCCAAACATAGCGGCGGCTTTATCCATACTGGCGGCCGCCCGGGTAATTCCCTTTTGCTTTGCCGCCTCAGCCACATCGGCATCCGCCATAAAGCAGAGGGCCTCTCCACCCAGTTCCTTTAATTTCCTTTTGTTGATGCCGGACCAGGCCATCTGGGTGTCAGTGATAATGACTCCTCCCTGGCTCAGCGCCTTAAGGCCCGCCGCCCCGGCTCCCGGGGAAAACACCAGATTTTCAGTGTAATCAAAATCTGCAGTGGTGTGAATCACCCGCTTTAGTATAAGCTCTTCCTCCGGTTTTACCAGATAGCCTTTTTCGTCCAGCTCCCGGCTGATAATGGCAAAGCTTTTGGCTTCAATTTCCGCCGGGGCAACTGGTTCTGGTTTTGTTTCCTGGTTCTTCGTTTCTGTCTCTTCCTTTGTTTCTACTCCCTCTTCCAGTATCCGGTAGATGGCTTCCATATCCAGATTTTCCCTTAAAACCGCCGCTAGCTTCTCATATTGGCCTTCCCGGTAAGCTTTATAGTCAAACCGTCCCGGCTCTTCAGGCAAATCAATGCCTTTCTCAGACGCCAGGGCCTTTACAACAGCCGGGGCCACTCCCTCTGCGTCAAATATGCCGTGGACATAAGCTCCGTAAACATTTCCCCGGCTGTACCCGTCGGTTTTTACCTGTTTCCCTGCAAGTCTCCCCCCGTCCTGCCGTTCCATTAAATAGGCAGTGGGACGGCAGATCTCCGGGATGCCGTTTACAATCCGGGCTGTGTCTATGATGCCTTCCTCCCGGTTAATTGTGGTCTGTCCCATATGGATCTCATACCCTTCCACATTATGACCGGTAAGCCCTGCGAAAATGCCGTCCATTTCCCCTAAAGATCCGGTTACCAAAGTCCGGGTTTTTTCTTTTTCAAATACGGTTTTTAAGGGAAGAAGCCCCATCCCGCGGACGGAGCCTTCTGTCCCTGACCCTTCGCTGGATTCCACGCCTTCCGGATCTTTCAGTTCCTCCCCCAGCATCTGGTAGCCGCCGCAGATACCCCAGATGGGAATCTGCCGGGCCGCCAGCTTTAAAACTGCCGCTTCCAGGCCGTTCTGCCGCATCCACAGCAAATCCTTTATGGTATTCTTGGTTCCGGGAAGGATCACCATATCCGGACATCCAAGCTCTTCCGGACCGGATACAAACCGGACATTTACCCCGGGGATGCAGGAAAATACGGCAAAATCCGTAAAATTAGAAATTCTGGGAAAGCGGATTACCCAGATGGTAATGAGGGCTTCTTTTCCTTCTTCCTTTCCTTCCTCTAAAAATCCGCTTAAGCTGTCCTCATCCTCAATGGTTACATCCATGTAGGGAACCACCCCTATGGCGGGAATGTTGCAAAGCTTTTTTAGCATTTCAATTCCCGGTTCCAGAAGAGATTTGTCTCCACGGAATTTATTGACAATGAATCCTTTTATATAAGCTCTTTCCTCCGGATCTAAAAGGGCCGCAGTGCCGTAAAGCTGGGCAAAGACGCCTCCCCGGTCAATATCTCCTGCTAAAAGTACCGGGGCTTTTGCCAGTTTTGCCATCCCCATATTCACGATATCATCCTGCTTCAAATTAATTTCCGCCGGACTTCCGGCTCCCTCAATGACGATAATGTCGTACTGGGCAGCCAGCCTTTGATAGGATTCTTCAATTTGAGATACCAGAGATTTTTTGTAAGCAAAGTATTCCCTTGCCGTCATATTTCCCTGAGGAATCCCCCGTACAATCACCTGGGATCCCGTATCGCTGGTAGGCTTTAAGAGAATGGGATTCATATCTGCGACAGGTTCTATCCCTGCCGCCTCCGCCTGAACCGCCTGGGCCCGTCCGATCTCCAGTCCTTCCTGGGTAATACAGGAATTTAAAGCCATGTTCTGAGACTTAAAAGGCGCCACCCGGTAGCCATCCTGTTTAAAAATCCGGCACAGTCCGGCGGCCAAAAGGCTTTTTCCCGCATTGGACATGGTGCCCTGAATCATAATTGCTTTTGCCATGAAACATCTCTCCTTTGTTCCCTTCCCGGGAATAAAATCATTTCTAAAATCTCTAAAAATTTCTGATTTTCTTCTCTGGTTTTTACACAGATCCGGTAATACTGTCCCGTAAGCCCCCGGTAATTTTCACAGCAGCGGATCAGCACGCCTTTTTCCTTTAAAAGGCGGTACAGCTCCCCCTGGCCCCTCTCCTTGTCTAAAAAAAGCAAGTAATTGGCTTTGGAATCCCAGACCTGAAAATTCAACCGTTCCAGTCCCCTTTTTAAAAACTCCCGTTCTGTAAGGATCAGCCGCCTGGTTTTCTCCCGGTACTCCCTCTCCCCTAAAGCGGCTTTTCCCGCCTCCTGAGAAAGAAGGGATACGCTCCAGGGCTGCCGCACCTGGTTTATTTTTTCTAAAATCTCCGGATCGCTGCAAAGGCCGTATCCCAGCCGCAGGCCTGCCATGGCGTAAGATTTTGTAAATGCTTTCAGAATAAACATCCCCGGATTTTCTGCCAGCCAGGGGATCCCGCTGATTTTTTCCGGCTCTTCTGTCAGCTCACAAAAGCACTCATCCACTATAAGCAGAGCTCCCTTTTCCCGGCAGACCTGGCCGATTCGCCTTACCGCGTCACGATCTATGGTAAGACCTGTAGGATTATTGGGATTGCACAGAAAAACCATTCCTCCTTCCAGGTTTCCGGTTTCTTTTAAAAAGCAGCAAAACATATCCGCATTCAGGGCAAATCCCTGTTCCGGCGGCAGGTCAAAATAGGTAATGCTGCATCCTATTGCCTTTAAGGCCTGACTGTACTCGGAAAAGGACGGGGCAAGAATCACCGCCCTTTTTGGTTTTTGTGCAAATACCAGGCTGAAAATCAGATCCGCCGCCCCGTTTCCGCAGATAATCCACTCTTTTGGAAGATTGTGGTATCGGGAAAGCTCTTCTATAAGGCTTCTGCACCGGCTGTCCGGGTAGCAGCTGCACCGGGAAATTGCCCCAATCAGCGCTTCCTGTACTCTCTCTGGCAATCCCAAAGGGTTAATATTGGCGGAAAAATCCATTTTTATCGCTTGGGAGTAAATGTCTCCTCCATGTTTATATTCCATAATGTTCCTCATTTTTAAAGCGTGCCGATGTTAGCACGCTTTGCATAATTTACAAATTCCGATCCAGCCCTTCACTATTTCTACGGAATACCCCTGCTCCCTGTGCAGTCTTTTCAATCTCTGCTTCCATATCTTATACCCGGATTTGTTATGGCCTCAATTGCTTCTGCTACTTTACGCTCCACTTCTCAAAAACGTTTTCATCTGCTTTGCGAACTTTTTGCAGAAGTGTTGATTTTATGCTGTTTTGAGAATTGGTAAAGTGGTGTTTCTTCTATAGTTAAAGAAGAAGAAAGCAAACCTTTCTTTTCCTAAAACAGTTTCAACAACTGAATGTACTTCGTCTGATCCGCCTCTGAAAACCTTTCTCCAAAAATCTTAAACCGGTTCAACTTTTTTCGCATTGTTGAAGAAAGCTCTGCACTTCCAATTTCTACTGCCTTATGCGTCAATGTAAAAATTGCAGCAATTTCTCCACCTGCGTCCATAAGAAAATATGTAATAGACATCTTCTTTTTAGCGAATTCAATCGCATTATGCCATACAAAATTCTCAATTTCCTTATTAAGCGGACAAGAAAAATCGGAGAGAACGACTTTTAAGTTTTCCTCTCCGATTGCTTCAAGCATATCCAATATATTAACTACTGTGTATTCTTTCATCTTATCGGAATCCTCTTTGACATGAGTCTGCGTATCTCATCAATATCTGTCATCTGGCGGCTTACCGGAGCGGATGGCTCTCTCTTGGGATCGTCTGCTGAAGCGTCAAGGGCTTTGATAAAGGATTCAATTTTTTTCGGGTCAGTAATCTTTACATTAGTCAATATACTTGATGTCGCCATTATCTCGCCTCCTTTACAAACAAATATTCGTCTCTCAGATTCTAATTATATCTTACCACCGCATACATCGTTTTTCAATTAGTTTATGCAATTTTCAGATTTCCTGCCAAAATTACCGCCACAGCCAAAGCTTCCGCCGTAAACATCATTTTCCCGGCCCTTCTGATGTCCTCCGGCTCTACGTCGCGGCCCGGATCTCCAATAAAGGGCTTATTATGAAGGACGCCAAAATACCAGGCTGGCCCTGCCAGCCTTATCCCAAGAGCCCCGGCAACTGCCGCTTCCCCGTGAGCAGAATTGGGGCTGGCATGTTGATACCGGTCCCGGCAGTAAATCCGAAAGGCCTGTTTTCCGTCATATCCCAGGAGAAATGCCGACAAAATCAAAAATCCGGCGGTGATTCGGGCTGGCAGGTAATTGCAAAGATCATCCAGCCTGGCCGCAGCCCTTCCTAAATACAAGTATTTCTCATTTTTATATCCCATCATAGAATCCATGGTATTGACAGCTTTATAAAAAAAGCCGCCTGCCGCCCCAAATACTGCCATAAAAAGCAGGGGCGCAATAACTCCGTCAGAGGTATTTTCCGCTACGGTTTCTACTGCCGCCCTGGCAATCCCGGCTTCGTCCAGTCTCTCAGTATCCCGGCCTACAATCATGGAAACCGCCTTTCTGGCATTTTCCGTATCTCCTTTTAAAAGAGCCATTCCCACTTTCCAGCTCTCAGTATATAGCCCATTTGCTGCTAAAAGCTGAAAGCAAAACAGGCTTTCCAGGACAAATCCCAGTTTCACATCCATGCCGTATGCCCATTTCAGAAGAAAAAACGGCACAGCCGTGGAGACGGTTGTTACAATGAAAACAACTCCGCAGCCTGCCAGAAATTCTGCCTTTTTTCCTCTCCCTTGTGTCAGACGGCACAAGATTTTTTCGGTTATCTTAATCAGGCTTCCAATAGCCCGGACCGGGTGATAGAGAATATGAGGATCCCCTATGGCCAAATCCAGAATATAGCCTGCCAAAAGGACTCCCGCTCTTATTGTCATATCATTTTCATCCTTCCTTACGCCCGGCGGACAAGGTTTCTGCGCCGGGGCACTGTCTTTTGTCAGGCATTGCCGCAACCTCTAATCTTTTACCGGTTTGTCACCGCAGCCTCTGCCCTATTCCGCCAATTACCCGCCATACCTGGCTGGAATTTTCTGCCAAAAGGCAGCAGATACGTCCGGTTTCTTCCCGCCATTTCCGCTGAAACGCCCCCATAGGGACAATTCCGGAGCCGATTTCCTCTGCCACAACAATCTTTTCTTTGGGAAATCTTAACAGCTCTTTTACAAAGTCTTCCCTGGTAAAGCCATCCCGCAAAAAGCCGTCTTCTCTTCCTGCCGCCTCATCCATTTGCCTGCGGATCATGGCCGGAAGGTGGAAACACCAGGCCGCCTGGCAGAATTCCTCCCAGCTGGCAGTCTCCCCGTCACACCAGGCAATGTTTTTTGCTTCCCCGCCTTGTCCCGGTCTTTCTTGAGGGAAAAGCTGCTCTGCAAAGCGTTTCTTTCCCTGAAAAGCGCCTCCTATAATCAAAATCATATTCCGCCTCCTACTGTGAGAACCAACAGGCTGACAATCTCGCTAACCTGTAAAAACCATCCTGCCAAATCTCCGGTAATTCCGCCAAATTTTTTTAAAGACATATGGTAATACCAGAAAAATACAGCCGCCTGGGCCGCTGCCACTGTCCATCCGATTCTGCCCTGCCATATGAGAAAAACCGCGCAGACTGCCAGCCAGACCGCCAGAAAAAAACGCACCGTATTTTTCTGGGCGCTGTCTGCAAAGGTATAGGCAAGGCCGCTTCCTCTGGCGCAGGGAAAAGAAGCTACAGAAAGGCCGGAAAAAGCCCGTTCCATAACAAAGGCGGCTCCCAGGGCCAGGCTTGGAAGGGTTTTGGGAAAAACGCCGTTTTCCATAACCATCTCTGCCCATCGGATCATCAGTCCTCCATAGCAGAGAAGATATACGCAGCCGCCTGTGACCGCAAAGGCCCCGGTATGAGGATCCTTTAGAATCTCCAGTTTCTTCTCCCGATCTCCGTAGGAGCTTAAAGCATCAACCGTATCTAGAAAGCCGTCCATATGGATTCCTCCGGTAAGGACAACCGGCACAGCCGTCCCGATAAGACCGGCAGCTGTAGGGGAAAAACCGGCCTTTCCGGCTAAAAGGAGCCATAGCCACACGCCAGCCCCACACAGGACTCCAATGAGAGGGAAAAAGCAAAAAACATACCTCATCCGTTCTTTGGTCCATTCTACTGTGGGAACCGGCAGCCTGGAATACATGGCAAAAGCAATGAGAAAGGAATACCACAAATTCATTCCAATTCCTCCAGCTCTCCTTTTAGGGCTGCCGGAATCCCGCAGATCACCTCCACCACCCGATCTCCGATGGCACACAATCTCTGATTGATTCTTCCCAGCATTTTCATGTACTCTATAGTTTCCCCGGTATATTCTTCGCCATCACAGAACACATCGTTGGTCACAATGATCAAATCGTTGGCCTGGGAAGCCAGCAGTGTGATCCCGTGGATAATTTTAGCCTCAATAAGCCGGATATTTTCTTCTAAGGCTTTTCCTTCCCAGGAAAAGAATTCGTTGGCAGCCAGATTGGAAATACATTCTACTAAAACTGCCGATTCTTCTCCGGGCCACATAATCTCCACCCTGGACAAATCTCTGGGCTGTTCTATGGTGACAAAACCTTTGCCTTCCCTCATTCTTCTGTGGCGTTCCACCTTCTGCTGTTCCTCTTCCCCGTGAATCTCCATAGTAGCCAAATAATAAAGATGTTTTGCTTTGGTGTGAAGCAGAAGCTGTTCGGCATACTGGGATTTCCCGCTGCCGCTTCCTCCAATAATAACTGTTATCATGACAAATGTTTATACTCCTCTATATGAATCTCCTGAAAGCTGCTCATATTCTCATAAACAGCCTGAGCCATGGAAAGCAGGGCAAAAAAGGCCGCTGCCCCTGTGCCTTCCCCCAGGCACATCCCGCCATAAATGATTGGTTTTAATCCCAGTTTTTCCAAAACCACAGCTCCTGCCGGCTCGGCGGAAACGTGGGATGCAATCATAAACTTCTTTGCCTCTGGGCAGATAACTGCCGCCGCCAGGGCCGCCGCTCCGGTGATAAATCCGTCCAACACCACCGGAAGGCCATAAACTGCCCCACCGATTATTACCCCGGCAATTCCGGCCAAATCAAAGCCGCCCACCTTGGACAGCACATCGATTCCGTCTAAGGGATTGGGGCTATTTTTACGAATCCCCTCCTGAATCACCCGAATCTTTTTCGCCAGCCCGGCATCTGTAAGTCCGGCTCCCCGGCCGGTAACCGCTTCCGGCGCAAGTCCTAAAAGCACGGAAACTACCGCGCTGCTGGTGGTGGTGTTTCCGATCCCCATCTCCCCTACGCCTATCAGGGAATATCCCTGTTCCTTTAAATGGCCTGCCGCTTCTATTCCCGTCTCAACAGCCTTGATGGCCTGAGCCCTGGTCATGGCAGGGCCGTTTAGAAAATTTTGGGTCCCCCGGCAGATTTTCCGATCCCATATGGGATTTTTTACTGAAAATCCTTGCCGGGGATTGGGAAATTCTTTCACTGTCCCGGTGAGATCCGCCGCCACCCCCAGATCAATGGGGACAATCCTGGCCCCGGCCTGCTCAGCCATAAGACAGACACAGCTGTCCCCTCTGGTAAAGTTTTCCGTGACAATTCCGGTTACCTCCTGGCCGGTCTGGGTAACTCCCTCTTCTACAATCCCATTATCTCCGCAGCAGATCACGATTGCCTTTTTGTTAAGCTGTACCCTGGGATTTTTTAAAATCCCTGCAATACGGATAATGGCGTCCTCCAATGCTCCCAGGCTGCCCAAGGGTTTTGCCACGCTGTCCCATCGTTTTTTTGCCAGCTCCATGGCTTTTCTATCCGGCTGTCCAACCCGTTTTAATGCCTCATCTAATGTAATCGAATTCAACTTTTCCTCCCTATTTGTCAGAGCACATTTCTGTCGTGAAACCTTACGCAGGCTGACGCAAAATTCCTTGTAAATTCCGGGCAAGAAGGGTAATAAAAATGTGGGAATCCTGCCAGGGTATTTCCCTTTTGCTCCATGGCCTGCCAGGACCTTTTTCCGGCAGGTTTTTCTGCCTGCATCTGTGTTTTACAAGGGTAATTATTATCCTGCTCCTGTCCGTTTTCTATACAGACGGCCTGCCAGTAATGGAATTCATGGCCCCGTATCTTACTTCCCTTTGAGAAAAAGGCCATGTCCGCTTTTGCCGTCAGCGTAATATAGCCAAAGTTTTTAAGGCCTGTTCCCTTCTTTCCCATCCCCTTAAAAATTCCTGTCATGGGATAAGGGATTCCCTCCGGATTTTCTAGATATTCCAGCAGATAAAGGTATCCGCCGCACTCCCCGTGGATAGGCATGCCTTTTTGAGACGCCTCATAAACAGAGGCTTTCATAGATTCATTTTCTGCCAGTTTTCCGGCATAAAGCTCCGGATATCCTCCTCCCAGCAAAAGGCCGTCCAAGTCCTTCGGCAGTTCTTTCTGGTGAAGGGGGGAAAACTCTACCAGGTGAGCTCCCGCCCTTTCCATGGCTCTTAAATTTTCATGGTAGTAAAAACAAAAGGCTTCATCCCTTGCCACTCCAAGACGGAAAGCTTTTGACGAATCCTGGATATTTTGCACTGGATCCCTGAAGGCCTCTTCTTCCTTTTCTCCTTCCCCGGCAATTTTTAAAATCGCTTCTAAATCCAGACTCTTTTCCAAAACGTCTGCCAGTTTTCCCATCTGCTGCTGCAGATCCTCAATTTCATTGGGAAGAACCAACCCCAAATGGCGGCTCTCAATATGTAAAAAATCCAGATCGGGAATATATCCTGCCACCAAAATTTCCAATTCCGCTTCCAAGGTTTTCTTTAATCCGGGATAAATCATAGGGGACACCCGGTTTAAAATGACCCCTTTTATACAGCGTCTTCCTTCCCTGTGTCCGCCATTTTTCACTGGCGGGCAATATTCGGAAAACCCCTTTATCAGGGCCGCCAAAGATAGGCTAGCTCCCTTGGCATCCACTACCAAAATTACCGGAATATCTAAAACGTTTGCAATCTCATAGGTACTGGCATCCGGCAGAATTCCGGCCAGACCGTCAAAGTATCCCATGACGCCTTCCACAAGGGCAAGGCCTTTTTCTTTTCCCTGACAGCCATGAAAAAACACGTTTTTCAAGCCTTCCGGCGTCTCAAAAAAGCTGTCCAGATTGCGGCTTTCCACCCCTATCACCCGCTTATGGAAAAGAGGGTCAATATAATCCGGTCCGCATTTAAAGGAAGCCGTAGGGATTTTTTTTCTTTTTAAAATCTCTAATAATCCGCAGGTTAAAATAGTCTTTCCGCTTCCGCTTTTAGGCGCAGCTATTAGCAATTTTTTCATAGAGGTTTTTCCTCCCCTGTCTCCTGCCTTCCGCTTCCCTCCAAGGTGATAATATAGACCGGATTTTCTGCTTTTTGCATATGATAGGGCCCCGCCCCGGCAGTCCTTACAATTCCGGCCTGGATGATCTCTGTCCGGGCAAACTCCCACTGTTTCATAGCTTTCAGGCACTCTGACAATGTTTCCAGCGTAATAGCGGTAATGACAATTCGGATCCCAGGATTCTTTTTCAGCAGCGCCTCCAGAATGGAAAGAAGCTTCCCTCCTGAACCGCCGATAAAACCATGGGTAGGCGCAGGCAGGGGGAGAAGGGCCTCAGGCGCTTCCCCTGGCACAATGGTAAAGCCTTGCTTATTTGGAATCAGCTTTTGGCGGTTTTTTTCTATCAGTTCCAGGCCTTCCGGATTCTTTTCCACTGCAAAAATACGGCTGTCCCTGTCCTCTAATATCCGGCCTGCCGCAATTGCCACGGATCCGGTTCCGGATCCGATATCGTAGAGACAGGCTCCCGGATAGAGTCTGAGCTTTGCCAGAGAAAGAGTTCGGATCTCTTCTTTGGTCATGGGGACATTTCCCCGAATAAAGCTTTCATCTTTTAAGGAAAAACCTTCTGTCAGAAAATCTTTCTCCTGTCTTGGAAAGGGATTTTCCACAAAACAGCAGACCAGATTTCCCAGGGCTTTCAGGGATTCCTCTTCTCTTTCCAGAAGCTGTTTTACCGTTCCCGTGTAAATCTGCTCCTCCTTATAGGACAGGCAGGATCCAAAGGAAATCCTACACTCTCCCAGGCCGTTTTTCCAAAGCTCTTTGCAAATTTCCCCGGCATCGGGATGTTCTCCTAAAAGAAGGAAACATCTAGAATTTTCCCTGATTACGTTTAAATAGTTCTCTTTTCTTCCATGAAGACTGATGATTTTGGCATCCTGCCAGGGAATCCCCAGCCTGGCAGACAGATAGGAAACAGAGGAAATCCCGGGTATTAAAACCGCCTGCCAGCCGGATTTTTCCAGATATTCTTTTACCTTCCCGGCTCCGCTGTAAAAGCCGGTATCACCGGAAAATACTACGGCAGCTGTCCCTATTTCTTTCTTTTGCCCATCCAGCCACTTTCCGATTTTTTCCTCTTCATAGGACTGGAAAACCGGTTTTCCTTCCAGGAAGCTTTCTACACTTTTTAAAACCCTCTTTGCCCCTGCAATTGCCCCGGCTTCCTTTAGACGCAGAGCGGCAAACCCGGTCAGCTGTCCCGGGCCGCCCATACCAATTCCGATTAAATAAGCGGTGGGAATTTTATTTTCCTGCTCGTTTTTCATACCAGTTTATCACCTCGTCAAGGGTCATTCCTGTCTCTGTCTCTTCCGCTTCTCTGTCTATCACCAAAGCAGGGATACCCATTCTGGCGGCTGCCTTTACTTTCTCCAAAAATCCGCCTTCTTTTCCGCTGTCCTTGGTTACCAGAAAACGGCAGTCATATTCTCTGAGCATAGCCTGATTCATCATAACGGAAAAGGGACCCTGAGCGCCGATAATATGGCGGCCTTTTAACCCCAGCTTCCTGCAGCTTTCCAGAACCTTGGGATCCGGCAGAACTCTTGCATAAAACCGGTTTTCAAATTCGGGAATCTCACGAAAAGTCGCCAGTTCTTTACTTCCCGTGGTAAGGAGAATATTTCCTTCTCTCCCCTTTAACCACTGTGCCATCTGGCGGGCGTCCGAAAAGCGCCGGATCCAGGGAGAGAGCTCCTTTTTTTCCTCCTGGGTCCAGATTTCCTTTCCCCGCAGGCACCGAATCCGCCGGATTCCGGCTTCTTTGCAGGCCAGCTCAATCTGTCTGGTAGCATCCCTGGCAAAGGGATGGGTAGCGTCGATTGCCAGAGTAATCTGATGCATTTTCAGGAATCCGGCCATCTCTTTTCCGTCCATCCGGCCGATGTGGATAAATCCATTTTTTAACTTAGGCAGCGCCTCTTTTCCATAATGGGTAGCTACGCTTACCACCAGAGACGCCCCCATATCATCCAGCCGTTCCGCCAGGATCCTTCCTTCCGTAGTCCCTGCAAAAATCCCGATTCTATCCATGGCGGTAGCCTCTGGGCGTTACCATATATTCCCCGATTTTCTTTGTGGAAGAATTGCCGATAAATACGGTAGTAAACATGTCCGCCTGGAAATCTTTCAAAGACTCTAAAGACATAACCGCCATTTCCTCCCCCCCGCGTCCAATGCTCTTTACTGTTCCGCATACGGTTTGGGGAGAACGGTATTCCAGTACAATCTCACAGGCCCGTTTCAGATAACCCGCCCTCTTTTTGCTGGCGGGATTGTAAATGCACAGCACAAAATCTCCTTCTGCCGCCGCCCGAATCCGCTTTTCAATGAGTTCCATGGGCGTCAGAAGATCGCTTAAGCTGATTACCGCAAAATCGTGAATCAGCGGCGCGCCAAGCGCCGCGCCTCCGGCGCAGGCCGCGGTCACCCCGGAAATCACCTGAATCTTTACCCCAGGATATTCCGGAGCCAGCTCCAAAATGAGTCCCGCCATACCGTAAACTCCCGGATCCCCGCTGCACACCATGGCTACTTTGCGGCCTTTTTTCGCTTCCTCAAGGGCCATACGGCACCGATCCACTTCCTGGCGCATAGGAGTGGTGAAGAATTCTTTTTCTTTAAAGTGTTGTTTTACCAAATCCACATATACCGTATACCCGGTGATGACCTCACATTCCTCTAAAACCCGGGCGGCCTCAATGGTCATCTTTTCATAGGCCCCCGGGCCGATTCCCACTACATATAAATATCCTGCCATGGCTTCCTTTTATTCCTTTCCTTTTTCTCCCTTCCGGTATCCGGTGGTAAACTCCGGGTGATAAAGGCGGGACCTCTCATAATCTTTCTGGGCTACCGCCTGCCCTACGATAATGAGAGCCATGCGGCTGATTCCTTCCCGTTTCCCCTCTTCGGCCAAATTCTTTACCGTACACCGGATCACCTTCTCATCCGGCCAGGTAGCCTTATACACAATAGCCGCAGGAGTGTCCTCCTCATATCCTCCGGCTATCAGCTCTCTGCTTAGCTTCTCCAAAAGCCCAGCGCTTAAAAAAATGGTCATGGTAGCCTGGTGTGCGGCAAAGGCTCGAATACTCTCCCGTTTCGGCACGCCGGTTTTTCCTTCCATACGGGTGATAATCACGCTTTGGGAAATCTCCGGCAAGGTATATTCCATCTGCAGGGCCGCCGCTGCCCCGCAAAAGGAAGAAACACCGGGGCAGATTTCATATGTAATTTCTTCCTTATCAAAGGCATCCATCTGCTCCCTGATTGCCCCGTAAATGGATGGATCCCCTGTGTGAAGGCGGACGGTTATAAGGTCCTCTTTTTCGGCTTTTCTGACTGTTTCCACCACTTCTTCCAGAGTCATAGAAGCGCTGTTATAAATCTTACAGCCCCTTTTTGTCAGTTTTAACAGGCCTGGATTTACCAGGGAACCGGCGTAAATTACTACATCTGCATCCCCTAAGAGTCTGGCCCCTCTCACCGTAATCAGGTCCTCTGCGCCGGGCCCGGCGCCTACCATATATACCATAGGGCTACTCCTTATCCTCTACGATAAACAGGGAATAGTATCCTGCCTGTTCATCAATTTCTTCTGCGGACCGGTAGATCGCTTCCCCTTCCATCCCGCAGCGCTGCACTCCCGAAACCAGCTTATTTTCCCGGATTAAAAGCTCTTTTACTTCTCCTAATTTTTTTCCGGATTTCATCAAAACCTTTACCCCTGGTAAGCCAATCCCTTCTTCGATCTGATAGGTTGCCGGAAGAATATGAAGTTCACTGGAACCGCTGACCAAAGCCCGGTTCAGCCTGGCAGCGGCAGCGCAAAAAGAGGGTACGCCGCTGACAATCTCAGTCCTCTCCCCTGCATCCCGAACCCGCTCATAGACGTAAAGGCAGGTGGAATAAACAGTGGCGTCGCCCAAGGTTAAAAAGGCCACATTTTTACCCTGAGAAAGCTTCTCTATAATCTGTTCCGCCGCCTTATCATGACACTTTTTCAGGATTTCTTTATCTTTGGTCATAGGCATGGGAAGGCAGAGAATCTCCTTATCTTTCATCTCCGGTACTGCCTGAACTGCAATATGAAAAGCCACACAGTCTTTTAAAGACTCATTGGGGAGGGCCAGAACCTGACATTCCTTAATGGCCCGTACTGCCTTTATAGTCATCAACTCCGGATCTCCCGGGCCTACACTGACGCCGTAGAGCATCCCATGGCCAGATAGGTTTTCTTTTTTTTCCTTAGAATCTGTCATCTGATTTTAATCGGAAGGACACGGTTGCAAAAAGCTCTTTAGCAGCCTCTCTGCCCCCTTTGTCATCCCCAGCACTCCTTTCTGATTAGTAAAAAGAATAGCCTCTGCCTTAAGGGTATTCCCGGCTCGTTTCTTTAAATGAAACTCCATTCTTTCTATGATTTTTTCCATTACCGGCCCGGTAAGCCCGGTCTGATCCAGGATAGAAAAAGCCTGTTCTACCGTAACTGCTTCCAGGATCTGCCTTACGGTTTCTTCACCTGCCCCCTGGGCTCCAGCCCACGCCGCAATGGTTTCCATCCTGCAATCCGCTACGGAAGAATGAGTATTCATAACCCCGGAAGCCACCTTGATAAGCTTTCCCCCATGGCCGATTAATAGCAGGTTTTCAAACCCACATTCCACAGCAATATCCAGGGTCTCTCCAATATAATTGGAGCATTTTACAGCCCTGTCCGGATGGATATGTAAGGTGGTTTTTAAAAAATCCTCCCCGTAATTTCCCGGCACAACCAATAGTATTTTTTCTCCCAAAGCCGCCTTTTGGCGGATGGAAATCCGAATGGTTTCTATCAGGGCGGCTTCACTCATAGGCTCCACGATTCCGGTGGTTCCCAGAATCGAAATCCCTCCCTGGATTCCCAGATAGGGATTAAAGGTTTTCCCGGCAATCTGTTCTCCTTCCGGCGCAAAAACCGTAAGCTTTAATTTCCCTGTAAAACCGGCCTTTTTACAGACGACTTCCGCTTGTTCCAATATCATGGAACAGGGGACTGGATTGATGGCTGCCTTGCCTTGTGGGCAGGATAAGCCAGGTTTGGTCACCCGGCCAACTCCTGGGCCGCCGTCTAAGTAAATAACAGGTGACAGAGCAGAATCACGGCGGTTTTCATAGCAATCCGGCGGCGCTTTCTCCCCTTCTCTCAAATATTCTGCCCGGACATGGATCAAAATCCCATGGGTTACATCCGGATCGTCTCCCCCGTCCTTTCGCACCCCGCAGGAAACCGCATTTTGTTCTCTGTAAATTTCCTCCACCGGCAGCGACAGGCGGATTCCCCCAGGGGTTGTAATCTCTACTGCTTCTTTCCTGCCCCCCATAAGCAACATGGAAACAGCAGCACAGGCCGCGGCGGCAGCGCAGGATCCGGTGGTATATCCCCGGCGCAGTTTTTTCTGGTTTCGATATCTGTATTCCGCTTCCATGTGCCTGTCTCCTTTGCTGCTATGCTGTTTTTGCTTCACTGAGAGCAGAACCCCTTATTGCTGCGGGGTATTTGACTTTTCCTCCTGTGTGAAACCATCTTCCACATGCTTTATAAACAGGTTCTGGATTCCCGGATATTCTCCTAATCCTTTTAGTATGCAGGTGATCTCATACCCTTCTTTTTCCAGGGCATATTTCCAGGAATCTTTTCGGTCGCTTGCCATATCATGTCTTGCATGATCTCCGGCTACAATCATAAAGGGAGCCAGAATCACTTTTTGATAGCCCCCTTCCTTCAGCTTCTTTTTCATAGTATCCAGGGACGGATAGGCTTCCACAGTCCCCAGAAATACATTGGAATACCCCATGTCCTTCATCCGGTAATCCAGCGCGGCATAAACGGTATTGGCATAATGGGTAGTGCCGTGGCCCATGTATACCAGGGCGGTATCGGAAGAAACCGGCCCCATTTCCTCTGTCAGCGCCTTAATTACCTGGCAGGAATCTTCCTCGCTGGTGAGAAGTGGAACGCCGAAACAGATAGATTCAAATTGATTTTCAAATGCCATGGCATCCCGGATCATCTGCTCATTTTCGATACCGTTTATTACATGGGTTGGTTGGAGCAAAACCCTTTGAAATCCTTCCTCTGCCAGCTTTTCCATGGCTTCCGCCACGGCGTCTACGTGGTAATGATCCCGATCTTTCAGTTTTCGGATAATCATTTTGCTGGTCCAGGCCCGGCGGATTGTATACTGAGGATAAGCGTCCCTTATCCGGTTTTCAATGGCTTCTATGGTCTTTTCTCTGGTGTCTGCGTAAGTGGTTCCGAAGCTGACTACCAGGATCGCGTTTTTTGTATTCATATACGGATTCCCTTCTAAGCAGGCAACTTTTTAAAACGTGCGCCTGGGTCTGCTGTCTATTGTAACGGGCAGTAAGGGGATTGTCAAATATTTCTCTGTGCCAGAATCCCCATAACCACCTCTGCTGCAATAGCGGAAGCTTTCTCACAGTTCTGTTCAAAGTGTTCCGCCCCTATGTGAGCCGCCGTGTCTGTTATAGTCCTGACAGCCAGAAAAGGCGTCCTGTTTACATAGCAGACATGAGCCGCGCCGGCAGTCTCCATATCCACAGCCAGAGGCGCAAAAGCCTGGTTAATCTCCGCCCTTCCTGCGTCCTCAATAAACTGCTCCCCTGTGGCAATGGTTCCAAACCGGATAGGAAGTACGGATTCTTTGGCATACTCTTTTGCTGCTGCCAAAAGCTCTTTGTCCGCCCTAAAATAAACGGATTCCATCCACGGATGAAACTCTGTGAGAATATCCCGGGCCACATCATGGTAAACGCTCCTGGCAGCGATTATGGTATCAAAAAGCTCCACGCTTTCCTCCATTCCCCCTGCCACTCCTGCATTGATAATGGCCTCTGCCTGAAAGGTATCAATTAAAATCTGAGCGGCAATGGCGGCGTTCACCTTGCATACGCCGCTGTAAAGAGCTGCAACCCTCATCTGGCCTATCATGCCTTCATAAACTTTCAGCATAGCTTTTTCTGTGATTTTTACTTCTTTTATATGGGGCAAAAATGGGGCCAGCTCGGTGTCGCTGGGACACAGGATTCCGATTTTTCTCATGACTGTCTCTTTCTAATGTTCAAAACTTTTTTTATACAATGGATGTACCCATTTCCAAAAAATCAGGATATGGACAGTGCCAACGGCTCCAAAAATAATCTGCAATGCCATTTCCGGCAGTCCTGACAGCAAAATTCCGTTCATATCTCCGCCGCCGAAAAACCGGTATAAAAATGACAGGTATATAGGGTCAACAAACATCATGACTATGGTTGTATAGTAGCCCACAGCTCTGAAAAGCTTGTTTTTTATTTTGGTAAAGAAGGGCGTCAGCGCTGTGAAAATCCACGCTGCAATCAAGGTGCCGGCGCCTCCGGCAAGGCTGAAGATTATCAGTTGATTTTCCGTTAAAGATTCTGTATCAATTACCACCTGGACTCCTGGCCCCAAAAGTCGGATTTTCTGAAATACGCCGTACAAAAGGGCAATGATCAGATGGCTGCCTTCATGGATAACATAGTAGAGGAACACAGCAAGAATAAGGGCGCACCATTTCCTTATATTACCGGACAGTTTTTCATCCATTTGACTTTTCCGCCTTTTCATACTCAAACTTCATATCCCAGGACTCGCGGATATCGTCCATCAGCCGCAATACAGTCAGGCTGTCCTCCGGTGTAAACTTATCGCTGTGGGATTTTCCTACAGCCACGCACCGGGACGCTTCTTCAATTTGATATTCAAAACCGTTAATCTGGAAGGGGCAATCGATCTCATATAACTGGCCTTCGTAGACTTTGATCTCCATATGCTGGGCATGCTGATAGTCCTTTAAGGTAATAGTTCCCTTCTCCCCGTAAATTACTGCCTCCCTCTCCATAAGGATCCCAATGGACTGGGCGCAGTAGGCAGTACATCCGTCCGGATAGGACAGGCTCAGGGCGCTGAAATCATCGGTTCCGTATTCATTGATATGTACTTCACTGTGAAAGGCTTTTGGAGCCGCTCTGGTAACCATATGGAGAAATCCCAGATTGTAAATGCCGATATCCAAAAGCGCTCCGCCGCCAAGGCCTGACTGGAATTTCCGCTCTTTTCTGGCTCCTTTGGCAATAAATCCGTATTCACAGCGGATGTGGCGGATTTTTCCGATAAGGCCTTCTGACAAGGCCTCTTCAAGACGGCTATAGACGGGCAGGAAGCGGATCCAGAAGGCTTCCATAATAAACAGTCCTTTTTCCTCCGCCAGCTTATAGAGGATCTCCGCCTCCCCGGCATTGGTGGTAAAAGGCTTTTCACAGAGCACGTGCTTTCCTGCGTTTAAACACATCCGGCAATTCTCATAATGAAGGTTGTTGGGGGTAGCCACATATATAATCTCCACCTCCGGGTCGGCCGCCAGGGCTTCATATGTACCGTAATACTTTGGAACCTGATATTCTTTTGCAAACGCTTTGGCAGAATCCTGATTCCTGGAACCTACTGCTGTCAAAATCTCCCCGGATTCCTCCATCTGTTTCAAAGTGGATGCAAATTTCTTTGCGATGTTTCCGGTTGCTAAAATTCCCCATTTCATGTCTTTACTACTCCTTTCAGGTGTATCCCGCTTTTACCCTCAGTGGACAAGGGGGTGTGCCCTTGTTCACTGAGGGTATCTTCTGTATTTTCACAATCCTATATTACAAATAATCCTTAATCCTCAGCACTGTCTGTTCTCCCTGCTTTTCACTCACAAGTTCAAACAAATTTTCTTTCGTAGCAAACAGGTTCTTCGGATTTCTGCCAATTATCAGATACTGATTCTTATCATCAAGCGCAATGTACTTTCTTGTGTCATCATTTAAGAGTACATCTGCATTATCAATCACTATCAGCTTTTTTTCTGTATTCCTAACAATATCACCAATATTCTTCTGATAATCCAAATAGTTGAAACAGACTATATCGGGATTCAATGCCGTACACTCTTTTATAAATGAAAAGGACACCGTTTTTCCTGTTCCGGAATCCCCTGTCAATATTGTAATATTATTCGTAAATTCAAAGTCCAAAACAAACGAAGTATGCTCTGTAGAAAAATGCTCCATTACAATTGGCTTACTTTTCATAACACCACCACTCCTTTAATTTTTCATAATCACAAATTTCTTTCTTTCCCGAAGAAGTCTGTACACTAACCACTGTCATTTCAAAAGGAATCAGTGCATAGTCACTATAAACATTGCCTGCCTCAAGATTATATAACACCTCCAACGCATTGTTTCCACATTCCTTTAAGCAAAACACTTTGTCTGGATTATATAGCACATTTAGCACCGTTTTGCAACCGGCTGATAACTTGTCAATATCTAAGACAATATCGTTAAATTTAGAGCATATTTTATATTTGCTGATTAACCTCGCCTCATCTATCATTCCAATAATTTTTTGAGCTCTGTCATCAAGCTTACGTGCGGTATTTTGATTAAAATAAATATCATTTAATTCTACATATTCCATATCTTGCGGAATATCATTTTTGTTCTTAAAAATTGTTATCACAATACCACCTCCAAGCCAATATTTTGAAATTGCATTAAAAGACTTGTTCCCTTGCAAATATGCTGCATCTTCTCTTTAAGCTGTAATCTACTTGCGTCAAGGCCACAAATATCATATGGCATTCGTTGTCCCCATTCACAACAAGATTTTATCCAACATTCACCAATATTACTCTTTGACACTTCGAAACCGGTATTTCTTGTTAAGTCAAATAAAAGCTTTGCAGATAACTGCTCTATATTATAGTTATCAACATTTTTATTATATTCTAAAATTTCGCGCATATTTTTATAATTCAAGTCGCCGTTTTGAATTGTTTTTACAAGTTTTTCTCTTGCAGCAATTGCATTTATACGTTTTGCTATAAATTCATCATTTGGTGCATAAATCCATTCTATTAAATTCTTGAACTCAAGTAATATGTATTCAAAACATATAATATCCATCAGAAGAACATTATTTTTATCTTTTGCGTATTTTCTCAACAGCTTCTGTTCCATAACCACTTGCAGATTATCGAAAGAATTATCAAATACTATGACATATCTATTCTCATTATCCTCTAACGTCTTAACTGCTTTTACCAGCTCACTATTATTTTTCTTACTTTCTACTACTATTTCCGGACACAACTGTTCCATAAATGTCTGCCAAAATATATAACCAGCTTTCTTCTTTCTGTCTTCAATCCATAGATATGTTTTCATCAACACACTTCCTTTTTGATCTGTTCTAAATTCCAGTCTAAACTTTTGTTTCCGTCCAGAATAATTTGGGGACAGGTGAGAAGTTTTTCCCACTGATCATGTTTGGCCTTGCTTCTGGTATCCAGCCCGCCGGTATCATAGCCGGAGGCCCAGTCAAGAAACTGGCAATGGGTCTCGTACATGTCGCCTCCCGGCTCAATCCTGGAACCAAATTTCTTTCTCTCCCGCTCTTTGATTCTGGCAATGCGAACCTCTACAGGCGTTACCAGACGGACGGCCAGGGTAAAGAAAGGAATCAACGGATCTCCCCAGTCTGTAAGAGAGCCGGAAATCACTGCCTTAGGGGACTGTTTTAGTTCTTCTTTCATCAGGCGGATTCGTTCCGGAATGGGTCGTTTCTGCCTGTAAGGCGGGTCGGTATTTTCCCAGTAATAGTCATCGCTGTCTATAAGCCGGTAGCCCAGATTTTCAGCAAGGTATCTTGCCAGGGTGGTGGTTCCGGATCCGGATGCGCCGTAAATGTGAATGACACTTTTTTCCATAAGGCTCTCCTTTCTTCTGTCACGATTTTATGTTGCCAGTGTCTTGTCTGGATCATATTCGAGCAAAACAGTGGGTTTTAGGGCCGGTAATCATTTCGGATAAATGGCTCTCTTATCCTGGTGTCTGTTAAAAGCCCGTATTTTTTCGGATGGCGGTAGGCATTTCCATGAACCTCCCTGCTTCGGTACTGGCGGATTTCTTCTATGGGAATCTCCGCCAGATAGATGCCTTCGTTTTCTCCTGTTTCTAAAATCAGGGTGTCTCTGGATTCCGGTTCTTCCGGTTTATAGGCAATGCCATCAAAAACCGTAGAATGGCCGTTACAGTCCGGCTGGCCTTTGGGATAGTTTACGGTTGCAATGGCCAGCATATTTTCGTAGGCCCGGCCCCTAAGCTGGGAAATCCGGTTGATTTCCATGGGGCAGGCGTTGGGAACTAAAATCAGCTCTGCGCCTTTTAGCATGAGAATCCTGGCGCTTTCCGGGAACTCCCGGTCGTAACAGATCATTGCTCCGGTTTTTATGAGGCCTTTTTCTGTATCTAAATCCGCCACGAAAAAGTCATCCCCAGGGGTAAGGCGGCTCTCTTCTCCAAAATCGCAGGTATGAACTTTGGCGTAGGAAAAAAGTGTTTTGCCAAACCGGTCTATGAGGCAGATGGTGTTTCTGGGAAAAGGTTCCCAGGCTTCCAGATAGGTAATGGCAATGGCCATATTCAGATCTTTTGCAAGATCGGAAAAGGATGCCATGAAGGGGCTGTTTTCAGGGATTGCAGATTGTTTTAAGGCTTCTATATTTTCCGGAATCCTGTAGCCGCTGCTCCACATTTCCGGAAACAGAGCGATATCCGCTCCCATGGCTTTTGCCTGGCGGCAGGCATCCAGGCCCTTTATTAAATTTTCTTCTGTGGATTTGCCCGGCATTAGCTGGAGCAGGGCGATGGTAATGGTTTTCATGAATGGATTCCTTTCTTATTGCGGCTGGTGTGATTTTTCAGTATGAAAAGGCTGGAGAGTCAGTAGGTCTTCTAGTTCTTTATAGGAAAATCCCAGGCAGTAAGCTGTATCCTGGCTGTTCAGCGTTCCTTTGGGAAAGCAGATTTCCAGGTTTTCCGGGAAGAAAAGAAGGTATTCTGGCTTTATGGCTGCTTTTATCTCATTTCTAAGGCCTGGCTCTTTGATACCGGCTATATCTAAAAGGTTTTCTATTGCCTCTTCCTTGGGAATGCTAAATAGGGTCCAGATGTCCAGCTTTTCTCCCGTGTTTCGGTCAAATACTGCGCCTAAGCGGAGTTCTTCCTGCTCCTGAATGCCGGCGGGGACTGTTACGGAGGTTAAAAAGGCTATGAATTCGTCGCCGGAGGCTGTGGGGGATACGGTCTGGTTTAGGGTGACGGCCTGAAATTTTTCTCCGGTTTCTTTGCTTTTTCCGTAAGCTTCGTAGGCTTTTTTTAGTTCTGCCTGGAGGTTGTAAAGGATTCCCTGCTTTTCGTAGTAGTCTAAAATTGTCTGCCTGGCGGGTTCTTTTAAATCGTTCAGGCTTTCTACTCCTGCTGTTATACTGTTATCCGGGCCTACCGGCTCCTGAACCTGCAGAATTACCTGGCCGTCTGGCAGCCGGTATTCTTCCCAAATGCCAAACTCTGGTTTCCACAAGTCTGCATATTGGCCGTCGGAAAAAACAATGGCTTTTTCCTGGACGACTGTCCATGGTTCTTCTGTGGGGGGTTGGGGGCCGCAGGCTGTGGTGGTTAGCAGAAATAGGATTGCTGGAAGGATGGGTGGGATTCGTTTCATGGGGAGGGTCCTTTCTATAAATCGAACTTTCGCTTTTTTGCTTCGCACTGCTCATTGCTTTCGTGTACATTATACCACTTTTATTTCTTTTGGGGCAATGGTTTGGGTGAATCTTTCGTCGTGTTCTACTAGAATCATGGTTGGGCGGGCAGTTTGGATTACTTGTTCAATCTGCATGCGGGAGTATATGTCAATGTAGTTTAATGGTTCGTCCCAAAGATAGAGATCGGCCTGCTGGCAAAGGCTTTGGGCCAGCAATACCTTTTTCTTCTGCCCCTCGCTAAATTCTTCCATCCGTTTTTCAAACTGCTGTCTTGGCATATCCAGCTTTCTAAGAAGGGTCATGAAAAGATTCATTTCTACCCCGTCCTCTTCTTCTATGCGCCTGGCATATTCTTTTAGGCTGCCGGACAGGAAGGATGCGTCCTGGGGCACATAGGAGATTTTTAAGTGGGAATCCAGCCACAACTCTCCGGTTACTATGGCCCCTTTCATGGTTTCCCCATACTCCTCTGGTCTGTCTTCTGGGCCAACTGACGAAGAGGCTTTTTTTAAAGCGTATTCCTCCATCAGCTTTTTTAAAATGCTGGATTTTCCACAGCCATTTCTTCCTTTTAAGAGGATCTGCTCACCGGGCATTATCTCAAAGGTTGTGTTCTTAAAAACTGGGAACAGCTTCTGAGGATTCTGTTTGCCCGGGTATGCTATGCCAAAATCCCGCAGCCGGACAAGAGGGCTGTCTTTTTTTATCTGATTAAGGCCAGGAAACAGTTTTAAATCTTCTGCAACTTCGATGTCTTTTAACAGCCCGGATTTCTCATCAATGGCTCTCTGCTGGCGTTTTTCCAGATTTTTCCGGCGCTGCTGCATCCGGCGGGATTTTTCTCCTACATAGGCCCGGGTGTCAATACATCCGGTGGTTTCGAATTTAAGGGCGGCCTTTTTGCCGATTTTGGTGGATTCCACCTCATCAGCCCAGGCTTTGGCCTGCCTGGCTGCTTTTTTCAGCCTGCGGATATCTGCTCTTAATCTTTGGTTTTCGTCCAGTTCAAATTGATCCTGGCGCTGCTTATTTTCATACCAGGTGGAAAAGTCCCCTTTGGTTACGGTTATTTTTGTTTTGTTGATTGCCAGAATATGATCCACAGACCGATCCAGAAAGGCCCTGTCGTGGGATACCAGAATAAACCCCTTTTTCTTTGCCAGATAATCGCCTACCAGTTGTCTGGTCTCTGTATCCAAATGGTTGGTTGGCTCGTCAATGAGCAAAAAGTTGTGCTCTTTTAAAAATAACACTGCCAGCAAAACCTTGGTTCTCTCGCCTCCTGACAGCGTGTAGAAAGGCCTGGATAAAGTCTCCTCCTCCATTTCCAGCCTGGACAGCTCCCGCACCAGCTGCCAATATTCCAGCTCCGGATAAATTCCGTAAGCTACGGCTATGGTATCTTCCTCTATGTTGGGGACAGAAAAGGGAAAGTAGTCAAACTCCACATCTGCTTTAATTGTTCCCCGATACTCCATCTGTCCCATCAGAAGCTTTAAAAAAGTGGTTTTTCCCCGGCCGTTTCTTCCTACAAATCCCAGCTTCCAATCTGTATCAATCTGGAAAGATGCCTCATCAAAGATCAAATCATAACTGCCGTCGTAGGAAAAAGTTAAATCGCTGACCTGTATTAAGGACATTTGTAAACACCTCCTTGCGGTGGTACTGGCACGCGCCGCTGCAAGGCGCTTAGCTCATTGCCCGCGGAAATTAAATTTCTTATGCGGCTTTCGTGCATAATAAAAGGCCGCGAGAAGATCCTTCTCACAGCCGTAATCCGCACACGGAAAAATACACTCCTTCTATAAGCGTCCCACATGTCAGGGGTTCCCCTGAAAAAACGCTCTGAAAGAATACGCTGATAAGAATAATTGAATCTCCTGCACCAAAACCAAGGACAGTATGCGGATCTTTCCAGCCACTTAGATACTTCGATGGCCCTTCCTCTGTCCAAGTTACATCCTGTCGGTTTCTTTCTGCAAGAGAATCAAATCATTCTTTCACCTCGTTTCCTGTATTCTGCCGCCATTATACACAGAGATTTTTTTGTTGTCAAGAGGTGATTTTTGTTTTACAAACCTTTTTGTATGCCTGAATTAAGTTGTAGTATGCAATCCTGGATTGTTGCCCTGGCTGCTTTGTTAATTTTGCATCTATTAACATATTTTCACCATTTTCTCCAAAAATGGGTTCTCTGTTATACTGCAGCTCTGTTTCTCTGCCCCCGATAAGTTCCAAAAGCCGCAGCGACAGAAATTACAGTCAAAACAAAAACCGCCATAACTGGATAGCTGACACACATTCCGAACACATTGAAAGCCTTACAGCCACCGAACACCTCTTTCATCAGCGTGACATTTGCCAACCCGAAATCCACAAGCGCCCCAAACCGCTGGGTCACGGTATCTCCCATCGCCGCCAGCCCCACATTCACAAACAGAATCGCCAGACTAACCCCTGCCGCACCCATCTGGCTTTTCATTCGGGAGGAAATAAAACAGATAATCAGGCTATAGACCGCGCTGGTAAAAATAAGCCATACGGCCCCGACTGCGGCAAGCTGCCAAACCTTAAATTGGAACATGGATCGGGCATAGGCGGGAATGGACTGGATGGCGGCGTCCCAGCCGTGGAAACTCCTGTGTGGCAGAAAACCGAGCAGAAATGTAGCGGCCAGATACAGCATGACCACAACCGTGGAGGCGGCGAGTGCGCTCAGCAATTTTGCAGTGACGATCTTCCGCCTGCCGTTCCGGGAGCTTAAAATCAGGTTGTCCATGCCGCTGGAGCGTTCCACGGCGAAAACCGGGGCAATAACAAAGGTCAACGGCACAAACAGAAGGAACTGCATCATATGCTCCCCCCAGTTGTTGAACAGGTTTTCCCACAGCAGGGCGTTGGCAAACTCCGGCTCCCCCAGTTCTTCCAGCCTTTGCAGGACGGCGGAAAGCTCCCGATAGTCAAAGGTATCCTGTTTTCCCTGGCCTTCCAGCTCCACAATTTTCCTTTGCAGAAGAGCCATCCCATAGGGTTTCCCGGCGCTCTCAGGCGGCGTGCCGTTCCAATATTCCTTCACCCTTTCGGTATAGGCGTGGTAGTTCACCGCCAGAATGATCTCCGGCTGGTCTTTGACACTCCGGGCGATCATTCGTGTGTCTGTACCGTACCGGTTGCTAACCTCCTGATAGGTTTTTTCCGCATCTGCGGCTTTTTCGCTGTCAAACGGGCCTTCCCTGTCAGCGGCTAATTCCTCGTAAGCCCGGTAACTGCCATTACCGCCGATCAGGAACATGGTGGAGGTCAGACCAACCACACTATAAAGAATAAGCAGACATAATAGCAAAAGCAAATTTTTCTTGCCTAGCAGCAGTTTTCGCAGTTCAAATCGAAATAATGACATGGTGTTACCTCCCGGCCTTCCCAGGCAAGTAGTTAAAAAGATACAGATAGGCGTCCTCCAGCGTTGGTACGGCCTGTACCGCATCAGAGACAGGCTTTATATCCTCGATGATGCGGACCTCCATGCGGCCCGTTTTTGCCCTGACATTGCTGATGACAGCCCGGTTTTGATAGTCCATAAGCTGTTCGGCGGGCATCTCCGCCAGCCAGACCCGGCCCTCCATCATATGGATATATTCTTCGCCCGTGCGGATGTGCTGGATGTCGCCATACTCCATCATCATGATCTGCGCGGCAATATGCTCCACATCGGATACGATATGGGTGGAGAGCAGCACCAGTCGGTCCTTCGAATAAGCAGAGATAATGTTGCGGAACTTGATCCGCTCATAGGGATCAAGGCCGGAGGTAGGTTCATCCAGAATCAAAATCTCCGGGTCGTCCAGAAGGGCCTGGGCAATGCCCAGCCTGCGCTGCATCCCGCCGGAATAGGCGGTGCATTTCCGCTTCAGATCGTCCCAAAGGCCGACGCTGTGAGCCAATTCTTCAATCCGATTTTTTGCACGGGCCTTTTCCATCCCTTTCAGCGCCGCCGAATATTCCAGGTAATCCCTTCCGGTAAAGTCGCCATAAAAGCTGACATCCTGGGGGAGATAACCGATTTTCGCCCGATATTCATCTCCCACGGCATGAATGTCCTTTCCGTCATACAAGACACGCCCTTTTGTGGGGTGCAGCACGTCGGCCAGTATCCGAATCATGGTGGTTTTTCCCGCCCCGTTGGGACCCAGAAGGCCGTATACCCCCGCCCCCATGATGAGGGAGATACCCTTCAGGACCTGTTTGCTCTTGTAGTTTTTTGTGACAGCATCCAATTGCAATTCCATAAGTTACCTCCTGGCCGCGGCCCCACCGCCCCGCATCCCCGCCGCGACCTTGATGGTGGAGAAGTCCGCCTGGTCAAATTTACGGACACACAGGACAAAGAAAAATGCCCCAATCAAAATGGTGATGGCCAGTCCCATCAGCGGCGCGATAACAAATCCGCCAATGTTTAACGCCATGCCCTGTTCTACCAGTTCCCCTGTATCCAGCGTGTACGCCCCCAGAGCGATATAGCGGAAAATAGAGGTCGTATAGGTCAGCGGATTCAAGTAGACGATGGGCAGGAGAAAGCCGGGTATCATGGTGGTGGGGATATATGCGCCGGAAACAAATGTCAGGGGCATCATAATCATAGAACTAATGGTCTGGAAGGCGGGGGAGTTGCGAGAAATTGTCGCCAAAAACAGACCTATGGCGCTGAATGCCATAGCGGAAACCAGCATCACTACGGTCAACAGTAGAATTTGCAGAATATTGATCCGCAGGCCAAGAATAATGCCAACAGTCATGGTAACGACACCTTGCAGTGTGGCGATGACCGCGCCGGACAGGACATTCCCCATGGAGATCTGAGTCCGCGCGATGGGGGCCACCAAGACTTCTCTCATATAACCGCTGGAAATGTCGGACAGAATATCTGAGGAATTGTTGACGCTGACCTGGAACACGCTCATGATGATTACACCGGAAATCAGATAATTCATAGGGGCGTCAAGGCCGCTCATGGAGGATTTCATCAGAAACGAAAACATCATCAGCATAAACATAGACATAAAGAGCGCTCCAAATACCCGTCCCTTGCTTCGGATATAATTCAGCAGATTCCTCTGCACGATGGCTGTAATCGGGTTCATCCTTCTCGAATCTCCTTTCCTGTAATTGCCAGAAACACCTCATTCAGTGTCCCGTTTTTCACCTCAAAGTCCGTGATCTCGCCCCTGTGCGCCGTTAAAATTTCCAATGCGGCAGGCGCTTCCTTCGTATGGAATACCAGCTTGTTCCCATCCTTTCCATAGGAAATCTCCTGCTCCCGCAGCGCAGCCTCCAGCGGCCCGGTCTGAGTGCAGACAACATCCACCTCCGTACCGGTATATTGATGTTTCAAATTCTCCGGCGTATCGTGAGCGACGATCTTCCCATGGTCTATGATGACGACCTTGGAACAGACCTCTGCCTCGTCCATATAATGGGTGGTCAGGAAGATCGTCATGTTTTTCTGCTTTTGGAGTTGCTGAATATATTCCCACACATTGGCTCTGGTCTGAGGGTCCAGGCCGGTGGTAGGTTCGTCCAGAAACAAAACCTTCGGATCGTGTACCAACCCTCTGGCAATCTCCGCTCGCCGTTTCATACCGCCGGACAGACTGCCCACTGCCGCCCGCCTCCACTGCGTCAGCTCCACCAGGTCAAGGGCAAAGCCGATGCGCTCCCGCACCTCGTTTTTCGGCACCTTGTAGAAGCTGCAATGGTATCTCAGGTTTTCTTCCACGGTCATTTGGGTGTCCAGGGTGGAATCCTGAAAGACGATCCCGATGTCCTTCCGCACCAGACTGCGTTCCTCAGAAACGTCATGGCCGTTGATGGTCAGAGTGCCCTCCGTTTTGTCCAGGATGGTACACAGGGTATTGATGGTCGTGCTTTTGCCCGCGCCATTGGGACCGAGAAACGCGAAAATGCTGCCCTCGTCCACGGTGAATGAGATGTCGTCCACCGCCGTAAAATCCCCGTACTTTTTCGAGAAATGTTCCACTTGTATGATTGGGTTCATATTTCTACCTCCTATAAAAAAAAGTCCTATGCGAGCAAACTCGCATAGGACTTATCTCCATAAAAATTATGGCGCCTTGTCTATTCTATTTTCTTTCTTGGCCGCCGAGCCTGTTAAATTCTTGTCTGTCTGGAACCGGGCCGTCATAATTCGGCGAGAACCGCTCCGCTCCCGGTATATCCATTGGCCTCTCTCCCCGCCTAAAGGAACCAAAGGCCCGCTCCCGCATGGACATCAACTGTTCAAACTGCTCCTCGCCCATGCGCTCTCTTGCTTTTTCCATCCAGTCGTCCATAGCATTTTCCTCCCCGCCAACACTCTCTTGCGTCTGGAAAGCCACAATAATACGGTCTAAATAATTCCCAAATTGCCGCAGTTCCTCTTTGGACAAGCAACCGAGGATTTCCTCATAATCCGATGCGGGCTGCTGTACTGTTTCTCCCTTTTTCGTCAGATGAACAACCATGACCCGCCTGTCCGTTTCGGAAGGTCTGCGCTCCACATAGCCGCTTTTCTCCAGCTTGTTCAGCAACTCGTTTAGCGATTGCTGCCTGATTCCCAGAAGGTAAGACAAATCCTTTGTCGCAATTTCCGGCTGGATTTTCAGCATAGCAAGAACGCGGCCTTGCCCCCTTGTTGAATCCGCGAAGGGTCCGGCTTCTGCCTGATTGAACATCTGACGGCGTTTCATGAGCCATTGCAGCGTGGAAAGCTTTTCATAAATATCTGTATAGAGATCGTTCATATCACTCGCCTTTTTATACAGGTACTTGTTACATTTTGATTATACAGGTACCTTTTAGATTTGTCAAGAGGGAACTTTTAAAATTTTCCAACACTACCCTCAGTGGACAAGGGGACACACGGTTGCCCTTGTTCACCGAGGGTAACAATTTCTACACCCTGCTTTTTAAAAAAAGATAAACCCCGCACATTCCCACCAGATAGCTGCACAGAACTGCCAAAAGAATTTCAGCGGCAAAAGGATTGGTCAAACCCAAAATCATCATGCTTACATACAGACCAATAATCAAAAGATAGCCTGTAATCACCATAGTCTTATCTCTCAGGTACAGGTTGCGCTCGTCATACTCCAAAATTTCAGACTGCTTTAATTTCTCTTCATTCTTCAAAAGGAGCCTGTTTTTAATAAAAAGGGCAATGCCTGCCCCAAGAAGCCCGGCTCCGCTTCCTCCATACCATTCTCCAAGGCCTGCCGCCTGCTCTGAAAATCCCAGAAGCTTAAGGCCTCCTAAAGATGCCGCCAGGGTAATTGTCCCCAGCAGAATAAACAGCACGCTGGCCAAGATTCTGAATTCTATCCGTTTTCTGTATTGGGTTTTCATGATTCTTCCTCCTCAAAAATAAAAATTTCCTCAATAGTAGTTTGAAAATATCTGGCTATTCTCCAGGCCAGAGGCAGAGACGCCATGTACTTTCCGTTTTCCAAAGATGTAATCGTCTGCCTGGTGACTCCCACGCAGGCCGCCAGTTCTTCCTGGGACAGGCGGGCGGCTTTTCTTAACTCCTGTATCCGGTTTTTCAAAGGTGAGCCTCCTTTTTCTTAAATATATGAGTCTTTTGTATAGTTTACTTTGCATTTTTAGTATAGTTCACTTTGCAGATTTTGTCAAGTATACTTTACAAAATTTTACCGGCAAAATTTCGCCGATATATTAAATCCCAAGCTTTTATCAAATAGAATGAGACCAATAAGATCTTAAAAGGCCCTTTATCTAACCGGACAAAGGACCTTTTTTGCAGAGGATCTCCCCTGCCATACTATTATCTTTTATGAATACACAATCTCCACCCTGCTTCCCTTCCCACCGCTTTCTGCGGGAGTCACCATAAGCTTTACCGGGATCTGGCTGCGGATCTTCTCCACATGGGTAATCAGGCCGATGGAGCGGCTGCTAATACCGTGAAGGGTTTCCAGGGCCTCCATCACCACATCCAAAAGGCCGTCATCCAAAGTGCCGAAGCCTTCGTCCAGGAAGAACAGCTCCAAAGGCGCATGGTTGGTAAGCTGGATCTGGGAAGATAGAGCCAGGGCCAGAGACAGAGATGCCAAAAAAATTTCTCCTCCGGACAAGGTTCCCACTTCCCGGCGGATACCCCCGTTTTTATAGTCAATAATTCGAAAATGTCCCTGGGCATTACATTCCAGTTCATAGTTTCCCATAGATAGCTTTCTCAGAAGCACCGATGCTTCCCTGGAAACATAGGATAGCTTTTCTCTGGCCACATATTCTACAAACCGCTTTCCCTTTATCAGCTTTTCAATCTGGAGAACCAGGCCCCAGCGATGTTCCTTTTTCTCATAGTCAGCCATAAGCGTCTCCTTCTCCTGAAGGCGGCGCTTTCCCCGCAGAATTTGGTCAGACAGCCGGGTTCCTTCTGTCCGTTTGTTCTCCAGGCTGGTTTCCATCTCTTCCTTTTTCAAAAGGGCCTGGTTCCATTCCTCTTCTGTCAAAGAACGCCCGTCGAGCTGAAGGGCTTTTTCTCTTATCAAATTTGTCAGGCGCACGGTTTCTTCCTGGCGCCGCCGGATTTCCTCTTTCAGCAAAGCCAGCTCTTCATCGGTTTCTTTCCAGGAAGCGGCCGCTTCTTCCAGGGAAATCCCCTGGTCTTCTGTCTCCTTTTTCAGTCCCGGACATTGGAGCAAAGTTCTGGAAAGCTGCTGCTTTGCTTCCTCCAGCCCGGTGATTGCATGGATTCGGTTGGTTTCTTCCACCTCCAGCCGGTGTTTTATATCCTGGAAATCCTGGGTCTTCTCTTCTAAGGTCTGTTTTGCCTTTTGGACAGCATTCTGAATCGATTCAATCCGGTTCTTTACCTCTGTCAGTCCTTTTTTTACGTCTTGACAGTCCCCTGCCAGAGAAGCGATCTCGTTTTTAAGGCTTTCAAGAGTTTCTCTGGCCTCTTCCTTCTGGGCTTTCAGATGCGCTTTGTCAATCTGGGCTTTGGTTTCCTCTCTGCGGGCCCCATCCTGTTCCTCTTCCAGGGTTTTGATTTTCTCTTCCAGTTCCGCTTCCAACCGTCGCAACTCCTGAGTCTTCTCGTCCATCTCATTGATTTGGGTTTGTTTCTTCTGGAAATAATCAAGAGCAGAACCGGTCGCCGCCTCCTTAACTGGTTCTTTTTCCAGCTCCAAGCAGGCGGCTCTTTTTAGTTCCCAGTCCTTTTTCATGCTTTCCATCTGTTCTCTCTGTTCCTTAACCGTCTCCTCTGCCGCCTCATTTTTTGCAAGCAGCGCAGACAGCAGGGCCTGGGCTGTTCCATGCTTTTGCCCAATCTCCCGGCTCTCTTCCTCTAAATCCTCTATCCTTTGGCCCTGCTCTCCCTCCCCTTTTAACAGGTGATTTACCTCTTCTGCAACCAAGGCCAAATCATGGTGAATGGATCCGCAGACCGGACAGGGCTTTCCTTCCTCCAAAGCTTCCCGAAAAGTCCGGGCCATCTGTTCCCTCTCCTGTGCCCGGCGGCCTGCCAGTTCTGAGGAAACCTGTTTCTCCTCTTCCTTTAGCTTTCTTTCCGTTTCCGACTGGGAAAGAATCTGTTCTTTCAGGCTGTCTCTCTGAGCCTCTCCCTTTTTAACCCCCTTGACTGCCGTTTTATAATCTCTCTCTAATAGCACCCCGTCCTGTACCAGTTTCCGGGTCTCTACGGAGATCTGACAGGCTTCCAGCTGTCTCAAAAGCTCTTCTCTTTCCTTCTTTTCTCCGTTTAAGGATTCTTTCCTCTTCTCCTGGGTTTCAGCCAGCTTTAAAAGAAGAGTTTCCAAATGGGAAAGCTCTTTTTCCCGCCGCCTGTCCTCTTCTTCCAGAACCGCCAGCGCTTCGTTTTTGGGGATTGCCAGTTCCAGATTTCTCTGTTTTGCTTCCAGGGCCGGAATTTGTTTTTCCTCTTCTAAAGATTTTTCCAACAGGGCCCGGGCCCCTTCCTCGGCTTTCCGGGCTGCTTCCAAAGCAGTTTTTAATGCCTGGCAGCTTGCTTCCCTTTCCTCTTTCTGCTGTTCTTTTTGAGAACAGATTTCTAAAAAGGGGCTTATGGCTTTCACTTCCTCTGCCATTTTGCTTTTCTGCTCCCAAAGGGCCGTCTTCTCCTTTTCCTGTTCCAGAAGGGCCATTTGGGCTTTATATCCTTCCTGTTCCTGAGTCCAGAGACGGATCTGCTTCTTTTCTTCAAATTCCTCCAGCATACCCTGTGCCTGAGCTTTTAAGCTTTCAAATTCTGTTTCCCAGGCCTTTTGCTGTTTCCTCATTTCTTTAAGAATTCCCCCTGAAATGTCCTCATATCCCGACAGGCGGCCAGACAGATTTTCCATATTCCGGCTTATGCTCCGCTTTTCTTCCCCGATACGGCCAGCCAGCGCTTCCCCGTATTTTTCCAGGTTAAACAGACGCTCCAGCATCTCGTTGCGCTCTTTCCCTGTTAGCATAAGGAACTCAGAAAACTTTCCCTGAGGCAGAACCACGGTCCTTAAAAAATCATCTTTGGTAAGGCCTATCAGCTTCTCACAGGCCTGGTTTACCGCCCCGGTTCCTTCCTCCAGAATAACGGGGGCCCCGTTTGTAATCTCTTTTAACACGCTTTTGGACACCGGTTTTTTGGAAAGATCTTTATTTTTGGTATAGCTGCGATCTACCTGATAAGTCCGGGGGATTTTTCCGTCAATCCGGAATACAAAGGAAATGCTGGCCTGGCGAACCTCTTCCCCTGAGTTGACAAATCCGTTGCTGCGGCGGGCCAGATCCCCGTAAAGCGCCAGGGTAATGCCGTCTAATATGGTGCTTTTTCCGCTTCCTGTGGGCCCGAAAATGCCGAAAATTCCCCTGGAAGACAGTTCTTCAAAATCAATGGTCTGGGCTTCTACAAAGCTATTCAGGCCTTTTATTGTAAGTTTTAAGGGTTTCATAAGCTGTCATCCTCTTCCTTTGTCTCCCCGGCCAGTTCAATCAAAAGATCGGTGAGTTCCTGATCCGGCAGGGCTCCGCCGTTTTCCCTGCGGTAATATTGAATAAACAGGTCTTTTAAGCTTTTTTCTTCCAGCCCTTCTTCAGGCTCCAAAATCGCAGCCGCTCCTGTGGGGATAGGCCGGATTTCCAGAATGTCGCTCTTTAAGGATTTCATTTTCCGGATCTCGTCCTCTCTGATATAGCCCCGATCCGTTTGGATTTCCAGATACACAAAAGAGTCTTCATTCTTATTGGCTTCACACAGGGAAATGGCTTCTTCCACATCCTTTGCCCGCCAAATCCGGATAGATTTATAAACCGGCAGTGGAATCTCTTTTTTCACAACGTTTTGTCCCGGGTGAGCCTCTACAAGGATACACTGTCTCTTAACCCCGGCCTCGCTGCGATGGTAGGCTATGGGCGCTCCGCTGTAAAAAGCTCTTCCCTCTGTATGAGGTACTGCCTGGGGCTTGTGGACGTGGCCAAGGGCAATATACTGGGCTTTTTGGGGCAGAAGGCTTCCGTCTACCAGATAGGAACCACCCAGTTCCAGGCCCCGTTCCGACCCGCCTGCGGACGCGTCCATGGCAAAGAGATGGGAAACTGCCAGATTAACCGTATCTTCCCGGTAGTGCTTTTCCAGCCTGGAGAAAAACAGGCCTACCCGCTCCCCATAGGAGGCGGCCCTTTCCTGCCCTTCTTCCATTTCCCGGTAAATCACTTCTCCCAGACGCTTTTCACTTGGATAAGGAAGAAGGAGGATAACCGCTCTTTCCCCGTTAATCTCCAATTCTACATACCCTTCCCCGGAATCCGTCACCTGATGGTTTCCGTAAGCGCCTTTTGGGATTACGGTTTTAGGAAGCCCGGCCATTAAAATCCCATGCTCCATAGCCAAAGGCCCGGCCGCCACCAGGCGATCCGGGCTGTCATGGTTTCCGGCGATGACAAGAACCAGGCGTTTCCCGCCTTCTGTCACCGCTTTTAAGGTGTGGTAAAAAAGTTTTTCTGCCTCTGCAGAAGGATTGACACTGTCATAGATGTCTCCGGCAATGATCACCAGATCTGCCTGCTCTTCTCTGGCAATGCGGGTAAAATCCTCAAGGAATTCTTTTTGCTCTTTCAGCCGGCTTTGTCCCTCTATATTTTTTCCCAGATGCCAGTCTGCTGTATGTAAAATACGCATTAATTATTCCTCCACTCCCTGTCTGGCGCAGATATCCTTTAAGCAGCATTTGTCACAATAAGGCTTTGTCCGGGCCGTACACACATCCCGGCCGTGAAATACCAGCCTGTGGCAAAAATCGCTGCCTTCCTCCGGCGGCACCAGCTTCCACAAGGCCATCTCCACCTTCTTGGGATCTTTGATATTGTCTACCAAGCCCATACGGTTTACCAGACGGATACAGTGGGTATCGGTGACGATTGCAGGTTTTCCAAATACATCCCCCATAATCAGGTTGGCGCTTTTTCTTCCCACTCCCGGAAGCTTTAAAAGGGCGTTAAAATCATCCGGCACCTTATCCTCATATTGTTCATGGAGGATCTTCATGCAGGCATTGATGTCTCTGGCCTTGCTTTTTCCCAGGCCGCAGGGGCGGACAATGGCTTCGATATCCTCTGCCTTTGCTTCTGCCAGGGCGGCTACATCCGGGAATTTGGCATAGAGATCCTCCACCACAATGTTCACCCTGGCATCGGTACACTGAGCCGCCAGACGGACTCCCACCAAAAGCTTCCAGGCCTCATTATAATCCAGGGTACAGCCTGCGTCCGGGTATTCTTCCTTTAACCGCCGGATAATCTCCAGGGTCAGTTCTTCTTTTGTCATACTCAAAGCTCATCATTCCTTACTATGTAAAAGTCCGCCGCCGTCAGGCGGCATAAATTCAGGGATGCCCCATGCGCCCGCCAGACTTTTCTGTGCGGTGTTTGTCCGCCGCCGGGCGCATGCAGGTTTAATTTTGTGAAATGTCAATGCCAAAATACTTCTGGGAAAGCTCTGAAAGCTCTCCTGACTGGGTCATCTCAGTAATGGCTTTATCAATAGCAGCCCTTAAAGACTCGGTCTCCGGGCCCTTCCGCACCGGAATAGCCACATGGGAAGCATCCTCTGTCAGGGCGGCAATTTTCAGGTCCGCGTCAGGCTGGGCCTTCATATAGTCGTTGTAGGTCAGCTCTGCGTTTAAGGTGGCGTCAATCCTGCCGGAAAGCAGCAGCTCAAAGGTCTGGTTTAAGTCATCTACCCCCGTTACCTCTGCGCCGTACTGCTCTGCCAGCTCCGCGTAGGTGCTGGAAATGGTGTTGGCGGTTTTTTTGCCGTTTAAGTCCTCAAAGGACTGGATCTCATTGTTTTCCCCTTTTACAATGACAGCAGTGCGGATATAGCCGTAGGGGATGGTGAAATCGTATTTTTCAGCCCGCTCATCGGTTACCTCCACCCCGTTAATTACCAGATCATAGCGGCCTGCGTCCAGCCCTGCAAAAAGGCCGTCCCACTCTCCCTCCACAAAGGTAACGGAAACCCCCAGCTTTTCCGCCAGTTTTTCCGCAACCTCCACATCATAGCCTACCAGCTTGTCGGCTTCGTCATGGTAGGTCCATGGGGACCAGGTTCCTTCCATAGCCACGATCAGCTCTCCCCGCTCCTTAATCTGAGCCAGCGCATCTTTAGCTTCTGACGCTCCTTCTGTAATCTCCTTCCCGGCAGAAGTTCCTGCGGCGGCTTCCTGGCCGTTTGTTTTCCCGCAGCCCATCAGGGCAAAGGCCGCAACAGCTGCCGCAATGATTCCCGTCATCCAAAAATTTCTTTTCATCATTATCTCCTTTTTATAGTGCAGTTTTTCTGTTACTTCTTCTCATCCAATTGATTCCTAAAATCCCGGCCACAATCACCATCATCCCAATCCCGGACACCAAAAACCAGGCCCTGACTCCCACCTTTTCCGCAATGGGGCTGGCAATCAGCAGCCCTACCGGCATGGACAGAGATCCGATGAGGGCCATAAGGGAAAAGGCCCGGCCCATTTTTTCCGGGGCAATGGTTTCCTGCATATAGGCAATCAGGGGGATGGAATGGACATTTCCAAACGCCCCCATCAAAAGGCAGGTTCCGGCAAAGATCAGCCATCCGGCAAAGATCGGAGGCAGCAGGCCGCAGATTGCAGAGGTAACCCCCAGCCCCGCCAGTCCTATATAAGATACAGCGATTTTCCGCTTTACCTTCCAGACACTTCCAAAGAGCAGGGCCGCTCCCATCATTCCCACTGCAAATCCAGTCTCCACAATTCCTCCGTAAATGGCGGGAAGGTTGAAAAAATCGCTGGTCATGAGAGGATAGAAGGTAGATAAAGGGGCGTAAAAAAACATACAGAGGGCTTCTGCAATGACGATCATAAAAAGCTTCTTATCCTCACTGTAAACCTCCATTCCCTGACGGAACTGGGCGGCAAAGCCCTGGGCCTTCTGGCTGGCAGCAGGAAGGGCTGGGATCTTTACCCACAGCAGCGCCCCGCTGGCAAACAGCGCCCCGGCTACGTCCGTTAAAAGAACCACCCACATGGGAACAGCCGCATAAAGGGCCGCCCCTATTACCGGCCCTAAAATAAAGGATCCGGAGTTTAAGAGCTGAAGCCAGCCATTTGCCCGAACCAGCTCTTCCTGGGGAACCAGTTGAGGGATAATGGCGGAAATAGCCGGCTGCTGGAAGGTTCCTCCCATGCCTCTCAAGCAGAGAATAACTGCCACCGTCCACACTGGCATATGAAAATTTCGGATAAGCAAGGCATAAATAAGAGCCAGGGCCGCTGTAAACAGATCCGCCCCGATGCAGATCCATTTCCGGCTATAGCGATCTACCGCCACCCCTGCAAAAGGGCTTAAGATTGTCATCGGTAAAAAAGATACCAGACCTGCCATCCCCATAATCATAGGGGACCCAGTCTGTTCCGCCAGCCACCAGATCAGGGCAAACTGGACGGCCGAGCTTCCGATAAGGGAGACGGCCTGGCCTGTGGCGATGGTGAAAAACGGAAGTTTCCAATTCTGATTCGTCGTCACGTTATACCAAATATCCTTTCTTATATCTTCTTTTTTGGCGGCTTTACCCGTACCAGCAGCAAGTCTTCCACGGTTTTCTCAATGCTTTCCGAGGTCACATCGATCATCAGCCACCGTGTGCCGTTTCCCGCAGGCGTATTTTCATAAAGACGCTTTACGTAAGGGTCTGCCATGGGAAGCAGGGCCTCCGCCTCCAAAGCTTCCTTCTGGCCAATGCACACCAGGCAGGTAAAAAAGCCCTGGTTGGCATAGATGGTACATAAGGCCCTGCTGCCCTTTTTATATTTTACATTCCACCCCGGGGCCATGGAACAGCAGCTATACTGAATGGAAGGCGCTAAATGGTAGGTTTCTTCAATAAACCGGATCAGATTCCCCCAGTAAGGCGAACCGATGTAATTTCCTATGGTGTCCATATCCGGCTCCTTATCTTTCGGGTACATCTGCGGCCATCTGGTATCTACCCCTGTAAGAGCATAGGCTATATATTCCGGTCCCCGATGATAGCCCAGCTTTTCTGCCAAAGCAGCGGATTTTAAGTTGTGGGCATCCCAGCTTGGGTAAAGGCCCCGTTTTCTGCACTCTAAAATCAGCTTTGCGCCGCAAATCAAAGCCAGCCCTTTTCTCCGGTAATCGAGATGGGTATCAATTTGCACTTCAATTCCCTTTTTATAAGCGGAATAGGAAGAGGCCGCCGCCACCGGAACGCCGTCCTTTACAATGACTACTCCCAATCCCTTTTTCTCAAAATCTTCATAGGTGGGAAACTGGGATACCCAGTCTTTTGCCCATGAGTTTTCCCTGGCATAGTCATAGATGGATTGATCCAGAAGCTTTAACTCAAAGCCTTCCGGCAGACCTTTTACGATATTTTCCAAATAGTCCGGATCCCATACATCCTCTTCCTTTAAAATAGAATAGCGGCTAAACCGTTTGGCCGCACTGCCGCAGATCTTTTCAATCAGGGCTGCCCACTCCTCATCCGGCGGTACAAAAAGGGCGATTTCGGGCCGTCCCTCCAACAGATCTTTTAACAGGTCTTCATCCGCTTTTCCTGCTAAAAAACAGAAATCCCCCAGACAGGCAGCGGCTCCCCGGGGTGCTTCCAAATTCTCTACATAAATATCTCCCATGGTTTGATCCAGGCAGGACCAAACCATGCTCTCCTGACTTCCTTTAAATAAACCGGCCGCCTTTGTGGTATCTTCTAATCGAAACATCCGCTATTTTCCTGCTTTCTGTATATTTTCCCCTCCAGACTGGCGCTCCAGGCGATGAAATAGTTTTGCCAGCACTGCCACCGCAGCAACGGCCAGCACCATCTCTGCCGCCAGCTGGGCATAGGCCAGACCGTACAGGGGGAACAAATAGTTTAACAAATAGATTGCCGGGATTTCCAGGACAATTTTTCTCATAATAGCAAAAATCAAGGCCTCTCTTCCCATGCCTGTAGCCTGGAACACCCCCACTGCCACAAAGTCCATACATAAAAAGGGCAATCCCAAGCAGAAGCCTCTTAAGAACTGGGTTCCATAAGCCACAACCGCTTCATTGTCCATAAACATCCGGATAATGGAGCCTGCCCCCGCAAAATAGATCACCGATGCCCCGGTGAGAAAGCCCAAAGCGGCCTTTAAGGCGAAAAACAGGGTTTCCTTCATCCGCTTATAATTGCCGCTGGCGTAATTATAACTGATAAGAGGCATAATTCCCTGAGAAATCCCCATAGCCACATACATGGGCACCATATTCACCTTCTGGGTAATGCCCATAGCTGCCACTGCATCGGCTTTGTAGGCTGCCGTAAAATTATTCAATATGGTCATTCCTGTTACATTTAAAAGGTTCTGGATAGACGCGGGAATTCCCACGCCGCATACCCCCAGGAGAATGGCCTTGTTTCGTCCCAGCTTTTTGGGGCTGATGCAGACATAAGTGTGTTTTCTCTTGATAAATATCAAAACAAAGAAATAGCCGCAGGCCACACAGTTGGACAAAAAGGTAGCGCACCCGGCTCCTGCCGCCCCCATATTAAGCCCCCAGGGAAGGATAAAGATCGGATCCAGGATAATGTTTAACAGACACCCGCTCATAGTGCCGATGCTGGCGTGGAGAGACTCCCCCTCCGCCCTTACCAGGTAGGCCATTACCACATTCAGCATAGCCGGAACTGCGCCGCAGCTTACCGTCCATTTTAAGTATTCTGCTGTGGCGGCCTCTGTCAGATCCGTGGCCCCCAGCACTGTCATAGCCGGAGTTCTCAGTACCGTATAGAAAAAAGAAAATAACATTCCTGCAAATAAGGTACAGTAAAATCCAAAAGCCGAACTGCGCCGCACCATCTCGTGATCCTTCCGGCCCAGAGCCCGGCTCATCATGCTGGAACTTCCCACGCCAAACAGGTTGGTAACCGCATTAAAAGCTAAAAGCACCGGAGCCGCCAGGGTAACGGCGGCATTTTGAACCGGATCATTTAACATTCCTACAAAATAGGTATCTGCCAGATTATAAAGCACCATAACCAGGGAACTTAAAATGGTGGGAACTGACAATTTCATTACGGCTTTGGGAACAGGAGTTTTCTCAAATAATGTGACTTTTTGCGTATCTTCCATTGGAGGACTATTCCTTCTTTCTGCTTTCTACGTGTTTTCATCTGAACAGGATATTTTCTGCTGCTTTGCCACTGCCGCCGCTTCCCTGGCAATTTCCAGCTCTTCATTGGTCTTTATCACCAGCACATTGACTTTGGAAGAGCCTGTGGAAATCTTCACCGCCTCAGCCTGATCCCGGTTTTTCACCTCATCAATGGTAATACCCAAAAACTCCAGGTAATCACAGATCTCCTGGCGGATATCGGAATCATTCTCGCCGATTCCTGCGGTAAAGACAATATTGTCCACTCCGTTCATGGCGGCCGCATAGCTGCCCACGTACTTTGCCACCTTATAGGAGAAAATCTCTCTGGCAAGTCCCGCTTTTTCGTTGTATTTGATTTCCGCGTCTTTCAGTTCTCTGAAATCGCTGGAAAAGTTCTTGGAAATTCCCAATACGCCGGACTCCTGATTCAAAATCTGCATAATCTGTGAAAAATCCAGATTTTCCTTTTTGGCAAGAAATTCCAGCGCCCCCGGATCCACATCCCCGCACCGGGTTCCCATAACCAGCCCTTCTAAAGGAGTAAAGCCCATCGAATTATCAATTACCTGACCATACTTTACCGCGCTGATGCTGGCTCCGTTTCCCAGATGACACACGATGGTTTTTACTCTCTTTGGATTCTGGCCTAAAAATTCTGCCGCCCGTTGGGACACATACTTATGGCTGATGCCGTGGAAGCCATACCGGCGGATCTTGTATTTCTCATAATACCGGTAAGGAAGGCCGTATAAAAAGGCTTTCGGCTCCATGGTCTGGTTAAAAGCCGTATCAAAAACCCCTACCATCAAGGTATGGGGCATTAGTTTTCTGCATGCATTGACGCCGATAATGTTGGCCGGGTTATGGAGAGGCGCCAGGTCATTGCACTCGGTCATGGCGTCAATTACCTGGTCCGTAATTACGACAGAACCGGTAAACTTTTCCCCTCCGTGAACCAGGCGATGTCCGATCACATCAATATCGCTGTAATCCTTTGCAATCCCCTTTTCCTTATCCACCAGCATGTCTAAAAGAGTATGTACCGCCTCTGTGTGGGTCTTCATTGGGATCTGCTCTTTTATGGAAACACCGTTTCCGGTTTTGTAGGTAAATACGCCGTCAATGCCAATACGCTCACACAGTCCTTTTGCCAGCACTTCCTCTGTTTCGGAGTCAATTACCTGGAACTTTAAGGAAGAGCTGCCACTGTTAATTACCAAAATTCTCATATAATATTTATCCTTTCCATCCTTCAGTGGAAAATTATAACCGTTTCTGGCTGTTACGGAAGATTATAGCCTACTTTGGAAGATAAGTCAAAGTTTATCTACTATAGAATACCCCAGCTTCACCTCCCGCATAAGGGTATCCCCGTCCTTTAAAATTTCTAAAAGCATGTTTACAGCTGTCTCCCCGCTTTTTTCATAAGAATAATGGACTGTGGTAAGCGGCGGGCTGGCAGCCCCCGCCAGGGCAGAGTCTCCATGGCCGGAGACCTGGATTTGCTCCGGAACCGGTATCTTCTGTTCTCTTAAATACTGGATGGCGCCCACTGCCATTTCATCTGTCGCACAAAGAATCCCGTCTAAATCCGGACACTTTTTTAAAAGCTCTTCTGCTTTCTTACGGCCCGATTCTATGGAAAAATCCGCAATTACATAATTCTCTGCAAGCTCCCCCATTCCCCAGTCGCGGACACAGTCTGCAAATCCCTGATACCGCGCCTTTCCGGCTGCCTTATCCTGGTGAATGGCGCTGATATATCCCAGTTTCTTTCTCCCTTTCTCTAAAAACAGCCTGGTCAGATCATAAAGGGCATGGTAATCATCATGGGAAACACAGGGAAAGCCCGGCATCTCCTGGCCTATAATCACTACGGGTACCTTCATGTTTTTCAGGGTATTTTTATGTTCTCCCGTCAGAATGGTGGCCGAAAAAAGCACGCCGTCCACCTGCTTTTCGTCAAATGTCTTCAGATATTCCAGCTCTTTTCCGGGATTATTCTGGGTAACGGCCAACAACATCTGGTATCCCCGCTCATTGAGAACCGAAAGAATTCCCTCTACAATCCTTCCAATGGAGTTGAACGCAATCTGTGGAACAATCACTCCAATCATTTTGGTTTTTCTGGTCCTTAATGTTTGGGCCTGAAGAGAAGGACGGTAACCGGTTTCTTCTACCACCTTCCGGATAGCTTCCCGCTTTTCTTCTGAAATATATCCCTGATTAAAGTATCGGGAAACTGCCGCGCTGGAAACCCCGGCCTGTCTGGCAATTTCTGCTATATTCATATGTTCTCGGCTCCTTTGCTTCCTTGAAACTAAGCTCCAAGCACAATGCGCCGGTGGGGCTCTGAGTCCGCACCGGCACATTGTCTGGCAGAAAATTTATCTCTTTTTTAAATAGTAGAATCCATTGGCCGGAATCGTAAGTCCAATGGGCTTTATGATCTCTCCGGACAGAAGATCCACATAGTCTCCGTCTGTTTCATTAATCCAGGCGATTCTGACATATTCGCTGAAATTAAACAGCCCGATAATTTTTTCCCCCTCAAAATACCGGCCAATACACAAAATGCTCTTGTCCCAGGTATCAATGGTCCAGGTGTCGGCTCCTGCCACAAAGGCTTTTTCTGTTTTGCGGATTTTTTCCAGCCGATCCAGCCCTTCAAAGATCCGGCTCTCTACGGAAACCTTGTCATGGCGGCATCCCGCTTTCTCCCAGTTCATAGCTCCCCGATGGATGTATCGGGAATCGTCAGCCTTCTCCGGGTTCTCCTTATATGTATAGTCATTGACCTGTCCAATCTCATCTCCGCTGTAGAGCACTGGAATCCCGGACTGCATAAACATATAGGCATGAAGCATCAGATCTTTCTGGATGGCCTCATCCATCATGGTTTCATTTCCCTCGAATCCGGCCCGCTCCACACCGCACATAGATGCGGTAGTACCGCAGAATCTGGCGTCACCGGTCACCGGATCCGCATTGTACAGTTCTCCCCGGCTGTTACTGCTGCCATCAAAGCCCTGGAAATAGTCATTTATGTATTTCTTGTGGCTGCACTCCTGAATTCCTTCCTGAGCAAGGGTTGCATAATCAAGTCCCCAGCCGATATCATCATGGCACCGTAAATAGTTGAGGAACACATAGTCTTTCGGCAGGCCGCTTAAAATGTCAATCTGGCGCTTTAGCAGGCCCACATCCCGGGTGGCCACTGTGTGCCAGGTAGTTGCCATAGTGGTAACATTGTAAAGCATATGGCACTCCGGCTTTTCCACAGTGCCAAAGTAAGGAACTACCTTCTCCGGCTCCATCACCACCTCGCCCAGAAGCAGGATGCCCGGGCAGACAATCTCGCTGATAATCCGCATCAAACGGACAATGGTGTGTACCTGGGGCAGATTGCGGCACTGGGTGTACAGCTCTTTCCAGATATAGGGAACTGCATCAATCCGGATAATGTCCAGTCCCCGGTTGGCCAGATAAAGGAAGTTGTACATCATCTCGTTAAACACTCTGGGGTTACGGTAATTCAAATCCCACTGATAGGGGTAAAAGCTTGTCATAACATAGTGGCCTGCGTCAGGAAGCCAGGTAAAATTCCCCGGCGCAGTGGTAGGGAACACCTGAGGCACAGTCTTTTCATATTCTGCCGGAATGTCATAGCTGTCAAAGAAGAAATACCGGCTCATATACTCATTTTCCCCCTGGCGGGCTCTTTTTGCCCACTCATGATCCTCAGAGGTGTGGTTCATGACAAAATCCATGCACACATTAATGTTCTTTTTGTGGCAGGCATGTGTTAAACTTTCCAGATCCTCCATGGTGCCCAGACTTTCCTGAACCTTGCGGAAATCTGATACTGCATATCCGCCGTCTGACCGGCCCTTGGGCGTCTCTAAAAACGGCATGAGATGGATGTAGTTTACATTGCTTTCTTCAATGTAATCAAGCCTTTTTTCCACACCTTTCATATTTCCGGCAAAATTATCTATGTAAAACATCATCCCCAGCATATCATTCTGTTTATACCACTGGGGATCCTTCTCTCGTTTTTCGTCTAATGCCTTTAATTCTTTGCCCCGCTCCGCATAAAACTGCTCCATCTGTCCACACAGCTCTGCAAACATGGAACCGTTGTCATACAGCTCCATATAGAGCCAGCGCAGTTCCTCAAAATGTCTGTCAAACCGCTTCCGATAAACTGCATCTGTAGTCGTCTTCTTTTCCATCTTCCAACTATAGTCCTTTCTTTTTTCCACGTCTGATCCTTCCCGCATATTTAAAAGTTTATAAGGCGTGTAGTACGCTCAGAGGTCAAGGGGACCACCCGGTTCTTCTCTTGTCCTCTGAAGGTATCCTGTTGTGTAATCCATTTCACTTATATCTCTTTCCTCTAAATTTGCAGGGATATACGCGTTTTGTCTATTAATATTATTATATTCTCGGATGAAAAATATGTAAATAGGAAATATGTATAATTTTGCGATCTCGGTTTTGTGTGAAATATATGAAATTGATTTCACAGTATAGACTACTGTTAGGCCTCCTTATTGGAGAGTATAAAGAAATGAATAATTATTATTGGTAGGGCAGTAAATATAAGCGATGGTGGTGATGATTTTAAAAAATCTGTTAGACTCATTTAAAATCCAAACATGCAACGAATTTCTTCATCTGTAGGTTCTTGTTCCCCATTTTCATATTTCTCTCTTGTGTAATTTCCGGAGCCACCATGATCAAATTGCTCCAAAAACTTGATCGCCCCGGTTATGCCTAATGCCTGCCTCAAGGCCTCCAATCCATTTTTCTGTATTTCTGCGCTATTACTCACATTTAACCTTGCCGTAATCATAAATATAACACCTCCAATAACCACTGGTTTGGCCCTAGCACTTTCGTATATGTTTTAATACGACTACAATTATTTATAAATTTTCTGTCTGTTGTCAGTAATGCATCTGCTTTAGCCGCTTCAGCACAGGCCGGATGTAAACTATCTTTATACTTTATATTAGAACTATGCCGAGTTTCTTCTGACCGTTCTAAAATCTGTGTAGTAATCCCTATTTCTTCTGAGCAGGGTCCATATACCATTTGCAATACAGTGCACTTATACAAATCCCGAATATCGGCCATCTCCCTGACAAGCATCTAACTCCCAATTATCTGAATAGCTGACTGCTCTGCCAGCTCTAAAATAAGCATAATGGATTGAGAAAATCAACTATTTCTGACAAAGCACTTATCTCCATATGTTTTCCAACCACTCTTGTATTTAGCCGGATACTCAATCCTTTAAGATTCTATGACGCTCTTGATCTGCCCCAAGCTCATTCCATCAAAACATAAACTGAACATTAATTTCACTGCCTCCAATCCAATAAATCATCACCGGCCCCGCAATGGAAAATGTTTTCGGTTTCAACACACCTTTGGTTAAAATTTCCTTTTCAATTCCCCTTTCCACACCTCTATCCTCTTTCACCTAACAATAAGAACTCATTTCAACCCCTCCAATTTCTCCTTCCAAATTATCCTATTAGTTGCCCCAGTACCAACCAAAAAAATTCATTTTCCCTCTACATTTAATCCGCATTTATAAATCTATACAACGCCTCTTTCCCCTTATCACATTCCATCTCACAGCACCGGATCAGAAACTCATTTGGTTCCAAATAAAGCCGGGTATCTGCATCAAGCAACAGTTCGTATAATTCCATCTCCATAAGCCGCTGGTATGCTTCTTCTTCTGACACACTATATTTCATCATCAAAAATTTACTTAGTGCAACTACACACAGACCGATTGTCGTTTCAATCTTAGTCTCCTTCACAATATCATCTCCAGTCCACTTCCTTCATACTCTTTATTACATGATCCACAACTTCCTGTTTCCCAATAAAATACTGGATTCCTAAATTTTCTGTCTCCAAATTGTTCAGAAGAATCCTTTTTGCTTCAGAAGAACCAACTGCTCCATACAGGCCATCCCAATATGTTTTCAGACACAACATGGTATCATCATCCGCTGTCGGCCCAATTACCATATCATAATGATGCGATGTTCCTCCCTTTTCTCTACACATGAGAACAAAATCCAGCCAGTCCTCATCTGCCTGTTAAAAAAATTTTATATTCAAGGTTTTTACTGCCAAGGCATCCAATTCAATTTGATAAAGATGTTCTGTAAAATCAGAGGCTCTTTTATTTCTGCTCCGCCTGACTGCCTCTTTATACTTTTTATGCATCATGCCTATTGCTTGGCTGCGGGAAACGGCCATATAAAACCCTTTTCCAAAGTCTTTCCTTCCTTTTCCCTGACTTATATCAATTTTCTCAATGGTGGCGATTGTTCCATGATATAAAATATATTTAAGATTCTGATACATATTGATCCACCTCTTCCACCATTTCCATCGCTGTCATACTATCAAAAACATCCGGACACTCTGAAATATAATTTAAAATCTTATATTTCTTAGTCCAACTGCAAATATTCCTGTCTGGACAGACCGTATTTTTTACGATAGTTTTCTGTCACAAGATACATTAAAAATATTGTACTATTTAGCCTTTTTTCCGACATAAAATCCCTCTTCTCCCTTACCTGCAATTTGTCTTCTCGCAAAATTATCCTTATTCCTATAATCAGTCTATAAATATTTATCAGAAATATATGATAGAAAAATTCAATGTGGGAACTCTTTATAGACTATCCAAAATAATATAATTCTCTCCCCACGTTATTTATGATGTTTATGATTTTAGCATAATAACATATTAATAGCAAGAACAAACGTTCCTTATTCACATGTATCCCCACACACTCCTATAGTGTGTTTATTTCATCTGTATTGTAATTTCAGTTTCCATTCTTTATACAAACTACGTTACACAAAAACAAAAACGGCAGAATAATGAAAGATTATTTTCTTCCATCATTCTGCCTACATTTTGTTTTCCAGTGAATAATTGCTAAATAACCCCCATCACCCCTCCAATCCAATAAATCAACTCCAGCACCCAGCTGGCCAGAGTTCCAAACAAAATCACCGGTCCGGCGATAGTGAATATTTTGACGCCAATTCCAAACACCTGGCCCTCCGAGTGAGTCAATATAGGACAAAAAATTTTATAGGAAATTTTCGATATTACAATTTTATTTTAGCTATTTTCTTTGTTTTCATATTTTAATGATGTCGGGGTCAAAAGATGTCTTTGCAGAAAATTGTTTGAATTGTTTTTTATTCGTACACAGAATAACACCATTTAATACCTATTCTCTGCTATAACATAGGGATAATCTTGTCCACAATTATAAATCAATTAACACAATTCAATGGCTCATGACCTTTTGACCCCAACATCATTTTAATTATAATATTATCATATTATCATATTTTCATTTAATATAGTATTATATTGACATTTTTCATTTATCTTGATTTTAACCTACAATTATACTAAAATTTTTCTGAAATACCCCAAACCCTATTATATAAAGCACCCAGACATCCAATGCTCCCCTATGTCTAAAATTCTTTTTACCCCCATCAACCAACTTCTTGACACACGTATAAAAAAGCAAGATGATAAATTTTGTTATACCACCTTGCCTTTCTTGTTACTTGGTCACTCTAACACTTCCTCCTGATACTGCTCTGCTATCTTCTTTACTTTATCCGCCGGCTCTTTTGTCTTTACTGCAGTCTGTCGAATACTTTCCATCTCCATCAATGTCCGATATATCAAAATTCCCTTCTCAATCCCCTTTTCCATACCTCTATCCTCGATCACCTGGCTATACGAACACATATTCCTGATCTCATCTCCAATTTTTCTTAAATATTGCTTTTCCAAATTTAGATTTAGAAAAAATCTGTATAGAAATAGCGGCGATTTATATGTCTTCTTTAGAAGTATATCTTATCAACTATCCATCAATTAAATTTGTCCTGAAAAGTCCGCTAAAGCCACTATTTTACCCTTTTCTTTCACAACAAAAGTCATATTCTATCAACTACCCATCAACTAAAATTATGCCCAATATGGAATATATCGCCTTAGTTTAGGAGCGGCATTTTCATCCGCTAACTTTATTAGTCCAGATTCTACCGTATCTTTGATAATTCGTGATATTATCGCCTTATTTTTTGCCTCTACACCGAATCTCTCCCTTAACACGGCATTTGCCACCGGAATCTCATTCACATAATAATAACAGGTCGCCAGATAACAAGTACGGATTTTATCCTCTTTCGTCCATTCATTTAGATTCGCATACCAATATAATTTGGTCCTGGCAAAATTATCTCCCGTTTCAACCTTAGGAGCCGGAATCTTTAAAGCACTCATCCCCTCCTCCATGCGGTCAAATCCACTGCCCCGCTCCTCACAAATATGAATCATCCTCAAAAATGACGCCATAGCCTCATTTCTAGAATGCGGAGCCGTATCAATAATTCGATTCACATCCACCAACAAGCATCCCGGACTAGACGCCTCTACCTTAGTATCAAAAATTTCCATCATTGGCCCTGTTCCACGCATGGTCAGATCTTGATGAATAATCATATTTCCAAGCATTTCACGAACCGCTTTTTCCGGGAACATTCTATGTATCTGGCGAAGTCCAATATGAATCTCTTCCTCCTGCGGAATAAGGGTATCTATATATCTGCAAATTTCATCAAAACAAATCGCATATCCCTGTGTAAAAACCTGTTCACGAATCGCATTGGTCCTTCCTGTTCCTTTATACTGAATCACTCGAACCGCTTTTCTTTTTAAATGTGAAAATTTGTTCAAGTCCTTCGCAAACAGCAATACCCCCATATTGGTAATAGCATATTGTCCGTTATCCATCTCACGAATGAATTCCTCATCCTTCATGTTATGCATCATACTGCTTCGGTTACTGGGCAATGGAAGTTTCATTAACGTATAATAGGCAGCACAATCCAGCAATTGTGTTACTTCCTCTTCTGTTACATTCTCTATGGCAGTTCGCATCTCATATGGTGTTGTCTCAAATGACTGCCATAATGCCCGTTCTTTCTCCGGAAAATCCTTTAACTTTTTCTTATAAGAGCCAATCCTAATATATTCCTCTCCCGCAAATACCGTAGGTTTAACCGAGGCCATGGGAATCTCTAGAATAACTACCTTCTTATTCTTCACATCTACTTCAATAAACTGGATATTTAATCTGGGATTGCTTAAGCCTACAAGCCAGTTCTCCAATTCCTGATTGCCCTTCTTCGCCGCCCCAGGGCAAAAATCGGTTCCCGAAATCTCATGTGTTGTATCATCAATCCCCCATAAAAGATATCCTTTCTCTCTTCGTTCCAGAGCGGCAGAATTACTTATAGCAGAAATATATTCTCCGATCATCTGGGGATCTGTATTATTGCTTTTGTATTCCAACCATTCTGTTTCTGCTGGCAGCCTTCTCAACCGCTCTATCAGACTAATGTAATAATCCTGCTGTCCTGTGATCATTTTATACTATCAACTCCATCCATATTATTCTACATCTAAATATCCGTGTCTTATAAAGCCTAAAACCATACCAGGGCATTTCCAAATGAAGTTCTAATTCCTTCATAAGAGAACAAATAATCCATTATCCTTCCTTCACATAACCGATCTTCCTATCCTTTCAACTCTCGCACCACTGGTGCGAGAGTTAGTGACACTATTAATGATTATCCTTCTTTATACTCATAAAAGAAATAGCTTCCGCTTTTTGAAAGCATAAATCAATCACTAAAACATCTTTTCCATCCATTACGAATCAATTCATCAGCTTTCGGTAAAGCATATTTCAAAAGTTTATCCGCAAGTGTAATTGTCCCTGCTGGCAGCAAAATACTGCTTTCACACCACATCGCTGGATATGCAGCAATCTTGCATCTTTTATTTTGTATCTCAACAAAATGATGTATCCCATCCCCAACTATTTTATATTCCGCTCCCAAAGCATTTAATGGTTCCAGCAATCTTTCCTGTTTATCATAAGACAACTCTGACGGAAGACTGGAATTTTCACACCATTCCAACAGTTCTAACGCCGCAAAACGGTCTAGCAAGCCATGAACCCGTTGATTCCAGTAATGCATCAGACATTCATGGCAGGCACTGTCACATCCGGCATGGCAGCTTACCAAGACCTTTTTTGTTTCCTCCATCAGTTCCTCTGTTCTTTCCGCCAGTGCAGAACAATACCCTGCTCCACTGGAAAGACTGTCAAACAAAAAGACATCTACATATGCTTTAAAACCATCTTCGGAATATCGCAGCCGATACCCGCTTTTGATTTCATTAAATTCAATATCCAGCAAGCGTCCGCCTGCCAAAGTCATCGCTTCTGCTAAACTCTGACCGGCTCTTCGTATCCAAAGTCCGCCAGAATTTACATTTACTTGTTTCGCATCAAGGGTAATCTCATACACTACCATGTCTGTTCTAAACTGATTGCCCAGATAGGTGTTTACAACCCTTCCTGCCCCGTGATTACAGCTATAATTTGTATACGGATGGCGATATGGTCTATTTAGTTTTCTAAGAATTGCTTCGTCATCCCCGGGAACCGCAGCCCCACAATCTTTACAGACCATAAAACCTGTAGATTTCGGCCCCTTATTCAAGATAATCATCGGATCATCGGATCTCTTTGAATAGCGCAGGTTTCTAAAACCAATCACTGTCTCCATTTCACTTTCCTTAGGTGTAATAGAGTAACAAGGTTCTTCCGCATAAGTCATTTCTGCTTCAGCCCCTGCTTCCTTGGCACTGGTTCCATTAACAGGCGCAAATCCCCACGGCTTTAGCATCTTTTGACTCCGAATAGTCGATTTTCCACAAAATGGGCATTGATCTTCATGCTCCAGTCCCATCCAACTGCAGGCAGAGTCTCCACAATAGTATAGATCTTTAAAATACTCCTTACTTTTACTTTCAAAAAAAGGCCGGGCAGGGTGTTCTTGCTCATCCGCACGAAATTTTGAATGAAAGCTGTAAATACCGCCTGATTTATAAGTAACCTTATTAATCACCACTAGCCGCCCAGGTGCGTATTCACTAATCCCTATGTCTAGAGCGCGTTCCGGCTTTTCTTCAATGGATGATCCCTTTTCATTTTCCACATGAAAACTCACAACATCTTTAGGAAAAGAATATGTTGGAAAAATCCCTCTTTCCAAAAAAGTGTCCAGCACGCTCTTTTCCTGGTGGTTATCACCATCCTGATACTCCTCCGGAAATTCTTCCGTGCTTTTTCTCAATTCCTCCAGCCGAGACAAAATTTCTTTTTTATATTCCGCTATATCGAAATCTATCCCTTCTGGAATGAGCGTTTCCAACCCAAAATCCAATTCTCCTTTCCCACCGATAAACTTTTCAAAATTTTTGAAATCTTTCCGGAAAAAATCACGAATCCCAACTTCGTCCGCCCCTGTCTCCATCATGTCAAAAAATTCTGTAGCACAAATTACATTCATATGTCGATATGCTAATTTTTTATTGTCAACATCAATCCATGGTGTTCTGGGAATACCGGAAATGATTTTTTCAGGATTATGAAAGTAATAGCTGTCATGAGGTCTATTGTCTGTATATGTAACAATTGTGGATATTGCTGCACTTTTCCGGCCTGCGCGCCCGGCGCGCTGCTGGTAATTTTCCCGCATAGGGGGAATATTTCTCAAGCCAACCGCTGTCAGTGAACCAATATCAATACCTACTTCCATAGTCGTAGTACAGCTCAATATATCTACCGGACGATCATTGTCTACATGGACATTTTGAAACCTCATTTCAAAATCTTCCGTAGTTGACCACGTTTTTTGCCGCTGATCCTTATGGGAAAGCTGTGCGGTATGCTCCTCTGTGTTAATGCGTGTCATATGTGCCTGCGGATCGCCATGCACTGCTTCCAATATAGGCACTCGCCAGAATTTGAGGCCATCAAAATCCTCTTGCGTCATCTTTCTGGGAATCCCTTTCCCACAGTGTACGCATTTCCCCCACAATGTGAAAGGAAACACACCGCTGCATCTGGGACATTTATACCATTCATGATTTTCACCAAAGCGTAACATAATCATATCTGAATTGAGATACATAGAGGATGTATAATTTCCTTTGGCAAGAAACCTACATAACTGTCTGATCACAATTTGAATCTGAACCTTTGTGAAACCCTGGGCTTCCAACATCTTCCTGATTCTGGGCGGCAATTCGTTTCCATTCCCGATTCCCAGCCTGGGATATGCAGTAATATTTCTTCGCACGTCATCATCAATTTCAGATCCCACCGCATACTGTGAAGTCATGATTTCCATTGCCCATGCGGAGAACAGCACCTTGAACTCATCTAATGATATCTCAATTTCTGCTTCCTCCAGCTCCTCTTCGATTTCGTCAAAAGTCTCACCACCAATATCACAAGGTTCTATCCAACATAATCCTGCATCCGTCAGAGATCGAAAGCTGCTGCACAACTGTCTCAGCAAATGTTCATAGTATTGACTTGGCTTGTGTTTAAAATGTGTGTCTATGACAATATTATATTTTATCTTGTCCTTCTTTTTTTCATATAACTCCCCCATTTTCTTTAGGTCATCCAATAATTCTGTTTCATTATTTCCATAGAAGAATTGAAGTTTATTTTTGTAGGCAACTTTCAGAAAAACCGCATACAAATTATCCAATTTGGGAACTTTATTATTTCGTACCGCCCAATCCTGGAGTTCCTTTGCTGCAACTGTCAAGGCTTTTTTCATGGCCCATTCATCTGCCGCACGAGTCAAATCCCTTGCCAGAACAGCCGCACGCTGTCTGCTGTCTGAAAACAGCAAAACTTTTCGTCCTCCATTGGCCTCATTCTTATATTGAGAAACAGGTGGCTGTATATAAAATTGCTCTGATACCAGATTGAAAAACGGTTCATTTCCTTTTGTAACAAAATCGGTTGCCTCAAAGCGCATTTTGTCGCATTTAGGGCAAGTCCCAAACGTCCATAAATCCGGTCTGCCCTTAATTTCCACATCACAACAGTACGCTACCTGAATACAGTTTTCCTCCCCATCAGGCTCCCCGGAAAATTCGTCCAGGTATCCTGTCATCGCATTCAGATATGCGGTTTGAATCTTCTTGTTTCTTTTACTTCTTTTAAAGTCACTATCCTGAAGAATCGGATAAAAAAGAATTTCTTTCAAGTTATCCGTAAACTGGATACCCGGTTCATTCCAGACAAAAGGTTTTTCATGTTCAGATACGTCCATATAGCCGCGCAGAAATAATGCACCGCAAGATCGCTCATTCAGCAGTTCATATATCATACCTCCACATTTGCAGCGTGTTCCCGGTTTTCGCAGATAGACACGACCTAATCCAAGTCTTGCATCCTCATAATTTTTTTCTGTGCAGGATGGATTGGAACAGGCGTAAATTCCCTGCAATCCCCGAAACATCATATGCAGTCTGGCAGGATACAAAACCTTCCCCTCAGTATTTTTTGCAAATGGAGCGATTGCAAGCAATATACTGGTAGCCTTTTCCGCTGCAGATGATTCACTTTTGGGAAACGCAATTTTCACTAATTTCTCAAAGCTGACTGCATGTCCCCGGGTTTGTTTTATAATCCGCAACATAGGATTGCACAAACGCAAACAATCATACAGCCATGTTTCCACATTTACTTCGTCCTCAGGGCCATTGTATACAGGAAAATCTACCCTCTTGGCAAAATCCATAATTGCCAGATAGCGCCCATTCCAGTCCTGCTGCAATGCATCCAAATCGTAATCTATAAGAACAATCGGATCAAACTCTCTGCCATTTTCCGGAAGCTTCTCCGCTTTTCCCTTAATCAATACAAAAGTATTTTTATTTTTTTGCTGAGCGCTTAAATCATAGGCAAATTGGTATACTTCTTTCTCCTTTTCTTTTTCTGAAGGAACGCTGGCGCTGGTAAGAATAAACTGTACCTGATTACGGTTAATACCCAGCTTATGCAATAATCTGCGAACTAAAAGAGCAACCTCTCCTCCAGATGAGCCTCGATACATATGGGCTTCATCCATAATGAACAATAACTTATTCTCCGGATCGCTATTAATCCATTCTTTCGTCCTATTCCAAATTCCCTTTTCAATGGGACGCATCAACATATATTCCAACATAGAATAATTTGTAATCAATATGTCAGGACAATACTGATGCATTTCATGTCGGGTTATTAACTCCGTATCCTCTGGATCTGTCAGACAATCCTCCTGTTTTCGCAACCGTTCCACAAACGCTTCCAAATCTTTTTTAGATGGATATTTTCCAAGCTCACGGAGCTTTTTCTTAGTTTCTTCCGGTTGCTTAAGAATATCTTTCTCCATCGTATTCGCCAAATTCAAGTTCTGATTTCTGTCAGCTCTGCCTGAATATGGCGTACGACCAGTATACATTCCAAATTGCACTACCCGGCTTCCCGGAGCCAATTCATTGATTAAGCTATGAAAACCGTTTTCACCATTGCCAATCATGCGGCGAAGTCTTCCCAACTGATCAGAAACCAACGCATTCATTGGATACAGCATGATTGCCCGTACCCCGCGAATTTCCCACGTTCTGGGAGAACGCATTTGCTCCAGAACCAGTTTACTCACCATCGGCCACATAAAGCATTCTGTTTTTCCAGAACCAGTACCTGTAGCGATGAAAAGATCTTGGTCTTGATAAAATGCTTTTAAGGCTTCCATCTGGTGTTCGTATGGGGTCTTAAACACGCCTAAATCCAGCTCTGCCATTTTTAGAAGAATTCTTTTAACATCTTTCTCCAACGCTGCGCCGTCAAATCCCCCTTCCGTTTCCAGATAAGCGGGGTTAGCCTCTATATAAGGTTCCTGGAACACCATCCCCGCTTTCTGCAGTTCTTTTTCACACGCAACACGTAATGCGTCATTTTTGCCAAGATATTCAGTATTGATATAATCCAGCAGCCGGTTTCTGATGGCATCATAAGTGTTTCTTACTCCATACTTATCCATGTTCTGTCCTTTCTTCTATCAGTTTTATCCCTAATCCACATAAGTGCGGCTTTACAAAGTCCCACACCAACTCCCCCATATCCCATTCCAGTTTATCCATAATGGAATTGTGAGGCCATGCGTATGTTTCCAACAGAGAGTTTTCCTTTTGCGGCAAATGAATTCTCAATTTTACTAAAACATGATCTGCATAATGATACACCTCTATCGGCACATCATTCCCTGCCATATGCCTCATTGCCAACATAAACCGTCTATGTTCACTAACTTTCTGTAAGAACGGATCCACCCGATGTTCAGACAAATATTCATCCTGACGCAGAAGATAATACTCATACCCGTTTTGACAGATATTACGGCGGGTAAACCATATTCCTTCTACTGGTTTTGGCCGTTCTGACTGCCAACAGGAATGATTATTTTTTGACTTCTTATATGCATTAAAGTATTGAACATCCCTATCTATACTCTCAGTTTTCCACCAAGCGGAGTGTACAAAATCCTCAAACCATCCTGTTACATCTGTAACTGGCTCAGGTTCGAATATTGTGCTTTCTTGTGTCTCCTGAAGCATTGCTATACCTGAATAATATGTATCCTCTAAAAGTATCTCCCCTTTTCTGCACTCCACTCTGCCTGATAACGGCATTTGGCTGCTTCCTGCAAGAATCAGGTTTGTCCCAAATCCAACCTGCAGCAAATCCCCATGTCTTATGAGCCTGCCCTGCAGCACACCTATAGGGTTTCCTGTCTCTGGTTCCATTTCAAACCATGGTCTGGATTCTGGATACCTTTTCAGCATTTCATTAAGAACAGCAGTACATTTATCAAAAATATGTCTCCTGCCCACCCCTAGTACATCCCCTTGTATACTGGTGACCGGACGATCTAATGCAGCAGCTTTTGCCCAACTGGCCATTGCTGAATACAAAACTCTGCTGCAATATCCCATTTCTGATTCATTTTCAAACCTATCAATCCCTAAGTCATTAGCCATGGCATACAGGATTCTGTCTTTCATCCTCTGTACCTCACAGATATTTTTTAATATATCTGTTGGACTTTACATCCAATCCAACTACTGAAAGTTTTTCTAAGAAATCCTCCTTTTTCCCAGAAGATTTCGCACTCAGCAAAACCTGAATAAATATCATTTCATCCGTTTCCATTGTTCCATCTGTCACAGCAAGATATTTTGCATAATTTAAAATTGCCATATTTTCAATCAATCCATAGAACTGTTTTAACAGCTTACGCTTTTTTCGAAAAACTTCTATGTCGTATTCTAAAGCAAAATCAACTGAAGAATGAAAAGCGTTTAAGGTATCCATCCCAAAATCTGTAATTCCCAAATCTCCGTCAATAAACATAGTTTGATTCCATACACAGCTTGAAATCATTTCTGTATTAACACCATTCAATGGGAAAATAAGAATTGCCTTATTCCCCCACTCTTCTGAACGCTGCTTTATCTCATGAAAAGCGCTCAGGCTAAAGCCCTCAAAAATCCCATTGACCATAAATACTCTATTAACGTCTTTTATCTCCTGCCCAATAAAATCACAGATTTCTTTACAGCGTGGTTCTCCTATTGGCAAAGAAATCATACAAGTCCCATCGCATCCAAACATAGAGGAAATACAATCAGCTATCCTTTCTGCGTGTTCACCACATACAATGGGCATGTTATTACAAATCGCAAATACAATTATCTGCGCCATCTGAAACGCAGTTCTTTCATCATAACCAGACAAAATTAAATTCTCTGTCAGTTCCTCTTCAAAAGAATCCATATCTGTTATTTCAGTACCCAAATGATACTTCTTTTTTCTACAAGTAATCGATATGGAACTTTCCTCTGACAGTACACTCTTACTTTTCGTATCGATTGGTATAGCAAATGCCATCTCAGATATAAAATCCGATGCATCTTTTCTTGCCAGGGCAATTCGTGCTGCAATTTTTTCTTGTACATCCTGAGCCAGTTTTTCATGTTTTGAAATCTCTGCCTGGAGTTCTTTCAATTCCTCCTGCACTTTGCTGTGTTGCTCCTTATATGTAATATAATTATCTCTTTCCTCCCTTGCGGCTCTCTGCACTTTTTCCAATTCATCCTGCGCCCTGAGAAGTTTTTCGGAAGTCTCCTTTTTCCAGTCTTCCAAAAGCAATTCTTTACATCTCTTCACAAGATCTCCATTTCTCCCCACCGCAACTCCTAGCGTTTCCATATCAATGTCGTCTTCCGACAAATAGGAATCGGCCTGTTTAATAAAAGCAGACAGGTATTCTTCAGCTTCCTTCTCCGTACATTCATACGCATCAATAATTTCCTGATACATCGTCTTTTCCGGCAGTTCTTTCAAGAAAGCCTGACAATGCTGGGTTTCTTTTATACTAAGGCCACCTTGTCGCAATCTCGCACTCGTAGCACGCCTTACCACAATCTCCTTTACAACTTCCAATGGACTCTTTACTTGCAAAATATTTTGAGGTATACCCATATTAAGGTATCTGTAAATCTTCTTTCCAGCAATTTCTATTACATCACCACCGTCAATAGTATACTGAGGCAATATGTACACATTTTTCTTCAACCGGACATATCCATTGCAAAATTCCAATTCTCTGGTTCCGCACAGCAGACCATTCACCTGATTTTCTGCCATTTGGTACACAAAGAGTACTTTGCTTCCTGATATGCAGGAGAGATTCTTGTCAATGAGACTCTCTAAAAGTTCCTCATAACTATGACATTCCGTAAATTCCACAACCTCTATGTACTTCAAATTACTATTATACTGCATCTTATTGACATAGTCTCTATTAGAATCCTTATAATTGGGAACAACGCTCCAATTCCATATCCCAACAAATTCCTCTGTATCGGGCCCATCAAACAATGGCAATTTGTCGCGATTATCGAAATAGGGCGGTTCTTCCTCGTTTTTAATGAATCGGCTGATCCTTCTATCCTCTATGTCTGCTAATCGCCTGCATTTTTTTCCATTATAATCAGTAAATATCTGACAAATAGATGTGTGTTGGTAATCTTCTCTTTGCTCTTCTGTCTCCTCATCACAGTACTTTGATAGTTTGCGGTATTTATCCAGCTCCGCTTGAAGCCGTTCCTCCTTTTCTTTCTCTTGTTCAATCTGCTTTTTTATTAACATTACTTCACTTTCCAATTCACTGTTTCTCTCAGATAATTTGGATAATGACATTTGTGCTTTAGAATACAGTTCTTTTTCCGTTTCTACTTCCTGCTCTAACTTTACTTTTTGAGCCGTTAAATTCTTTACTTTTTCTTTTAGTTCTGTAATTTCACCCCTTTTTACTCCCTCCTCCGTTTCACTTTTCAGGGTTTCAATTGAAATTTCTTCTCTTTTTTTCTTTTCATTTAAAAGCTGTAACGCCTCTTCTATTAATGCAATATATTCTTTGGGACAAGGTTCTCCTGTCACTTTAAAAAAGAGACCTACATTTTCCTGAAACACACTTTGAAATATAGTTTCAAGCAAAGCTGTGGATCTCGATTTCCCCTTCTCTTCCTGCATTTTTTGATATTTCTCTATTTCCAATCTCCAGACATCAAGCTGCTTAGTGATAAATGATGCGATAAAATCTTTTGTAATATTTTTTCTCACAAGCATTACTGTCATATCATCCGATAAAGAAGCTGCTCTGCTTCCCGGTCGAATTTTATTGAATTCTTGTGGGTGCCTTTGAAAATATAGCCGAATTTTTCTTGGTGTGATTTTCATACAAATATATTCTATTTCCTCTTCTGAAAGATCATTCACTAAAATTCTTCCCGTTTCCCTCAAGGTCTGCTGCAAAGAATTTACATTCTCTGCATTATCATTGTTTCCTGTTTTCGCTGCTTCATTCTCCTTCAAATCATTAATGCTTTCCTCTGGTTGTTTCATATATGATATTCCTCCCCATTACAGCATTCATATAATATTTTCAAAATGCCGACTGGTATTTTCCCATTAACAATCATCTTCTTTACTTCATTAAATATCCTGTTATTCCCCATCCTCTTCCATTCAAGAAACATATTTTTTACCCAATATGGGATGGGAACTAACTCTCCCTGACAACACTTTCTTATTTTATCTACTGTCAATGTTTCCTTTAAGTTTTTCCCTCTATTTGCAGTTTTTGCCCGATAATGAATAAAAACTCCGCCTTCCTCCACAAACATAATTTCTTCTGAATTGTGTTGGGCAGAAACAGCTACTCTCTTCTCACGAACAAATATTTGCTGAAATATTTTGTCCCTGGTTCCAATATAAATTTCTGTTTTTGCATTTGAGTTTAGAAAAAAGGCTTGTGAAATCACATCTTTCGTGACATCCTTCCATTCCACGAAATCTCCGTTTTTCTTTTCAATACAAAAATTATACTCATATTCCGGATGAATAATCTTTTTGGATTGAAACGCTATTTCTCTTCCTGCATATTTTCTATCTACAGAAAGAAATACTTCCTGAGAATGTATGATAAAGGAAACTGTATGACAACCGCCTTCAGCTTTATTGACAGCCATCGGGAAAACTTCAGGGCCGTCATATCTATATACATTCGGTTCGTCATTTCCACTGGATACTGAATAATACACCTTTGCATTGCTTTTGGTAGGTATCATAGCCCCCTGTTCTGCCATGGGCGGCCACAGCGGAATCAATTCCGGTAATGTCTGCAGCAACCATACACCAAACTGTCTTTGCAGATAATTTTTTACATATTGGTATCTATTTGCGTTTTCTACCGAAACATTAATCGAAATTAAATATACATCGTAGACATTCTCATTCAATATTATCGTTCCAAGCTTTTGCGAAGAAATCTCCTGGGGTGGAGCAAATTTTCTGGCAATCACATAATATTGTTTATCAGATGAAATGTTACCGCCTTTCCTAATCTTTTTTCCTCCTGTTTCCCCATATGTAAAAATTGTCCCTCCATAGCTAAATCCATCCGCATAATCAGACCACTTTTTGCGAAGTTCCAATGCTTCTTCCGGTTCAATTGTCACTCCAAAATTTTTTCCCGGATATGGGATGAAATTAATCGGTACCAAAGTAACATCATCTTCCAGAAAATTGACTGCATTCACAGAAACTTTTCTATAACGCTCTGCCCCTGTAATACAAACCTTGATATCCCGTGATGCAGCCATGGCAAGTAACTGCTCACCAACCGCAGGAAATCCTATCATCAGAGAAAACTGGTTAACAGCTCTGACAACCAGATAAACAGGCAATCCAACACGCTCATACAAATTCAATCCTGATCGCCCATCCACTCGTTTATCACATTCCGGAGTCTGTTCGGTCTTGTTGTAATGCGAAAACTTGTCCGGCTGTGGACCTCCTCTGGAACTCCAAAATACTGGCTCACCGCATTCAGGACAAAAAAACCTGTCCTTTTTCCGGGGAATATACTTATTATAAAAGATATCCGCACTAACCTCTTTCTCTAACCCTATCTCATATCTATCAATAGCGTATTTCATGGTTTCCCTATCTCTTTATCTGAATAATATGTGATCCTTGTACAAAATTTGTACACTTAAGTATGCTCTAGTCTTATTGTACCACATAATATTCTGCCTTTACAATCAGTACTTTGGTATCAGTAATGTTTTCTCTTTCTATACTCTATGTGTTTATGTATTCCATATTATTTTTATATTCTCTGCACAATCTACACTTACATATTTCAGATATCTTATAGCAATTTCCCTTGTTAAACCTTTACAGCATAAAACCTCTCTATCTCCAATCTCTTTCCTCATTTCCTCCAAAACTTTCTTATCTAACTCTTGAACTGCTATTTTATGCGTTGAACATCCCATCCCTTTTTTATTCTTACCACACATATAATATAAATATGTCCTCCCTCTAGTTGATACCGACTTCTCTACCAAAAAACTGCCACACTCCTTACACACTGCAATTCCAACCAAAGCACTTATTTCCATACGTTTTCCAACCACTCTCGTATTTAGCGTCAACATTCGTCTTGCTATTTCCAATTCTTCCTTAGCTGCAGCACTGTACCTTTCATTTCCATAAATTGGATCAGACAATATCTTTCTTATTTCTGCCAAAGACCATCCTACCATCTTATCCTTCTTATATTTAGCCGGATACTCAATTCCCTGAGATTCTATAACTTCCTTTATCCGTCCCAAGCTCATCCCATCAAGACATAAGCTGAACATCAACTTTACTGCCTGTATTTTTTCACTATTCATTACCAACACATCATACCTTTCATGTTTCATAAATCCATATGGAATTCTTTCCGTACTTCTTTTATTCATATAAACTTTCTCCATTCGTAAAATATTGTTGACACCAGTTTAAGCATTACCTAAAACCGCCTAAATTCATCGACCTATTACACGAAATACAAAGCAAACTCTCTATTAGTAATTCTTCTGTATCCCAAGACATCAAAAAAGCAGGTTAATGAATTATTTCATCCATCATCCTGCTTATAAAACTAATCACCAGATTAATTTTTCTATCTACTTATTAAATAAGACCCATCACCCCTCCAATCCAATAAATCAACCCCAGCACCCAGCTGGCCAGAGTTCCAAACAAGATCACCGGTCCGGCGATAGTGAATATCTTGACGCCAATTCCAAATACCTGGCCTTCTGTTTTAAACTCAATCGCCGGTGCCACCACAGAGTTGGCAAAACCAGTAATAGGCACCAGGGCGCCGGCGCCTCCGTGTTTGACAATCTTGGGGTAGATGTTAAGGCCGGTGAGGATTACGCTGGCGCCGATTAGGCACAGAAGCGTCCACGCTGCAGCCGCATCTTTTTCCAGGCCTCTTGACAAAAACAAGTTGGTAAGCCCCTGGCCTATGGTGCAGATAATTCCTCCTGCCACAAAGGCCTTAGCCATATCCAAAGGCAGGGAATTGGTTGGGGTTACCTGCTTCACATAGGCATCATACGCTTTTTTATTTACTTCCATTTTCCAGTCCTCCTAGTCTCTTTGCTAACTGATTCTTTCTCCCATTCCCCTAAGGAAATAGAGAAAAGCGCCTGTCATTTTTCCCAATGCAATGGATAAAATCAGGTATTGAAGGCCTACTGCCAGATGGATTCTCCTGGAAATTACCGGAAGGGCCTGCAACGTTTCCGCTAAAGACATCACCAGACAGCCGACAAAAATTCCGATAGAAATTCCGATTATTCCTGTCACTGCGCCTCCTGCCAGATTTCCTGCATAAGGACCTAAAAGGGCGGCGGTCCCCCGGGCAATGGGGATGGGGAATTCATATAGATCCATCACATTCCCTAAAGTTCCTCCTAAAATAATAATCGTTTCATAAAGAAGAATGTGCTCCCAGGTTCTGGTTTTTCCGATAAGTCTTGGAAATACTCCAATGATTGCCAAAAACGCAAAAACCCCTGCCGCTATAATGCCTCCTGCTGCCAGGCCGATAATTGCCAGAAAAAGCGTCCTAATGAACATCAATATCCTGCTCCTTTCTCTCTGCGTTTTGGATCAGGGTTTTGCTGATGTTATCCTCATAAGTACGCATCTCCACTTCCAGAGGCGTGGGATCCGTATTCAGCTTCCATTTTGAAAAATGATTGAAAAAGACCAGAATCCCCAATGCCAGGCCAACGGAGTAAGAACCTTCCAGAACCGTAAAGCCTGATGCTTCCCTGCCCATAATCAAAAGGTAAATCTCTCCAAATACAGAAGAAACACTGACATCGTTGTTAAAGGTCATAATGGCAAAGGCTGCCCCGCAAAAACAGATAGCGCACACAAAAATGGTCTTTGTCCACTGCCAGGCCCAGCCTGGCTTTTTGGGGGGCTGGTAGTCAATGATAAAATCCGTTTCCCCCACATTGTTAATCTGAAGGCTGTTGTCCAGCTTTTGAAGCTTTTCCAGCACCGGCATAACGCTTTCGATATAGCGCTTTGGATTATCCTTGGGAATTTTTTTGATTTTCAGGCTGCTGCACTTGTTTTGCAAAGCCGGATTGTCGCAGTAAATATCCGCCACATCTTTAAGGACCACATCTTTGTGATGAACCTCGGAAATTTGACGGATATTCAGGTAAAGAGTAGGAGCCGCGCTCATAAAAGCCGCCCTCCGGGCATAGACTGAAAGACCAAAGTTCCCTGGGGAAACGCCTGATCCGGAAGCTGGAACATACAGTACCAAACCGCCGTCCCAATCAGCCCAACGCATAAGATGAGCACCAGAATCCCCAATACATATTTAACCGCATCCATTTGGGTCACATCCTTTCCTCTGATGTTGGTTATCGATAGGATTTCCCAAAAAAGCAATTTTATGTATGAGATTCTAAAGCCGTTCCCGCATTTTTTTTAATATCCGTTTCTCCAGCCGGGATACCTGTACCTGGGAGATGTTTAATACCTGGGCAATTTCTGTCTGAGTCTGGTTGTAATAATAGCGGCGGAGGATAATATCCTTTTCCTGTTCGTTAAGGCCGTCCAGCAGCTTTTCCAGTATCATCCTGTCTAACAGCTTCTCCTGAGCGTTAGTTTCCTCCTCCAGCTTGTCCAGAAGGCAGGAGCTGCTCTCTCCCAAATCTCCTACCGGCCGGTACAGGGATTCGATTTCCGCTCCTGCTTCTAACGATGCCGCCACCTCCTCTCTGCTGACCTGAAGCTTCCCGGCAATTTCATCCAGAGTAGGCTCTCTGCCCAGGCTGTAGGTCATATCCTCTCTGGCCGCCTGGATCTTTGCGCTCATCTCCTTTAAGGATCTGCTCACCTTAATCATTCCGTCATCTCTTAAAAACCGTTTAATTTCTCCTGTAATCATAGGAACCGCATAAGTGGAAAACCGAACCTCAAAGGCAGGATCAAATTTATCAATCGCCTTTATCAGTCCAATGCTTCCGATTTGAAATAAGTCTTCCAGCTCATGACCTCTGCCGGAAAACCGGCGCACAATGCTCCAGATTAATCCTACGTTTTCCATAACCAGTCTGTCTCTGGCCTCTTTATCCCCTGCGTGAGCCTCCCGGATTAATCTCATTGTCTCATCCATGTTTTCACCCGCCTATGCGCTTCTTCATGGTTACCTTGGTCCCCTGCCCAGGCTCTGTCTCCACCTCTACCTGATCCATAAAGGCCTCCATAAAGGAAAATCCCATACCAGACCTCTCTCCGCTGGTATCTGTGGTATACATAGGTTCCATAGCCTTTTTCAGATTGGAAATCCCCACTCCTTCATCTTTAATGGAAAGGGTCAAAAGATTCTCTTGGATCTCCGCTTCTATGTAAATAATACCGGGGCCCCCCTGATAGCCATGGATAATCGCATTGGTCACCGCCTCGGAAACTGCGGTTTTTACATCATCTATCTCCTCCAGGGTAGGATTCATCCGACTCATAAAAACCGCTGCCATAACCCGGGCAAATTCCTCATTTCGGGATAAACTGTCTATTTGGATTTTTACCCTCTCCACATCTTTTCTCTCTTCCATATACTCCCCTTTCTAGCCAACCAGCGCGGCCTCTTTACTGTTGTAGCTTGGAACCAGTTTGGCAATTCCCGCTGCCGTAAGGATCCGGTGAACCTGAGGGCCTGCTCCGTAAAGGCCAACCCGGCCGCCGCTTCTCTCCATCTGCTTGTACCGGTTCAGCAAAATCCCGATCCCTGAGGAATCCATAAACTCGGTTTTGGAAAAATCAAAGAGAATCCGGTTAATATAATTTTCCGCCAGCAGCAAATCGGTTTCGTATCTTAAGTTCCGGCAATTGTGATGATCCAGCTCTTTTGGCAGATGGATAATCAGGCATTGTTCCTTTGCTTCATAGATAAATGACAGTTCCATATTAGTAAAATCTCCTTCCTTATTGTTCCACCATTTCGACAAAAATATACAAAAAAGACACTGCGAAATTTTTTTCTTTCGTAGTGTCTTTCTATCTTTATTCTCCGTTATTTACCGGGACGGTTTCAGGCTGTGTTTCTCCGCCCTGGGATTCCCCTGCGCCGGGATCCGGCTCCTGGCCGCCCTCTGTCTCGGCCGGAAGCGTCTCAGGCGCCTGGGTTTCTCTTTCCGTCTCTCTCTGGGTTTCTCTCTCAGTCTCCCTCTGCCTGGTGTCTCTTTGAGTTCTTGGTTCAGCCGGCTCTGTCTCGCCTGCCTGGGTTTCTCTTTCTGTCTCCGGCGTAACTGGCTCCCGGCCTTCTTCTCCGGGATCTTCCGGCATTGCCGCAACAGGCAGGCCCATCTGAGCCATAGCGCTGGTGGCCTGGGAAGCCTGAGGACTGGTAGGAAAGCTGGTAATAATCTTGCTGAAATACTCTCTGGCCTTATCTGTATCCCCCTGATCCTGGTACAACCGTCCCAGAAGATAGGTGGCGGAAGGATTGTCCGGATTAATCTCCAGACTCTTCTGGTAATAAGTTATCGCTTCTTCCTCCTGTCCGGAATTCCAGGCTGATGTTCCCAAATCCTCCAGAGTCTGATAGCCTCTGCTCTGCATATCCTCAGTCACAGTCTCTGCAATCTCCAGCACGCTTTCATCGGTAATCAGGGAAGTGTCCAGATTTACATACAGCTTGGCAATTGATACAATGTCGTCAGTCTGGTATGCCTGAAGGATCCCGATTATCGTCTGGTACTGAGCCACAACCAGGTTTGTATCGCCTTCAATGGTAGTAAGCTTTGCCTCCATCTCCCCGGCCTTGGCCTGCAGCTCATCATAGGAACCCTGAAGAATATCCATTTCCTGATTTTTCTGATTCAGCTTCTGGCTGTATGCGATGATCTCTTCATTATGTTCATTACTCAAAGCCCTCATGCTTGGAGGCATAATGAGGAAATAGGTTACCAGTCCTCCCAGCGCCAGTCCTGCCAAAATGTTTAAAATACTCTGCCAGCCGGTATTTTCTTTGTAAGTGGGAGGCAAAATCACATCATCATCCTGCATCTGGTGATGGGAAAAGGCGTTTTTCAGCTTTCGTTTTTCCACCTCTGCCTTGCCGGTATTTTTCTTTACAATGGACATATACCACTGAGCCTTGGGATTATTTTTGTCGATCTGTAAAACCCGGTAAAGGGAACGGCCGGCCTTGGGAAAATCCTCATGGTACATGTAAAGTACTGCCAAAAGCAGGTGGGCTTTAATAAAATTAGGATTATCTTCCACCACTCTGGTAAGCTGCAAAATTGCCAGATCATCGCTGTCATGCTGGGCATACCAGAGAGCCTGATTGTACTTTTTTACATTTTGATCTACAACCTCCAGACGGCCCGGCTTTCTCTGAATCTCATCCAGATAATGATCCGCCGGGTTATCCTCCGGATGCAGGTTGGTACTGATAACCCACTGAACCAGGGCATCCGATACCTCCCCCATTTCGTAGTAAATAAGGCCCAGAAGGTTTCTGGCATCCATCTGGTACTTATCAAAATGAAGGCTCTTTTTCAGGGATTCCACAGCTCCGGAAAGATCCCTGATATTCGCTTTTTCCAGTCCCAGATTGTAAAAGCTGTTGGCAATCTGGCGGTTTCGATTTATATAGTCCATGCCGTTTATTCCCTGACTTCCTTAATCATTTCCATCATAATGTCTGTCATATCGGTTAAATCGCTTTTGACAATGGCATCTGCAATTTCCTCCACGTCCAGACTGGGCTTAAAACGGCTGATTTCCTCCTCAAAATTAATTCCTGATTCTCCCATATTTTTTCTCCTTTGGTACTGCCAAAATGGGTAGTTCGATTACGAATAGCATTATATAAAAGATCTGCTTCCTGTGCAACTATATTTTTTCGGGTGTTTTCGGCGAAATCCGCCAATTTGGCTCCTTTCTCTCCAACTCTTTTGTTTCCTGTCAGGAGCCTGAGCTGGGGATATAGGGAATCAGCGCTCCCGCTACATTGCTGATTGGCATAGTCTGAAGCCAGATATGCCCCGGCCCGGTAATAATGGTGTTAAACAGGCCTTCCCCTCCAAACAGTACGTTTTTCACTCCTGAAATCATCTGCACATCCATCTGACACCCGGCCGTCATAGCCGCCAGATGTCCGCTGTCGATTACCATCTGCTGGCCCGGACCAAGTTCATATTCTACTATATGGCCGTCAAATTCCGCAAAGGCTATGCCTTTTCCGGACAGCTTCTGAAGAATAAAGCCCTCCCCTCCAAACAGACCGGAGGCCAGCTTTTTGTGGAAATGTACGGACAAACTCACACTGGCTTCTGCGGCCAGAAATCCGCTTTTTTGCAATATCATCTCCTGACCCGGGCCAATCTCGAATGCCTTTATAGATCCCGGAAAGCTGGAAGCAAAGCTGATAAGTCCCGGACCTCCCTGAGCTGTATAAATATTCTGAAACAGTCCTTCTCCGGAAAACATGCGGCCGAATACCTTGCCGATTCCGCCGTTGCTACTGGTCTCCATCTTCATATTCGGGGACATCCAGGCCATGGACCCCCGTTCTGTAATCATTTTCTCCCCTGACTCCAATTGGCAGATTACCACTGGCAGGGTTTCTCCCTCTATTATGTAACGCATCCTGTACCTCCTGTTAGCTAATAATTTTATTATAGAGACAAAACATCTGAAAGGCAAGAATTTTCTTAATCCAATCTCCCCACCCCAGCGCAAAGTGTGGTATAATGTGAACACTTGACGAGGTCTTTCACGAGTCTAGTGAGAACAGATACCTGAACACTTAGCGAGATCTTTCACGAGCTTAGTGAGAATGGTATAATGTGAACACCTGACCAGGTATTCCAGTCAACATTTTTAATCAGGAGGTATCCCATATGAATCAGTCTTCAAATATCTGCCAAAAATCTTTCTCCCTCACCTCATTTGAGGATGGTTTGGTCCTGGATGTGCTTACCATCATGCCGGAGTCCCCAAAAGCTCTTCTCCAGCTTGCTCATGGTATGTGCGAGCACAAAGAGCGTTATATTCCTTTTATGGAATATCTGGCCGGACAGGGCATTGGCTGCATCATCAGCGATCACCGCGGACACGGAAAGAGTGTAAAGGATATGGAGGATTTGGGGTATTTTTACGAAAATGGCGGCCCTTCTCTGGTGAAGGATCTTCACCAAATAACCCGTTTTATCCGAAGAGAATATCCGGATCTCCCCTTCTTCCTCTTTGGGCACAGCATGGGATCCCTGGCTGTCCGGGTGTACTTAAAGCATTATGAAAGAGAGCTTAGCGGCCTCATTGTCTGCGGCTCTCCCAGCAACAATCCCCTGGCAGGCCCTGGCATGGTTCTGGTACGCCTTCTGGCAGGCATCAGAGGGGAGCACAGCCGGAGCCGCCTGATTAACAAGCTCTTTTCCGCCTCCCTGGAAAAGCCTTTTCAGGCAGACGGGGTACATTCCTGGATTTCCGGCGACAAGGATGTGGTAAAGGCCTACAACGCCAGTCCTTACTGCAATTTTACCTTTACCCTAAACGGCTATCTGGCGCTTTTATGGCTTGTGAAAAATACCTATGACAAAAAAGGCTGGAAGGTGAAAAATCCGGACCTACCAGTCCTGTTCCTCTCCGGCGGCGATGACCCCTGTATGATCTCAAAAGAAAAATTTGAAGAAGCCGTCACCCTTTTAAAGGATGCCGGCTACCAAAACGTAAATTCCAAGATCTATCCAGGTCTGCGCCATGAAATTTTAAATGAGTCAAAACGGCAGACCGTATACGAAGACGCCGCCAAATTTTTATTGTCAGCCTTACCATCAGAAAATATGGCGCTCTAAAAATTGCATATGATGACTTCCTCCCCCACACGGTTGGAAGCGTCAGAATTAATCATCCTTTTTACGCTTACAACATCAATTTTATAACCCTTTTGGCCATACAGCTGGCGGATCAGCTCTGTATTGTGGTTGGTAAGCATGCAGTAACAGCCTTTCCGGGTAAGCTCATGGTACAGAGCTGCCAGCCGCCGGTGGCTTTCCAGGTCAAAGCCCTCTTTTGTGTAGGATTCAAAGGACTCCGGATTCAAAGGGGCATAGGGACTGTCAATAAAGACAAAATCCCCCGGCCCGGCGTCCCTTAAGGCGTCTTCAAAGTCGCCGTCCGTTATGACAACATTTTTTAAATACTCTGATACTGCCAGTATAGTCTCCCGGGAACAGGAATCTCGCCTGCTGTTATTATAAGGCACATTAAATTCTCCTTTTCCGTTTACCCGGTAAAGTCCGTTATAACAGTGCTTATTTAAAAATACTAAGAGGGCCGCCAGTTCCTCATCATACTCCTCGTCCGCCAGCTTTTGGTTGTATTGCTGCCTCATAGCATAATAATATGCTTTTCCGTCCTCCCACATTCCGGCATCCAGCCTATTCACACAGTCTAAAAAAGCGTCAGGTTTGCTTTTGATTTGGCGATAGGCGTTAATCAGGGAACGATTAATGTCATTAATCCGGGCCTCTGCCGGAAGGAGCTCAAAAACTACGGCTCCCCCTCCGACAAATGGCTCAAAATACCGGTTATAGCCCTCCGGTATTCTCTCTTTTATCTGCGCTAACAGCTGTCTTTTTCCTCCGGCCCATTTCACAAAGGGCGCGGCCTGTGAATTGTTCATAATCACTGATTCCCTAATTGCTCCAGTCTTTCCTTTACCTGCTCCATCATCTGGGTATATTTTGCCAGTTTCGCCCTTTCCTCTTCGATTTTGGCGGCAGGGGCTTTGCTTACGAATTTCTCGTTGCCAAGCATCCCGGTTACGCGGGCCAGCTCTCCTGCCAGGCGCTTTTCTTCTTTTCTCAAACGTTCCAGCTCTTTTTCAATGTCAACCAACTCTGCAAAAGGAATGTAAATGTTGGCGTGAGGAATTACTACAGAAACCGCATCTTCTCCGATACCAGTCTTATCCTTCTGAATTTCAACCTGGCTGGCATAACCTAAGGTGGCAAAGAATACCTTGCTGCGGCTGAAAATCTCTGCGGTCTTTTCATCTTCCGTAACCACAAATACCTTAGCCTTTTTGCTGGGGGGAACATTCATGGAAGTCCGGACATTCCGGATTGCACGGACAGCCTCTTTTATGGTCTCTACCGCAGTCTCTTCCGCCTCAAAATTCCATTCCTCCCTGTATATTGGCCACCGCGAAATCATAATCGAATCCTCTTCTTCCTGAAGGTTGCAGAAGATTTCCTCTGTGATAAAAGGCATGTAAGGATGGAGAAGTTTTAAGGACTGTAAAAGCACGGTCTTTAACGTCCAGATGGCAGCGGCCTTTGTGGTATCCTCGTCGTTCCACAGACGGGGCTTTACCATCTCAATGTACCAGTCGCAGAATTCCTCCCAGATAAAGTCATAGACTTTCTGAAGGGCGATTCCCAGCTCGTATTTCTCCATATTGTCGGTTACATCCCGGGTCAGAGTGTTTGCCTTGGAAAGAATCCACTTGTCAGCCATAGTCAGGTCTTCTAAGGCCGCTTTGGCGCCAGGGGCCTTTTCAATGTTCATCATAATAAAGCGGGAAGCGTTCCATACCTTGTTGGCAAAATTACGGCTTGCCTCCACTCTCTCCCAATAAAATCTCATGTCATTTCCGGGAGCATTTCCGGTCATCAGAGTCATACGCAGGGCGTCTGCGCCATACTTGTCAATTACCTCCAGAGGATCGATTCCGTTTCCTAAAGATTTGCTCATTTTGCGCCCCTGAGAATCTCTCACCAGGCCATGAATCAGCACCGTGTGGAACGGTTCTTTTCCGGTCTGCTCAAGGCCGGAAAATACCATACGGATTACCCAGAAGAAAATAATGTCATAGCCGGTTACCAACACATCTGTGGGATAAAAATACTCCATCTCCTGAGTTTTTTCAGGCCATCCCAGGGTGGAGAAGGGCCACAGTGCAGAAGAGAACCAGGTATCTAAAGTATCCTCATCCTGCTTAAAGCGGGCGCCTCCACACTTTTTACAGGTATGGGGCATCTCTTTTGCAACTACCATCTCACCGCAGTCCTCACAGTAGTAGGCGGGAATCCGGTGCCCCCACCAAAGCTGCCTGGAAACACACCAGTCCCGAATTCCTTCCAGCCAGTGGAGGTACGTCTTTCCAAAGCTTTCCGGCACGAATTTTAAACGGCCGCTTTTTAATGCCTCAATGGCTGGTTTTGCCATCTCGTCCATTTTTACAAACCACTGGGGCTTTACCATGGGTTCTACGGTGGCGCCGCAGCGGTCGTGGGTCCCCACATTGTGGGAGTGGGGAACTACCTTTACCAGAAGGCCCTGGGCAGTTAAATCCTCCACCATGGCTTTTCTTGCCTCATAACGATCCATACCGAAATATTTGCCGGGAGCGCTGATGGTGGCGTCATCATTCATAATACAGATCTCCGGCAAATTATGGCGCTTTCCTACCTCAAAATCGTTAGGGTCATGAGCCGGGGTAATCTTTACACAGCCGGTGCCGAATTCTTTGTCAACATAGGAATCCGCCACTACGGGAATCTCCCTGTCGGTCAGCGGAAGCTTTAACATCTTGCCGACTAAGTCTTTATACCTGTCGTCTTCCGGGTTTACAGCGACAGCGGTGTCTCCCAGAAGGGTCTCCGGCCTGGTGGTGGCAATTTCTACGAAACGGCCTTCTTCCCCTGCGATTGGGTAATTAATGTGCCAGAAGAAGCCGTCCTGCTCTTCATGCTCTACCTCTGCATCGGAAATAGAGGTCTGGCAGACAGGGCACCAGTTGATAATCCGGGAACCTTTATAGATATAGCCTTTTTCATATAATCGGGTAAATACTTCTAAAACTGCTTCTGAACAGCCCTCATCCATGGTAAATCGCTCTCTGTCCCAGTCGGCGGAAGAGCCCAGCTTGTGGAGCTGCTTTACAATGCGGCTGCCATACTCATCCTTCCACTCCCAGGCTTTTTCTAAAAATCCTTCCCGGCCCAGATCCTGCTTATCAATGCCCTGGCTCTTTAACTTGTCAATCACCTTAACCTCGGTTGCAATGGCGGCGTGATCAGTGCCGGGCTGCCACAATGCTTCATAGCCCTGCATCCGCTTATACCGGATTAAAATATCCTGCATAGTGTTGTCCAACGCATGGCCCATATGAAGCTGACCGGTAATGTTGGGAGGCGGCATCACAATGGTAAAGGGCTTTTTGCCCTCTCTCTTTCCTCTTTCGGCATCGGCATGGAAATATTTGTTATCCAGCCATTTCTGATACAGGCGTTCCTCAATGTCCGCCGGATTGTAGGTCTTTTCCAGTTCTTTCATATCATTTTCTCTCCTTCTATTGTTTTCTGACTACCATCTGATAGTTATCCCACTGCTCTTTTCGGTAGGAAAAAGCGCCTTTGATAAACTCTTCTTCCTGAAACCCTTCCGCCTCATAGCACCGTTTTGCCCCCGGATTATTGGCAAAAACCCGAAGCCGGACCGTATCCACTTTTAAAATAGTAAAGGCATAGCTCAAGGCTAAGGAAATCATTTCTCTCCCTAACCCCTTTCCCCGAACACAAGGATCCAGGACAATAAATCCGAAGAACAAGCTGTTCTCCTCATAGTCTGCCATCCGCATCAACAGATGGCCTGTCACACGGCCTGTCTCATCTAAGACCGCCATGGGCCATCCCTTTTCGTCAGACTCCCATTTTCTGCAGTAATCTTCTATCTGCTGTCTGGTCAGCGGAAACGAAAACTGGCCTGCGCTCCATTTCATAAACTGTTCTTCATTGTCAAACCACCCTGTCAGATATTCCCCATCCCGGGGTTTAAAGGGACGTAAACGAAGCATAGGTATCCTCCTTTCAGATGTTGAAATTATGCAAGAATCCTGTGGAGCTTTTCTGTTTCATAGGATTCAATTTCCCATGAATACAAAAAACCCTCTGCACACCAAGTATGCAAAGGGCGAAATCCGCGGTACCACCTTTATTCTGCCGTGTTCGGGATTCTATATTTCTCCCGTAAAAATCCGGCAATCTCATTGACCCAATAACGCCGGGCACGCGTGAACTTCTACCAGAAAGCAGCGGCAAAGCCTGACCTCCTTATCAAAGTCCCGGTTCAGAAGCTACCTTCCATCACGCCTTCCTCAAACTGCCTTTCAGCCGGCGGGCAGTTCTCTCTGTTTGGGGGCTTTTGATGTACTCCTCTTCCTCATTACCTTTTCCTAAAATGGAATATTTATATATCATATTCAACTTTATCAAAATTGTCAACCATTATTCTTAATTTCTCTGCTCCATTCTCTACAGAAGTTTCATGTAATGGGTAGTATTTCGAGTAAAGGTCTTCCGGTTTTAATTTACTTGCAAGTTCTCCTGACGGTACATTGTACTTCCACTGCATATAGGTATAGATGTCTGCCATCCATTCCAGAATAAATTCATCCAGCTCTTCACTCATTGGCGCATTCCCATCAATCGAAATATTCATGCTATGCAAAATTTGTTTTGGCGTCTTATTTAGAAACAGCGGATTTCCTTCGTCCATATTCCTGCGGTAATCACTGTTCATATAATTCATAATTACTTTGAAAGCATCCTTCCGATTTCTCCCAATCAGCTTAAACAGATACCGGTGTTTCTGGAACATACCATTTAGGTAGCACTCATCATATGCCGGCATTCTCATAGCCTCCCAACTCCTTATTATAAATCAATTGATTTTGAATCGCATACCGGGCTGTAATCCCAGGTACTTCATAGCCTTCCAGCAAAATAGCCTTTAATCTCCCGGATAAAAATTTATTTACTTCACGTCTGGCATAAAGATCTGTGCTTTTATCCTCTTCCTGCAGCGTAACCTCATAAGCCTTAAGCCACTTAATCTGTTTAAAAGCTTTTGGGGATTTTAAGAAAATCTGATTTCCTAAAGAGCCTTTATAAAACAAACGCTGTACTTCCTGAATATGAATCTGATTGAGCAAAAAAGCCTCAACTACCTGTGTATAACTATCATCTGCTCTGTAACCTTTTATAATATCATACTCTTTTGTATCCGGCCGGTACATTTCCACCAAACGGTCCCCCACAATGCTTGCGGCTTCCTGATTTGTACCTCGATTCGCTACTACTTCCGCAATCCATGCCAGCATGCCATGTTCATTTAAGTCCAATACCTTAAGGCCTTTCATGTCCAACTCATAAATATTTACGATTGACTGTTTGGGATTACCATTAAGAGCTGCCCAGCTTCTCGCCCGATCTTCATATTCGGTTGTATAAAATCCGTTGCCATAATCATTATCCGGTTTTCCTCCCAGATAACGCGGCTCCTGGATAATATGGTCAGAACCATGATATAATGTAATCACGATCTTTCACCTGCCTTTTTACTACTATCTCTTATAATCATTATATCCAAAACTACTGTATCCTTCAATCCATATTTCCGGCTTTGCAGTTGCAATTTGCAAGAGCTCAAGTAATTCCTGCGCGATATTGAATTTCAAATTTAGAGTGTGTATAATAACAGTAGCCGGTGGCCAAACCTGCCAGATGCCAAATTAGTTGGAGGGATTTACATTGTCAAGTATCAAATTATTTCATGGAAGTAACGTAATTGTAGAAAAACCGCAAATTTTAGAAAACGGCTATTATAAAGATTTTGGGTACGGATTTTATTGCACTCATATTGAAAAACAAGCCAAACGCTGGGCCCTGTCAAAAAGAAAAAATCATATAGTCAACCAATATAATTATACTGAAAATTCCAATCTGCAAATGAAAATTTTTACAGAGATGACGGAAGAATGGCTGGCATTTATCGTAAACTGCCGGAGAGGGATTAAACATAGTTATGATATTGTAGAAGGCGCCACGGCTGACGATACTATCTGGGATTATATTGAGGACTACATGAATCAAAAAATTTCCAAACCCGCTTTTTGGGAATTAGTTAAGTTTAAATATCCCACTCATCAAATAGTTTTTTGCACTGAAAAAGCATTAACTGCTTTAAATTTTGAAGGGAGCTATTCTCTATGACAAATCTTTTTTTCTCAGACGAAACCGTCTCAGACAATGACCTGTACTTCCTCTGCTATATGATAGAGCGGATCGGAAGGAAAGTCCATCAAAGGAACCGGTACATTGTAAATCGAATCCCGAAAGAGGAATGGCGGCGGCTTATTAGCCTTGCCAGTGTATTCCATTGTGAAAATCCTCTAAAAATAGAAAGTGACTGGATAGAGAATTACTGTTTAGAAAACGGAACCTTTTATATTACCCAAGTCGATCCCCAACTGGTTGACGAAATTCCAACTCCTATACAAATGGGAAAGGTTTACACCCGCCTTATTCTGGCAACTCTGCAGCCCAGTGAAGATTATATAGACGGACTGATCCGCGTTTACAATGATGAAATTTGCGAAACAATTGATAATTATAACTGCAGTGCATATTATGAGCCGTCTTATATTATTACCCGCGCTTATCTGAACGGGGGGTTTTGAGTCTGAAAAGAAATCCCTCCCTGCTGGTTCTCTTCCCGGAGCCAGCCCATAAACAGCATGATTCCGCTCCGCCCCGGTACATATCATCCGGGAAAGAGCGGAATCATCAACCTTTAGCATCCTGCCTTTTCTGCCCAGCTCTCTTCTTTAAATCCCACTAAAACCGTGTCTCCTGTTACCAGAATCGGCCGTTTCACCAGCATCCCGTCTGCCGCTAAAAGGGCAATCTGCTCTTCCTCGCTCATGGCAGGCAGACGATCTTTTAAGTTCAGCTCTTTATACTTGAGCCCGCTGGTATTAAAAAATTTTTTAAGAGGCAGGCCGCTTAACCGATGCCATTTTGTCAGTTCCTCCACCGTAGGATTTTCCTCCGCTATGTGGCGCGCCTGGTAGGAAATCCCCTGGGCATCCAGCCACTTTTTCGCTTTCTGGCAGGTGGTGCATTTGGGGTAATATACAAATAACATTGCTCTCTCCTTTTTACAGTGGCTTTCCATTTAAAATTTCCACGTAGTCTTTATAATTTTCCTCCAGCAGCCTGGGCGTATCCAGGTTGTAAGGACATTTACTGCTGCACTGTCCGCAGTGGAGGCATTCTTCGATTCTCCTCATTTTCTCCTGAGATTCCGGAGTCAGCTGGGCCGCCACAGGAGCCCGGCGGATCATCAGGGACATGCGGGCGCAGGTGTTAATCTCAATCCCTGCCGGGCAAGGCATACAATAGCCGCAGCCCCGGCAGAAATTACCGGCAAGTTCCTTTCTGTCATGGTCAATGATGGCCTTAATCTCGTCTGTCATTACCGGAGGATTATCCACATAGCTGATAAATTCATCCAGCTCCTTCTCCCGCTGAACTCCCCAGATAGGAAGCACATGGTCAAACTGATCCAGATAAGCATAGGCAGCGGCAGAATTGGTAATAATGCCGCCGGACAAGGCCTTCATGGCGATAAATCCCATATTCTTTTCCTTACACTGCTGTACAATGGCCAAATCCTTTGGGGAAGCCAGGTAGCAGAACGGGAACTGAAGCACCTCGTAAAGGCCGGAATCAATCGCCTCCTGGGCTACTGCCAGGCGATGATTGGTAATGCCTATGTGGCGCACCTTTCCCTGGGCTTTGGCTTCTTCCATAGCCTCATAAAGCCCTGTACCGTCTCCCGGTTTTGGACAGAAGGGCGGGTTATGGAACTGGTAGATATCAATATAATCCGTCTGCAGCAAGGAGAGGCTGGTCTCCAGATCCTTCCAGAACCCTTCCGCGGTCTTAGCCGCCGTCTTGGTGGCGATGTAAATCTGATCCCGCACCGGATGCAGGGCCCGGCCGATCTTTTCCTCACTGTCCGTATAAGCCCTGGCAGTATCAAAAAAAGTAATCCCGTTGTCAAAGGCCTTCTTTAGCAGCTCTCCCGCGTCCTCCATAGACACTCTCTGAACCGGCAGCGCGCCAAAGCCATTTTTATTTACCGTAATATTTGTAGTTCCCAATGTTACCTGCGACATATTCTATCCATCCTTTCTTATATCATTCCCCGATATTCCTGTTTCCACTGTTTAATCAGTTTTTGTGCCCCGGCAGTCCTCTTAATGGAATCTTTTTGGAACAGGCCTTCCAGCTTCAGAATGCTGTCAGAGGTTTTTGCCCTCTCCCCGGCCTCAGAAATCTCCTTCAGCCATGCCTTTTTCTGATCAGCAGTTATAGAAGGCAGATGGAAATGCCTGCTATGACTTTTCTCTGCTATACGGGTCAGATAATACATGCGTTTTAAGACTTCTTCGCTCTGACGGCACTGATATGCTTTCTCAAAAGCCGCCCATGCCTTGGAAAACTGGAACATTCTGGCATAGGTACAGCCCAGGCTGCACCAGATGGTTTCTGTCAGCTCTTTACCAGCCATCCCCCCGGGAAGCTCTAAAATCCTTTCATAGATTGCCACAGCCTTCCCGTACTGTTTCCTGCCAAACAGGTAGTCCCCTTTCTGCTTCATATACTCTGTCTGAGGGAGCTTTCGCAGGGCAGTAACATTCTGACGGAATTTGGCCTGCTCTGGCGCCGGATAATAGCCACATTCTGCCAGAATGATAAAAAGAAGCTGATCCTTGTCCTCTTTACTGCTCATCCACTTTTCCAGTTTTGCCGCCAGAAATTCCATATCCAGTTCTACCCGGATAAAGGTGATAAGATGCTCATCTACAAATCCATCCATTACCAGCAGGGGATTGTGGTAAATCACATAGCTCAGCTCCTGGGAAGACCAGATGCGGATCCCCAGAGGCTCAATGTAATAGGGGGTCTTTACCGGCTCCTGCCGGCACAGCAGCAGGCTCATAGCTTCACCTCCTGGCGCACTATGGCATCAGACGCCGGAAACAGCTCTCCAAAACCCAAATCCCGAATTGCTACCGCCATAGTCGATTCGTTGAGAAAGCCTATTTTCATCTGTATTTTGGTGGTCCGGGCAGGCCGATCCGGAAAATCTTTCAGGGAAATGGCTATCTTTCTTTTCTGCTTGGGATCCAGGGGAGTGATGGTAAACTCTACGGTCTTGCTGTCATCTAATATAAAGTCCATAGAAGTCCTGCACTCATACCAGTTTTCTCCGGCCCCTGCAATGACAAGCTGATTTTTCTTCCCCTTATAGACAATCTCCATGGAAATTGTGGACTTTAGCCGCCCTTCACAGATGCAGGTAAAGGAGTCTCCTTCTTTTTTCTCAAGGTAATCTGCTCCCCGAAAAGCCGCCCCTTTGGAAAACAGGGCAGTTTCCGCATAGACCTTCCTTCTGCGGCAGATGAGCTTCATAAATTCCGGGGACCAGTCCTGCTTTTCAAAACCCTTTCCTGACAAAATAATTGTGGAAAATAACTTGTGGCCCAAAAGGCGTTCCCCACAGGAGCAAAGGATCTTGTCTGCAAGCCTGGTTCCCGATGGCGTCCCTAAAATGTCCAGATCAAAGCTTTCTTCCAGATCAAAGCTTTCCGCCACCACCATCATCTTCTGAAGTCCTCTCTGAACCTTCAGCTCATAGTAACAGAACTTGTCTGGAGACAAGTCAAAAAGCCCCACCTGATTGCGCCAGACTTCCTTTTTCTGATTTAATATGTAATAGACAAAACTTTCTTCATGGCTGATAATGTGAACCTTTTCCCTGGGGATACCCAGATAATCTCCGCAGTAGAGAAAACTGTCCATCACTTTTCCTGTTATTGACGGAAGGGTAACCACCAACTGATCGATTTCTTCCTCTTCAAATTCCTTCTTTGGAATCTTTAATACCTGTTCCATAAAAAGCTCTAACAGCCTTATGGCCTCGTATTTTACTCCTTCAATGGTGGCGGTGCCTTCTCTGGATACCAGATTTAAAAGCTTATCCACTAAAATCCCGTCTCCTACCAGATTGCAGGCATAGGCTTCTTTCCCCACATACCACCCTTCCTCGCTTTTGCACCGGCAGATAATAGTGGGAAATGTCCACGTTTTGTCTTTTTCATAGCAGCTTAGCTGGGTATAGGCGTCACACATATCCAACCCGATTATCAATCCCATAGCTCTCCTCTATCCATACCTGAACTACGGCAGGGAAAACAGTTCCTCCACCGTGGCGTTTTTAATCAGGTATTCCTGCATTTTTTTCTTTAAACCAGCTTTCTGGCCTTTTCCAAGGCAAATCCCCATTTCATTTAAACAGGCAAACCGGCTGTCTGTTACCTGGCCCTCAATCTCCTGGTACTGCTTCTTACCCTGAGCCATTAAGACCGCTTTTCCATTTTGATATTCATAAACCCGGTATTCTAAAGTCTCTCCTTTAAAAAGCACCTTCTGCATCACAAAGACTCCCTGATAAATCCGGCGCATCTCCTCACTGTGGAATTCATCTTCATCCGGAAGCACCCGAACCCGCAAAATTACCCTGGCGTCCTTATCTCCATTATATTGGATCATCACCTTGTCCATAATATCCCCCGGGATCTGTACAAACTGGCCCAGACGTCTGAAGTAAGGAAATACCAGATCAGACTCCAACAGAAAATCCACAATCTCCTGACACAGCTTTTTTTCTTCTTCGGTTAAGTCCTCCTGTTCCGAATAGTATCTGGTAAGAGACAAAAGATAAATCGTAGGAATCCGGCTTCTGTCCGAGGTCCCCTTTACAAGTCCTTCTAAATACTGGAATACCCGGCTTCCGGTTTCCGTCCCGTCAAAAAAGTAGGCAGTGCATTTTACTGCAAAATAAGCCTTCACAATACTGTCCATCGTCTTTTTCCGGGATACATAAAACTCAAACACCGAGTCCATTTTCTCCTGATTTCCGGAAAACAGCATCTGTGCAAGAAGGCGTTCCTCCATATCATGGGTATCCACCTGCTGCTCAATGCCCTGCTTAAGAATCTGATACATCTCTCCCGAAAGGCCGTTGTAGTACTGGCACAGATAATCCAGAATCACCGTATCCGCCTTTCCCTCATCAAAAACCTCCTTGGCAAGCCAGAAAAGAAACCGGTCCTCGTCAAACAGCTTTTGAAGAATCATCTTGCTGCAAAGCTTTAATCTGCAGCTTGGGCTGATTTCCATAATACCATACTTTTCCATCATCTCATAAGCTTCTATGAGATAATTCTGACGGATCAAGGTCTCGCAGATGCTGTTTCGCTCCTCTCTGCTGATATTGTCTTTCTCTATCATCAGCAGGTAGCTTAAATCCGCTCCGCCTTTCTCCTCCCCGGCAGCCTTTTTTTGGTAATAAGAAATAGTTCTGGAAAGAAGCTGCTTCTCATAAAGGGGACTAAGCTTCTGCTCCTTTAATACCCGCTCCAGAAGCCCGGCCTCCTCCTGATTCTCTGCTCCCTGCTCTGCAATCTGACGGCAGGCCTTTAAACACAGCATGGGATGTTCCGGATAAACCTGAAAACATCTTTCTTCCAATTCCGGCCTATCCATAACCGGGGTCTTTAAATAATGGATGTTCTGATAGCGGTTGCCATAGCCGTCCTGAAACAGAATAATGCTCTTATGGAAAAACAGGGGCACATAAGCAACTCCATCTTTCAGAAGGAAAATATCCTCATGAAGGGTTTCTTCGTACCGGACAATGACATACAGCATTTCCGGATTCCGGCAGGAAATCCGGTAAGATTTTAAGATAGACGGCAGAACCTTTGCCACCGGCACATCAATAATATCTTTGTAGATCATTTTGTCGTACAAAACCGCCAGTCTGTCGTCGATATTTCCGGCAAAGAGCTGATCCATGGCAAACTGCTCCATCTCCCTCTCGTAGGCCTTGTAAATGTCGGAGGAAGGGCTTATGTAGGTTAAAATGTTCTGGTACAACACAGTCCTGGTACGGTTGTCCAATTCCTGGGAATAGGAAAAATATAAAAGGACTTCTTTGGGAAGGGCATGGTCAAAATTCTCCGGCAGAGAATACAGGTAATATTCATAAAGCCTTGTCAGATTTATCTGTTCTTTTAAAGCCAGATCATACCAGATAAAATCTTCCGCCCCCTGACGCTCTCCTTTAATACGCAGGCAGCAGATGGCCTCCAGAATCTCCCGAATCGGATACTTTTTATAAAGTCTTACAAGCAAACGGCTGTAAAGAGGATTGTAGTACCGGACAGAACCTGCTGTCCCCGCCGCCTTTTTCGCCAGGCTTTCCCCTATCATTTCCCGCTCCGCCCCAAAGGACAAAGTCTGAAGTTCAAAAGGCGTCATCCCCCGAAGCAAATCCGGATGTTCCGACAGAATCTTACAGGCTTTCACATATAAAAAGGGGCTGTGAAGTCCCAGGGAATACAATTGTGCCATCTCCGCCAGAGTCATAGCCGGGTTTTCTTCCATCTCCGGCTCCAGCTTAAGCCGCAGGAAAAAGAGATATGGGTGTCCGTGGCTCTCAGACAGATATTTTTTCACCAGTCTTATGAAAGAGTCCCTCTGGTTCTGATTCGGTTCCAACTCCAAGGCGAGATACTGGAACAGACAGTAATTTTCCAGTTCCCCAAGGCCTTTTTCCAGAATCGATTCCCTCACCTCATCCAGAATCCCGGATGCTTGTTCCCTCTGCCCCATAAGAATACAGCACTCTGCCATCAGAAGGGCCGCCCACTGGTTCTGAGGTTTGATTCCCCTTAACGTATTCAATTGGCTTTTCAGCCGTTTCAGGATAATGGATTCTTCGTATTGGCCGCTCTCATAGTCCAGGCGCAAAGACAGATACTGGCCGTAAGCCTTTCTGAAATCCCTCTCTGACTGTTCTAAATCATTAAGGCCTTCCTGACCCTCTACCCGGATCCGCACCACCACTTCATCCCGCATCGTAGTAAGTCGGATAATGCCCTCATTAATTCCTCTGTGAAGATGTTTTGGCAGAATCCGGTAACCTACCTGGCAGGTATCTCTATCAAAATCATCTTCCCCAATCCGGGTCCGCACCAGCTCTAAAAATTCTCCCTCCGCCTCAAGGCGGATATCTACGTATCCCCAGGTGTTCTTTTTTATCTGAATCGTATCCACCACCGCAGTTCCGGGAGTCTGGTAAAAACGCTCCGGCTCCCCGGTCCAGATGGTTACCGGTTCCTTTACCCTCAGCGCTACCAAAAACTCTTCTAAAAGGTTTTCCCGGTTTCCGTGTCCTTTTAGTCCCTCGTAAACAGCCCGGGTATACAAATCCTGCATAAACGGCGCTTCCCTGAAATCCGAATAATCAAAAAGCTTTCGGGCAGTCTCCCTCTCTTTCTTTGCCAAATCAGAAAAATCCCTGGCGCTCTTTAAGTTTCCCAAAGTTTGGCCTGAGGTTTTGGCCTGCGCCTGAAACGCAAAGGGTATCTCTTTCTCCCCTCCGTTTGTCACAAGGAAAAAGCTGCCCCGGATTTCCTCTCCCATCTCAAGGCAGGTTGTATCTATCTCATATAGGATCCGGCTTCGCAGGCCGCCGAAAGCGTTTGTCAAAATCTTTACCCGGTAATGGCTGGAATAGGCCAGCCCTTTCATGCTGTGTCCATTCTCGCTGATAAGCCCAATCTCTCCCCGGGTTACCGTCCCACCAGGGATCTGCTCATCAATCGCCTGGGGGGAGATATTCATCTCCGGAACCTGGAAATCTACGATTCCCTTGGCCAGCCGGTTGATCCGTTCTCTCATTCTACCACCTCTAACCCGTATTCTAACACATTTCGACAAGATTTGAAAGACAAAAGCAGTCAAAAGGGGGCTGCCGCAAAACGAAAGCTTCTCTGTCTCGTTTTGCGACAGCCCTCAATGTCTTACCGCAACAGTCTGAACTGTTTCGTCTTACCATTCTTCTGTAATTTTTACAGTAGCCTCCGGTTTCGTGTCTGATCTGTCTGTTTCGGAAGCTGGCTCTGTCACAACCGGCTCAGGGGTAATGTACTCTGCTTCTACCGGCTCCTTACGAACCGGAACCGGTCTCATGGCCTTCCCGACCCGGCGCAGCTTAAGATGAAGATAGGTGCGAAGCACTTTTACCGCCAGGATCACAATAAAAACCGGCAATACAAATAACAAATAAATCTTCAGCTTCAGCCTCTTTTTCTTTTTCTCCATACGGGCCAGCTCTTTGACTATCTCCTGCCGCATTCTCCCTGTATAAGATAGCTTCTCTTGTCTGTTCATATCCCCCTCCTGCCTGTCAGCTCTTAACTGCTCATCAGTGATTTCATAGCAAATGCATAAATTTCCTGGCTCTTTTCCCTCCACTGACTGCACATAGCCTCTGCCTGTTCCTTATCCGGAACTGACAAGTTCAGCTCAATCAGCACGGTCTTGCCTTCCCGCACTTCACAGTGGACGATATAATCCTGGTTGGTGGACTTGTAGTAGTCGGAAACCACCCCTACCTCATCCCGAAGCCGGAATTTATTTTCTTTCAGATATTGATCGATATCTTCAATAATAGCCGGGGAAATCTTCTTTCCGAAAAACTCCAGAGTGTCTTCCCCCTCCTGGGTAATCTCATAACGGCTGCTGTTATGCAGCGTCTCTTTGCGGACCAGTCCGGCATCTAAAAGCTCATTTAAAGCCTGCTGCAGAGTAAAATAGGTTGTATATTCCCGATCCAGGAAAAAATTGGAAAGCTGTGCATTGGTCAGCGGAAAGTTCACTTGCTTCAGCATATAAAGATTCATCAATTTATATAATGTCATAGGTTCTGACAGCATCTCGCTTCTCCTTTACAGGCAGTCCAATTCTTTGCTGCGTTTATTCTCGTACTATTATACCCGTTTTCCCCTCTGAAAGCAAGTATTACTGTTCCATCCCCAGCAGCTGCAATAATCCCTTTTTGCTTAATGAGGCAAGGGAAGGCGGCGGTCCGTCTACAACCTGACCGGCCAGACGGCTTTTGGCTTCCTGAAGAGTAAGAATATTTTCTTCAATGGTGTTTCTGGTAATCAACCGGTATACATGAATCTGCTTTTCCTGGCCAATCCGATGGGCCCGATCCGTAGCCTGATTCTGAGCCGCCACATTCCACCATGGATCGTAATGGATCACCGTATCTGCCGCCGTCAGGTTCAGCCCAGTACCCCCTGCTTTTAAGGAAATTAAAAATACGGGCGTGGCATCCTTCTGAAAGGAGTCCACCATGTGAAGGCGATCTTTTTTGGGAGTCTCGCCAGTTAGTTTATAATATCCGATTTCTCTGTTTTTAAGTCTGGACTCAATCAGGGCCAGCATGGAGGTAAACTGGGAAAACAATAAAATCTTATGCCCGCCGGCGGCCCCGCTCTCCAAAAGCTCCATACAGGTTTCCAGCTTCGCCGAACCTCCCCGGTAATTTTCATAGCACAGGCCAGGATCACAGCAGATCTGGCGGAGCCTGGTAAGCTGAGCCAAAATCTGAAACCTGTCGGAAAAATCCTCCTCCCCGTCCTCTGACAACATCTCTTTGAGAATCCCGGCATTGGCAGCGTAAAGTTCTTTTTGCGGGCCTTCCATCCGGGAATACACACAGGTTTCCAGCTTTTCCGGAAGATCTTTCAGCACATCCCCCTTTACCCGGCGCAGGATAAAAGGTCCGGTCAGGCGTTTCAGGCTCTTTAGAGCTTCCGGCTCCTGTTCCTTTACAATGGGAATTTCAAAATCCTTTTTAAACCGCTGATAGCTAAACAAAAATCCCGGCATCAAATAGTCAAAAATACTCCACAGCTCCCCCAGCCGGTTCTCAATGGGAGTGCCTGTTAAGGCAAACCGGGTTATAGCAGAAACCCTCTTTACTGCCCTGGCATTCTGGGTTCCTGCATTTTTGATAAACTGGGCTTCATCAATAATCTGATACCGAAATGACAGCTTTTCATAAAAGGCAATATCCCGGCGCAGCAGATCGTAAGAGGTAATCAGGATCTGCCGTCCTGTTCTGTTCCTCTCTTCTGCCAGATTTTCCAGAATCCGCTCCCTGTCCTTTGCCGCTCCCGCAACAATGCATACCGGAAGTCCGGGGGCAAACTTTTGAAACTCATGCTCCCAATTATAAACCAAAGAAGCCGGGCACACCACCAGAGATAACAAATCCTTACCCTCTGTCTCCTGCCGCCCGTATTCATCAGCTAAAAGGGCAATGATCTGAATGGTCTTTCCCAGGCCCATATCATCGGCCAGAATCCCTCCAAACCGTCTGGCATCCAGGGTTTTCAGCCAACGGAACCCGTATTTCTGATAGCCTCTAAGCACCGGTTCCAGGCTCTGTGGAATCTGGTAATCTGCATCCTCCACCGACTTCATTCCCCGGACCAGGGCCCGAAAACTCTGATCCCGGCGAAAAGGCACTCCCGGCTCTTCCTTAAACAGCTGATCCAGATACAGGGCCCGGTAGGAGGGAAGGCGGACCTCCCCTCCCGCTATCTCGCTTTTCGTCAGGGCTAAGTCATCGGCCAGCTTGGCAACTGCTAAAATACCGTTGCTTTCCAATTGTAGAAATTCTCCGCTTTTCAAGCGGTAATATTTCTTTTTCTGGCGGTAAGCGCTGAGCACCTTTGCCAGCTCTGCTCTGGTCATCCCCTCTGCTTCCACCTGGAGATTAAGCCAGCCTTCTAAAACGTTTACTCCAACCCGGAGTCCTTCTGCCCTGCGGATTTTCCACCGGTTTACTTCTTCCGAAAGAACTACCTCTCCCAGCTGCCGGAATTCTTCAATCCCTTCCAGAACCAGCCGGTATAAAGCATCCTCATCATCCCGGATCACCAGCTTCCTTCCCTCCGGCTCTTTGTAGCGGAAGTATCGGGTAATGGTCTGGCTGATGCGGAATTCCCCGGGGATATCCCGGCTGATGCGCCTTGGCACCAGCTCGTCCTCCACTGGCTGAAAGGAGTAATCCCCATAGGAAAGCACCGGCTCCAAGGTAATCTCACCAGGCCTTTGACTGTCAAAACGGAAGGTGGCTCTCAAAGGTTCTGTCCGGTATCTCTCCCAGTCAATATCCTGGGTTTCTACCAGGCTGTAGACTTCTATCTTTTTTAATACTCTCTGATAAAATAAAGGCACATCCCGGTCATTTACCGTAATAGCCTGCCCCGGGCGGGCCGCCATCTGTTCCACAAAGACCCGCATAGCCTGGCTGCAGCTCTCATCACACCGGCAGATCTTCCCCTGACTCCCCAGATAAAGGTGGCGCTCCCCCATAAAGCTGAACTCATATTCCAGCAGGCGGGCCTCCAGGCCGTCCAGCCCCTTTTTCTTTATCTGGATTCGGAAATCCGGGTTCAGGCGGCTTACCAAATAAGGCGTTACCGGTCCGTTTTGAATCCGGGTTTCCACCGGCCGATCCAGACACATGGCAAAGAATCGATCCCTGTTTTCCCGGCTTAGGATAAGCTCCTTTAAAGAAGGGCGAACCTCAAAGGATGTCTTTCGAAACTGGCTGTAATACTCCTGATAAGTATTCACCAGCTCCATAACAAATTCTGCCATAGGCCTGCTGGATTCCTCAAAAGCCTCCAGACTGTGGTGAAAGGAAAGGCTTTTTCCATAGCTCATCAGCGCTCCAGCTTCCATTGCCTGGGTAAATGCGTCTAAATCTTTGACAAGATACAGCCGTTCCCGGCCGATTTTAAATTCCAGGCGGACATCCTTTCCTTTCTGTCCAACTAATAGAACCGGTACAAGCCTCAGGGAAGAGGTTTCCCCCTCTCTGATAATCCGGGCCACCTCTCCGTTGGTATATTCCCGGATCATGGTCCGGACCTCCTGATCCGTATACACCGGCCTGGCATTCGATCCCCCGCTAGTCTCATAGGCCTGGTAAAGAGCCCTTGCATGAGCGCAGGGGCCTTTGTAGGAATTTCCTTCTGCACATGAACAAGAGTAGTCGCGAAGCTGACTACCCTTGACATATAAGCTTACCTGATAGGTGTGATCCTGATCCCTGCAAAGGCCCTTGACTCCCACCTCACCTTTCCAGAAGGTGTTTACTTTCATTTCCGAAATGTTCACCCTACGTTCCCCGCAATCTGAAGCTGACTTTACATTCTCTCCGGAGCCTCAATTCCCAGCACTCCGATGGCTGTGGTGAGGACATCCTTTGTCAGCATAATCAGGCTGATATAGCCTGCCTGGCGGGCAGGATCCTCCTCAGAAAGAATCTTGGTGTCGTGATAAAAACGGTTAAACTCATTGGATAGCTCATAAATATACTGACAGACCTTATGAGGCGCCAGATCTTCAAAGCTGGTCTCCATCACCTCGTTAAACTTTAAAAGCTGCAGGGCCAGCCCTTTTTCTGAGTCCGAAGCAGGAGGAAGGATCCGTCCTGCTTCCGCCTTGCCCCCATTTTCCGCAAATTTAGTTAAAATAGATTTGATCCGGACAATGGTATAGAGAATATAGGGGCCTGTATTTCCCTCAAAGGAAATAAACCGGTCAATATCGAAGATATAATCCTTTCCTGCCTGGTTGGACAAGTCGCCGTATTTTAAGGCGGCAAGGCCCACAATCCGGGCAGTATCCCTGGCTTCATCTTCTGTAACGGTCCGGTTCTCCATAATTCGCTTAAATACCTGGTCATTAATCCCTGCAATCAGATGCTCCAGGCGCATTACACCCCCATCCCGGGTCTTGAAAGGCTTGCCGTCCTTGCCGTTCATGGTGCCGAAGCCTAAAAAGGCCATGGGCATATCCTTCTTTACAATGCCTGCTTTTTTAGCTACCCGGAATACCTGGGTAAAATGCAGATCCTGTCGTTTATCTGCAATGTAAATATAGCGATCCGGATGGAAATCCCTTTCCCTCTCAATAATCGTAGCCAGATCGGAGGTGGCATAGAGGGCCGCGCCGTCAGACTTTCTCACAATACAGGGCGGAAGCTCCTTGGAATCCGTCTCCTCACCAATATCTACCACCAATGCTCCCTGGCTCTCATAGGCCAGCCCCTGTCGAATTAAATCGTCAATCAGATCCGGAATATACTGCTGGGCATCACTCTCCCCTTTCCACAGATCAAACTCCACGTTTAAGCTGGCGTAATTTTTCTTTAAATCTGCCAGGGAAACCGCCATAATGTGTTTCCAGATTGCCCGGTACGGAGCATACCCGTTCTGAAGGCGGAACGTGGCAGTCTGCGCCCGCTCCTTAAAAGCCTCGTCCTGTTTGGATTTGGCGCTGGCGGCCGGATAAATCTCCTCCAGCTCTCCAATGGTAAAGGGAGCCTCTTTGGGGTATTCTCCTGCATAGGTTTCATCAAAATATACAAGTTCCGGTTTTCTGTCCCGAAGCTCCTCAATAATCAAGCCCATCTGAAGGCCCCAGTCTCCCAGGTGAACGTCCCCAATGGTTTTATGGCCCAGGAACCGGCCCATGCGCTTAACAGACTCGCCGATAACTGCAGAGCGCAGATGCCCTACATGAAGGGGCTTTGCCACATTGGCCCCGCCGTAATCTACCATAATGGTCTCCGGGTTCTCAGCCTCATCTAACCCCAGCTTTTCTTCTCCTGCCATCTTATTTAAATACCCGGCCGCAAACTCTTCACTGATCTTCAAATTGAGAAAGCCTGGCATTACTGCCTCTTTCATCGAAAAAATCCGGGAATCCGAAAGCTTATTTGCCACCTCTGCAGCAATATCAATGGGTTTCTTTTTGTAAGCCTTAGCGGCAGCCATAGCCCCATTGCACTGATATTCACAGAGATCAGGCCGGTTGGACAATACTGCCTTGGCAAATTTTTCTTCATATCCGCAGGCCGTAAAAGCCTGCTTTAGCTCCTCTTCCATCATGGTAAGGGCTTTTTTCATAGGATGTCTCCTCCTTCTTGCAAAACCTTTTACTTTGAAAGTCCGCCGCCGAATAGGCGGCATGCATTCAGGGATGCCCCATGCGCCCGCCAGACTTTTCTGTGTGGCGGCGCGTCCGCCGTCGGGCGCATGCAGGTTTAGTCTCCCAGAACATTGGCGATTCTGATGATATCTCTTCTGTCATTCCAAACGCAGATGGCAATGCCTTTCCCGGTTCCGTCTCCATGGATCATACGATTACCGCCAATATAAACGCCTATGTGGCTGACCGTATCCAGAGAGGAGCCAAAAGCAATCAGATCTCCTACCCGAAGGGCGTCCGCCGCCCGATCCATACCCTGGCAGGCCTGTTCCCTGGAAGTCCTGGGAAGTTCTATGCCGGAAGCATTTTTCATTAAATATCCCACAAAGCCGGAACAATCAAAGCCAGATGCCGGATCCACGCCTCCCATCTGATAACGGCTTCCCAAAAGGTTCATTGCCAGCTTTATAATTTCTGCCCGGCTTTCGTCAGCCTTGGGAATATCCCAGGTGTTTTTTACCGTAACCTGACCGGAATTGCCATCCAGATATGCCAGATGGCCATCGTAGGCAATCTGAATCCATCCGTCTCCCCCGTCTCCTGTTACCCGGTATACGGTTTTGGGATAAGCTATGCCGTAACTGTCCGGACTGCCGGGAGCAGCTGCAATAGCAATCTCCACATTACCGGTAATCTCTGCAATGGATACATCCAGCCCCACTGCCGTCATGTCTTCTAAGGCAGTCCCCTGGCTGCCAAAGCCTCCGTCAGGGCCGCTTGCTCCTCCATGAATTGTCGTGTTCCTTGTCTCTGGAAGTCCTGCTCCAGGTCCTGCTGTATCTGCATAAGCCCCCATTGACACTCCAAAGCTCATCACTGCGCTGGCCAAACATAAGGCTGCCATTTTTTTAACTGATTTTCTCATTTGTGTCTCCCCAACTCTTCTCCTGTGTTACGGAAATAGGGCTGCCTCAAAATGAAACAGCGGAGGTCTGATAAATAGAAATCCTCCTTTTTCACTTTGTGACAGCCCTGTCCCTTCAATCTTCATAGTCCTGTGATTAAACTCTGGACAGATACTCTCCGGTTCTGGTATCAATCTTAATCCTATCACCCTGGCTAACAAACAGGGGCACGGAAACGGTTGCTCCGGTCTCTACAGTTGCAGGCTTGGTTGCTCCGGTTGCGGTGTCGCCCTTAAAGCCTGGCTCTGTATCTGTAATCTCCAGCTCCACAAACAGAGGAGGTTCTACGGAAAATACATTGCCATTGTAGGAGCAAACCTTTACCATCTCATTTTCTTTTACAAACTTTAATGCATCGCCAATGGTATCCGCGTTTAAAGCCACCTGGTCAAAGGTCTCAACATTCATAAAGTTGAATAAATCGCCATCAGCATACAGGTACTGCATGTCCACTCTGTCAATTCTTGCTGCCGGAAACTTCTCAGTAGGACGGAAGGTTTTCTCCACTACGCCGCCGCTGATAACATTTTTTAATTTCGTACGGACGAAAGCAGCTCCCTTTCCGGGTTTTACGTGCTGAAACTCCAAAATCTGCATTACGTTACCTTCGATCTCCAAAGTAACGCCATTTCTAAAATCACCTGCTGATATCATAAAGATATTCCTCCTTAAGTCGTTCAACTCTTCAATCCAGATTATTTTATAATATAATCCTGGTATTTTCAACTCTTTTTTCATATTTGGTGCAAAAAAACGCGTAACGCATAACAGTTTTCCGGATTATGTCTGCTTTTTTCGGAGAGCAGACATAATTTCCTCCCCAATCTCATCCGGAGTCCGATGATCCGTCTCCACCGTCATATCTGCCGCGGTTTCATAGGCCAGGCGGCGTTTCTCCATAAGTCCGGCAATCCCCTCCGTGCTCATTCGTCCCCTAAGATTCGGTCTGGAGTCATCTCCCTTCACCCGGCTTAAAACCGTCTCAGGCCGGGCAGTCAAAAGAACCACTACCCCGGTGTCCTTCATCATCCGTACATTTTCAGGACGCAGTACAGCGCCGCCGCCGCAGGAAACCACACAGGGGGGCTCTGTCCCAATGGAACGGATCAGGCTGGTCTCCAAATCCCGGAAATGCTCTTCCCCATATTTCTCAAAAATATCTGTAATCTCCATGCCTGACTCTTCCCTGATCCGCTGATCCATCTCCACAGCCGGACAGCCCAGTTTTTCAGACAAACAGGAGGAAACCGTGGTCTTTCCAGTTCCCATGAAACCGATGATAAAAATCCGCTTTTGCAGAGGAGGTGATCCCTTGAAAGCCATGCCTTCATGGAGAATTTCCAGTACCTGCTTTAGCTTCCCTGCGTCGATTTGGCCCGGCGCAGAGGCCTTTCCGGCGCTGGCAAAAGTTACGGCAGACCCGAAGGCTTCTCCGGCCATACGGCTTATCACCCCTAACGGGCCCATAGCCATGGTAATCAGAGGGCGGGAAGTATGATCTGCCATCTGAGAAGTGGCGGACAGCAGCGTCAGCACATCCTCCCGGCTCTCCGGCATTACCGCTATTTTTAAAATATCCGCCTCCAGCTCTTCCATTCGGAAAAAACGATTCATAATTTCTTTGCTGTCCGGTGTTTTCTCAAAATCATGGCTGGACATCACTACAGCCATTCCCTGACGGCGGATGGAACGAACTGCTTCCTTAAGAGCTTTTTCTCCTTCCTGTCCCATCCTCAAACCGGCAGAAAGCTCTATATCAGCCAGATCCGCCAGGCGGCTCTCTGCAACCTGGCAGTTAAGTTCCAAATAAGCTTTTCCCTCCAGCTCCTGTTCTCCCCCTTCCTCTTTGGTTCGGAAGGTAAACAAAATCGGAACATCCCTCAGAATTTTCCGAAGATCTTTCAGGATAGTTACGGCTTCCCCGGGATCCGTCCCTTTTTCATACCAGTCTGCCCGCCATTCCACCAAATCAAAGGGCTGTTGATTCAGCTCCTTGGCTTTTTTTAAAATCTCTTCCCTGGTTCCTGCCACAATGGGAACGCAAATCTTGGGACGGCCTGAGCCGATAGAGCAATTCCTCACCACCACTTCTTCTGTCATCTCTCTGTAGTCCTCTCGTAAAAATATAAAACCAGCTTTTCCGGAACTCTTTTTATGATAATCTGGATTTCCTCTCTGGGATTGATGGGCTTAACCAGAATACTGGTAATCCCGGCCCGGTTGGCTCCCCAGATATCCGTAAAGATCTGATCCCCCACAAAGACTGTATTTTCCGGGCTGGTTCCCATCTGCTTCATGGCCTCCTCATATCCCCGCCGCCTGGGCTTTCCGGCCTTATAAATATATTTGGTTCCCACTGCCTGAGCGAATTTTTTTACCCGCGGCTCTTTATTGTTGGAGGCCAGACAGGATTCCAGCCCTATCTCTCTCAATCGTTTAAACAGCTCCTTTGCCCGGATGTCCGCCGGAGCATCATGGGGAACTAATGTGTTATCCACATCAAAAATCACTCCCCGGACTCCCTGGCGGTACAGCTCTTCAAAAGGAATTTCATAAGTACTTTCCTTCCGGCTTGCCGGATAAAATTGTTTCAGCATATGTCTCCTACTTTTTCAGCAATTTTCCCAGTTCTTCCATAAAAGTGCCGATATCTTTAAACTCCCGGTACACAGAGGCAAAACGGACATAAGCCACCTCATCCAGGTCTTTCAGTTTATCCATCACCAGCTCGCCGATAACCGAGGTGGGAACTTCCTTTTCCTCCATATTAAAAATCTGATTTTCGATGCTGTCTATCAGGGCATCGATCTGCTGGGTGGATACCGGGCGCTTATGGCAGGAGTGAAGAACCCCGCTTTCAATTTTAGCCCGGTCATAGTTTTCCCTGGATTCGTCCTTTTTAATTACCATAAGCGGCATTGTTTCCAGCTTCTCATAAGTGGTAAACCGCTTCCCGCAGATTTCACACTGCCTGCGGCGGCGGATGGAGCTGTTGTCGTCTGCCGGTCTGGAATCAATTACCTTGGTATCTGCTGCACTGCAAAATGGGCATTTCACTTTAAGGTCCCTCCTGTCTCCTGTTTCATTTAACGGGTATCTCCCGCCCGTCTGTTAAATTTATTTTACATGAAGGAAGCCCAATCTGCAAGCGATTTATTGTAACAGTTCAGACGGCGGGGAATTTGACATGGATTTTGACGTCAAGCTCGCTTGTAAGGCAGAATCCATGTCAAATTCCCCATCGGATGGACATCCCAGCTTCTTGGCCGGCTACGCCGGCCAAGAAGATACGCCGTCTGCACTGTTACAATTTATTTCGCCTTACATTTATCCGGCTTCTCTTTTTCCTGGTAGTCTACCAGAATAATATCCTCGCCTACCTGACAGATGTTGCAAAAAGGAATTATGTATTCTTTTTCCCGGCATAAAAATCCACAAAAGCTTCCTGGTCCCGGGACAATAATCGCCACCATACAGCCGGTCTCCATATTAAAATCCACGTCCCCTACAAAACCCAGCCGCTGGCAGGTGTTGATATTGATCACTTCTTTGGTTTTTAATTCACAGATACGCATAGATTGGGAATCCTTTTTGGGGTTTGTTATAGTGTATGACAGGGTTGTGGTGTGTGTGCCCTTGTTCACTGAGGGTAGGCGGCTTTGAAAAAGAAATTAGCAAATTCCTTTCTTCATAAAACAGCTAATATTTGATATTTTAAAATTAGCTAAAAAGAAGAATGCAGGTGATGTACAGCAGCGCCTGCCAAGACTATCAGGAGGGATTAATATGATTACTGCAACCGCAACCGAAATGCAAAATAATTTTGGACGATATTTAAATCTTGTCATGTCCGGCCAGGAAATTATTGTAACGAAAAATGGCCAGGAAGTAGCACGTTTTATTCCCAAAAATGCTGCTGTATCTTATCTGACAGATTCATTGACTGGTATTCTGAAAGGTGATTATGACCTTGATGAAGTAAAGACAGAAAGGTTGAAAGAAAAATTATGAAGCTGTTGATTGATGCCAATGTTTTGTTGGATGTTCTTCAGAACCGCCGCAAAACATATCTCGTCTTGCAGCGGCCTCACTTTCCTGATGATGCTTGGGCAAAAAGTTAAAGATTAGAATAACGGCACTACAGCGCCCTCATAGGTTTCTTCAATAAACTTTTTAATTTCATCACTGGTTAAAACTTCTACCAGGGCTTTGGACTTATCGCTTTCCTCATCGCCTTCTCTTACTGCCACTACGTTGCCGTAGGTAGTTGCTGCGATTGACTGAGAATCTTCAATCGCCAGGGCATCGCTGACCTTTAAACCGGCCTCAATGGCATAGTTTCCGTTAATTACAGCTATGTCAACGTCGGGGAGCACACGGGGAATCTGAGCGGCTTCCACTTCCATAATCTCCAGATTCTTTGGATTCTCAGAGATATCATTTTTGGTTGCCTCCAGACCTGCTCCCTCTTTGAGAGTAATAAGGCCCTGTGCTTCCAGAAGGAGCAGTGCTCTCGCCTCGTTGGTCACATCATTGGGCACTGCCACTACCGCTTTATCTGCCACTTCTTCTAAGGAGCTGGTTTTACCGGCATAGATGCCAAAGGGTTCATAGTGAATAGAAGCAGCGGAAGCCAGCTTGGTTCCGAACTGGGCGTTAAAGGACTCCAGATAGGGGAAATGCTGGAAGTAATTTGCATCCAGATCCCCTGCATCCAATGCATTGTTGGGCTGTACATAATCGCTGTAAACCATAACTTCCAGATCAAAGCCTTTTTCCTCCATAAGGGGCTTCGCTGCTTCCAGGATCTCCGCATGGGGAGCCGGGCTTGCGCCTACTACCACCTTAACCAATTCTCCGGAAGCCTTGGACTCGGTTTCACTTTCTGCTGCTTCTGTTTCTGCCGCCTCCCCGCTGGTTTCAGCCGCGGCTGCTGCTGTGGTAGCCGCCGCTGTGGTGGAATTTGTGCTGTTTCCCCCGCAGGCAGTTAAAGAGGCAGCCCCAAGAAGGGCAGCTAATACCAGACTTATCTGTTTTTTCATAATTGTTTCCTCCTCTTTAAATAAAAAGTTTTGGTACAGCCCCTGCCTGAATTTTTCAATACATGCCAGAGCTGTACCGGTGATTTATATTACAGGCCTTTCCGTTTTTGGAACAGGCTTTGCAATATCATAAGAATAACCGTTGCAAAATACCTTTATATCCCCTATCGGATCCGCTTGTCGTTTACCTTGGAAAGCTTCATAAAGGATTCCTGGATGATCTGGACAATAATTACCATAATGGCTACCGTAATCAGCATAATATCTGTCTGATAGCGGTAGTAACCGTAATTAATGGCAATGGCTCCCAGTCCTCCCGCGCCTACAAAGCCGCCCATAGCGGTATATCCCAAAATGGTAGTGACGGAAATTGCCGCTCCCACTAACAGGGAAGGCTTGGACTCCGGAAGCAGAACCTTATAAATGATCTGCCAGGTGGAAGCTCCCATAGACTTGGCCGCCTCAATCACTCCGGCGTCCACTTCCCGGAAAGAAGATTCCACCATCCGGGCAATATAAGGGGATCCGGCCACAATCAGGGGGAATACCATGGCATTGGGGCCTATGGTGGTCCCCACTACCTTTCTGGTAACCGGAAGGAGCATGATTGCCAAAATGATAAAGGGCACGGATCGGAGAAGATTGATGATAATCCCCAGAGCCTTTTCTACTGCCGGAATAGGCTTAATGCCATCCCTGGCCGTAACCACTAAGATGACTCCCAAAGGGATTCCGATTACATAAGAAAAAATGGAGGACATGGCTACCATATAGATGGTCTCCCAAATTCCCGTCCCCAGCATATTCAGGGTTGTGAAATCAAACTGCATCCTCTGTCACCTCCTCAAAAGGCACCTTGGCGGCGCTTAAATAGCTGGTCACTCTCCGGGCCTCTGTCTCGTCCTCAGGAAGCTGAATAATCATCTGTCCCATAGCGGTGCCGTTTAAGTCCCTGGTGGCAGCGTACATAATGTTTACCGGAGTTTTACAGGCCAGGATCAGCTTGGCCAGGACCGGTTCCGAGGATGCCCGGCCGTCAAAAATAATCCGAATCTGGCGGCTGTTGCCAAAATCCGTGTTTTCCACTGCATCTCCCAAAATAAGCTGACGCCCAATCCTGGATTTCGGCTCAGAGAAAATCTCCGACACCTTTCCTGATTCTGCAATCCGGCTCTGATCGATAATGGCAACCCTGTCGCAGATAGCCTCAATTACCGCCATTTCGTGTGTGATAACAATGACCGTAACTCCTAAATCCTGATTAATCTGTTTTAGCAGCTGAAGAATGGATTTGGTAGTATTGGGGTCTAAGGCGCTGGTGGCTTCATCGCACAAAAGCACCTTGGGATTGGTGGCCAGAGCCCTTGCAATGGCTACCCTCTGCTTCTGGCCGCCGGACAGCTGGGCCGGATAGGCCTTCATCCTGTCCTTTAATCCTACCAGCTCTAAAAGCTCTTCCGCTCTCTTCTTTGCCTCCGTCTTGGAAACTCCGGATATTTCCAGGGGAAAACAGACATTTTGCAGCACATTCCTCTGGGCCAGAAGATTAAACTGCTGAAAGATCATTCCCATGGATCTTCTGGCGGTACGAATCCCTGCTTCCCCCAGATCCCCCAGGTTTTTGCCCTCAAAGATCACTTTTCCGGCTGTAGGCTTTTCCAGGAAATTAATACAGCGGACCAGTGTGCTCTTTCCCGCTCCGGAAAGGCCGATAATTCCGAAAATCTCTCCTCTTTCAATTTCCAGATTAATATGGTCTAAAGCAGTAACCGTGCCGTTTGCAGTATAAAACTGCTTGCCCAGCTCTTCCAGCCTGATAATGGCGTCTGCTGACATAGTGTTGCCTTCCTTTCTTATGCACACAAATCAATCATTACCTGTGCAAAAATCTCTGCACTGACCACCAGCTCATCGATTACGGCAAATTCATCTGCCCCGTGCATCCGGTTGTCGGTCTCCGGCATAGACGCGCCAAAGGCGACTCCGTTCTTTAAGTGGTGAACATAAGTGCCGCCTCCAATGGCCTGACACTCACCCTTTCTCCCTGTATAATCCTCATAAGCCTTTAAAAGAGTCTTTACAAAATCAGAGCTGCCGTCTACATGGTGGGGCGGGGTCATCTCTTTGTTGTGAAGGGTCATACCCTTTTGGGCCATTGCCTCTTTCACTACTTTCAGAGTATTTTCCTCATTGGAACAGATAGGACAGCGGGCGTCAAAGGTGCCGTCTAAGCTTCCCCCATCAATGGTAAGAAGTGAAAGTACCAAAGTTAAATCTCCCGACAGCTCATCCTTCATTTTTATACCCAGAGCCTCTCCGTTTAAATCCCCGTGGGGGAACAGTCCGGTCAGCTTCTTTACATAGTCTTTCTGGGCGCACTCTGCAAGAGGAAGGCGGTTTACCAGGTTTAACAGCGCAGTCAAAGCATTTTTTCCTGCCTCCGGGCTGGATGCATGGGCGCCTGCGCCTACCGCGGTAATGGTATAGATGGGATCATCCTCCAGAGAATCCTGGGCAGTAAGCAAAAACTCTATCCCCAGTTCCTTCTCCGCCTCATCAATAATAGGGCGGATTTCCTCTAAGGTTACGCTTCCCAGCTCAATGGTGGCAAAAGCCTTTCCCGGAACTACGTTGGCCTTAATTCCCGCTTCAAAGGAAATCAGCCGGGGAAGGGCCTGGGATTCCTCCCATTCTGCCGTAAAATGTCCGTTTAACCGGCCCTTTTCAATGTTTACCACAGGGTAGGAGGCATCCGGGGAAAAGGTCATAGGCGCTTCCGGCTCCTCCTCATAATAATGGGCAATATCCGAGCTTCCACATTCCTCATCTGTGCCTAAGATCAGCCGGACATTTTTCTTTAGGGGAATTCCCAGATCTTTTACGCAGCGCATGGCGTAAAGAGCTGCTACTGCCGGGCCTTTATCGTCAGCGGTTCCCCGGCCATAAATCTTCCCGTCCTTTACCAGGGGCTCAAAAGGCTCTGTCACGGTCCACCCCTCTCCTGCCGGAACTACATCCAGGTGGGCCAGAATATCCAGATGGCGCTCCAAATGGCCGAAATCCACTGCTCCCACATAGTTGTCATAGTTGGTTGTGATAAAGCCATAATTTTCCGCCATGGAGAGGGCGGCTCCCAGAGCCTGGAAGGTTCCGCTGCCAAAGGGCATCCCTGCTTTGTAAGACATCTTTTCGCTATTAATCCGGCACAGGGTGGCGATATCCTCTAACATTTCCTGCTTGTGATCTTCCATATATTTTTTAATCTGCTCCTGATACATACAAATCCCATCCTTTCTATGGTTAATTTCTTCCGAATTCACTGAGCGCCAGACCGGGGTTTCGTTCCTCCACCATGCCAACGCTCCAGCTGTTGACAAATAGCAGCAGGGGATTTCCCTTTAAATCCCGGATCCGCTTCATATCTGAGGTTCCCTGGATTCGCTCCACATCTACTTCTTCCTTGTTTTCTACCCAGCGGATATACTCGTAAGGCAGCCGATCCAAACGTACCTCCACGTTATATTCATTTTGCAGGCGGTAAGTAAGCACCTCAAACTGAAGAACCCCTACTACCCCTACTATAATTTCTTCCATTCCGGTATTATACTCCTGGAAAATCTGGATGGCGCCCTCCTGGGCAATCTGGTTCACCCCTTTTAAAAACTGCTTGCGCTTCATAGTATCAATCTGGCGCACCCTGGCAAAATGTTCCGGCGCAAAGGTGGGGATTCCTTCAAATTCAAACTTTTCATTGGAAAGACACAAGGTATCGCCGATAGAGAAAATACCCGGGTCAAACACCCCGATAATATCTCCTGCATAGGCCTCCTCCACAATCTTTCTGTCCTGGGCCATCATCTGCTGAGGCTGACTCAACCGCAGTTTTTTGCCTCCCTGGACATGGTTTACTTCCATACCGGCCTCAAACTTGCCGGACACGATACGCATAAATGCAATCCGGTCCCTGTGGGCCTTGTTCATATTGGCCTGAATCTTAAATACAAAGGCAGAGAACTCCTCCTGAAAAGGATCCACTACCCTGGTAATGGCTTTTCTGGACAAAGGGGAGGTGGTCATCTCCAAAAAGTGCTTTAAAAAAGTCTCCACACCGAAATTGGTAAGGGCAGATCCGAAAAATACCGGGGACAGCTCCCCTGCCCGAACCCGCTCCATATCAAACTCGTCGCTGGCTCCGTCTAACAAATCTATCTCATCTAAAAGCTGTTGATGGAAATCCGGGCCAATAAGGGCGTCCACATCCTGGCCTTCCATGTCAAACTCCCGGGATGCCACCTCTTTCTGTCCTCCCATGGCAGCCGTAAAGGTGGTAATCTTTTTGGTATTTCTGTCATAAACCCCCTTAAAGCTCTTCCCGCAGCCAATGGGCCAGTTGACCGGACAGGTTCGGATGCCCAGGACATCCTCAATCTCATCCATCAGTTCAAAGGGGTCTCTGGCCTCTCTGTCCATCTTATTAATAAAGGTAAAAATCGGAATATGGCGCATCACACAGACTTTAAACAGCTTAATGGTCTGGGCTTCAACGCCTTTCGAACCGTCAATGACCATCACTGCAGAGTCCGCCGCCATGAGAGTCCGGTAAGTATCCTCGGAGAAATCCTGATGTCCCGGGGTATCCAAAATATTAATACAGAATCCGTCATAGTTAAACTGCATCACCGAAGAGGTAACAGAAATCCCTCTCTCCTTCTCAATTTCCATCCAGTCGGAAACCGCATATTTGGCGGCCTTTCTTCCTTTCACCGTTCCTGCCAGATTAATGGCTCCGCCGTAAAGCAAAAATTTCTCTGTTAAAGTGGTTTTTCCTGCATCAGGATGAGAAATAATCGCAAAAGTTCTCCGTTTTTTTATTTCTTCCGCAATATTTGCCAAAAGTCTTTCCTCCAAAAATTCATTTTACCGCAAACTTCCCATAGTACAAAACATTCTAGTATTATTCCTTTATAAAGTCAAGATTTTTTATCTGAATATCGTAACAGTTCAGACCGGTATCTTCTTGCCCGGCGCAGCCGGACAAGAAGCTGGGATGTCCATCCGATGAGGAATTTGATGCAGATTTTGACTTACAAGCGAGCTTGACGTCAAAATCCGCATCAAATTCCCGTCGTCTGAACTGTTACATGAATATCTCGCTTAAAAGCCTGTGGGCCACTTCTTCCTTGGTCATCTTCTCCAGCTCTAATTCTTTTTCCGGAGTGATAATGGTCACCACATTGGTGTCTACGCCGAATCCGGCCCCGTCCACCTTTAAATTGTTGGCTACAATCATATCCAGATTCTTTTTCTCAAGCTTGATCCGGGAATTCTCCACCATGTCCTCCGTCTCCATGGAAAAGCCGCACAAAAACTGGCCTTCCTGCTTATGGGTTCCCAGATAAGCCAAAATATCATCTGTCCGTTCCAGATCAATGGTCAGGTTGCCATCCTTTTTCTTTACCTTCTCCGGGCTGACGGTGGATGGGCGGTAGTCTGCCACTGCCGCCGCTTTAATAATGCAGTCCTGCTCCCGGCTTAATAAGGCCACCTTGGAAAACATCTCCTTAGCAGTCGTTACCTCCACCGTTTTTACAAACCTGGGCCGGTTTAAGGCGGTAGGACCGGTAACCAGCGTTACCTCTGCCCCCCGGTAAGCGGCGGCTAAAGCAATGGCATAACCCATTTTGCCGGTGGAATGGTTGGTAATATAGCGCACCGGATCCAAAGGTTCTATGGTGGGCCCTGCGGTAACCAGGATTTTCTTTCCTGCCAGATCCTTTGGGTAAGCGATAGTTTTTGCAATGTAGTCAAACAGCTCCTCCGGCTCCGGCATTTTTCCGGCTCCGGTATCGCCGCAGGCCAAATACCCCACTGCAGGCTTCATTACTTCCATGCCGTATTTTTCGCAAATCGTTAAGTTATCCTGGGTAACCGGATTTTCATACATATTGGTATTCATAGCCGGAGCAATAATCTTAGGGCAACGGCATGCCAGAGCCGTGGTAGTCAGCATATCGTCGGCAATGCCATGGGCTATCTTGGCGATAACATTGGCGGAAGCCGGAGCTATCATAAGCACATCCGCCTTTTTGGCAATGGAAACATGCTCCACACTGAACTCAAAATTCCGGTCAAAGGTATCCACCAGGCATTTATTCCCGGTAAGGGTTTCAAAGGTGATGGGATTAATAAAATTGACGGCATTTTTTGTCATCAGAACCTGTACATTGGCGTTTTTCTTTACCAGCATACTGGCTAAGCCGGCGATTTTATATGCGGCGATGCTTCCGGTAACGCCCAAAAGCACATTTTTTCCTTGTAAATTCATGATAAATTCCTCCTTAGGTATGCTTTACAGCCGCCCTATCCTATGTTACAATCTCTACCATCATAGCATAATTCTGATATGATGGAAAGGAGTTTCCATATGATTTTAGCAATTGACATGGGAAATACCAATATCGTCATCGGCGGTATTGATGAAAAAAAGACCTACTTTGAAGAGCGGATCACCACCACTCATTCCAGAACCAGTACCGAGTATGCTCTGCTGATTAAGGATATTTTGGATCTACATTCGATTCATAAGGAGCAAATTGAGGGAAGCATTGTATCTTCTGTGGTTCCGCCTTTAAACGCCCCTATCCAGTCCGCCATCAAAAAGATTTTCGGACGCAGGCCCCTTTTGGTGGGATCCGGTATGAAAACCGGCCTGAATATCATTATGGACAATCCGAAAACGGTGGGAAGCGATCAGATTGTAGATGCCATCGCCGCCCTTCAGGAATACCCCTGTCCCATTATCGTCATCGACATGGGAACTGCCACCACCATGTCTGTAGTGGACAAATCCGGTAATTACATTGGCGGCGTAATCCTTCCCGGCCTTAAGGTTTCTCTGGACTCTTTAAGCAGCAATGCCGCCCAGCTTCCCTTTATCAGCCTGGATATCCCGGGCCGGGTAATTGGGAAAAATACCATCGACTGTATGCGTAGCGGAATTCTGTACGGCAATGCCGCTCAGATGGACGGGATTATCGACCGGATGGAGGAAGAACTGGGTGAACCTGCTTCCGTGGTCGCCACCGGAGGCCTGTCCCGTTTTGTAACCCCTCTGTGCCGCCACAAGGTCCACTATGACCAGGCTCTTTTGTTAAAAGGACTGCTGGCCCTTTACCGAAAAAATACGGCGGAGAAGGGCGCATAACCGGTGAACAATTCCCACATATCAAAAAGGTGTCCGGCTTTCACCCAAGAAGGCCAGGGCGCCTTTTTTCTTCCAAATATCTGTCAGCAGGCCGGCCTGGCCCTCCCGGTTACCAGTGCTTCCTGCTCTTTTTTTACTTTTCTCATTCTCCAGTAATATACCGGCACTAAGGGAATCAGCGCCATAATCCAGGCTGCCGGGTCGGCAAAGCAAATCCCTGTATACCCAAATGGACCGGATAATAAAAGAATTGCTCCAAACCGGGCCGCCAGCTCAAACAGTCCTCCCAACATGGGAACCAGGCCGTCTCCCAGGCCCTGTAAGGTATTGCGGTACAGGAAAATCAGACTTAGCGGCGGATAAAACCAGACGGAGATCTTTAAATACTGAACTCCATACTGGATCATCTGATCGCTGTCCCCTGATGCGAAAATCTGTATAAGCTCAGGTCCAAACAGGTACACTGCCCCTCCGGCTGCCGCGCTGCATATGAGGCAAATGACAAAGCCTGCAGACACGCCGGCCTGCACCCGATCCAGCCGTCCGGCTCCCATATTCTGACCGGTATAAGTTGCCATGGCAACCCCCAGAGACGGGAATGCCTGGGTAGCAATATTTCCGATCTTTCCGGCCGCAGAAAATCCGGCAATATATATCGGTCCAAGGCCGTTTAAGGCCGCCTGGACAATCATAGTTCCCACTGCTGTAATAGAAAACTGAAGCCCCATGGGGATTCCCACGCCTAAAAGCTTTTTGACACTGTAAACGTCACCTTTAATATCCTGTCTTGAGATCTTTAATATTTCATATTTTTTCGCAATATGGCGGATACACAAAAGAGCTGACACAGCCTGGGCAATCAAAGTGGCATAGGCGGCTCCTTCTACTCCTGTGTGGAAAACCAGAATAAATGTAATATCCAGCACAATATTAATTACAGAGGAAATTACTAAAAAGACGAGAGGCGTCTTACTGTCCCCCAAAGCCCTCAGCATACCTGCCAGCATATTAAAGGCAAATGTAATCAGGATCCCTGCAAATAATACTCCCAGGTAGAGCCTGGTCTGGGCAAAAATCTCCTGAGGCGTGTTCATCAGGTGAAGGATAGGATTTAGCCCCAGCACCAGAAGAGCCGTCATTATAAGTCCCAAAACGCCGCACAGCCATACTGACACGCCTTCATAATGCTGTAGCGTCTTTTGGTCTCCCGCACCGAATTGCTGGGCCAGAATAACGGAAAATCCACTGGCAAGGCCAGTTACCAACCCCCATACTAAAAAAACGATACTCCCGGTAGAGCCTACCGCCGCCAGGGCATTTACCCCTAAAAAGCGGCCTACAATCACAGAATCTACCACATTATAAAACTGTTGGAAAATATTTCCTGCCAGCACAGGCAGCATAAAATATAAAATCAGGCTGGCCGGACTTCCTTTTGTCATGTCATTGGTCATGATCTCTTTCCTCCCTGCTGTCTTTTCTCTTCGAATTTAAAAGTATACGCCCAAACCAGCATTTCGTCAATTTACTATTTTACCAATTTTTAAACATAAGACAGGAAATTTTTTTCAGTTCCCAGACCGTATAATTCTGTCCAAATCCGTCCATCATTTCCATATGACACATCAAATCCCCGCTGCCTGCGGGAAGAACCAATGCGGAGGGAAGAACAATGTCCGGATATAAAGTGGAAATCTGTGGGGTAAATACTGCCAAGCTTCCCCTTCTTACCAACGATGAGAAGGAAGCTCTTTTTAAACGGATTCTGGATGGCGATATGGAAGCCAGGGAACAGTACATCAAGGGAAATCTGCGCCTGGTTTTAAGCGTAATCCAACGGTATGCCGGAAATAATGAGGCTTTAGACGACTTGTTTCAAATTGGGTGCATCGGCCTGATTAAGGCCATTGACAATTTTGACATCACACAGAATGTACGTTTTTCTACTTATGCTGTGCCTATGATTTTAGGGGAAGTGCGACGGTATCTGAGAGATAATAATTCCATACGGGTCAGCCGTTCTCTGCGGGATACTGCCTACAAGGCCATCTATGCCAAAGAAGGGCTGACACGGCGAAACATGAAAGAGCCCACCATTATGGAGATCGCCCAGGAGATCGGGGTCAGCAAAGAGGAGATCACCTATGCTCTGGACGCGATTCAAAGTCCGGTAAGCCTGTATGAACCTGTCTACACAGACGGCGGCGATCCTCTTTATGTAATGGACCAGATAAGCGATAAAAAAAACATAGAAGAAAACTGGGTGGAAAACATCTCTTTAAATGAAGCCATGAAACGGCTTCCGGAACGGGAGCGCCACATTATTGATATGCGCTTTTTTGAAGGAAAAACCCAGACTGAGGTGGCTGAGGAAATTCATATCAGCCAGGCCCAGGTCAGCAGGCTGGAGAAAAATGCTCTGAAAATTATGCGTAATTATCTGGGGTAATGATCTCTTTTCCGATTTAGGGCCGGAAACCTTAACTCCCTGATAGAAATAATAAGATCAAAGCGAGGGCTGTGCACCAATTACTGTGCACAGCCCCCTTTTTAGTATCTCATCTTACATTAATTTCTTAAACTCATCTGCTACAAACTGTACCTTGGGTCCGATAATAACCTGTACAGCAGTCTTGCTGGGACGGATAACGCCGCTGATACCTGCAGATTTGATCTTCTTCTCATCTACTGCAGTGTAATCTTTGATTTCCAGACGGAGTCTGGTAATACAGTTATCAACGCTGGTTACATTCTCTTTTCCGCCAAGACCCTCTAAAATGATAGCAGCCATTGTGGTAAAGTCATCATTTGCCAAAACAATCTTCGTCTCATCCTCACTGTCATCCTCACGGCCGGGAGTCTTAAGATCAAAGGACTTAATCGCGAAGCGGAATACAAGGTAGAATACAGCTGCCGCTCCAATACCTAAGGGAAGAATCAGCCAGGTCTTGTTTGCTGCCGGAAGCTGAGAGCTGAAAATCAGGTCTGTTAAACCGGCGGAGAAGGAGAAACCTGCGCTAAATCCTAAGGATACCGTAATGAACGTAACTACTCCGTAAAGGATCGCATAAATCAGATACAGAGTGGGAGCTAAGAACATGAAAGCAAACTCGAAGGGCTCAGTAACGCCGCAGACAAATGCACAAAGGGCTGCTGCGCCTACCAGACCGGCTGCTTCTTTCTTTCTCTCAGGTTTCGCTGAATGAACAATTGCCAGTGCTGCTGCCGGAATACCGAACATCATGGACGGGAAGAAACCGGACATGTACATACCTGCATGGCCGCCAGCGCCGTTTAATACTTCGCCCGCCCAGAAGTTTCCAAGGTCGTTAATGCCTGCTGCGTCAAACCAGAATACGGAGTTTAATGCATGGTGCAGGCCGGTAGGAATTAACAGACGGTTTAAGAACGTATAAATAGCTGCTCCTACTGCGCCTAAACCTACGATGCCCTCGCCTACTGCTACCAGTGCGCCGTAAACGATAGGCCAGATAAAGAACAGGATAGCTGCTGCAACAATCGATACCACTGCGGTAGCAATGGATACGAAACGCTTGCCGGAGAAAAATGCCAGCGCATCGGGAAGGCGGGTGCCTTTAAACTTGTTGTAGCAGGAAGATCCGATAATACCGGAGATAATGCCGATAAACTGGTTCTGAATCTTTCCGAATGCCGGGTCAGCTTCGCCGCCAACTAAAACTGCTACGGTTCCGCTGGAAAGCAGGGTGGTGATTACCAGCCAGGATACCAGACCTGCAAGGCCTGCAGTACCTTCATGGTCATCTGACATACCTACCGCAACACCAATTGCAAACAGCCAGGACATGTTGTCAATTAAAGCGCCGCCGGCCTTAATTAAGAAGAATCCCACAATGGGACCAAAGCCGACAATGTCTCCGCCCTGCATAGCTGCCGGGGACAGAGCATAACCAACTCCCATTAAGATACCGCAGATCGGCAGACATGCAACCGGCAGCATCAGGGATTTACCGAGTTTTTGTAAATATTTCATCATATCTACTTTCCCTCCTTCAATAGGTTTTGTAATGACTCTATTGTATCGGATAAGAAAAAAACTGTATATTTACTATTTTATCCTTTTTATGGAGAATCTTAATTTATTAAAAAATTATAAATTTATAAAAGATTTTATAAAATTTTAATATAGATAATTTTGCTTTTTCTATGGATTTTTTTCTTATTTTCTATTAGAATGTACATATTGAATAATAATGTATAATTCTTAGCCCGAAAAATATTGATAATATTACCAACTGCCGAAAGGAGCTCCTATGCTTCCCTTTTTTAAAAGATTTCATATTTCCAGAGAGTTTGCTCTGTTGAAGCTTCGAAACATAAAGATTCGTTACCGGCTGATCCTCTCCTACCTGTTTTCTACTCTGTTTCCTTTGGTAGTGGTATATCTGTATTCCTTTTTTCTGTACGGGAACATTGCTCCCGCCGGGCGGCTGTTACTTATGTCCATTCTGCTGATGTGCGTCCCTATGGCTATGACCACTTGTACTTATTTAAGCATCTCTCACCCTATCCGCCATATGGTGGAGACTTGCCAGGCTATCTCAGATGGAAATCTGGATGTGCGGATCCAGGATCCCTCCAATGATGAGCTGGCCTTTTTGTCCGACAATATTGATGGGATGGTGACAGAAATTCAGCTCCTTTTAGAGCAGCGTCAGGAAAGTGAGACGAAAAAGCGGGAGCTGGAGCTTAAAATGCTTCAGTACCAGATCAATCCCCATTTTCTTTTTAACACTTTAAATACTCTTCGCCTGGTAGCACAGATGAATCAGGACAAAGTGGTTGCAGAGGGAATCTGCTCTTTAAGCCAGCTTCTGAAAAATACTTTGATCAATGAGCAGGAATTTATTACCATTCAGGAGGAAATCTGTAATCTGAAGCACTACTTTTCCATTCAGGCCATCCGTTATGCGGGAAGCTTCCACGTTAATTACAACGTGCCGGATGAGATATCCTCTTTTCTCCTCCCCAAGCTGCTCCTCCAGCCTCTGGCTGAAAATTCCGTTCTCCACGGAACCTACAATGACGGAACTATTATGGAAATCTACATAAGCGGCTGTTTCCGGGGCAGGGATATTCTTCTGGAGGTGCGGGACGAAGGGAAAGGATTTGACCCGGCAAGCCAGGATGCCGCTTCCAAAGGCCTTGGCGGCATCGGAAACCGCAACGTAAACGACCGGATCCATCTGTATTTTTCTGAAGGGTACGGCCTTCACGTAGACAGCCTTCCAGGCAAGGGCACCTGTTGCCGGATTTTGCTTCCGGCTATTTCTTCCCCCCAGGATATCTGTCATATTCAAGCTCATTAGGAGGTATTTATGTATCAGGTACTGATTGTAGACGATGAACCTATTGTTAAAATTGCCCTCCGCTCTATGCTCAACTGGGAAGAATTGGGCTTTCATATCTGCTCCACTGCATCCAATGGAGAAGAAGCCTTAAAGAAGGCGGAACAGTTTCATCCGGATTTGATTATCTGTGATTTGAAAATGCCTGTCCTGGACGGAATCGGACTGATTCAGGCGGCCAAGGATATGGGTATGGACTGGGAATTTCTAGTGATCAGCAATTATGAAGATTTTAATTCCGTCCGCACTGCTCTGGTGCTGGGAGCCTTTGACTACATCCTGAAGGTAAGCATCAGCTCTGAAGAGCTTACCGCCCAGCTTGAAAAGATCCGGGCTAAGCTGGATCAGAAGTCTGCCAACAGGCTGGAGCTCCAGGGGACTAAAGATATTGCTCTGGCCCATGAGCGCCATGCTGTCTGGAGGGATTTTTTTATGCATAAATCCTATCCCCTGGAAGAGCTGGCAGAATCCGCCGGAATCTGTCCGGATGACATGGCGCCTCTATCTATCTGTCAGATTTCTTTTGACCGGTATGTGCAGAATCTGGATCCGCTCCCGTCAGCCGCCTTAATCCGCAGCACTTTAAAAAATGCCCTGGAGCATCTGAGCTGCCACCAGATTGTTTTCTTTGGCCCCAGCAATATCCTTCTGATCGTGCCGGACAGCGAGCCCTCTCTCCACCGCAATACCATTGCCGGATTATCGACCAGGATTTCTCAGCTTTTTCAGTATTATATGTCCCTGACTCCGGACATTCTGTACCAGAGTCAGATACCGGATCTGGAGGAAGCCCGCAGGGTCTACTACCGCTTTCAGGATCTTTTGGAACTTAATTTTTATGGCCCGCTGGGAACCGTCAATGCTTCTGATATTCCCCAAAGCGCCCCCCCTGGTATCCCTTATAAAGAGCTTTCCTCTACCATCCAGAATTACCCCGGCGGGGACAGGGCCTCCTTTGCTTTGGAAAAAATCACGGAATTCCTGGACAGCTGCCGCAGAGAATATGTCCCCCCTTCCAAGGCTATCCAGTATTGTATCCGCTTTCTGGATAATTTGGAATACCACCTTCCTGGCACCACCCTCCCAGCCCATGACCAGTTGTCAGATTTAGCTGACGCCATGAGAAAGGCCATTAGCCTTAAAGAGCTTATCCGGTATATTACTGACGCACTGCCTATTATCTTTTCCCCCGGGGCCTACAACACATCCCGAACCGTTCTCAGCCCGGAAATTGCCCAGGCGGTGGATTATATTCAAACAAATTACAGCCGGAAAATCAGTCTGACCTCTGTGTCTGACCACGTGGGCCTAAGTTCCAGCTACCTCTGCCGCATCTTTAAGGAGGAAACCGGGCTGAGTATGAATACATACATTAATAATCTGCGTATGTCAAAGGCAGGGGAGCTTCTCAGCGATAAAGACAGCTACATCAAGGAGGTGGCCATCTCCGTAGGCTTTGAAGATCAATTGTATTTCAGCCGGCTTTTTAAACGGTATTACGGGGTAACTCCTTCGGAGTACAGAAAACCCGTCACTGGCTGATTTTCTGCATACTGAGGCATACAGAAAACCCGTCACGGCGGATTTTCTGCACTGAAATCCTTATCTTACTCGAATTTTATGATTTCCTTTTTGAGGCGTTTCATAATTTTTTTCTCAAGTCTTGAGATATAGGACTGAGAGATCCCCAAAAGATCCGCCACCTCTTTCTGAGTCATCTCGCTGCCATCCTCGCTGGTTAATCCAAAGCGCAGCTCCACAATCTTGCGTTCCCTGGGTTCCAGTCTGCTGATGGCAGCATTCAGAAGGTTCTTCTCTATCTCATCCTCTATATCTTTATAGATCACATCCTCATCTGTTCCTAAAATGTCTGAAAGCAGCAGTTCGTTTCCGTCCCAGTCCACATTGAGAGGTTCATCAATAGAAACTTCCATTTTCGTCTTGCTGCTGCGGCGCAGATACATCAAAATCTCGTTTTCAATACACCTGGAGGCATACGTAGCAAGTTTGATATTTTTCTCCGGATTAAACGTATTTATGGCCTTGATAAGCCCGATAGTCCCGATGGAAATCAAGTCCTCCACTCCGACTCCGGTGTTGTCAAATTTTTTAGCTATGTAGACTACCAGGCGAAGATTATGCTCAATAAGCCTGGAGCGCGCCTCCTTATCCCCGGAGTTTCCCAGCTTTGCAATCAGTTCCGCCTCCTTAACCGAATCCAGAGGCGGCGGCAAAATATCTGCCCCTCCTATGTAATGAACCTCTCCCTGCCTCTGCATGAGCAAGGTCTTAAATCCTGAGGAAGTCTTAAACTGGAAACGGCTGGGTATGGAAACCTTGATAATCATGATAAATCCTCCTATTCTCTATTTGCGCTACTCTCCCTTAAGAGCGCTTCCATGAAGCAGTAATTGATATTCTCCTTTTGGCGATACTGGACGGGAAGACAAGGCCACCAGGGGCTTTTTTAAGAGAATGGCCTCTTCCTCTGTCTCGATCTCTATGGCATCAAAAAAAATCGCAGGCAATATTCCCTCTGATACTCCTATGGTCTGGTAAGGAATATAACGCACTGCCTGAACAGTTTCTACAATTGTCCTGCATACCTGACTATCCAGGATATGGACAGGCTGGCCGGATATTGGGTCAAAAAGCTGGTTTCCGGTATCCCAGAGCGCTGTGAGCCCACATTCCTTTCCTCTGTAGGACAGCCGGACCTTTCTGAGCTTCTGACGCTTTTCCCGGTTTTCTGTAAGGAATCTCACCGTTCCCCTTGCAAGAAAATAAGCTCCCCCTCCCAGGCATAGCAGGCTCCCTGCAGTAAGAGCTACCGTAAATGCTTTCTCTAAAAAAATCATGGATATCAGGCCGTATATCAGGCCCCCCATCAGCACCGCCGCAAGAAACAGCGCTCCCGCCGTCTTAAAAAGACCTGGCCTTTTAAGCGGTCCATAGGCGACCCGGGCCATGACAAAGCTTCCTCCCAGAGCACACACTGCCCGCAGGACTACCAGAAAAACCATAAAATTTAAAGGACTGTTCCCCTGCCCTGTCCGGCTAAAGCTCATAACTGCAACTATCCCGGCTCCGGACACTGCTGTTCCTGATAAGGCTCCCAGGCTTAAGCGCCCTCTCTTTGCCTGTAGTCCCAGCAGTCCTTTTACCAAAGCCAGAAGAAAATAATCCATGACAAAATTAATAAAAAGCCACTGATCCACATAAAATTTTACTGTCATAGGCATCCCTCCCTCCTGCCTGACCTACTTATTATAGCCCTGGGACTTAGCAAAATTTGTCAAATCCGGGAGTCCTATTCCTATTTTTCATCGCCAAAAAACGGGGCGGTTCGAGCCTGTCTCCACTCCCTGACAGGAATTCTTTGCAGCACAAAAAAAGCTGCCGTAAAGGGAGACAAAAAATCTCACTTACGGCAGCCCTTGTATAGGACTGTTACCTTTTATCCTTTATTCTGGTAGTTTAGACAGGTATCTTCTTGTCCGGCTTCGCCGGTCAAGAAGCTGGGATGTCCATCCGATGTGGAATTTGACGTAGATTTTGACTTACAAGCAAGCTTGACATCAAAATCTACATCAAATCCCCCGCCGTCTAAACTGTTACCTTTTATTTTTTAAGAAATCCGGGATATTGATCTGAACTTCCCGGTTTGCCGGACGATAGGGCGCAGCCCCCGGCTGGGAGGTAAAGGACGGAGCAGTTGCCGCTGCCTCAGGATTCGTCCTCTGGACCGGCCTCTGAGCCGCGGTCTGGTTTGTGCCGGAAGCCGGAGCTTTTGGTTTAAAGTTTCCGGTATTAAAGCCAGTCATCGCCTTTGCAACCGGTGTATTGGCCCCATGGGCATCTAATCCGGTGGCAATAACGGTAATATTCGCCTCATCCTGAGCGCTCTCATCATACATAGCGCCGAAAATAATGTTGGCGTCATCACCGGCCAGTTCCTGAACATAAGTAGCCGCTTCATTGGCCTCAATCAGGCTGATATCGCCGGAAATATTAATGATTACATGGCTGGCGCCCTCAATGGTAGTCTCAAGCAGCGGGCTTGCAACTGCCTGCTTTACTGCCTCCAGAGCCTTGTCGTCGCCCTTTGCCTTGCCGATACCGATATGGGCAATGCCCTTGTCGATCATAACCGTCTGCACATCTGCAAAGTCCAGATTAATTAATCCCGGAACATTGATTAAATCCGTTATTCCCTGGACAGCCTGCTGAAGCACCTCGTCGGCTTTCCTTAACGCATCGGGCATAGTGGTCCTGCGGTCTACAATCTCCAAAAGCTTGTCATTGGGAATTACAATCAAAGTATCTACATTTTCTTTTAAACGTTCAATTCCTGCTAAAGCGTTGGTCATACGGGTCTTTGCCTCAAAACGGAAAGGCTTGGTTACTACGCCTACCGTAAGGATTCCCATATCCTTGGCGATTCTTGCTACAATAGGAGCAGCTCCTGTGCCGGTGCCTCCGCCCATGCCACAGGTTACGAACACCATATCCGCCCCCTTCATAGCCTGAGAAAGCTCTTCAGAGCTCTCCTCTGCCGCCTTCTCGCCGATCTCCGGCCTGGCCCCTGCCCCAAGCCCTTTGGTCAGCTTCTCGCCAATCTGAAGCACGGTAGGAGCCTTACAAAACTGCAAGGCCTGCTTGTCCGTATTTAAACCAATAAACTCCACCCCTGCAATGTTCTCATCGATCATACGGTTTACCGCGTTGTTTCCTGCCCCACCTACGCCAATAACAATAATTCTTGCAGCATTATCTGCCTCATTTATTTTAATCTCTAACAAGACTATATCCTCCTTTAAACCTTCTTCTATCTTTTATCTATCTGATTTTGTCATTTCCAAATTCAACTCACCTTATACTATATTTGATTTCCGGGAAAATATCAAGGTTTTTTTCAAGAAATTCATGGTTTTCTGTAACAGTTCAGACTGTTACGGTTTTCGTGGTTTCGTGGTTTCGTCCTGTATGAAGGAAAACATGGAATCACTTTTTAGTTCGTCATAGGTATCCAGATAAAGAGTTCCCTTTAATCCTGCAATTTGAGGCAGCATGTCGTGAAGCTCAGAAATTTTCCCGTTCATATCATCGCTGGTTCCTAAAAACACCTTTACATCCCCCATGGTTAAGGTGGCCTGTTCTTTGATATTGTAGGTAATCTTGTCCACTTCCATATTGTAAAGAGAAAGTACCTGTGTCAGATTTAAAATTTCTCTGAAAATATCCATATTGGGAGTGGGAAGCGGTTCTCCCAACACAATTTGTCCAAAATCCAGGCCTTCAATCTGAGGGATTCCCTCCAGCTTGTTGCTGGTGCTTTCCACAATAATGCCATCCTTGTCAAAATACATATAGCTGTTAAGATAAGAAACATACCCTACTATGCTCTTTTCATAAACCATAACCTCCACTTTTGAAGGACTTCTGAACAAGATATCGTAATCCGCCACAAAAGGAATCTCCCTGTGAGGCTGAAACCGCTCTTTATAAAGGCAGTACAAGGTATTTCTGTCCAGGCTCTCAGGAAACAGAAGATTGGTCATCTCTGCCTCCGTGTGCCTGGTGCTTCCTGTCACCTTAATATCCGTAATCCGTATGGACCACAAAAGAATTCCCAGCAGCAGCAAAAGAGCTGCTGCCGGAACCCATTTTTTCAAACGCTTTTTCTTCATCCGTTCTATGTCTCGCTTTCTTTTCCTATGAATTCCTGTCTTCTATGGGGACCCCCAGGGCTTTTAAATCCCGGCAGATATCCTCGTAACCTCTTCGGATATACTGGCAGCCCATAATTTTTGTTTCCCCCTCTGCCTTCATCCCTCCAATTACTGCGGCGGCGCCGCCTCTTAAATCTCTGGCAATCAGCACAGCACCTTTTAGCGGAAATTTTCCTGCGGCTCCAAAAATTCTGGCGTTTCTTCCGTCTACTTCTATTCTGGCCCCCAGCTTTAAAAGCTCTCCGGCCGTTGCAAACCGGCTCTCAAAGACCGTCTCTTCAATCCTGGAATCTCCTCTGGCCATTGCCATCACCGCCATTGCCGGGGACTGAAGATCCGTAGGAAATTCCGGATAAGGACCGGTTACAATGTCAAATCCCCGGGGACACCCTTCCATCACAACCTCTATTTCATCCTCTCCGGCCTCAAAAACAGCGCCGGATCTAGAAAATGTCTCAAGGACCGATAACAAATGCTTTGGGTTTATCCCTTTTAACAGAGCCTTTCCTCCCCCGGCCATTACTGCCGCCAGGTAAGTGCCTGCTACGATCCGGTCCCCGGCCACTCTTCTTGTAACTCCTGAAAGACGTTTTACCCCTTTTATGGTTAAACAGCTGGTTCCGGCTCCCTCGATCCTGGCTCCCATCTGATTCAGCAAAAGGCATAATTCCTCTATCTCCGGCTCTTTTGCCGCTCCCTCTATCCGGGTGGTTCCAAGAGAGAGAACGCTGGCTAACAGGGCATTTTCTGTGGCTCCCACACTGGGATAAGGCAAGATTATCTCTCCCCCCACAAGCCCTTCTGTCCTGGCCCGGATCCACCCTTGTTCCTCGGTGATTTCCGCCCCCAGGCAAGTAAGCGCTTTAATGTGCAGATCGATAGGCCTGCTCCCTATCAGGCAGCCCCCCGGATACCGGGTCAAAGCTTCTTTCTTTCTGGCTAACAGCGCGCCCAGCATCATGACAGAAGATCGCATTGCTGTCACATAGTGTTCCGGTATCTGGGCCTTCTCAATGACAGACGCGTCAATGGTGAGAGTATTTCCCACCAGGGAACACTGACAGCCTATAAACTGCAATATCCCCATCATACAGAACACATCCTGTATCCTGGGGACATTAGTAAATGTGGTGGTTCCTTCTGCAAGAAGCGCGGCAGCCATCATAGGCAGCACCGCATTTTTTGAACCTTGAATTTCTATAGCGCCGCTAAGCGGCCCTGTATTCCGGACTAAAATCACAGCCATCGCTCCTTGCTTTTCGTCTCGCAGACGTTGCTCTCATACTCTACTTTATGAGGGCAAAGAAGGATTTGCATCTCGTCCGGGTAAACTGCTGCTATTTTTCCAGTTTAATCTGATTGGAAACGCTTAAGGCCATTCCCATCTCCGCCATAAGAAACAGCACCGACGTGCCTCCGTAGCTGATAAAGGGAAGGGTGATTCCCGTATTGGGTATGGTATTGGTTACCACCGCAATATTTAAGATTACCTGAATGGCAATATGTCCCATAACTCCCACCACCAGCATGGCTCCAAACAAGTCCGGAGCGTTGTTGGCAATCACCATAAACCGGTAAATCATAAATAAAAACACAAGAATGATAGATACCGCCCCAAAAAGTCCCAGCTCTTCGCAGATAACGGAAAAAATCATGTCATTCTCAGCTTCAGGAAGAAAACCCAGCTTCTGAACGCTCTCCCCCAGCCCTTTTCCCCACAGCCCGCCGGATCCGATGGCATACAGCCCCTGAAGAACCTGATAACCGGTTCCAGTGGCAAAGGCCTCCGGATTTCTCCATACTAAAATGCGGCTTAAACGGTATCCAATATCCGGATTTTTACTGTAAATAAATTCTACAATAGGACCTGCAGTAAAATACGCTACCAGAACAATCCCGGCACAGGCCAGAAACGGGGCCTTTTTTTTGCTGGCCACAAAGGCCATAACAAAGCCAATTCCCATAATAATAAGGCCGGAGCTTAAGTTGTTAACAGCCACGATAGCGCCGATAGGAAAAGTCCTTATGGCAATGGCCCAGATCCCCTCCTTTTTATCCACCCGTTTTCCCATCTTAACAATAATCGCCGCCAAATATAAAATCAAGGCAATTTTTACAAACTCTGTAGGCTGAATAGTCATATTTCCCACTCCCAGCCATCGCTTCTGTCCGTTAATAGTCTTACCGACAGTCATAACCAAAAACATTAAAATGTAGGAAAGTATGTAAGAAAACCGGGCAAACCGGGCGAAAAAATGATAGTCCATTTTAGAGATTACAATCATCACCGCCAGGCTGGCCAAAGCAATCAGGCCCTGCCTGCGGACAAAGTGAAAGCTGTCTCCCTCATAGGTCAGCTGGGCCGAATAGGAGCTGGAACTGTAAATCATAACCAGGCCGAATAGTATCAGGAAAATAATGGTAAATACCAGACTGTAATCATAAAACCGGCGCACCTTTACTTTTTTCTTTTTTCCCTGATGCTCTTGCCGTTCTGCCATCCAATTTTCTCCTTTTTGCTTTTATTGCTGACTACAGGTTCCGCACACATTCTTTAAAAATGCGGCCCCTCTCTTCATAATTCTTAAACATACCCCAGCTTGCACATGCCGGACTTAAAAGCACGTTATCCCCTATATTGGCATAAGACGCGCAGACCTGTACTGCCTCAGACATATCCTCGGCATACATAATCTCAGTAAACCCATGGGCCTTGGCACATTCTGCTATTTTGTCCCTGGTCTGCCCGATAAGCACCAGGTATTTTACTTTCTCCCCAAAGCTTTCAATCCACTCATCATACTCGCTGCCTTTATCATATCCTCCTGCAATCAAAAGGGTGGGGCCAGGCATCGCATTTACTGCCTGGATCGCCGCGTCCGGATTGGTTCCCTTGGAATCATTGTAGTATTTCACGCCGGATCGCTCCAGCACAAACTCAATCCGGTGTTCTACAGCCTTAAACCTTCTGATAACCCGGCGGATGGTGTCTATAGGCGCCCCCATCTCCAGGCTTACCGCCGCCGCTGCCATTACATTTTCATAATTATGGCGGCCCAAAAGGTTCATATCATGGACATTGATTAGCAGCGTCTCCCGCCCGTTATGAGCGTACATAATATTATCTCCGTCCAGATAAAAGCCCTCTTTCAACTTTTCCCTGCTGGAAAAGAAGATGACCTTTGCCTTAGGCTTTTCTTCTTCATTCTGGCCAAATTCCCTTAAAACCGGATCGTCATAGTTAAGCACCACGCTGTCAGAACCGGTCTGGTTCATGGTAATACTCTTTTTGATCTCAATATAGTTTTCCATAGTTTTGTGACGGTTTAAGTGATCCGGAGTAATATTTAAAATGGCGCTGACATTGGGCCTGAAATCCATAATAGTCTCCAGCTGAAAACTGGAAATCTCCGCCACTGTCACCGACTCATCCTCCGTTTCAAGGGCTATCTGGGTATAGGGAATTCCAATATTTCCCACCACAAACACACTCTCATAGCGGGCCTTCATAATCTCTCCTGTCAGGGCTGTAGTCGTGGTTTTCCCGTTGGTTCCGGTTATGGCGGCAAGCCTTCCTTTCGCACAGTGATAGGCAAGCTGTATTTCTCCCCAGATGGGAATCTTGGCGTCTATAATGGTAGCCGCAAAGGGGGAGTCCATAGGAACCCCCGGACTGACAATACACAGCTCCACTCCCACCAGATCGGTCCGTTTCAGTTCTCCCAACACCAGGGTAACCCTGGATCGATCCGGAAAAGCCGCCAGGACCTTCTCCCTGTTCTGGCTGGCGTTTCCGTCATAAAGAACCACTTCCCCGCCCATGTCCAGCAGTAATCTGGTGGCTGCTATGCCACTGATTCCGGTTCCTGCCACAATGACCTTTTGCCCTTGACTCATAGTAAAACCTCCTATAATCCTAAGTATGCTACCAGACATAAAATCGCAGTAATAATGGAGAACACCGCTACCACCCGGGTCTCCGACCATCCGCAAAGTTCAAAATGGTGATGAATCGGCGCCATCTTAAAGAAGCGCTTGCCGCCGGTTTTCTTAAAGTAGGTCACCTGGATCATGACAGACAGCACCTCCACCAGATAGATAAGACCTACAATGGCAATAAAGATGGGCATCTGCATCATATACGCGCTGGCAGCCACAAACCCTCCCAGCGCCAGGGATCCGGTATCTCCCATAAATACCTTTGCCGGATATACATTAAATAAGAGAAAACCCAGCAGGCTTCCCACCACCGCTCCGGTAATAGGGCTGATTCCGCTGTTTTCTCCAATTGCCACAATGGTAAAAAAGGTGGCAATCAGAATGGTGACGCTGGTGCACAAGCCATCCAGCCCATCGGTAAAATTGACGCCGTTATCCGTGCCCAGCACAATAATAAACAGAGCCGGGATAAACAACACTCCCAGATCCAGGAAAAAACCCTGATCAAAACCGCCGGTAAAGGGAATCAGCATATCCGTTCCCACTTCCCCGCTGCTCATCAGATACCAGGCAAAAATGCCGGTAATAATAATCTGTCCCAAAAGTTTCTGCTTGGGGTTTAGTCCCTCGGAGCGCTTCATGACAATCTTAATATAATCGTCTAAGAATCCGATAATGCCAAACCCTACTGTGACAAACAGCACCGGTATGATTTTGGGGTATCTGGGAATATAAAACATAGACGTAATAATAATGCTGGATAAGATAATCAAACCACCCATGGTAGGCGTGCCCTGCTTTTTTAAATGTGCCTGGGGACCGTCATCCCGGACCTGCTGGCCGAATTTCAGCCTGTGGAGAAAAGGGATCACAATGGGGCACAAAAGAGCACTTATGGCAAAGGATATAATAATCGCTAAGATTGTTTCATTAATCATGTCGCACCTCAGTTTCTTATGTAAAAATTTTATATTGCCCTTTGCTTTCCGGACGAGAAAGCAAAGGATACACATTAGGTAGTATACGTCTTTTTTTTCGAATAATCAACTATAGATTCGAAAGGCGCCGGTACTTTCTTCCACTGCTGGTTCAATTTCCAAATAGGGAAGAATATTCTTGAAAATATCGGCAATTACAGGGGCCGCTATGGTTCCTCCATAGTAAATTCCCTCCGGTTCGTCAATGGTAATCAATGCAATCACTTCCGGGTTATCGGCAGGGGCAAAACCAATAAAGGAGGAAATATATTTTTTTAAACTTCTGGGCAGCTTTTCTGATGTGGCCGTTTTCCCTCCAATCCGGTATCCGGGAAGACTGGCCTTTTTTCCGCTTCCCTCAGCCACCACCTGCTCTAAAATATAGCGCATAGTCTGGCTGGTTTCCTCTGACAGCACATTTTCCTCCACCGGATAAGAAAACGTATGAATATTCTCCCCATCACTGCTTACTGCTTTTACTCCAAAATGCGGGGTAACCCGGGTCCCCCCGTTTATCACTGCCGATACGGTAGCAATCAGCTGAACCGGCGTAATCTGAAAGGACTGTCCAAAGGATACTGTGGCAAGCTCCACCAGACCCATATTTTCTTTTTTGTGCATAATGGTAGCCGCCTCTCCCGGCAGATCGATGCCGGTCTTCCCCTTCAGGCCCAGTTTTTCAAAATAGGCATAATACCCATCGATCCCCAGTCTCTGTCCTACGTCTATCAGCACCGGATTGCAGGAATTCATCATCCCCTGAAGGAAATTTTCCCCGCCGTGTCCTCCCACCTTATGGCAGCGGATTTTCCGATCTTCCACAATCCGAAAACCCGGACAGGAAAAACGGTCATTCAGATCCACCACGTCTGCTTCCAGGCCTGCGGCAGCCGTTATAATTTTAAAAGTGGAGCCCGGTTCATATGTGTCATTGATGCAGGTATTGCGCCACATCTGATTTAGCAGATCCTGCTTTCCTGCCGCTCCTTTCCCGGCAGCGGCCTGCTCTGCCTCAAATTCTGCCTGTCTGGCGCTTTGGCTCACCAGGTTCTGTCCCGGGGTAAACGGATCGTTTAAATTAAATTCCGGTACATTTACCATAGCCATAATCTCTCCGTTTTGAGGATTCATAACAATAATGGACACCCTCTTTGCATTTTTCTTTTCCATAACCTGGTAAGCTGCCTGTTGGCAATAGGCCTGGATATTCCTGTCCAGACTGATATACAGATCGTTTCCGGCCACCGGTTCCACCCGGTCCTCCGCCGCGTTCTCAATCTCCACCCCTCTGGCATCCGTCATGGTAAGGATCAAACCGTTTTTTCCTTTTAAATACTCTTCATATTTTACCTCCAGGCCAATAATCCCCTGATTATCTCCTCCGGTAAAGCCTAAAACCTTGGAAGCCAGACTGTCATAGGGGTAATACCGTTTATAATCTTCATCTACTTTAACTCCATCAAGTCCCTGGTCCCGAATGGCATCTCCAATCTCTTTATCCACATTGGTGCTGATAATCTCCCTGGAACTGTATTTTTCCACCTTTTTCCGAACCGTTTCCTCTGATACATCCAGATATTTGCACAAAACCTCCACCACCTGATCCGGGTTGGTAATCTGGTTGTGAATGACTGAAATGGTACATACGGTCCGGTTCGTGGCAATTACGGTTCCGGTGGCATCAATAATCCGGCCTCTGGCCGCTTTAATAGTACGCTCCCTCTGGTGCAGATCCTCTGCCATAGCGCTGTAGTGATCGGCCCGGTAAATCATAAGAAAAAACAGCCTTCCCAGCAGAACCGCCGTTATGACAGACGACAGAACAAACAGGAGGGCTATTCTTCCTCTATGACATGTCTGATTTGTGTTCATGACATTCTCCCCTGTCCCATCATCAATTCATATATATGATGGAAATCACAGGGTTATGACGTTTCCGCTTCAGAAGACTCTCCTGTCTGAGATTCCCGGCTGTCCCCGTTTTCTGTTTCTTCCTGAGCAGAAGCCGTACTCTCTGCCGGTTCTCCGGAAAATGCCGGATCCTCCTCAGGAGTTTCTGGCAGGCTTCCTGGCAAACGGGACTCCTCTGAACCTGCCGGGGCTCCCGGAAGGGGCTCTTCCCCCTCGACTTCCCCCACAATATACTCGTCTGTAGCATATACCCGGGGTTCCGTCTCCGGTTCTGTTTGGCTGGTTTCTGTCTCCTGATCCACAATTCCGTCTTCTTCGGGAAGCAGCCCCTTAAGCTCTTCCGGAACTGTCTCCATATCCGTAGTAGGAAATATATTTAGATAAGGAAGTGATTCCGCCAATATCTTTTGTACTATCTGGGTTGCAAAGCTGCTGTGAGCCTGTTCTTTCCCCGGAAGGTTGGGTGTGTCGATTGCCACATACACCATAACCTGGGGATTGTCTGCCGGTGCAAATCCAATAAAAGATACCAGATAATTCTCAGCGCTTCTGGGATACTTTTCTGCAGTGCCAGTCTTGCCGCCTACTGCATACCCCTCCACCTGGGCTGCTTTTCCGGTTCCTTCGCTCACTGTCTTTTCCAGGGCCGTTCTCAGAAAAATGGCAGTATTTTCAGAAACTGTCTCCCGCACCAGCACCGGCTCTATCTTTTTTACCACAGAACCCTGATCGTTTAAAATCTGCTTTACCACATGAGGCTCATAATAGCTGCCTCCATTAATAACGGATGCAAAGGCCGCCGCCATCTGCACCATGGTACAGTTAAAATTCTGCCCAAAAGAGTTGGTGGCCAGATTGGATGAGCGCATCTGATCTGCCTGGTAGATCAAGGTGGAGGTATCCGCCTCTCCCGGAAGATCGATATTGGTCTTCTGGCCAAAGCCAAATATTTCCTGATACTTGGAAAACTTTCGCCCTCCTGTCATGGAAGCCAGACGCATCATCACCACGTTGCAGGATTCCATTAATGATTCGGTTATGGTAAGGGAGCCGTGGCCATTTCGGTTTACACAGTGGATTTGATGGCCCCCAACCTCCAAAACTCCTCCACATTCTATGGATTCATTTCCGGTAATATAGCCCTCTTCCATGGCTGCTGCTACCGTAAATATCTTAGACGGGGATCCTGGCTCAAAAGAATCGCTGACACAGAAATTGCGCCAGATTTTGTTCCAGGCCACCTGCTGTCCCAGAGAGTAGATTTCTTCTTCCGAATAATATTTAGAAACCTCTTCCTCTGTAATGGTGAGATTTCTGTCACGGTTTTTCCTTTTGTAGTCGTCCACCGCCTCCAGCCTTCCCATGTCCATGATTTCCTGGTCCGTAAACCGGCCCTCTAAATTTCTCGGGTCATTTAAATCATAGCGGTTCTTGGTGGCCATTGCCAGAATTTCTCCGTTTTGAGGATTCATCACAATGGCGGCGCTCATTTTGCTGCCGGTTCCGGCTTCCCACTGGTCAATATATTTTTCCGCGATCTTCTGGATATTAATATCAATGGTGGAGACAATTGTTCTCCCATTTTCCGCCTCTTTGATCACTCTCTCCAAATTGGTTTCTTCATTTAGATAGCCGTATTCCCTTCCGTTGACTCCGATTAGCTGGTCATTATAATACTGCTCAATACCATTCATGCCTTTGGCTCCGTTGTCATAAGAAAAGCCAATAATCGTGCTTGCCAGGTCTCCATAAGGGTAGACCCTTTTGTATTGGGGTTCAAACCAGACTCCGGCCACCTTTCGGTTTGAGGCCCCGGCCTGGGCTGCCTGTGTGTTGGCTTCAAAAGCTTCCTTCTGTTCCTGAGTAATCTGTTTTTCATAATTAATATAGGATTTGGCGGAATTATCATTGATCAGGCTGGTCAACTCATCTGCATTGTAGCCAAAGGTCTGGCTTAAAACCGATACCGTAGTGGCGAGATATTTCTCTTTATCCGATGTGATCACCTTGGGGTCGATAATCAGGTTGTATACCTGCTCGCTGACAGCCAGATAGGTTCCGTTTCTGTCCATAATCTCTCCCCGCCTGTACGGGAGGATCTGGCTGCTGTAATTCTGATGATCCAAAACAATCTGATTATAGTCCTCCTGGTTATATTTTATTAAATTATAGAGAACCATAACCAATGCAAACAAAGCCAGCGTTATTACCAGAACGGTAATCGCCAGCTTTTCCTGCATAGTTTTGGTAAAGATTCGTTTATTAGTGTTCCGGGATGCTTTCATTTTGTCTTACATACTCACTTTCCGTCTTCTTATACAAACGCACCTGGCTTTTATCTGCATAAACCATGCCCAGCTCCTCAGTTGCAACTTTGTAAACGTGGTCCAGATCGACGGATGTTTTGATTCTGGTTTCTAAAGCATCGTTTTCCGCTTTCATATTTTTAATTTCCTGTTCTATCCGGGCAATGCTCTTTACCTTGGTGGTAATGGATGCCTGAAGCTGAAGGTAATTAATACATAAAAATAATGTACATACTGCCGCAAGAGTCAATGCGATGACGTAAGGGGCGTCCATATATAAGGCCTTGGCCCTGTTGCGCTTTACCCTGGTGCTTACTTTGCGGTGAACCTTCTTTTGGGGCTCCGCTTCCTCATATCGTCTGGCAGGCGCTGCTTTGCGGACAGTATTTCCCTGAATATAAGCGCTGTATTCGTTTGTATGATGTACTCTCTGTCTCTTAGCAGCCATAATCAAACCTCCTGACTTTTAATTTCTCTCAAATACCCGAAGCTTGGCGCTTTTGGAGCGGGTATTCTCCTTAAGTTCTTCTTCGGAAGGCAAAATGGGTTTAGAGCTTACCACTCTCCCCTTGCTTTTTCTGCCGCACACGCATACCGGGAAATCCGGCGGGCAAATACAGGGATTCTCGTTGGCTTTAAAGCGTCTTTTTACCATCCGGTCCTCCAGAGAGTGAAATGTGATGATGGAAAGCCTTCCTCCGGGATTTAGCAAATCGATCATTTCATCCATGGCCTGGTTTAAAACCTCCAGCTCTTCATTGAGTTCGATCCGAATGGCCTGGTAGGTTCTCTTGGAGGGATGGCCTCCTGTCGCCCTGATTTTTGCCGGAATGGCCCCTTTAATAATCTCATTTAACTGGCCGGTGGTGGTAATCTCCCCTTTTTCTCTGGCCTTTACAATGTGCTTTGCAATATTTTTCGCGAACCGATCCTCACCGTAATCCCGGATAATTCGAAACAGCTCCTGTTCACTGTAGGTATTGACAATAATCGCCGCCGTCTTATCCTTTCTCTGATCCATTCTCATATCCAGAGGCGCATTTTCTTCTCTGTAAGTAAATCCTCTCTCCGGTGTGTCAAGCTGATAAGAGGAAACGCCCAAATCCAGATAGATTCCATCTACCTTTTGGATATCCAGATCTTTTAAGACCCGGGCAATTTCCACATAGTTGCTCTGGACAACCGTCACTTTATCTCTAAATGGTTCCAATCGGGAAGATGCTGCTTTTATGGCGTCTCCATCCTGATCAATACCGATTAACCGGCCCTGAGAGCCCAGGCGTTTTGCCACCTGAAAGGCATGTCCCCCGCCTCCTAAGGTTCCGTCCACATAAATCCCGTCCGGCTTTATATTCAGGCTGTCTACGGTCTCGTAAAGCAGAACGGACTGATGTTCAAATATCATATTCCGAACCCTTCCATACTTTCTGCAATATCTTCGATGTCATCATAAGAATTAATAGCAAGCCACCGCTCTTTACTCCAGATTTCCAGATGGCTTCCTGTTCCCACCAGCACGGCTTCCTTTTCAATGCCGGCATAGTCCCGCAACACAGAGGGAATCAGAATACGGCCCTGCTTGTCTACTTCACAGGTGGTAGCTCCTGCCAGGAAGAAACGGGTAAGCTTTCTGGCGCTGGCATTGGTGACTGGTAAAGCGGTAAGTTTCTTTTCCATCTCGGCCCATTCAGGATTTCCATACACAAACAAGCAGCTATCAAATCCCTTCGTTACCACGAATTCATCTCCTAGCTGCTCTCTGAACTTAGAAGGTACGATTAAACGCCCCTTCGCGTCTACTGTATGATTGTACTCACCCATGAACATATCTGTCACCCATTGCCGTTCCGGTACAACCAATCCACTTGGCCACCATTATCTACCACTTTACTCCACTTTCTACCACTTGTACATTTATTCTAGTACAGAACCGGGGAATTGGCAAGGATTTTTTCCAAAAATGAGCTAAAAAATAAGGAGGGAAAAAATGGAAACCAACAAACAGATGTTTGGGTTTCCACTTTTTCCCTCCCTAGGAGGAAGGTAAATGCGAAGCATTTTCAAGAATACCTTCCGACAATATGGCAGGTGGCGCAGAGCGTCGCCTGCCGATACTTTATTATACCAGGTGGTATGCTATTAATATCCGGACACAATATACTCTTCGATCAATCCATCCAGTTCGATACTGTTTTTATAAATCTCATCATAATTATCATGATTCTCAATACTGTTGTCCAGCTTTTTTCTGCTCTCTTCTATCTTGCTAACCAGCTCTTCTCTTGTCATCTAACTATACCTTCCTTTCTCCCCTGTTAAGCCGGAGAGTTTTATGTCTGATAATAAGAATTCCTGCGGACACTGCCACTAAAACCATAGAAAGGGCCTGAGACACCGGAATACCTGTACCGAACAGAATCAATTGATCCGTCCGCAGCCCCTCTATCCAGGTTCGCCCTAATCCGTAGCCCAGCAGGTAAATCCAGAGCATCTCCCCATCAAACCTCTTTTTCCTGCGGTACCACAGCATAAATATCAATACTCCCAAATTCCAAAGGGATTCATATAAAAAGGTAGGGTGAACCTGAATGTACTGGATCCCCTGCTCTACAATCATATTGTCTAACAATTCTCCGGAAATCATAGATGGATTTACCAGAGACATCTTGATCCTCATGGCAAAAAGGTTGTCCGTATAGCCGCCAAAGGCCTCTGTGTTAAAAAAATTCCCCCATCTTCCAATAATCTGCCCTAAAATAAGACCCAGAACACCGCTGTCTGCCATGGAAAAAAAGGACTGTTTTCTTACCCGGCTAAATACAATCAGAGTCAGAACCGCTCCGATAACTCCACCATAAATAGCAAGTCCCCCTGCCCGCAGGTTAAAAATCTGTACCAGATTGTCCTTATAGGCGTCCCACTGAAAAATCACATAATAAAGCCTGGCTCCTATAATGGAAAAAATAATGGCGTACAGTGCAAAATCAAGATAGAGCTCCGGGTTTTGCCCTCTCCTTTTGGCATCAGACTGGGCCAGCCAGATACCAGCCAGCATACCAATGCCAATAATAATTCCATAATAGGCAATCCGGAATCCAAATATTGACACGCTATTATGCAGATTTTGAATAGAAATGCCCAGATGTATAAAGCTGATATCTGTTCCCTCTGTCATATATTGTGTAAAAACTCCTTTCCTAAGATTTTCTCTATTTTACCCCTAAAAACGCCAAAAATCAATGGCTTTCGATTGACACTAGACATCAGAATTCGACAAACGGCGACTCTGCCCGGTTCTCCCTTTTCTTTTCCTCATAAATCCGGTATGCTTTAGAAGGTTTTATTATTATTATATTTCAATAACTTTAGGAAGGTACACATTATGAAGCTGGCGTTTTGCCTGGATTATATTCAGGCAAGACACTGGGATTTACCGTTCCGACTTTAACAGGGAATAATAACTGGCATCGCATATCCCCTGATTGTTTCGGTCGGAACTACGCAGAGTACCTTCATACTTCATTCCGCATTTCATCATTACTTTGCCGGAATTTGGATTTCTTGGGTCATGTCTTGCTTCAATGCGATTTACATTTACCTTGTCAAAAAAGAAGTCCATAACCGCTCTCATTGCCTCAGAAGTGATTCCCTTTTTCCACCATGTCCTTCCAATACAATATCCGATATGTACCATAGAAACATCTTCATTTATTTCGACAGCACTTATGGAACCAATGGGGTCATCGCCATTTTCTTTTAAAACAATGGCCCATTGATAATACTTTTCATCAGAATAGGAGCTTTCCCATTCTTCCAGCACAACTTTACTAGCATCAATACTGGAATGTGTGGGCCATGTTAAATATTTTGTCACTTGGTCATCGGACGCCCAGTTTTTATACATGGCAGGTGCATCTTCCTTCGTGAATCTTCTTAAAATCAATCGTTCAGTTTCTAATCTTTGTGTTCCACAATGTAGCATACTTTTATTTTCCTTTCAACGTTCCGATTTGCTGCCAGTATAATCCACCCTAATTGCCCGTATGTTTGGCGCAGGATAAATTTTCAGCCTGCAAGGCGGCTGAACGAGGCGATGCGGTGGCATCGTTAAGTGAAGCCAACGCAGTCAGGTGGAAATTTAGACCAGCAAAACATAGGGATAATTTAGGTGGATTATACTAGGTTCAGTTTAGCACATTTATAGGACATCTACAAGATTTCGTGTATAAAAAAGCCAAAACAGGAAAGTCAAATGCTACCCTGCTTACCTTGCAAATTCAGAGAAATTCTAACATATTTGGGAGTTTAACCTGGAAATTTACAGGAGTGGATTGAAATAATAGAGTCCTTGTGCTATACTCTATAGTTGCGTTGGACTCTTTTTTTCGCGGGAAAGGAGTCTGGTACGGGAAAAAATTTAAAAGGCAAAAAATGTGGTACAGGTATTTGTAAATGAAAGGCCGGATTATATTTCATTTCAAAACGGTATGGGCGTAAAAAGGGCGTAGTAAAAATATGAAGAAAGGCGAAAACCCCGTAAAATCAAGGGTTTTCGGACAGGTAAAGATAATTATGAAGCTAGGAATCGTGGGGCTTCCCAATGTAGGGAAAAGCACCCTCTTTAATTCTCTGACCAAAGCAGGAGCAGAGTCTGCCAACTATCCATTCTGCACCATCGATCCCAATGTAGGAGTGGTAGCCGTTCCGGATCCTCGTTTAAAACAGCTTGCCGCTCTTTACGATTCTGAAAAGATTACCCCGGCTGTTATCGAATTTGTGGATATTGCAGGCCTGGTAAAGGGGGCTTCCAAGGGCGAGGGTCTGGGCAACCAGTTCCTTTCCAATATCCGGGAGGTAGATGCCATTGTCCATGTGGTCCGCTGTTTTGAGGACAGCAACGTGATCCACGTAGACGGCAGTGTGGATCCCTTAAGGGACATTGAGACCATTGATCTGGAACTGATTTTCTCTGATCTGGAAGTTCTGGAGCGCCGTATCTCTAAAACTGCCAGAAGCGCTATGAACGATAAATCTCTGGCCAGGGAGCTAACAATCCTGAAAGGCTTAAAGGCTCACCTGGAGGACGGAAGGCTTGCCAGAAGCTATGGAGCTTCTGACGATGACGAGGCCGCCTTTATCGCCTCCTTAAACCTTTTAACTGCCAAGCCGGTAATTTTCGCTGCCAACGTAGCTGAGGATGACGTGGCGGACGACGGAGCTTCCAACGGACACGTGGCTGCAGTTCGTAAATTTGCCGAGGAGAACCACTGTGAGGTCTTTGTGATCTGCGCCCAGATTGAGCAGGAGATCGCAGAGCTGGAAGATGACGAAAAAAAGATGTTTTTAGAGGATTTAGGCCTTTCAGAGTCCGGCCTGGACAAGCTCATCGCTGCCAGCTACCGAATTTTGGGCCTTATCAGCTACTTAACTTCCGGCGTTACTGAGACCCGGGCATGGACTATCAAAGTAGGAACCAAAGCTCCTCAGGCTGCCGGCAAGATCCACTCTGATTTTGAACGCGGTTTTATCCGGGCCGAGGTTGTCAATTACCAGGATCTGTTAGACTGCGGCTCCTACAATGGCGCCAAGGAGAAAGGCTTAGTAAGGCTGGAAGGCAAAGATTATGTGGTAAAGGACGGAGACGTGGTTCTCTTCCGGTTTAATGTATAGTCCAGTTTAGTCTGAATATCCCCGAAAATAATGCTATCCTGCAGCATAAATAAAGCACGGCTGCGGAACGGCTGATTTTATTAATCTAACTATGGAGTAATTCTTATGGAAAAAATACTGATTATTGACGACAGTCTTTTACAGGCGTCCCAATTAAAATCCATTCTGATGGATGAATATGATATTACTCTTGCACAGACTGCGGAGGACGGGCTGCATTGTGCAGGCAACGGAAACTTCTCCCTTATTTTGTTAGACGTTGTGATGCCGAAAATAGACGGATTTACGTTGTTGAAAATATTGCAGGAGGAGTCCGGCACGAAAAATATCCCGGTCATTTTGATCACCAGCCTTACTGATGTGGCAAGTGAGCAGCGCGGCCTTGTTTTAGGAGCCGTTGACTATATTGCAAAGCCATTTAATCCTGTGATTGTTAAGGCGAGAGTCAACACACACATTAAGCTCTACCAGTACCGCAGGCAAATTGAACAGCAATCCATGACCGACCAGCTGACAGGAATTGCCAACCGGCGTATGTATGAACAGTACAGTCTTACAAAATGGAATGAGGCAACCCGCCTGCACCTTCCTCTCTCTATCTGTATGTTTGACATTGACCGCTTCAAAGTATATAACGATACCTTTGGCCATCCTGCCGGGGATAAGGTGATTGCCGCCGTGGCTCAGACAGCGGCTTCCCGCCTGCAGCGCAGTACAGATTTCCTGGCCCGCTACGGCGGTGAGGAGTTTGTGGCGCTGTCTCTGGGTGAGCACTCGGATCAGATATTTCAATACATGAAGCAAATCCGTCAGGCAATTGAAAATCTCCATATCCCTCATGATCCGTCTGTCTCCCAATGGGTTACTGTCAGTATCGGAGGGGTTACCATTATTCCTGAAAAGGAATCCAAATATGACGTTTACTTGAAAATTGCAGATACCATGCTCTATGACGCAAAGAAAAGTGGCCGGAACATAGTCGTATGGGCCGATGAAAAGCTGAATCAGCTATGGGAAACCAAATAACTTCATTGCTTGTTTCCTACTTATAAAAGAGGGATCCCGGGAACTTCAAAGGTTTACAAAACCTGAATTTCCCGGGATCCCTCTTTTCCTGCAGGATAAAAAAACTAATCTTCCAAATCCTCTTCGTCAACGATCTCATCGTACTCCGCCTCGTCTAACAGTTCGTCAAAGGCGTCTGCTACAATCTCGTACTCCTGATCATCTTCAATGTTCTCCAGTTCAGGGATTCCGTCCTCGGTCTCCTTATAACGGTAAAGGTAAACTTCCCCCTCATCTACCTCCTGTCCCTCCACGGGCAGCAAGGCAATGTAGTCTTTCTCTCCTGCCTGGAAAATAGTCAGAACCACACACTCCAACTCAGTATCATCGTCTAATGTCAGAGTGACGGTCATCTCTTCCTGTTCTTCCATCTTGTTTTTATCGTCTGCCATATTTCCTCCTTTTTTGCCCTGTTTTTTGGGCATCAGGGATACCCGCAGGGTGTTTCCTCCTTTTTTGCCCTGTTTTTTTCTGCATTCGATTCTTCTGCATTAACAGGCCCGGGACGCCTGGGCGTCTAAGACCAATTTAGCAGACCATGAGGGAAAAAGCAAGGAGTATTGAAATAATTTTAATTAGCAGTTTAAACGGCGGGGAATTTGAGATAAAATTTTTCGCCGTCTGAACGGTTACGATTTAAATATTCTAAACTATATATATCACCAATTGTGGAAATCTATCCTTATTATCCCTAACATAATTTCTTTTAAATGCAGCAAATGCCGACTCGCGTCTAAGTATAGCTCTCAATTTTCTCAAAACTACTTTCGAATCAGGAGCTTTTTTCAATTCCTCAAGGTTATCATATAACTTATTCATTTCCTTAGTCAATTCCTGAAATCGCATCTCACTTTTATATACTCTCATACCTGTATTTGTCAAACTGAATACTTCCTGAACTAACTCCGCTGTTCGTACCGCTTTTTCATTCGTATCGTCCTTAGCATTTACATCAATAGCTTGATTTATCAATTTAAAATTTATTAATTTTTCTGGATCTTGATTACAGCAGTCCAATATCCCTTCCTCATATTTTTGTTGATTCTTTACACTATTGCAATGTCCGCATGCCCAAAAAAGATTATTCCAATCGAATTTCCTGTCCGGATATTTTCCGCCTTTATGCGGCAATAAATGCTCCACTACCGGATCCTGTAAATCTTTCATCTCACAGATATAACATTTACCATGTGCATCTTCTCTTAACTGCCTGACTACATCTGGTTTATCATATTTTCCAGATTCCTTCTTAGCTTCTATCGCTAACGATTCCGGAGCTGGAAAGGTGCGCTTTATTTTAATCATTCTATGTCCTCTCTTTTTTCAAATTCCGCTTTTATCCTCTGATATTCCGTTGTGATATTTAATGCCAGGTAATCCGGAATTTCGTTTAAAAACATTTCCAATTCAGCTATTTCTTCAAAATCTTCATCTGTTAAATTTTCTTTTACTACAAGTTTTTTATATTTATCATACTTTTCCTTCAAGTTATTGGACATAGAATCCGCTCTAAAATATCCTTCCACAATACCCCCATATGGAACATTTGATAAACCATTTTTCACTATGATATTATTTTCCAAATCATAAATAACTACATTCTCCAAACTGTTAAGAATAAAAGGAGAATGAGTGGAGACGATAAACTGGATATTGGGAAAAACAGATGTTAAAAGCTCCAATATATTTTTTTGTAATTCAAGATGTAAATGCGTTTCAATTTCATCAATTAACACGATTCCCGGTATATTAAAATCAAAAGATTTATTGGTAACTTTTTCCATCCTCACAATGATATCCAAAACAATATCTAAAACTGCGGCAAATCCGCTGGAAAGCGTATTAAAATCAAAAAGTTCCCGATTTTTTTCCTTGATAAAAAATCTAAAGGTATCTTCTTCAAAAATTAGTTCTAATGACTCATCGTCAAAAATCTTCCTTAACAAATCCTGAAAATTAATAAACCAATTTTTAATATTTTCTGCTTTTTGGATATTTCCATTGGTTCTTGCCAAAGCTTCTGTAACTTTTAAATCCAAGAGATACTTTATAAATATTTGGCGTGGTTCTTCCGTTATTAAATACGTTTCCTTCAAATCAACCTTTTCCACATGCTTCGGAATATCCGCTTTAAAAATCCGTTCAGCTTTATAATAAGCTAATATAAACTGTCCTTTTCCAAAATAATAACGCAGTGCCTCTTCGGATTCATTAAATTCTATATAAATCCCTCTTTTTATTTCATTTAGTTCCTCTATACATTTTTTTACCGCATCCTCTTTTTCAAGTATTTTTAGCTCTTCAGCCCCCTGTCGCCGCATCCTTTCTAAGTCACTCTTATGATGTTGCAAAAGCTGCTCTATCCCACTCAATCTATCTGATACAGCCACAGTATTCAAATAGTGGGACAATGCATCCAAAACGCTGGTTTTTCCGCTTCCGTTTTTACCTGTCAAAATTAAATGCTTCACTTCATCTTTCGGCAGTGATATTTCAATATTCTTTAAATGCCTTACGTGTTCAATTTTTATATCCGAAATAAAAAGCTGTTTCATTCCTTGCCCCTTTCTGATTTACCATTACTGCTTTCTAAAGATCATGCAGCATCCACATTAACTCTGAAATAATTTTATCACATATCCGCATAGAAATCAGCCTTAATTTATAAAACTGCTGCCCGGCAAAATCCATCATCAGCCGGGCAGCAGCCCCTTTATCTCCGTTTATATTTTCCAAATAATGTTTTCTTATACCTGGACAGTTCCTGACCGGCGGCTTTAAATCCGCCCTGGAAAGCCTTTTGGTAATAAGCGATTGCCTGGTTGATATCCTCCTGAACTCCCAGACCCTTGTCATACATATCTCCCAGATACTTCCATGCCTCCGGACGTTTTGGCCCTGCCTCTTCAAAAAGCTGTTTTGCTCTCTGATAATCCGGCGCCACGCCGGTTCCGTTAAAGTAGGCCTGCCCAAGCAGAAGGACACAGCCGGAATTCTGGATCCTAAGGCCCCGTTCCGCCCATTTTACCATGTTGGTATAATACTCCAGTTCTTTGTAGCTTAAAGCAATACTGTAATAATAGTCCCGCAGATCCAGCTTTTCTTCCACTGACTCCATCCATTCCATGGCCGCCTTTAAGTCCTTAGGAACGTCATTGACTCCCTCCCTCACGCTGTTAAAGGCATTGCGGAAGGACGGGATACACCCCTGAACTGCAGAAGCCCGGAACCACTTAAGAGCTTCCATGGCATTTTCTTTTCTGCACTGCTCAAAATCCAGATCCGTGTGAATCTGGAAGTTCATGTACATATCCCCCCAGAAATAAAACAGGCCAACTGCGTACTGGGCCATAGGTTCGCCGTCCTCCGCCATCTGACGTACCGCTTCAAAGGACTGAAGCAGAGGTTTTGTCATGGCATCCTTTACATCACCATCTAATTCTCCCATCCGGTCTGCTCCCAGAACGCAGAGATCGCTGCCCAGCTCAATCCCCCTTTTGGAAAGCTGGCGGGCCTTTCCGGGATCCTCCTTTACATTGCCGTCTTCCCAGGCGTAACATCTTGCCAGGAAATAGTAGGCATCCGGCTCATCCTTTGCCACAGCCTCCTCCAACAGTTTCACGCCCTCCGAAAATTTCCCGGGATCTGCCTGAAAATACAAAAGCTTTAAAGCCCGATCCAAAGTGTCAGAATAATATTGGCTCATCTCGATAAAACCCTCCCGTCTTTCAAAATCTTTCTCCTATTATACTTTGTTTTTTTATTAATTTCAACTTATACCAGGCAAAAAGCTGCCCCTTCTGCTGCTGAAAAACAACGAATATTTAAGCATCGTCAATATTTGCGGAAGGAAAGATATCTGCCACTTCATTAATGGCAATATAAGCCTTCGGATCCATCTGGTGCACAATGTTTTTCATCCTTCCTATTTGGAAATGGTTTACCACAAAATAAATCATCGTCCTGTCTGAATTGGAATAATAGCCCTTGGCGCTGATGGTGGTAATTCCGTTTTCAAATGTATCCGACAGGGCTTTACATACCTGCTCCGGTCTTGTGGTAATAATGAAAGCCGCCTTGGACCGGTCAAGACCCTCCACCACAAAATCAATAGTTTTGGAGGCCGCGGCATAGGTTACAATGGAATACAAAGGCAAAATCCAACTGCTCATTACCATTCCGCAGATGATGTAAAGAACTACATTATATATCATCACAAAGCTCCCCAGGCTTAAGCCAATCCGCTTTGCAAACATGACCCCCAGAATGTCAATCCCGTCAATGGCCCCGCCAAACCGGACCGTCAGGCCGCTTCCCATTCCGGATATAATTCCGCCAAAAATGGCGCACAGAAACAGATCTTGATTTGCCAGAGGAGAGGCAAAAGACACATCTACCGGAAGCACATCCGTAATAATCCAGGCAACCAGTGAATATATCAAAACGGCATATATAGAATAAATAGTAAAAGGCAATCCTTCCTTTTTCAGTCCAATTAAAAATACCGGAATATTTAAAAGCACCAGCATCAGAGACAGGCTGCACCACTGGGGCGTGTATTGGGATATCAGCATGGAAGTACCGGAAATCCCGCTGTCAAACAGCTTTACCGGCGCCAAAAACATAATAACTCCGTAGGCATTTACAATACCAGCTACGGTCAGTCCCAGAAAATTCCCCCACCTGATTCCTTTTAATTGCTCTTTTATTTTTAGAAAACATGGTCTTTCTTTCAAATTACTCCTCCTTCAAAATGTCAGTATTCAATTCCTTCTCTGGCCTGAATCCCTTTATCATAAGGGTGCCGCAGCTTCTTCATTTCGGTAATATAGTCCGCCATTCCGGTAATAATCTCAGATGGTTCCCGGCCGGTGAGAATAATCTCCTTTTTCTCTATCTGACTGTCCCCGTCAGTCTCTGACAGCCAGGAAACCAACCGTTCCTCCGGCGCCAGACCATAGTTGCAGGCCGCCATAATCTCATCCAGAATCACCATATCAAATTCTTTAGACTGGCGGATAACCTGCTCCAAAAGCCCGCTGTAATATCCTTCTGCTTCTTTTTTCTGTTCCTGGCTCATGCGGAAGAAAAATCCAAAACTTTTTTCGCAGGGAATCATCCGGATTTGGGGAATCAAGGCCAGCGCCGGCACCTCGCCGGAATCATCGGTTTTTAAAAACCGGGCGATTAATACCTTCTTTCCCCGTCCTGCCGCCCTGACAGCCAGGCCTAAAGCAGCCGTGGTTTTTCCCTTTCCGTCTCCGCAGTATATGTGGATCATCTTTGTTCTTCCTCCTACTTTACCGGCCCCAGATATTCTCTTACAAACCGGGAAACCTCCTGCTTTTTGTGGTATCGTTCTTTGGTAAAATAGACATGAAGCCGGTCTTTTGCCCGGGTCATTGCCACATAAAACATCCGTCTCTCTTCTTCCAGATCCGCTTTTAAAACAGCTTTGTTGTGAGGGGTAACTCCCTCATTGGCATCTGGAATGTAGACCACCGGATACTCCAGGCCTTTGGCGCTGTGCATGGTCATAACTGACACACTGTCTTCGCTGTTTTCCCATGGTTTTTCTGATTGCCGGGCTTTTTCTGTCAGTTCTTCTTTATATTCTCTCATATGATCAGTCCATGCATCTACTGTCTGATATCCGGCGGCGCTCTCTAAAAGCTGATCCCCAATCTCCAACAGCTCCTCTGCATTCAGCCTCCGATCCCTGGCATATTCCCGCAGGTAATCGTCGTATCCAACGGCTTTTCGGATATAATTTACCGCCTTTGCCGGAGCCATATTTTTTATAATTTCCAGATCCGATTCCAACTGTTCCAGCCGCTCTACCATCCAGTCTTTTTCCTGATAAAAGGACTTCAGCCGCTCAAAATCCACCTGAGGATCCTCAAAAGCATCCCTGCTTATGTAGCGCTTGGGACGGTTAATAATTTTCAAAAACTGTCCTCTTTCCCGGTTTCCCCGGGCGATAGAAATATAGGTAAGAATATCTCTGGAAATCCAGTGTTCATACAGATTGGGAAGAGTATCCCGCATCCGAAAAGGAATATTATATTCCATGAACTTCTCTATCAGAAGCCTGGCTCCTCCATTGGTGCGGAATAAAACCGCCATATGGCTGTAAGAAATCCCGGCCTGGTGATAGTCCCGAATTTCCTCCGCCATGGCGGAAACTTCCTGTCTGGCATCCTCAAAAACCCTGGTAATCACCGGCTTTCCCTGACCTCTGGCTCCGGAAAGCTCCTTGAAAAACCGTTTGTCATTGTGGGAAATCAGCCGCCCTGCCGCCTCTATAATCTCCTGGGATGAGCGGTAATTGACATTAAGAAGAACCTTTTTTGCTCCTGGATAATCCTTCTCAAAGCCAAGCATAATCTCGGGCCTGGATCCCCGGAAACGGTAGATGGACTGATCGTCATCCCCTACAATAAACAGATTATTTTCCGGCAGGGCCAGCATTTTTACAATCTCATACTGAATTCGGTTAATGTCCTGAAATTCATCAATCAGCAGATATTGATACTTATTCTGCCAGGCAGACAAAATATCTCTTCGCTGGCAAAGCAGCTCATAGCACATAGTCAGCATATCGTCAAAGTCCACCAGGGCCCTCTGTCTTAAAAACCTGTCATACCCCTGATACAAAGCCCGGAAAACCTCTTCCCCGCAGCTTTTGGAGTAATAATGCTCCAGGCTTAGCATGTCTCCCTTTACCGTGCTGATTTCGCTCAATACAGAGCCGATAAACTCGTTTTCGTCTTCCACGTCTAAATTCAGTTGATCCATATAGTCCCGGATACATTGGACTTTCTGTTCCTCCCGGACAATATTGGCGGCGGTAAAGCCGTAAGCCAGCTTTAATATCCGGAAAAAAACGGAGTGGAAGGTGCCAAAGCTGACCCTTCCACTTACCGCTGTATTTTCTTGCCGGGACATTTTATCGTAGCGCTCTTCCATCTCTCTGGCCGCCGCCCTGGTGAAAGTAATCACCAAAAGGGACGAAGGGTTTACGCCCTGATGCCGGGTCAGGCAAAAAATCCGGTTGGTAATCACCGTGGTTTTTCCGGAACCAGGACCTGCTAATACCAGCATTGGGCCATCCTTGTGGAGGATAGCCTGCTTCTGCGCTTCATGAAATGCCATAAATTCCTTTCTCTGACACAAGGTCTGTTTCAACCTGTCTCATAGTATATTATCCGGTAGATTTTCTTTATTTCGAAAGGAGATCTATCCCCTTGCGGATTCTCTTTAACGATTCTTCTTTTCCCAAAATCTCCAGAATCTCTGTGGCCCCTGCCGGGGTCATCTGCTTGCCGGATACGGCGGTGCGGACAGGCCACATAACAAACCCGGTCTTTACGCCTTTGCCGCTTACATATTGAGACAGCCTTTCGTAGAGCGCGTCATTGGAAAAATCCTCCTGAGCTTCCAAAATAGGCAAAATCTCCTGTAAAGTCTCCAGAGAATTTTCTTGGGTGGTCTTCATCTTTTTATGGGCATACATAGATGGGTCATATTCCGGTAGCTCTTCAAAGAAATCGATATGATCCCGGATCTCCGGGAATACCTCAATCCGGGTTTTTACCATGGCGGCAATCTTCTTTAAGTCCAAATCCTTTTTTATGACTTCTTTTAAAAAGGGCTCAGCCATGCTGTAAAACTTGTCAAAATCCATGGCTTTCATGTATTCGCCGTTCATCCAGCGAAGCTTAGTCATATCAAATACTGCCGGAGATTTGCTCATTCTGTGGTAATCAAAATCTCTTACCATTTCTTCCAGGGAGAAGATCTCCCGGTTGTCCTCCGGGGACCAGCCTAAAAGAGCCACATAGTTTACCACTGCCTCGGAGATAAATCCCTGTTCAATCAAATCCTCATAGGAGGAATGGCCGCTTCTTTTGCTTAACTTTTTATGTTCCTCATTGGTAATTAAGGGACAGTGGACATATACCGGAACTTCCCAGCCAAAAGCGTCATAAAGGCGGTTATATTTGGGGGATGAGGACAGGTATTCATTGCCCCGGACCACATGGGTAATGCCCATTAAATGATCATCCACCACATTTGCAAAATTGTAGGTGGGGTAACCGTCAGACTTAATTAAAACCATGTCGTCTAATTCATCGTTGTTTACAGAAATATCCCCGTAAATCTCATCATGAAAAGTGGTAACACCCTCTGTCGGGTTATTCTGACGAATCACATAAGGCACGCCTGCCGCCAGCTTTTCCTCAATTTCTTCTTTGGAAAGGCTGAGACAATGCTTATCATAAACCATGATCTCTTCGCCGTTTACAGTCTTTTTTAAAGACTCTAAACGCTCCTGAGTGCAAAAGCAGTAATATGCCTCGCCTTTTTCAATAAGCTTTTTAGCGTATTCCAAATAGATTCCTGAAGCCTGGCGCTCACTCTGAACATAGGGGCCTGCTCCTTTATCTTTGTCCGGGCCTTCATCGTGGATCAGTCCGGTCTTTTCTAAGGTGCGGTAAATGATCTCCACTGCCCCTTCCACGTAGCGCTCCTGATCCGTATCCTCAATCCGCAACAGAAAATCGCCTCCTTCATGCTTGGCAATCAGATAGGCATACAATGCGGTTCTTAAATTTCCAACGTGCATCCGTCCCGTAGGGCTTGGCGCGTATCTGGTTCTTACTGTTTTACTCATGAGTTCCTCCATATACTAATCTATAAGAACTTATTTTTTCACAATCTTTTTTATTATAGCGCGAACACTAAAAAAAGACAATGCTATTTTGAGGACAGATGTCCGATATTTTTAATAAGAACCGAAACCGTGCCGTCAGGATTCGTGATAAACTCTACCCGGTCAGGATTTCCGTACTCTTCCATGGGAATGGTAATCTCGATTCCCGTATCTGTGGTAAGATGCTGTTTCTGAAATTTTTTAATAGTCTTTTCCGTCTTCGGTTCCACCACTGTGTGGGACAAGTTGTATTTATCCAGCTTTTCCGCCAACTCCTCCTGCATCTGAGGACTGTTGGAGAACACCTTTTCCTTAACCGTCTCTACATCCAAAGCGCCAGTCTCTTCCAGCTCTTTATAGATCAGGTTTTTTACTTCCATTTTCCGTTCCGTATCATCCTCCCCGTAGTATTTCCGGTTTACCTGATCCACTGCCCTGGTAACAATGTCCATCCGGCTTTTCTGGGACAGAGGCGCATGACATTCCAAAAATATCTCGGAAAAGTACAGCCGTTTTTCCCCGTTAATCTCGTATTTTTTCTCTGTAAGCAGGATGCTGCCGTCGGATAAATCCACCACGCATGCCTCTGAGAGCCTCTGGCCCTGGCCCGGTAAAATAGCTCTCTGCAAGATAATATCATTGCTGTTAGCGCCATCCTCCCCGGTTCTGGTCAGATGCGTATAGGAAGTGCGGTAATTCAGCTTTAAAATGCCTATATAGTCCTTTCCCCGGCAGCTAAACACCACCACCGCCATATCTCCGGCCGGGATATCAATGTTGGAATTCATAATAGAAAACAGCCGGTCCGCCAGCCTTCTGCTGGTTTCTGTAAAATTATCCGGACTGCAGTCCCTTAAAAGTTCCATGGCCGGGGAGTTATCAGAAAATTGACATTCCTTCACATCATCGCTTTCCGTAAACTTTTCTATATGGCCTTTTAAAAAATCCCCTAAATCCGAACCCATCTCCATTTGGCAGTCGGAAAGCACCGGCATCCCCATAGAGGAATCCAGGATGTGGATAATGCCTGCTTTCATGATCATATCATCTTTTTGCATAACTTGTTTCCTTTTCTTTTGATAAGCAGGCAGTTCAGACGGAACGTCCCAATACTTTATCCAAAGTCCGCATTAAAATATCAACGTCAACCGGCTTTGCGATATGCCCATCCATCCCGCTACGCAGAGCCTCCTCTTTGTCCTCCTCAAAGGCGTTGGCGGTCATTGCCAGAATGGGGATCGACGCCAAGGCCCGATTTTCCAGCTTTCGGATCGCCCTGGCCGCCTCATAACCATTCATAACCGGCATTTGAATATCCATCAGAATGGCTTGAAAATGTCCCGGGCCGGATGATTTAAGCGTATCCACAGCATCTCTCCCGTTTCCTGCTACTTCTACAGTGAAGCCTGCTTCTTCCAAAAGAGCGGCGGCAATCTCCTGATTCAGCTCGTTATCCTCCACCAGCAGGATGTGACCTGTGCGGAGAACTTCCTGCTCATCAGCATTCTCTAAAACCCGCTCTCCATCATGGAGGCGAAGCGTAAGGGAAACCGTACACTCGGTTCCGGCGCCCTGCCTGCTGACCACTGTAATCGTTCCCTTCATCATGTCTACAATGTTCTTTGTAATAGACATACCCAGGCCGGATCCTTTAATCCCGCTGATGGTGGAATTACGCTCCCGCTCAAAGGGCTCGAAGATGTGGGATACAAACTCTTCGCTCATACCGATACCAGTATCCTTGATGTGGAACTCATAATTTGCAAAGTCCGCCGGAGCATCCTCCTTTTCTATGATTCTCAGGCTGACCATTCCTCCCACAGGCGTATATTTTATGGCATTGCTCAGCAGATTCAAAAGAACCTGATTCAGCCGAATCCTGTCGCAGCAGACTTCCTCATGTCGAATGTCCGCAGCATCCAGGAGCAATTCCAACTGTTTGGCCTGGGCGTTTTCCTGTATACTGTTGCAGAGTTCGTGCAGAATGTCTTGCAGATTGCAGGGCTCTTCTATCAAATGGATTTTCCCGCTCTCAATATTGCTCATATCCAGAATATCGTTGATCAAATTCAGCAGATGATTGCTGGAAATCCTGATTTTTTCAAGATATTCCGTTACTTGTTCCAGCTGGTCTATATGGGTGATGGCCAAGTTTGTAAAGCCAATAATCGCGTTCATTGGGGTGCGGATGTCGTGAGACATATTGGAAAGGAAGGTGGTTTTCGCTTTGTTGGCCTGGTTTGCCAAAGCCAGCGCATCCTCCAGAATGGCATTTTTCTCCCGGGCGCTGCGGGTCTCCTCGTCCACACTCCGAAACCCCAAAACAATGCCGTGGCTTTTCCCCCACTCTCCTACACGGGCGACCTTCATCTGGAAATACCGCAGCTCACCGCAGCAGGTAGTGCGGTAGTTGACAGAACAGATCTGACGTTCCGCCAAAGCCTGCTTTAAATGTTCCCGTGTCGCGGCTTTTTGCAGAATGCCTTTATCCTCCTCATAAACACCTGCTTCTATGTAACGGTCTATACAGCTCTCCAAAGACAGAGAGCCGGAAAAGATACTCTCCAATATGCCGTTTTTGCATTTACCAATCCGCAGGAGCTGACCGCCCCCGGTGTCCAGATCGAAAAAGCACACGAGACTGTATTCCAAACCAAGGGCGGAAATCAGTTCCAGCTGGCGCTTCTCCGCTTCCTGCCGCTCTTGCTCCTCCTGGAGCTTTTTGGTGGTATAGTCCAGGACATACCGCTGGTAGAAGCGTTGGCCATCCTTTTCTATGAGTTTGATATTTCCCATAACATGAAGGATTTTCCCGTCCTTATGCTGGACGCGGTACTCTATGCTGGCGTTATCTCCCGGCTTTGTCAGAGAAGCAATCTTCTCCCTGATCCGTATTCTGTCTTCATCAAATACGGACGGCGCGGTCATGTTGAATCCATCCCGTTCCAGATCAGTCTGGGACGCATAGCCGGATATCTCCAAGGCGGCCCGGTTGATGCTGATAATATGAGAGCCATCCAAAGTATGGCACATCACACCGCAGTCCATGGAAGTAAAAATGGTTTCCAGCATCTGATTTTTGCGGATCAATTCCCGCGCATACGCCTGTTCCTTCGTCACGTCAATCCCAATGCCCACGGTTCCCATTACGCTGCCATCCAGATCATACAACGGAGACTTATATGTGGTGAGTATCCGCTGCTCCCCGCAGGCTTGAATGATCTCCTCGGAAACAAGGGTTTTTTGCGTCTCCATGACAATACGCTCCGACTCGATACAGGCGGGATCATCCTGCTCCACGTCCCAGATATAGGCGTGGCCCCGTCCCTCCACCTGGGCCTTGGTCTTGTTTACCGCGGTGCAGAAGCTGTCGTTTACCTTCTCGTGGATACCGCTCTTATCTTTGTACCAGACCAGATCCGGCGAGCTGTTGATGGCAGTCTCCAGGTATTGGCTGGTCTGCCAGTAGTCCACGCGGCTCTTGCGGCTCTGCTGCCAGCGCAGGAAGTGGAACTGCAATTCGGAATCAGGCATAGGCAGCGTCCAGATGTCTGTTATCTCCGACAGGATATCCGTCAGGCTTTCCGACTGCCCCTGTTCAAGCAGCAGGATCAATTCCGCTTCCGGGCGTTTTTTTGCTGCCAACACCCTGGCGATCTCCGCTGCCTCCATCCCCCGCAGATCGGCCCAAATCACGTCTGCCTTTGCTGCAAGAGAAGGGTCTAATTCCTGGCTTTCAAAGAACTCATGGGTAAATGCCTGCAAAGGCGGCATCGCCCGGAAAAGTTCCGGTAGCTTTTCCTCTCGCCCAAGGTAATAAAGTCGCATATGGCAATGATACATAATCCATCTCCTCCCCCAGAGATTTTTAAACACAAATAATAATATCCTTGCTTCCCCACAGGGTTGCATAAAAACAGCACGGCGCCTCTTATGTCAGATATTTGCCCAGAACCTTTAAAAAGAGTTCGATGTCCAGAGGCTTGGCAATATGGGCGTTCATACCGCATTTCAAAGCATTTTCCCGATCTTCTTCCATGGCGTTTGCCGTCATGGCAATAATGGGCATGGTTTTTACATCCTTCCGGGGCAGGGCGCGAATGGTGCGCGTTGCCTCATAGCCGTCCATAATCGGCATCTGCACGTCCATCAGAATGGCGTCGTAATAATATTCCCCGGCCTGACGCATCATAGCCACCGCATCTGTGCCATCGGGCGCGGACTCCACCGAGAAACCGGTTTCCTCCAAGATCGCTTCGGCAATTTCACGGTTGAGTTCATTGTCCTCCACCAGCAAAATCCGCTTGCCGCTAAAGTCTGCCGCCGTCCATGAGGATTCCTCTTTCTTCACAATCAGGTTATTGGCAAGCAATAAAGCAGATTTCAGATCAGACATGAACAGCGGCTTGGCACAGAATGCGGTGATACCCGCCTGCTTTGCCTCCACTTCAATATCTGTCCAGTCATAGGCAGTAAGAACAATGATGGGGGCTTCCTCTCCGATAACCGCACGAATACGGCGTGCAGTTTCAATCCCACTGAGCTCGGGCATTTGCCAGTCAATAATATAGGTGTGGTAGGAGTCCCCCTCGTTGCAGGCGCTTTTAGCCCGGTAAACCGCTTCCTTGCCGGAGGTGGTCCACTCTGCCCGCATTCCAATCTGTTTGAGCATTCTGGATACGCTCTCACAACTGTCACAGTCATCATCTACAACAAGGGCCCGTTGGTCTTCCAGTTCTTTGATCTGGGCGGCGTTTTTCTCCACATCCTGAAGCTTCAAGCTTAATTCCACCTGAAATTCGCTGCCTTTTCCCTTCTCACTTTGAACGCTGATGGTTCCGCCCATCATATCTACAATGTTCTTGGTAATTGCCATGCCAAGACCGGTCCCCTGAATGCCGGACTTGGTGGCGCTGGCCTCACGCTCAAACGGCTCAAAAACGTGTTCCGCAAATTCCGGGGCCATTCCGATACCATTATCCTTGATTGTGAAAACGTAATCTCCATAACCATGGCGGAAGGTGGTCTGCTGGCGGATTCGGAAACTCACCATCCCGCCTGCCGGCGTGTATTTCACAGCGTTGCCCAGCAGATTCACAAAGACCTGACTCAGCTTCAGCGCATCTGCCACCACATCCTCATTGGCAACATCAAAGGTGTCAATAAACAGCTCCAGCTGCTTGGCCTTTACCTGGGGCTGGATGATATTGACCAGATTGTGGGTCAGCTCCGAGATGTTGCAGTCCTGTTCATTAATCTGCACCTTGCCGCTCTCGATACGGCTCATGTCCAGAATATCATTGATCAAGCTAAGTAAATGGTTGCTGGAGGCCAAAACCTTTTGCAGGCAGTCCTTGACTTGATCCCGATTATCAATATGACTGATGGCAATGGTGGTAAAACCAATAATTGCGTTCATAGGGGTGCGGATATCGTGGGACATATTGGAAAGGAAGGTAGTCTTGGCCTGATTGGCATGCTGGGCCTGCATCAAAGCCTCCTGAAGCGCCTGGGTCTGCTCCCGCTGCTTCTGAACTTGATCCGTAATGTCCTTGCACACCACCATGACCATAATATCCCCGCTGCGCTCATCCTTGGTCATAATAAAGGACTGGCGGATACATATCTGCCGTTCTTCGGAGTCCCGCCACCAATAATCTGCTGTAATTTCCGGCTCTCCCTGCTCAAAGTGCTGCTTTAACTGCTCCAGATCGATAAGCGAAGCATAGTCCTCTTGTGACTCTTCCAGGACAAAAGCCCCCCATTTCTCAAAGCACACGGATGCTGCACATGGGGCGTTCAAGCCCAGTATTTTCATAAGGGAAGCTTGCCTGCCGTCTGTGTTGAATATTGCATCCTTCTCAATCATATTCTGTGTCAGGTTGAATTCAAATGTGCAAATAGCCGAAGCGGTGATGGCGATCCGGTACTGGCGCTCTTTGCGGTTCGCCACAAAGATCTCCTCCTGGGCCAGCCGCTCTTTCTCCTGTAAACCGGTAATGTGCTCCTGGCTCTCCTCCAGCAAACGCCGCCGCTGCCTCTGGGCCTGGATCAGGAGGATCAGAATGTAAACGGCAAATAGGCCAACCAGAATCGCCTGTAAAATCATTCCTGTTTGATTGGCGTTCCGAATCATTGCCTGCGTTACGCTCTGCGGAAATGCCTGCACCAATATGTATTCACTGTTGGGAATACCGACTACACATAAATTGTCTGTTTTGCTCCCCGAAGCGCAGATGAATCCCGCTTCATCCAAACCCTGTCGAAATACCTCCCAGGCGCTTTCGGCGGTCCCTGGGTCAATATAGCCGGAATCACACAGGACATCCAGAAGGGGCTTCTCATATGATTCGGCAGTGGAGGAGGCGATCACTGTTCCATCCGGGGCGCATAAAAAAGCTTCCGCCGGTGTGTCGAAATAGCTGGTGGAGAGCATTGACTTCAGGTAATTCTCCGCCAGATACAGGCCCAGGATCACCCCGACAGGTTCATTCTCATGCAGAACGGGGGCGTAAGATACCGTCATCATCTGCCCTGTCAGCCGGGACTGAAGGATCTCCATGCCGCTTTCTCCCCGCATTCCCTTGATATAATAACCCCGGTCACTGCTGTCGATGGTCTCCCCGCTGGAGGTCAGGTAGACGCCATTGGCATCGGTAAAGCAAATAGCGTCAAAGACCGCGTTTTCCTCCATTCCCTTTAGAAAACCGGTATCAATCTCCGATTTGCCCTGTTCGGAGCTAAGCAGGTAGGCATAATTGCGTACCCGCAAAAGCGTGCTGTCAAACTCGCTTTCGATCCGCAGGGCCATCTGCCGGGAGGAATCTAACGCGTAATTCAGATTTTGACGTTCAATCCGCAGCCGGGTCGTAACGGAGTACCATTGAAACAACAGAACAATGGCAATCAACAAAACCCCTGTGTACACGATATTTTTTCGGGCTCTTTTTGCCGTTTCCATAGACTTTCCCTCCTAATCGGCTGTTTTGCCCGTCATAGCCAGAGCAGATTTCCGTTCTCAGGGAACCGGAAGAAGGAATGAGTACCTTCATAATTTTTTTGCTGCTATTAGGGTATAACATCTCTGCTATATTGTATCATAACTCCAAAAAGTTTTCCACTTTGAATTTTTTTATGTGCAATGTTTATACCTATCCATATTCGGTTGTCAGTTCTCAGTCGAAATCTCAGTTATTGAGATTCCGAGAACTTAAAATAAACGTGCAGCCTATACGCAACCGAAATTACGCATCAGAGCTGCACGTTATAAACACAATATAAAAACCCTTTCTCTACTCCTCATCCTGACAGGATTCCAGGTATTTTAAAACTTGGTCTAAAAATATCTCCTGAGCCTCTCCAAAGGCCTCTTCTCTATGGACCAGCAGATAATTCAGTTCATAATACTGGTCAATTTCAATCGGATACAAGGGGGTGCTGAACAGATGATTGGTCATATCCAGAGACACCTTGGGAACCAGCTGAATGCAGTTTCTTTTTATGGCGTACAGGCGGGAAACTCCCACATCTCCCAGACAGGTAATGGGCCGGGTATAGCCCCTTTTCTGCATTTCACAGAACAGGGACCAGTAAATTAAATCCTCTGCCCTGGCAAAGCCTGTGACAATCTCGTAAGGGATTAAATCCTCCACTGTCACCTTATCCCTGCCGTACAGGGGATGACTCCTGCTTACTCCCACCACAAGATGAGATTTTAAAATATCCCAGCAGGCAAGATGTTTATTCTCTATCTTGGCCCGGACATATTTGGACGTAAACTTGTTAATCTGGAAAACTCCCATGTCCATAGCCCCATCAGAAAGATCGCTGAAAATCTGCCTTTGGTTGCTGCCCTTCAGCGTTACCTGAATCTCCGGATACCGCTCTTTTAAAGCCATTGCCGTATTTCCCAATATATTCATACAGCAATAGCCTTCGCCTCCGGCAACAACATTTCCCTTAATTTGCCCGTCTATTTTCTTACGGACAGATTTGATATCCTCCATGTGGCGGTTAATAATTTTAGCGCTTTCCAGAATGTACCGGCCTTCTTCCGTAATATTTACCCCTTTGGGACCCCGCCGCAAAAGCTCCACTCCCAGCTCTGTCTCCAGATTTTTAATGGATGTGCTGATAGAAGACTGGGAGGTATACATCTCCCTGGCTGCCCGGGATATGGAACCGTATTTTTCTACTGCAATCAAATACTCCAGTTGTGTCAGCTGCATAAGATACCCCCTTCTTATACAATAATACAAAATCCCGTTCTGCTTTTCAATTCCTTTGTTTACAGTATTTTTTCCCTCTCTTCCCCTATCCATTCCCAGGTCCGGCCCAAGCGGTAATAATCTGTTTCTGAAATCCCGTTTGCCAGAGTCAGGAGCGCTTCTGCCATCCGTGCCTCTATTCCCGCCTTTCTGGCAGAAGAAACTAACAAAGCCACGCCGCAGGAGGCATCTTCCGTGAGAAACCTGTGCCCTGGTCCATCCGGTCCGGCAAGCCCCCGAAATATTTCCAGTTCCGGATGATCTTCCGGATTTTTCAGCATCAGCAAAAGGGGTTCTATCGGCGAGGCAAAGCACTCCATTCCCATGGCCTTCAGCACTTGTTTCCGCTCCGTCTCCAAAAGTTTCATGCACTGGATACAGGCATAGCTCAGCCCATCCTTAAATAAGGCAAAATCCTTTCCCTTCTGTTCCATTCCGCCAAGATTTAAAAGAGTCCCTGGAAGGTGGGTGATTACATTGGGAGAATTCAGGCAGATTTCAACCAGGTTTGAACCCGCTTTCAGAGGAAACAAATCCTGAAAATCGTCCAATGCTTTCTGTGTGTCTTTTGCCGGAAACCCGGCGATTCTTTTTTGCCCGGGCGGCATGGCGGATACATAAGAACCGGCGGAAAGCCGCCTCACCGCCCAGGGGCATTCTCCAAGCTCTGCCAAAAGCCCTGCCTGCCGGTTCTCCCTTTGAAAAACCCTGTGAAATACCAGAGTCCCCAGATTTCCCGGCATCAGTAAAAGAGAATGGTCAGAGCGGATGTAAGGGGACATCCACTCTGCTATCTCCTGCTGCCGGCCGCTGGAGACACAAACCAGTACTTTGCGCGCTTCCATGGCCTCCGCAATATTGTGTGTCAGTGTTTTGGGATAAAGCCCGGAAATCAGGCCCGGGCCTTTTACAGTAATTCCGTTTTCAGCAATTGATTTAAAATCCTCCCGGCAGTGTTCTTCTTTATCACATAAAATCACATGGAATCCTTTTTCCGTAAGGTAAGCCGCCGTAACCGTTCCTGCCGCTCCCGCGCCTACAATGGCAATTTTTTCCCCCATGGCTGCTCCTTTCCTTACTGCTTCTGGCGTTCCTCAAAGCTCATAAGCGGGAAGATATTCCGCTTTTCAAAGAGCAGCCTGCACAGATCCCTGTCACTGCTGACCATGGCATACAGGGCGGTTTTTCCAATAATATCAATGGACTCGTCTATGGTAGCCCCCAATACGCCCTGGTTATTGGCAATGTGAACGCTCTCCAGAGCCAAATCGGAACATTCCAGGGCAATCCCTGTCCCGGAAGAGATCCGCAGGGCGCATGCCAGCTTTGCTCCGTCGCACACCACGCCGAATACATTTGGAATGGTGTTTTGCATGGCCATAGCAGTCTGCTCATAGGTTCCCTTTCTCATCAGGGTGGCCCCTGCTGCGATTCCCAGAGCAGCCGCCACCTCGCAGGAGCACATGGACGGCGCTTTTCCAATCCGGTGGATAATGGAGATGGCGGTCAGGTAGCTTAATGCAATCCCCTTTAGCAGATCCATCTCTTCTACATTCCAGTCCTTTGCCAGACTGACTAAAGGCATAGAGGCGGCAATTCCCACATTGCCTTTGTTTCCGCAGGTCATAGCCGGATGATTGACGCCGGACATACGGGCCTCGCACCCGGCGGCAGCATAGGCCTTGGCTCTGGTAATATAGTTCTGGTACTTATTATGGTAAAGCTCATAGCCGATTCCGGCTCCCAGACGTCCCTTTAAGGTAGCTTCTGCCAGCCGGCTGTTATAGGCTACTGCATCCTTTAAAAATGCCAGCTCCTCCTCTGTCAAGTCGGAGGCCAGATCATAGAAATCTTTTACCTTGTATTTTAAGATGGGAAGTTTTCCGGACTGGGCCGAGACGTCCGGCTCCCTTTCCATTAACATCTGGCCGTTCCTCACCTTTAAGATCAGGCCGTCGCTTCTCTGGGAAACCACAGCTCTGCCCTCCCCTTTGTCTGTATGTACCGTAATATCACAGTAAATCTCCAAATTCTCCAGATTCCACTGAGGGTTTACACGGACATGCTCCGCCACCTTTCTGGCCTTTTCTTCCCCTTCCTTTGTAACGGTATGAAGCACCTCCAGGCCTGCATCCGGATCTCCGCATACGGCTCCCAGGGCGATGGCCATCTCTACTCCCAGCATCCGTGATCCGGGAAACGCCACATCGTCATTTTTTGCGCTCATGCACCAATCCAGAGTCGCGTCTATGGATTCTATTTCCCCGCCAATGGCATCATAGGCCTGGGCCGCGCAGAAGCAGATAGCAATGGGGCCGGTGCAGCCTAAGGCAGGTTTTACTTCTTCCCGCAAAATATTATAAAGTTCTGTATATTTCATATTAACTCCTTAAAGCTTCCGCATTTCCGTGCAATCTTTTCCGTTCACCTTCTGAATCGTCATGGACAATAGATTCCAAAGGGGATTCGTATATGGATAATCCGCTCTCCGGTGAAGGCCTCTGCTCTCCTTGCGCGCCAGGGCGGACAGTAAGATCAGACGGCCCAGGGCCAGGATGTCAAACGCCTCCAGAGTACGCATCAGTTCATGGGAAGTAGCGCATTTAATACGTTTGCGGGCAATCTCATTGAGTTCTTCCAGATAATCTACGCCGCAAGAGAGAAGGGCGCCGGATCTGGGAGTCTCAATACTTGCATAGTCTCTCATAATATTCTGAACCGCGTGGTTTAGTTCTTCCCAGTGGGATCCTTCCCGGCGTTCCATCAAAGAACTGTAAAAGCTCTGGGCTTCTTTGATCTCGGGAGCATCCCCCAGATCGATAAATTCAACTCCTTTCACATACTCAGAAGCGTTTTCTCCTGCAATCCGTCCCGTCACCGCCGCGCCGCTTACTCCACAGAAAAAGTTGCCGCACTCGTCTCCGCCGCTGTACAGGCCAGGCACATTGGTTTCGCATTTTTCATTGATACAGGTTCCGCTATATTGGATATGGGGAAGATACCGTCCCCACTCAATCATGTCTTCTTCTAGCCGGATTCCCTGTTGATCCATGGCGTCTAACAGGGAGCTGATTCCCTCGCTGTAAAAGCACTCTTTCATATGTTCCATGATTTCTTCAGGGTTTTCTGTACAGTCCATAAAAATAGGGCCGGTTCCGTTTTTCTTGCTTAGATCAAAGACTTCATGACAGATATCCGTAGTAATATCCTGAGCTCCCGGCTCTGGTCTCCCGGCAATTCCCACTGCATTGCCATCTGCATCTGTACAGGCCCCAATCCAGGTTCCTTTTCCTCCCCGGACAAAGTAGCGGGGACCGATGTGGGCTCTGGGTTTATCAAAGTTTACCATGGCAGCGCCGATTTCATAAGAGGCAACACGGCCGGTTCCGGTTCCCGCCGGACAGTTGGCTACATTAAATAAACAGGACGGAGCAACGGCAGGATAAACCCTTGCGCCGGTTCCGGTAACGCTGATAATGCTTTTCGCCTCATAAACTTTTATCTCCGGCTGGGGTTTGGAAATATCAATGGCAATGGCCCCTGCCACACGTCCCTCTCTGGAAATGTATTGGGTAATACTGGTTCTGTTGTCAATGATAACGCCTCGTTTACGGGCCTCATTAGTTAAGCACTTTTTCTGATCTCTGCCATCTATTTTTAAGAAGCAGGCGGGGTGCCCCGGCAGAGCGTGGCCCTCAAATACATACTCTTCCCCAAAGGGGCGCATATTGATCCCCCACTCTTCCCAGTCCTTTACAATTTCAAAGGATCTCTCCACAAATATCCTCTGAACTTTTGGATCTGCCCCTTTACACATGCCCTGCTCCAGCTCCCGCATATAGGCGTCCACGCTTTCATGGTAACCGGGGATATAGCATCCAAAGTGATCATTTCCCGTAGCTCCGCCTCCGCTTCTGCGGGTGTCAGCTTTCTCGGCTACGATTACCCTGGCCCCTTTACCGGCAGCAGCAATAGCTGCCATAAGACCGGCGGTTCCACCGCCCACAATCAGAATATCACACTGTTTCGGAGGATTTACTTTAAGCATTCTCTGCACCTTCTTTCTTTAATTGATTCTTTGGCCTGTGCAGCAGCATCATAGGCAGGGGATAGCGCATGGAGACAGCCCCTGCCGGACAGTCAAACTCACAGGCGCGGCAGTGCCAGCACTCACCCGGATAAAGCACATCCGGTTTTTGTCCTTTTATCACCGGACCGAAAACATCCAGGGGACAGATCTGTGCACAGGTAGTACAACCGGTACATTTACTTTTGTCAATAATGGGCGGCATAATCAAACACTCCTTTCACGTTTTATAAACCAAACAGGCCGCAAATTACGGAAATAATCAGCCAGGCTACCACACAGGCCATAGGGCCTATTTTCCACAGATTTTTAGTTCCAATCCATTCGTTTCCGCTTATGAGAGCCGCAGTGGAAGAACCGCTGGGGAACAGTACTGAAATGTGAACACACATGACAACGCTTACTACTGCTCCCGTAGGATTCATTCCCACGCTCTGTACCGCAGCAAAAACTGCCGCCATTAAAATCATGCCCACCGGCCCGTTGGTCATCACGTTGGTAATTAAAGTTGCGGCCAGGCCGATAAGAAGCACAAAAACAAAAGGAGAAGTACTGGTTGCCAGAGGGTTGATCATGGCATTTAAAGCTGCCGGAAAACCGCTGGCTTCATTGCTCATGGCATTGGCTACCGGGATAGCTGCGGCCAGAAGTAAAATAGAGTTCCACTCTACATTGGCTACCATTTTTTTAAAATTAATAATGGGCTCGCCGTCAATGCGGATCAGGCACATCATCATAACCAGCAGGATACAGATTCCTGTGCTGCCCAGCTTTTTCAGGAAAACAATAGGGAAAAATGCGGATTTGGGGAAAAATCCAGGTAACAGCATCATAAGCATCAGGATTACCAGGAAGAACAAAACTATCTTCTGCACCTTGTTCATCCGGATTCCATCTTCGCCTATTAATACCTTTTCATCCAAATCCTTTAAGCTTTTCATATCCGGTTTAAAAATCAGGTTTGCAGCCCACAGGTAAACGATTGTGCAGAGTACCGTTGCCAGGATAACGATCAGCATGTAGGGCCCCAAAGGGACCGACTGTCCCGCCAGGCTCTCATAGACTCCCATTACCAGAAGGGGAATGGATTTAAAGGGAATGATGCAGTCTCCCAGCTGGGCCACAAATGCTATCCCGAATATAAGAATCAGGGGATAACTGTCTCCCTTTTTAAACCCGCATTGCTGGCTGATTACATAGGCCAGGCTCCAGCCGATAACAATAGTAGGGGTGGCGCTGGTTACGCCTCCCAGAAAAGCCATAACCATTAAAAATACGAATGTAAACACCCAGGGACGGCCCAATACGATTTTCCGGGTAATGCTCCACACTGCAATTACCCTGGAAAGCCCGTAGTGGGCAAAGGTTCCGCAGAAAATGAAAATAAAAAACATCAAAACCACATTTCCTTCGCCAAAGCTGGCCCGGATTACGTCTGCGGAAGACATATACCCTGTCTGTATCAGAGCAATGAGTCCTGCCAGGCTGGGCCATGGAATCCCCACAAAAATCCATCCGTATACCATGCCTAAGAAAATTCCGAGAATCTGCATTCCCAATGGCGTAATGGGAGCCAGGGGCGGCAAATATCCAAAGCCCAGCATGAGCGCCAGGCAGATTGCCGAATTGACATAGTATTTTACATCTTTGTTGCTCATTTTACCTTTCCTCCTTCTTTTTGTGATAAATGGTCTTGCCTCCTTTTGAAAAGAGTGTACCATTCTGATATTCAAATTAGAAGAAGCAAAACTTGATAGGAATCCATCAAAAATTCAGATAGCTTCTCCCCAAAATATCTTTCTTTCCTCTGTAGTAAGGCTGTCGGAAAAGTCCCTTTTTATCACCAAAAGCTGCCTGAGGTCTAAAAGTATCTGGTACAGAAGCGCCCGGATTTCAAATTCATCCCTGGTCCCCGGAAGAGGCTGGCTCTTAATTTTTTCCCTGGTCTGCTCCAGCTTTGCCAAAAGCCCCCTGGCATTATTAAATTCGTGGAAGGCAACCCTTGTAAGTTCCAAAAGTTCTCCGATCCGAACCGCCTGATCCGGCAACCGTTCATATCCTTCCAGACGTTTTAAACACTCTCCCATCCGCTCTGATACCATAAGCTGTCCTTTTCGCATGGACATGTATCTCAGGTAGTACCGGGTCTCGGACAAAAGGCTGTTTTCCACATCAAAAAACGCTTCCCTCTCCCCCTGAAGGATCATACTTTTTAAAGCGTTCAGCCTTTCCTCAAGCCTTTTTCCGGGCCAGCTGCCGGGCTCTCTTTCCTGTTTCAGTCCCCTCTCACCTCTGTCCAGAATCCCGGCTGCTTCCTGCAAAAATCCCCGAAAGCCTTCCTCTATCTGGCGCTGTTTTCTCTGAATATGTCGCTTTTTCCCCGGAATATAAAGGTTTAGCAGAATCCCCGTACCGGTTCCTGTCAAAAGAAGGAGCATTTCATTGAGAATCTCCTCTCCTCCCATCCTTCCTTCTGATAAAAAATGAGTCATCAAAACAGTGCTGACCGAGACTGCCTCCGGTATATGAAGAACCATGGATAGAGGGGTAAACAATAAAAGAAACAGGCCGATGGCAGCTGGTCCAAATCCTGCCAAAAGAAAACAACCCGGAGCTAAAAGAAGAGCCATGAAAAAACCGGCAATCCGATTTCCTGTGGCTCTAAGAGTTTCTTTTCTCGTGTCATGAATGGATAAAAGGGCGATGACCCCGGCAGATGAACTGTAATTTAGCCCCAAAAGGTTCCCCAGCCATATGGCCAGGACGCAGCCTGCGGCAGTCTTAACCGTCTTCAGGAGATTGATGTGAGTAATCATTCTGTAATTGTCCTTTCTTTTCCTTACATGAAGTATACCCGAAAATGTTTTTATTAACAGGCTTGCAGGGGGTTACCGGATATGCTACACTCAGTGGACAAGGGGACAATTAATGTAGAAAAAAGGAGCAAAGAACATGATTGGAAACAGAAATATAAATATCATAACGGATGCCGATTGCAAAAAGTTGGTTTTAATCAACGATATCCGTTTCAAAGGGAAACGACAGATTGACTGGGAGGATGTCAAACAGTATCTCAAAGGATATGTGGGGGACTATTACGAGATTGAGGAAAATGCCGCTACTGCAATCCCCGAGCTGATACAGATTGCCTCGAATCCGTCTTATGAAGAAAACCGGAAGGAAAAGCACGGAAAGAATGCCCTGTATGGATAGATAAACATATTGGAAAGGCTATTCAATAATTCTCTGGCACGCGGTGACAAATGTGCTCCCACCGGACGCAAAAAGGCAGCCGCCCAGGTAAAGCGTCTGCCTTTTTCCGTTCAATTTCCCTTATTCACACCTGAAAACTTCCACCTCTTTTTAAAATTCATTTCCCGGGAATTTAGGAATTCCGGCAAATCCGGCAGCCAGCTCTTCATCGGTAGGAATATAATCCTTCATAATACCGTCGTTAAATTTCTCATAAGACATCATATCAAAGTATCCGGTTCCGGTAAGGCCGAATACGATGGTCTTTTCCTCTCCGGTTTCCTTGCACTTCATCGCCTCATCAATGGCAACGCGGATGGCATGGCTGCTCTCCGGGGCCGGAAGGATCCCTTCTACCCGGGCAAACATCTCAGCCGCCTCAAATACAGAAGTCTGTTCCACACTTACCGCCTCCATCAATCCATCATGGTAAAGCTGGGATAAAACGGAACTCATACCGTGATAGCGCAGGCCGCCTGCATGGCTGGCGGAAGGAATAAAGTTATTGCCCAAAGTGTACATCTTCTGGAGAGGCGTTACCATACCGGTATCGCAAAAGTCGTAAGCAAATTTACCTCTGGTAAAGCTGGGACAGCTGGCAGGCTCTACTGCAATAAATCGGTAGTCCTTTTCTCCTCTTAATTTTTCACCCATAAACGGGGAAATCAGTCCGCCCAGGTTGGAACCGCCTCCGGCGCATCCAATAATCAGATCCGGTGTGATCTGGTATTTATCCAGGGCTGCCTTGGTCTCCAGGCCGATGACAGACTGGTGAAGGAGCACCTGATTTAACACGCTTCCCAGTACGTAACGGTAGCCAGGGGTAGAGGTGGCCACCTCTACTGCCTCAGAAATGGCGCAGCCCAAGCTTCCGGAGGTTCCCGGATGATCTGCTAAAATCTTGCGTCCCACAGCAGTGGTCTCAGAGGGGGAAGGAGTTACATCAGCCCCATAGGTTCTCATAACTTCCCGGCGAAACGGCTTTTGCTCATAGGAGCATTTTACCATGTAAACCTTACAGTCCAGTTCCAGGTAGGCGCAGGCCATAGAAAGAGCGGTTCCCCACTGTCCGGCTCCGGTTTCCGTGGTAACGCCTTTCAGCCCCTGCTTTTTGGCATAATAGGCCTGGGCAATGGCGGAATTCAGTTTATGGCTGCCGCTGGTGTTGTTGCCTTCAAATTTGTAGTAGATCTTGGCCGGGGTATCCAGCTTTTTCTCCAGACAGTATGCCCGAACCAGAGGAGATGGACGGTACATCTTATAAAAGTCCTGAATCTCCTGAGGAATGGGAATATACGCGTTTTTATCATCCAATTCCTGCTGAACCAGCTCTTCACAGAAAACTTCTCCCAGCTCCTGGGCGGTCATGGGCTTTAACGTCTTAGGATTTAACAGGGGAGCAGGTTTTTCCTTCATATCGGCCCGGACATTGTACCACTCTTTGGGCATCTCATTTTCTTCCAGATAGATCTTATAGGGGATTTCTTTGTTTGTGTTTGTCATAATTCATTCTCCTTCCTCTTTCTCTGCCGGAAATGCATACAAAAAGGCCCCTGTCCCGGCAAAAACAAATGTCTCTGCAGGGACAAGAGCCTGATTCTTTTCTTTCAGCTCCTGCGGTGCCACCCGGCTTGGCGTCCTTAAACGCCCTCTCATACATACAAAACCCACCTGTTCCTGGCGGAAGATACTCCGCCCCAGGGAAAGTCTGATATGCTGTCGTTGTTAACGAAGTATCTGCTCCGTCTCTCCTACTGGGGACGCCTGTCTGGCGGCAGCGATCCGATTCATTGTATCACTTGTTTTGCCGGATATTCTGTAATCTTACCACGCCTTGCGCTTCATCCCGTTGGGTTTGCCCTCCGGAGTCCATTCACAAAAAACATCCCGCTGTCTCTCACCTGCCGGCAGCTCTCTGAAAGGCCTGACTTTCTGCTACTTACTCTCCGTCAATGGTTTTGATTTATTTGGATTCTATCCTGTTTTACCTGATTTGTCAAGGTTTTGGTGAAATTAATGCCAGGCCTTACGGATTTAGACTTTGCAATAACCCCTTTCTCGAAGCCTTCCTTTTACTTTACAAATTCTGTAATGCTTTTTGCTATTTTACCATTTGGCAGATAAATTGGCCGGGTAATGGCTTCGCTGTGTAATGCCCAGGGAAGAATGACTCCCGAATGGCCTCCTTTTCCTCCCGCAGCCACCACTATCACATCACTGGCGGAACGGGTAACCGGAATTGGATGACGCTCATCAAAGCCTGCCGGACGTACCGGGCGAAGCCCTCTGTTCTGAACTTCCGGCCAACTGTGAAATGCATATTGATGTATGTGATCCTGGATCATTTTCTTGCTGTAACCATCCCGCTCAAATAATTTGGCATGATCAGGAGTGATGACAACAATCAACGGCCCTGGAATATAGGAATTATTGGACCCTAATGTTGTGCAGGAATCACAGATGGTATCTAACAAATCTGCTGCTGTGGGACTTAGAAAATCAATAATATCGTGGGGCGGCTCTGCTTTCATCACTGTGACTGTAGTTGTTTCTGAATCATAAAGTTCTTCATTGATTGTCTTCCACGGTGAAAGTTCCGGCTGTTCTGCAAAGCAGTAACTGTACTCTGCCTGAGATGCCAGACAATCCAAATCACACACCCCCGGAACCGAGCGGCAAACATTGATTAATACCAGATTTACCGCCCTTCCAATGGTTGCATTTGCATGAAAACCAGGTCCCAGGCACCCCTGGCCTCCGGCAATATTCAGTTCTTTTGCAATGGGGCCGCTGACTAAAATCAGATTTCCTCCCGGATGGGATGTAGTTACGGACTGTAAAAAGTTATATTTTTCATCTGCCATCGCCTGAAATGCCGCAATCAAAACCGGCATATACCGCGGCTTACATCCTGCCATCACCCCATTGACCGCTACATCCCTTACCGTAATATCTGCTCCTGCAGGGCCGATATGTTCTGCCAGTACCATATCCGCCGGGAACGGACAATACAGCATAATTTCTTCATACCGTTCCACTGTAGGCGGGATAATAGGAAAGCCATCTGTCAAATGATTCTCCTCAAAATATTTATTGATAATCTCCAAAGATCGGCGTTCACTGCAGTTGCAGATGGAATGATTTAAATCTTCTAAATACCGGCTTTTATAAACATTTTTATCCAATTTAAAATCCAGCGCCGCACATCGTTCCACCATGTCAGGCGTCCCGGTCAGACAGTCCTGAATAAAGGCAAAGCAACCCTTAATCTGTTCCCTGATACTTTCCCTGGATGTCCCCTGATATAAATCAATGGGACACAAGCACAGACGGCCGGCGCGATAATCAGCCACTGCACAGGCAAGTTCCGCCCCCGGGCTGGCTGTAATCAAAACAGCTGGCACGCCGCGTTTCTCTAACTCAATGGTCAAAATAGCAGACGCCGGAGACACTCCCATATCCCCCAGCACAATTACAGCCGCTGTCGGATTATGTTCTGTTAACTCCTGTGCAAGCTCCCTAAGGTTCTGATTGGTCAGCCCCCGGACAGTTCTCCGAAATTCTTCAAATTCTGTAACTCCAATCTCTGAAAAACACTCTTTCAACTGGGGAATAATTTCCGTATAATTACAGAACTCTACCTTTGTATTATTATAAATTAACAGTTTTCCCTTTTTCAGTTCTTCCAGAGACGGGCGGTCTGCCAGTATCAGTTTTGTCCTCTCTATCTGTCCTCTAGGGTCTAAAATCATATGAGCTTTTTCCATGACAAATCTCCTTTTCCAGTCTCTGTTATCGGTTAATACTGTCAAATACCGCCTGATATCCCTCTAATTCATCTTGAAGAAACGCCCTGTATTCTTCCTGATTCTGATACCCCGGTTCAAACCCGAAGGTTGCTGAAAATTCTTTCATTGCCTCTGTCTCCAGACAATCCCTAAATAACCTGCCCAAATAATCTACAATTTCCGCAGGCGTGTCTTTGGGTACAAAAAATCCCCGGGTACTGCTGAAGGTTTCTTCCATTCCGTAACCGGCAAGTGTCGGAACCCCTTTTAAAGAATCCTCATTTATATCTTCAAGGGAATCGCCTGCTGCCAGTACCTGAACCATTCCATCCTTTACTTCCGGCAAAAGAATGGGAGAATGGACAATCCCAATATCAATCTGATTGCCAAGAATCGCCGCTTTTAATTCATTGCCTCCGGTATAGGGAATAATCGTCACATCCAGATCAAAAAATTCTGCAATTGCACATCCCATTAAATACTGAGATCCTGTAGTCACAGCTGTCCCGATGGTAAGCTGACCCGGGTTATCCTTGGCCGCATCCACAAAATCCTGCAGGGTGTGGTAACCCCGATCCGTATGGCTCAGCACCCAGGTGGGACAGGAATATACACTTGCTACTGGAATCAGATCGTCCATAGTAATATCCGGCTTCTGTGTAACAAGCATACTGGTCAGGGATGAATCCTGACACAGTATGGTATATCCGTCAGGTTTTGCAGATGCCGCTTCCTGTGTCCCTGTCAAACCGCCTGCGCCTGTAATATTATCTACAATCACCGTTGCTCCTATAGCTTCTTCCATTGCAGAAGCCACAGCACGGGCAATCAGATCGTTTCCGCCTCCTGCTGAAAAGGTTACGACTATATGAATTACTTCTTTCGGGTAGTCTTGTTTTTCTTCCTGTGCCGCTTCTTTTGCCGGTTCTGTTTTTCCTCCTTCACCGGGAACAGGAGCTGGTTTTGATCCGCATCCTCCTAATGTCAGAATCATGGCGGTTCCTATCAGTAATGCAATCCTGCTTTTTAATATTTTCTTCATAAAGCTTCCTTCCTTTCTTTTATTCCATTCCATATTTCTGTGGCAACCAGCCACAGAACAATTATAATCAGCGCTTTTCTCAACCATGTAGCATAAAAAATACGGTAGCTTCCTTTGGAAAACAAAAGTGCCAGACGGGCATTTACCTCAATAGTTGGCCCTAAAATAGTGGAAAGTACCAGCGTTACAACCGGGAAATTATATTTTTGCATAAAGTATCCCAATAAGCCAAAGGCCACTGCCAGCAAAACCGGCAGAGTCGTATTGGATGATGCATACGCTCCAATACACGCGAATACAATCACAAACGGGAATATCCAGGAGCGATCCCGATCCAACATTGCAATAAAGGGTCTGATCATCTTCCATGCAATTAAAAACATAAAAATAGTCGAAGTAAGCAAGCCCGCAATCATTCCATATGTCAGTCCGGGATTGTCCCGAAACAGTGTGACACCCGGACTTAATCCCTGAAGCATCAGCGCGCCCAGCATAATCGCAGTGGAACTGTCCCCGGGAATACCAAGGGTCAGTAAGGGAATCAATGCGCCTCCGGTTACTGCATTATTAGAGGCTTCCGGAGCTATAATTCCTTCCGGGATTCCGGTTCCAAACAATTGGGGAGTCTTTGATTTCTTCTTCACTGTGGCATAAGCCAGCCATGTAGAACCTTCAGCTCCCACCCCCGGTATTGCGCCCACTACAATTCCATAAAATGCTCCGATTAACAGCTCCTTCCAATAGCGGATACACTTCCGGAACCCTGGTATTTCTACCTGCACCCTCTTATCTCCTGCTCCGTTTTTCTTTCCAATGGTATGAAGATCGCTTAATACGGTTCCCACTGCAAACATTCCAACTAACGGTGCAATAAACGGGATGCCGGAAATCAGCTTTTGATTCCCGAAAGTGAATCGAAGGGTTCCGCTGATGGGATCCGCCCCTACTGTGCTGATTAACAAGCCCAGCATCACTCCGATTAATCCCTTTACCATGTTCCCTCTTGAAAAAATGCAGACCATAACCAATCCCAGCAATCCTATGAGAGCAATGTCTGCATTTGCCGCCTTAATCGCAATTCCTGCAATCAGTGGGGAAAGAAAAATACAGGCAAAGAAGCTTGCCAATCCGCCTGCTGACGATGCAAAAATCGCATAGCCTATCGCCAGTCCCGCCTTTCCTTTCTCTGCCATTGCGTGCCCCTCAATGCAGGTACAGGCTGCCGCCGGGGTTCCCGGCGTTCTCAACAGTATGGCTGGAAATGAACCTCCTAATTTAGATGCATTATAAATTCCAATCAAAAGCAGCAGAGCCGGTAATGCATCCATCTTATACGTCACTGGCAATAATACTACAATAACCATAGGAGCGCTGAGCCCCGGAATTGCTCCGACAAGCACTCCTAAAAGGGAACCGATAAAAGAGATAATAAGATTTCCAGGCGTAAACGCCGCCGCCAAATAACCAATTAATCCATTCATCTCTACTCTCCTTTACAATGGAAGCTTCAGCAATACAATAAAGATCAAATGTATCATTCCGCTTCCTGCCAACGCCACCAGAATATTCACGTGCATCCGTTTTTGTCCCAGCACACGGAATGCAGATAACAGGAATAAAAAGACCAGTACAGCGAACATCATATTCTTTAAAAGCAGGGCAAAACCAACACATAACAAATAAAATATCCACAACCGAAGCTTGCTTTCCTGTTCTGGTATTTTATCCCTTGTCTCACATTCCTGAGTTTTTGTTTCTCTTCTCCATTTTCTCCAAAGGCCTGCTGCATTCATCAAAGAAAACAGGATCAATAATACGCCGGAAAAAACAGGAAGAGTACGGAAATTGGTAGAGCTGGTATTGGACAATCCGCCGCCCTCCTGATGCAGGATTCCCACAACAGCCCCAAGGCCAAAGAGGGCGAATAACAATGATAAGCTCAACTCTCCTTTATCCTTTTTATTCATAGTCTCATCCACCTCTCAAATTAGCTTTCAATTACGCGGAACTCCTCTATGGATTTTGCCGCTTTTCCATCTGGAAGTGCAATTGCTTCTACACAGCCTTCACTATGGAGCGCCCAGGGGAGAATCACTCCGGAGTGTCCGCCTCTTCCTCCGATTGTAACAATTTCAATGTCCTGTGGTGTGCGGGTTACCGGAAGCGGGTGGCGGTTCTCCCATTCTGCCGGCCGTACCGGAACCAGGCCCCGCCCATTTACCATAGCCGTATCGTGATAAACATATCGATGGATATGTTCCCGAATCATTTCTTTTGTATATCCGGCCTTTTTCAGCATATCCGCATGATCCGGCGTCAGGCAGATGATAAGCGGACCCGGAACATATGCATTGTTGGACCCAAGGGTTGTACAGCAATGTGTGATGGTATCCAGTAAATCATGGCCATTAAGGCTTAGAAAATCAATAATATCATGGAGCGGCTCTGCTTTTAGCAAATACACCGTTGTGGTTTCTGAATCATAGCGCTCTTCATTTATCATATCCCACCGGGCCAATTCCCCATCCTCTGCAAAGCAATAGGTAAATTCTGCCTGCGATGCCAGGCAATCCAAGTCGCATATCCCCGGAACAGAACGAAGCACATTCATGATAACCAGGTTAATTGCTCTTCCAATCGTAGCATTTACCGGCCATCCCGGCCCCATACAGCCTTGTTTTCCACTTATGCCGATTTCTTTTGCGATTGGACCGGATACCAGGCACAAGTTGCCGCCTGGATGAGATGTTGTCACAGACTGATTAAAGTTGTAACGAGGGCTGTTGAGGGCGCGAAATGCCGCCGCCAGAACCGGCATCGCATTAGGCTTGCAGCCAGCCATAACTGCTGCAATGGCTACGTCCCTGACGGTGATTTCTTTTCCGCTGGGCCCGGAAGCGCCAACTAAAACCGTATCCTCTTCCCATGGACAATATGTCAGCATCTTACGGTATCGAAGCTCTGTAGGAGGAATAATGGGCAGGCCATCCGAAATATGTTCCTGATGAAAATAGTCCATCACTGCTTCCATACCGGCTCCCGGCTCCCCGCTATCCTCATTCTCCAGTTCCAGCGGCAGAAATCCATCTGCAGCCGGGGCGGTCTGATCCATTCCCAAATGAATTTTCCCAAGTTCCTTTAGCTCCTCCCCGTTACTGGTAAGAGAGCGGAGAATGTAATCCCACACCCGGTCAACTTCTGATGCGATCTCTTGCACAGTGCTGGCCTGGTACACATCCACTGACGCCATACACAAATTCCCGGCGCGATAAAATCCCACTCCCTGAGTAATAGAAGTTCCTGGGGGAGCCGTCATATAAACTGTGGGAATCCCCGCTTTTTCCAGTTCGATGGCAAGGACTGTGGTAGAGGAAGATGTACCCATATCGCCAAATGCAACGATTGCTGCCTGAGGTTTTTCTGCCGCCAGAAATCTTGCATATGCCGCCAGATCCTCTGCATTTTTTCCTCTCACGGTTTCTGTATACTCCACAAAATTACAAATACCTGATTCCCGGAAATGCTCTTTCATTCGTTCAAAAACAGTATAATAGTTGCAAAAGCCAAGCTTGGTATTATTATAAAATAAAACCTTTCCCTGTTTTAATTCCTCCAGGGAACCCCGCCTGGCCAGGGAAAGAACGGGTCTTTCCTGTACCCCTCTTGGATCTAAAATCTGATGAAACATACGCCCCATGTTATCTCCTCCTGTTCTTTGGCATATCCTCTATAAAATCTCTTTACAAATCCATGATAACGGGGCTTCCTCATAAATGCAATTCGATAAAGAACGGGCTGCTATTCCAAAATCGAATAGCAGCCCGTTCCATTCAGCCACAACAATTTTCATTTCTATAATAATCTTTTGCATATGTGGAAAAATCAAGATATAACGGATCTTTTGTTTGCTTTTTCAGCAACAATTCCAGATGAAGGACATCCTCTTTTTCTAATGGGGTTATAATAAATGATGATTCTCCGAAAATCTGAGATGCACGCGAAAGCGTGGTTATAGTAATCCTCATACTCTCCAGAATATACTCTCTAATCGTAGAAATTCGCACATCCGATCTGGTGAGCTCAGGTGCAAAACCAACTTTTGCACACAACCGCAGAATATGTTCAAAAAAGCGGCGATCCTCCTTGGGAAAACAAAACCTGTAGTATTTGGCGTCTCCCAAATTGGGGGAACTTCTCCTGGCCAAGGGATGATTTTGAGAATAGATCAAAACCAACGGATCCACTTTCAGCTCCATTCGTTCATATCCCTGTGCATCGCTTAACAATTCCCGATACCCTATGGCACACGTGATCCTGTTTTGTTCCAGACCCTCTGATATATGGGAATGGCTCTGCTCCCAGGTCTCAGCAATGATACCGGGATTCGCCTGCTCAAACCCAATAATCATTTTCGTAATTCCGTACTGACTCATATCACACATAGACGTCACAGTAAAGGTTCTGTTTTTTTCTGAAAATTCCGGAATATAGCTTAACATTTCATCATAATCGTATACAATCTTCTCAATTTGATAATAAATGCGCTCTCCTACTGATGTCAGTTTTACCGTTCTCGCTTCTCTTTCAAAAAGCGTCACATTCAGCTCTCTCTCCATCGCCTGAATCCGTTTGGACATGGTTGATTGAGAAATATACAGACTCTCTGCAGCAATCGAAAAATTATGATACTGTGCTAATGCTAAAAAACAACGTAACATGTCAATCTGCATAATCATTTCGCGACATATATTTCCCGATTATATGTCTCTCCTTCTCAGTTAAATTACTCTACTTATTCTTATACCATAATTTATCTGATTTTCTCAACTATTTCCAATATTTTCTATAAATTACGCGCAGCTATTCAGACAGCAAGAAATCATATTTTCAGAAATATCTTCACCAAAAGCATTCCCTTTCCCCTACGCCAACTGGCCAGTATAACCAAGTTCAACCATAGCTTTAAACGCTTCCATTACTTCTTCTGGTATATATTGGGGGATTTGATAGCCTTTTTGGGCATAAACCTCCATTCTTTGAAAGTCTCCGACAATTACTTCTATTACCGTTTTTTCATCTAATCCCTGTTTCACTGAATTGGCTATATATTCATTGATTGTTAGTTGCGGGGAAGTAATGATTGCATGAATATCCGGCCAGTACACTTTTAATGCGGCATAGATTCTTCTTTCCATAAAAGGCTGATGGACGCATAAAATCTTTGTAACATTCATGTTAAGGCCGGCAAGTTTTTTCTGTGTAAAAATAATATTCTCTGCTGTATTTGCAGATTGGTTTTCAATGATTATATCCTCTTTGGGTACGCCTTCACCTGCCGCTATGCCAGCAAACCGTTCTGCTTCACTTTGAGTCCAAAGATGATCCGTATTCCTTCCCAAACCGCCGGTAAAAAGAATTTTGGGGGAATATCCTTTTTTGTACAATTCTGCTGCTCTTAAAGCAATCTCATCGCAATAGTTTCCAAATCCAATTATGCAATCCGCATTACATAATTCCATATTCATATGCATATATTCCCATATTATTTTCAAATTATCATAGGCTGATTTTTCTGCAAGTCTGATGTTCATATGCTCTCATCCATTCTGTTATTCACACTATTTATGCTAAAAAGGCATGGGCGGATATTCCCTGCCCATGCCATAACGCCGTCCCTGTCAGTCTCAAAACGTCCTGAAGGTCCGGCCAGAAGCTCAATCCTTCTTTATATTCTGCTCTAACGGCTGCACAGGATTAAAAGCGGTGCTTTTCGCAAAGTTCATGATTATCTGCGCTGCTTGTGCACGATTTACTTGTTTTTGAGGATCGAAGGTTCCATCTTCGAAGCCGTTTACAATCCCGTTTTTCGAGGCCCATTGCATAGCTTTTTCCGCTTCGCTGAGCTGACTGGCAGCGCCATCGCCAGATAGAGCAGCATCCACAGGAGAACCCTGATACTTCCACAGGAGTGTCACCAGCTGTTCAAAAGTAATACTGCTGTCTGGATTGGTTCCGTCTTTAATGCCACGTGCAGACGCCCATTCCATGCTCTTCTCATACCATGTAGCGCCGCCGTCCGTCTGCACTCCGTCAAAACGGGCCAGAGCTGTGGTCAGCACAGCATAAGTCATAGGAGCGTCAGGAGCAAACGTAGTTTCTGTTGTGCCATAGAACAATTCTCTGGCAGAGATAAAAGATACGGCATCCAAAAAGCCTGATTCAGCCGGAACATCCGAAAAGCTCTTGCTGTTATCCACAATTTTTATGGTAGCCCCATTGGGCAAGGATACTACGACGCTGTCCTTTGTCGGAACAGAATCTTTCATTACAGTCGTGGAACCATCCTCATTGACTATAACTGCCACGACGCCTGCAGCAGGCAAAGCGACCGGAATCGCCACTTTTACCGGCTGGTCTTTTTGAGTATGAACTGTAATAGCCGACGCCATTGAGACATCTTTGACTGCCCGAACTGCAGGAATGGGCAGAGCAACGGCTTCCCCATTCTGCTCAGCAGTACGAATTCCTGAAGCAGACAATTTGGCTTCCATCTTTATCTTGCCGGCAGCATTGGTAGTAGTGGTAACAACTGTCCCGTCCCTGTGTGTCTTAGAAACGATACGAGAACCGTCCTCGCCCCGTCTAATCACAGTGGAAATGATAGGGTTCCCGGTTCCGTCAAGCCCTCCGGATCCGCCGAATCCGCTATAACTGCCAGAAGAATCACCTCCGGAGTAATTACCGGAAGAGCCGCCTGCTGAAGGCCTGCTATTGCCGCCGGATTCCGGTTTGCCGCTGGACTCCGGCTTACCGCTGGATTCCGGTTTATCGACAGGCACGGCTGCACCGCAGTTATCGCACTTACCGTCACCGTCCGCATCAATATGGTTCGTACAGGATTCATTTCCGCCAGGCAAAAAATCGCCTGGATCATTGGGATCTGTGGCGAAAGGATCGTCAAAAACAGCGTCGAACACCACCGTTGTCCCGGTAGACTTCAGTGACGCCTCCAATTGAGGATTGGACACAGCTTTCCATTCCGCCTCACTGCCGCCAAAGTATATGAATTTTAAACTCCTACACGAGGTAAACGGGTTTTCGCCAATGGATTTGACGCTTGCCGGAATATACACTGTCTCAAGGGAGGTACAGGACTGGAACATGTAAGCGCTAATAGAATCTGCCGTCTGAGGCAGCGTTACTCTTGTCAAGTGCTGACATGCCCTAAACAGTCCGTCCCCCAGGGTCACATTGCCGCTGCCAGGCATAAATCTTACACTGACCATCATGTCACAACTCCCAAATGCTCCTGCGCCTACGGAGCGGATACTTGCCGGAAAATCAATATAAGCTAATGTTGTACAGCCGTTAAAAGCATTGTCTCCGATGTGGGCTACCCCTTGAGAAACCGTTACGGAAGTCAAATTCTTACAATCATAAAAAGCGCCGTCTCCAATGGTCTTGACTTTTCCGGGAACCGTCACCGCCAGCAGCGCAGATCCTCGGAACGCATTCTGGCCAATGTCTGTCACGCTGTCAGGAATATACACGCTGAGAGCTTCACTCTGATAAAAAGCGTACTCCCCTATGCCGGTAACGCCTTCGTCAATAACGACTGTGTAAAAATCATACCCGCTCCAGGGAGCGTTACCGGGTGAGTAATCCGGAATAGCTCCATTACCGGAGATGGTCAGCACTCCTCCATCGGTCAGAGACCAGTTTAAGCTGCCCTCCGTTCCTTCCACAGCTACTTCATCCTCCTGATCAACTGACGGAACATAGCCCTTGGGATATCGGGTAATAATAAAATCCGCATTCTCAACCGCTGACGCGCTCATAGCCCGCCCCCAGTGGACAGTCTTTTTATAGTTTGCTTCCGCCACTGTCACACCGCCTGCAGTCTTTTGAAGCACAATAACGCTGTGGCTATTGCCCTCTACCCTCAAAATATCGCCTACTTTTACATCCTCAAACTTAAAATTACCTCTTTCGATTGCCCTTGCAGGTAAATTGCCAAAGACTTCATCACTGAGGATAAAAGCAAAGGCCATACAGCCAACGGCACTTTTTGCCCCATAAATAGCCCCACCTTTCCAGGTATAGGCAGAGCCAAGATGGCCGCTGCTTCCATAGGGTTCAAAATTCGTCCACGTCATCCCCTCAGGATACTCTCCCTTTAAGGCGATCATGATCTCATAGGCTTCCTGATAAGTTGGAATATCCCCTTGTGCCGCTACCGCAATACCATCCATGGAATCGTAACCGCACTCGGTACATATCCCATCATCATTATAGCTATGCTCTGCATAACCATCCTTCTCACTGTCATTAGCCACAAGGCAGTCTTCCATTTCACATTCGTGCCAGTGACAGGTTTCGTCATAACTCCAATCCGCAGACCAGCTATGCTTTTGAACCTCCGGCAGTTTTTCCTTCAGATTTTCCGGATCTTCCTCGGTTTCCTCTTCGGTCTCTTCCCCGGTTTCCTCTTCCGTTTCTTCCTCAGGTTCCTCTTCCGTTTCTTCCTCGGTTTCCTCTTCCGTTTCTTCCTCAGGTTCCTCTTCCGTTTCTTCCTCAGGTTCCTCTTCCGTTTCTTCCTCGGTTTCCTCTTCCGTTTCTTTCTCCGTTTCCTCGCCAGTCTCTTCCTCAGGTTCCTCTTCCGTTTCTTTCTCTGTTTCCTCGCCGGTCTCTTCCTCGGTTTCCTCTTCCGTCTCCTCTGTCTCTTCCTCAGTGCTTTCTTCTGCTTCCGGTTCGGTCTCCCCTTCGGTTTCCTTTTTCGTTTCTTCTTCGTCCTCTTCCACAGTTATGGCAAGTGTCGATGACTCTGTATCCACAGTCATGGCAGGCTGAACATTCCACTCGATTGGTTGGGCGGCCGCTGCCATCCCCATACCAGAGAACAGCATAGCAGAAGTCACAATCAATGAGATCACCTGTTTCCGTTTCAAGTTCACTTAACCTCCTTTTTAATGCACGCTAATCTGCCCAATTACAGAGCCGTCCAGATCATGACTCTTCCTCAGGCAATTACATTATACATTAATAATTCGGTTTTTAACATACTATTTTTATTTATATTTACCATTCTCACAAGCGATTGCAATATTCCTTTGCAAAGTTTTCAAAGATTTCTATTGCCTTTTCATATTCCCGGGTATCTATCCATTCTTCCGGGGAATGTGCACAATTGATGTCCCCCGGCCCAAATACCACTGTGGGAATCTGCCCTTCATTTGTCATGATGGAAGCATCACACCAAAATGGAACCATACCGCTCTCTGCTGCTTTTCCAGTTACATCAAACACAGATTTTTTCAAAACCTCTACCAGCTTTCCCTTCTCATCCACCTCCATGGGAAGCCTCTTTTTCTTTCCTGGTCTCTGCTGTATCCTGCTTTCTTGTACATAAACCTGACATTTGGGATCAACCGCAAGCTTTGCTATTTCTTCTAATTCTTTCAGCACCTCTTCTAATATTTCTCCGGGCAAATCTCTTCTGAGCATCGTAACGACACAGTCTTGTGCAACAACATTGGGCTTTTCTCCTCCTTTAATTACACCTGCATTAAATACCGGCGTTCCTAACAGAGGGTGCTTTCTTCGTGCATACCGTTTGGTTAATTCTTTCTCATATAAAGCCAAAACCTTTCCCATCTGTATAATGGCATTTCCTTCATTGTGCTGGCAAGATGTATGCTGAGGATAACCTTTCACACCTATGTCAATGTGGGATACCCCTCTCATGGCATATCCGATTTTCAGCCCTGTAGGTTCGCTGACGATGCCTGCATCTGCCTTGATTTTCTTTCGTTTTAAGTACTCCACCATGCAGGTAGTTCCCTGGCTCAGCTGCTCTTCATCCGGCACCGCGGCAACGATTAACATTCCTTTCTTTAATCCGCCTGTATTTTTTAACCGTTCCAGCGCACAAATCATTGCAGAAAGTCCGCCTTTCATATCCACGGCCCCTCTTCCATATAGTTTCCCTTCTTTCATCTCCGCCTGAAAGGGATCTCCTATATAATTATCTATACTGTGTGTATCCATATGTCCGTTATACACAAGAACCGGTCCCGGAACAGAAGTTTCCAATATCCCCAGCACCATAGGCCTTTCCGGTGTTACATATTCTACAACTGTCTTTACCCCTATGGAAGAAAATTTTTCTTCAATTACGCCTGCTATTTTCTGTTCTTCCCCTGTCACGCTGGGAATTCTAATCAGTTCTTTCAAAAATTCTACCTCCCGGCTCTCCGGATTCTCATTTTCTCCCATATTCTGCTCCTTACTTTTATAAAAATGCCCAGCTCTATTTATACATTCGGATGTTCGTCTAAACCATAATAGCCCAGTATTTCATTTGCCGTATCCAGGGCTGAGGGCGCGCATCCCGCAATCCATGGAACATTCCCATTTTTCCTGGCTGAACTTTTTGTGCAGTTCCCAACCAAAAAAGCATTTTCACCGAAATTTTCATCCGGCACTTTTGTTCCGATGATCAATTTCATGTGGAGATCCGGCGCTTTTTCAAAAAATCCCATATCATATAAACGGCTGATTGTAATGGCCGCACATCCCATACACCCGCTGCAGGCCTGATAGTTTAATATCTCTGCTTTTTCCCCTGAGGGAACCGATGGAATTGCCCTTTGAAACTTATGCTTTATATTTTCTATGGACTCTCCCTGTATTTGAATTTGTGAAAGTTCACCGGGCCCTATATGGTGTTTTGCAGCCAAATGAATATGCTCAATCTCCATAGGCTCAAATCCCATAATCTCTGCTGAAACCATATCCACTGCCAAAGTATTTCCTCCGGCCAGCACGGTTTTAAAGTTTACCGGCCTTCCTTCTTTTGGCCCCAACCCTTCACTGGCTACTGTGCCGTCCATAACGGTAAGACTGGCAGCAATTACTGCGCCTAAATCTGCAACCGCTTTATTTACTCCGATATCATGGAAACGCCTCTTCTCAACGGGTGGGATACAGCCTTTCATATTCTTTATTCCAAGGCTGACTTCTGTTATAAAATGGGTTTTTAGTACCGGAATGTTCACAACCACATCGTAATCAAAATACTTTTTATTTACTTTAACCGATTCCAGAATAAATCCATTTATTACGGGAACATCAACTGTCTCTCCCAGGTTCAGATCCACCATCTCTCCACGGTTTTTTCTGGCCACCTCCCCAATCCCGCAGCGTTCCATCACTTCTATGCTGCCGATATGAATTGACCCTGTCCCGTCTCCCACATCCACTTTGGCGGCTCCTGCTTCCCATGCCAGCTTCATAAGGGCATCCAGAACCGCCGGATTTGTGGTAACCCCTTTTGTGTATGGCGCGGGACCTGTCATATTGGGCTTCATAAGCACCCTGCAGCCTGGCTTTACATATTGATTCATTCCTCCAATAAGTTCAATGGCTTTCCTTACTTGCCGCTCTACATTGTCATCTTTCACGATTGACACCAGATAAGAATCCATAATCTCACTCTTTCTTAAGTTCCACAATCATTTCTATCTCCACCGGTGTCCCAAAGGGAAGTTCATTGGTCCCCAGCGCTGCCCTGGCATGTCTGCCCCTGTCTCCAAACACTTCTGTCAAAAGCTCCGAAGCCCCGTTTATCACATAAGGCTGGCCGCCAAATCCCGGGGCGCTGGCCACGAATCCTAAAACCTTCACAATTCTCTCGACTCTGTCAAAGTCTCCTATGGTATACTTTAATGCTGCCAGACAGTTGAGAATCGATTGTCTGGCACACTCTTTTCCCTGCTCTATACTGAGCTCTGCTCCCAGTTTCCCTTCATATAGAAGCTTTCCGTTTTTACGGCAGTCCTGTCCGGAGACATAAACCATATTCCCGTCAAACATTACGGATGGCAGATATTCCGCAACCGGAACCGGTGTCTCTGGTATTTGGATTCCCATTTCTTTTAATCTGTTCTCTATTTTTGCCATTTTTATTTTCCTCGCTTATGATTTATTCTGCTATTTTCTGATTAAGCCGGCATATATACGGCAGCGGACTTTTAAATTATACATATCCCAATGCCCTGGGTAAGGCTAAAACCACATCCGGAACATAGGTAGCCAGCAATAACACGATTATTTCTGCTATACAGAAAGGCAATACTGCTTTCATCGTTTTCGAAAGCGGGATTTTCGCTATACTGCTTCCGATAAATAAACATACTCCATATGGCGGAGTCGCAAGCCCAATGGTAATATTCAGAATAAACAACACTGCAAAATGGATCGGATGAACTCCTAAGGATACTGCCAGCGGCGCAAGGATAGGAGCAAAAATCAGCAGGCTGACATTGGCGTCAATACCGCAGCCCAGAATAAGCAGGAATATGTTAATTAAAAGCAACACAAAATATTTATTATTTGTAACAGAAGTAATAAATTCTGCAAGAGCAGCCGGAACCTGTCCCATAGCAACAAGCCAGCCTACCGGACATGCCACAGATGCAATCAGCAATACTGCCCCCGCCTGAATCATGGCTTTCACCATACAATCCAGCAGTATTTTGGGCGTCAGGCTTTTATAATAAAATGCCCCTACAAGAATTGCATATAAAATTGCAATAGATGCAGCTTCTGTAGGCGAGCATATGCCTGCAAGAATTCCCCCCAATATAATCACCGGCATCAGCAGCGCAGGTACTGCATGCATCAGTGCCGATAAAATCTGTTTTGCAGAGTATTTTTCTGTATTGCGCGGATATTTCCTCTTTATACTCAGATAAGTAGCCGGAATCATTAAAGAAATGCCCAGCATTATCCCCGGAACCAATCCGCCCATAAACATAGCAGTGATGGATGTTCCCAGCGTTGCGCCATACAGCACCATTCCAATGCTTGGCGGAATAATTGGACCAATCACAGAAGAACTGGCTGTAACCGCTACGGAAAAATCATCGTCATATCCCTCTTTTACCATTGCCGGAATCAGCGCGCCGCCTATTGCAGACGTGTCTGCAACTGCCGATCCGGATACCCCGGCAAAAAACATAGACGCAACAATATTGGCATTGGCAAGGCTTCCCGGCACCCATCCTACGAGTACCCTGCATAAAAGTAAAATGTCATCAATAATACCAACTCTAGCCATAAGTTCCCCGGCAAGGATAAACATAGGCACCGCTATAAAAGTAAAACTGTTTACTCCCTGGAAAATCTGCTGGAACAGCATGCTGAAGTCAATACCGCCCCAAAAATGAATGGTTGCAACCACTCCCATTGCCATAGCAAATGCAATGGGAACTCCTAAAGCCATAAAAAAGAACAAAAAACCAAACAAATATACTCCCATTAAGCAGTTTCTCCTTTCATAACTTTATTCCATGTGGATAAATGATCGATGAGCATCTTTAATGTATGTACCGCCATCAGTACAAAACCAATATACAATCCAAGAGCCCACCAAAAATATGAAATTTTTGTAGCAGCCGCCCGTACTCTCATTTTTAAAAGCAGCATATCATAACCGCTGTTCAAAATTACCACCAACACGCTTATAATGCACAGATAGCAGGCAATTTCCAGAAAAAACCTTACCTTTTCCGGCACTGCGTCAATAATCAGGTTAAACTTCACCAGTTCCAGTCTCTTATACGCCACACTGGCCCCGTTTGCCGTCAGCCACAGCATACACATGCGGGCAACTTCTTCAGACCATATTGCCGGAGTCATAAAAGGAAGCCATCTTGTAATAACTCCAACCAGTAGTGAAAACAGCATAATAAATCCTGATGCCGTAGCCAAAATGATCCCTGCTTTTTCACAAAAGTCACTGGATATATTCATCATTTTTATGAAAGGATTTGTACCTTTTACAGTATTTTCAGCACCCATGCAATTCTCCTCCTAAATCCGGCAAAATGCGTCGCCGCCGCGTTTTGCCGGATGCTGCGTAATACGAGAGGGCAACTTATCTGCTGCCCTCTTGTTCCGTCCGGCCGCTGTCTACTGAATGGCCTGAACTCTGTCATACAATTCCTGGGGAATTGTTTTTCCTTCTCCGATAAACTGGGAAACGATGCTTCTTGATGCTTCCAGCCATGCTTCCTGCTCTTCGGCATTTGGCTCGTAAACAGAGACTCCCGCCTCCCTCATCTTATCTGCCACACCGGCTACATCTTTTTCATTTAACTCTCTCTTTATCTGCTCTGACTCTTTCGAAGCCTTCATCACATTTTTAAACAGATCGCTGTCCAATCCTCCTAATTTGTCAATTGCACTTTGACTTAGAACCCGGACAGAAGGACCAAAGGAAAGGGTAAGAACCGTGGTATATTTTGCTACTTCCGTAAATTTATTTGTAAATCCGGGAACAGGGCCGCAATATACGCCGTCAACCGTTCCCTGCTCAAGCCCTGTATAAAGCTCCTGCCAGGCCATGGGAGTAGCGCCGATTCCGCAGGCGCTGTAAAGCGCCATCTCAATCTCCGATCCGGTTGTTCTGACTTTCAGGTTATTGGCATCCTTAGGAGTTTTCACTTCTCTCTTTGCATTAAACAGCCATCTTGCCGCGCCGCCGTCCACATCAAAGGTAATGGGATAGCATCCGATTTCCTCATACACTTTCATAGCTAATTCGTCTCTTAAATCAGAGGCTAATACGGCGTACACATGGTCGGTATCCCGAAACATACCCGGAAAATCACAAAAATCCAGAACATGGGTAAACTCGGAAAGATTCGCTGTAGAACACTTTGCCAAATCTAATGTATTTGCCATACAGGCCTGAACCACATCCCCATCAGAGCCAAGCTGACCGGCCGGATAATATTCTATCTTAACACGGCCATCTGTGTATTGGGAAACCAGCTGGATAAACTTTGTATTTGCCTCATATTCTACCGTGCCCTCTACAGCCGCGTCTCCCCACCGTAAAACAATTACATCTTCTGCAGATGCGGCCTCTTCTGTTTCTGTGGACTCTGCTTTCTGTTCCCCTGACGTTTCTGCTGTGCTTGCCTGCGCTGCGCTTGTCTGCGCCGGCTTTTGTGAACTGCATGCGGTTAACCCCATTACCATTGCTGCTGCCAGTAAGATTGAAACTCTCTTTTTCATTCCATTGCTCCTCCTTATTAAAAAATGATGTTGGGGGTCAAAAGGTATTTTGACCCCTGATGCCAACGGATTGCTCCGCATTTCATGCTCTCGCAATCCTAAAACACCTCAAATCCGCTCATTTTTCTGCGAAAAATGGCTGCTTTTCGGTGTTTTGTGGGTCCCAAAATCATGTATTGACATGCAAGCATGTCATACATGACCTTTTGACCCTGGCATCATAAAATTGTAGCTGTAAGCTATCTAATTTGAGTTAATCATATTTCTTACTTTTTGTCAATATAATCTTACAAAAATTTGATTTTTTTGTAATTTTATCTGCATATAACCAAACTAATTGTACTTTTTCTTACAAAAAGCTTGATTTTTTATTTTTACTCCCCTATAATATTGGTATCTTTAGATTTTTTATCTGTTTCTGTGATAAGGAGGTTTTCACCATTATGACTTTTATCAGCCAGCAAATTCCGCCACTAGACCCTGTTTCTCTTCTTCAAGAGCTTGTTCGTATTCCAAGTGTTAACGGAGATGAAGAAGCAATCGGAAACTATCTCCACGCCCTCTTTCTTCAATGGGGTTGGGAATCTTGCCTATACCAGGTTGAGCCCCGCAGACCGGCCGTTGTAGCCCGCATAAAGGGCCAAAAACCAGGCAAAACCCTGATGTATACCACTCATTATGATACCCATGTTACAGACAACATGGATATCCCTCCTTTTTCTCCTGATATTAAAAATGGATTTTTATACGGAAGAGGAAGCTGTGATGCAAAAGGTTCCATTGCTGCCATGATAGTATCCGCACTGTCGTTATCTCAAAAGAATCCTGATTTTGCCGGCTCCCTTCTCCTTGCTTTCGTCCCGGATGAAGAATATTTAAACAAAGGCACTACTTTTCTTATGGAGCATGGAATTACTGCGGATTTCGCAGTTGTCGGGGAACCTACAGAATTAGAAATCGGCTTCGGACACAGAGGATGTACCCACCTTGATATTATTACTACAGGCAAAGCATATCACAGCGCTTACCCGGAACGGGGAATCAACGCTATTGAAAAGATGGCATATGTGATTACACAGTTAAGACAAAATTTTTTCCCAGCCTATCATAACCGCTGTCATAAATATCTGGGACATCCTGTTATCAACCTCGGCTTAATACGCGGCGGCTCCAGAATACATACGGTGGCAGATCAATGCATCGCCTCTTTCTTAAGACGTGATCTTCCCGGAGAAACCACAGAAGATATCTTATCCGAGATACAACTGTTTTTGGATTCCCTTATGGAAAAGGATCCCTCTTTAAAGGCAGAGGTGCGTTTAAGCACCATCCAGCAGCGTATCCGCCTCCCTTATTTTATCGAGCCGGACCATTTGCTTGTAGATGAATTTGCCAAAAGTTATCTGTCAGTGACCGGTAAAACGGCTGTTCGAAATGTTATGAATTACTATTGTGACGCTTCGATTCTTTGTACGGAGCATGGCATTCCCACTATCATTTTTGGTCCGGGGAGTATTCAGGTAGCACATTCCGCTTTGGAATACATCAGTATTGATGATCTGTGTACTTCCGCAAAAATTTATGAAGACTTTGCAGAACATTATTTGAAAAGCTCCTTTTAGGAAGAGGTTATAGTATGCAGCGAATTTCCTCTATAACAGCCGCCCTGGATAACAGAAAGGCATCTGCTCTCCTGGCGTTTCATCCGAAGCACGTATATTATTTAACAGGCTTTTTCACAAATGCCCGCCCTTTTTGGCAAATATCGCAAACCTGCGCGGTTGTCCTTCCTGATCACAATGTTTTTTTACTGCTGCCAGAGCCATGGAAAAGCGATTATACTCCCCACACAGAGGATCCCCAGATCCCCAAAGATGTGACTGTCATAGAGTATTCCGGCGGCATTCCCGGTTTCATTGCCGTTATTCAATCATTACTTCCACACCGGCCTTTTTTAACGATCCTGGCTGATCTTCAATGGATGAGCGTGCCAATATTAAAGGCCTTTCAAAAACAGATGCCTGATATTTCCCTGATTGACCAGCACCCTGTTCTGGAAAAGGCGCGCATGGTAAAAAACCGGTATGAATTAGAGCTGTTAAAAAAAGCTGTTTCCATTTCGGATACCGGCCTTACTGCCGCTAAAAATCTGATATCAGAGGGAAAAACAGAATGGGACATTAAGCTTGCCATTGACAGCCTTATGATTTCCATTGGCTCTTATGGAAATGGTTTTAATACGAAAGTAATCTCCGGAGCAAATGGAAGCTACGCTCATCACGTGCCGGGAAACAACGTGATTGAAAAGGGCAGTTCCACCATTGTAGATTTAAGCGCTTCCACAGGCCCATATGAGTCTGACAGCGCCAGAACTTTCCTGTTAAAGGAACCTGATAATGAGATAAAAGAAATCCATGCCGGAATCTGTGAGCTTTTAGATTCGCTTCCAAATATTTTAATTCCTGGTATGCCGTTAGAGTATCTGGATCATCACATACGAAGTTATTTATCACACCTGTCTCCCACAGCTGTACAGGCCGGCAATATCGGCCACGGAATCGGACTCCAGGCCCACGAATATCCTGACATCAACAGCTCCTGTCAGGAAACCTTATTGCCCAATATGATCCTTGCAATTGAACCTGCGTTGTATATGCCGGGGAAATGGGGAATCCGGATTGAAAATGTATATCTGATACAGTACAGCGGCGGAGAAAAACTTAACAGACTGGAGACAAATTATGGGAATTTATGAAGAACTTGGCGTTCCCCGCCTTATCAATGCAATGGGGACTTACACATTATATGGCGGTTCCCTTATGAGCAGCCAAACTCTGGCTGACATAAACGACGCTGCATCCTCTTTTGTCGATCTTCGCCTCCTGCAAAAAAAAGCAGGCATGGCCATTGCAGAGCTTACCCATAATGAGGCTGCTTATATTACTTGCGGAGCCGCGGCAGGAGTATACTTAAGCCTCCTGGCGGCAATCTCTTTTCATCATGGAAAAAAGCTAAAATATTTAAAAAAGGAAGACTTTGAGAACAGCCAAGTAATCCTTTTTCGTTCCCACCGCAGCCCCTACGATATTGTTTTTGAACAAACTCATGTAACCACCATAGAACTGGCCTATTCCAACCATATACCTGATTCTCCGTTGGAGGACATAGAAGCCGCTGCTACAAAAAACACCGTTGCCATCTATTTTTTAGAGTCCGGATGGGTGGCTCCCGGCGCTCCTTCTTTAGAAATCACTTTGCAGGCGGCCAAAAAACACCATATCCCTGTTATATTAGACGCTGCCGCCATGCTTCCTCCTGTAGAAAATCTTTGGAATTATGGAAAAATAGGAGTAGACCTTACTATTTTTTCAGGCGGAAAAGATTTGCACGGTCCTCAGGCCAGCGGACTCATTGTGGGGAAGCAGAACCTGATTGACCTCTTATATGAGTCTGCCTTCCCGGTTCATGGATATGGAAGATTTCTAAAAGTTGGCAAAGAAGAAATCATCGGCATTTATTCTGCCATCAAGCAATATTTGGCTATGGATCACACTGCCCGCTCTGCCGACAGCGAGGCCCAGGTAGAGTTAGCCTGCTCCATGCTTAATTCTTCCTCCTGCTACCATGCACAAAGAGATTACCCCAATGAGGCCGGTCAGCCGGTTCCAAGAACTTTGGTAACAATACAAAATCCGCTGTTAGATACTGCCAAATTATCACGCTATCTTATGGATGGAACAACTAAAATAGTGGTTTCCATTGCAGACGACAGACATTTTTATCTGAATCCGATGACGATGACAATAGCAGAAACCAGGCTTGTCTGTGAAAAGCTGCTTAAAATTAATGTTGAAACAGGAGGTTGACTATGTACAAAATAGGATGTATCGGTTATGCAGGACGGCATGGTGAATTTTTTTCTAAGGTATTCAATAAAGACAAACTCTTTCCGGGATATTCTTTTTCTTATATGTTTGGAGAAGATGAAGTTCTGTCTCTGGAACAAAAAAAGCAGCGTTTTTACGGTATTGAGCATCATTGCGATTCTGTAGATGAGCTTATCGAAAAATCCGATGCTGTAATGATACTGACCATTCCGGGAGAAAGCCATCCCCCCTATGCTCTTAAAGTAATTGAGGCCGGAAAGCCGGTTTTTGTTGATAAGCCTTTTTCCACTACCTTCGAGGACGCCTGTACAATTGTTCATGCTGCCCGGAAAAACAATGTGCCTCTGTTTGGCGGATCCACTCTGAGACATTTAAAAAAGCTGGATGAGATTCGGGAACTTATCAAAACCGAAGATTTCCCATTTATCTCTATCTCTTACCGGGCGGATCCGGAAAGTCCTTTGGGCCTGTATCACTACTATGCAAGCCACATATCAGAAATCTGCATGTCCCTCTGCGGCGCAGACTATAAGGATGTAACCGTCACCCGTAACGGCAAAAACATATGCGCTTCCGTTAAATATAAAAACCAAACCGCAGTTTTAATGACAACACTGAATACCCGGCTGGTCAACATTCATCTTCTGGGGGAAAACTCTTATTCCTTTGATTTAAATCAGGATCAGTGTTATGTTGACGGCGCCGGAAAATTTATTCAGATGATAGAAACCGGTATTCCTCCGGTTCCCTATGAGGAATACTGCAGCTGTGTAAAACTTATTCAGGATATTACACGAAAAATGAACAGTCAGAGCTGGTAACATTTACCATCTGTTGAAACTTTGAGGAGGATTCCATGAACCTTATTTATGACAACTGGAATATGTGGCAGAAACTGCTTACAATGCTGGAAAACCAATTCGGAAATAAATGTGAATTTATTCTTCACGATTTAACAAAAGATTATAATCACTCCATTGTTGATATCCGTAATGGTTATATTACCAATCGAAAAATCGGAGACTGCGGCTCTAATCTGGGCTTAGAGGTTTTAAGAGGCACTGTTCAGGACGGCGATCGATACAATTACATTGTCAACACCCGGGACGGAAAGCTTCTCCGCTCTTCTACCATGTTTATCCATGATGAAAGCGGAAAAGTGATAGGCAGCCTGTGTATCAATACAGATATCACAGAGACTGTGCATTTTGAGGAATATTTGCGGCGGTATAATCAATACAGTGTCCCTATGTCCGAAAATCCCAACCTGTCCTCTCCTGTGCCTGCCCCAGGTAATACCGGCCGCCAGGATGCCGGCGCCAATATCCAATTGGATTCTGAGATATTTGCTAATGATGTATCCCAGGTATTAGATTTTCTTATACTTCAGGCAGATCATTTGATCGGCAAGCCTGTTAGCAAAATGAATCGGGAGGATAAAATCAATTTTATCAAATATCTGGATCAAAAAGGGGCTTTCCTGATTACAAAGGCCTCTGAAAGAGTGTATGAACATTTAAATATTTCCCGCTTCACATTATATAACTATTTGGATCTGATCCGCAAGGAGGATGCAAAAACAGACACTGAACAGAAGGAGGAAAAGAAACATGAATGAGAACTATTTGAAAAAAATATTTTCATTAGATGGCCAAAAAGCGGTTGTAACCGGAGCCAGCTCCGGTATTGGCCGGGCCATTGCCGTTTCTTTAGCAAATTTCGGGGCAGAGGTCGCTCTGTTAGGCCGTTCTGCTGAGGGGCTTGCAATCACCCATAAGCTCATTGAAAACCAGCACGGAATTTGTGAGGATTACATAGTAGATATTTCTGATACTTCTGCACAAAAAACCTTTTTTGAGTCCTATATGAAAAAGCATAAACGGATGGATATTTTTATTGCCAATGCCGGAATCAACCGGCGCGCAGAGCTTCCGGACGCTACGCTGGAAGATATCGAAGCCCTTCTTCATACAAATTATATCGGCACCCTCTATGGCATGATACAATCCTCGAATATCATGAAGCAGCAGAAATCTGGTAATATTGTTGTAATCTCTTCCATTAACGGAATCAGCCCTCTTATCAATCAGGCGGTCTATTCCAGTATTAAATTCGGCCTGGAAGGCGCAGTGCGCGCATTGGCCGGCAGCATGGCGGAGTACGGAGTACGGGTTAACAGCTGTGCTCCGGGTTGTGTCCATTCTGCCGGAAACAAACATATTTTCTGCATTGACGAATTTCGAAAAGCCAAAGAGGCCTCTATCCCTCTTGGAAAAATCGGCAATCCGGAAGATATCGGAGATGTGGTTGCCGCTATGGTCAGCGACGCATTTCGATTTATGACCGGAACTACAATTCTTGTTGACGGAGGAGAATTGCTCCGGCCAAAGCAAAAACAGTCGCCCATAGATAAATAAGAGCTTTTAGGAGATGCTTAATGAATGATAGATTAATCCAAAAATTTAAGAATAAGCTGGCAAACAATGCCTGTGTGTTCGGGCCTTTTATGAAAACCTGTGATCCGGCATTTGTGGAGGTGGCAGGATGGAGCGGGATGGACTTTGTCATCTTAGACATGGAACATGGCCCGGTTTCTATGGAAACCATGCAAAATAATATACGCGCCGCCCAGGTTTCCGGTGTCCTTCCCATCGTCCGCGCTTCCCATCTGTCGGAGGAAGCGATTTCAAAAGCTTTAGACATAGGGGCAGCCGGAATCGAGATTCCGCAGGTAGCATCGGCTGACGATGCAAGAAATGCCGTCCGCTACTCTAAATTTTATCCGGCAGGAAACAGGGGAGTGTGCCGTTTTGTCCGCTCGTCCCGGTATGCCTCAATGGATAAAAATGACTTCTTTACTTCTGCCAACAGCAATCTGATCATATTGCAGATAGAAGGCCAGGAAGCCCTTTCGAATTTAGACGAAATTCTGGACGTAGAAGGCATTGACATTATATTTATCGGGCCCTATGATCTGTCCCAAAGCCTGGGACTTCCGGGCCAGGTCTCTCACCCAAAAGTTTTAGAGCAAATTTCCTGTATCGTAAAGAAAGCCCGGGCAAAGGGAATTGTTACAGGCACTTTCTGCGATACCCCGGAGGCGCTGAAACTATGGATGGATGCGAAAATTCAATACTTATCTTATTCGGTTGATGTGGGAATTTTTCAGCAGGCCTGTCAGGAATTAGTGGCAACCTTTCAATCTTTCAGTAAAATGAAATCCGGCTCATAAAGGGCAGGCAGAACGGCTGCAGTCAGTGGAAAAGAATGGGGATGTGGCAAAATGAAACCAGACAGCCATAGCAGAAAGGCTGATGGTTTTATTTTGCCACATTTTTAGCATTTCCTCCAATCCCATATTCCATCATCCCTTCTTTATCATTGGAATTCATTTATATTTTACCACAAAAAAATCAATTATTCATTCAAATAATTCTCAAAAACATACCTGTGAATCTTAAGTTGAATTAATTTGGATATTTTGCTATAATGTACCGGTAAAGGAGGATTTTCCATGAGCTCGAACAATTACGGCAGAAAGGCCACGGAGCGTAATCTGAAGGCTGTCCACGCCAAGTCCCAGAAATATATGACCCGGTTTTCCCAGATGATTTTCCGGCTGTTGTTTATTTTCTGCGCGGTGGTTCTCGTCACCGGCGTCAGCGCAGGGTTTGGCATGGTAAAGGGTATTATTGACAATGCCCCGGAGATTGATCCCAACAGCTTCGGCCCCAGCGGCTTTGCCACCAAAGTGTATGACAGCGCAGGCAATCTGACTGATACTCTTGTTATGGAAGGTTCCAACCGAGAGGCGGCCACCTATGAAGAGCTTCCCCAGGATTTAATTGACGCTTTCGTTGCCATTGAAGATTCCCGTTTCTGGGAACACGACGGAATTGATATCCGTTCTATTATGCGTGCCGCTGTAGGCGTGCTTACAAATGATAACCGGGGCGGCGGTTCCACGCTGACCCAGCAGCTTATTAAAAATAACGTATTTAAGGGCGGCAATGAGTCTACTTTTGCCGCAAAACTGGAGAGAAAGTTCCAGGAGCAGTATCTGGCGCTTCAGCTTGAAAAAGCCCTGGATCCGGATAAGACCAAAGCGAAGCAAAAGATCATCACCGATTACCTGAATACCATAAATTTAGGCAGCAATACTCTTGGGGTCAAGGTTGCGGCCAGAAGGTACTTTGACAAGGATGTATCGGATCTGACTCTGTCTGAGTGTACGGTTATTGCCGGCATTACCCAGAAGCCAACTTATTACAATCCCATCACCAATCCGGAAAATAATGCGGAGAAGCGTAAAATTATCCTTCAATATATGAAGGATCAGGGCTATATTACAGAAGAAGAACAGAACGAGGCCCTGTCTGACAATGTATATGAGCGTATCCAGCAGAACAACAGCATGGTGGTTGCCAATAAGGAAAGTACCATGTACAGCTATTTTACAGATGAGCTGACAGAGCAGGTACAGGAAACCCTGATGAAAAAGCTGGGCTACAGCGAGAGCCAGGCCTATAACCTGCTTTATGGCGGAGGTCTTACCATTTTTACCACCCAGGATCCGGTCCTCCAGGCCATTGTTGATGAGGAAGTTAACAATCCGGCCAACTATACCTCCGCGAAATATTCTGTAGAGTACCGGCTTTCGGTTACTCACGCAAACGGGGAAACCGAACATTTTTCGGAAGAAGATTTAAAGAAATATCACCGGGAAGTTCTTCGGGACAACTATACCGGCCTGTATAACAGTGAGGAATCCGTTGCCAATGACATTGAAAGGTTTAAGGCTGCTCTCCTTCAGGAGGGGGACGAGATTATCGGCGAGCGGATGCAGACTACTCTCCAGCCCCAGACCTCCTTTGTCCTTATGGATCAGGCCACCGGCCAGGTAAAGGCCATCAGCGGCGGCCGGGGAGAGAAAACCGCCAGCCTAACTTTAAATCGGGCTACCAATACCCTGCGCCAGCCTGGTTCTACTTTTAAAGTGCTTACAGCCTTTGCGCCGGCGCTTGATGCCTGCGGCGCAACGTTAGCTACCGTTTACTACGATACCCCTTATACTATTGGCACGAAAACTTTCAAAAACTGGTACAGTCAGGGCAAGTATCAGGGATATTCCAATATTCGGAGCGGCATTATATTTTCCATGAATATTGTAGCAGTCCGCTGTCTGGTTGAGACGGTTACTCCCCAGCTGGGCATCGAATATGCCCAGAATCTTGGAATTACCTCCCTGACATCCAATGACTACAATCCGGCAACAGCCTTAGGCGGACTTACACATGGGGTTTCCAATTTAGAGCTTACCGCCGCCTATGCGGCTATCGCCAACGGAGGCGTTTACACAGAGCCTGTATTCTTCACCAAAATTTTGGACCACACCGGAAAGGTTCTCTTAGATAACACTCCGGAGACTCACCGGGCATTAAAAGATTCTACCGCCTTTTTATTAACCGATGCCATGGCTGATTCTGTCCGGCCTGTCAGCAGTTTTGCCAGAGCCGGCGCCACTATTTCTTCCACCAGTACCCGGGCAAGGCTTTCCGGCATGTCAGTTGCCGGAAAAAGCGGCACTACGTCTTCCAATAATGATATTTGGTTTGTAGGCTTTACTCCTTATTATACCGCCGGTATCTGGGCCGGATGCGACAACAACCAGACCTTAAGCAATAACGGAGGCACCAGCTTCCACAAAGATATCTGGCGCAAGATTATGGAGCGGGTTCATGAAGGGCTTTCCGATCCTGGTTTTGCGGTTCCTGAAAGTGTGGAAACCGCACAAATCTGCCGTAAATCCGGCAAGCTTGCTGTCAGCGGGGTCTGCTCCGCTGACCCAAGAGGCAACGCAGTTTACACAGAGTATTTTGCCAAGGGAACCGTTCCTACTGAAGTTTGTGATAAGCATATAGTGGTGACGGTATGCTCTGCTACCGGCAGGAAGCCTACTGAATTCTGTCCGGAAAGGCGTTCCCGGGTGTGTATGGCTCTTCCTCAGGATGAGGAAGGAAGCACGGATGATTCCGCATTTGGAATTCCCGGTTACTGTAACGTCCATACCGGTATATCCGTAATCCTGCCTCCGGTTAACCCTGACGGTTCCGCCCCGCCTGCAGAATCCTCTGAATCCATAGTGACCCCTCTTGGGCCGGGATACGTCCAGACCAATCCGGTAATTATCGGCACCATGCCCTCTGAATATGGGCCCGGCGTATAACATTCAGACTCCTGTTTCTAAAAATGAAATTTGTAAAACCCCCTGTGTCAGGCGTAATTTTCTTACCTGTCACAGGGGGTTTTCCCATTCTCTGCTTTCTTACTTCATTTTGGAACTGAATAGCAGGGAGCCTAAATATCCAAATACCATGGCCCCGCAGATCCCGGCAGCGCTGGCGGTTAAGCCTCCGTTAAAAATCCCCAAAAGGCCGTCTGTCTGAATCCCCTCTTTTACTCCTTTCCAAAGGGTATTGCCAAATCCTAAAAGGGGCACTCCTGCTCCCTGTCCTGCCCAGTCTAAAAATGGCTGATAGATACCTAGAAATCCAAGGACAGCGCCGGTAACCACAAGCATCACCATAATACGGCCCGGCATCAGTTTGGTTTTATCCATCAAAATCTGTACCAAAGCGCAGATAGCGCCTCCTACTAAAAATGCTTTTAAATAGTCCATTCTAACTCTCTCCTTTCCTGCTTCATGGCCTGTGTTCAATGACAACGCCATGGGCAATTCCCGGAACGCTCTGTCCTTCATTAAAACTTACAGTAGAAAGCAGGGCTCCTGTGGGGACAAACAGAACCCTTTTCCAAATTCCCTGACGGATGCGGGGCAAAATGTAGGAACAAAGAGTTACAGCCGAGCAGCCGCACCCACTTCCGCCTGCATGGGTATCCTGGCTCTCCGGATTATAGATTTCTATTCCACAGTCCATATGGATTTCAGTCAAATCATGCCCCTTTTCTCTCATAAAATCTAAAAGGATGGTCCTTCCCACGGTTCCCAGATCTCCGGTAATAATCTTGTCATACCAGGTTTCCTCCACTCCCAAATCCTCAAAGTTTTGAATGATGGTAGAAAAGGCGGCCGGAGCCATGGCAGCCCCCATATTCATAGAATCTTTAACTCCCAAATCTACGATTTTTCCGGTAGTAACCCCGGTAATCACAGCATTGCCGGGGTCGCTTGCACCCTTTTTCTCCTTTTTAGAGGCAGACTCAGCTTCCAGCACCACTGCCCCGCATCCGGTTACCGTCCAGGTTGCGGAATAAGGCCTTTGATTTCCATATCCCAAAGGAAACCGAAACTGCTTCTCTGCTGTGGCAAAATGGCTGGAAGCCACAGAAACCACCCGATTGGCATATCCCGCCCCTACCAGCATGGCCCCAAGCCCCATGGCTTCCCCCATGGTGGAGCAGGCTCCATACAGACCGAATAACGGAATATTCAGCTCCATTACGCCAAAGGATGTGGCAATGAGCTGACCCAATAAATCGCCGCCCAAGAGATAGCGGATATCCGTATTTTCCAGTCCGCCTTTTGACAGGGCCAGCTTTACGGCCTCCTTCTGCATCTGGCTCTCCGCTTCCTCCCAGTTGTCCTTGCCCCATTTATCATCCTGCTCTACCCTGTCAAAAAGATGACCGATTGGCCCTTCTCCTTCTTTTCTTCCCACAACGGATCCTTCGCTTACAATCAGCGGCGGATTCCGGAATTGTATGCTTGCTTTTCCTGCTTGCATATTCTTCTCCTTTCTAGCCTTTCTTGGAATTTTTACTTTTTGTTAGTATGGCTGGTTTGGAGGCTGGTATGCATTGGAAGAATGAATCCGGGATAACTCGTAAACAAAAAATATGCTCTAAATGCCTTGGCAAATCACGAAAAAACATGATTCAGAAGTCATTTAGAGCATATAGTGGAACTTTCGATTAGTGGTGGAACAGCCGGATGCCAGTAAAGGCCATTGCCATACCGTATTTGTTGCAGGTCTCAATTACATTGTCATCTCTTACAGAGCCGCCGGGCTGAGCCACATATTTTACGCCGCTTTTAAAGGCTCTGTCTATGTTGTCGCCAAAGGGGAAGAAGGCGTCGGATCCCAGCGCAACATCCTGCATCTGATCCAGCCAGGCCCTCTTTTCTTCTTTAGTAAATACAGGGGGCTTTACTTTAAAAATATTCTCCCATCTTCCATCTGCCAAGACATCCATATATTCATCTCCAATATAAACATCAATGGCATTATCCCGATCTGCCCGGCGGATGCCGTCTACAAAGGAAAGATTTAATACCTGAGGCGCCTGGCGCAGAAACCAGTTATCCGCCTTCTGGCCTGCCAGCCTGGTACAATGTACTCTGGACTGCTGGCCTGCGCCGATACCGATAGCCTGTCCGCCCTTGGCGTAGCACACCGAGTTAGACTGGGTGTATTTTAAGGTAATTAAAGAAATCATCAGATCTACCTTGGCTTCATAGGGGATTTCTTTATTTTCCGTTACTACATTGGCTAAAAGTTCGGTATTGATGGCCAGCTCATTTCTGCCCTGTTCAAATACAATGCCGAATACCTGCTTGCGCTCAATGGGCTCCGGAACATACCCGGGATCGATCTGGATTACATTGTAATTGCCATTCTTTTTGGATTTTAAAATTTCCAAAGCCTCCGGTTCATAGCCGGGAGCAATGACTCCGTCTGATACTTCTCTCTTAATAATTTTTGCAGTATCCACGTCGCAGACATCAGAAAGGGAAATAAAATCGCCGAAAGAGGACATTCTGTCTGCCCCTCTGGCTCTGGCATAGGCGCAGGCTAATGGGGACAGTTCCCCCATATCGTCAACCCAGTAAATTCTTGCCAGGGTTTCGGTAAGAGGAAGGCCTACTGCCGCTCCTGCCGGGGAAACGTGTTTAAAAGATGCGGCCGCAGGAAGACCCGTTGCCTCCTTTAATTCCTTTACCAGCTGCCAGCCGTTAAAAGCATCCATAAAGTTAATGTATCCGGGCTTTCCACTGAGTACGGTGATGGGAAGATCTTTTCCCTCATTCATAAAAATACGGGACGGCTTCTGATTTGGGTTGCAGCCGTACTTTAACTGTAATTCGTTCATTTCTCTTCTCCTTTTTCAGATATACCGGCACGCGCCGCATAGCGGCGCATGCCATTTACTGGTTTTTATTGACAATTTTTGTCTCATAGGTTCCGGATGCAATGTCAATGTAGCGGACAAATAATGATACCTTATTGTCCTGGTTTAAATTACTCCACAGAAGATCTGTAAATTCCTCTATATCATTGGGAATTCTTACTAACTTCGGTTCTCCCTCGAAGCTGGGCAGCGGATTTCCGTCGTGCATGTAGGTATGGATAAACCGCCCCTCTCCGGCTGCCGGAGTTTCATAAGCAAATGTATACCGGTTACAGGAATGGGGATTTCCGTTATTGCTCTTTAAGATAGACATGGCATAATGATATTTGCCGCCTTCTATGTGCATGATACCGGAAATACGCGGGGTATAGTTGGGGCCGTCAGGTTCAAACTCCCTAGTACGCAGGGACTGTTCAAAGGTCATCTGCCGATCCATTCCCTCATAAATGGTATCTGTCTGATCTCCGTTGGTTACAATGGTCTTGTTTCCTAATACCCGAACCGGAGCATAGATAATCAAACTGGGATCTGTCAGCTTGGAAGGGTCAAATGCCTGAGTGCGGATCCCTTCTCCTTCTTCCACAAAAATACGGTTGCGGCTGTTCTCGCTTCTTCCCATAATGAAATAAGCGGCAACCGCTTTGGTTCCATCCTCTGACTCTCCAAGGATAATGCCTCTTCCAGGGTAAGAATTGTTCTTTAGTTCCTCTGCTAATGATAACATCTCCATCGCTTTTTCCTCCTGAATTTCTATGTAGGGATAAGTTCTGCAGCTGGCGCGTTTTTTCATGGGCGCGTCCTGTAAAATCGAAAAAAGCCTGAGCGCCTCAAAAAAGAAGCGCCCAGGCGGCCGGCTCAATATAAAACGTGCTCCCCGTGGTTTTCCCACTTATTCCGCCAGTTGCACGTTCTAAATTAATCATAACGGATTCTTGTGAAGATTGCAAGTGAAAATTATTGAACTTTCTCACAGATTATGCTATTCTCTAAATAAAGGAAGTGTTATTCATGCCAGCGTTACAGCCGCAGTTTCAAATTAATACTTTAGAGCAATATGAAGCTCTCCCGAAAGATGTCAGGGCAGAAGTCTTCGATGGGCAAATTTATTACATGGCCAGTCCATCCCAAATCCATCAGTCAATACTTTTGGAACTGATCACTCTGCTCAACTCCTATGTAAAAAGCCGGAAAGGAGATTGCAAAGTATTTCCTGCTCCGTTTGATGTGAAGCTTTCCGATCACCCCCTTACAATTGTACAGCCCGATATCATGATTATATGCGACAAAAATAAACTGGACGAAAATCGGTGTAACGGCGCCCCGGACTTTATCGTTGAGATTGTTTCCCCGGGGAATCCGTCAGACGATTATATCCGGAAAGCATACTACTACAAAAATTATGGGGTTCGGGAATACTGGATTGTGGATCCGAAACGCCGAATGGTAACAGTCAACTATTTTGAAGGAGAGCTTATCAATGTGGCATACAGCTTTGATGCCACTATCAAGGTCAATATCTATGATGACTTATATATCAATTTCACGAATATTGCCGGATTGCTGAATATTTAGCGCAAAAGGCTGGAAAACCATTAATTTTACTTGGTTTCCAGCCTTTTATCATTATTCATTTCGGATATGCCATTCATCTACGATGGCAAAACGCGCCTCTGTTCCCGAAGACCGGCATATTCGATCTTTTAAATTGCTCTTCTGTGTAGTAATTGGAGCAGTTCAGGAGCCCTGGAATTCTGCCTGGGTAACTCTCTCCGGAATACAGCATGTGCCTCTTCATAATGGGAGCTTTCCTACAAATTATGAAAAGCAAATTATATTTTTGCCACATTGTCAAGTGGTGAGTTCCTTTTTTCTTGCATATATTTTTATATTATGACATAATATAAGTAAGATTTTGGAATGTGCAAAAGATTTTTATGAGAAATTCCGGGAGAGCGGCACCGGTAAAAGAAAATCCTTGAACTTTCCCACAAATTATGCTATTCTTTAGATAAAGAGAGACGCCTGCTGGTAACAGACGCCTCACAGGAGCTACCGATAGACGGTTGGCCCGAAATATGTTTAGCTAAAATAGCCGCACAGTTTTCCAGACAGGGCGGCTATTTCTGTGTTTTGCTACTATCTTTACCGAATGTATATCCGATACCAAAGCAGGTCAAGCCGAAACTTAACACTGCAATAAGTCCCAAAATATCCATATGGCCAAGCCCTCCTTTCCCAGATTCCCTTTCAGGTTTCTATGTAAACGGAGGGTCACAGTTCCTCCGGAGAGGGCTAACCGCCTACCATCCTGGTAGTCCCAAGGAGATATTACCACATTTCGACAGGGATTTCAACTGCATCTATTTTTGAGTAGGGAAAGTAGCTGGCTCTTCTTTTAACATCATATTAACATCACAGTAATGCATAAAAGGCTAGAAATTCCTTATTTTATAACAATTTCCAGCCTTTTATCATTATTCATTTCGAATAGCCGCAAGAGGACTCAACCTCATGGCCCGCATAGCCGGCATAAATCCGGCTCCCATCCCCACTATAATAGCAAAGGAAATGGCAAGCCCTACCAGCCAGACAGGAATTCGGGAAATGTCCCCGTCCATACCGGACATAGTCTGGCCAATGCCCTGGATGTTATTAATCAGATAAGAAATCCCGTAGCTTAAACCGATTCCAACCAGACCTCCCACCAGGCCGATAAAGCCGGACTCCACCAGAAACATATTGCGGATGCTGCCCATATCACAGCCCAGCACCTTCATGACACCGATTTCCTTTGTTCTCTCATAGATAGACATCATCATAGTGTTGGCAATGCCGATAGCCGCCACAAACAGGGATACCGCGCCGATTCCCCCCAGCACGGCCTGAATCATGTTGGCCTGTTTCTGCTGATTTTCAATACCTTCTATCATGCTGTCAGCCTGATAGCCCATCTCATTAATGGCCTGCTGTACTTCTTTTACATTGTCCATATCGTCAACCTGCACGCTGGCGTTATCATAAACAAAATAAGTGTATGGTTTGCCTTTTTTATTGGTAGGCTGTCCGGGTATCGGGTTCTTTTTAAAAACTTTTCTCAACTGATCCTTAAGCTGCTCCACGTTAACATACACCGAGTAACAGTATCTGCTGTAATCATCTGGTCCCCCCTCTTCCACTCCGGCGGCGGGAATCATATATTTTTTAGGCGGCTTAACAGAGGTGTCTCCGCTGGGATACAAAGAATTGTAATAAGCATTTTGATCAAAAATCACAAAAAACGGCTGGCTCATATCCAACTCCGGGATTTCTCCCGTATCCCAGTAACCTTTTCTGGTTTTGCTGTTGCTAAAATCCATGGCTACCTTACTGCCAAAAATCAACTCCATCTGTCCGGAAGCAGGATCCGGCAGATGACCGCCCTCTGCCAGGGGAATCTGGGCCAAAGTCTCCTGGCTTACCCCCTGAATATTTATGTATTCACAGATATAAGGCCCCTGCTTGATTACTGCTGAGATTCGCAGAGTGGGAGACACAGAAACCACATGATCCAGTCTGGAAAACTTCTTTATCGCCTCGTCTGTAATATAGCTGTCCTCATTGGCCCCGTTTCCATCCATAGAATAATTCTGACGGACCGTAACCTCTGTCAAACTGACCCAGGTGGAAATCTGCTCCATGTTTAATTCCTTCAGTCCAATCCCCAGGGATACCATGACCACAATGGAAGCTGTGCCGATTACGACTCCCAAAACCGTCAGAACCGTCCGCAGCTTGCGCCGTCTCAGGTTATTCAGACTCATCGTCAGAAGGTCCCGAAATCTCATCTTCTATCCCCTCTTCTTCTGCTAACTGCTGCTTTTTATTCTTTCTGCGGCGGATAAATGCCCTTACTCCCAAAAGGATTCCCAGGACAGCCGCCGCTGCTCCTCCTATGATGCCATATCGGGCTGCTGCCGGAAGAGCAGCAAATTTACCGGCCAGAGAGTTTCCTCCCTCCATCTCAATCCCTTCCATATTTCCCGCTTCCATGTCCCATTCGAAGTCATCCGGCATAGGTTCTGACACATAGAGACTCATCTCCTTGGTCTCGGTACTTACATTGCCGTTTTCATCCTCATAAGAGATCACAATGGGGATCTTCCCCTCATCCATGGTGGCGGCCACACCGGTAAGCATGGAATCTACATTGCCTGTTTCGCCGGGCTTAATATTACCTACATAAGTTTCCTCTGTTTTAATGGAATCTGCCTCAAACCGGACGGTAACATTGTAAAGCTGTACCTTACCAGTATTGTTAATGCCAAACATTACATTGGTTTCTGATCCTACATTAATGCTGTCCGGCATAACGTCGATGGTGCCGGTGCTGAGTCTGGCCTCCTGCTTTAAAGGAATATCTACTGTTACACTCTCCTCGGCGTTTTTAAACTCCGGGCTGTCATATTTTTCTTTAATGGTAATGGCATAAGATCTGGGATCCGCGCCGCCTTTGCTGATAAACTTCATCCGAATCTCTGTAGTGGCCCCGGCTCCCAGGGAGTTTACCACCAGGGAATTAGAACCGTTTTCTGTGGTAAATACTGCGCTGTCGGAAACCTTTTCCGACTCCAGAGTGAATAAAATATTGCTGGCTGAGACGTCTGACGAGGCGTTTTTCATCCGCAGGATCAACTCAAACTCCTGCCCTGCATAGATCTCCTCCGGAATCGTCTCATAGCTGTCTACAATAATCCTGGCCCGGGTCCGGTCGTTGGCATTAAAATCGCCTAAGGTATCCTCTCTGCTTTTGCTGACAATCTGGACATACATGGTGTCTTCCTGGGTCTTCAGATCCCCGTCCTGGCTGTCCCGGTAAGAAATCTTAAATTGTATAGGATAAAACCCCGAATAGCTGTCCTGCCGGATAGCCATGCTGTAAGGCACTTCTACCGTCTGCCCCTCTTCTATTAAATCATAGTGGCGGTCGTAATTTCCGTCGTTGATGTTAAAGGGAAACTTGGTGCTGTCCGCATCAAGGGTCATGCTCACCGTCACATCATAGGCCTTAAACTTGCTGTTATTCCGCATGTTAACAGCAAAATTCATCACATTGGGATAGGTTCCGTAAGGGGTGGGCTGGCCTTCTCCCAGCACAAAATCAACCACATTTTCTTTCTCATCCGACTCGCTGGTTCCGGTGGACTGGCTGACGTAAATATTAATATATTCTTTTGCCCAGTACCGATCCGTGTCCGGCTCTTCCTCACAGTCCATGTAAATAGCGATAGGAATAGAGTAATAACCAGCCTGGAGATCCTTACGGATTTTAACTGAGAGATTGGTGCTTTTGGATTTTCCCTGGCTGATGTTTCCCAGGCGCTTGGGCTTAAAGGTATCCTGGGTGATCTCAAAGGGGTAATTACTTACTGTGTAATCGCCGTTGGAATCGTCTGACATGATCTGGTTGAATTCAAAAATGTCTGCGCTTAAACCTACCCAGACCCCGTCCATATCCTCGGCTCCCGCATTGATGGTCACCGGAATGCTGATGCTCTTCCCTACCTTGCCTTCAGGAATCTTTTTGGCTACCAGATACTGGTTATTTCCCACATCCATGTATGCCCCATAAGCAGTGGCGGAAAAAGATGCAACAAGCATCATCACTGCCGCCAGCGCTCCAAAGATCCGTTTCGTTTTCATCTCTTACTCCTCCTGTGCCGCCTTTTCCTGCGGCTCATTTTCAATAATCTCGACTATCTTTCCATCTATAATCCGTATCTGGCGATCCGCATAGGACGCCAGGTTATTATCATGGGTAACCATTACCAGGGTCTGCTGCTGTTCCCTGACAATCTTCTGCATCAGACGCATAACTTCCATGGTGGTCTTAGAGTCTAAGTTTCCTGTAGGCTCGTCCGCAAATATAATCCTGGGATTTACTACCAAAGCCCGGGCAATCCCCACTCTCTGCTGCTGTCCGCCGGACATCTGATTGGGCATATGCTTTGCCTGATCCCCTACCCCTACTAATTTTAGATACTTCTGAGCCCGGGCTATTCTCTCCCTTTTCGCCATTCCCCGAAAAGACAGAGGCATAGCCACGTTTTCTACAGCATTCATGGTATTTAAAAGGTTGTAAGACTGAAAAATAAAGCCTACCTTCTCCCGGCGGAAGGCTACCAACTCCTTTTCCGACAGCTTTTCAATATGTTTTCCGGCAATGACAATCTCTCCCCTGGTAGGCTTTTCCAGTCCTGCCAGCATGTTAAGAAGGGTGGATTTACCGGAACCGGAGGTCCCCACTATGGCGCAGAACTCTCCTTTGTAAATCTCAAAGCTAACGCCGTTTAAAGCGCGAACTTTGGTATCTCCCACGCAGTAGATCTTATATAAGTTGCTGACGCGGATCATGGGAGCCCGCGCCTTTTGTTCCGTTTGATTTGTCATGTAAAACCTTCCTGTCTGTTCTCACCAGGCTCGTGAAAGACCTGGCCAAGTGTTCACATTATGCCATTCTCACTAAGCTCGTGAAAGACCTCGCTAAGTGTTCAGGTATCTGTTCTCACTAGGCTCGTGAAAGACCTCGCCAAGTGTTCACATTATACCAAAAAAGCGTCCTCTTTGTCTCTTTTTATTTCTTAAGCTTCCTTACAGATTCCTTAACGGGAACCGACTCCATTCCGGTGATGCGGCGGTGGAATTCTTCCAGATATTCCTCCGGGGACAGGTGCTGCTCTTTATTTGTGCGGTAAGCTGGATTCCACATATTTACCACCACTACAGAAGTTCTGTCTGCATCTTTGGTATGGCGGAAATTTTTGTCCGCCGTAAACTGATAGTCCCGGACATTATCTTTCCATATCATGTGCTCGCCCCGGTTCCGTATGGTCTTTTTGTTCTGGAATACCTCTTTTACTACCATTTTAAAGATCTCTTCCCCGCCGCAGACAATTACCCTAGGTGACAGAAGACGGATCTCACGTTTAATAAACTCTATATATTCGTATCCGTAATTCAGCCAGATACTGTCGGAAACCTCTTTTCCTCCCCGCTTGTTGATGTACATTACCGCCAAGGTAGACATGACTTTATCCATGGAAAGTTCTTCTCCCGCTTCTCCTAAAAGCTGGCGCTGCATCCCTGCCAAATAGCCTCTTTCATCCTCGTATCCCCGGCGGTAGCTTCGGTATTCCCGGCGGATATCTGTTAAAACCGGAAAGGTCAGCCCTTTTTGGATATACTGCTTCAGGCTTGGCTCTTTTAATATATATAAAACACCGGCGTATTGATCCGGGTTGATGATCCCGTCCACATGGAAGCTGCGCTTATCAATTTCTTCATAGCAGGTGCTTCCCTGGGCTTTCTCTTCTAACATCTGGGTAGTCTGCCAGAGGACAAATAATTCTTCCATGGAGCAGCAGTCCCCTGCCAGTCCTTCTAGTACAATTTGTTCCAGCGTTTTTGCCATGATAATCCTTCCTTTTTCTTTGGTGCTTTATTCGACGCGGAGTACGAATTGCTCCGCGCTTTGCGCTCCCGCACTTCTAAAACATGAAAAATCCGCCCTGTCGGGCTACTTTTTCATGTTTTTGTGGGTTCGGGGCTCATGCCTGCGTATGCTCATTCATGCCAGCACGATGAGCATACGCAGGCACGAACTTTTCACCCTGGTATCATATTATCACATTTTCACAAAAAGTTGTAGAAATTTCTCTTCATATGCTGTATAATGGGACAAACCCGAAAATTCATCATCAAAATCAAAGGAGAATCCCATGAGACATTTGTTAAATCCATTAGACTTCTCTGTGGAAGAGACTGACGCCTTGCTTGATCTGGCTGATGACATTGCCGGCAGTCTTCCCAAATATGCTCACGTATGTGACGGCAAAAAATTAGCTACCTGCTTTTATGAACCGAGTACCCGCACCCGATTAAGCTTTGAAGCTGCAATGCTTAATTTAGGGGGCAGTGTTCTCGGTTTTTCTTCGGCTAATTCCAGTTCCGCCGCCAAGGGGGAAAGCGTTGCCGATACCATCCGCATGATCTCTTGCTACGCAGATATCTGCGCCATGCGCCACCCTAAGGAGGGCGCTCCCATGGTGGCCTCCCAGTTTTCCCATATCCCGGTTATCAACGCCGGCGACGGCGGACATCAGCATCCTACCCAGACGTTGACGGACCTTCTTACCATCCGCTCTTTAAAGGGCCGCCTGGACAATTTGACTATCGGCTTCTGCGGCGACTTAAAATTCGGACGTACCGTCCACTCTCTGATTCATGCCATGGTGCGCTATCCCAAAGTCAAGTTTGTTTTAATCTCCCCGCCAGAGCTTCGAATCCCGGAATATCTGCGGGAGGATGTTCTGGAGGCAAATGATATTGAATTTAAAGAAGTAGACAGTTTGGACGCTGCCCTTCCTGAGCTGGATATCCTCTATATGACCCGGGTTCAGAGAGAACGTTTCTTTAACGAAGAAGACTACATCCGTTTAAAAGACTGCTATATTTTAGACCGCCAAAAGATGAAGCTGGCCAAGCCGGATATGTTCATTCTCCATCCCCTTCCCAGAGTCAATGAAATCTCGGTGGAAGTGGATAATGATCCCAGAGCTGCTTATTTTAAACAGGCCCAGTACGGCGTCTATGTCCGTATGGCCCTGATTATGACTTTATTGGAGGTGGAAAGACCATGTTAAATATTGGCGGATTAAGAGACGGAATCGTATTGGATCACATTGAGGCCGGACGGAGCCTGGATATTTATTATCATCTGGGTCTGGATAAGCTGGAATGCCAGGTTGCCATTATTAAAAATGCCCGGAGTGAAAAGATGGGCCGTAAAGATATTATTAAGATTGAGGGAAGCATGGATTTGATTGATTTAAAGGTTTTGGGATATATTGATCACAACATTACGGTCAATATTATCCGGGACGAGAAGATTGTAGAGAAAAAGCGGGTGGAGCTTCCGGAAAAGATTACCAACGTGATCCACTGCAAGAATCCCAGATGCATTACCTCCATTGAGCAGGAGCTTCCTCATATCTTTTATTTGTCCGATAAATCAAAAGAAATCTACCGGTGTATGTACTGCGACGAGCAGCACGCCGGGAGGATGAGAAGGTAATGCCGGGCACTTCGGTAAAGTACGCTGCCAGAGACTCTCTATTATAAAAAGGTGGGAGCACTGTCAATAAATTTTCAGCCATAGAAGATTTCTCTGTAAAACCTTCTATGGCTGAAAACAAGGTATTCCTTTATTTGCCTCTTTTCTTAAGTAGTCTCTATTTTTTTATATACATCTCCCCTGCATTATCCAGATAATATTCGGCCTTGCTTTATATCCGCTAATAACAACCTTCAAAGCACTAAAACTGCCTAACATCCGCTTATCACACTTGTCTATATATGTCAGCATATCTTCCTCAATAAAATCCAAGTATTCTGTGTCTTGATTTTGAGCGAAATGAACTTCCATCATACTGCTCATGAGCCATAATAGATAAATAATTCTCATAAGCGTATTCGATAAAGCTAATTTCCGCCATAAGTTCTGCTTTCCTATCGCCATATAAAAATCATAGCCCCTGTGGCTACTGCTGGCAACGCACTCTGTGTAAATCTCATTCCATATGTAATACATTTGCTTGCTTTTAGCATACAATAGTGTTATAATTATCATAACTTGAATACGAAAGGAGAGAGATTTATGGCACTGGCAACCTTAACCGCAAGGGTAGACGAAAAAGACAAGGCCAACTTTGACACCTTCTGCTCCAATGTTGGCCTGAATACTTCTACCGCTATCAATCTTTTTGTGAAAGCAGTTTTACGAGAAAACCGCATCCCGTTTGAGATCTCCCAGACTATCGACCCATTCTTCTCCGAGACAAACATAGCTTATGTGAAGAAATCCGTCCAGGAGCTAAAAGCCGGGAAAGGCACCGCCCATGAACTGATCGAGGTGGACGATGAGTGAAAAAATATGGTCAGATGATGCTTGGGAGGATTACCTCTACTGGCAGACACAAGATAAAAAAACACTTAAGCGAATCAACCAGTACAATCTACTTTCAGCCATTCAGGATTTTACAAAGAAATCTCTTTTTAAAGTTTTGAGCAGAACGGTAAGCCGGGTTATGTCGTTGGATGGTCATCTATCTAGGTCAGCCGTCACCGGCGGACTCAAGCGACCTACCCGGAAGCAGACGGGCCGCCTTATGCTTCCTGTTCGGTCTTGCTTCGGATGGGGTTTACATGTGCCCCGCCTGTTACCAGCCGGGCGGTAGTCTCTTACACTGCCTTTCCACCCTTACCGCATTTTATGCGGCGGTTTATTTCTGTTGCACTGTCCTTAGGGTCGCCCCCACCAGACGTTATCTGGCATCCTGCCCTGTGAAGCCCGGACTTTCCTCTCCCATGACCTTTCGGTTTCATGGCAGCGACCATCTGTCCTGCTCAAAACATTGGTATCATACCATATTTTTTCAGGCTTGTCCAGCCAGTTTCCGGTACATCTTGATCATCTCCGCAGCCAGGGAATAGGTGATCTCAGCGCTCATCATAATGTCCTCGCTGTGAACCATAATCAGGCTCAGCTGGTTCAGCTCTCCCCCTGCGTCCATGGTAATAAGCTGGGTATGAACGTGATGAGCCGATTTTCTGCACTCTTCTGCAGCTTTCATGGAGGACTCTGCCTCATCAAACTTTCCTTCTGCAGCTGCTGTCAGAGCAGTCATGCACTCGCTTCTTGCTTCTCCTGCATTGGTGATAATCTGCAGGCACAGTAATTCCATATTTTCGTTTTCCATCATTAGTCCCCCATTTCCTTTTTCGCCTGGGCAAGAACCTTCTCGCCGTTCATGGTGCCGTAAGATACCGGGTCAATAGAAACCACAGGACAGGTTACCTGCTTCTTTACAACCTCCATCTGGAACCGGACCTGGGGGCCTAAAAGAATCAAGTCCACGTTTCCTCCCTCTTCTTCTGCAGAAGCTACCGGAGCCGCCCAGATTTCACACTCATAATTCTGGGCCTCTGCCGCTGCCTTCATTTTCTTCACTAAAATACCAGTAGATAAACCGCCGTTGCACAGTAATAAAATCCTTTTCATCATCTTTCCTCCAATTCGTTCATTATTTTCAAAACTATTTCCCTTATTATGCTTCTGCTTCCTCTCCACTCTCCATTTTCACCATAGTGCGCTCATACATCTTAAAGAATGGGAAGTAAATCAAACCGTCAATTACAATTAATATTAAAATCAGAACCGGCGCTTTCCAGTCCATAGTGGAGAAAAATGCTCCGATAACCGAAGGCATCTGCCAGGAAAGCATTGCGTAGCTCCTTCCGATAAGGCCAATCTGCATGGTAATAAAGGCAATGGTTCCGTTTAATACGGACGTAAACAGGAAGGGCACGAAAAATACCGGGTTTAACATCAGGGGCAGGCCGAAAATAATAGGCTCTGAGATGTTAAAGAAAGCGGGAATCAAGCCTAACCGGCCAATGGCCTTTAACTGCTGGGACTTGGATGTAGCCAGCATAATTGCCAGCGCCAGTACGGAGCCGCAGCCACCGATTACTACGAAATATACCCAGAAAGGTGTGGTAAAAATATTAGGAAGAGCTTCCCCGGCTGCCTGGGCAGCTGCATTTAAGGATAAGTTGCCGTCACGGATGGGAGCCAATACTCCGGATAATGCTGCGTCATGAATTCCGAAGAACCAGAATACATGTACCAGCAGGGTAATAATAATAGTAAAGCCCAGGTTGTCCACTGCTGCCAGAGACGGGGACAGGATTCCGTAAATCAGTTTGGGAAGAGTGGTTCCCATTTTGTTCATAACAGTGAAAATTGCAATGTAGAGAATCATCAGCACTGCGCCTGGTACAATAGATGCAAATACATCAGACAGAGATGCCGGAACCGTATCGGGAAGGGAAATCTTTCCAAATTCCCGTTTCCTCATATAACAGTAAAGATCCGCAGTCAAAATGGATATCAGCATGGCGGGAATCAATCCCTTACCGTCCATATAGGACATCTCCACAACCTTTCCATCCCATCCCAGGGATTGGGGTTCTATTACCAGCATCAAAAAGCCGCACACCCCTAAGAGAATAGGCAGGAAGGATTCAATCTTTGCAGTCTTGCAAAGGAAATGGATAATTCCCACACAGATGTAAAGGGACATAGCACCCAATGTCAATGCGTTGATCCAGGAGAAAATGGTGGAATTATTGGCTACAAATCCGGCCCAGGCCCTGGTAAAACCGTTCCCTGCCGCTTCTACAGAAGGGGCGGAGCTTAAGACAGCCGCAATACCTCCTGTAAACGTAATTGGCAAAAGCGACATAAACGCGTCGCGGATAGCCCGCAGATGGCGCTCGTTTCCTAATTTGTTGGCCGCCGGCATCACGTACTTTTCCATTGCCAGGCTCATTTCTTGAATACCCATTTTTATACCTCCCCGTATGTTTCTCTTTTGATGGCTTCCCCTTTGGTCTCAATCACATTTTTAAACCAGTAGTAGCTCTTTTTGGGCTTTCTCTTTAAATTGTCCTCATAATCCACTGCTACCAGGCCGTACCGCTTTTCTGTCCCGTTTTTCCAGGAATATAAGTCAAAAGGCGACCAGGCAAAGTAGCCTCTCACATCACAGCCCTCTTCTTTGGCATTTAAAATGGCGTTAATGTGCATATTCATAAACTGGATCCGCTCCTCATCGTCCACCTGATCCACGGTCACGTCCTCATATAAACCGATGCCGTTCTCTGTAATGTAAACAGGAAGGTGGTATTTCTTCCATACCTGGCGGATCCCTTCATAAAGGCCTTCCGGGAAAATCTCTGTATCCCACTCAGTGTAACGGCTGCTCTCCGGCCTTACCTGCTCAAACCAGCCTTTTATAATGGTCTGGGAAGTGCCTTTTGCCTTGCTGCCGGAATTGTTGACAATCAGGGTAGTCTCTCCGGTCTCGTAGGGCTTCACTACGGCTCTGGCATAATAGTTGAGTCCCAGAAAATCTACCGTATTATGTTTGATAATCTCCAAATCCTCCGGAAGCATCATGGACAGGTCGCAGGTTTTAGAAAGTTCTCCCAGCATATCCCCCGGAATTTCCCCCATGGCGGCTGTGTCCAGAATCCAGTTGTTAAAGAAATTATCCGCAAACCGCATGGCAATCCGGGTCTGTACGGTTCCGTCAACGCCATATACCGGGGCGAAGCTGTGGACGATTCCAATTTGTCCTTTATATCCTCCCTCCCGGAATACCTTTACTGCCATAGCGGAAGCCAGCATCAGGTAGTAAGAGCCGGTTAAGGTTTCCTGCAAGTCCCGGTGTCCCGGCGGATAATTGCCGATTAAATATCCGCTGAAAATGCAGTATCTGGGCTCATTAAAGGTGGACCAATGGACTACCCGGTCCCCAAAAGCGTCAAAACACACCTTGGCGTAATGCATATATGCTTCACAGGTTTTCCGGTTAAGCCATCCTCCCAGCTCCTCCAGATACTGGGGCAGATCCCAGTGATAGATGGTGACAAAGGGCGTGATGCCGTTTTCCAGACAAGTGTCAATCATCTCATTGTAGAAATCAATTCCCTCCTGGTTGATTTCCCCTTCCAGGTTCTTGATAATCCTGGGCCATGCCAGGGAGAAGCGGTAGCTGGTGTGGCCGCCCTCCTTCATCATTTTGATATCCTCTTTAAATCGGTGGTAATGATCGCTGGCTACATCTCCATTTTCCAGGTTCTCCTCATGAAGGTACTTGTCCCACATGGACTCTGCTCTGCCGCCTTCATTCCATCCTCCCTCGCACTGATAGGAAGCGGTTGCGCCTCCCCAAAGAAACTCTTTCACGGTTGACTTCCTCCTGTCGTTTTTGTTGTCCTCATTATATCAAGGCCCCAAAGCAAAATAAAATCTGCTTTTTCCGCTGCGAAACGGAAAAAACAGATTTTATTTTCTGCTACAGAAGCATTTTCACAAACTCCTGACAGGTTTCAATATGTGATAAACGTCGGACAGCTCCCGCCTTCATCAGGTTGTCAATCATCACGTTATATACCGGGATTACCCGGTGATTCCAGGAAGGGGACAGAGCAAACAAAAACAGAATCCGCACATTGTACTCTCCCCAGGCCAGCTTACTTTTTAACAGGCAGGTGCAGATGGCCGTGCGCCTGGCTGTATTTTCCATAGCATGGGCGAAGGCAAACCCGGCCTCAAAAGCGGTAGGAGCGATGGCCTCCCGCTGCATAACGCTTTCTAAAAATCCTTCCTCCACATATCCCTGCTCCAAAAGCTTTCCGCACATAAACTCAATGGCCTCTTCTCTGGAATCAAACTCCACGGACGGGAAAAAGAGGGACGGACGAAACAGGTTTTTAAAATAGGTTCTAACACTGGTCACCTGATCCTCCCGGACTGCGGTAAGTAGTTTCTCCTTCTCATGGTAATCCAGAAAATTGCGGCACAAAATCACCGGCACATCCTCCGGATTTTCCGGCAAAGGTACGGTAGTTAAAACCGCCAGAATATCCTTTGGGAAAAACCTTGGCAGATCGAAGATAGAATACGTATCGCTAATCTTGATCCTGCACTCCCCCATCTCCTCCAATCGCTTTTTTATCAGCTCTTTCACCTGTTTGCCAAAAGGATTCACCAGGGCCACTTTTTTCTCCTGGCGCATCATGCTGGTCTCCATTGCCCGGATAAAATGGATGGCAATGAGTCCAACCTCGTCCTCCCCAATGGCGCAGCCTGCCAGGCGGTTAAACCTGTCGGCAAAAAAGATGGCAATGTCGTATTCCAGAGGGTATTGGGCTTTTATCCGGTAAAGCACCGGATTGACTACATACTGGCTGTTTTTGGCCCGCCTTAAAGTGCCGATAAGCTGAGCCATCATCTCTTTACAAAATTCCTGATCCCTGGAAAAGTCAAAGCCGTACTCTACATGGATCTCCACCAGAATCTTGTCCAAAAACTGGGCCGCCACCATCTGCTCTAACCCTTCCATATGGTAAAAGTCATTGCGGAACAGCCTGGAAAAATACTGGTATTCTTTCTCAGGGGGCTTTATTCCTAACAAATTCCCGATTTTATCTACCATCCGCCGGACAGCCGGATCTTCTGAGGAGACATCTTCCCGGGCCGTTCCAGGCTCTTTTGCTCTGTCCAGTCCGCCCGTCTGTATTTCAATAAAGCAGCCTGCTGCCATCCGCTCTGCCATAACCGCCATTCCCACCAAAAGGCGGACAATGGTAGTATCATAAAAGGCAGTATCCTTTCCCCTCAGCTCTTCCAGCAAGATGTCCCGGAACCACTGAATTTTTACATACTGGAAATAGGTCTGAAACCGTTCCGGCTCAAAGTATTGGTTCAGATTGCGGGTGATCACATAAACCCCGTAATAGTTTCGCTTTTCCCCTTCTCCAAGCTCTAAAACCAGACGGTTGTTCTGCTTTTTTATGGTTCCCATACCACAGCGCCTGGCCATGCGGCGGTTGACTCTGGCAACGATTTTGGTCAGCAGAGTGTCGCTGATATAAAGCTCATCCGCCAGCTCCAGATAGGTTAAGTCCTCATCAAACAGGACGCTTCTTACTACCTCCCACTCCAGGTTTTCCGTCTCTTCCATTTGAGTGCTTATCGCAGGCCTGCTAAGGCTTACTTTCTCTTCAATGGAAAAACCCTGCCCCTTTTTAGACTGTATCGCTTCCTTTTTCAGCTCCCCATTGATTTCCTTTATCTCATTTCTAACTGTCCTGTCGCTGATGTGGAGAAGTTCCCCGATCTGCCTGGCAGTCAGAAAATCCCGATCCAGAAGGAGATTCCAGATCTTTTTTTGTCTTTCTGTCATCATACACTCCCCCGTTTAACTTCGGAAGTACCAGTCTCATAAATTCTTCCGGATGGCGGCAAAATTCCTCTTTAGGGATAGAAAGAGGTTCTCCATACAAATCCGTTGCTGAAATTTTCCAGCCCGGATCCTGAGATTTTTCTGCCTTTAAAAGCTCCGGCAGCCGAACAGCCACGATCTGTTCCACCTCTTCTCCGGGAGCAAAAAAGGGCAGATCCATCTGGTATAAATACACATGGCAAAGCTCCCTGTCAAAAAACTCTCCTTTTCTGGTTACCTCTTTTACCACCCCCAGGTAGGTCAGGTTATTCCTGTCAATGCGGACCCCCATTTCCTCATAAGATTCCCGGCAGACCGCATCCAAATGGGACTCCCCTTCTGTTACATGGCCGGTGGATCCGATGTCGTAATATCCGGGGAAATCCGCCTTAGAAAAAGCTCTCTGCTGAAAGTACAGCCATTCCTCATCCCCTGTCCGGCACAGCATCCAGCAGTGAACCACCTGGTGCCACAATCCCTCTCTGTGGGCATCCTCTCTCAAAGCCCTTCCTGTTCTCTCACATTTGTCATTGTATATTGCAAGCCATTCTTCCATAGGTTTCATCCTCTTTTCTAAAGGTGAGGCTAAAAGCAACCTCCTCCGATAAACTCCCGCAAAATTGAGTTTTTCGGTATGATCTCCGGATTTACTCCCAGAAAATAGTCTAAAAACTTTAACAGCCGTTTTGCTTCCAGATATTCCTCGCTGTCCCTGGGAATCCCAAACAGCAGCGGTTCTGCATACTGCTTCAACATAGCCAGCTCATAGATCAGTGCAGAGTTAAACATTACATCCGCTTCTTCCTGGAAGGGGAAAATATTCCGGTCCTCCCCTCTGCGAACCGAGGGCCACCGCCGGATGGTCTCTAACGCGGAGGTCCCACGGATTCTGGCATCTCGCACCATGCGGCGGATCAGGCGGCCGTCCGTACTGGGGATCCGGTTGTGCTCGTCAATGTTAAGCTGGGTCAGAGCGCTGATATAGATTTTAAATTTGTTTTCCCTGGGAAGCGTATAGGACAGCCGGTCATTAAGGCAGTGGATCCCCTCTATCACCAAGATCTCGTCCTTTCCAAGACGCAGCCGCTCTCCACGGTATTCCCGATGTCCGGTCTTAAAATTGTAGTAAGGAAGTTCTACCATCTCACCGTTTAGCAGGCGGTTCATATCCACATTAAACTGCCTCACATCCAGACATTCTAATGCCTCATAATCATAATCTCCTTTTTCATCCCTTGGGCTGTCCTCCCGATTGATAAAGTAATCGTCTACCTCAATGGGATGGGGCCTTAAGCCCATGGCCTCCAGCTGGATGGAGAGCCTGTGAGAAAAGGTAGTCTTTCCGGAGGAAGAAGGACCGGCTATCATTACCAGCTTTTTAGAGGGCTGAGAAGCAATTTTGCTGGCAATCTCCCCAATCTTTTTTTCCTGAAGGGCCTCCTGAATCAGCACCAGCTGTTTTACCCGCCCGGAGGCAATCTGTTCATTTAGCGCCCCCACATTGTTTAAATTCAGCCGTTCTCCCCAGCCAAAGGACTCTTTTAATACAGAAAACAACTTTTTCTGAGGCTCAAAAGCTGGCAGGCGGCAGGGATCTGACTTTCTGGGAATCATCAGGACAAATCCATGCTCATAAAGAATCAGATCAAAATACTTTAAATAACCGGTATTTTCCACCATGTATCCATAATAGTAATCCTCAAAGCCCCCAATACGGTAAAGGTTTACCCGGGATACCCGCCGGTAGCGGAACAGCCGTTCCTTATCGTACATTTTATGCCGGTGAAACAGCTCTATGGCTTCGTCCGTATTGACGCTTCGTTTGCAGATGGGAACCTGGCTCTCTACCAGTTCCCGCATCCTTTCCTTTACTTTATCAAGCAATTCTGCATCCAGCTTAAAGTCACCGGTAGGCTTTACAAAATATCCGTTTCCAATGGAAAATTCTGTCTCCACCCGGTCAATCCGTTCTTTTCCCACCACATCGTAAAAGGAACGCAGCATTAAAAGTACGCAGCTTCTAAAATAGGTCTGAATCCCCGGTTCCTCTTTTGCCGTGACAAACTGGACTTTTCCGCCGTCCACCACCTGCTTGTGAAGCTCCTGAAGCTTTCCGTTTACCTTCACCAGAAGAATGTCATGGGGATACCGGTCCTGGTGGACTGCTGCCACCTCTTTCCATCTGGTGTTATCCCCGTACTCTTCCCATTCGCCATCGATCCACACTCTCGCCATATCCGCCTCCTATTCCGTCCCCATTAATCTCAGGGCCTCATCTATTTTATGAAGCTGCCGCTCCATCTCTTTTTCTGCCGTTAAAGCTCCCTCTGTGGCTTTTCCACAGACAGTCCTCTGGTTTTTCAAATGGTTCAAAACTCCTTCTATCCGTTTTTGTTCCTTATCCAAAAACCGAAGCAGCACCGGGTCTTTTTTCTTTATGAGGACAGGACCGTAAAGGTAAATGCTCTCCTGATCCCAGGCCGGGATCCAGGGCATACCCTCTGTCTGGCTTACCGCCATGACGGTGTAAAATTTCCCTTCCTCTTCTACCATTGCCTCATCTATGAATCCGAATCCCTGCTCTCTTAAATAGCGGCGCACCTTGTCCAAATCTGACTGGGGAGAAAGTATAAAACGGCCCATGTCCTGCCACACATGCCGTCCCTCGTCCAAAATATGTATGATAAGCTCTCCTCCCATTCCGGCAATTACCGCCACATCCGCCTCCCCAGGGGAAAGCTTCGAAAGCCCATCTGACAAACGGGTCTGAATCATTCCCCGCAGTCCGGCCTGGCGGATATGATCTTCTGCCCGCCTAAGAGGCCCCGGGCGCAAGTCCATGGCAATAGCGTTTACAGCAATCCCTCTCTCCACAAGAGCAATGGGGATGTAGCCGTGATCCGTTCCCACATCTGCCACACGGCTTTTTTCCGGCGCCATAGAAGCAACCAGCTCCAGTCTCTTTGATAATTTCATGTAATGATATACTCCATTCTGTGTCCCTGTATCCAGCCGCCCTGCTCCGTCCGGGGACAGGAAGCCCCTGTCCCCAGTATCCTGGTTAGTCCAGATAATCTTTAAGCTTTTTGCTCCGGCTTGGATGGCGCAGCTTTCTTAGTGCCTTGGCCTCAATTTGACGGATTCTCTCTCTGGTAACGTTAAATTCTTTTCCCACCTCTTCTAAGGTTCTGGGCCGTCCATCCACCAGACCAAACCGCAGGGTTAATACCTTCTGTTCCCTCTCTGTGAGAGTGTCTAAAACCTCCATAAGCTGCTCGTGAAGAAGGGTAAAAGCCGCTGCATCCTGGGGCACCATCACATTGTCATCCTGGATAAAGTCTCCCAAATGGCTGTCCTCTTCCTCACCGATAGGCGTCTCTAAGGAAACCGGTTCCTGGGAAATTTTCATAATCTCCCGCACCCGCTCTACCGGCACCTCCATTTTTTCCCCAATCTCTTCCGGGGATGGCTCTCTTCCAAGTTCCTGTAACAGCTGCCTGGATACCCGCACCAGCCGGTTAATAGTCTCTACCATGTGAACCGGAATACGGATAGTCCGCGCCTGGTCAGCGATGGCCCTGGTAATCGCCTGACGGATCCACCAGGTAGCATAGGTGCTGAACTTATAGCCCTTGGTGTAGTCGAATTTCTCCACCGCTTTAATGAGCCCTAAGTTTCCCTCCTGTATTAAATCCAGAAACTGCATTCCTCTGCCCACATAACGCTTTGCAATGCTGACCACCAGGCGGAGATTTGCCTCTGCCAGGCGCTTTCCCGCTTCCTTATCTCCCAGCTCCATCCGTTTGGCCAAATCGATCTCCTCCTCCACAGTAAGAAGAGGGATCTTGCCGATCTCCTTCAAATACATGCGGACCGGATCCTCCATGCTTACCCCTTCCGGCACGGAGAGATCGATATTTTCCATATCAATATCTTCTTCCTCCGTCATCTCTTCCTGGAGAAACAGATCCGCATCAATTTCCTCATCATCCATCCTGAGAACATCAATCTGGTTGTTATCTAAAAATTCGTAAATCTTATCCAGCTTGTCCGGCCCCAGAATCTCCCCCCGGAAAAAGTCTAAAATTTCCCGGTTTTCCAACACATTTTTTTTCTTTTTTGCCAGGTCCAAAAGCCCGGTAAGCTTGTCCTCAAAACTCACTGTTTTCTCGTCCATATTCCCCATCCTTCCGCAGTTAGTATCCCGGTTATTCCAGTGAAATATACAGTTTCTGAACTGCTGCCTGCTCTTTTATAATTTTCTGAAGCTCCTCAATGTCTTTGGCATTGCGGCTGGCGGCGTCTAAGCTGTTTTTCTTAATTTTACGGACTGTATCCGAAAACGCCTTCTTTTGTTCCTCATTGCTCAACGACTCCTTAAGACTTGCATGAAACAGAGCCGCCACCTGCTTATAGGTATCTTCGTCATTAATAAAATGGTTTAAAATGGACGCCGGATTCAAATTTCCGGCTGCATGTCCTGCAAACACCATCTCTGCTGTCTGACGGTACAAATCCTCCACAAAATCCTCCGGAGTGATAATTCCCTCAATCTTGTCAAACAGAGCCGGGTTCTCAATGAGCCAGGTAAGAAGAAGCCGTTCTGACTGTCTGGCCCCGTCCTCCTTCTCTTTTCCCCGCCGTTTTGTCCCTTCTTCTCCGGCAGGCTGTCTGGGCAGAGTCCCGGGAGCCATCTTGCTTCCCAGGCTGTTTACCAGCCTGCGGAGATCCTCATAGGGAATAAAGTGTTCCCTGGAAATGGCCTGGATATAGTTGTCCCGCTCCAGGGCCTCAGGAAATTCCAAAAGTTTCCTGGCTGTTTCCCGGTAAAACTTTGTTTTCTGCTCCGGATCTTCCATATCGTATCCCCGCTTTAACACATCTATCTCAAAGAGGAAGCTGTTTTTTGCCTGGGCTATCCGCTGCCGGAAAGCTTCCGGCCCCAGATTTTTCATAAATTCATCCGGATCCTTCCAGGGCTGCATGTTCAAAACCTTAACCGACATTCCTGCTTCTTTTAATATGGGAATGGCCCTTAGGGCGGCCCTGACACCGGCCCCATCGCTGTCATAGGTAAGGATAACCTGATCCGTATAGCGTTTTAAAAGCGCTGCCTGCTGAGGGGTAAAGGCTGTCCCCAAAGACGCCACCGCATTGGTAAAGCCTGCCTGATGCATGGCGATTACATCCATATAGCCCTCACAGATCAGCAGATATTTTTCTCTGGAAGCGCGGGCAAAGTTCAGACCGTAAAGGTTCCGGCTCTTGTCAAAGACTTTGGTCTCCGGAGAATTCAGATATTTGGGTTCCCCGTCTCCCATAACCCGGCCTCCGAAACCGATGACCCGGTTATTCACATCCAGAATCGGAAACATAACCCGGTTCCAAAATTTGTCGTGGGCCCCCCGTTCCTCAATGGTTACAAGGCCGGTCTGGGCAAGAAGGCTGTCCTCATAGCCTTTGCTTTTCAGATAACGGTACAGATCATCGCTGGTCTTATTGGCAAAGCCCAGGCCAAAATGGCGAATGGTTTCCTCTGAAAGCTTCCTTCCCGTCAGATAGCCATAGCCTGAGGCCCCCTGCGGATGTTTTAGCTGATAGTAAAAATAATTGGCGGCCAGCTTGTTAATCTCCAGAAGAGACGCCCGCAGATCCGCCTGGGCTCTGGCCTCCTTGCTGTATTCCATCTTGGGAAGCGTTATTCCCGCCCTGTCTGCCAGGGCGTTCATGGCTTCCGGAAAGGAATAGTTCTCATATTCCATTAAAAAAGTCAGTACATTCCCCCCTGCCCCGCAGCCAAAACAGTAGTACATCTGCTTTCCCGGTGAAACGGAAAAGGATGGGGATTTTTCGTTATGAAAAGGGCAAAGGCCGAAGTAACTGCTTCCCTTTTTTTGAAGCTTCACATATCCGGAAATCACGTCCACGATGTCGTTCTTCATCCGTACCTCTTCAATAATTTCCTCTGGATAATACATGGCTTTTCCTCTCTATTTCCATGCCCTGGGCACAAAAAGCTCTTCAAACTTATCAATGGCGTAGCTGTCGCTCATGCCTGCTATGTAATCGCAGACCGCCCGCTCCTTTTTCTCTCCGCCTTCCATCAGGTTTAAATATTCTTCGGGAAGCTGTTCCACATGCTCCATATAGTAGCAGAACAGATGCTCAATCATCCTCTTGGCCTTTCCCTCTTCCGCCTTTGGAATCTCGCTCTCGTATACATTTTCAAACATCCACCGGCGAAGCCCTTTCATAGCTTCCTCCATCCCCGGCGACATAGAGATGGCGGGATTTCCCATGCTGTTGAAAATAATATCATGGATCATCACATCCAGCCGCTCTCTTACACTGTGGCCCAACACATCTGTATACTCTGCCGGAAGATCGGATTCCACAAACAGCTTGGCGCGAATTGCGTCGTCAATGTCGTGGTTGATATAGGCAATTTTATCAGACAGGCGGACAATGGCTCCCTCCAAGGTAGACGGATGTCCCGATGTCCTGTGATTTAATATGCCGTCTCTCACTTCCCAGGTAAGGTTTAAACCCCGGCCGCCTTTCTCCAAAACCTCCACCACCCGGACGCTCTGGCGGTAATGGGCAAAGCCGTCTGAACAGAGGCGGTTTAATACTTCCTCTCCGGTATGGCCAAAGGGAGTGTGGCCCAAATCATGGCCCAGGGCAATGGCCTCTGTGAGCGTTTCATTGAGAAGGAGTGATTTGGCTACCGTCCTGGCAATCTGGGCAACCTCCAAAGTATGGGTGAGCCGGGTCCGGTAATGGTCTCCTTCCGGATCCAGAAATACCTGGGTTTTATGCTTAAGCCTGCGGAAAGCCTTGCAGTGAAGGATCCGATCTCTGTCCCTCTGGTACTCCGGGCGGATATCACAGAGAGGCTCCGCCTCATCTCTGCCCCTGGTATCCCTGCTAAGGGCGGCATAGGGGCTTAAATACTCTGCTTCCCACTGTTCCATAGATTCCCGAATGGTCATCCGGCCACTTCCTCTCTTGTTACCGGCTTTCGCCGGGGCTGTCTCATGTTGTAGCAGTTCATCTCAAATTCCCGCCGTCTAAACTGTTACCTCATAATTTTAGATATACTTTACTATTATATCACACCCCTTGACATTTTAATACCTTTTCAGTATAAAAAATAAGGCTGTCCCCAGCGAAACCACACGCTTTTGGGGACAGCCTTATTTCTTCTGTCTATTCATCTCTTTAATTGGTCACCTGCTAGTCACATGCTGAATTGCTTTCCAGTTACTCGTCTTGCTCCAGGTTGTCAAACGTATCGCAATCGTAAAACTCCCGAATGGTCATGCCCAATCCTTCTGCAATCTTCTTGATGTTTACAATGCCCGGATTCTTGCTCTTTCCATTCATAATGCTTTTTACGGTAGACGGCGGCATTCCGGTACGATAGGATAACTCATACATGGAAAGCCGCTGCGCTTTGCTCAGTTCCCGGATCCTTACAATGGTTGCTTCGTTTACCTTCATACACATCTCTCCTTTATAATCCTAGTGTAGACGATATTTCCATAAAATGGGGCTATTCCTTCGTCTTTTGGGAAATATTTTTTCAAAATTCCCACTTTTCATGCATTTTCTCTTCTAAAACCCCTTTCTCTGAATATTCTGACAGGAATATTATTCTCCTTTGGTCAATCTGTCCGAATGCCACCAAATATTAAGATTCTCTTTTGGCCAGATTATCTCATTGGAAACATATTGAAAGCTATCGTCTTCTAAGATCCGAATCACGGTTTTATGGGCATAAGATCTGGATGTATTTTCGTAAGGGTATACTGCATGAACCGTAAGCGTAATGGTCCCGTCCTGGTTTTCTGTATAGCTTACTACTTCCGGGTATGGAATTTCAGGATACTCTGCCTCATCGATTCCCCTGGGGCTGTATTCATAAGCTGAGCTTTCCGGCAAATAAACGGTTTTAGACCGCAGTTTTTCCCTGTCTATGTCAAAGTATGTCATAATGACATGTTCAAATATATCATCTGGTATCTGATATCGGGTTTTTGTCCCCTCTACCTCTGCAGCAATAAAGGGAATCGGCTGGTCATACAAACGGGGATAAAAAATGCCGAACACATCAGAAAAATCCAGTTCTCCATAATCTTCTCTGCTCCAGTCGGAAAGAAACAGATTATTTTCTCTATAGCCGGCAGGTAGAATACACTGCCGGTTCCACTCCCGGCATCTCTCGTCTAAAGGCAGTACCCGAAGAGCCGTATGCTCCTGTCCGTCACTTAAGGTAAGGGCAAATTCTTCCTCTGAAAAATAGCTTCCCTCAAGCAACAGATACCCATCCTCGGTATATTTCCAAAAGCTGGCCGGGTAACTTACCCTGCTTTCCCTCTGAAAATTCCCGCCTTCATCCAGCCGGTAACATGCTCTGGTAACCATCATATCGCCGTCTTTAGTTTTTAAATCATAGGTGGTAAAAACATCCCGGCCGGCAATCACTATAATGGTCAGTTTTGAAGGCTTCTTTTCTTCTGCCATCCTGCAGAATTCCAACGCCCGGTCCGCTCCTTCCATATTTACCTGATTTCCGCTGTCAACAGCCACGTAGCCATTCTCCCCAAGGCTGGAAACCATACGCTCCGCCATTTCCCAATCATAAGGCGCCTCTGTTTTTCCCATCTCGTCATAAAGAATCTGGTAAATCCCGGCCATATCCTCTTCCATCAATGTAATATGGTACACTTTTCCCAGCTGTGCAGGGTAGGTTTCTAAGATGCTGCCATCATACTGGATTTCAATCACATCCCCCTCCTGCAATTTCAAGTTTTCCTCATTTATCACATAGATTCTGTCTGCTGATAAAAGTTCTAAAGAGCCTTCCACCGGCTCTGCTAAAATCATTTCGTCACCCGCTTCCACTACGGTTGCCTGAAAAACTGCCGGGGCCGCGGTCTGGTCTTCATTGTCCGGCAATTCCTCTTTGCATGCCGTTAAAATAAGCACAAACAGGATTGGGATTGTAAGTAAAATTTTTCGGTATTTTTTCGTCATGATCGTTTGGCCTGCCCTTTTCTATCTCTTCTTAATGGGATGTCTGATAACTGTTTTCCACTTTTCCGGCGCCACCTTTCTGGCGTCTGACATATAGATTTCATGGTGCAGCCTGGTCTCACTGAAATCGTTCACATATCCGTTTTTCTCCAAGTACTCATCCATCAAGGCAACCGTGGCAGGCTCATTGTCAAAGGATCCAAGATGCATGATCTGGACGCACAATCCCTCGTCAATAGTAAGGAATTCTGCTGACGAGCAATCCAGTTTTTTCTTTTTTGAAGCAGTTTCCACCGCCCAGGCAAAGTTCTCTTCTGAAATAAAATCCGGCAGTCTGATAACCGAAATCCAATTGAAGGAGTCCTTATCGGAATAGTCAACATACTCTGCCCCATTTTGCCACCAGAATCCCTCCAGAGGCGGCACCACATACTCAAAAAATCCTTCAATCTTATAATCGGTCTTGTAGCTCATCTTTAATGTATAAGCCACTGCATATAAAACTCCAATGGCCTGCTGGTAAGCTCCGCCTTCCTGGTTGGGATCTCCTTTCCCTCTTACCGCTATGTAATTCGCTTCGGGAACCGTCACGATTTCCGGCCTGCTTTTCGGCATGTAAAACTCTTTATACTCTTTCTTAAAATCAAATGCCAATTACTCTGCCTCCTTCTCAAATACTACTGTCTGCTCTTTCATTGAAATCTTTCCTACTTTATATCCATATTGCAGCAGTTCTTTCTTGTAAGTCAGGAAAGAATGATCAATTGGCTGTCCATTGATCTGTTCAATCTCTGCATAGGTCAGTTTGAAATAATCTGTGCCATTTTCTTTTATCCACTTCCATAGGGGATCGTATTTACTCATAATTTGTTCACACTCCTTAAAAGAATTATACTTTTTAACCTTTTACTTGCCAATAGCCGCTTCTGGCGCCTCCAACCCTTTCCAGCATTCCTCTCTCTGGCAATTCCTTAATACTCTTTTTGACAGCTCTGGTTAAATCTTTTAGTGAACTTTTCGGTGAACTTCATATGAAGATCTATATAAATTCACCCTGAAACTATCGCCTATTTCAAGTAATTCCGGTTCTCTAAGCCCATACTCTTTACAAGAGCTAAACATTCTTTTTATACCTGTTCCCCAGCTTTCTATGATTTTCATCCTACTAAATATTTCAGCAATACACCTATTTCGAATTTTAGAACCTCCCTCCTTGTATCGTTGTTTTTCATATTATATCATTTCTCCCATAATAAAACATCTTATTTTTCCCATTCACTATCCCCTCAACAATTTAAGCCTTCAAGTATTTCACTCAAAGGCTTGTTTTCTATAACCCGATTCTTTCCTATGAATAGTTTTAGTATACTAAATAACTATCCTAAATACAAGATCACTATTCCCATTTAAAAAAACGAATGGCAACCCCTCCGCAAATAATCATCAACGCCAGCAGAATTGCAATGGGGATTCCCACTGACTTAAGGGGCAATCCTAATGACGTTGCTTTAAGCAGCTTTATCCCCTGTGTCAACGGCAAAAGATCCGCTGTTTTCTGCAATACCGGCGGCATCGCTTCATAGGGCAGCGTAGCCCCTGAGAAAATCAGCATTGGAAAATACAGAATACTGGCGGCTGCACTGGCGGTTTTTACGTCAGGAGCAACTCCTCCTGCCATCAGTCCTATGCTGAACATGGACAGCATTACCAAAATGTATGTCACCAAAAACAGTCCAGTGGAGCCATGAAACCTGCATCCAAAAAACAGAAAAAGTGTTCCCCAAACCAATGCTAAAGACAACAGAGAATAAATTCCGTAGATTGTCACCCATACTGCCAGCAAAAATGCCGGATTTGTTGGTGTTACCTGATATCGTTTCAATATTTTCTTATTCCGGTAATCAGAAATTAATAGCGGAAGCCCCATAACGCCGCCTGCACAGATTGCTATGGCAGATAGCGCCCCCAGAGACTGTTCCAGAAAGGAATACTCTGCCCCAAAAAAGGCGGGCTTATTTCCATAAATAGCGCCTAATATCACAGCCAATGCTACCGGCATACAAAGGGCAAAGATCACCATATCGATTCCCCGGAAAGAGAGCTTCAGTTCTGTTTTCAACACAGTAATAAATTTATTCATCTCCTGTCTCCTCCTCCCCGGTAAACCATAAATATGCATCTTCCAGTCTGTCATAGGGACTTTGTTTCACTGCCTCCTGCACCGTCCCTTCAAACACAAATCCTCCGTCTTTTAAAATGCCAATCCGGTCACAAAGGACTTCCACCTCGTCCATAAAATGGGAAGAAAGGAAAACGGTCAGCCCCTGTTTTTTTAATTCCTTCAGACACTTCCAGACCTCTCTCCTGGCTTTCGTATCCAGCCCAGTGGTCAGTTCATCCAAAAATGCCACTCTGGGATTGGGAATCAGCGCAAGTACCAGGAATAGTTTCTGTTTCTGGCCTCCCGATAATTGACTGACAAAAGCGTCTTTCTTCTCTGCCAGACCAAACTTTTGCAGCAGTTCTCCATAATCTGCAAAATATCTGTAAAGGCAGGCGGTTTCCTCACATAGTTCCTTTACCTTAATCTTGTCCGGGTAGTTTGTTTCCTGAAATTGTACGCTTACCTGTTGAAAAAGCTGCTTTCTGTTTTCTCTTGGATCAAGTCCCAGGATTCTAACAGTCCCGGCATCTGCTTTTCGCGTGCCCAGGATACACTCTATGGTTGTAGATTTTCCTGCGCCGTTTGCCCCAAGCAGGCCGTATACCTCCCCTGCTTTCACCGACAAATTAAGATTTTCGATTACCTTTTTCCCGGCATAGGATTTCCCTAAGCCTGTGATTTGGATTATTGTTTCCATGCTTTCCCATATCTCCTTTCAGCTGTATCGGCAGAACGCATTCCAGTTGTGAAACTTGGTTTCACAGGCGCTCTTCCTCCTTTTTGAAGTATAGTAAGATTAGCATTTTATCTCAGGCTGGTGTGTAAGTGTAGGGTTTTCCCGCGTCATTTTTTTTAATTTTTCAATCTGTCTGGCTACGAATCTGGCATTATTTCCTGCTTCATTTAGTGAAGTAAGCAGTTTGTCACAGGCTGTAATAATATCGTCTTCTTCTCCCGGCGTATCAATAGCCACACGGATATTGACCGCCGGATCCTCAGAAAGGGCCTGCAACATTCTTAAAATGGAGGAGAGGGAATAATTGGCGCAGCGCAGGGAACGAATAATCTTTAACCGCTGTAAATCTTTTTCTGTATATACTCTGTACCCATTCTCAAGTCTCTTAATTGTAAACAGGCCGTTTAATTCCCAATTACGCAGCGTATCCACTGTTACATTTAAAAGTTCTGCCGTTTCCTTTCTGGAAAAGGATATTTCATCTGTATGATCAGGCTGCCCAATCCCGGAAAGGATGTTCTCAGCAACTTCGATTGCCTCTTTTGCATTTTCCTTTTCTGTCTCTACTTGTGCAATATAGTTTTGAGTCAGTTTGGCCGCCTTTTCATAATCGCCGGATGCAGAGGTCTGAATGATAGTTACTGCCTGTTTCCGCAGGCCATTTTGAAGAACTTCCACCTGCAGGGCGGCGCGGGCCAGTTTCAACTGTTCAATATGAATATCCGTAAATATACGGTATCCGTTACCGCCCCGTTTCGGTTTGGAAATCAGCCCGTATTTCTCATAAAGTCGGACCGTATTCGCATGAATTCCAAATATTCTGGCAATCTCAATGGTCTTATATGTGTTCATCTGGTACACCTCCTCCCTCATTATTACACACTTTTCAGGTCTGGTGTTATAGTGTAGGGTTTTTCAGTATACCATGCAGTTCAGAAAAGCAAATTCACATTTCCGCAATTAGTTCTGCTGCCTGCTCCGGTGAAATATCCGAGACATCAACCTTTATGGTTTCTACTTTTTCATACAGAGGCAGCCTTTCTATGCTGCGTAACATTGCATCTTTCCCGCGGATGTTTGCGTCCACATCTCGCTGCAGCCGCTCCTCCAAAGTCTCTCTGCTGCATACCAGGGATATGGGATACACCTGGCATCCTTCTGTATCCAACCTGCTTAATATATCATTTATGATGTCCTGTTGGTGCATCACCCAGCAAAATATAACGCTCTCGTATACGGAGCAATGGATAAAATTATTCAAAAGAAAGATTATATTCTCCAATACCATCCTTTTCGTTTCCGGAGTTACCTGAAATGGATGCATGTCCCAGCACCAGTCTCCGTCTAAAAAGACACTGTTCGGCAGTCTTTTTTTCAGTATCTGGCATGTACTCGTCTTCCCCACCCCCATGGTTCCACCGATTATGAATATTCTTTTCATGATTCTTCCTTTCCGATATGCCTGCCAAATCATTTCATCGGGGTTCCCACTTCAATTAAATTGCCGTCCGGGTCATAAAAGCGGATTACTTTCTGACCCCAGGAATGTTCCATTAAAGGATTCACGTAATGGATCGGCTCTCCATATGCGTCCAGTTTCTCTGCGAATCCTTCTATATCGGATTCCTCAAAGTACAGTTCTGCCGCGTTATTTTCCGGAACAATGCTCTTATTAATAAATTTTTCCCATATGGCTGCGTCCTGAAGAACCAGCCCTTCTGTGAGAATCACATTGCCGTTATTGTCAAGAACCACATCAAGCCCGAATAAGTCTTTGTAAAAAGAGATGGATCTCTTCATATCCTTTACTACAATTAGTACATTTTTTAGTTTCATTGTCCTTTCCCCTTATCTCCATTAGAAAACAAAAAAATCCTATCTTCCGGCAGTTCCATCTCATGATTCATCTTCACAAAACCAAAACGCTCATACAAAGGCCTTCCCATATCTGTTGCTTCCAATGAGATATGTTTTATTCCCCTGCTCTTCGCTTCTTCTGTCAGAAGCTCCAACGTATGGTATGCAATCCCTTTTCGCCTGTAATCGGGGGCTGTATACATATTCATAATATACGCCTTCCATCCTGTGGGATTATGGCAGGTGGGCATTACCCTGAAAAAGCTGATTCCTCCTGCCCCGGCAACTTTTCCCCCATAGAAAACGAGATACGCCACATGTGTTTCTGCCTGCAGGTGCTCTTCGTAGTATTCCCTGGACTGCTGCTCTACAAAAGTCATTTCTGTATCATCACTCAGGCGGTTGGCGGCGCGCAGCACTTCCGTTCTTATTTTTACCAGCAAATCTATGTCTTTCATTTCTGCTCTTTTGTAGGTAACTTCCATGTGGTTTTGCCTCCTGATCTACAAATGAACTCTTTTTCACGCTGTGTCTAAAATAAATCGGAATGTGTCCCGGTACGAAATAAAAATAGTTCCAGCTCATCTTGATTGATTCGGTAAACAAGAAGCCAGTCCGGTTCAATATGGCATTCCCGAAATCCGATGTAATTACCTGTTAATCCGTGATCACGGTATTTTTTGTCCAACTTTTGTCCGCCTGCCAGTGTATTGACAATATTCCGCAAAAGTTCTATTTTGCAGCCCCGCTTTTTAGCCAGCTTTAAATCTTTTTTAAATTGATTGGAAGGAACAATGTTAAGCATCACCAAGTACCTCGTCTAAAATCTCATCAAAGGATTGGTAACGTTTGTACTTATCTGGATTCTTTTCCATTTCTTCATATTCATTCAATGCAGCTTTCGTTTCCGCATTTGGCGTTTGACGTTTTATTTCAAATGGAATACCATTATGCATAATGGCAGAACGTAAAAACATATTAATTGCAGAAGACATATTTAAGCCAAGATCATTAAAAAGTTCTTCTGCTTCCTGCTTTAGTACAGAATCTACTCGTACATTGATGTTTGTTGTAGCCATATAGGAATCACCTCTTTTTTCTAGTATTATATATTTAATTGCAATCACTGTCAACAAACCAAATCAATATGTTTTGCATTGTATTGCATCTGCAACACAGCAAAACACATAATCGGAAAATCTCAATCGTTACTTACAGAATAACTGATAATTTCCTGTTCCAGCTTCACCTGGTGCTCCAGCATATAAGAAACCGTTTCCCCATATTCTTCCTGCTTTTTCAATGCCTGTAAGCGCCTGTTATCTTCTTTTGATAATGGTTTCAGGCACCCTTTCCAGCAGGGATTCTCAAGTTCTTTTATCCCCATAAACAACAGTTGAAAGGAAATGCCGGTCACCCTGCACAGATGCTCATGAATATAAAATCCCCCTGCGTCAATATCTCCAAAATGAAACCACAAAAGGCCCGGATTCTCACTTGCCGTTTTCTTCAAAAAGTCCCGTTGATCCCGGGTGGCGTAGCCGCCCAGATAAAAAATCAAACTGTCCGGATCTGAAAATCTCTCATAAGCGGTTTTATTTTCGATAGTAATCACCTTCTGTGCCGGAACATGTATCCCGGCAATCCTTTTCAAATCATGAGAGGCAATCTGAATTCCTCCGGACAGCCCGGCTGTCGAAATAGCGCCCCCGTCTGCCATGGACAGAAAGCAGGGGCCCTTAAAACAAAGCCTGGGCAGATCACGCCGTATTTTGTACTCTTCTAAAATCTCGTCCGGCAGTTCATGCTCTTTGCACGGCCGTTTTAAATAAGTGCGAAGGGCTTTACAGAGTCCTGCCAGCACATGATCCTCCAGGTATTTGGAATCTCCATAGAGAAGCATGGAAACTTCCCGCAAAAATAAAGGGGTCTGGTTCTTTTCGATAAAGGCTAATGCCTTTAGCAAATCTTCTTCCTCCGAATAATCCTTTCTCAATTTGTTCTGCGCCAGTTCCTCCCCAAGCTTTTTGCAGCGGACTTCTGCCACCAAAGACGCATGTTCATAGGCAGCAATCAGCTGCTTCACATATTGAATCCGCTCTCCCTTGGACTGATACCCGTACTGATCCTGCAAATACTGCTCAGCTTCCAAAATCATTTCATCTTTCAAGATAATCTCTTTGATTTCATAGCTGAACCGTTCCTCCGTATAGCTGACAAAACCGGCTTCCCGGAGTTCCAAAACCGCCTCATTCACCGCAGTAATGCGGGAAAGATCCCCGTCATTCTGGTAATACTTTGGGTAGATCCGATCCGGCTTCACATTGGTCTTTCGATTCACACGGTTGGTTCCCGCGTCCTTTTTGCTTTTCCGGTATTTTTCCACAAGTATTTTTAAGATTTGTCCCTTATCATCCATCCTGTTTGTCCTCATGAAACTGCACAATTCCAAGCCGCATATAATCCGGTTTCACCCGCAGAACCGGGAGAATAACCTGGCACTCATTGCCGATGGATTCTGTCTTGTCCGGAGCGCAGAACACCACCTGCAGATTCTGACTTTTTAAAAACTCCAGCATCCGCTTTACATTGGCCGGATCCATCTTGGCAAATGGTTCATCAATAAACATCAGGCGGGTGCTGTTTACCTTTTGATTATAAATCATAAGCAGAGCCGACGACAAAATCAACAGGTAGGGGATCTGCACTTCTGCGCCGGAATTGTATCCGGTCTGCCGGGATAATCTGGCATTTTTCAGAGTCTCATTTGTGAGAAGGATCTCATAGGTCATGTAATTGCGGTAATCTGCAAACCGCTCTATGGCATCCTGATTATTCTTTAAAATCATCCGGTTAATGATCCCTTTAATATCCCGCTCCAGCTGCTCTGCTTCTTCCGGAGAGTAGGAGCTGAATACCTCTAAAAGCATCTGGCCGTCCCCGCCGCCAAACTGCTCTTTCTCGTCCAGATATCTGGCATACTCAATAATTCTGGCGTAATCGGATGCGTCTTTATTATAGTGAACATCAAACTGATAACGGGTGGTGAATTTTAATTTTGCCAGCTCTGCATTTATCAGCTTCAAATCCTCTATGGAACGGTTACAGGAGCGGAAAATAGTCAGCACAAACTCATTTTTGAAAATATCTTCATAGCGTTTGGTCTGACCTTTAAGCCTTTGTTTAATTTCCTGAAGGTCATCCATCCATATTTTCGATTTTCTCTGCTCATAGGCCTGGCGGTGTTCCAGACCGAAAGGCAGCTGGCTTTCTTCTGCCCTTTTTCCATTATATTCTCCGGAAAGAATGAAAATTTCCTTGGAAAGCCTGTCCATTTCATTGCGGATTCTCCTTCTGGTATCCGGAGCAATTAGTCCGCCCTGTCCGGTTCTTCCATTTTCAAGATAGCGCTCATAATCCCGGACGGCTCTCTGCACGGCTCCGTACTCGGTCAGCTGGTACTCCTGAAATGCTGCCTCCTTCTGTTTCAATTCCTCTTTTGCCGCCTCTATCTGGCGCTCAGATTCGTTTATCACACTCTGGCTCTTAGTTTTTATCTCCAATGCTTTTTCTTTGGACTCCTGCAGCCGGTCTAAAGACCGCTCCAGTCTCTCCCTGTGTTCACTCAATGCCACAAATTCCTGATCATGGGCCTGGGCTTCTTTCAGTTTTTTTAATACGTCCCTGGACTCCCGGATCTGCTTTAAGGTATTCTGATATTTCTCGCCGGCATCATAAAGGTACTCGCCGAATATCTCCCGGCCCTCTGCCAGCTGTCCCTTCTGCCGGGTCAGCTGTTTCTCTTTCTCTGACAACTCCTTCTTTTCCGATTGCAGCTTCTCATACTCCCGCTCCGCGCGAATCCGGTTTAATTCCAGAGTTTCCTGTCCCAGGGCATAAAAGCGGATTCTCTCAAACCGGAGATAATATCCGTCCATTCCTACAGACACCCGGCCCTCTTTGGAAATGGCATTTTCATAAAGCTTTACCTGGTTTAAAGGCACTGCCCGCATCCGCCCCAGCTGGTACTCAAAATACTTTTTGGCAACCTCATTGCGAATATCCAGAAACTGAATAACCGACTCCGGCTCTGCCTCCACCTTCCTTTTCATCAGAAGCTTTGTATTAAACAAATGGGCGTACCGGTGGGAAGATTTGTTTAAAACATCATCTGCAATATCATAATATTCCGGTTCCACCAGAATACTGAACCGGCGGTTTCCAAGAAATGCTTCTACCGAATCTCTCCATTCCTCATCCTTTAATCCGATCACATATTCACAGGCAAATTTTGCTTCGGACAATATGCCCCTTTTTGCAAATTCCCGGTTAATCTCCTGTTTTAAATTTACGCTCTCCGGTATCTGGCGGAAATCATTCCGGTTCTTTTTGCAGTCCTCCAGAATCTGCAGCTGCTCCAGCATCTGCTTCCTTGTTACCTCAATCCGGTCAGCCAGACGGGCGGCTTCCCCCACCAGCCGTTCATGGGTAAGGTCCAAAAGCTTCTTAAGCTCTGTAACAGCAGAGCTCTTTTCTGCCGGGGAATACCGGCTGTCGTCCAAAGCCGCTAAAGTCTCCTGATTCTGGATCCGGCAGCCCATTTCTGTCAGCACATAAATCAGTTCACTGACCTGCTGTCCGAAAAGTTCCAGGCGCTTTTTCTCTTTTCCCAGGGCATCCTTTTCCGTTTCCAGCCGTTTTAGATTATCTTCTTCCGCCTGAATGGGCTTCATGCAATCCATCTGCATGAGACTGAGAAGAACCTCATGAAGCTTCTGGGTTTCTTCCCTTTCCTCCAGGGATATTCCTGCAATCCGGTCTTCTGCCTGTTTTTGTTCCATAGCAGCCTGTTCCCGCTGTCTGGTCCAGGATTCAATGGAGCCTTTCTTTTCCTTGATACTTTTGTAGACGATTTTAATATCATCAATTAAAAGGCGCAGCTTTTCTGTCTCATATCCGTCATACCCCTTAAGAATGGCCTCCAGCTCCTCAATCTCCTTCTGGATCCCATCAAAAGCGCTGTTGAGCCCGTCAATATTTTCTTTTGCCTCAATAAGCTTGGAAAAATCCACCGGCTTATCTTCCAGGACGCTCTCCCGGATAAACTGATCGATCTTTGCGTCGGGATTATAGGTCATGACGCCCCGCAGCTTTCTTAAATAGGTTCTGGTCTGATCCATATTCAGCTTCAAACCCGTCATCTGCATAAATTTTCCGATTCCCTGCTCCCGGTTTAAGAGGGTAACCCCATATTTTTTCTGAAACTGGCTGCTGCTGTAAGGCTTTTTCCCTCCCGGATCCAGATACAGGTGTTCTACTTTGTCAAGCCCTGTCTGATCCATCACATAGCGGTAAGGCACGATATTATTGGAAGCATTGGTTTCCAGAATAGTTCCCAAAAGAAAGCTCTTCCGGTTGTCCCTGTCATAATACTCCAGCACAATATGGCTGTAAACATTGGGAATCTTGTCCGCCGGGCGCATATAGGTCTTGGCTGTGGCGTCCATAAGGCCTCTGGTATAGGAGGATAAGGTACGGGTGCTCTTATTCTCCGTTGATTTATTAAATACCGTATCCCCATATGCCGCATATTTAATGGCGTCCAATATTACTGATTTTCCGTTGCCGTTTCTTCCGGCAATCAGCGTAAAAGGGCCTATTGGCATGTCCTCGTTTCCAAAAGCATACCAGTTAATCAGCCGCACCTTCTTCAGATAAATCATTGGCTCTCCTCCTCAAATTCACTGTCAGGCTCTTCGCCTTCCTCCACGGACGAGGTTTTTATATACTCCTCTGCCACAGTCCGAAACTGAGGGACATCCCACCCGAACTGGAGGGAAGGATATAGTTGAATGTTTGCTTCCTCTCCTGTCTCATTCTCGTCAAAATCAATTAAATTGTATTTCTTAAACAATTTAAAAGCTGACTTCAAATCCGTGCTGGCCGGGTAAACACCGTAGGATTTTATCTTGTCAATCAGGTCTCCCCTTGTTACAAAATTTCCTTCCTCATACCCCAGATTTTCCAGATAAACTTCCCACAAAACCAGCAGCAGGTGATACTGAAGGGTGTTAAATGTAATCACATTGGCCCGCTTTAATCCGACCGTCTCTTCGTCCTCTTCATTGGCAACCAGCATGGCCACTCCGCTTTTTTCGTCTACCAGAATATCAAAGCCCATAAATTTCAGGTACTGGGAAATCTCATACCGGTTGGATTCTCTGGCCGCAAAACGGTAGAGCTTTTCGTCTTTTTCTTCCAGCAGGAAAGTGGATTCCAATAATTTCCGGACACATCTTTTAAACAATACGCTGTCTTCCTCTTTCATTGCGATCTGCAGGCTTCTGTCACTCATGATCTTCTCTTCTCCTCATAGTCAAATTGCTAATTGACGCGATTTCTGTCTCAATCATCCCTTCTCCGAATTCCACCTCATAGGGGAACTCTTCTGTTCCGGCGTACATGACTCCTGCCGCAACCATCATGGCCGCCTCCCTGTCTGCGATTTTCATGTCTGCCACAGACTTTTTCCCCATGGGGAACTTCATGTTTTCAAAATACTTTCTTACATTTTCCGGACTGTAGGAATCCGGCGTCTGTTCCAGAAGCTCTTCTGTCAGCCTGCGTGTCTCTTCTTCCGAAAGCTCCACTTCTGTAATGGCTGCATTTGACAGATTGGGGGCCGCCTTTTTTCTTCGGGCAAACGATTTTCTCCCCACAAACCCAATGGTCTGAACCCTGAAATTTTTCGCCAGCTCCTGAATCACAAGGCTCTTCTCTTCTTCCTCCATCTCTTTTAACTGCATAAGAAGCTGATTCAAAAAATGCTGCAAATTCGTATTATTGCTGAGCACCATCATCATCCGGGTGGAATACAGATGATAGTAGGTGTTAATTTTTCGGTCTATGTAGGTCATTTCTTTCTCGTAACCGGCATTAATAAAGCTGTCCAGTTCGCCAAACTGCCGGTCCACAGTGGCCTGGGCTTCCAAGGGCAGCGCCTGCTTTATCTTCTGAAATTCTTCAATCATCCGGTCATAAATCTCCGAGCGCCGGATTTTCACCAGCATCCGGTCGATTGCGGCAATGTATCCCGGGATCAGGCCGCTTCGTTTGATAAAGAAATAGTCGTTGAAAAACTTTTCCAGAACTTCATCCCGGATCAGGAATTGCCCAAAGCTGTTGGCATCAGACATTTTCATCACAGCGTGCATAATCTGCCGGATACTGTCCTTTAATGCAAATAGTTCATTTTTCAGGTCGCTCTCATTCTCAAGAAGAGGCATCATAATATTGGTATAGGGCCGGATAGCCCGGGCATTGTCTTTCTCAAGAGCTGATTTCAGAATTTCATAAATGGCAAAGATGTGATTGGTAATGGCTCCGTTCATGTCGCTGTCGAATAATCGGTTCAGCGCTTCCATAAGCTTACGGCAGGAAGAAGAAATGGACGCAATATTATCCCCGCTTCGTCCGATCTCCTTGGGCGTAATCCAGCCGCAGAGACGGAAATAACGCAAAATTGCCGATGCGTTTTCCTGGGGGCTTAAAAAGCCGCTGATCTCTTCTCCAATGTTTTCTGTTTCAATGGCATACCTGCAGTTTTGCAGATATAAAATCAGGCAGTGGCGGGCGTCCTGCTCATATAAAACCGGTATCTCCTTGGCTTTGTCAATCAGCTGATTGATACATTCCACATAGATTTCCCGGTTTTTGCAGCAAAACGGGTTAAAGAACCGGTCATTATCAATGGTTTGAAAAATGGACATGGTGTTTTCTTCCTTCCTTGTGTCTATATTTTATCTAAATTTAGCCACAAATCAACGGAGATACGTTTTATTTTATTAGCTTAATGCCAAGTTCAGACGGCGGGGATTTGAACTGATACGTCAAAATGCAACAGGAAATCTGACTTCTTCTCCTGCAAAAAAGCCAAACTCTCCTGATGTTTCAGTAACCTTGAAGCTTGCGCCGTCCCATCCGTTAATTTTAATGATTCCTTTTACACCTCCGTCATCTGATGTGAAAGCCAGCTCTCCGTTTCCATTGTCAACAAAGGAGCCTTCTATTTCACATTGTCTGTAAATAGAGATAATTGCTTCGTCATCTCCCTCCCAGCCCTGCCGGGTGATTAGAGAGCTGTATATATCGCCAGTTCCCTGATTGTCTACAAACAAACCGTACTTTGCTGATGTTTCCGGCATGACAAAGGCTTCCCCCTTTATCTTAGCCAGCTCATTTGCAAGGACATAAGCTCTTTTTTGGGTAATCTCCTCCCAAAAGGAGTTCAGAAGGAGAGGATACATGCTGCCGTTTTCTTCCCTGGAGCCAAGACTCAACAGCGCCGCTTCTTCCTTCATGGCTATCCAGTTTCTCTGCTCCGCAAGGACTTTTTCCTTTGTCTGCTGATCTGCTAAGCTGCTGAATCTGCTCCAAAGGTTATTTAGTTCTGTATCCCATATTACGAATAGCCATCTGGATGATACATTCATGTCTGCCTGGGTTTGAGCTGCCTGTGCTAACGGAGTATACTTTTGGATAATCTTCTCAATATTCTCTAATTCTTTCTGCAGGGATGCTGAATTTGATACCACATAGTCCACATCCGCTTTGATATCCTCAGAATAGTCATAGGTGAAATCCAGTTCCAGTTTATCATTGAATTGGATTTCGTTGTTTTCTCTGCTTATAGAGATGGATTGTTCTACAACTTGAGGAGGCTGGCTTTCTGTGCTTAGAACATTCCTTTCTGTTCCCTCCTTGCCACAGCCAGCACATAGTCCGGCCATTAGTATGAATGTCATGATATAAATTCTTTTTTTCATATGTTATATACACGCTTTCTTCATTCCGATGTTCTACATCACACAGGAATCTGATTTTTTGAACTTCGCGGCAACTTCCGTTTTCGTGGTAAAAATTGAACTACCACTTAAGCTTTTTCCTTAGTGGTAGTTCAATATCACTGCGTTGCCAGAGAATCTTCTGAAAACTCTGCACTCCCAATATAGCTTTTATATTGAATTGTACTATTCCTATGAGATCCTCGTTACTTTTTATTATACACTATGTCCAAGCAGGGTACAACTATTTTTAGTTACAAATTCCCAGCAGGTTATATACTACGTAAAATGCCCTCCACTCACTTTTCTGCGGTATCATCTGGTACACTTAACACCCCAAAGCTGACAACCTACTCTCTATTCCCCGTTTCATAAGCTCCATATCCGATGCCAGATAGAAACAATTGATGCCGTTTTTTCGCGCCGCCTCTATGTCAGCTTCTTCAAATACCTTATCTAAAGCGCTTTTTCCTGCTTCGGTTATTTTTTTGTAAATCTCTCTTTTTAGCTTAATAACGCTTCGGTGTTTTGTTTCTCCGGGCACATTACACGCGTAGGTCAAATCCATGGTTCCTACAGATAAAAAATCCACCTCCCTGATCTTTAAAATTTCATCTAACGCTTCAATAGCAGATTGGGTTTCAATGATTACGCCTATGATGGTATTCTGATTTTCTATACCAGGGAAAGCTTTCAGGTCTTTTGTCTTTAAACCATATCCATTGCTTCTGGACTCAGTGCTGACTCCTCGTTTTCCCAGGGGAGCGTATTTTACCGCATTTACCAATTCCTTTACTTGCTTTGCATCTTTAGCGTCTGCCAGAAGAATTCCTCCGGCTCCCGCATCTAAAAGCCTTCCGATTTTTTCCTGTTCTACCTGAGAGACACGAATCAGACAAGACGTTTTGGTATTATTTGTAACCCGTAGAATTTGTGTGATCATTTCTTCCGGAAATACATAGTGCTCTTGATCAATCACCAGAAGATCGACTTCCTCTGCCACCATTAATTCTGCTGCCGCAGGGTCCGGAATCCGTAAAAACACACTGGTAATTTCCTGTCTTTCTTTTAGCTTTCTTTTTACCTGATTTTCCATATTTTCCATCTTTTATTCTACCTTTGCCAAAGCGGCACATGCAGGCGCCGGGACAGAGTAGGTATGATAATTTTGCCCAAAAGCCCCGGTGCAGCTATCCCGTTCCAGTACAGCCAGATTGTCCGACTCTTTATTGGCTACTATGACAGTCTTTTCTCCTGGGCCAAAGCAGATATGCCTGGGGCCCCTTCCGCCGCAGGGGAACCAGCCAGACGCTTTCAATGTTCCGCTGCTTTCTGAAATCACAAAAACTCCTATGGAATCATGTCCCCGATTGGAAGAATATAAAAATTTTCCATCTTCAGAGACAATCAGTTCCGCTCCATAGCTAACCTGATTATAGCCGTCTGGAAGTACTGAGATTTTCTGAATTTGTTTTAGCGTCCTTTCTGTTTTTTCATACTGATACACATAAATGTGATTTCCTATCTCTGTGAGAAGGTAAGCCACCGGGAGGAACGGGTGAAAGCAAAAGTGCCTTGGTCCTTCTCCCGGATCGGTTGTTACATAGGGCTGTTTGGGATTTTCCGTAAGCTTTCCGGTTTCTCTCTGAAACTCATAATTCATTACCTTATCCATACCCAAATCCGGAACGAACAGCTCTTTTCCGTCCGGAGAAAATCTGGCAGAATGGGCATGAGGACATTCCTGACGTTTTGGAACAATGCTGCGTCCTTTATGAAAAACCAAATCTGTCAGTTCCATTTTCCCGTTTTTTTTATAAGAAGCCACTGCCACATTTCCGCTGGAATAGCCTGCGCCAATAAGGTAGTTTCCCACAGGATCAAAACACACATGGGCACATTTGGATCCGGTTGTGGTAAGGCAGTCCTTCCACTCCATTTTTCCATCCCCAGTTATCTGAAAGGACTGCAGCGTCAGGCTGTCTCTTCTTTCATTTTCTGTAACGATTGTATTACCCTTAACTGCTAAAAATGCCGGATCGATTTGTCCTTGTCCGCAGCAATCTAAAAATCGGAGTTTATTGGTATTCGGCTCTATCTGGTATACATAAATCCCCCGGCTTCCTGTTATCTCCAGATCGCTGTGGCTGCCTCCCGTATAAGTTCCTACTATTAAATAATGATTCATAGCTTTTTCCTTTTAATATTCTGACGCCCATTTCCACTGGCTCTTTTTCTTAATATATCCCCAGGTATAGGCATCTGTCTCCGGTTCTCCCACGCTTTCAGGGAATCCCGGAATCGTTAAGCCCCCGTCCACCAAAAGGGTTGCTCCCGTTATATAGGAAGCCTTATCTGATGCCAGAAATGCCACTACCTCGGCGATATCTTTTGGCTCTCCCTTTCTGCCCAAAGGAATCCGCTTGGCAAAAGCTTCTTTTGCATCCACTGCCTCTTCTGCCATGCCAGACGCTAAAAGCTCTTCCCTGGTTCTCACTGTAATCGCTCCCGGCTCCACAGAATTTACCCGGATTCCAAAAGGCGCCAGATCCAGGCTGAAGCACTTGGTCATCTGGTTAAGCCCTGCTTTAAAGCCGCTGTATAATCCCGCGTTGGGCATAGCCCGCTCCGCTCTCATGGACGAAATCATAATAATATTTCCGCGAACCTCCCGCTTTGCCATATATCTGGCTGCCTCTCGTGTGCACAAAATGGTTCCCCGCAGATCCGCCCGCATCAGCTTGTCCATTTCCTCTGTGTCGATATCCAGTAATCCTCCTCCCAGTCCCGGACGGATGGCATTGTTAACCAGCAGATCCACGCCTCCCAGCTTTTTTACTGCCTCATGAATAAAGCGTTCCGGCGCTCCTTCTTCTTCAAATACTGCCTGAAAGAGATAACATTCCCTTCCAAAGCGGTTTTTGATTTCTTTCGCTGTTTTTTCCGCGTGAGTCCAATCGTTGGCATAGCTAATAGCTAAATCATATCCTTCGCCGGCAAGCTTTAAAGAGATCCCTGCGCCTATCCCTCTTCCGCCGCCGCTGACAATTGCTTTTTTCCTCTCTGTCATCACTGATTCCTCCAAAGTATTCTCTTGAACCTTCCTTTAAACTCTTCCTGATTCATTCCTGCCTGTACCAGAAGAACCGCCAGCAGCACAATGCCGATGATAGCCCTCTCCCAATAGGCGTTTAAGGTGTTTTGGAGCTTAAATATATTGGATAAAATAGCTACTACCATAGCTCCAAAAAAACAGCCGGAAAATTTTCCCTTTCCTCCTGCCATGGAGATTCCGCCGATTACTACGGAAGCGATAGCAAGCATATCATACCCGTCTCCTGCTCCTGCTGTGGCCGCCCCTGTCCTGGCTGCTACATTAATCCCCGCAATACAGGCCAAAATACTGCATACTATATGGGCCATAATTCTGGTTTTCACTACATTGACTCCCATCATTTCAGCCCCTTCCTCATTTCCTCCTATTGCATAGATATTTCGGAACAGGGGAATATTTCCAATAGAATAATTGCAGGCACAAAACACGATTATTAAAAGTACAAATCCCAGAGGCACAAACCCCAGTACTGTCCCATGTCCCAGATATTTCATTACCATATTTTCCCCGGCCGGCCTTAAAGTGGCTCCGTTGGTAATGACCAGAATCATTCCCTTAATAAAAAGCTGCATAGAATAAGTAGCGATCATAGGCGGAAATTTCACCTTGGCAATTAAAAAACCATTTAGGAAGCCTACTAAAACGCCAAACATGACAGCTGCCAAAAACGCCAGCGGAAACGAACAGGGGAGAAGCCATACTCCAATATAGCCTGCCATGGCTAAGGTAGTGGCTACACTCAAGTCAATAGAGCCGCTGATAATCACATAAGCCATTCCAAAGGCCAAAAGCGCGTTGGTTACTGTCTGGCGGAGTATGTTCTGAATATTAGAGTAGCTTAAAAACAGCCCCGGGTTAAAAGCGCTTCCTATAAGAATCACCACTGCTAACGCCATAGCTCCCGACGAGACATGAATGCCTCGTTTTTTATATGCAACGGAATCTGCCATATCCTATCCCTCCTTCCTTTTTCTTAAGTTTTGGAATACTACCGCCACGATAATAATTGCTGCCGTCACAATATAGGACCACTGTTCTGAGATATTATTCATATTAATCATAATCGTAATAATCTGCAGAATAAACACTCCAAATACCGTACCGATAAAATTAGGTTTCCCTCCACTGATGGACGTTCCGCCTATTACGGTTGCGGCAATGGCATCCATTTCCAGAAGAATTCCCATAGCCATAGGATCCGCACTGGAAACGCTTCCCGCGTCAAAAATCCCGGCAAGGGCAGTCAGAAGGTTACAGATTACATATGCCAAAACAGTACAGAATACCACCCGGATTCCCGCCTTTCTGGATGCGTCCAGGTTATCCCCGCAAGCCTCAATATAAATTCCAAACGGTGTTTTTTTCGCCAGAAAAACAGCTGAGATGAAAGGGATTGCTATTAAAAAGACCTGGATTGGAATGGTGTCTCCAAAAAATTTCATATAGCAAAATTCCCGCAGCCATGGGCTGCGGATCCGGACTGTAGCCCCATTGGTCAGCACCTTGGCAAATGCTCTTAGTATATACATCATAGCCATGGTAGCAATCATCGGCTGTATCCGGAATCTGGCCACATTCATGCCATTAATAAATCCGATAGCCGCCGCAGAAATACAAGCAGCCAGAACCGCAAAAACCAAAGAATCTGTATTTTGAAGCACCAGGGCAAACAATACCGCATTCCACGCAAATCCGCTTCCCAGGGAAATATCAATCCCGCCTGCCGCAATCACAAAAGTAGTTCCTATTGCCGTCAACACCAGCGATGTACTCTGAGTTACAATACTTCTCACCGTATACCAACTTGCAAAATTTCTGGTAAACAGGCAGTTGCCGGCAAAGAGACAGAAAAATATCAAAGGGGTGGAAACAGTATTTCGGTAAGCTTTCCATTTATCCATTTGAACCCTCCTTTCTGTCTCCTTCCGCTATGGTTTCCATTATTTTCTCCTGGGTAATCTCCTCTCCGGATAAACATCCTATGGTTGTCCCTTCCCTAAATACAATGACGCGGTGACAGATTTTCACCAGTTCAGGCAGATCCGAAGAGATAAAAATCACCCCTATCCCCTCTTCGGAAATCTCATAGATCAAATCCAGAATTTCCTGTTTGGCTCCCACATCAATTCCTCTGGTAGGCTCATCCAGAATCACTAGTTTTGGGTTGGTGGAAAGACCTCTGGCCAAAAGGACTTTCTGTTGGTTTCCTCCTGAAAGGAATTTGATTTTCTGATCTTCAGAAGGGGTTTTGATTCGAAACTGGTCTATATAGCTTTTTACCAAAGCCTTACACTTTCTCCCCTCTATAACACCATATCTTCCCACCTGACCGGCGCTGCTTAAAATCATATTGTTTTTCACGGACATATTGGGAATTATCCCGTCCACTCTCCGGTTTTCCGTACAATACACGATCTTCTGCTTTTTCGCTGTAATTGGACTGGTCATGGAGAACTGCTTTCCGTTAAGAAAAAACGAACCTCCGTCTATCTTCCTGCACCCGGCGATAATTTGTGCCGTCTCTGATCTTCCGGAACCCAAAAGCCCGGCAATTCCCAGTATTTCTCCCGGATAAACCTTTAAATTGATATTTGTCACCCTTGGAAAGCTTTTTACCTGTCTCAGTTCTACGATAGGAACCTCTTTTTCATCATAAATGCGCTCTTTTGCTATACGCTCCTGATGGTTTACGGTTCTTCCCACCATCAAAGATACCAGCCGGTTCTGATCCATTTCTTCTACCGGAAAAGTTCCAATGCAGGCTCCATCTTTTAATATGGTAATGGAATCACAAATCTGAAAAACTTCTTCCAAACGGTGAGTGATAAAGAGGAAGGACACTCCCCGGGCTTTTAATTTCTCTATAACAGAAAAAAGAATTTCCACTTCCCTTTTATCCAGGGAAGAAGTGGGTTCGTCTAAGATCATAAGGCGGCAGTCTTTCCGCAATGCTATGGCAATGGATACCATCTGCCAGGCGGCAGCTCCCAGCTCGGAAAGTTCCGCATGAATATCAATATCCACTCCCAGTTCCTTAAAAATATGAGTCGCTTCTTCCTCCGCCCTTTTCCAGTCTATTGCTCCCCTTTTTACAGGATAGTCCTCTAATACCAGGTTTTCAGCCACAGTCAGATAAGGGATTAAATTCAGCTCCTGAAAAACGGCCCGGATTCCGGCAGACGCCGATTCCCTGGTTCCTGCAAAAGCCGCCTCTTTTCCATCAAACAGAATTCGGCCCCCATCGCTTTTATAAACTCCGGTTAATATCTTGATAAGCGTAGATTTTCCCGCCCCATTTTCACCGCTGAGAGACCGAATCTCTCCTTTTTTCAGCGAAAAAGAGATTTTATCCAAGGCTTTGACTCCGGGAAAGGTTTTGCTGACTTCTATAATCTCTAAAATGTTCTTTTCTGCTTCTGCCATTTTTCCCTCCAGTTCTGTGTAAGCAGCGGCAATTTTAAAAAATAATCTTGCCGCTGTCCATTTCCTCCTGAGCATTGCCAGAATCGCACATTCTGAGCTGAAGTCCGGTAACTTTTGGGTAGTCTTCTCCATTTAAGTATTTGGTATAGTTGTCATATAAGCCGTAAACAATAGCCTCCGGATCGATAATCAGGCAGCTGCTTAATTCTCCGGCTAAAATAGACTCACACATTTCCATGGACAGATCGATTCCACAGGTTATAACATCCTGGCCCGGTTCCAGCCCATACTCTTTTACAGCGGCAATGGCCCCTAAAATCATTTCGTCATTATGGGCATAAATCACATCAATCCCGCCCTGATTGGCCTGGAGCACGTTAAGCGTCATCTGCTGAGCGTCAATCCGGCTGCAATTTGCACACTGGGTAGACACAAATTCACAATCCGGCTGTACTGCCTCAATGGTTTCCACAAAGCCTTCTCCTCTGTCCAATGACCAAGACTGGGACATGGAACCAGTAAGATGAAGAATCCGCATAGGATTTTCTTTGCTGTAATTCTCCCCAATCCACTTTGCCACTTCCGCTCCCTGGTCATAACATTCACCGATTCCCAGAAACAGATAATCTTCCCCCGGCTCATATCCGTCTGCTTTGGCATTAAATACAACCATGTCCACTCCAGCGGCCTGAACTCTGTCCATAACGGTACTGCAGGCTGATGAATCAACCGGATTGTAAAATATTACATCTACTCCCTGGGCAATCAGATCCTCCACATCCGCCACTTGTTTTTCTACATTGTTATCCGCATTAATCAGGGTTATCTCATATCCGTACTCTTTTCCAATTGTCTCAAAGGCTTCTGCCTGGGAAACATTAAATCCGGCGCTGACCTCCGCATAGGAAATGCCAATCTTTTTTCCTGTTCCGCTTTGAATTGCTTCTGTCTGCTTCGCGCTTTCCTGAGAAGCCGTTGTGGACACCGCCTTCTCATTGCTTTCTAATGAGCAGGCAGTCATGCCCATAACCATAGCTGCAGTCAATGCTATCTTCCATAATTTTTTCATATTCTGTTTTTCTCCTTTTCTTCGGCACACTAGCCTCTGCCTTACCAGGCTTCCATTTCCAGCCTTGTAACATTTCTCTTTGTACACATACCGTAGGCTACTTCATCTGGTTCTACTGTCATATCCGTCAGCCCCGGGAGCGTAAGCCCTCCATCTACTGTCAAATTAGCTCCTGTAATATAGGCTGCTTCATCTGATGCCAGCCACAGCACCGCATTGCCAATCTCTCTGGCAGTTCCCTGTCTTTGAAGAGGGATGTTGGCGCGGGCGAATTTTTCTCTGTGCTCTGCTTCTCCTGAAATGGTATCAATACATCCCGGCAGAACACAATTTATCCGAATCCCATAAGGCGCCGCATCCAAAGCCGCATTGGCGCTGCTTCTCAAAATTGCCGCTTTAATTCCCCCATACAGAGAGAACTTTTGGTGGGAGCTTATGGCGCTCTCTGAATTGATATTTACAATAGAGCCTTTTGTTCCTTCTTTCATCCAATAACGGATGGCGTCCCGCATAATCAGCATATAGCCTCTGTAATTTACTGACAGCACTTCGTCGATATGATCCGCTGTATACTCATATTGGTAGAGGCGCGGAGGCATAATGGCCGCGTTATTCACAACTAAATCCAAATGCCCCAATCCTTTCACCGCCTCTTTTATTACAGCCTCTGTTTCCCCGGCATTCCGGAAATCCGCTTCTAATATGGCGCAGCGCCTGCCCATCTTTTCTACTGTATTCTTTACTTCCTCTGCTTTTTTACTGCTAAAATAATAAGTAAATGCCACATCATATCCCGCTTCGGCCAGACGCAGCACAATCCCTCTTCCAATTCCCCTCTCTCCCCCTGTTACCAGGGCAGCCTTTCCTGTTTCATCGTAATTTATCATATATTTTGTTCTCCTGTCCTGATAAAGGCCAGAGCGGCAGCTTCCTCAATTTTTACCCGATCACATGCCTCTCCCGGGGTTCCGGTTTTCGGATCATATGCAAGGCTTACTACCTGTCCGTCCTCCTGATTGCACACCAGCAAAAACTGTCCGTCCGGTGAAAATTCAAACATCCTGGGACAACGCCCTTTACAGGAGAAGCTTGCAGGATGAGAGAGCTTTCCGGTCTCAGAATCAATTTCCATTCTCAAAAGCCTGTCCTCTCCTTTTTCTGTGAAATAGCCTCTTATGCTGGCAAATAAAAACCTTCCCTCAGGAGAAAGCTTTACTTCAGCTCCCTGGATCTCCGGCCCGTCATACTGTTTCCAAAAATTCTCCGGGATCAGCTCTGTTCTCTGAATCAAATGCATATTTTTCATGTCATAGTCAAATTCGTATACACTGACGCTTAGTCCCAGTTCACTAAACAGATAAAACCATGGGCCTTTTGGATGAAATACTCCATGGCGCGGGCCATCCCCGGGCTGTACCTCCTTTTTCTCTATCAGTTTCAGCTTTCCTGACGTTTCCTCCCATCCGGCAATGTAAATGCAATCCGCCCCCAAATCAGGAACTACCGCATATCTGCCACTTATGTCAAATACCACCTGGTGAGGATTGGGCTGAGTCTGCCTCGCCCTTGCTCCTTTTCCCCCCGGCAGTTCTGTCCTGCATGTCCATTGAGCCGGATTTCCTTGGGAATCCAAAGCGCAAACCAGAATATCTGAGCTTTTCCAGCACGGAACCGCCAGGTGTTTTCCCTGGGGAGACAGCGATACACATACGCCTCCTGAAGAATCAGAGGTCACAACAGAGCGCATCTGCAGGTTCTCCGTTTCTCTGTTCAATTCGTAACCAGCTATTTCCAAAGAATTCAGGCGCTCACTGACCGCGTAAACCATACCAGGCTTATGTCCTGCCGCCACGAAGGAAGGATTCAGACCGTCATACCGCGAGTCTAAAAGACTCAGTCTTCCTTCCTCATTCATGGCTACTAAATGCAGTCCCTTATCCTTTTTATAAGTTTTGTAATCCAACGTGCCTACTGCAATATATGTTTTCATGTAAAATATCCTCTTGTCAAAAATCACTCCATATGCTATAAAAAAAGAGTACAAAAATAAGACCTATGCCAATAGGGTTCTTTTATGTACCGCCACTCATCTACTTCCACTAGATAAGTGGCATTTTTTTCTATTTGTTAATGACAATATCATAGGGTATGATTTTTCTGGTGCAAAGAATTTCCGGATTCTTTAATCGTTCTAACAGAAGCTCCATTGCAATCCGTCCCATCTCCCATGGATTTCTTTCCAGATAGCTGTACTTCAGTTTAAACATGTCAAACTGCTCCAGCTTATCAAATGCCATACAGTGAACATCCCTCCCCAATACCAGATTTTTTTCCAGCACAGCCCTGACAAACCCCTCTGTGCTGAAATTGTTGCTTGTGAAAACCGCCGGCGGCAATTTCCCCTTCTCTAAATGCTCTTTTGTGACTCGATACGCCCCCTCTCTAGTAAAATCTCCCTGAAGGATATACTCCTGATTCAGCTTAATTCCATTGGCCTCAAGAGCCTTTACATACCCGCGGTATCTGTCCCGCACCGCCTTAATGTTCCGATCTCCGGTGAGAATGCCAATCTCCCTGTGGCCTTCCTGTATCATGGAATCCACTGCATGAAACGCTCCGGCAAAATTGTCAAAGAATACTCCGTCTCTCTGATCCAGTTCTGCAGTGGCGTCCATAAAAATAATCGGAATCCCAGTATCATTCATAGCCTTGCTGAATTTTTTAGAGCTTTCAAAATTATCAAAATCCAAAGTCGGAGCAATAATGATCCCCTGTACTTTCATCTCCTTAAAGCGTTTTAGCGCCCGAATCTCCTTCTCCGGATTTCTGTCAGAATTATAAAAAATCAAATCAATATCATACTGGTCCGCAGCAGCAGCGATTCCCTCAAAGGAAGATAGAAAGTAGGGGTTGGTCATCTCTGAAATAATAACTCCTACGGTATGTATTTTTCCAATAGCCGGCTTTCGCGGTCCTTCCGGATGCTGATATCCGGTTTCCTTTAATACTTCCAGCACCTTTTTCTTCTTCTCTTCACTGACATACCCGTTTCTATTTAGTACTCTGGAAACAGTTGCTTTTGATACGTTTGCCAGTTTGGATATTTCCTCAATGGTCATGGGTCTGTTCCTTTCATATGATTGTTTCATACTTTATACTATCTTTACACAAATAGTATCATATTTATCTTTCTATGTAAACTGTCATATATGCCCAATTATCCTGTATTTAATTGTCTAATTTTAACAAATATATTAATAATATCTGTTATATTGACTTTTTGTTTCACCTTTATTTTCAAATATTTCATTTTGTTTCATATTCTATTTTTCACATTGTGATATTAACCCTTTATAAAATTATTGGTTGATCCGTATTTTTCTGATATAATGAAATGACTTGATAAAGACAGGAAAACACTGGTACCAGAAAGGAATTATATGTTATGAAAAAAGAAGAATTATTTACGCCAATCAGAGAAAAGTATGAGGAATTAAAAGAGGCTTTAAAGGGAACGAAGGTATGATTTTAACTCCTATGACAAGTCATCATATGATGCATTTACCGCCCTGCCTGAACAATTTGCCGATTTTAGACTGATGAATGAGCACATGCTTGGGGCTGCCGCTTTAATTTTCTTAGTGCGGCAGCCCCATATCTTACACTTCTTTTATTTCTATTTCTGCCATCAAAACCCCTAAAAGCTCCGCTGATTTTTTCCTCCCCATTACATCCGTATTAAGGCAAAGATCATACGCCTCCTTCATCCCCCACGGCCTATCGCTTAAGGCGTCGTGGTAGATTCTCCGTCTGTGATCCTCTTTCTCAATGGCTTTATCTAATTGCTCCGGGGTTTCCAGGTCTTTGTAAATGGCAGTAGTTTTTGCCCTCTCCCGCTTCTCCTGCTGATCCATTGCATAGAACAGTACGCTGAGACTGGTGTACCCATCCTGCTCAAGTCTCTCTTTTATTCCACATTCATGGATCAGGCACGGACCCTCTTTCAGCGCCTGCCTGATAGCCTGCTGATACAGTTGGCAAACACAGGCAAACTCCTTATCCTTTTTTAAGTCCTCTGCCGTTAATTCCGTATTTTCCAGTACTTTGTCATATTGGGCAACCAATTCCCTCTCTTCCGGCTTAAGAAGGCTCATAAGCTTTTCCGCATCATAGTAGGCGTATCCGCTGCTTTCACATGCTTTTACCGCGATCATCCGGCCCATACTGCAGTATTCGCTGTCCAGAATGATACAATCCGGCCTTTTAAACTGTTTCTGAAAGGTAGCCTTTTTCTCAACTCCGTCCCAAAACTCTTTTGAATGTACATCGTCTCTCATAATTACAATTCCTCCTTTTATCGGTACCGGCAGGCGACGCTTTACGTCGCCTGCCACTTCGTCAGAACGCATTCCAATTGTGAAACTGTGTTTCACAAGCGTTCTTCCTCTGCACCTGTCTCAATTAACTTTTTATACCACCAGAAAGAGTCCTTTTTTCTCCGCTTCAATGTTCCGTTGCCCTCATCATCCAAATCTACATGGATAAATCCATAGCGCTTACTCATCTGGCCTGTGCTGGCGGCAACCAGGTCAATACACCCCCATGACGTATATCCCATCACTTCCACTCCGTCCAGCTCCATGGCCTTTTTCATTTCCCGGATGTGTTCTTTCAGGTATTGAATACGGTAATCATCGTGTATCGATCCATCCTCTTCTACCACATCCACTGCTCCAAGGCCATTTTCCACCACCATAAGGGGAATCTGATACCGTTCCCAGAAAAAATTCAGAATATGCCGCAGTCCCATAGGATTCACGGGCCAGCCCCACTCTGACTCTTTCAGATAGGGATTTTTGTATCCGGTATCAATGCCATTGAGCCCTCTGACAGCTCCTTTCGTATCCTTTCCCGTCACATGGGTCAGATAATAGCTGAATGACAAAAAATCAACTTTTCCGGCCTTTAAAATCTCTTCATCTCCAGGCTTTATGGGAAGCGTAATCTGTTCCCGCTCCAGTTCTTTTATCTTGTACGACGGATAATACCCGCGACACTGGACGTCACAGTAAAACAGCATTTTATGCATGAAATCAACTGTTCCCTGGACATCTCTTGGATCCGGAGAATTGGGATAGGCAAAATGTCCGGAGTACATCATTCCCACCTTATTTTCCGGGTCAATCTTATGAGCCATATCCACTGCCTTTGCGCTGGCAAGAAGCTGATGGTATGCCGCTCTCATGCGAACCGCCTCATCCGCCGAATCGATCCCTCCTGCCATCCATGGCTGCAGGGACATGGCGTTTATCTCATTAAAGGTCAGCCAGTAACGGACTTTCCCTTTATACCGTTCTAAAAGAACCTTTGCATACCGGCTGAAAAAATCTACAGTCTTCCGGTTCTCCCAGGAACCATATTTTAAAAGTCCCAGAGGAGTCTCAAAATGGGACATGGTCACCAGGGGTTCTATATGATATTTCAGAAGCAGATTGATAAGCCGATCATAGAATTTAAGGCCCTCCTCATTGGGAACTTCCTCGTCTCCCTGAGGAAAAATGCGGCTCCATGCTATGGAAAAACGGTAACATTTAAATCCCATCTCCGCAAAAAGTTCCACATCCTCTTCCATATGATGGTAGTGATCAATCGCCCTATGGCTTGGGTAATAAATCCCCTCCTCGATTTCTTTGGTCACATCCCTGGGATTGCCTCTGCCCAAACTATAATTATCGCTTTTTCCAGCCAGCATTACATCAGCAGTAGACAAACCTTTCCCGTCCTCTGCATAAGCTCCTTCACACTGATTGGCAGCAGTAGCGCCGCCCCATAAAAAATCATTTGGAAACTTCATACAATTCCTCCCATTTCCTCTCTATTCTTTTCCCCCTGCCTCATCAACCCCAAGAGCAAAAGAAACTACAAAAGACACAATAAACGCAATGGCAGAACCAATACAGGCCAGATAGAATATTTTTAAAGAATCCCCGCCAATATAGCTGGGAAGGGCCAGAAGCCCCGGCGCTGCCTGGGCATAGCGCCCTACTCCAAAAATTCCTAAAAACAGGCCGCCCACTCCGCCTCCAATCATGGCGGCATATAAAGGTTTTTTGTAGCGAAGACTGATTCCATACATAGCCGGTTCCGTAATACCGCACACCGCTGTGATACCCACAGAAGATGCAAGAGATTTCAGCTCTTTGTTTTTTGCACGGAAAGCAACGCCAAGGGAAGCGGCTCCCTGAGCAATATTGGACACAAGCATTCCGGGGCCTGCAACGGTATCGTATCCCGTTGAGGCAAGCATGCTGACTCCAAGGGGAATTAACCCGTAGTGCATACCGCACATTACCATGAGAGGAGTAAACGTACCTACCAGCATGGGCACCAGCCATGGAGCCGTATGATTTAGCCAGTTAATAAATGCCGCCAGATAATCGCCTGCAATATATCCAACAGGACCTATCAGCAAGATCCCTGCCGGTCCAACAACGATCAGGGTAAGCAATGGCACAAGAATCATCCGCAGAGATTTCGGCACAATCTTTTCCACTCCCCGCTCTATGTAAGACATAAACCAGACAATCAGAATAATGGGAATTACCGAACTGGCATAACTGGCCAGATTTACCGGAAGCCCTGCAAAATATAACCCCTCCCCGGTTTCCTTTGCCGTATTTACCAGACTAACAAAATTAGGATGAATCAGGATTCCGCCCACAGCAGCCGCCAGATATTCGTTGCACCGGAACTTTTTGGCCGCTGACACAGCTAGGATAATGGGAAGAAAATAAAATGCCGCGTCGCCCATCAGTTTCAAAATAATATAGGTCTGGGAGCTGGTATCCACCACTTTTAAAAATACAAGGAGCGCCAGCAATGCCTGCAGCATGCCGCAGCCAGTGAGGGAAGCAATGGTAGGGAAGAAAATCCCTGCAATGGTTTCCAGGGCGCTGCCAATAAAGCCTTTTTTATCCTTTGCTCCCTTCTCCGCACCTGAATCCTGTGAAGTTTCAAATTCTGCCAATTTCATAAGCTCCCGGAACACATCTGTAACTTCCCCGCCTATTATCACCTGAAACTGACCGCCTTTATTTACTACCCCAATAATCCCTTTGATCTGCTTTATGCTGTCAGCATCCGCTTTTTCCTCACTTTTCAACACAAACCTCAGCCGTGTGGCACAGTGGCCCACAGATACAACATTGTCTTTTCCGCCCACTTTCTCCAATATTCTAGTAGCAGTTTCTCTGTAATCCATAGCTTCCTCCTTCTCTTTTCTCATTTGCCGGCAACAATTACTTTGTACCTTCAGTTTACAAAAGAGACCGGAAACCTTCAATAATTTGGAGACTCCTTTCAACAGTGTTGCGAAAAAATTTTCGTCCTGACATGATAGACCTGCAACACCATTGCAGGTCTATGATTTTACTCGCTTTCCATCAGGATTGGGTTTTGGGAATGCCTTTTCTTTTCATATTCCGCAGAAATGCTGGTTTTTTTCGCCAGATTTTTTTCATGATTTCGATTGAACCAACAAGAATATAAGATATCAAAAAGATACAGAACTGACACATAGACACCGTAAGTTCCCAGGTTTGTAATGAGTTTCTCCCTGGTGGAAACATAAAATACAATGTCACACACGGATGCCAGCTGATTATGTCCATAAGAAGTAAAACAAATAGTGGGAATTCCTTTTGATTTCGCCTTTTCAGCAACTTTAATAAGGTTCTCCAATTCACCGGAATAGGAGATGAAGAGAAAAATTTCCTCTTTTCCTGCCACCTCCGCTTGATAATAGCCAATATCCGACTGCTGATTTATATCTACCTGGATACCGATTTTCATCATCTTTTCGCGAAAGGGGTAAGCCAGATAGGCGTGGGAGCCCAGAGACATCACATGGATCCGGCTGCATGTCTCAAACATTTGCATAACCGCCTGCATCTGCTCCGCCGTAATCAGAGAAAGGGTATCATCGACAATTTCCCCATACAAGGCGGAAAGCTTATTGGCCACCCGAAGAGGGCTGTCCTTTCTTTCAAAGGGCATGTTTGCGTCTATTCTCTGAAAATGGGAACAAAGATACGCCTCCTCTTCCAAATACGCTTCCCGAAAATCCGGATATCCGTCAAACCCCAGCCGTTGGCAAAGACGGGTGACCGAAGAAGCCGAGGTATAAACCTGCCGGGCCACATAGCGGGCGCTTTCGTTTTTCAGCTTTTCTCCCCGCTCCAGTATGTAATTGGCAATGGCTTTTTCTACATCGGAAAATCCTTCCTGCATTTTCAGTCTTTCTTCAATAATCATAGGCTGTTTCCTCTGATATTTTATTTTCCTCCAAATTCCTCATACTGCCGCCTGGGACCGCCGCACACAGGACAGCGCTCCGGCAGGGAATCTCCAGTCATCACGTATCCGCAGATGGGACATACATAAACAACTTCCTCTGGAAAATTCTCTATGTCTGCCGCTTTCTCTAACAGGCCGGCGTGAACTTTTTCTGCTGCAGAAGCGCCGGCATATGCCCGCCTGGCAAGGGGGCTTTGATGCTTTTCTGCATAGTCCGCCATCATCCGGTAGAAATGCTCATACTCAAATTTTTCTCCTGGCACAAAGGTTCCTGCCGACTTCATAAAAGGAGCCGGGCGGTCAAGAACGGAATAAAAATTTCGGGCATGGTAATACTCTGAGGCAGCCAGAGCTTCAAAAAGACTGGCTATACGCTCCACGCCTCGCCGCCTTGCCCTGTCTGCAAACATCAGATATTGAAAATGGGCCGTCAGCTCCCCCTGTACTGTCTCTTTCAGCTTCTGTCTCAAGATATCGTCTTCTCCCTCCCGCTTGTAGCAGTCCTCTGAAAGATCAGATACCCTATGTTTTAGAACACCATTTTCCACATAAAAATGAACAATATGATGTTCCACATCCCATGCCCGTATCTCCTGAGATACATCCTCAATCATCGCACCTCCGCCTCCGGTGCAGATAAGGGGAATCCCGTCAACCTCATCTTCAAACCGTGAATGTACATGGCCGCAGAGCAGATATTTTACCTTTTCTTTCCATGGCCCATAGGCAGCCTTCAGGCGGGCAAACTCCTCCTGGGAAACACAATTGAGAATAAAGTGATTGGGCACCGGGATGTGAAAGGCAATAATGGCCTGCCTCACTTCATCCATGGCAAGAACTTCGGACAGGAGGGCCAGCCCCTCATCCTCAAAAGACCGAAGGGCATTGTCCAGCACCACCACAGCAAAATGATCTGTCAGCAGAGCATAATTTTTCTCCCCAAAATATTCCATATAGTCTCCGGTATCGTGATTGCCCCGCAGGCAGTATACGTCGTTACCCGACAAAATTTCTGTCGTCTCCCGGATCGCCTCATAGTAATGCTTCGTCCCCTCCGGCACCAAATCACCTGCGATCAGAGTAATATCATCTTTACCGCTCTCTTCCAGCGCCCCTGCATATACTTTCATATTGTAGGCGCCAAGTCCCTCACATCCCGGATCGCCGATAACCCCTATAGAATTCACCTGGGGAATCCTGGTGATGGAGTTTATCACTTTTATCATTTTCTTTCTATTCATTAATAACCTGCCTCTCCTTTTACTTTTGTTTCTTTACAGCTCATTTTTTATTATAACTTCTTTTTTCTCCGGGGACAATCAATTTCTTATATCTGAAAAGCTGAACCGCCTTATTTCATTTCTTCCCCCTGTTGAGAAATGCAAAAAACCATGTTATGATAAAGGTCAGAAGCCTTGTTAAAAAGGCTTTTCACCAAAGAAAAGACTTCATTGGGGGCTGTGGTATTATGAAGAGGTACAAATTCAGCAACAGTCAAATTATCAACGGAATTGCGCTAGGTTTTTCCCTGTCATTTCTGATTTCTGCCTGGATTGCGGCGATTTACACCAAAGAATGGGGGATGGTGTTTGCAGACTGGCATCGGATTCTCATTACCCCCTGTCCATTGATTACGGACTATTTTGCTATCGGCGGACTGGCCAGCACTATGCTCAACGCCGGGATGTGCGGCATGGTCTGCGTACTGTTTATGGTTGGCTTAAAGGGAGATTCAAAGGCCAATACCCTGGCTGGGTACTTTCTGGTGGTGGCTCACTGTTTTTATGGGCTGAATCTCTTAAATATGCTTCCCTGCTTTCTGGCTCCCTTTATCTATCTCCATCACCAGAAGCTGGATTTTAAAAGCAATCTCCACATCTGCATGTTTACTACCTCTTTTGCACCCTTTATCAGCGAATTTCTGTTCCGGTACACAGAAGGGGAATCATTTGTATACGGCCAGACCAACATAACCCTGGCCGGAGTGGCTATGGCTGTGGCTTTCAGCATTATAATGGGCTATATTGTACCTGCAATTCTGCCTGGAGCCAGCGCCTGGCACAAAGGATATAATCTCTACAACGGCGGACTGGCTTTCGGGATTTTCGGATTTTTCGTGTATAATTTTATGTACCATACCATGGGGATTACGCCCTCTAAGCCCTTTGCGGTGGACAATTATATCTATCTCCATTTTCACCACAGCTACCGGCTTTACGCCAACTGTTTTTATGGAATCCTGTTTCTTATCTGTTTCCTGGCCGGATATTTGTTAAACGGAAGAAGTGTGAAGGGCCTGTCACATCTGTTTAAAGACACTGGATTTCACAGTGACTTTTCGGAAAAATACGGCATGCCTGTGTGTCTTATGAACATGGGTATCTATGGCAGCCTGTTTCTGTTATACCTGAATCTGGTAATCCTGTTTACGGAAGGAGCCGGTTTTACCGGCCCCACCTTTGGAATTATGCTGGCAGCCCTGACCTTTTCCGCCATGGGCCAGCATCCCCGCAATGTGCTGCCGATTTTAGTAGGATACCAGTGCCTTTACCTTGTAACCATGTTTTTCTGCCATTTAAACGGAAGGGATATCACCTGGTCCGTTTCCACTCAAGGCTATTTAAACAGCGTGGCCTTTGCCACCGGTATGAGCCCTCTGGTAGGCCGTTACGGCATCCGGGCCGGAATTGTCAGCGGCTTTTTATGCGCCTCCATGTGCACTGCCACCAGCGCCCTTCACGGCGGATTTGTCCTCTATAACGGCGGGTTTACTTCCGGCATAACGGTGCTGGTTCTCCTTCCCATTCTGGAAAAATATTTCCCCAATACCAGGGATGAAATGAAGGATCAGAGGCTTAATATGCAGGAGCTGATCTCTCTGGTGGGAAATCATCCGGCCCCCGGATCTGACTCTAAAAAGGGGAAAGGAAACCATAAACTCTTTAACTAAATCTTTGGTGGAAAAACTGTCATGAAAAATGTATTAGTCACGGGAGGTACTGTTTTTGTCAGCCGTTATGCGGCGGAATATTATGTTCAAAAAGGATATCGGGTATTTGTTTTGAATCGGAACAGCAGGCCCCGGCCTGATGGCGTTACATTAATTGAGGCGGACATGCATGATCTGAGTAGCAAACTGCGCCCTTACCATTTTGATGCGATTTTTGATATTACAGCCTATCAGGCAAATGATATTGATTTGCTGCTCAATGGAGTTGGAAGCTATGAGGATTACATTTTTATCAGTTCTGGCTCTGTATATTCTCCGTCCCCCTTACCTGTACGGCCCTATGAACAATTTATATCGGGAAGCTTTTGTTTTTGAATGTGCTTTAAAGAACAGAATATTCTGGAGCAAAGACCTGCTCAGCATATTTTTAATGTGGGAAATAAAGAAACCGTGTCCGTCCGTGACTGGGTTTCCTTATGCTATCAGACAGTCGGAAAAAATGCGGAATTTGTCACGGTTAACCGCAGCGTAAACCAAAGAAATTACTTTAGCTTTTATGACTATGAATATTATCTGGACGTAACATCCCAGGAAAAGCTGATGCCGGAGACAGAACCATTAGAAGCTGGATTAAAGAAATCATGGGAATGGTATCAGAACCCCCCATTGTGTCAGTCAAAAATCTTTTATTCAGTATATTGATACTACGTTGATTTAGCCTTATATCCCATCCGGTGCCGGCCAGGCTGTCAGGAAATACCAATTTTAGCCCCTGATTCCTAAGAAAGAGAGAACTTCGTGAAATTCAGGCGTTTACAAGCCTTCAATGTTCCACAAAATTCTCTCTTTCTTTTTTCTGTCCTTTATTCATTCCATAGCCGACGATTTTTCTATTAACTTAGGTTTCTCTTTATCAAGTCTTTCCAATCTTTTCATTGCATAGATCAACTCCTGCATAACCTTTGTAACTTTCTTTGTATTTAGGATATTTAAGATTGCATTTTCCAATTCTGTTTTCGTTCCATATTCAATTACATAATCTGCATTTTCCTTTTTAAAAATTTCATCCGCAATCCCCTGTTCAAGAACAATTTTAACTGGATACATCCCAATACCATATTCAAAAAATAAGACTCTATATTTATAATTTTCTATTTTAGACGTTGTCAAAAAAAATTCAAATTTATAATCTTGATAACCTATTGCCCCTAAATTCTCTTGAATATCTCTGTGTACTAACGAAGTTCCAAGTGCAGAAGCAATTGATGCAAAACCAGACATCTGATCATAAGATTCTATAGGGCCATTATATTCTCTTACTATGCCTTTGATAAAACCGTTTGTAGCTTTTTCTAATTGCTTTCCTAATTCTGCAACAACTGTATCTGGAGAAACTGCTTGATCATCATCATAATTTAAAATTCCATCAAAATTAAAATCATAAGTCATATTCTTTCCTCCTTTATCTCAAAAACAATTGGTAGATGATCGCTAATATCCTTTCTTGGATGTTTCAATTTATCAACCAAAGAATAGTTCTGAATGTCCGTAATTATTTTTAAACTTTTTTCGACAAAACATTTTCTCATGCTTGGACGAATCATTACTTGATCATAAATATTCCAAAAAGAATTGATAGGCTCACTACCATTATGATAATATGTCCCTGGCGGATAACTAAAATCACCAAATAAATTCCACATAGGGTTATAAAACATTTTAAATGTTTTACCCATAATTAATCGACTCTCTTTTCCAGCATCCTCTCCACTAGATATTCCATGAAATTTTGTAGCATTTAAGCACCCAGAATCATAAGGATTTTCATTAATATCTCCTAACATAATCGTATTATTAAGTTTTAATTTTATCTCTAATTCATTAATATCTGCAACAATCATATCTATGACAATATTTCTTCTTTCTTGGTGATCCGAATAAATCCGACTTGGCAAATGCATTCCACATAAAATATATTTGTTATCAATAATTTGTATTGAATAATATTTATTTTGATTTGCAGGCATTACTTTTTGAATTGAACCATACATTATAATACGATCACAACCAGAAGTTAAATATTTCTTCATGTATATGCCTTTTTCTATTAATTGATTAATCATCTTCTGATCGTTATCATTATATTCTGCCAATACAATTATATCAATGCCATTTTCATATATAAGATCAACAATATAATTATTTATAGCTTTATTTTGATGTACATTCCAAAAAGCAAATTTCACAATATATAACTCTCTTTCCTTTTCTACTGTTTCAATTCAAACTTCTGCTGTTTCTCTGCTTCCCGTTGCTCCCGTTCAGAATTGCGATCAGCTGCTTTTACATCCGTTGCCACAACCAGATTAAACCGTAACTGGTGATAATCCTTCCTGATACGCTGTCCATGACAACTCATCCTCAATACCTAACAACTGGTCGCAGTATTCGCCAAATACTTCTGCAAGACTGCCTTGCGTAGTGTCTTTATCTTTATCTATATATTACCATATAAACGCCCTTTTTTCCATAAAAATATAGCAATCCACATATAACCGCAAACTGCCAAACACCCGAGCAAATCTCGCCACATATGTAATACATACGCTTGCCTTTAGTATACAATAGTGTTACTCGAAAACGATGGGGAGATATCTATGGCACTGGCAACCATAACCGCAAGGGGTAGACGAAAAAGACAAGGCCAGCTTTGACACCTTCTGCTCCAATGTAGGCCTGAATACATCTACCGCAATCAATCTTTTTGTGAAAGCAGTTTTACGAGAAAACCGCATCCCGTTTGAAATTGCTCAGACTACTAACCCATTCTTCTCCGGGGAAAATATGGCCTATGTGAAGAAATCCGTCCAAGAGCTGAGAGCTGGGAAAGCCACTGCCCATGAATTGATCGAGGTGGACGATGAGTGAAAAAATATGGTCGGCTCTACATCGCCCACTGCAAAGGCCGTTATGGAGATAAATAAACCAAACTAATCTCATCCTATATCCCAAGACGGGTATTTAGCTGGTTTTTATATCCGCATCCGGTACAGGCCATGACGGTTGCAGAAGGCATAAATATATCCATGGCCCCTTTTTGCAAACCGGGCCTCAGCATTTTGTTCCGGATAAAGCTTTACCATCTGAACCGTTCCTGCGGTGGCATAGGCAAAAAATGAGAGGAAGTGGCTCTTTTTCATATCGTGACTTACCGATACATAGTACTCATTATCAATGGTTTCCACTGAAATTTCATGTTCCTTGTCAGTCTCTCCTTCTTCTGCCTCTAAAGGCGGAAGAAGGATGCCGCAGCAGGAAAAAGCTCCTTTTCCCACTGTGCAGATAATATTTCCGCAAATTGGACATACATAAAAGGACGCCTTTTTCATATTGGATGAGCGATTTTCGTTTTCCACACACTCTCCAGCCAGCAATTCCGCTACAGAGATGTTTAATGCCGCCGCCAGATCAGCCAGAATGGAAATATCCGGCAATCCTCTGCCGGTCTCCCATTTAGATACGGTCTTGTCGCTGACATTTAGTTTCTCTGCCAGCTGTCTCTGCGTCATATTGTTCTTTTCCCGCAAAATGCGGATCATTTCTCCGGTTACATAATTCATAGCTTTTCTCCATTCCGGCGGGCACCCGCCTAAAAAACATATCTTACTCTCAGTAATTATAATGGATGAGCCATAAGGAAGAAAACCTACGAAAAGTAGAGGGCTACTTATAGGCTTCTAGTATATGTATAAGAGCGCTTGCACTGCTGCTGTGTGAACGCTCCAAAACAGAATTGCTCCGCTCCGATTCTGCTATGGCACACTGCGCCAATTTATGGGATGCTGTAGCCGTAAAAAGGATCATCAGATCCGGATTTCCAATCTGACGGCTTAAGTCTGCTCTCATCTTTGTAAATACTTTTGGTTTGTGATGGTATCTTATACAAATAGGAATTCCGTTTTGCTTTTCAATTAATCTTCTCCATCCTCTTAAGCACTGCCAAAAACCCCACAAAGAAAATAATCCCTTTTATAATACTGGTTACGGCAAACGCCCACCATATTCCATTAATCCCCAGGGCTGTGGCAGACAGGGCGGCGGCCACCGGCAGCCTGGCGGAGGTGAAAACCACGCTTAAAACAGAGGATGGAAGAGTTTTTCCCAAGCCTGAAAAAGCGCCTACTGTAGCAATCTCAACGCACATAAAAAGCTGGGAACAGCCAAGGATCTTCAAATAGTCAATGCCTAGCGGCACTACGTCCGGCTCATGGATAAACAGCCGGAAGATAGGGCCCGGGACAAAAATCAGCAGAGCCGTGGAGAAAGCGCCCCAGACTGCCATGGTTTTGATTGCGGTAAGATAGCCTTTCTTTACTCTGTCATATTTTCTGGCGCCGTAGTTCTGACCGATAAAAGAGTTTACTGCTGCCCCAAAGCCTTCTGCCGTCATCCAGGAGATGGACTCAATCTGACTTCCCACTCTCTGAACTGCCACGCCCGTATCCCCCCAGCGTACCACCAGGCGGGTCATTCCCATGGAAATCACGCAGTAAATCAGCTCCTGCACTGCGGCTGGAAATCCAATTTTCCCCATAGTCTTAAAATACCTCAAGGGTGTCCGGGAAAAAATTTTTACTTCATCAAAAATCACCTTATCCCGCCGTACTGCTATCAGGAATATGGCGGTTACAAGAAACTGAGCCGTCACGGTCGCCACAGCGGCGCCGACGGCTCCCATAGCCGGAAAAGGACCTGCGCCAAAAATCAGCAGCGGATCCAGAATCATATTGGCCGCCAGTCCTGCCACATTGGCCTTAAAAGAAGTTTTGCTGTCCCCGGCAGCGGTGAGGATCCCGGTAAATATCACATTTAAATACATAAAAATAATACAGCCGCAGGTAATCCTCATATAGCCCACCGCGTCTTCTATAATTTTTGTACTGTTAAGTCCAAAAAAGCCAATCAGAGGGCGGGCAAAGGCTACGGCGATTGCCCCATAGCAAAGGGCCAAAAAAATCCCCAGCTGCAGGGCTCCCCCCGCATACTTTGCCGCCTCTTCCTTATTTCCTTCTCCCAAGGAATGAGCCACCTTTACCTGGCCGCCCATTTTGGCAAACATTGCAACACCCTGAGAAAGCCAGGTATACATCCCTGCGGTTCCTACAGAGGTTACCGCCCCTGCCCCTACTCTTCCGATCCAGGCCATATCCGTTAGATTATAGGCCATCTGCACCAGGGCCGTGGCCATAATGGGCATTGCAAGACCGGTGAGGGAAGGAAAGATAGGGCCATTTAGTAAATCAATGTTTTTTGCTTTTGTCTGTTTCATCGTTTTCTGTCCATTCTGTTTTTCATTCATATATGTTACAGAAGCCTGTCCGCCTCCTGCTCCAATGCCGGCTCATCATTGAGAGGCAGCCCGTTTACTTTGCCTACAGGCTTTACCTTTCCCAGCTTCTGCTGCACCACATGTCCCAGCTCATGTTTTAAGTGTTTCTCCTGACCCGGACCTATATATATATCTGTTCCCATAGTGTAAGCCAGGGCATGTACTTCTTTGGGCTTGTCAGAATTATAGTGAACCCTTACGTCATCCATGGGAACTCCATACTGCCTCTCCGCCTTTTGAAGCATTTCCAAAGCAGTCTGATTTCCTGCCGCTCTCTGGATTAAATTCGAATCCAAAGCGCTCCTTTTTCTATTATCAAATATTGCTTCCATAAATCTCTCCTGCAGTTTATCGAATCTTACCGGAAATCCCCATTTTCTCCAATTGGATTTCCAAGGCTTTCAGAATGTGCTCTTCTGTAATTTCACTTCCCTGTGCCGCTGCAAGATAAGCGGAATTCAGTGCAATTTCCTTTATGTTGCTCCCCGACAGTTCATATTTCCCGGCATACTCTGAAAAACAAATATCGTCGTTTAAAGGGGCTTCTTTGGGAAAACTCTTTTCCCAAATTTTTAACCGCATCTTTTCATCCGGAAATGGAAATCGAATCATGTACTGGATCCTTCTTCGAAAGGCCTCATCAATATTGTCCAGATAGTTGCTTGCCAAAATGGTTATCCCCTGATAATCTTCGATCTTCTGAAGCAAAAATCCGGTCTCCATATTGGCATACCGATCATTGGAGTTTGAAATACCGGAGCGCTTGGCAAACAGAGCGTCTGCTTCATCAAAAAATAATATAATATTCCTGCGGCCAGCCTCGTCAAACAGGGCGTTAAGGTTTTTCTCTGTCTCCCCAATATATTTGCTGGCAATCCTGGAAATATCAATGCGATAAAGAGGAAGCCCCAGATCCGCCGCAATAACCTGCGCCCCCATTGTCTTTCCGGTTCCCGGAGGGCCGTAAAACAAGGCGGAGACGCCTGAACCATAAGGAAGTTTTTTTCCAAATCCCCACTGCTCCATAACCTGCTGCCGGAATGCAATCCGGTTCTTCAGCTGCCGGAGCAGCATTTCCTGATTAGGCCCCAGCACCATATCTTCCCATTTAAATACAGGAGGAATCCAAACTGCCATTCGCTCTAATGGCCCGGAATACGCAAGCCGCGCTTCATCTCCCCAAAGCCAGTCCAGCACTTCCCGCCGGACAGCCATGGGATAAGAAAGCAGCGATTCCTGGGGCCGCCGGGATTCCGGTTCCTCTAAAAGGTTCCATAAAAAGCTGCGCTTTTTTAAATGGGTCTCAAGGGCGCTTTTTCTGTTGATCATATGATACAGGGAAAGTCCCAGCCCTACTGTAGGCATTTTTGCCCCTACATTGTCCTGGAGATATCCGTATATACGCTCATATTTTCTGTCATACTCCACTGCCAGGGCAAGCAGGAGACAGAACTGTTCTGATTCTGTCAGACAATTCTCTTTAAAAATCTCCAGAAAGCGGGACTCCATTCCCTGAACCCTGGAAGCTGCGATGCGGCTTCTCAGATACTGGCTCATTTTCTTAAATTCCTGGCACTGAAGCTTTCTGGCATCCTCATCTTCTTTCGGATTCTCTGCCCTTCTCCGTTCTGTCAGAGCCTGCTCTACCTCCTGGGGCGTTACCACCACTCCTCGCAGATCCAACCGGCTGTGATGTCCGTCTTTCCAGTAAAATGCGGTCTCCAGACAGGCATCCAAAAATGCCAGAAAATCTTCCGTCATTTCCCTCTCATCTTCATAAGGAAGCGTACTCCGCTGTGGAGTTAAATAATCGTCCAGGCGGATAATTAATATTGGATTCATAGCATATTTTTCCTTATTTTCCTTTTTCTTTCCCCATTTTAGCATATTCCGGAATCCGCAGCAAGCGGACGATTCTTATCAGGAAATAAAGGGCAGAATTTCTATTGTATAAAGCGGTTTAAAATGCCAGGCTCAGACAAAAGGGCAGAAATTAGTTCCTTCCCGCCCTGGCCGGGATACTCAGCTGGATGAGTTTCCCTATGCGTCAACTTACGAGGGAGGAACCGATAGTTCCATTATGCATGTCCCGCGGTCAGAAAATGAATCTCACGGCGGCGCATTAGGAAGATTTTACTCATCTTCCGGCTTAAAAGACGGTTATGAATTCCGCGTTGCCGTAGTGGATAAAAAGGTTAACCGGCGGAAAAAGAGAAAGTAACAGTAAAAACAGGGGATGTGACACTTTTCTTTTGCCACATCCCCTTATTCCTTTGCTGTATTCCGGAATCGAAAGGTTTTTACTATTTGTTTCTCAAATACTCATCAATTCCTTTAGCCCCTGCTTTTCCTGCTTCCATGGCAAGAATCACCGTGGCGGCTCCGGTTACGGCGTCGCCGCCAGCAAATACGCCCTCCTTGGTGGTCTGGCCGTTCTCCTCCTGAGCCACGATACACTTGCGCTTATTGATTTCCAGTCCTCTGGTGGTAGAAGAAATCAGCGGGTTGGGGGAGGTTCCCAGAGACATAATCACCGTGTCCACCTCAATGGTGTAGTCGGATCCGGCAATTTCTACCGGGCGTCTTCTTCCGGAAGAATCCGGTTCCCCTAATTCCATCTTGCGGACTACCATACCGGTTACCCAGTCATTTTCATCTGTAAGGATCTCCACCGGATTGGTTAAAAGATTAAAGATAACTCCCTCTTCCTTTGCATGGTGAACTTCCTCCACACGGGCAGGAAGCTCTGCCTCGCTTCTCCGGTAAACTATGTGAACCTCTGCCCCTAAGCGGAGAGCGGTTCTGGCGGCATCCATGGCCACGTTTCCGCCGCCTACCACCGCCACCTTGCGGCCTGCGGCAATGGGGGTGTCATAATCGTCCCGGAAGGCCTTCATCAGGTTGTTTCTTGTTAAATATTCATTGGCAGAGAAGACTCCGTTGGCATTTTCTCCGGGGATTCCCATAAATTTGGGAAGTCCTGCGCCGGAACCTACAAATACGGCCTCAAAGCCTTCTTCCTCCATCAGCTCATCAATGGTAACAGACTTTCCGATAATCACGTTGGTTTCAATCTTAACACCCAGCTTTTTCACATTTTCAATCTCTGTGCGGACCACGGTATTTTTGGGAAGACGAAACTCCGGGATTCCATAGGTTAATACACCGCCGGGCTCATGAAGAGCTTCAAAAATGGTGACCTCATAGCCCATCTTTGCCAAATCTCCGGCGCAGGTAAGGCCTGCAGGACCGGAACCGATAACTGCTACCTTTCTCCCATTGGTGGTTTCAGGAGCGGCAGGCACAAATCCGTTTTCTCTGGACCAGTCTGCTACAAAACGCTCTAATTTGCCGATGGAAACCGGCTCTCCCTTAATGCCCCGGATACATTTGCCTTCGCACTGGCTCTCCTGGGGACATACCCGGCCGCAGACTGCCGGAAGGGCGGAGGACATGGCAATCACCTCTGCCGCGCCCTCAAAATCTCTCTCGGTTACCTTTTTAATAAATGCCGGAATGTCAATGGAAACCGGGCAGCCCTGAACACACAGGGGCTTTTTGCACTGGAGGCAGCGCTTTGCCTCTTCTACTGCTTCTTCTTCGTTATATCCCAGACAGACTTCCTCAAAATTGGCTGCCCTTACCTTGGGATCCTGTTCCCGGATGGGAACCCGCTTCATTCCGTCCATTAGTTGTCACCTCCGCAATGTCCGCAGCCGCCGTGATGAGTGGCGCCTTCCTGAACCTTTAACATATCTCTTCCCTCTTTTGTCTTATACATCTGCTGGCGTTTCATAGCTTGGTCAAAGTCCACCAGATGGCCGTTAAATTCCGGACCGTCTACGCAGGCAAACTTTACCTCATCTCCCACAGTAACCCGGCAGGCGCCGCACATTCCGGTGCCGTCCACCATGATGGGGTTTAAGCTGACAATTGTTGGAATATTCAGCTCCTTAGTCAGCTTGCAGACAAATTTCATCATAATCATGGGACCGATAGCCACGCATATGTCATAGGATTTTCCTTCGTTTTTCACCAGATCTTCTATCACCGCGGTTACCATGCCCTTGCGGCCGTAGGAACCGTCATCGGTTGTAACATAGAGGTTTCCTGCCACAGCCTCCATCTCCTTTTCCAAAATAAGGAGATCCTTGTTTTTGGAGCCCACAATCACGTCCACGTCAATGCCATGGGCATGCATCCATTTTACCTGAGGATATACGGGAGCCGCTCCTACGCCGCCAGCCACAAACAGGTATTTTCTCTTTTTTACTTCTTCCACCGGATCCTTTACAAACTCAGAAGGACAGCCTAATGGTCCCACAAAATCCTGGAAGGCATCTCCGGCTTTTAGCGCCGCCATCCGATATGTAGATGCGCCTACGATCTGGAACACAATGGTAACCGTTCCGGTTTCCCTGTTATAGTCGCAGATGGTTAGTGGAATCCGCTCTCCGGCTTCATCAATTTTTACGATAACAAATTCTCCAGGCTGGCACGATCTTGCTACTCTGGGAGCTTCCACTTCCATCAAGTAAATTTTATCGGCAAGCTGCTGGGCTTTTCTGATCTGGTACATAGGATCCTCCTGACTGCCTGTTTTGGGTTCTTTATTATTGCGCTGTTGTAGTGTTTTAAAGTCTTCAATAAGCAATTTGATATATATCATATCATTGTTTATCTGAAATGACAATAGGATTTGGGAGGAAAAATTTGATGCAGGAAAAATTTGATTTCAATTTTCCCAAGTGTACTGTGCGTAAAAACAGCTTCACGAACATCTTTATGTTTAAAAATAGTACGTTGATTATGTCCCCATGGAATTTGTTGCTATTAGACGGAAAATATCATCAAACCTAAATTCGTCTACAACTTGTTGACCATTTACAGCTTCTGCATAAAATATATACGATTAATAGAATCACTCAAAATTCCCATTTTACATGTGGGAATTTTGTTTAATGTGTTCAACGACTTTTTGCGCCCTTTCTTCTTTAGTCTCAAAGCATCAGAGCCGGCAATCCTAAAATCATTAACCCATTTGGTAATTAATGCACTGTTCCTGATTCCCTCAGAAAGAGCCAGCTCCTGATATGATAATTCACTTGATAAATATAACTCTACCACATGGAGCTTACCTCGCAGATTATGCATTTATTACCTGTTTCTTAAACTCAAAGCTGTATTTAGCCATAAAACAAACCGACCTCCAATCGTTAGATTTTGGTCTAACTTTTGGGGGGCGGTTCACCTTTCGCATCTTACACCTCCACTTATTCGTTTTTACTTATCCTTTGTTTCATTTATCTTTCGACAATACTTTATCATTCTTTTTATCACATCCTGATACGATGTATTATATAAATTCGCCTCCCCCACTATCTCATTAAATAAATCAATATCTTTACTACTAAAAACAAGATCTAATTTCTTTTCTTTTACTCCCGCAATATGTTGATATTCTTCTGGATATGCATAATAACATGTTTTACACATATCTATATTTTTTTCAGTCCAATTTGGACAATGCTCACAAGCCCACGATTTATCTCTATTAGCTGAAGGTGATAAAAGCATAAAATAATCAGTATTTAGCATATCAATCGGATCACCGCCTATTTCGTAAGGAACCCTATGATCTGGTTGCAATAATCTCGCCGGATATTCCTCTCCATACAAATGACATTTAGCCCCATATCGATCAATCAATGCATTTTTCAATTTTTCTGTAATCTGGGTTCGCCCCGATACTTTTAATAATTGGTTAGTTTTCTTTACTCCTTCCCAATCTCCAAATTTATAAGCTGCAATGGTTTTCCCATTGCTATCTTTAATTTTAAATGTATCTAATGGAATTCCCAATTCCTTTACATCCCTAGCTGCTCTGGGGGCATGTTCATATCCGCCATTTTTTAAATCCTCCGTGCTACAAAATCCCTTATTTAAAATAGTATCTATTACAAATCTTGCTCTCTTATTGGTTACAGCATCTAAAACTTCTTTAAAATCTGCAGGTATATCCATCTTTTTCTCCATCATCCAAAACAAAATTCTAACTGCACATATTCATCTTGTTTACTTTTTAAATTTTTGCTTGTATATAAAGACTCATATGTTATTTCTTTTTTCCCATTAAGCGTTGCCTGCGCTGATAATCCAGCATTAATATATATATGATTTAAATTAAGTTCCTCAGGAAGATGCTTTCCTATTATTTTATCTCCCGTCATACCATCATAACTTACAATAAAATCTATACCACGATCATTTAATTTTGCAAGCTCCTCCACAAATTCTTCAAAATCTACACCTTGTATGTAACGATTATCTCTTGGATTCTCTCTATTTGAAGTCCCTTGGTATGGTGGATCCATATAAACTAAATCTCCAGGCTTTGTTAATTCCAAAATTTTTTTATAATCTTCACTCGTAAAGTATGTTTTTCCCTTCAATAATTTTGATATTCTGAAAGCATTATTGGATATTATTTCGGGCTTTGTTCCATGCCTTCTTTTATCACAAGACTGATTTAATTCGCCACGAACATTATAACGAACAGCACCCTTAACCACTCTTGCCAGCAAAAACAACATTCTGGCGGAATCTTTCTTTCCGCAATTAAATTCTTCTCTAACCTTGTAAAAATAATCTATACTATTCTGATCAGTTTGAAACTGTCCCTCCCATATATCCAAATACTCACTTGCTAATCTTTCAGGAAAATTTACACATTCTTCCATCATCTTTATCAACGGCTCGTTTATATCATTAACCCAAAAACTATCACATTTATTTTCGGCGGCTGCCAAAATTGATAGAGCGCATGTCCCAGAAAACGGCTCTACTAGCCTATCAATTTTATCTGGAAAGAATTTTATAATTTCAGGTGCAATAACTCTTTTGCTTCCTTGATATTGAACCAAATGTGGCACTTTCATTATAATCTCCTCAATTCTAAACAATATTTTCCCCACTACCATAGTATAGCAAAAGCGGGTTGTGTTTTCAATCAGAAACTCAAACTTCCCACACCAAAATGGTGTGGGAAGTTTGAGTTATCTAATAGGTCATCTCTCTTTTCGATGAGTCCTGTTTTGAAACCCGACATAAAAGCTACGAATAAAAACAGCTTTTACAGTATATATAGGAACTAGAGAAGCATAAGCCTGTTTTTCATTTACCAAAAAATCCAACAGCTACATTGCAGCTTATATAATACCATTTGACGGCGCCATCCTTTTATACATCCGAAATTCATAACAGATATCAAAATAGGTCTGTTCCTCACTCTCCGCCGCCAGCTCCCATTCTCTATCCTCATCCAGATTAGGAAAATACGTATCCGCATCATAGGCATAATCAATCCAGGTAATATGGGCTGTCTGGCAGTAGGGAAGGAACTCTTCATAAATCTCCTGGCCTCCTGCTACATATATATCCTCAGAAGGGTACTTTTCAATCTCTGCCAGGGCTTCCTTAAGAGAGTGGACTACCCGGGCGCCCTTTATCTGATAATTTTTATCCCGACTCAGCACAATGGTGGTGCGGCCGTAAAGGGGCTGGCCCCCGGGAAGGCTTTCCAGAGTCTTTCTTCCCATCACCACCACTTTTCCCAATGTCTCGTCCCGAAACAGCTTCTGGTCTCCGGGAATGGACACCAAAAGCTGGCCCTTGTTGCCGATGGCCCAGTGTTTATCTACTGCTGCAATCAGATTCATGACAAAGAATCCTCCTCTTGCTCTGCAATAATAATCTCTTTCGCATAAGGAAGGGTTTCAATCCAATCGCAAAAGGTATGCCATTCTGCCAGCTTATGATTTCTTCTGGCATAATAAATATTCACCAGAGTTTCGTAGTTAAAGGTGCAGGTACGCATCTGGTTATAGCTGGATGGGAGAAGCTGAATCATATCATACCAGTCGCTTTTACTTTTGGTTTCCATGTAACGAAGGCGAATAATCTCCAGTCTGGCAATAATGGTGTCAAAAAAATCCAGCGTCTCTTCCGTCATATGGTCCAGGCTAAAATCCCCTCTTTCAAATGGCTTGCTGTGAATCTTGTGCATTGTGCTGGTAGAATTGGCTACCGTTGCTACTTTATAAGTATCATATTCTTTCCACCAATAAAGGGGGGCTGTAATATCTACGGAAACAAAAATCTGACGGATAAATTTCCGGTGATCGCTTCCGGCCTTTCTAAGCCGCACAGCCAGCCCCAAATCATTGGGTCCTAAAATGAATTTGCCGTCCTGATCATAACCGCTGTCCATCCGGCTCCAACTATTCATGGGATTCCTGGCTCCCCTCATAGCATTTTCCAAATTCATCACACTGGTTCTCTCTAATTGAATCATTTCACATACTCCTTGAATTTTAATGTCTATATCAAAGCCGAATCTCTTTTCCCAGGGAAAAGGAATACAGAATCTTTTCTTTCACCGGCTTTCCCGTTATCTGTTCCAGGCTTCGTTTGTAATAGTCCAGCTGGGTCTGATAGCGGCGGGCTAAAGCGTCTTCCGCTCCCTGCCCTACCCGGTCTGTTTTGTAATCAATCAGCACCAGGCCGTCCTCTTCCTCCATCCAGGCGTCTATGATTCCCTGAACCAGCACCAGCTCGTCAGACTCCCCCACCCCCATCTCTCTGGCGGGGATTCCCACCATAAACTGCTGTTCTTTGTGAAGGCGTCCCTGTTTTTCTGCAAAGGCCATCCGGATTCCCAGAGGGCTTCTTAAAAATCCGGCCAGCAAAGGAACTTCAATCAAGCCTGCTTCCTCTTCCAGCATAAGCCCCTGTTTTTGAAAGCTTTCTATATGCTCTGAAACAGCCTGAATCAGCTGATCCCGGTTCTCTATAGAAGAAAACTCCCCAAAGGAAAGAAGCTCCAATGCCCGGTGAAAAGAAGTCCCCCGCAAAGCCCCTGTGGCCTTGTCTCCCTTCTCCTCAGGTGTCCTGGCATTTTCCAGGCAGGCAGCCGAAAGCTCCATGTCTTCCTCCCCGGCCTCTGCTTCCTGCCTGCGCCGTTTAATCTCTGATACGGAAAGCATGGCGTAGAGCTTGGTTTCCGCCTGGAAAGGGTACTGATAGGAAAGCTGTTCTTTTAATACCTGGTTCATCTCTTTCTCATAGGTCTTGCTGCAGTCTAAGGAAAGCAAATCTTCCTTAAAATCCCGTCTTTCAATCTGCCTCATTACCTCGCTTCCCACAAGGCCGGATACCGGCACGGTTTCCATGGAGATAAGGCCGGATCCCTTTATAGCGGGAAGAGCCATAAGCATCCAATCCAAGTAGGAGTTTCCTCCTGACAGGACAGTAAAGGGAAGCCCCTTCCCGCTGCCAAAGCTTATTCCACCCCATTTTTCCATTTTTTTATCCAGGGATTTTTCTGAGGCAGTCATAATCAGCTTTTCTTTGGCCCTGGTCATGGCCACATAAAGGATCCGAAGCTCTTCCCCCATGGTTTCCAAGTCCATACGGCGCTTTAAGGCCTGCTTTTTTAAGGTAGGGATCTTCACTCTCCGTTCCAGATCCAGATAATCTGCGGCAATTCCAAGCTCCGGATCGATGAGGATTTTTCCTGTCAAATCCTGCTTATTAAACCGCTTTCCCATACCAGCCAGTATTACCACAGGAAATTCCAGGCCCTTGCTTTTGTGGATACTCATAATCCGCACCACCTGAGAGTTTTCTCCGAAAACCGGCGCTTCCCCGAAGTCTGTCTCAAATTTTTTCAGTTTCTCAATATACCGGACAAAGTGGAACAGTCCTTTATAGCTGGTATTTTCATAGGCCAGCGCCTTTTCCGCCAGCATATCCAGATTGGCCTGTCTGGCCCGGCCTGCAGGCATGGCGCAGACATAATCGTAGTATCCGCTGCGGCGGTATATCTGATAGATCAGCTCATGGATGGGAAGCCAGGAGGCAAGGAGCCGGTATTCCTCCAGCATATTTTCCAGCTTTTCCAGTTTTCTAATAATGTCCGGGTGATGGGAAGCTATGGGAATCTCAGCCGGTTCCGGATCTTCTTCTGTCTCACTGCCGTAGAGCCAAAACCGGACGGCCCCGTAAATCCCTCTGTCCCCGTATTTATTTTTCCCTATCTGGCCCTTATATCCGGCCATCAGCCAGGCTAATTCCTCCTCCGTCATACCGATGACAGGGGATTTTAAGACGCAGGCCATAGGGATATCCTGAAAGGGATTATCTACCACCGACAGAAGGCTTAATACGGTCTCCACCTCCACCGTGTCAAAATATCCGGTCTGAGTCTGGGCGGCAGCCGGGATCCCCTCATTCATCAGCACATTAACCAACACCTGGGCCCACCCGGAAACACTACGCAGAAGGATTACGGTATCTCCCAGCCCGGCAGGCCGGTAGGCCTCCTTTCGCTTGTCCCAAATGAGAAGGCCCTTTTCCTTATCCGTAATATCCCGGATTTTTTTTGCAACCAGCCTGGCCTCCAGTTCCCTTGCCGTGTAGTCGGCGGCATCCTCCTCCAGCCCTTCCATAATCCGGCTGTCTGTGGGGACAATGAAAAGTTCCGTAGGGGTCTGGCCCCGGGACTCTTCTCCAGCAGGGAGAGGGGCAAAATCAGCCCCAGGATAGAGAGCAGTCTCCTCTGTGTACCGGATTCCTCCCAGGTTTCTTACCATAATCTGGTAAAACACCTGATTAATGCTGTTTAATACAGAGGCCCGGCTCCGGAAATTCTGCCGCAGCTCAATCTTTCTGTAAGGCCCCTCCTCACTGGAGTAGGTATGGTATTTCTCTAAAAACAGCTCCGGCCTTGCCAGGCGGAAACGGTAAATACTCTGCTTCACATCCCCCACCATAAAGACATTGGGCTGTCCCTGGCGCTCCCTCGACAGGGCCTTAATCAGGGTTTCCTGAACCAGGTTGCTGTCCTGGTATTCGTCTACCAGAATCTCTTCAAACCGGCGGCTTAACTCATCCGCCACCTGGGAAGGAACCCGGCGCTCTTCCCCCTTTTCCCACAGAATCTCCAGGGCAAAATGTTCCAGATCGTTAAAGTCCACCAGATTCCGCTCTTTTTTGGCCTCCTGAAACCGCCGGGAAAATTCCCCCGTCAGCTTTAAGAGGAGGCCTGTAGTTTCTTTTGTCCCCATAAGAGCCTCTAAAACCGTCTCCAGGGGCTGCTTTCCAAAGGTTTCTTTCCAGCCTTTTAACGTCTTTTTTATCCGATCCCTTGTGGAACTTACCAGGGCTTTTTTCTCCCCGTCCACATCCTTGCTCCGCACCGGGGGAAGCTTTTTAAAAGAAGCCTTTTCTAAAAACCGGAGAAAGGCCTCATAATCAGACAATTCCCCACATTCCTTCAACATCCTGGCCTCTGTGAGAATGGTATCCTCATAAGCCTGAGGCCCCCCGTCTTCCCGGCAAATTTCCCCGCAGAAGCGAAGCTGCTCCTCCATCTCTTCCCCCTGAAGGCGGATATCCTTCATGAGAAATTCCATCCAGGGAGTTTTTTCTATTTCTTCTCTCTTTCCCTGGGAAAGCTCTTTTTCACATTCTAAAAGCCATTCTTCGGGCCAGGGATGGCTCTGGGAAAACTCCCACACCTGGAAAATAATATCCTCAATGCCAAAATCGTTTTTTCCTATGGCATAGGTTTCCACGAAATGGAGAAAGGCCTGGTCTCCGGATCCATACCAGTCCTCTAACAGCCCTTTCATCACGTCGCCTTTTAGCAGGGATAATTCCCCCTGATCCCCGATCCGAAAGGCCGGATCCAAATCCAGATGATTATAGTATTCCCGCAAAAGTCCCAGGCAGAAGCTGTCTATGGTGGTAATCTGGGCCCTTGGCGCCAGAATGGACTGCATCTCCAAATGGCGGTTTTTCGGATCCGCCTCCCGGCGCTTTTCGATGGCCTCCCGGATTCTCTCCCGCATCTCGGCGGCAGCCGCATTGGTAAAGGTCATTACCAGCAGGTTATCTATATCTATAGGATGGTCTTTGTCCGTCACCATCTCCACAATCCGCTCTACTAAAACCGCTGTCTTGCCGCTTCCTGCGGCGGCGGAAACCAGCAGATTTCCGCCTCTGAAATCAATGACTTCCTTCTGTCCCCTGGTCCATTTCACTGCCATTTTCCTCCTTTTTGCCCTGCCTTTTGGGCATACAGATATACCTGCAGAGTATTCCTCCTGGCTATACCGGCGCGGACCCCTGTGCGTCATCTGTTATTTCCTGCCAAATCTCTTCCGGCTTCAGGGCGCGGAGCCGCCGGTAGCCGTATCCTGCCGTCTTTTTGTCAAAGCCGCATACTGCATGGTAGGGGCAGTAATCGCAGCCGGTTCGGTTCCCCTGTTTGTAGGGGTTTACCGGGATGTCCCCTGACAGGATTTCCTGCCCCGCCTTTTTTAGTTTGTGACGGACATATTCCTTTAAAGCAAAAAAACGCTCTTTGCTGGCAACCGAGGATTTGGCTTCTGCAATAAGCCCATCCTTTATCGCTACCGGGATCACCTGAGATTCGGTTTCAATCTCCCTGTCCATATGGCGGATTACCTCCAGATCACTGTCTGCCAGGCCGCTCATACGGAGCTTTCTTAAGATCTGTTCTTCCACATCCTCCTCACCGGCCTCCGGCTCCCAGTCCACCACCGGATCCTGGATATGGTAATAGAAAATTCCTGCAGGCACAACTTCTTTTCCCGGATGCCTCTTTTCCTCCCGCTCTATAGCGGCATCCATGTACACCACAAGCTGAAGCTGAAGCCCGTAATAAAGGGCCGCCAGGTCAAAGCTGGTGCTTCCGGATTTGTAATCAATAATTTTCACGTATACATGATTCTCATCCTCACACAGATCCAGCCGGTCAATGCGGCCTCTTAAATGCAGCTCTTCATCCCGGGACAAAGAAATCTTCATGGCCTTTAGATTGTCAATAGCGGAAAACGATACCTCAAAGCCGGAGGGAACAAAATCTCCCTTTTTAATCTGCTCTGCCAAGGCCCATATGGTTCTGTCGGTGATGCGGCGGATCCGCTCTGTCAGGTAGGCGTTGCGGGCGGAGCTTTTTAATATGGTGTTGCCGTACTGCTCCGTCACCTGGCTGACACACTGTGCCACCAATTTTTTACGTTCCTCATCCCCCATGGCATGCCAGTCGATTCCCTGATTTTTAGCGGTCTGAAAGCACAGATCAATGGATTGATGGAAGAGGTTTCCCATGTCCGCCGCCGCTACCTCATACTCCTGGCGTTCCATCAGCTCCAGACCATATTTAAGGAAATGAGCATAGGCACAGGAAGCGTACTGTTCAAAGCGGGTTACGCTTCCCTGTAAAATTGTACCGTAAAGAGCTCTTGCCGCAGCCCTTCCGATGCCTCTTTCCTGGTAGGAGGTAAACGCTGCCTCTGTCACCTGCTTTACTTGCTCTCTCCAGTCCTCATTGGAGAAAAACCAGCGGTACAGCTCTAAAAACTCTGCGGAAAGCTCTCCCCCTCCCGGGCCGTCCCATGTCTGGCTGTCTGCCAGACCCTCAATCAGGCGGCGAAATCCCTCTCTCTCTGACTGGACAGGCCAGGAGGCTTCCCCGGCTTCCATGATTTTGATATCCGGAAACAGACGCTTTACATCTCCTATCAATCCGGAAGGGCGTCTGGCCTGTCCGTCTGCCGACATGGAGGAAAAGGACATAATCAGCTGTTTGGATGGCTTTGACAGGATCAAATACTGATAGAACCTCTGGATACATCCATCTTCCCTGGCTGTGGGTGCAAGCTCTAAATCGTGGGAGGAGAAAAACTCCCGTTCCTGGTCTGTCAGCAGGCTCTGTCTGTCCTTTTTTTGGGGCACAATTCCTTCATTGACTCCTAAAAAGAATAAAATTTTCACTTCATTCAGACGGGTTCTGGTAATATCTCCAACCACCACCCTGTCAATTACAGCCGGTATGGATCCCACCCGGATCTCCTCAAAGCCAGCGTCCAAAATCCTGGCGTACTCGCTCCTGCTTACCTTTTCTTCCCCTAAAAGGGCGGTAAGCCGGTCAAACAGCTCTTCCACAAGATCGTAGGCCTGTCCGTATTCCCTGGCCAGGCTTTCCTCCCCCTGCTGTTCAAAGGAGTCTTGATACCACTGAAGCCTTTCCCTGGCCTGTGTCTCTTCTAAATATGTTTTCAGGGCCTCTGTAATAGAAGCTACTGTGGCATTTTCTTCCGCAAATGCCTGGCGGAAGGCTGTGAGAGGCTCTAAAACCTGGCGGCGGAACTGGTTTAGTTCTTCCAGATTTATCTGGGCCCCTCCGCGGTAAGTCCATTCCCACTCTGTATTCCACCGGCTATAGCCCCGGATCCCCAGGGCCCGGACATAGTTTTCCAGCCTGGCAGTCATCAGAGGATCTTCCCACGCCGTTTGGGATAAGCCGCATTTTAAATAGCGAAATACGCTCTCATAAGAAAAGTCCTGGCTCACTACCTCTAAAACCGAGCGGATCCGTTCTACCAAAGGGTTCTCCACAATATTTCTCTTATCATCTAAAAAGCAGGGAATCCCTGCCTCCCCAAATTGATGGAGAATCTCTTTTCCGTAGCCTTTTAAATCTCCGGTAATCACTGCTATATCCCGGTAACGCAGTTCCTCTTTTCTCACCGCCTGCCCGATTCTGCTAACGGCAAAACGGACTTCTTCACCGGGATTGGCGGCCTGGCAGAGGCAGATTTGATCTTCTAAGGGGAAGGATCCTTCTTTAAATGGAGTAAAGGTGCGGAACAGGTTTTGTTCCAGATAGCCAATGGCCGGGGCTTTTTCAAATCTGGGATGGGAGCTGAGGCAAATGTCCGGCAGTTTTTTGACCCCTGCCTTTCCCGCCCGACCATGAATCCGGTGTATTGTATGCTTTCCCATATAAAAGAGATGCTGGATAGAGGCTTCCTCATAAGGATCTGCCAGCGGATCTACCGTAATGCTTACGGTGACGTCCCGGGAATATTTGAGAAGCAGCTCTATAATCCGGTACTGAACCGGGGTAAAGCCGGTGTATCCGTCTAAATAGATCCGGCTGTTTTTCACAAATTCTGACCGGGGCAGTACTTTGCAGAGAGTTTCCAGGATCTCCTCCGCTGTAGAGAATCGACCCCCAATGTATTCTTTAAATCCCCGGTAAATTACCAGCATATCTTTCAGTTTATGTTTTAAAAGAGGTCTGTCCGCTTCCCCTATCAGCTCTTCCAGCTGGCCTTCTGTGATTCCGTATTGATAAAATTCTGACAGCATGGATTTTAGCTGGCTGATAAACCCGTTTTTGTTCAGCTGGCTCTGGTAGAGCCCCAGCTCCTTTTTTTTAGCGGCAGCTACTTTTCTCAGCACCATGGATTTTCCCATATCGTCCAGGACAGTCAGGTTTACCACTGACAGTTCTTCAAAAACCCGGTAGGCCAGACGGCGGAAGCTTAACACATCAATGTTGGTGATACCGTGTCTGGGATGAAGGTTGATGATTTCTTTCTGAGCCTGCATGGTAAACTGCTCCGGAACCATATAAAGCACGCTTATGTCCGGCTGATCTACAGCGGCTTTTACTGCTTCTTCATATAAGTAATGGGTTTTACCGGAGCCGGAGCTTCCAAAAATGAACTGCAATGCCATATTATCCCTGCTTTCTTTATTGGTAACCGTTGAAATTTCCCGCTGTCTGAACAGTACCCTTTTATCATAATTTTCCGGTTCTTTTAATAGATTATAGTAAACTCTTCAGGAGGTCCTTTCATGAGCTCTCGTACTAAAATTGTTGTGCTGCGGATGAAAGAAATTATTTATACAGCCATCTTTATTGGTCTTGCCCTTCTGCTGATTACTCTGTTTCTGTTTATGCTCCGGGCCAGAAAATCTTCTTCTGAAGCCCAGGATAATCCGGAAATGGGGCAAAGCCAGCAGACATCTTACATACCTGGCGTCTATTCTGCTTCTGTTTCTTTAGGAAGCCAAAGCGTGAATGTAGAGGTGGCTGTGGATGCTAACCAGATTACATCTGTCTCCCTGGTTCCTTTAAGTGAATCCATTACCACTATGTATCCTCTTATGGAACCTTCTATGGAACATCTGGAAAGTCAAATACTGGAGCGCCAGAGCTTGGAAGGCATTACTTACGAAAGTGGATCTCGTTATACCAGCCAGGTTCTTTTGAATGCTGTTGAAACGGCTCTTTCCAAAGCCCGGGTTGGACAGTAGGGGGTTGGGCGTCTGTGTGACGCCCTTTTTCGTTTTGGGCCGTGTCAAGCGGGACTTCTGGCTTTGATCCCCACTGCTCACTGCTTTCGTCAACAGTTTACCACATTATTTTTGGGGTTTCCATTGCTTTTTTCTTAAAAGTAAGTATAATACCCCTCAGTAGGCAAGTGTCGTTGGCATCTGTTTTAGCAGGAGGGTATGATGAAAGATAGACAGTTGGAGGCGCATCCTTTGGAAAATCAGATTACTCAGGGAGTGATCTGGAAACAGCTTTTGCTATTTTTCTTTCCAATTTTATTTGGAACTTTTTTTCAGCAGCTTTATAATACGGCGGACGCCGTTATTGTGGGACGCTTTGTGGGTAAGGAAGGGCTGGCGGCAGTAGGCGGATCCGCTGCTATGATCATTAATCTTTTGGTAGGATTTTTTATCGGTCTTTCTTCCGGCGCTACGGTTATTATCTCCCAGTTTTACGGAGCCAGGCAGAAAGCCCGGGTTTCCCAGGCGGTTCATACGGCCGTCGCCTTTTCCATTGCAGGAGGGCTGGTGGTTATGGCAGTGGGGTTGATCTGCGCCCCTGTCTCTCTAAAAGCCATGGGAACCCCGGCGGAGACTTTCGATGATTCTCTTTTATATCTGCGGATCTATTTTCTGGGACTTATCGGGAATCTGCTTTACAACATCGGATCCGGTATTCTCCGTGCTATCGGCGATTCTAAACGGCCTTTGTATTTTCTGATGGTAAGCTGCCTTACCAATATCCTGTTGGATATTGTCTTTGTCCTGGGTTTGGGTATGGGGGTAGCGGGCGCCGCCTGGGCCACCATTACTTCCCAGATGATCTCCGCTGTCATGGTAATCACCACCCTGATGCGGACCGAAGATATCTATCGCCTTTCCCTAAAAGGTATCCGCCTTGCTCCGGACATGCTTCTGCGGATTATTCAAATCGGCCTGCCGGCAGGCCTTCAGTCTGTCATGTACGCTGCCTCCAACATTATCATCCAGACCAGCGTCAATTCTCTGGGTACGGATGTAGTGGCAGCCTGGACTGCCTTCGGCAAAATCGATGTGATTTACTGGACCATTATTAATGCTTTCGGCATCTCTATTACTACTTTCGTTGGCCAGAACTTCGGGGCCGGAAAGCTTGATCGGGTTCACCGTGGAATCAAAGTATGCTTAGGGATCAGCGCCGGGGTTACCGCCTTTTTAAGCCTCATTCTCTTCCACTTTGGCCACTATATTTACCTTTTATTTACCACTGATGCTGCGGTAATGGACAAGGGTGTGGAAATTCTCCGCTTCCTGGTTCCCACCTTTATCACCTATGTATGTATTGAGATCCTTTCCGGCGCTTTAAGAGGCGTTGGCGATTCCTGGATCCCTATGATTATGACAGCTCTGGGCGTCTGTCTGCTGCGGGTGCTGTGGATTTTCATTGCAGTGCCTTTTTATCCGGACATCAAAACTATCTGCTTCAGCTACCCTCTCACCTGGACGGTAACCTCCATTCTGTTTTTAATATACTTCCGATGGTTCAGCAAAATACGGAAGTTCCGTAACAATGGAAAGGGGCTGGCCACACTAAATAACTAGTGTGACAGCCCCTTTTTACTTTAAAAATCCGCCGCCGAATAGGCGGCATGCATTCAGGTATGCCCCATGCGCCGGTCAGTACTCTTTACCGGTTTTCTTCTGCAAATTTACGGATATTGGAAGCATTGACATACTTTTGAACCTCTCCGTTTTTAATCACTACCAGAGTAGGCGCCTGCATAATGCCGTACCGATCAGACATTTCCTCATTTTCCTCCGCATCCACTACCTGATAATTAATATTCTTTAAAAATTCCTTAGCTGTTCTGCAGTTAGGACAGGTCTTGGTGGTAAAGAGGTACAGGCCGGAAGCCGAAGTTTGGCTTTTCTCTGCCGTATCATTCTGCTCTTTTGCCTGAAGGACTGCATGGCTCTTCTTTAACTTGGAATGAATGGGGTCATAGGTTTTCCGCGCCTTGTATTCCTCCAGCTTCCCTTCATTCCAGTTCTTAACCGGCCGGTAGTATCCGGTAATACGGCTGTAAACCTCCGCCTCTTTGTTGCATACCGGACAGGTAAAATGCTCTCCTGACAAGTATCCGTGATCCTTGCAGATGGAGTAGGTGGGAGAAATGCTGTAGTAGGGCAGGCGGTAATTCTCCGCAATGGTACGAACCAGCTTGGCAGCTGCCTTCCAATCCGGCAGCTTCTCTCCCAGAAAGGCATGGAACACCGTTCCGGAAGTGTAAAGGGTCTGCAGCTCGTCCTGAACATCCAGCGCATCAAAAACATCTGAGGTGTATCCAACAGGAAGATGGGAGCTGTTGGTGTAATAAGGATTGCCACAATCCCCGTTGGCAGTCTTAATGTCCGGGAAACGTTTCTTATCATGCTTTGCCAGACGGTAGCTGGTGGATTCTGCCGGAGTTGCTTCCAGGTTGTAAAGGTCTCCGTACATCTCCTGATAATCTTTCAGCCGCTCTCTCATATGGTTTAAGACATCCTTGGAAAATTCCTGGGTCTCCTTATGGGTCATGTCAACCCCCAGCCATTTTGCATTTAAGCCGGCCTCGTTCATTCCCACCAGGCCGATGGTGGAAAAGTGGTTCTCAAAGGTGCCCAAATACCTCTTTGTATAGGGATACAGGCCGTTCTCCAAAAGCTTGCTGATTACCTCTCTCTTAATGTGCAGGGAGCGGGCGGAAATATCCATCATATAGTCCAGTCTCCGATAGAAATCTCCTTCATTTTTAGATAGATAGGCAAGTCTCGGCATATTAATCGTTACCACTCCCACGGAACCGGTACTTTCACCGGAACCGAAAAAGCCGCCGGTTTTCTTACGCAGCTCCCTCAGATCCAGACGGAGGCGGCAGCACATGGAACGGACATCGCTGGGCTGCATATCGCTGTTGATGTAGTTGGAGAAGTAAGGAGTGCCGTACTTGGCAGTCATTTCAAACAACAGACGGTTGTTTTCTGTGTCAGCCCAGTCAAAGTCTTTGGTAATGGAGTAAGTGGGAATGGGATACTGGAATCCTCTTCCGTTGGCATCGCCTTCAATCATGGTCTCAATAAACGCCTTATTGACCATATCCATCTCTTTTTTACAATCCTTGTACTTAAAGTCCATTTCCTTGCCGCCTACAATGGCATTCATCTCCGCCATATCTTCCGGTACCGTCCAGTCCAGAGTAATGTTGGAGAAAGGCGCCTGGGTGCCCCAGCGGCTGGGAGTATTGACGCCATAAATAAAGGACTCAATGCACTTTTTTACCTCCTGGTAACACAGGCCGTCAACCTTTACAAAAGGAGCCAGATAGGTATCAAAGGAGGAAAAAGCCTGGGCTCCCGCCCACTCGTTCTGCATAATGCCCAAAAAGTTTACCATCTGGTTGCACAGCACGGATAAATGCTTTGCAGGGGAGGACGTGATTTTGCCGGGAATCCCCCCCAGTCCCTCCAGCAGAAGCTGCTTTAAGGACCAGCCGGCACAGTAACCCGTAAGCATAGATAGATCGTGGAGATGGATATCTGCATTGCGGTGAGCGTTGGCAATCTCCTGATCGTAAATCTCAGACAGCCAGTAGTTGGCGGTAATGGCTCCGGAGTTGCTCAAAATAAGTCCTCCTACCGAGTAGGTAACCGTAGAGTTCTCCTTTACGCGCCAGTCCTCTATCTGTACATAGCTGTTTACCACATCCTTGTAATCCAGGATCGTATTTTTCATATTGCGGATCTTTTCCCGCTGCTTTCTATATAAAATGTACGCTTTCGCCACGTCTGTGTAGCCGGTCTGCTCTAAAACGTGTTCTACGCTGTCCTGTATTTCCTCTACGCTGACTGTGCCCTCTTTCATCTTAGACTGAAAATCAGCCGTTACCCTAAGAGATAAAAGCTCCAGAATTTCATCGGTAAAGTCTTTCTTTGTGGCTTTAAACGCCTTCTTAATCGCCTCTGTAATCTTGGACAGCGTAAATTCCGCCACTTCACCGTCCCGCTTTACTACTTTAATCATCCTGTCTATGACTCCTTTCATTTATCCTAAGTATGCCCCGGAAAGCTTCCCTGGAGCGCTGTTATCTGGACAGCTATTTTTCCTGCCAGTTCTGTCTGGCAGAAAATCGCTACGGGTCCCATTATAGCAGAAAGCAAAAGAAAACACAATATCTAGATGAGAAAATATTTTCGAATCCAAATATTGTGTTTTATTATATTATTTAATAAATGCTATGACTATCTCCTGTAAGGAAACGTCCGAATAATTCCGGAGGAACATAGGCTTTTACATGGATTCCTTCTGTCTCATATTCCTCGGATAACACTGCCCCAAGCTGCCGGATTTTCTGAACCAGCCCCGCTTCCTGGTAAGAGTACACCCGGTCCAGATACACTCCCCTGCTCCTGGCAATCCCCCGGAGAATCTCTTTCAGCTCTTCTATTCCTTCCCCGGTGACAGCCGAAATTTTCACCTGATAATCTGCCTGAATATCTCTTAAAATTACGTCCTCATCTATCCGGTCAATCTTGTTGAAAACTGTCACCACTGTCTTTCCTGTGATTTCAAGCTGACGCAGGGTCTCATAGACCACATGGATCTGCTCTTCCATCTGAGGGTTGGAGCAGTCTACTACATGAAGGATCACATCGCTGTATTTCGCTTCCTCCAAAGTGCTCTTAAAGGCTTCAATAAGATGGTGAGGAAGCTTTTGGATAAATCCTACTGTATCCGTGAGAAGGATTTTCTGACCATCCGGGAGAAAAAGTCCCCGGGTAGTGGGATCCAGTGTGGCAAACAGCTTGTCCTCTGCCAGAATTCCCGCATCTGTCAGTTTGTTTAAAAGAGTGGATTTTCCCGCATTGGTATAACCCACAATCGCTGCAGTCAGGGCCTGGGCCTCCTGCCTCTGCTTTCTCTGGACCTCCCGGTGGCGCTTTACCTCTGCCAGCTCTCTCTTTAGCTGCCCGATGCGGTCGTGAATCCGCCGTCTGTCCACCTCCAGCTTTTTCTCTCCGGGACCTCTGGTGCCGATGCCTCCTCCCAGACGGGATAAAGAAGCTCTCATGCCTACCAGACGGATGGCCCGATATTTTAATTGGGCCAGCTCCACCTGAATCTTTCCTTCCCTGGTCTGGGCCCGGGCGGCAAAAATATCCAGAATCACCATGGTCCGATCCATGATCTTAGTGTCCAGAATCTCCTCCATGTTGCGAAGCTGAGCAGGGGAAAGCTCGTCATCGCAGACTACCCCTGTGGCATCCAGCTCCCAGAGAAGCTCTTTTACCTCTAAAAGCTTTCCCTTTCCCAGGTAAGTTCCCGGATGAGCCTGCTCCCGATTTTGAACCACCTTTCCCACGCTTACTGCTCCCGCAGTCCCAACCAAATCCTCAAGTTCTTTTAAGGAGCTCTCCCCGTCCCCCTGGCTGATGCCAATGAGGATAACCTGCTCCCGGTCGTCTTTTAAATCAATTAATTCTGCCATATATTCTCGTTTTCCCTATCGGGTTTTTAAAAAGCTGATTTCATGTTCCGCCTTCTCGTCCGGTCCATATTGGGAGACATAAGATTCAAAGGCTTTCAAAGCTCCTGCATAATCTCTCTGGTATTCCAGGGCTACCGCCCGGTTAAAGGCCAGATCCGCCGCCGCTGTTTTGTCCGGGGCATTGATGCCCTTTTCAAAAATTTGTCCTGCTTTTATATATTCTCCTCTTTCCAGATAACATAAGCCCATCTGGTTATAGATTTGGGAATCTGCCAGGCCGTCGGACTCCGCCTGTTCATAGAAAGCCAGAGCTTCCGACTCCTTTCCCCCGCTCTTAAGGGTCTTTCCTATCTCCTTAATCAGTTTTGTAAGCTGAGCCTCCTGATCCCGGCTCATATCCTCTGCCTGATTTTCTCCGGCCTCCGGGGCTTTGGAGTCTGTCCCGGCCTCTTTGTATGCCTGGCACAGCTTTTTGTAATCCTCCATGGCCTGATCCGTGTTTCCGGCCCGGATATTGAGCATACAGCGAAGCTCTATATATTCTGTCTTCTCCCCGTCCACCTCCATCAAAATCCCGTAGGTGTGGGCCGCTGCGCTGTAATCCCCAATCTTTCCTTCTGCCTCTGCCCGGTATTTTAAGATATCAAGCTCCATCTGGCCTACTTTGCCCTTTCCCAGGCTCAAAGCTTCCTCCAGATCTGCAATCGCTCCTCCATAATCCCCGGCATCTAATTTTTCAATTCCCGAGAGGCGAAGCTCCTGCCGTTTCGCCCCGCTTCCCAGGCCGCAGCCTCCTAAAAGGGATATAGCCGCCGCAGATGCTGCTATCAGCAGGAATCTTTTTAATCTGTTTTCTTTTCGTCTCATAGTATTCCCACCCCTTTCTCTGGTAAACAGGAATTATCTTCCGCTGTCTGTGCTGCCAAAACCACCGTTTCTTGCAGCCCTGCAGTCATCATCCTCCGTAATTCCGTACTGTAAAAAGATTCCCTGGGCAAATCCGGAACCTTCCTTCAGATCCAGTTCCTTTCCCTCTCTGGAATCATTGGTCATCTTGACAAAAATGTGTCCCTCGTTGTCCGAATGAAAATAGTCGCTGTCAATGACTCCCACTGTATTGTTAAGCTGCAGGCGGTACTTAAATCCCAGGCCGCTGCGGGGATATATCTGCAAAACCCAGCCTTCCCTTATCTCTGCCCGGATACCGGTAGGCACCTTAACTTCTTCCCCTGGCTTTAAAAAGACGGGAACCGGCAGACAGAAATCGTAGCCTGCGGATCCGGCGGTAGCCCGTTTGGGAAGGCTAATTCTTTCGTAGATCTCTTCTATTTCTTTTTTGTCCCGGGGACCAAAGGTGTCCTCCCAGTCCTTTTCAAACTGCTCTCTGCTAACTTTATAAAATCTCGCGATTCTCTCCATCACTTTCTCCTTCTGCAGCAGCCGCCGCTTCCATTTCTCCCAGGCGGAATCTTAACTCTTCCTCCACCTCGGTTTTTATCTCTTCCTCCTGCTCCGGATTTAAATCCGGCAGATCTTCTGTAGACCCTACGCCAAACCGGCGCAGGAATTCTTCTGTGGTGGCAAAAAGCGCCGGCCTGCCCGGGGCGTCCAATCTGCCCACCTCATATACCAGGTCATATTCTACCAGACGGTTTACCGCATGATCGGACTTGACTCCCCGGATTTTTTCAATCTCCATTTTGGTAATAGGCTGCTTATAGGCAATAATGGACAAGGTCTCCAGAACCACCTCTGTAAGAACCTGCTTTTTCGGCGCAGACGCCACCCGGATCAGGTTGGGGTAGTATTCCGCCCTGGTGCACATCTGGTAGGCCTCCTCCAGCTCAATGATCTGCATCCCTCTCTTTTCTTGATTATATCTGTCCTGAAGGCGCAGCACCGCCTTTTTAGCCGTTTCCTTGTCCTGGCCTATGGCGGCGGCAAGCTGGCTCAGCTCCACCGACTGGCCCATGGTAAAAAGGACTGCCTCCAAAACTGCCTCCTGATCCCTGTGGCTTTCCACCTTTATCAGCGTTTCCTGGCCAAAACCGGCCTGGACATTCTCCTTTTCCATCCTGTTCTCTCCATTCCATCTCGTAAGCTGTGGCAGCAATTCAACTTATCAGATCATCCAGCCCTTCTAATTCCAGCTCTCCTTCTTCCCCTTCTGCCTCCAGGGTTTCTATCTGCATATCGTCAAAAATATGCTCCTGAACCAAGCTGATCTTTCCGATTTTCATCAACTCTAAAATGGCCAGAAAGGTGACGACAATCTCGATCCGATCCGCCTGACTTTCCAGCATCTGGCGAAAGCTAAAACTCCTGTGCTTTCTGGCATAGGCCATGACACTTCCGATTTTCTCCTCTAAGCTTACCGGTTCTTTCTGGATCACGCCGAAGTTGCTGCGGACCCGGTCAATTTTGTCCTCCTGGCGGCGCATAACCTGCTGAAAAATTTCCTGAAGCCTGGCAAGGGTCAGGTCTCCCAAAAGCTTGTCCAAATCCACTGGCGGCTCATATCTGGCTACCTCTCTGGGAATAGTGGGATTCTTATAAAAATGAAGTCCCGCTCCGTCCTCCCGATCCTGAAGCGCCAGAGCCATGTATTTAAATTTCTTGTATTCCAAAAGCCGGGCAACCAGCTCTGCCCTTGGATCCTGCTCTTCTCCGGTTTCCTCATCTACTTCTGCCGGGAGAAGCATCCTGGCCTTAATATCTAAAAGAGTAGCAGCCATGACTAAAAATTCACTGACTACATTTAAATCCTCTTTTTCCATATGGTTAACATAGTCCAGATATTGTTCCGTTATCTCCACAATGGGAATATCATAAATATTGACTTTATTTTTCTCAATTAAATGAAGAAGCAAATCCAGTGGACCTTCGAAGTGCTCCAGTTTATAGGAAATCTCCATATACTCTCCAAATCCGTTTTTACCCAATCTTCTGGTCACGTATGGTCTAGTATAGCAAATTTCCCGCAGGATGTAAACTTAAAAAAAGGAGATGTTGCAACATCTCCTTGTAACAGTTCAGACGGGTGTCTCCTGTTAATCGTCAATATCTAAAAATTCAAAGTCGTCATCTTCCTCAGCGTTTTCCGGCATGGTCTCCGGTTCCGGCGGAACCGGGCGCTGGGGACGGGTATAGTGGGACGGACCAGGAACGGGAGCTCCTGCCGGTCTGATATTTCGTACCGGGCGGGCGCTGTCCTGGACAGGCCCCTCTCTGTGAGCGGAAACGGGACGGCCGGCAGGTCTGGTATTTAAAGGCCGCACAATGGTAGCCTCCAGCTCAGGCCTGGGTTCTCTTCTCACAACCGGCTGTCCTTCTTCTCCCATATTTCTGGAAGAACTTCGGCCGGGTCCAGGATTTTGACCGCCGTTTTCAGGTGGCCTGCGTCTCTTTACCGGCTCCGGGCGGGCGGCGCTAAAGCCGTCATATTCGTCCTCACGGCCTCTCATGTAGCGCTCTTCTTCCCCAAAACTTTCTTCCTCTTCCCAGTCTGAGAAGTCAGCTCTCTCATCCCCTCTGCCTCTCATTTCCCGGCTGCTGCCGCTGGTTGGGGGAGGATTCTTTCCCGCTCCTCTTATAATCAGGTAGACCATAATGATAAACAGGACCAGAACCACGGCAATAAGAGCTACCATAATCATCCTCTGAAGCTTAAAGCTTTCCAGCAGCTCGTTATACTGGGTAATAACCTGGGCATGGTCTTCCTGAGTGACTCCGGTATCAATGGCCGGATCCTGGAAGTAGCGCTGAATCGTCTTTTCCGTCAGATCGTATCGGTAGAAATACTTTTCTCCCGCCGCATTCATACCATAGAATACACAGTATTGGGCATTGCTCTCGGAAGCCCATATCCAGCCGGTTACTTTCCGGCCGTCAATATCAATAACCGTTTCTGAGAACCCTTCCGGCAATGCCACTCCATCCCCTAAAGGAATAATGGAAATAGACTTTGCCGCTGCCTCCAGGCTTATGATCTCTGTCACAGCCCCCGGATCCCCGGCGCCGGAGGCGGCGCTTGCCCCCTCGGCATTTTTCAGGACCATAATGGTATAGTCTTTTACCGTTGTCCCGTTCTGGGCGGTAACCCGGCAAACCACCGTATTTTCTCCTTCCTGGAGATCTTCATTTCCGGTTACCACATAAGCGGCGTTTTCATCTGCCGGCACTACATTAACAGTAAGCCGCTCTACATCCAGCCCTACATTCACGCTGTAGGAATCTACATCTGCCGAAAATTCCGGAGACAACGTTCCCGGCGATACCTGAAGGGAAGCCAGGGCGGCATTCCCGGACGCATTGGAAACTGCCTGAACCGTAACCGTGGAATTTCCCACATGATTCATGGTCACCATCTGAGAGTCCGAATCGTAAACTTCCTGGGATGTGACGGTGATCTGAGAGCTTCCGGCCTGCTTTGTCCGAAACTTCATGGTAAATACAATCGTGGAAGGGCTGCCGGCATCCGGACTCCCGTGAGCCCTCAACGCCCCGCTTCCGCCTTCTACGCTGTTGCCGCTTAGAAACTCCAAGGCATTGGCATCATAGGTCAGGGCAATATCTGCCCGGCTTAAAGCCTCTCCGCCAGAGGAAGCAACCTTCAGATTCACGCTTACCTCGCTTCCCACAGTTGCAGAGGGGTCACTGAACTGGATACTTCCGTTGGCCGCAAAGGATGTGATTCTCATCCCAGGCAGCACAGACATGGTTAATATACAAACAAATGCCAGAAAGGCAAATAATTGGGTTATCCTTTTATTCATGTTCTTACATCTCCCAGTTTAATTGATCACCGTAACGCTGCTGCCGCCGGGACCGTCGGTATTTCCTGCCATCAGCTCTCCAGAACCGGACCCTCCCGGTCCCTGGAGATTTCCGCCTGAAACTCCCGGTCCTCCGCTTTCTCCTGCCGGCAGGACGCTGCTCCCGGACGTTCCGGGACCCGGACCCGCTGTTCCCTGGCTCCCTCCGCCGTTTAAGCCGGCATCCGGCATAGGTCCGCTTCCTGACCGGACGATACGGATGATATATTCCTGCACACTGCCATTCTGCGCCTGAACTCTTATTCTGGCCTCTGTAGTTCCTCCGTTTAAGGATATATTTCCGGTTCCGCTTACTGAAGCATTGCCGGAAAGGGCGGATGCCTGGATATTTACGGTGTTAACAGAGGAATTGACAATCACGTCATAGCTTGTTATATCTTTTGAAAATACCGGTGTCATAGAAAATCCGCTGACTCCCAGAGAAGACAGCTTATTGTTGGGGTTCCCGTCTCCGGTAGGCCTTGCACAAGCCTGCTCCGGCATATTTTTATAAACCGGAATCTTAAACTCCAGGGCAGTCTGCTTTACAGCATCTGTGTAGGCCTCCGCCATCTTTGCCCCTTCAGACGCCGCTCCCTGTACATTGGTCATATATTGGTGCTTGTACATATTGCTTCCCTGTACATTAAATTTCTTTAAATAGAAGGTATCTTGTCCGGCTTTTACATAATTATCGCCATAATTTACCGATCCGCCGATAATGGATTTTTCCACGGAATTCCAGGGGCGGCTGTAGGAACCGGACTGGGCCGCATAGGAAAGCCCTTTGGCTACCTTGCTCATGGAGCTGGTCTCATAAGCCTCCACATTAAAGAAATTATAAATCCCCTCATAGCCGGACACCTGACCGGAAATCATAGGGCTGGTCCCTGCGTTTCCCTGCTCCTGGATAATCATGGCAGCCAGTACATAGGGGTTAACACCGGACTGAACCCCGGCATCCATAATAATATCCACATAGGAGCGGGAACCGGAAGACGGCGTGGAGCCGGAGCCGCCGCCGGAAGAAGGACTCCCCGGCCCCTGGCTTCCCATGCTGACTGCTCCGCCGCTTCCCGAACCTTCCAAATCCATTCCCGGGCCAATCTCCCCGAGAAGAGCCGTCTTTTTAGGAGAAATTGATGCCTGAGGACCTACCAGGGAGACATCCGGATTCGTTCCTCCTCTGACTCCCGGAGCTTCAAAGCTGACCCCGGAATTTTGTCCGGAGCTTCCGGTATTAGAACTCTCCGGAACCACCGTAACGTTTCCTCCCCCCGGACCCTTTTCAACGGTCTGTCCGGAATTCCCGGCGGTTCCCCCCGGAGATGATAAAGCGGTTCCGGGTCCGAATTCCTGGGAGCCGCTGCTGCCGGATCCGCCCGGGCCTCCAGTCCCGCCAGGGGTTCCTCCCGTATTTCCGCCAGAAGAAACCGTTCCGCTGGCATTACTTTCTAAAAAGGTTCCCTTTACCATACTCTCAAGGCCGGCGGCGGTATGCGCGCTGGCATTATAACTTTGAAGCAGGAACTGGAAAATATACTTTTCATTTAAAAAGTTTCTGGGGTCCATGTAGTACCGGATAATATCCGGGGAGGCCTGTACCCAGGATGCGCCGTCAAAGCCGTTCCAGGTGCTGGTATCCCAGTTATAAGCGCCGGCCTGTGTAGACTTCCAGGAGGATATGCTGCTGCTTGCCACCAGATTTCGGGTAATGACGCTCTCGTTTTCAATCGCTGAATTCCAATCCACCCCGGTATGCTGGGCTATAAATACCCAGTTTGGGTACTGGGCATGAAGTTCTCTCAGGCCCTGCCGGTAAGACTCAGGAAACCCCTGGGCGTTTAAGTATGCCTCAAAGTTTGAATCTGCTGTGTATGTAACCGGAAATTTTATATATTGGCCGGAGGCGTAACCGGTCTGTGTGGCGCCGCCGCTTCCCACAAAACGCACCTGATACCACAAAACGCCGTCGCTTGCCGTCTTTTCCCCGATAACCGTCACCGCAGTGCCATAAGGAAGCCTGGCCACTGCACTGTATCCGGTTCCCGCATCGCTTCGTATGTTCAGGGAAGTAGCCTTTATGGTGGCGCTGCGCTCTGTATAGGCATATGCCTCTGCCGCTGGGTTAAGAGGCAGGCTCTGTAAAAGAGCTGGCTTGGGCGGCTGAAAAGCCAGCAAAAGGCCCAGCCCCAGAGCCGCTCCCTTTTTTATGGCGATTCCCCTTTTCTTCTGGTTTATTTTCATATTTATCTCCTATGGTGCGGCAGAAAAAGCCTTATTCAGACCTGTCGCCAAAAATAATCGATACGAATATATGACAAAAAGTCGCAGGAAAACTGTGCAACAAGCTTATTATAATGAAAAAAGGCTTCCTGTGTCAACCAGATTGGGAAAAAGTTCACACAATTTACGTATTTTGTAATGAAGTTGTAAGGAAAAGGGCTGCTGCTCCTGCAGATAACTGATCTACAGAAACAACAGCCCTGTCAATGATTTTAGCTTACACCGGGTAAGCCTTATTTGCCTTATCTGCCACAGCCGGATCTATCTTGGTCTGCTGTGCTTCTCTGTACTGGAAGAACTCTTTTGCCACAGCCGGGAACAAAGTGTAGGACAATACATCCTCGTCCTGCTGCTTCCACTGAGCGCACTCTTTCTCAAACTGGGGAAGCTGAGGCTCAATTAAGTCTGCAGGCCTGCAGGTAATGGGAGTTTCGTCGCCGATGATCTTTTTCTGAACTTCAGCATTAAAGGGCTTTACCGTCTGGCCAAACTCGCCCAGCATAATCTTTTTGGACTCCTTGGGAACCATCTTGTAGCGCTCGCCTGCAAGCACGTTCATAACTGCCTGAGTACCTACGATCTGGGAAGACGGGGTTACAAGGGGCGGCTCGCCAAAGTCTTTTCTTACTCTGGGGATCTCCTCCAGAACCTCCTGATACTTGTCCTCCTTGCCTGCATCCTTTAACTGGCTTACCAGGTTGGAAAGCATACCGCCGGGCACCTGATACTGTAAGGTCTTGATGTTTACGCCAAGAACCTTGGGATTTAACAGGCCGCTCTTTAAAGCAGCCTCCCGGATGGGAGCAAAGTGGGCGGCAATATCTGCCAGCAGGCTTAAATCGTAGCCGGTGTCATAGGGAGTTCCCCTGAAGGTCTCTGCCATAACCTCAGTGGCCGGCTGGCTGGTTCCCAGAGCCAGAGGAGACATTGCACAGTCAATAATATCGCAGCCTGCCTCAACAGCCTTCATATAGGTCATGGAAGCAACGCCGGAGGTATAGTGGGTGTGCAGATCGATGGGAAGGCTGGTGCCTTCTTTTAATGCATGTACCAATTCGTCTGCCTTATAGGGGGTGAGAAGTCCTGCCATATCCTTGATACATAAGGAATCAGCGCCCATATCTTCGATTCTCTTTGCAATATCTTTCCAGTAGTCCAGAGTGTAAGCGTCTCCTAAGGTATAGCAAAGGGCAATCTGAGCATGTCCCTTCTCCTTATTGGTTGCCTTTACTGCGGTCTCCAGGTTGCGGATATCGTTTAAGCAGTCGAAAATGCGGATGATGTCAATGCCGTTTGCTATCGATTTCTGTACGAAATACTCCACCACGTCATCTGCATAATGATTGTAGCCTAAAATGTTCTGGCCGCGGAACAGCATCTGCAGCTTGGTGTTCTTAAAACCGTCTCTTAACTTTCTCAGTCTGTCCCACGGATCTTCCTTTAAGAAACGAAGACAGGAATCAAAGGTAGCTCCGCCCCAGCACTCAACTGCGTGGTATCCTACCTTATCCATCTTTTCAATAATCGGCAGCATCTGCTCTGTAGTCATACGTGTCGCAAGCAAAGACTGGTGGGCGTCACGAAGGACTGTCTCCACAATCTTTACCGGCCTTTTATTTACCTCTGCCATTTTAATTTCCTCCTTGTTTATTTAACCCCGAAAATTGCCATAAATGTACCGGCCGCTACTGCCGTGCCGATAACGCCTGCTACGTTGGGTCCCATTGCGTGCATCAGCAGGAAGTTGGTGGGATCTGCCTCAGCGCCAACCTTCTGGGATACCCGGGCCGCCATAGGAACTGCAGATACGCCTGCGGAACCGATAAGCGGATTCACCTTGCCGCCGGTTGCCTTGCACATGATTTTGCCGAAGATAACTCCCATTGCAGTACCCAGGGCAAATGCAATTAAGCCCAGCACTACAATTTTGATGGTAGTGCCCTTTAAGAATGCCTCTGCGCTGGTGGTAGCGCCTACGGAAGTACCTAAAACGATAACTACAATATACATAAGAGCATTGGAGGCAGTCTCTGCCAGCTGGCCTACTACGCCGGACTCTCTGAACAGGTTTCCTAACATCAGCATACCCACTAAGGGGGCGGTGGTGGGAAGAATCAGGCAGACCACTACGGTTACGATAATGGGGAAGAGAATCTTCTCCAGCTTGGAAACCGGACGAAGCTGCTCCATCTTGATCTTGCGCTCTTCCTCAGTGGTTAAAAGCTTCATAATAGGCGGCTGAATAATGGGAACCAGCGCCATGTAGGAGTAAGCGGCAACCGCAATGGGGCCCAGATACTCGGTCTGGCCCAGCTTACTGGCCAGGAAGATGGAAGTAGGGCCGTCTGCGCCGCCGATAATGGAGATTGCTGCGGCAGCCTTGTCGTTAAAGCCCATGAAAATCGCCATAAAATATGCGCCGTAAATACCGAACTGGGCGGCTGCGCCAAGTAAAAAGCTCTTGGGGTTGGCAATCAGGGGACCGAAATCGGTCATAGCGCCTACGCCCATAAAAATCAGAGACGGCAGGATACTCCACTCATCTAACAGGTAGAAGTAGTGAAGAAGACCTCCGATCCCGTTTGAAGAATCTTCAATCGTCAGCATGATGTCCGGATAAATGTTAACCAGAAGCATACCAAAGGAAATCGGTACTAAAAGGAGCGGCTCAAATCCTTTCTTAATGGCTAAGTAAAGGAAAATAAAGGCCACGCCAATCATGACGAAGTTGCCCCAGGTCAGGTTTACAAATGCGGTCTGCTGAAGAAGATTACTCAAGGTTGTTGTAATATAATCCATGTTAATCCCTCCATGTAGGATGCAAAGTTACTGCACCAGTTAGTTTAAGGTAGCAATGGTGGCTCCGGTCTCTACGGTCTCGCCGGCTGCTACATTAACACTTGCTACGGTGCCATCCTGAGGAGCTACAATGTCGTTTTCCATCTTCATAGCTTCCAGAACCGCTAAAACATCGCCCTTCTTAACAGCCTGTCCAACTGCTGCCTTTACAGCTAAAATCTTGCCGCGCATAGGAGCTGCCACGGTTACGCTGCCTGCTGCGCCTGCCGCTGCCTTAGGAGCAGCCTTGGGTGCTGCGGGAGCTGCAACAGCAGCCTTGGGTGCTGCTGCCGGTGCTGCGCCGGTGGTTCCTTCTTCTACGGTAACTTCATAAACATTTCCATTTACAGTAATTGTATAATTTTTCATGATTGAAATCCTCCTAATTTATGCTCTTTTCCATTTAGAAGCCGGCGCGCGCTTGATGGAGCGGACTACCAGGCCGTCTGCAGGCGTATTTTCGGAAGCAGCGATAGCTGCGGTAATAACGGCTACTAATTCTAAATCATCTGCCAGCTCTTCCTCTTCCACCTTGGGAGCTGCCGGAACAATCGCTGCAGGAGCAGGCGCCGGAGCGCTTTCTGCTTTCTGCTTTTCCTCCCACTCATGGATATACCGGAAGAGACCGATAAGAAAGCTGATAAATATCAGAACCACAAAAACCGTGCCCATACCCATAAGGGTGTTTAAACCGGCCTTGGTCAAACGCTCCCCTGTGGTATAAACCGGATTAAAGGATATGGCGGTATAATGGGTCTTGTCCTCATCAATGGCAATATACGTGTCCATGGCCCTCTTTTCAAAGGTTGCCTTTACATTGGCTCCAAAACCATTCTCAGCTAAAACCGCCTCTGTGGAATCGATGGAAACCAGAGCGCCCAAATCCTCCTTAATGCCGATCCAGGAAGTAAGGCCTGCTGCCAATACGGTGTCCTTACTCTTCTCTGCCGACTTTAAGGTGGTCTCAAGCTCCTCCTGGGTCATCATGTCAAAGGTTCGCAAGGTGCTTTCCGCCATCTGGGTCACATAGACTTTATCCTGTTCGCTTAAGGTTTCCTCCTCTGCCTGAGAACCTGTGCAGGCGGTGAGGGCGAACATGGACATGGTCAGGCAAAGCACTGCAAATACCCGTCTCATAAATTGTTTCATATACCTGTCACCTCATTATTAAACCGTGCCATGCTTTTTGCCCGGACGGTCCTCTCTCTTTGTGAACAACATCTCAAACGCCGCAATGACCCGCTTTCTGGTATCCCCGGCCTCAATGATATCGTCAACATAGCCTCTCTTTGCCGCTGCCAGGGCGCTGGACTGAAGCGCCTGATACTCTGCCGCTTTCCCGGCAATCAGAGCCGCCCCGTCGTCAGAGGAAGCAATCTCATCTGCGTACATAATTTTTACTGCTGCAGAAGCATCCATCATACCGATAGAAGCATCCGGCCATGCATAAACCACATCTGCGCCGGTGGATTTACTGTTCATAGTCAGGTATGCGCTGCCGTAAGCCTGTCCTGCAATGACGGTTACCTTGGGAACCGTAGCGTTTGCAAATGCGTAGGTTAAGCGGCCTGCCGCCTTTGCAATCTTTCTCTCGGAATGTTTGTCAGCCTTGTAGCCGGTGGTGTTAACCATAACCAATACCGGGATTTCAAAGGCGTCACAGAATGTAACAAAATCCGCAGCCTTGTCGCATCCCTTTGCCGTAAGCTTTGCTTCATACTCTCCGGTCTTTTCCCCCTCAGTATTATAGCTCTCGGTGCGGTTTGCCACACATCCCACTGTGACTCCGTTTAAGCGGATAAATCCGGTAACCATCTCCGGCGCGTATGCCTTTTTTACTTCCATAAAGAAATGGTCATCAGAAATAAAGGACATTGCCATGGCGGTGTCGCCCACGCAGTTTTCCAGATCCGGACATACCCGGTTTAAGTCATCCGTACATTCATCATAGGACAGATCGTCCTCGTTGTTAGCCGGAAGAATGGTAATCAGAGTACGGATCTCCCTTAAAATCGCGTCCTCATCGCCGGTAAAATCAATCAGGCCGGTATCCTCGCTCTGGAATTTGGCAGCCGCGGTATCGCACTTTGATACGTCGTTGCCGTCTAATGCATTGGGGGAGTTTACAAATACCTTTGCCCCCTTTTCTTCCATAAAGGTAAAGTCAGCCATTCCCAAGGATACGGCCATGCCGCCTCCGCAGGCGCCAAATACCGCCTGAATCTGGGGAATCACGCCGGAAGCCATGGTCTGGCTTAAATACAGCTTTCCAAATGCGTCTAATGCATCGGTCGCCTCCTGAAGGCGTAAGCCTGCACAGTCGATGAGGCCCACAACAGGCGCCCCCATTTTCATTGCCAGGGCATAGGTATTTGAAATCTTTTTGGCATGCATCTCACCCATGGAACCACCCATAACGGATGCGTCCTGGCTGTACACATACACAAGATTTCCGTCGATGGTGCCGTAGCCGGTAACTACGCCGTCGGCGGGTGTTTCCTTGGCAGTCATGTTGAAATCCGTATTTCTGGCAGTTACATATGCGCCGATTTCAACAAAACTGTTTTCATCAAGTAAACGGGTGATTCTGTTACTTGCTGAAGTTTGTGCTGAATTACTCATTTTGCAGTCCTCCATTTTAAAATATTTTCATGGTTTTGTCAGTTTGTTATTTAACAAACACAAATCCATTAAACCAAAATCTCTGCCGATTATAATTTTATATCGGATTTCCAAAAATATCAAGCTGTTTTCCCAAAAAATAAGCAGGATAACAGAAGTAACCGTTGAAACGGCGGGAAATTTAACAGAAATTTTGCAGGTTAAGCTTGCTTGTAAGTCAAAATTTCTGTTAAATTCCACATCCGATGGACATCCGATGCTTCTTTCTGTCATTCTGCTCATTTTATAACGTTCTCATGCTCTGTATCCGGGGGTTCCTGCCGGATCTACAAAAAATATTCTGCGAAAACCCGGCCCAGACACCAGGAAAGGCTGATTTTCTTTACTGTTTTTGAGGCTGACACCGGATCTTTTCGGATAACCTCCCCCTCTAAAGTATAGAGAATCTCCCCTACCACTGTCCCCTCCTCAACAGGAGCCGGAAGGGATTTTACAATATTTAAGGTTACCTCCACCTTCTCGTCCTTTCTTAAGAGTACGGGAAAAGTTTCCTCCCCTTCTGATGTCAGGGGCATAAAGGCTTCTTCCGACAGTTCTCCGTTTTCCGGTATTCCCCTCTCAATCAGAAGACTGGGCAGTTCCAGCTTTTGGAAAACATCCCGGTAAGTATAATTGGCTCTCCCATATTCTAAAAGCTTTCTGGCATCTGCCCATTTCCAGGTTTTATCCGGAGGCCATCCGCATCCTAAAAGAGCAATGGCAAAAATTCGTTCTTCATCCTCTGACGCCGCCACATAAGAATATCCCGCCCCTCCGGTAAAGCCGGTTTTTCCTGAGAGAAGATTTTTATCCATATCTAAAAAAGAATTGTGGTTAACACAGGAAATATTTCTCTTTCGATCTGCGTCTGTAAAGCTGTAATTTCTGGTTCGGGTTATTTCTAAAAAGTCATCTCTTTTTGGAGATTCCAGGACGCAGTAAGCCATGATCCTTGCCAAGTCCCGGGCAGTGGTGGAATGAAGCAGAATTTCCCCGTTTTCTCCGGTCTCCTGGGCGTCCAGACCGTTGGGAGTAATAAAATGGGTATTTTCACACCCCAGGCTCTTAGCCTTTTCATTCATCATTTCCGCAAAGCCTTCTGTGGTAACCCCAATGTGCTCGGCAATGGCTACCGCAGAATCATTATAAGACTCCAACATTAAAGCATAGAGAAGGTCCTTTAAATAATAGCTTTCTCCCTTTTTCATTCCCATACGTACCTGGGGCTGGGAAGACGCGTTCCCGGAAACCGCCACTTTATCCCCTGGTTTTCCTTTTTCCAATGCCAGGATACAGGTCATGATTTTGGTAGTGCTGGCCATAGGGCGCTGCACATCCTCATTTTTCCCGTACAGCACTCTTCCGGTTTTTCCGTCTATCAGGACAGCCGACTGAGCGTGAAGGCTTAAGGACGGCTCTTCTGCCGCCGCAGCCGGGGCAGAACCGGTATTTGACGGGGACTCTTTTAAGGTTCTCCCTTCCCCGGGGCCCTTTCCGTCCTCTTTTTTTTCCGTCTCCAGGTTAATTCTGCTTACCGTAACAAGCTGCTCCCCCGGTCTTCCCTCTGCAATTCCCAGCAAAAGGATGGCTGCCATCATCCATGCCGTCCACTCCCACCCATGCTTTCTCTGACTCATTTTGTCCGCCTGGCCAATTTTCTTATTGCATTTTATTCTTTTTTTCCGGTTTTATTCCTTTTGCCTCTTTACAAAGAACGTATGTTCTGATATACTAAACCTACTCCCATGAATCTCCCGATAAATCCGATAGAAACAGGGTAAGGAGGCCTTTTTCTTTATGGATAGAGAACGTTTGATTTTTCATATTGACGTGAACTCGGCTTTTTTAAGCTGGGAATCTGTTTACCGGCTTAAAAAGGATCCCAATGCTCTGGATCTGCGAACCATTCCCTCTGCCGTGGGAGGCGACGCCAAGTCCCGCCATGGGGTGGTTCTTGCCAAGTCCACCCCGGCCAAGCGCTGCGGCGTTGTGACAGGAGAGCCTTTGGTTTCCGCTTATAAGAAATGCCCGAATCTGACAGTGGTTCCCTCCCGTTTCGATTTGTATGTCCAATGTTCCCGCGCCATGATGGATCTCTTATCTCAATACACTCCGGACAGTGAGAAATTCAGCATTGATGAGACCTTTTTAGATATGACGGAAACCATCCATCTCTTTGGCTCCCCTGTGGATACAGCGGACCAGATCCGCCGCCGGATCCATGAGGAGCTGGGCTTTACTGTCAATATCGGCATTGCCCCCAACAAGCTGTTGGCCAAGATGGCCTCGGATTTTGAAAAGCCGGATAAGTGCCATACCCTCTATTTTCATGAACTATCCAGTAAATTCTGGCCTCTTCCGGTTCGGGAACTGTTTTTTGTGGGAGGCGCCGCCCAGAAACGCCTTACCGCTATCGGCATCCACACTATCGGCCAGCTGGCCGCCTGCGATCCCAAACTTTTAAAGCCTCATCTGGGGGATAAATATTCAACTCTCATCCACCAGTATGCCAACGGAATTGACGATTCCCCGGTAGGAGAACGGGATCCCATTAACAAGGGTTACGGCAACAGCCTGACCTTATCCCGGGATGTGGCAGATTTCGCGGCTGCTAATCAGGTGCTTTTGTCCCTGTGTGAGACGGTGGGAGCCAGACTCCGGGCTGACGGCGTGTTGTGCAACTGTGTCTGTGTAGAGCTTAAGACCTGGGATTTTAAGGTTCAGTCTCACCAGATATCCCTGCTTTCCCCCACGGATTCTACTTCCCGGATATATGAAAATGCCTGTCAGGCCCTGAAAGAGTTTTGGGATCTGACCCCTGTCCGCCTTATCGGGGTCCGGGTCACCAAGATTGCCGATGACGGAGTGAGCCAGCTAAGTTTTTTCGACACAGACAGCAGCGCCAAAAAACGGGAATTTGAAAAAACAGTGGATCAAATCCGAAGCCGTTTTGGTGTGGACAGTATCAAGCGGGCCAGTTTTTTAACCGGGGATTCCCTTGTGGATCACGCTGCCAGCAAGAAAAAGCATTTAAATTCTTAAGCCGTTTTCCTATGCATTCAGGGAAGCCAGGCCCGCCCGCCGGATTTTCATGTGCGATGGCCCTGCCGCCGGGCGCATGCCGGTTTATTCCGAAACCCACCTCAATCCCTTGGGATAGTGATTTTTTAAGACTTTCCCCGCTGCCTTAGCCCAGCCCAGAGACATTCCGTCCACGGTAATCAATACCCATCCTTTGTAGGATTCCGGACTGTTTAACGACATTCCTTTTACGTAGTTTACTGCCTCCTGATACCTCTCTGTATTCTGAGCCGTCAGATTCCGGCACTGCTTTACATCCCCCGGTTTCAGGAAAAGCGCCAGGCCGTGGGAAGGCTCAAACCGTTTCTTTTTAAATACTCCCAGATGCAGCCCGGGCCTTAACACCCGAAGCCCGTCCACCCCCTTTTTTCCAAGAAGCTCCCCCGCCCCTTCCGGCAGCAGATATAACTGGTCGCCGAACAGCAGATAATCCCCCTTAGATCTGCCCAGCAATTCCGCGGCTTTGGCTTCTTTTAAGGTATCTTTTATAAACCCTTCATAATTCTGCCATTCTTCCCTGTCTGCCAAAAGACAGCTGCCTGGCTTTCCCGGGGAAGCTTTTGTCCCGCCGGTTTCCATCTTTTTTAAAACCGCCACATAGTGGCCTTCTCCTCTTGCCTTGTGGGGCCAGATGCGGATGGTGGCCTGAAGGTTCTTCTCTCCGGCGCGTTCCGGGTTGCTGCTCCACTGGGGTTGTCCCGGGGAAAAGCCTGGCCACAGCTCTCCCGGCGTTTCCACCTGAAACTCCGGATGGCGATCTAAAAATGCCAGAATCGTCTCCTCATTTTCCTCCGGGGAAAAGGTACAGGTGGAGTAAACCAGCCTTCCTCCCGGTTTTAACATGGCAGCGCCATTGTCCAGAATCCTGGCCTGTCTCTCTGCACATTCCCTTACATGCTTCTTACTCCACTGAAGCCTGGCTTCTTCGTCTTTGCGAAACATCCCTTCCCCTGAACAGGGGGCGTCGATTAGGATTTTGTCAAATACCGGCCCAAACCGTTCCGCCAGCTTTTCGGAATCCTCACTGGTAACCACCGCGTTTCCTATCCCCATCCGTTCCACATTCTGGGACAGAATTTTGGCTCTGGAGGGATGAATTTCATTACATACCAAAATACCTGTGCCCATCAGATCCCCTGCGATCTGAGTGGTCTTTCCTCCGGGAGCCGCGCATAAATCCAAAACCCGGTCTTTCGGCTTTACATCCAAAAGCCGGGCCGCCGCCATGGCGCTTGGCTCCTGAATATAGTACATTCCCGCCTCATGATAAAGATGTTTTCCCGGCCTGCATCCGTCATAATAGTACCCTTCTCTGGCCCAGGGAATCTTCTCCAATAAAAACTGTTTTTCTGCAAGGGGCAGGGAATTCCCGCCTTTGAGAGGATTGAGCCGCAGGCCCTGGGTCCTGTCCTCCTGATAGCTTGCCATAAATGCTTCGAATTCCTCTGCGCCCAGCAGTTCCCGCATCCGGTCTGTAAAATCCCGGGGCAAATGGTTCATCCTGTTCTCTCCTATTCTGCCGGCCTAAAGCCGGCCTGTAAACTGTAAAATCCGGTAAAGCCTGTCACTGGCTCACTTTGCCGGATCCTCCATAACTGAAAAAGGAGCTGTGCAAAATGAAATTTCATTTTACAACAGCCCCTGACGTCAAACTTCGGCTATGCCATTACAGCATAATCTTGAATTCCGGACTTTCCTCGCCGTTTACTACATAATAAGCCGCATGCTCTTCTGCAACTACATACAGCTCAATGGTCTTGATCTCAACGCCCTTGTGAGACTTGGCATAAGCCTTCTGCGCCTGAGATAATACGTCCTTTGCAATAACCTCTTTACCGGCAAACTGGAATACCACCGTTGCCTTGGGATCCTTCTTTACTGCCGGCTTCTTTGCTGCCGGAGCCTTTACTTCCTTCTCAGCAGGAGCAGCCTTTACTTCCTTTTCAACAACCGGTGCGTCCTTTACTGCCGGGGCCTTTACTTCTTCCTTTACAGTTTTAGCCGCTGCAGTCTTGGTATTCTTTTTGGGTGCTGCCATAACACGTTTCCTCCTCATAACTCTACTAACATTTGTATTATTATTTACTTACAAGTATTCCTTTTGCTGTCGTTATTACTGGATTATACGGCTATGTTTCCCATTTGTCAACGTTTTCGCGGTTTGTCATGGTTTTTCATATAGAAAATGCCACTATTCCCGTGGGTATCCTTTTGCCCAATTTACGCCGGATTAGAAGTATGGGATGTTCATCTCATGTGAAATTTGCCGGGAATTTTAATCTACAAGCAAGCCTGATGTGCAAAATTCCCGACAAATTCCGCGCCATCTCAGTTGTATTCTAGAAATCTTCCTCAATTCGAAGAAGCTGATTATATTTTGATACTCTGTCGGAACGGCAGGGGGCTCCTGTTTTTATCTGTCCTCCATTTACCGCAACTGCAATATCCGCAATGATCGGATCCTCTGTCTCCCCGGAGCGGTGGGAAATCACTGTGGAATACCCGGCTTCCTGGGCCATTCGGATGGCTTCCAGGCTTTCGGTTAACGTGCCAATCTGGTTGACCTTTACCAGAATGGAATTGGCGATTCCCATATCAATTCCCTTTTTCAGGCGCTTGGTATTGGTGACAAACAGATCGTCTCCCACCAGCTGGATAGAGGATCCCAAAGCAGCAGTCAGCATCCTCCATCCCTCCCAGTCTTCCTCCTGAAGACCATCCTCAATGGAGAAAATCGGGTATTTATTCACCAGCTCTTTATAATACTGAACCATCTCCGTAGAAGAACGGCGCACCTGAGTTCCTTTCATCTTGCTTTCTCCCGGAAACAGGTAATATCCGCTCTCTTCATCGTACAGCTCTGAGGAGGCGGCATCAATGGCGATCCGGATGTCTTCTCCCGGGCAATAGCCTGCCAGGGTAATGGCCTCCACCAGGTAGGAAAGCACCTGATCCGCATCCTGAAAATCCGGGGCAAATCCTCCTTCGTCCCCCACTCCTGTGGAGTAGCCTCTGCTGGATAAAAGCTTCTTTAGGGTATGGTAAACCTCCGCACAGATCCGAAGGCCTTCCGAAAAGCTTTTGGCTTTCCAGGGAGCAATCATAAATTCCTGGAGATCTACGGTATTATCTGCATGCTTTCCTCCATTTAAAATATTCATCATAGGCCTGGGAAGCCTGCAGGCATTGACGCCGCCCAAATATCGATAGAGGGGAAGCTCCAAAGCATTGGCAGCCGCCCGGGCTACCGCCATAGATACTCCTAAAATGGCATTGGCTCCCAGCTTCTCTTTGTTTTCTGTGCCGTCAGCGGCTATCAAAAGCCGGTCAATGTTTCTCTGATCCAGAGCATTTTCAAACATTAAGGTTTCCGCCAGCACAGTGTTTACATGCTCCACTGCTTTTAATACGCCTTTTCCCATATAACGTCCGGTTTTATCTCTCAGCTCTACCGCCTCGAATTTACCGGTGGAAGCCCCGGAAGGCACCGACGCCCGGCCTGATGCCCCACATTCCAGTGTTACTTCGGCCTCTACAGTAGGATTTCCTCTGGAGTCCAGGATCTCCCTGGCCCGCACTGAGGTGATCTCATATTTTTCACTCATGGTTACACTGCCTCCTTGTTAAATTTCGTGTATATGCCATACACTTGCCGTCAAAATTTAGTATGTGCAGTTCTGTGAAAAATATGGGAAGGTTGGCTATTCCAAATTCAGCTTTCTTTTTAATATATAATCTGTACCAATTCCGTAAATAACCGCCGGAATTATCTGTGACAGCAAGATTACCGCTCCTACGATGTGAAGAGCAGCATATTCGGAAAAATAATCTGTATGAAAAAGCCAGTTAGAAGGCCAGTTGCTCATAATAATAATACTGATCAGTCCCACTCCATTGCTGATTCCAATATACCAGACTACCGACATGGCCACCTTATGATTTCGGGCAAGCTGGCCCAAGCTCATAGACAAATAGCCCTGGTAGACATTGGCAAAAAATCCGGCGGCTCCGGCCAGTACAATCTCCACACAGAAAAGCACCATGTGGGTCAAAGCGGCGGCATCATATTCTATGGCCATCTGTATCAGTTCTCCCAATGCCTCGGAAAAGTCTGAAAATACTTTCAAAAACGTTGTGCCGCCCAAAATGCATATAGAAAGAATTGCAACGATTACAGAACAGATACTTACAAAGAAGGAAACCAATGCCTTAGAGAATACCAGCTCCCAGGTTTTTACCGGAAGAGTCAGCATCAGATAGCCTTCTCTTCCCAAAAGCCCTTTATAAAACCTCTGGATAATCATAATACAGGTAAATACGATAAGCACCATCATGACGGTAACATAGAGAAATGCCATCAGACCTCCAAAATAGGTGGTAATCCAGTCCCAAAACCGGTAAGCCGGATGATTGATGTCAACCCCTATATGAAGCATAATCCCATTGAGCAAAGACACGGCTATCATGGCAATATAGACCGGTATCATACTCCGTATCATGGCCACCCATTCATATTTTATTAATTTTCTAAACATCCTTTTTGTCCTCCTTATCTCCCCGGTCCTGCCTGTCCTCTGTCTGCTCCGTCCCATAAACCCGGATAGCCTGACTCCGGCACTGCAAATATGCTGCGGAACAGCTGATCCACAGACATTCCTTCAACCTCCCGGATATGATCCACACTGTCCTGGCGCACCAGCTCTCCATCTTTTAAGAAAATCACCTCATCCAAAACCTTCTCCACATCTGCTATCAAATGGGTGGAGATGAGAACGGAAGCATCCTCTGAGTAGTTGGTAAGAATGGTATGGAGAATAAAGTCCCGGGCAGCCGGATCCACTCCTCCGATGGGTTCATCCAGCAAATACAGCTTTGCCCTGCGGCTCATAACCAGAACCAACTGTACTTTTTCCTTATTTCCCTTGGATAAATGCTTCATCCTCTCCTCCAGACCAATATTCAGCCGGTTCAGCATATCCACCGCTTTCTCTTTGTTAAAATCCTGGTAAAAATCATGAAACATCTCTACAATATCTTTTACCCGCATCCAGTTTGCAAAGTACATCCGGTCAGGCAAATAGGAAATAATAGATTTGCTGTAAACTCCCGGCGCCTTTCCGTCAATAAGGATAGAACCGGCATCCGGCATCAGAAGCCCGTTGACCAGCTTGATGAAAGTGGTCTTTCCAGAACCATTGGGACCTAAAAGCCCGATAATTTTCCCTCCCTCTAAACGAATGTTTACATTTTTTAATGCCTCTTTCCGGCCAAATCGTTTGGTTAATCCGCTGCATACAAGTAATCCCTCTGTCATACATCCTCCCTCAGTGCCTGTGCCAGCACATTTCCAATCTCTTCTCTGGTGTAACCAAGCTCCTTCATCCGGGAAAGGAACTGCCGCACCTGTTCCATAGCCCTGTCCCTGCGTAATTTCCCAATCTTTTCCATATCCTCGGTTACACTCCTTCCTGCTGTCCGGTTTGTAATAACCAATCCTCTGTTCTCTAAATCCACAAGGGCGCGCTGCATTGTGTTGGGGTTTACCCCTGCATCTGCCGCAAACTCCCGAACTGACGGAAGCCGCTGTCCGGGTTTATAGACGCCGGACGCTATCTGTGCGGTAAGCTGCTGGGATAATTGAATCCAAATAGGCCTGTCGTCTGCTATTTTCCAATCCATTAAGTCCTCCTTGTTATTTGTATTACTGTATTAGTTGTATAATACAATAATACACTGGTATTTTTCTTTTGTCAACTCCTTCTTTGTAACTTTAGAGAGGGCAAAGATATGCTGAAAAGAGCCGTAATCCGGAACTGGAAAGCATCCTAATATTACAAAATGATTTCTTTTGCCAGCTGTTCATAAAAACGGGAAATATGGATTCCGTCAACTAAAGCATGATGGCACAATACGGATACCGGAATCCATATTTTCCCCTCCTGTCTGAAATATTTCCCCCATGTAATCCTTGGATTGCTGTCTGCCGGAATTGGGACGGGCTGTATTATGGAAGTGTAAGAAATCCACGGCAAGGTGGAAATAAAGAAGTAGTTAAGCGCTTCTTTTTCGTCTTCTTCGATTGTCCTTCTCTGCCTGGCATTTTCCTGTTCTTCCGCTGCATAGGCCAGATATTCCTCAACAGGCATATTGCTGTCAAGATTACAATAGCAATAAGTTCCATCGTCCAATGCCACTGTATGGGAAGTCTTGCATCTTTCAAATTGGATGATTTTGCCGTCTGAAATCCTCTGCCTGAATTCTGTTACGCTATTGGCGGCTTTGGAGACGCAGTAGCAAAACGTAAGGAAAAACGGCCATTGATTGGTCTTGGTCTTCTGCAAAAAGCCGGTGATATCTACATTTGCTGTTATTCCAACATAGGGATAAGATAAACTGCTGAAGTATTCAAAGTGCTCTTTTCTGTTATAAGACTCCAATGAGATATATTTGTATTCCATTCTTTTCTCCTCTTTCCTGTAGGTTTTGGGTGTTTTTGTTGTGCGTGAGTATTATTACGGGCAGAGACCCGGAAAATCTATGATTTTCCGGGTTCGCTTCGCTCGTCAAATAGCCATATGGGCAGCTGCCTGAGCAAGCTCGGCAGCTGCCCATATGGCTACTTGACTCTGCCCTTTGCGGACATTGTACCATAATATATTGTTTAAGCCCAGGGGATATGGTACAATCCTTTAGGAAAGTATATTCATTCAGTAAATGTGACAGGAGGTTTGTGTTATGTTTGGTTTGTTTGGAAAGAAAAAAGAGCAAAGTCCTGAAGAACAGCTGGCTGCCTGCCAGGCAAAAAAGGATTGGCCCGGTCTGTCCAGGGCCTATTATGATTTGGGAGTGGCCGCCATGGAAAATGGAAATTTGGAGAAAGCGGTTTTATGGCTCCACCGGGCAGATACCATTTACAGCGCCAGAGATGATGTCTATGAAAAAGTAGGGGAAAAGATTACGGAAGACTGCTCCGGCCGCATTGGGGCATTGGAGGATGAGGCTCTGATCTATAATGATTTTCCTGAACTGATCAATGTAAAGGCAGATGGACTGGACGATACCCGGGTCCGGATATGGGGGCTGTTCTCCCTGGCCCGCTTGGTAAAGTTGTGGGATCAGTTGTCCGCCTCCCCTGGCTGTGAAGCGCTGGGAAAGCTGGGCCGGGCCGTAGATGTGGTATTAAAAGCTTTTCAAGAACCTCCCTCTGAAGAAGAATTGGAAGGTCTTAAAAATCTGTGCGGTGAACTTTACGATCTGGGGGATAATCCGGCCTTTTGGGGCCTTGGAAGCCAAATTCAGGTTCCCGGCAAAGCTCCCTTCCAGGTTTTCGATTTAAACGGAATGATGGGAGTCCTTCTTGAAGCAGAAGCTTATTTGGACAGCCAGCTCCAAATGATACTTGCCAAATGTCAGGGTGAGGAACCCGGGGAACCGGAAACCGGCATTGTAAGCTGCGCCATTCTGCCGGATTATTATGTCCGTACCGGCTCATCCAGTCTGGAAGATGTTCCTCAAATCAAGGCGGAAATGGCCCGTATCCAGGGGGATTATGAATTCCTCTGCTCCGAGATCACCTGGGAACAGATAGGGGAAAAGGTGGCGGAATATAAGACATTGGATATTCTTCAGTAAAATGAAGAGAGGGAGGGACAAAATGAAATCTCAGCCTTTTGATTTCATTTTGTCCCTCCCTGATTTTTATGATGCCAGGGCCAAAAGGTCATGTATGACCTGCTTATCCTGGTTTCTTATACTCCTGAATAAGCGGAGAATCCGCCGTCAATGGGGATTACAGTACCGGTAATAAATCCGGCTGCCTCATTGTTTAAGAGGAATAAGGTTGCTCCGTCCAGCTCGCTGACTTCGCCAAAGCGATCCATGGGGGTTGCCGCTAAGATCTTGGCAGTTCTTGCAGTGGGGGTTCCATCTTCATTAAACAGCAGTCTCTCATTCTGCTTGGTTACGAAAAATCCGGGAGCAATGGCGTTTACGCGGATACCCACTTTGGAGAAATGGACAGCCAGCCACTGGGTAAAGTTGCTTACTGCCGCCTTAGCGCCGCTGTAAGCCGGGATCTTGGTTAAGGGGGTGTAGGCGTTCATGGAGGAAATGTTTAAAATGGTACATCCCTCCCGGCCAATCATATCTTTTGCAAATACCTGGCTGGGAAGCAGGGTTCCGATAAAGTTTAAGTTAAATACAAATTCCACACCCTTCTGATCCAGGTCAAAGAAAGATACGGTATCTGCCTCAATATCGCCAATTTCAAAATATTCCTTGGTAGTGTTAGCCTTGGCGTTATTTCCGCCTGCGCCGTTTACCAGGATGTCGCAGGGCCCGAAGTCTTTTAAAATAGCCGCATGAGCTTCCTCTAAGCTCTCTTTTTCCAATACATTACATTTGTAACCTTTGGCCGTATAGCCGTCAGCGGTAATCACATCCGCCTGTGCCTGAGCTGCTTCCTGGTTTAAATCCAACAGGGCAACTTTTGCTCCTGCCTTAGCCAGTGTGTGGGCCAGAGATCCGCAGATAACGCCGCCTGCTCCGGTAATTACCAATACTTTTCCAGTTAAATCTGTGCCAAATACTCCCATTGTACGTTCCTCCTGATATTTATTTGTTCATCTTTTCTAAAGCTTCCCAGATACCGTTAATATAGGTTGCTCCCAACGCTCTGTCGTAAAGGCCGTAGCCTGCCCGTCCGGTTTCTCCCCAGATCATCCGGCCGTGGTCAGGACGGATGTAGCCTTTAAAGCCGTTATCATAAAGGGCTTTTAAAATTGCAAACATATCCAGGGTTCCGCAGGAGGAAAGATGGGCCCTCTCTTCAAAGCCTTTGCCGTCCTCTAAAACCGCAACGTTTCTTGCGTGAACAAAATGAATTCTGCCCATTGCGGCGTATTTGGCCGCCATTTTTACCACGTCGTTTTTGCCTGAGCATCCTAAAGAACCGGTGCAGAGGGTAATCCCGTTGTGGGGATCGTCAACCAGCTTTAAGAAACGATCCAGGTTCTCCTCACAGGTAATGATTCTGGGAAGGCCGAAAATGCTCCAGCATGGATCATCCTCATGAATTGCCATGTTCACGTCACACTCTGCGGCAACCGGGATGATTTTCTCTAAGAAATACTTCAGGTTATCCCACAGGTTTTCTTCTGTCATGGCATTGTACTCGGCAACCACTGCCTTTAATCCTTCTCTGGTGTAGCTGGAATCCCAGCCCGGAAGAGTCAGATCGCTTTCACTCTCCAAAGGATTCACCTTGTCCACCTGATCCTGATAATATACCAGGGAAGTAGAGCCGTCCTCCAGTTCATGATCAAGCTGGGTACGGGTCCAGTCAAATACCGGCATAAAATTATAGCAGATGCACTTGATTCCTGCCTGGGCAACCCGGCGGATGTTTTCACAGTAATTCTCAATGTACTGATCTCTGGTTGGCTTGCCCAGCTTAATATCCTCGTGTACAGGGATGGATTCAATGACCTCAAAATGCAGGCCTGCGTCCTCGGTCAGCTTCTTTAAATTCGCAATGCTTTCCCGGCTCCAAACCTCTCCCACGGGAACATCATACACTGCAGTTACAATGGAATGCATCCCCGGAATCTGACGAATATTTTGAAGCGTTACCTTGTCGTCCTCCCCATACCATCTGAATGACAATTTCATAATAAATGTACCTCCTTATTTGGAATTTCCCTTACTTGATGATTTTATTATAGCAGGATTCCTGCTGATTACCATGGTCAACCTTGTGAGAAATATTGCAAAACTTGCGCCAGTCTAGTATAATGGGAACACATAGATATTCATAAATTTTTCCTTTGTATTTGAGAAAAAGGAGACATTGTGCATGAAAAAGCAAACTCCTATGGAGTTCATCACCCGTCAATATATGGATAACCGGGAATTTGAACTCTTTTTTTACAGCGACCACGACCGCTCCTTAGAAAAGGTGGCCCTCCACAGCCACGATTTTTATGAACTGTATTTCTTTTTGGAGGGAGATGTGACCTACGAGGTTGATGACAAGCGCTACGTCTTAAATCCCGGAGATTACCTGCTGATCCCTCCGGGTCTGCCTCACCGGCCGGTGTTCGGCCCTGAGCACGCGGGCTACCGCCGCTATGTCTTATGGTTCAGCCAGGACTTTTACTCCCGCATCCGCCGCAGCAATCCGGACTTTACCTATGGCCTGGACTATGCCAGGGACCACCGTCTGTATCGGTTTTCCACGGATTTTCTTTTGTGTCAGGAGCTGACAGGCCGCCTGGCTGATCTGCTGGTGGAGTATGGCTCTTCCCGGCCTTTCCGGGATACTGCGGTGGAAATCATGCTGCTGTCCTTTCTTTTGCAGCTCAATCGGATCCTCTATGATAATTTGCACCAAAAGAGTACAATTTATGAGAACGTTCTCTACATTAATATCTGCGATTACATTAACCAGCATCTGGATGAAGATTTAAGCCTGGACAAGCTGGCTGCCTTCTTTTTTGTCAGCAAATACCATATTTCCCATATTTTTAAAGACAATATGGGGATCTCCCTCCATCAGTACATTTTAAAGAAACGGCTTCATGCCTCTAAAAATGCCATTCTCTCCGGACAACCGGTAAACCAGGTCTGTATCCAATGTGGATTTTCTGACTATACCAGCTTTTACCGGGCCTTCAAAAAAGAATACGGCGTTTCTCCAAAGGAGTATAAAAAGCGCTCCCAGTGGATGGGATCTCAAAAAGCTGCGGGAAAATCAGCTTTCTGATTCCCCGCAGCTTTTCCAATAAGCCGCCGCATTGGCTTTATCCCGCCCGATTTGCGCTTTCAATTCTTCTAAACTGGCAAATTTCTTTTCCGGGCGCAGCTGCTTTAACAGGCATACTTCAATATACTGTCCATAGAGATCGCCGTGATAATCAAGAAGAAAGGTTTCCACACCTACCGGATTATCCCCTTCTATGGTGGGTTTTCTGCCAATGTTGGTAACTCCGCTGTAAGTTTTGTCTCCTGCAGTCACCCTGGAGACGTAGACTCCAAAGGCAGGCAGATATTTTTCCGGAGGCGGAATTAAATTGGCAGTGGGAAATCCCAGCTTCCTGTCGCCCATACCTTTCCCGTGAACCACCGTGCCATGGACGGCGTAGGGCTGACCCAACAGCTCATTGGCCTTTTCCATACAGCCTTTGTCCAGCATCTCTTTTACATAGGTGCTGCTGATATCCCGGCAGCAGTCCTGTTCCTTCTCAATAATCTCCGCCGTAAAGCCGTACTTTACCGCCAGGGCCTTCAGCAGATCCGCATTGCCGGCCCGCTTATAGCCAAAGCCGCAGTCTGTGCCGGCCACAATGGCTCTGCCGTTCATTCGCCCCATAAGAATCACCCGGACAAATTCTTCCGGATCCATATGGGAAACCTGGCTGTCAAAGGGATATTCCACCAGATAGTCAATACCGGTTTTTGCCAGGTTTGCCCGGCGCTCTTCGTTGGTGGTAATCACCTTTAAAGGCGCTCCCCCCACCACGGCCCCCGGCGCGGTGGCAAAGGTAAAGACCCCAGTCTTATATCCGTACTGCTCTCCTAAACGTCTTACCTCGGCCATAAGCTTCTGATGGCCTCTGTGGCGGCCGTCAAACTTTCCAATGGTCACTACCGTAGGTTCCGGAATTTGAAATTCTTTTTTTCCTGTAATGTATTCCATGCAGGTTTCCTGCTCCTTTCGGCCTCTTTCTCCGGTCAGGGCTCCGGGTTTAAAAACATCTTCCAGGGCTTAAAAAACCGCCGCTCCTCCTCATACCGGTAAATCCCCATAAAGGTTCCCCGGCTGTCGCAGACACGGACTGGCCCCCCTTCTTTGGCCGCGGTTTCCTCAAGTTCCTCCGGCTTTAAAGGGTTTCCGTTTCTCACCAGGCTGTCCGCCTCTTTACAGGTACGGGCCACGGGATAAGCGGAAAACATTTCCTCCACCGGAATGATAAGTTCTCCTAACCGGCCTTCATCCCTGGCTTTTTCGATCTTGTCCAATGTCATGGCATCCTGAATCAAAAAGCGGTCTACCTGGATCCGCTTTAACGCTTCCATGCAGCCGCCGCAGCCTAACTTGTCCCCGATGTCGCTGCACAGTGTCCGGATGTAGGTCCCTTTTGAACAAGATACCCGCATCCATACCCTTGGGAGTTCCATGCGGGTGATGGTAAGGGATAAAATTTTAACCGGTCTGGCCGCCCGCTCCACCTCTTTTCCGGCTCTGGCAAGCTCATAGAGCTTTTTTCCATCCACCTTCAGGGCGGAATACATGGGGGGGATCTGGTGGTAATCGCCGATAAAGCTCTCCGCCGCCTTCTGTACTTCTTCGCCGGTCGCTGTCACCGGATACCTGCCAAGGACCTGGCCTGTGGTATCTTCCGTGTCTGTGACTGTCCCTAACAGCATGACCGCCTCATAGGTTTTGGATTTATCGGTCAGCATATCGCACAGCCGGGTTCCCTGGCCTAAGCAGACCGGAAGAACTCCCTCCGCCGCCGGATCCAGGGTGCCGGTGTGGCCGATCTTTTTCTGTTTTAAAATCCCTCTGAGCCGGGCCACCACATCATGGGAAGTATATCCCGGCTCCTTATACACATTGATTACTCCGTGATACATGGCGTGCTCTCCAACTGTTTTTCAATATGTAAGGACAGGTTGTTAATCACGTCATAAAGGTTGCCGGACATGGTGCATCCGGCAGCCCGGACGTGACCGCCGCCGCCAAAATACTGGGCAATTTTGCTTACATCCAGGCAGTGGTTGGATCTCATGCTGATTTTAAATTCGTGGATGCCGATTTCATACATGAAAATGGCGCACTCCACCCCTTCTGTAATCCGAAGCTGATCCACAATGCCGTCAAAGTCCTGTCCGGTAACGCCGTAAAAGGCCATGTCCTTGGCGCGTACTACGCTGAAAATGCATTTTCCGTCCAGAAACCGGACACTTTCCATCAGAGCCCGGCCCAGAATCTGGTTCTGGATATAGGTCTTTTTATAAAAAGTCCCGTCAATAATGCCGCCAAAATCAATGCCTTTATCCATCAGCTTTCCTGCAATGGCCATGGTTCTGCTGGTGGTATTGCCGTGCTTAAATACTCCGGTATCGTGGATGATTCCTGTATAGATACATTCCGCCGTTTCTTTGGTAATCTTATCTTCGTCCAATTGTCCGTAGAGAACCTCGCAGGTAGCGCTGGCAGAAGATTCCACCAGATTTACCTTTGCATAGCCTGTGTTGGTAATGTGATGATCCAGGCATACGCTGTTTGTCGAAGTCACCAGATACCCGGCGAAATCTCCCAGACGCTCAATGTCGCTGGCGTCCAGGCAGATGCACAGATCATAAATCCGTTCTTCTTTTTCGGTTCGGATTTGATCAAAATGATTCATATAAGAAAATTTATCCACTTTTTCTTCCAGATACAAATCCACTTCTACATGTGGATAGGCAGAGTCCAGGTAATTGTAAAGCCCCAGACAAGCCCCAAAGCAATCTCCATCCGGCCGGATATGGCCCAGGATTACAACGTTTTTTACACCTTCCAGGGCCTGTTCTAATTCTGTCATACGGTTCTCCTTTCTAATGTGATGGGCCTTAAACGCTGTCAGATATCCGTCTCAGGCAGTTCTTCCGTTTCTTCCAAATCCAGATCCTTTGTCACCTCATCGATCAGATGGGACATGGCAACGCCGTACTCAATAGACTGATCCAGAATGAATTTAATCTCCGGGGTATTACGCAGGTTGATCCTGCGGGCCAGCTCCCTGCGGATATAGCCTTCCCCGCTCTTTAATCCCTTTATGGTATCTTTTCCGGATTCTTCATCCCCAAGGACGCTGATATATGCCTTGCAGTATTTTAAATCCGGGGTAACCTCCACGGAAACCACCGTGGTCATAGGATGGATCCGCGGATCCTTTAAGCCTCCGCGGATAATCTCACTTAATTCTCTCTGGACTTCCATGTTGATTCTTGTATTTTTTATGCTGTTTTTTCGCATACATTACCTCGCTTTACTGTGAAAGTCCGCCGCCGGGCAGGCGGCATGCATTCAGATATGCCAAATGCAACCGCCGGGAGAAGCTTATCTGGGAACCTCCACCATGGTGTAGGCCTCGATCAGGTCCTCCTCCTGAATATCATTAAATTTGTCAAACACCAAACCGCACTCATAGCCGGTGGCGACTTCCTTTACATCATCTTTGAAACGTTTTAAGGATACCAGATCGCCGTCAAAGAGCTGCTCTCCTCCTCTGGTGATGCGGGCTTTACAGCCTCTGGTAAACTTGCCGTCCAATATATAGGAACCTGCAATGGTGCCTACGCCGGACGCTTTGAAGGTCTGGCGGACAACTGCGTGACCGATGACCTTTTCTTCGAAAATGGGGTCCAGCATACCCTTCATGGCTGCCTCCACATCCTCAATGGCCTGGTAGATAACCTTATAGAGCCTTACGTCTACCTTCTCTCTGTCCGCTATAGACTTAGCGGTTACATCAGGCCTTACATTAAAGCCGATGATAATGGCGTTGGAAGCGGATGCCAGGGAGACATCGGACTCGTTGATAGCGCCTACGCCTCCGTGGATAACCTTTACGGCTACCTCCTCGTTGGAAAGTTTTACCAGACTCTGCTTTACGGCTTCCACCGATCCCTGTACGTCTGCTTTAATAATAATGGGCAGCTCTTTAATGTTGCCTGCCTGAATCTGGCTGAACAGATCATCCAGGGACAATTTTGCCTTGGTATCCTCGATCAGCTTATTCTTGCCCTCAGAGATAAAGGTCTCGGCAAAGCTTCTTGCCTCCTTCTCATTTGCGGTGTTGACTAAAATTTCACCGGCATTGGGAACGTCATTTAATCCTAAAATCTCCACCGGAGTAGAGGGACCTGCCTCTTTTACTCTCCGGCCCTTATCATCCATCATGGCCCGAACCTTGCCATAACATGCGCCGCAGGCCACAATATCTCCCACATGAAGAGTACCTTTTTGTACCAGGACCGTCGCAACCGGGCCTTTGCCCTTGTCAAGCTCTGCCTCGATGATAATACCTCTGGCATTGCGGTCCGGGTTAGCTTTTAATTCCTTCACCTCTGCGGTAAGGAGAATCATCTCTAATAAATCGGTAATACCGCTCTGGGTATGTGCGGAAACCGGTACGCATACGGTGCTTCCGCCCCAGTCTTCGGGGATCAGCTCATATTCGGAAAGCTCCTGCTTTACCCGATCAATGTTGGCGCTGGGCTTATCGATCTTGTTAATGGCAACGATAATCTCAACTCCCGCAGCCTTGGCGTGGTTGATCGCCTCAACAGTCTGAGGCATTACGCCGTCGTCTGCCGCAACTACTAAAACGGCGATATCCGTAGACTGAGCGCCGCGCATACGCATAGCGGTAAACGCCTCATGTCCGGGGGTATCTAAGAAGGTAATCTTCTGTCCGTTGATTTCTACTACATAAGCGCCAATGTGCTGGGTGATGCCGCCAGCCTCTCTTGCGGTCACATTGGTCTTACGAATGGCATCCAGAAGAGAAGTTTTCCCGTGGTCAACGTGGCCCATTACACACACAACCGGAGGTCTGGTGATCATGGTTTCTTCTGCCTCTGCTTCCTCTTTCAGCAGCTCAGCGATAACATCTACTTTCTCTTCCTGCTCGCAGAGGATATCAAATTCCATTGCTATCTCTTCTGCCTGTTCATAATCTACTTCCTGGTTTAAAGTAACCATCTTTCCCTGTAAAAAGAGCTTTTTCACAATGACAGAAGGCTGCATCTTCATTTTATCTGCCAGATCGCGGATGGTAATGGTTTCGGGAAGGGTGATAACTTTTACGGCCTCCGCCTTTGTCTCTTCCTTCTTAACCGGCATAATAAAGGCGCCCTTTTGCGGCTTTCCGCCTTTTGTTCCTGCCTTTGCCTTTCCGTCTTCCACCCGATCTCTCTTGTCAAAGCGATCATTTTTGTGAGCGTTTTTGTTCTGGCGGCCGCTGGAAGGCTTTGCCTGTACCGGGGTATCAAAGGATACCTTTCCGGCAGACTGACCTCTGCCCTGGCCCCCCTGGCCGGAGCGGCCGGAAAATCCACCTGAGCGGCCGTCTCTTCCCTGGTTGTCCCGGTTTGCAAATCCGCCCTGGCGGTTGTCTCTTCCCTGTCCGTCTCGGTTTCCGTATCCGCCCTGACGGCCGGTTCCTCCCTGTCCGTCTCGGTTTCCGTATCCGCCCTGACGATTGTCTCTTCCCTGTCCGTCACGGTTTCCATATCCGCCCTGACGATTGTCTCTTCCCTGTCCGTCTCGGTTTCCATACCCGCCCTGACGGCCGGTTCCTCCCTGTCCGTCACGGCTTCCGTATCCACCCTGGCGATTGTCTCTTCCCTGTCCGTCTCGGTTTCCATATCCGCCCTGACGATTGTCTCTTCCCTGTCCGTCACGGCTTCCGTACCCGCCCTGGCGGCTGTCTCTTCCCTGTCCGTCACGATTTCCATATCCGCCCTGGCGGCCGGTTCCTCCCTGTCCGTCACGATTTCCGGAGCCATTCTGGCGGTTTCCGGTTCCTCCCTGACCATCCCGGTTTCCTGCTCCTCCCTGGCTGTCTCGATTCCCGGAGCCGCTCTGACGCTGCTGACTGTCAGACTTTACGGAACCTTTTTCTTCTTTCACAGGCGCAGAAGCGGAAAGGACCTCCGGAACCGGCGCTGCCTGCCTGGGAGTCTGGGATTCCCGGACTTTTGCCGCTTCCGCCGGTTTTACTGTTTCCGCCGGTTTTACTGTTTCCGCCGGTTTTGCTGTTTCCGCCTCTTTTATCTGCTCCACAGGCTTCCCAATATGCTGGGCCGACGCTGCCGGACGGGAACCGGCGCTTCCCTTTTGTCCCCCTGCCGGTTTTGCCCCTGCCGGGCGGCTCTTAAGCTGCTGGGAATTCTGAGGCCGGTATACGGCTACCACTTTCTTTTTAAGCGGAGCTGCCTCGTCTCCGGGAGTTTCCTCCTTTTTAGGCGCTGTAAGGCTTCTTACCAGTCTCTCTTCCTCTCCTGTCAGCCCTGACAGGGCGCTCTTTTTAATATTATGTTTCTCCAGCAGATCCATCACTTCTCTGGGAGTTTTTCCTACTTCCTTTGCTAACTCATTTACTCTCATGCTCACTACCTCCTATCAGTATCATCTGTTTCCCCATGGCTTTCGCAAAGCCTTCGTCCAATATAGCCAGAGACGCCCTCATCTCTTTGCCCATGGCGTGGCCCAGCTCTTCCTTTCCTCCGAACACGCAAAGCGGCACTTTATAGTAAGTACACATATTGGTAAACATCTTCTTCGTATTGTCCGATGCCTCCTCCGATACAATCACCAGGCTGGCTTTACCGGTTTTTACTGCCTTTTCTGTAGAATATTCCCCACTGGCTGTCTTTCCCGCCTTGGTTGCAAGGCCCAGCAAATTTAACGCTTTCTGTCTGTTATCCAAGCTCTTCCATCTCCTTTTGCAGGGTTTCATATACTTCTTTCGGAATTGCCATTTTAAAGGATCTCTCCAAACCCTTTCCTTTTACAGCCTTTTCAAAACATTCCATAGACCGGCATAAATAGGCGCCTCTTCCATTTTTTCTTCCGGTAGCGTCTATGGTAAATTCTCCCTCCGGCGTCTTTAAAACCCGAATCATTTCTTTTTTATTTTTGCTTTCACCGCAGCCGATGCATTGCCGCAAAGGTATCTTCCTTGCTGTACTCACTTTACCACTCCTTGCTATTCCAGGTTACTTTCTTCTTCCGGGTAGTCCTCATAATCATCCTGGTAGTTCTCTTCCATGTCTTCCATATCTTCCTGATATTCAATGCCCATCTCTTCAAACAGGCCGGACTCTTTCGCCTGGGTCTCACTCTTAATGTCAATCTTATATCCGGTAAGGCGAGCCGCCAGCCTTGCGTTCTGACCTTCCTTGCCGATTGCTAAGGACAGCTGGTAATCCGGAACAATTACCTGGGCTTCCCGCTCTTCCTCATATGCCACAACACAGATTACCTTTGCAGGGCTTAAAGCATTTTCAATTAAGTACGCTGCATTATCATCCCAGTTGATGATATCAATCTTTTCCCCTCTCAGCTCATTTACAACAGCGTTTACTCTGGCTCCGTTTAAACCTACGCATGCTCCTACCGGGTCTACATTCTCGTCATGAGAGCAAACGGCGATCTTGGTACGGGAGCCAGCCTCTCTGGCAATGGCCTTAATCTCCACGGTTCCGTCCCTTACCTCGGCAACTTCCGCTTCAAAGAGGCGCTTTACCAGGTCGGGATGGGTTCGGGATACCGAAACTCTGGGACCTTTCGGCGTATCTTTTACCTCCACAATGTATACCTTAATCCGCTCAGTAGGAACTAAAATCTCACCCTTTACCTGCTCGCTCTCGTTTAAAACAGCATCTACCTTTCCTAAATTAATGCTGATGTTGCGTCCCAGGTTCTTCTGCACAATACCGGTTACTACATCCTTTTCCTTGCTGTAGTAATCATTAAAGAGAACCTTGCGCTCTTCCTCTCGAATCTTCTGCAAAATAACGTTTTTGGCATTCTGGGTTGCGATACGGCCAAAATTTTTGGACTCAATAGGCACCTGGACAATGTCGCCTACAACGTATCTGGGATCTTTCATTCTGGCCTCGGAAAGGCTAATCTGCAGCATGGAATCTTCTGCTTCATCCACCACCTCTTTTTCTGCGTAAACAGAAAAATCGCAGGTTTCCGGATTAATTGTAACCTTTACATTGTCCGCCTTGCCAAAATGATTTTTGCAGGCAGTCAGCAGAGAGTTTTCAATTGCCTCTAATAAGATCTCCTTGCTGATATTCTTCTCCTTTTCCAGCATTTCCAACGCCAATAATAGTTCCTTGTTCATGGTTATCCTCCTAATGCTCCTTCTCCATTAAAAATCAAAAGCTAAACGAATCAGTGCAATTCCTGTCCTGTCAAATACAATCCGGCTTCCGTCCTCCATCCCCAGAGTAACGGTATCCTTATCATATGCTTCCAGCACGCCGGTATAGTCCTTCTGCTTATTTATGGCCTTGTAAAGCTTTACCTCAACCTCTCTGCCCATGCTTCTTACAAAGTCCTTTTCCTTTTTTAAAGGCCTTCCCAGGCCCGGGGAGCTGACCTCTAAAATATAGCTCTCCTGGATAAAGTCTTCCTGATCCAGCCAGTCGCCAAGCTTCCGGTTGATAACCTCACAGTCGTCTACCGTGATCCCGCCTTCTTTATCAATATAGGCCCTCAGATACCAGGCGCCTGCTTCCTTTACATACTCCACATCCACTAATTCAAATCCGTGTTCCTCCATAAGAGGGAGGAGGAAGGCTTCGGTTTTTGCCTCATACTGCTCTCTTCTGGTCATCTCTGCACCACCTTTCCGTTCTGTCTGTTTTTCATTGGCTTTTACAGCCGGACAAACGGAAAGAGTGGACTTACGTCCACTCTTTCAGCCATTTGTCATCTTGTTATCGTACCAACTATAACACTTTCTTATAGAAAATGCAAGAGGTATTTTTCTTGAGTTTTCGCGATCTTATTAGTATGTAGTGATAATATAATTTTACTGTATGTTTTACCAGTGCTTAGATAAGTTAGCATTTTCAAGAGAAGATATAAAAACCGAATATTATTTACCTTTTTTATTTTCAGAAGCTGTCAACACAACAGCGTAAAGACGCATGGAACAGTGAATTGTAAACCATGCGTCTTTTTTGCGCCCAAAAGGATCCATTTTTCCCCAAAAACACTACCTATTTTACACTACCACATCTTCTCAGCGAAGCTCCGGCCAATACCCCTTATTGGCTTCTATCATATCATCCAGAATTTTTTTCGCTGTAAACAGGCTGGGAACGGTCTTTGACATGGTAAATGCCATCAGGGCTTTCTCATAGGAATTTTCTATCGCAGCCTCCACAATCAGCTTCTCCACAGCCTCCTGCTGTTCAATCAGCCCTTTATAGAATGTTTTAATCTCCCCTACCCGCACCGGCTCCGGGCCACGGTCAGTAATGTAAGCCGGGATTTCTACCATGGCATCATCCGGCAGATTGCTGACTGCTCCGTTGTTTTCAACCATCACCAAATATCTTTTACGCAGGTCAAAGGCCAGGCTCATAGCCACATCCACGATAAACGCTCCGTGGACGCCGCCAAAAAACTTTGTCAAATCTACCTCTTTTCCTTCCCGGTAGTCTTTTACTGCATCAAAAATCCGTTTTTCCCGGCCTTCCATAACCTCATTGGCGCGGGTATGCTCCGGATTACTGCTCTCAACGACCTCGTCCCCCAACAGATAGTACTGCATATAGGTATTCGGCAGATAATCGTGAAATGCCGAGCAGATATGCTGTGCATTGCCGTAGGTATGCAGCCAGGAAGGATCGCTATGCATTACATCGCTCTTCTCATTCTGAGGCATATAGCCATGTTTAGCTACATAAGCCTTTAGCCTTTCCGTCACATCCTCCCCCTTAAGCCGAACCTTGGTAAACCATCCAAAATGATTCAGCCCGAAGTAATCCACCTCCAGATCGTGGCGGTCACATTCCAGAATCTCCGCCATATTCCGCTCAATTGCCACCGGCATATCACAGATATTCAAAATTCTGGCATTTGGACGCAGGCGGAAGGTAGCTTTTGCCACAATAGCCGCCGGATTGGAATAGTTGACAATCCAGTATGTGGGTTTCGCATATTTTTCACAGAAATCGATTAATTCTACCATAGGATAGATGGTTCTCAGTCCGTAAGCCAATCCGCCCGGCCCACAGGTTTCCTGACCGACAACGCCGTATTTTAACGGGATCTTCTCGTCCTGCTCCCGCATAGCATACAGACCCACCCGCATCTGAGCAAAGATGAAATCTGCATCGGTCATAGCTTCCTTCGGATCTGTGGTTAAAGTCAGCTTCAGTTTTGGGTCAAACATCTCTACTACATGGCGGACGATCACGCCAACATCTTCCTGGCGTTCTTTATTGATATCATAAAGCACCAATTCATTTAATTTAAACTGATTTTTCTGCGCCAGCAGGCTTTTTACAATCCCCGGCGTATAAGTGCTTCCGCCTCCCGCAATTACTAATTTAAATGTTTTCATAATTTTGTTCCTCCTTGTTTAATAAATCGGCACGCGACGCTTAGCGTCTCCTGCCATGTCGTCGGAAGGTATCCTGAAAATGCTTCGCATTTACCTTCCTCCTCACTCATTGCGGCCCAGGGCATGATCTACTGCGGCTCTCATTTTCATAACCTTTGGTCCATAAATAATCTGGATATTATTGCCCTTTATTACCAGTCCCGCCGCGCCTGTAGGCTTAAACCATTCTTTATCTTTTACTGCTGAAATATCTGTCACCTGCACTCTCAGGCGAGTCATACAGTTTTCTACATTTTCAATATTGGCGGCTCCTCCCAGCCCTTCGATTACATAAGCAGCCTGCTCTGCCAGAGCATCCTCTTTCTTTGAGGCAGTCTGAGCCACGCCTCCGCTGATCTGCTGTTTTACCGCCGCTGCATTGGCCTGAAGATCCACTACTTCCTGGCCGTCTTCCCGGCCTGGCGTTTTCAGATTCATTTTCTCAATTAAAAACTTAAATACAAAAAACATTACTACAATTTCTGCCAGACCCACCAGTACATATACAGGCCATTGGGTCCGGGCCACGCCTGCCGGAAGGTTCAGAACCAGAAAATCAATAATTCCGTTAGTTGCACAAACGCGTACTCCGATAATATAAACCAGCATCTGAAACAGGCCGTCCAGAACAGAGTAAACTACCCACAAAACCGGGGCTGCAAACAAGAATGTAAATTCCAGTGGTTCCGTTGTTCCTACCAAACATGCGGTAAGGGTCGCCGGAATAATTTGTGCGCGGGTGGCGCTCTTCTTCTCTTTCTTTGCTGTCACAATAAACGCTGCGGCTACGCCGATTACGCCAAAGGTTTTCATCAATCCATAGGTCAGAAAACGGGCCGACTCCGGCATGGAGCCAATACTGGTATCCCCAAGCAGCGCCAGAAATACCGGCTTTGCACCGACGATTTGTTCTCCGGCCACCATCATGCTGTCACCGATGGATGAATACAAAAATGGTGACCATACCAAATGGTGAAGTCCTGTGGGAATCAAAATCCGGTTCAGGAATCCGTACAGGAATACTCCGAAAGCACCTGCGCCGGACATCACTCCAGTCAGGGCGTTGATTCCTGCTGCCGCTACCGGCCACACATAAGCTGCCGCTACCGGCCACACATAAGCTGCCGCTACCGCTATCCCCAGCACCACCGGAAGCAGCACCACAAATACAAACTTACTATTACCATACAAAGCAAATGCCCCGTCAAATTCTGTATCAATAAAGCGGTTATGTACCAGAGCCACCACAACGCCTAAAATCATACCAAGAAATACTCCCATGTCCGTCACATGATAGCCCAGGCAAATGGTCTGCCCGGTTCCGTACAGGTCTCCTGCCGTGGCCCCTTCGATTACCATACCGGCAACACTAAGCCAGCGGGAATTGGCAGACAGCCACACCAGATAGCTGACAAGCGCTACAAAAGCTGCATCTGCCTTCCGCTTCTTTGCCATACTCATTGCAATTCCCACGCAAAACAAAATTCCCAGATTTCCAAGGATCGCTCCGATACCGCCATTGATAAACCGGCCGATAATATAGATGGGTCCGCCCTCATTTACAAATGTCGTATTGCTCATCACAGAGGACAATGCCTGAATCATACCGGCAATAGGAAGAAACAATACTGGTCCCATGAGAGACTTGGAAAAATTCTGCATTGCATCCATCATCTTCTGTTTCATATCATTCTCCATTCTTTCTCGTTTTTTCCGATTCGGGGAGGCGCCATCCCATTCTCGATAGACCAAAGTATATCATTTTAGATAAAAAAGTCTATAGATTCACAGCCTTTTTAAACATTTTTACTCATTTCGAAACATGTTTCATTTTTTTTATTATTTTTGTAACCACAGCATTGAAAATATAGCGTATTTATCATATAATTCCGTTTATACGTAACTACTAATAGGGGGATATTATGAAACACGACATCTATAAACTATCTGCCAGATATCATTTAAACGCCAACGAGCAGTTTCTGTTGGATCATTTGTTAGAGGCTGCTGAAAATCGGGCTCATTATACTGTCAGAGATTTTGCTGCCAGGCATTTTGTATCTCCGGCTTCTCTGATCCGGCTCAGTAAAAAGCTGGGATACACGGGCTACACTGATATGGTTTACCGTCTGGAATTTCTGGTTCAAAACGAAATCGACAACAAAGCTCTGGCATCTGACATTACCTCTTTCATCGGAGAGATTCCTACCGCCTGTATTACCCGGTTTACTCAGCTTCTGGCCGCTCACAGACATCAAGTAATTCTGGTAGCAGGCACCGGTTTCTGTTCTCCGTTGCGTGACTTTATTGCCCGCAAAATGCTGGTGCTGGGATTCCAGGCCATTGCCACCAACAATTACGAGGTATATGAAGCCAATGCGCTAAATGCCGGCCTTGTGCTGGCTATCAGCAAAAGCGGAGCTACTGATACCATCGTAAAACCGGTTTGTGATGCTCATCAGATAGGACTGGATATCGTTTCCTTTACCGGCGTTCCTTCCTCCCCCATCGCACAATATTCAAATCCTGCATTCGTGTTATTGGATGACAAAATTATGGATGACCGGAATCTCACCGCCAATTATTTTTATGCGCGGGTTCTGATTCTTTTTGAATATTTAATGGATACCACCGTAGACGCATAAAGGGGATGCTGCAAAATGAAACCAGGGACATCTGCCAACAGAAAGTCCCTTTATTTCATTTTGCAGCATCCCCTATGCATTTTATGGAAAGCTGGCTGATTATACGATTTCTTTCTCCATCTCCCTCATTTTTCTAAACTCCCTGCTCACAAGGAAAACAGAAAGAAGAAAGGCAGCGCCGTCCGCCACAGGCCCTGCATACAGTATGCCGTCAATGCCAAAAATAAGGGGCAGTACCAGAATCAGTGGAATTACAAAAAACACCTGGCGGGTCAGGGATAAAAGCGCGCCCTTTAAGGGCTTTCCAATAGCGGAAAACATGCTGGAACTAAGCATCTGAACGCCGTTTATAATAACCATAAACAGGAAGGTTCTCATAAATTTTACTGCAAACTCCATATACCTGGCATCTCCGGAACCAAATATGGAGATAATATAGCCGGGAAAAATCTGAAACATGAGAAAGCTCGCTGAGGATACTGCCAGGGCGCAGGAAATTGCCAGTTTAAATACTTCTCTCACCCTTTGGTATTGCTTAGCTCCATAGTTAAAGCCTAAAATAGGCTGAGAACCCTGACAGATCCCAATAATGACTGCCATCAAGATCCCGTTGGTTTTCATAACAATGCCGCAGCTTGCCAAGGGGATTTCACTTCCGTAAACTGACATGGCCCCATAATAGGTCAGAGAATTATTTAGTACAATCTGCACCAAGGTAATTGCAAGCTGGTTTAAACTGCTGCTCATACCCAAACCGGCCACTGTCAGGCAGCGTGCCTTTTCCAAGCGGAAATATTCTCTCTTAAGCCGGATATTCTTAAATTTCCACAGATATCTGGCCGCCACGCCAAAGGAAATAATCTGTCCGATAATGGTAGCCCATGCGGCCCCTGCAACTCCCAATTTAAATATAAAGATAAAGATTGGATCCAGAATGGTGTTGATAATCGCTCCAATCAGCATACAAGTCATGGAATACTTGGGGCTTCCGTCGGCTCTGGCCAGGTTGCTTAAGCCGTTGGTGGCGATAAGAAAAGGCATTCCCAGAGTGGTAATCCTGGTATAGCTGACCGCATAAGGCATAATCGCCGGGGTAGCGCCGAATACTCTTAGCAATGGCTCTAAAAAGATCTGAATAATTGCCGCATAGGAGATTCCCGCCACTGCCATCATACTAACTGCCGTTCCCACATACCGGGCCGCGTTTTCCGGCTCTCCTGCGCCTAACTCCAGGGAAAATCCTGAAGCGCAGCCGATTCCGATTAAAAGGGCAATGGCCATGCAGATAGTATTTAAGGGGAACGACACATTGGTTGCCGCGTTTCCCAGATAGCCTACCCCCTGTCCGATAAAAATCTGATCTACAATATTGTAGAGAGAGCTGACCAACATGGCGATAATGCTGGGAATTGCATAGCCTGCCAAAAGCCTGGACAGCTTTTCGTATCCCAAAGGATTGTTTTTCTTTTGTTGTGCTTCGTTCATTGTATTCTATCCTCTCCTTAGAATTTATTTTCCCTGGCTTCCTCCCGCATAATATCAAGAAGCGCCTGTCCGGTCCGCCGTACCAGCCGGTCTAAAAGTCTTTTCTCTTCCACGGTAAAGCCTTCCAGTACGATGTCATACCAGCTTTGGACAATCTCTTTGATCTTGGGATAAGTCTCCTTTGCTTTGTCTGTGGGAATCAGGCAGCAGGTCCTTTTATCCGCCGGATTGGGCTGCCGGATTAAAAACCCCTGCTTTTCCAGGGCGGCAATCGCCCGGGTAATGTTGCTTGGGTGAAGATAAAAAGAAGAAAACATCTTCTCCTGGCTGAGCCCTGGCTCCTCGCAGATCATCAGCACAAACATATGCTGACTGCTGTTTAATCCCAAAGGCTCCAGCCTTTTATCCAAATACATTTTGGTATGCCGGTCCGTGACAGAAAGCCATTTAATGGTCTCCACAATCTCACCTCCGATTTTTAAACACATATAGATATGACCTAATACCACTATTATAAAACAATATATTTGCGCGCGCAATATTTTTTCTCACACAAAAATACCCGATTTTACTGCTTTTTTTGGAAATATATCACAAAAATATAATAAATCGTCTTGCCTGTTTTTCCAAAATATGGTATATTGCTTTATGTGTAGAGAAATAATTATATTTGCTTACTATCAATCTTTTGTTGCCATAATACAGGGTCAGACCTATCCTCTGTCCCAGGCCTCCTAAAAGTTCCCCCACCTTTAGGAGGCTTTTTCTATTTCTTCCCGGTACAAAAAAAGCCGTCTGCAACCGGTTTGCTCCATTCACTTTCTCCCTTCTGCTCCCATATGATAAAGCATAATCCCCCTAAAATCATATGGAGGCAAAATCTATGATACCCAAATTAGAGGTCAAAGGGGTCAGTTGTTCCTACCACCGTATGGAAGGTGAGACACTGGCCCTTTCTCATATTGAATTTTCCATGGCTCCTGGTGAATTTCTGGCTGTAGTAGGACCTTCCGGCTGCGGCAAATCTACCCTTCTTTCCCTGATCTGCGGTCTCCTGACCCCGGACAAGGGGAAAATTTTTCTGGATGGTGAAGAAGTAAAGCGGCCAGGCGCTGGCGGACACATCGGATATATGCTGCAGAAGGATCACCTGTTTGAGTGGAGAACCATCCTGTCTAATGCTTGTCTGGGACCGGAGCTTTCCGGCAGTCTTACCCCTAAGAGAAAAGAAGAAATTGCCGGAATGCTTTCTGACTACGGTCTGGGCTCTTTTCTACATTCCAGGCCTTCTGAACTTTCCGGCGGTATGCGCCAACGCGCTGCCCTTATCCGCACATTGGCCATAAAGCCGGACTTATTGCTTTTAGACGAGCCTTTTTCTGCGCTAGATTATCAGACAAGACTTGCGGTCAGTGATGATATCAGCACCATTATCCGCTCCGCTAATAAAACCGCCATTTTGGTTACCCATGATTTGTCCGAAGCTATCAGTATCGCGGATCGGGTTCTGGTCCTCACCAAACGTCCCGGACAGGTAAAAGCAATTGTACCCATTCGTTTCGAGTCTGAAAAGTATGGGACCGCCAGCCCTTTAGAGAGGCGGAATTTGCCGGAATTTGCCGGTTATTTTAATCAATTATGGAAGGAGATCCAGACCCATGAGTAGTGCACAGCTTGAATATCTTGTCCGTCAATCCCGCCACCGCTTTGTGGTGCGTTCCGGCCGCATCCTGTTATTTATCCTGTTTCTGGCCCTTTGGGAGATCACTGCAAAGCTTCACTTTATCGACAGTTTTATCTTCAGCTCCCCCTCCCTGATTCTCTCCTGCCTTTGGTCCATGGCCAGGGACGGAAGTCTGTTTTACCACACAGGAGTCACCTTATTTGAAACCCTGCTCAGTTTTTTCCTGGTTATTGCCATAAGCCTGGGAACCGCTTTGCTGCTCTGGTCCAACCAAACCCTGTTTGAAGTCATAGAGCCTTTCCTGGTTATGCTCAACAGTCTGCCCAAATCCGCCCTGGCCCCTATCCTGATTGTATGGCTGGGCAACCGGACCAGAACTATCGTGGTCGCCGCCGTGTCTGTAGCCCTTTTCGGCGCTATTCTGACTCTTTATACCGGTTTTTCCCAGATTAATTCCGATAAGGTAAAGCTAATCTACTCTCTGGGAGGCAGCAAGAAGGATGTACTTTTAAAGGTTCTTCTTCCCGCTTCGGTTCCGCTCATTATCAGCAGCATGAAGGTGAACGCCGGGCTGTGCCTGGTAGGCGTAATTATCGGGGAGTTTCTTTCCAGCAAAGCCGGCCTGGGATTTTTGATTATCTATTCCTCTCAGGTATTCCAGATGACTTTGATGGTAACATCCATCGTGATCCTATGCGGAGTTTCGGTGGTGATCTATCAGGGAATCACTCTGTTAGAAAGGCGGCTGATAAGGAAATAGCCATGGTTTCCATTTCACCCTGCTTGACAAAACAGCAGATTCATGTATAATTACTTGTTGTAAACAAGTTCTAATAAGAACCATTATAAAAAGAACCATTCTGCAGGTATTACGAAGGAGGTTTTTATGACACGGACCACCGATTTTTTAATGAATTTGCGGCGGATTATAAAACTTCACGAAACTCTGTTAAAGAATATCTGTGAGGAATACGGCCTGACTTTAATCGAAGCAAACATTATCAGCTTTCTGTACAACAATCCAGGGCTTGATACGGCCCGGGATATTGTGGAGCTGCGTATGCTTTCCAAGGGCAACGTATCCCAGGCAGTAGAGCTGTTGATCCAAAAATCCCTGTTAAAGCGCACTCCGGATCGGACAGACCGGAGAGTCATTCATCTGACTCTCCTTCCCTCCGCCCATCCCATTACCAAAGCCATTGAGGACAGCCGGATCTGTTTTCAGGAGGAACTGTTTTCCGGCTTTACCAGTGAAGAGCGCCAATTGTACCACCAGCTAAACGGAAAGATCATAGAAAACACAAAAGCAGCAATGAAAAGGAGAGAACTTTCATGAATACCAGAAATGAAAAAGACTTTTTAGGCGTCGAGCCGGTAGGGAAGCTTCTGCTTCGTTTATCTCTTCCCACTGTGGCAGCTCAGATTATCAATATGCTTTACAATATCGTAGACCGGATTTACATCGGTCATATCCGGGAAGTCGGAGCTTTGGCCTTAACCGGCGTAGGCGTGTGTATGCCCATTATTATGATTGTATCGGCCTTTGCTGCGCTGGTGGGAAACGGAGGCGCTCCCAGAGCTTCCATTTTTATGGGGAAAGGAGATATAGAATCTGCTGAGAAGACTCTGGGAAACTGTTTTACCCTTCAAATTCTCGTATCCGCTGTTCTCACCGGAGTTTTGCTGCTGTGGAAAGACCCCCTGTTATTAACCTTCGGAGCCAGTGAAAATACAGTAAGCTACGGCAGCCAATATTTAGGTATTTACGCCCTGGGCACCATCTTTGTCCAGCTTACTCTGGGAATGAATGCCTTTATCACTGCTCAAGGCTTTGCAAAGACAGGCATGGTGTCCGTGCTGATCGGCGCTGTCAGCAATATCATCCTGGATCCCATCCTGATTTTCGGTTTCCAAATGGGAGTTCAGGGCGCAGCTTTGGCTACCATCCTTTCTCAGGCCCTGTCCTGTACCTGGGTGCTGTTTTTCCTTTTTGGCAAAAAGACCAGTCTGCGGATTCGAAGATGTCATCTGCTTCCAAAGGCCGCCATCCTTGCCCCCAGTCTGGCCCTGGGGCTGTCCGGTTTTATCATGCAGGCCAGCGAAAGCATTATCTCTGTGTGTTTTAATTCTTCTTTGTTAAAATACGGCGGGGATGTGGCTGTGGGCGCCATGACCATTTTAAACAGTGTTATGATGTTTGCCATGCTGCCTCTCCAGGGTTTGGGACAGGGCGCTCAACCTATTATCAGTTACAACTATGGGGCCAGAAATGCTGCCAGAGTGAAAAAAGCCTACTCCCTTCTGCTGAAGGTCAGCCTTACCTATGCAGTGGTTCTCTGGCTCTGTGTTATGATGTTTCCACAGGTATTTGCCGGCATGTTTACCTCTGACCCGGAGCTGCTTAAGTTTACCAGGACCGCCCTTCGGATCTATCTGGCCTGTCTGTTTATCTTCGGCATCCAGATGGCCTGCCAGCTTACTTTTGCCGCTCTGGGAAATGCCAGGGCTTCTATCTCTGTGGCCATTATGAGAAAGTTTGTTCTCCTGATTCCACTGATTTTCATCATGCCCAGGCTCCTTCCCCGCAACCAGGTTATGGCTGTATATATGGCAGAGCCTGCAGCCGATATCATTGCCGTTACCTTTACGGTTGTTTTGTTTATTGATCAGTTTAAAAAGGCCTTAAAAAGTATCTCGTAAAGAAACAGAGGATACTGCAAAATGCCGCCAAACGGCTTTCCCTTCCATTTTGCAGTATCCTCTGTTGTTTTTTAGCAGCGGATCTTTATTCCGGTATCATACTTCTTATCTTCTACAATCACCCGAATATCGTACTCGCCCTTTAAGCCTATCTTATTGACATTGGTCTTGGTCACCCGCTCATCGGACTCTAAAAAGCTGCCGCAGCACATGGCAAGCTGAGGAACCGCGGTGGTGGAAATATAATATCCATGAGCCTCCTCTCCCTGCTCTGCCATCAGCATCACTACCTGGCCTCTCTCAAAGGTTGCGTGGAAGATAAAACGATCAAACTCTTCTTCGATTCTTGCCGCATATTTATCGGGAAGCAGCTCTCCTGTATATTCTGCCGGAATCTGGGTATCAAATTCTTTTGTCACTCCAAGCTCTCCTACAATCTCGCCTTTCCCCAGCTCTAACACTTCATTTTCCCCATAGAGTTTCATCTTTTCTGCCCGGTAGTAATTGCCTTTGGCATGGAGGCGCATCATAGGTTTATTATCGCAGATCTCCACCGTAATGGATTCCAGGCTTCCGCCCATCATGGGCTCGTATGCGCCCAGGGCCTCGGAAACCCCGCCGTCTTTGTTGTAAGCAATGCCGCCGGAATGAACCATGTAATGTCCCTCATTATAGTATTCCACATTGCAGATATAGGGTGAGAAAAACTCTGCGCCCAGGTCTTTTCCGTACTCCCAAACCTGCTCAATGGTCATATCTTTGGTGTTAATGCGGTAGCGGACGCCTCTGGAGTAGTTATTCTTTGCAGACAGAAACTTATCCCTGTTTTTGGAGCCCCAGTGGTGGTTGTCAAAGCACATTACGTCTCCATTTGGAGTGATTAAACAGGCATGCTGCTCGTACTGCCAGCCGAAATTATTCCCTACAGGCGTAAAGAAATATTGATCCACCATCTCCTGAGGCCAGCCCTCCGGATCGCCGATGATCCAGTTAAGCTTTCCGGTTTCAAAATCAATATTAACCATAGCGTCCACATGACGGCCGGAGAAGGTTAAAGAATTGGTATTTTCATCGTACCACACCGCATTATTATGGAACCAGTCATGGGCAGACCAGCTTCCGCTCTTTCCCATACCCGGCTCAATAAAATCGCTGTATTTCCAGGTCTTTAAGATGGCGCCGGTTTTTCGGTCAATCAGCACACACATATCCTCAACCGTGTCGGATCGCAGATCCTCGGTCAGGCACAGCAGGTTGCCGTCCGGCATCTCAAAGGCATCGTGGTGAGAGCCGCCAAAAATCTTGTATTCTTTGTAGATCTTGCCACAGAGACTGACCTCGTAAAGCCCGGACATATAGTAGGGCATCTGGATCAGACGGTCCGTTCCCATAAGGATATGGCCGTTCTTTAACCGTTTCATATCAAATACACACTTGATGTTTAAACACCATCTCAGGTCTCCTGCATAGTCATAGGCAGAAGCTTTTTCGCCGCTGGAGGGGGTTAAGAAAATACAGTTGTCCTGAAGATACTCCGGGGTGGTGTCCATGGAATAAACGAAGCCATTTCCGCAGTCAGGCTTGCCTATCTCAATTTCCACCACATGGGAAGCTCCCCGGTACTCCCGGATCTCCACCCGGTTTGTATACTCCGGATACAGGCCCATAACTGGAAGCACATGCTCCTTCGCTTTGGGGAAGGTGTGGGTAATGTTGGCCTGCCTGGTCTTCCCGAAAACCGTTATGGTAACCGCAGTCTCCTTTTCCGTACAGAAGGCAATCACCGCAGTGAGAGGGGCAATAAAGTAGAAATTGGTACGGACAATGGGATTGTCAATGGTGTAACCGCCCTTTCTCAGCTCCTCTAAAAGCTCTTCCTCCGCCTTTGCCTGCCGTTCAATTAAGTGCTCCTGAAATACATAGTTTGCTCCTGCCATAGTCTTTCTCCTTTTTATATGATAATTTTTTTAATGCTTTATATTCATATAATTTCTCTCCGCAGCGCTCTGAGCCTCATAAATTTTTTCTGATTCTTGTGAATCCTCCTCTTCCCTGTAATCTCCCTGTACAGACGGTTCCATCCAGAATACAATCATTCCGTCGCTGTCTGTCTGCATCACAATATTATAAACCGGATAGGTTCTGAACAAGGCTCCTCCGCTGCTTTCAAAGTCTGCCAGAAGCTGTTCTGCCGTATCCCCTCTTTCCTCCGGCGAGAGCTCCTGCAGGGTATTAATCTGATCCATTCCCCATTCTAACGCTTCTTTTGCGTTTTCCGCATCATAGAAATAGCCCTCTATATCATGAATCTCATGGGTTACCGTATCGTATTGCAGCATCAGGGAAGAATAATACTCCTCATCCTCCCTTCCCGGCTCTTCAAAATGCCACGCCTTTGTGGTTCTGTAGTCTGTAAATACACGGGCGGACGGGAGATTGGAGTATTGATAAACCTGATTGACGCTGACTTCCTCCTGCTCCTCTACAAAAAAGCCTTTTTCCAGCAAATAAATCTCCAGCTCAGGTTCCACCTCTTCCAGGACTGCGGAAAAATGGCGGTTATCACAGCGTTTTCCGGAGGCAATGGCCTCTTCCTCTGAAATAAGCTCTTCTGAATAGCCAAAACTCTTTTCCTCTTCCGATTCTTCCGGCAGTAATTCCTCTTCATCAAAAATGTCTTCCCAATCATCTATCGTCTCTTTCTCAGGTTCCGGTGCAAAAACCGTCTTTCCTGCATCCAATATGGCTGGCCAGAAAAAGGCTCCGGCTAAAACCTGGATAACCAAAACGAAAATAATCAGTGAAATAATCAGTCCTGCACTGGAACGGCGGCGGGGCGGCTTTCCCAAAGGCTTTTCCTTTCCTGCAGGAAGGCCGGACCGGACTGTCGCCTCCTTCCGTCCCTCATTTAAATAATAGTCTGTATCCCATTCCAATGGCTTTTTTACCAACTTCCGGCAGACCGGACAGTAGTTTCCGTTTAATCTTCCATCGCATATGGGACAGATTTTCTGTTTCATAAGCTTTCCCCCTTTAATCAGATTGAACGGCTATCCTTTGTTATTTTTCTGTCAATCTGTAAAAAAAGCTTGCTTTTTCTTCTGTCTGCTGATAAAATGCACCTAACTGCTTTGGCAATAAGCCAAATGTGTGCACAATAATACATAGAAGGAGATTTCCTATGGAACAGACAGGAGTCAAAGCATTCTTAAAACGTAAGAATGTCAACATCACCGTCCAGACCTATCTCATTGATGCATTAGGTGCTATGGCATTTGGTTTATTCGCATCTCTTTTGATAGGCACAATCTTTGCCACTGTCGGCGAAAAAACTCAGATCCAGGCATTTATAGTAATTTCAGACTACGCCAAAAGCGCTACCGGAGCCGCCCTTGGCGTTGCCATCGCCTATGCCTTAAAAGCGCCTCAGTTGGTACTGTTTTCCGCCGCTACCGTAGGCATTGCCGGAAACGCCCTTGGGGGCCCGGTAGGAGCCCTGGCCTCTGCCATTGTGGCAACGGAGCTTGGAAAAATCGTATCCAAAGAAACCCGGGTGGATATTCTGGTAACCCCCGGCGTTACCATTATCTCCGGCGTTTTAATTGCCCAATTTGTAGGGCCCGGAGTGGCCGCCTTTATGAACGGCTTTGGTATGATGGTAAAAACCGCCACGGAAATGCAGCCCTTTTTTATGGGAATTCTGGTCTCAGCCCTTATCGGCATCGCCTTAACTCTTCCCATCTCCAGCGCTGCCATCTGTATCGCACTCACCCTGGACGGCCTGGCAGGCGGAGCCGCCACTGCCGGATGCTGCGCCCAGATGGTAGGCTTTGCAGTCTTAAGCTTCCGTGAAAACGGGATGGGAGGCCTGTTAGCTCAGGGCCTGGGCACTTCCATGCTTCAGATGGGAAATATCGTAAAGAACCCTAAGATCTGGATTCCCCCTACTCTGGCTTCCATGGTCACCGGTCCGGCAGCTACGGTAATTTTTAAACTAACCAATATTCACACCGCCTCCGGCATGGGCACCTGCGGCCTGGTAGGCCCTATCGGTATCTATACTTCCATGGGAGGCGGCGCCAATATGTGGCTTGGCATCCTTTTCGTATGTTTCCTTCTTCCCGCTATACTTACCTGGATTTTCGGGAATATCTTCAGGAAGATTGGTTGGATTAAGGACGGGGACTTAAAGTTGAATCTGTAAATCCCAGGCTGTATAAAAATTTTCCAAAGTCCTGGCGGCCTTTTTCTGTGCATTTGTAAACACCCGCATCCTCCAGGACTCTGGAGAATACCAGGCCTACCTGTTCTCTCAAAATCTCATCTATATTGTCTCTGGTAATTTTGTCATATTTGGGAAGGAATTCCTCCACCCAGTCCGCGTGCTTTTCCAGAGTTTCATTGCTGCGGATATTCTTTCCTTCTATTATGTATTCTGCCAAATCCGACAGCTCGGTCTTTAACCTGGAAGGAAGAACTGCCAGGCCCATAACCTCGATGAGACCAATATTTTCCTTTTTAATATGGTGCAATTCCTGATGGGGATGGTATACGCCCAAAGGGAATTCGTCGGTGGTAATGTTGTTTCTCAGCACCAGATCCAGCTCATAAACGCCTTCTGATTTTCTGGCAATGGGCGTAATGGTGTTGTGAGGCTCTCCCTCGGTCTCTGCATAGATAAATGCATCTTCATCTGTATAGCTTCTCCACGCCTGTAAAACCTTATCTCCCAGCTCAATAAGCCGATCCGGATCTTCGCCTCTGAGACGGAGAACGGACATGGGCCAGTGGACAATCCCTGCTTCCACATCCTCAAATCCTTCCATAATAAACCGTTTCTCCATGGGGGCTTTGGCCATGGCAAAAGTGTAGCGGCCGCCCTGGAAATGGTCGTGGCTTAAAATAGATCCGCCAACAATGGGCAAATCCGCATTAGATCCCAGGAAATAGTGGGGGAACAGCTTTACAAAGTCAAACAGCTTTACAAAGGTTGCCTTTTCGATCTTCATGGGGATGTGCTGTCCGTTAAACACAATGCAGTGCTCGTTATAGTATACATAGGGGGAATACTGGAACCCCCACTGGGAATCGTTGACGGTAATGGGAATAATCCGGTGGTTGTTTCTGGCCGGATGGTTGGCGCGGCCTGCGTATCCTTCATTTTCCCGGCACAGCAGGCACTTGGGATAACCGCTCTGCTTGGCTGACTTGGCGGCGGCAATGGCTTTGGGATCTTTTTCCGGTTTGGATAAGTTGACGGTAATATCCAAATCGCCGTAGGGGGTGGAAGTTTTCCACTTCATATCCCTGCAAACCCGGTAACGGCGGATATAATCGGAATCCTGGCTTAATTTGTAATAGTAGTCTGTGGCTTCCTGGGGAGAGTTGTCATAGTGCTTCCAGAAAGCTTCTATCACTTGGCTGGGACGGGGCATAAGACAGTTCATCAGCCGGGTATCAAATAAATCCCGGTAGGTAATACTGTCTTCCGGAATCACGCCGGTCTGGCAGGCCGCATCCAGCAGCTCCTTTAAAATCGTCTCCAGATCCCGGGACTCTGCCGGTCCTTCCGACTCCTCATACTCGTCCATTTTCATCACATCAAGAATCTGATTGGTGGCATAGATCCGGTCTGCCTCTGTAATCAGCCCGGCCTTTAAGCCGTATTCTACCAATCCTTTAATTGCATCGTATACCATGGCAATTCCTCCTGGTTTTCAAAGTTTCCGGGCAGGAGACGCTTATTTTTGCGGTTTTCCTTCTGCCCCGTGTTATCTTTTATTATACCTGTTTTGCTGTGATAACACAATGGGCCCTACATATTTTTTGATTCGGCCTGTGACAATTCCTCCCAGTACCCCTACACAGGCCCCGGCTATGGTTCCCGCAATGAGAAGGACAGGGAAATAGACGAATACAGAAGTATCTAACACCAATGCCGCCACTATAAGCTGGCCCAGATTGTGAGCTGCCCCGCCCAGGATACTGACGCCTACATGGCTGAACAAATGGCATTTTTTACAGATAATCATCACCGCAAGGCTTAACGCCCCGCCGGCCAGTCCATACATCATGGAAGAAAATCCGGCTCCGAACAGCAGGCTGGAAAGGACGATCCGCACCAGGCTTACTGCAATGGTTCCCGGAACGCCTATGGTATAAAGCCCTGTCACCGCCACCAGGTTTGCCAGTCCCAGTTTTATCCCGGGAACCGCCAGGCTAATGGGAAACAGGGATTCGATATAGCTGAAAATAAAGGCCAGAGAAATTAAAATTCCATATAATGCCACTTTCCCGGCCGGGGAGGCATGATTTCTTTTTGTCATGGAAAACTCGCTCCTTTGATATATATGACATTGTAATAAATAAGCCCAGGCTTTGTCAATTAACCTGGGCTAACTCCTTTTCTTTTCCTGTTGCATTTTCCCTTTTTCATATGCTAAAATATTGTAGCAGTTAGGGATTCTATTTACCTTCTATAGGAGTAAACAAGACGTGAAATATAAACGGGAACTTATCTTAGTAATCATTCTTTTTCTCATTGCCTCAGCATGGGCTCTGGGACAAAAGCTGCTGTTTTCCGCCCCGGCCGCTATTGCCCGGGTATCTGCAGACGGGGAAGTAATCGCCTCTTTGGATTTAAAAAAGGATCAGGAGTTTCTTGTCACCGGCCTTCATGGGGAAACCAATCATTTAATTATAAAAAACGGGGAAATCTGGTGTGAATCTGCATCTTGTCCGGACAAAGTCTGCGTCCGGCAGGGAAAACAGAGCCAGAACGGCTCTACTATCGCCTGCCTGCCTAACCGGATGATTGTTACGATTGTGGCGGAGTGAAGGCAAAATGGCGGAGCGGTCCGTTTCCTCTGCCCAGATTCAGGCAGGAGGACAGGGCGGCAGTTAAGTATTGTTTTCCCAATTTAACACTTTCCTCCAGGGAATAGCCCAGAGCCAGGCAGGAGGCAATGGCAGAGGATAAGGTGCATCCGGTTCCGTGAGTATTGGAAGTGACAAGAAAGGGCGCCGAAAACCATAGATGCTTTCCATGTGTGTACAGCACATCCTCTGCCTGAGCGCAGGGGGATGGGCCGCCTGCCATGTGTCCGCCTTTTATCAGGACTCCCGGGCAAAATTTCCCCAGAATTCCGGCCGCCTGCTCCATATCTTCTCTGGTGCGGATTTTCATTCCGGTTAAAGCTTCTGCCTCCGGCAGGTTGGGCGTCACCAAATCTGCCAGCGGCAAAAGCTCTTCTTTCATAATCTCAATGGCTTCTTTCTCCAGAAGTCTGCTGCCGCTGGTAGAAACCATTACCGGATCCAGGACAACATTACCAGCTCCATATTCTTTAAGTTTACGGGCTGCCGCTGCCACCGCTTCTTTGTCCCCCAGCATGCCCAGCTTTACCGAGTCAGGATAGATATCCGTAAACACAGAGTCTATCTGGGCCTCTATCATCTCCGGCTCTATCTGCCGGATTCTGGTTATCCCCAGAGTATTCTGGGCTGTGACAGCAGTGATAACGCTCATACCGTAAACCCCAAACCCGCTCATGGTTTTTAAATCTGCCTGAATCCCGGCTCCGCCGCTGCTGTCGGATCCGGCTATGGTCAATGCTGTTCTCATTCTGGGTCCTTTCCGCTGCCTGAACGGTTGCATTTGCTTTTTCTCAGCTTTTCTGCCTTCCTCTTTAATTGTCTGGCTGCTTCTTCCACATCCGGTTTCCCGAATACCCCGGAAACTACTGCCACCCCGGCGATGCCGCTCCCTTTCAGCTTTTCTATATTCCCCCAGTCAATCCCGCCGATGGCTGCCACCGGAAGGTCCACACTGCGGCAAATCCTGGAAAGAGTTTCGTAAGTCATATATTTTGCGTCCGGCTTGGTATTTGTCCCAAAAACCGCTCCGCTTCCCAGATAGTCGGCTCCCGCCTTTTCTGCCTCCCGGGCCTGAGCAGGTGTTTTGGCTGTCACACCTAAAATTTTATCTCTCCCTAAGAGAATCCGGGCGGTTTTTGCCTCCATATCCCCTTGTCCGATGTGAAGGCCGTCAGCCCCGCAGGCTAAGGCAGCCAGCAGGTTATCATTAATAATCAGGGGAATCCCGTATTCTCTGGTAAGTTTCCTTATTTCTACGGCTTCTTTTAAAAACTCCGGAAATTCCATGTCCTTTTCCCGAAGCTGAATCATGGTGACCCCGCCCTTTATGGCCGCCTCAATTTGAGCGAGAAACTCTTTAAAGTCCCTGGTGAATCTCCGATCCGTGACCCCGTAAAGACAGAGAGCTTTTTCTACCCGCTCTTTTGTCCAAAGCAAATTTGAGCTTTTCCCGTGGTCTCCTGACTCTGTTTCCTCCTCCAGAAACCCCCAGCCTATTTTGCTGCGGCTTTCTAAATCCTGATCCTTCAGCAAGGTCCCGGCATCCATAAAAGCCTGATTAAAAACTCCGATATTCCCTCCTGCTGCCTTTGTCCTTTCATAAGCCAGTTCCCCCATTATGCCGTAGGCAGAAAGGGCCTGGCACGTGATAAAAAAGGCAGGCTTTGTACTGATGCTGCTGGCTGCTGCAGCCCCCAGCCAGACTCCCAGCAGACCGTCCAGCATACAACCGCTTCCGGTAATTTTCGCCATCCAGGGATGACCGTTTTTTATCCGGCAGATTCGCTCCCCGTCTGTTACCAAATCCAGTTCCCCTGTCATTGCCACAATACAGCCATAGCGCTTTGCAAGACCTGCGGCTGTTTTGGCCTTTTCCCTCCAATTCCCGGGCTCTGTCCTGTCCGAAAGGGCTGCGTCAATTCCACAGGAATCTCCCCCCATCTCTGCCAAAATCCGGATTTCCGTTCCGTTTCCCCGAATCACGGTTACGGGAATCCGGGAGAGAATGGACAAAGCGGTTTTAAGGCGGAATCCGGAAGCGCCTGCTCCTACCGGATCCAGGATAATCGGATGTCCCAAAGCGGCCGCCTTTTTTCCGGCCAGAATCATAGCCGGAACAGCCGCCTCTTCCAAAGTTCCCAGATTGATTACTAAGCTGTTACAGATTGCGGTAACCTCTTCCACCTCTTTGACACTGGAAGCCATAATGGGGGAACCTCCTGATGCCAAAATAAAGTTTGCCACGCTCCCGGCAGTGACATAGTTGGTAATACAGTGGACTCTGGGGGTTTGTTTTCTCAGTTGTTCTATTATCTTCACTCTTATCCCTCGTGTTTACTATGAAAATCCGCCGCCGACAGGCGGCATAAGTTCAAGTATGCCCCATGCGCCCGTCAGACTTTTCTGTGTGGTAGTGCGTCCATTGCCGGGCGCATGCAGGTTTACTATGAAAATCCGCCGCCGAATAGGCGGCATGCATTCAGGTATGCCCCATGCGCCCGCCAGACTTTTCTGTGTGGTAGTGCGTCCATTGCCGGGCGCATGGAGGTTACTATAGATTGGTCAGGTAACGAAATACCCCTGATTTTTCCATGACGCCTATGAAAAAAACGGCCATGGCGGTGCCGCACAAGGTGCTCATAAGAAACGGCATTACATACATAAACAGCGCCGCTTCCTTACCCATCAGCAGCATGGCTACCGGGTAGCACAGGATTCCTCCCAGAATTCCGGTTCCAAAGACTTCTCCAAAATAAGCCGCCGCCAGCTTACCGGTTTTCTGATACAGGTATCCGCACAGGAATGCTCCCACCATACTGCCGGGAAAGGCCAGCAAGCTTCCGGCGCCAATAAGGTTGCGGATCAAAGAGGTGGTAAATGCCATGGCCACGCCGTACCAGGGGCCTAAAAATACCCCGGCGATTACATTGCACAGATGCTGTACCGGAAAACATTTGGACGCCCCTATGGGGATGGAAAATCCGGACATGGCTACTGCTGCCGCCGCCAGCATGGCGCTGATTACAAGTTTCTTTATATTTCCTTTCATAGTGTTTCCTCCTAGTATAATAATCGGCACGCGCCGCCCGGCGTCACCTGCCAAGTCGTGGGAAGGCATTTTGAGAAATGCTTCGCATTTGCCTTCCTCCTATCATTCATCATAAATGCTGACAATCTCTCCGTCTAAAATCCGGTTCATGTTTTTCACAGCGCAGAAATTGCCGCACATGGAGCAGGTATCTTCTTTCTCCGGCCTGGCGGATGCCCGGTAAGCCCTTGCTTTTTCCGGATCAATAGCCAGTTCAAACATTCTCTCCCAATCCAGATTTTTCCTTGCCATACTCATTTCCCGGTCCCAGCAGGCGGCTCCCTTAACTCCCTTGGCAATATCCGCCGCATGGGCGGCAATGCGCGAGGCGATAATTCCTTCTCTTACATCGTTGACATCAGGCAGTCTCAGGTGTTCTGCCGGGGTTACGTAGCACAAAAATGCCGCCCCGTAAGCTGCTGCAATGGCTCCGCCAATGGCTGCCGTAATATGGTCGTATCCCGGGGCAACATCTGTCACCAGGGGACCCAGCACATAGAAAGGAGCTCCTTTGCAGATGGTCTTTTGAATCTCCATATTGGCTCTGATCTGGTTTAAAGGCATATGCCCCGGACCTTCTATGATTACCTGTACGTTTTTTTCCCAGGCCCGGCGGGTCAGCTCCCCCAGGGTCACCAGCTCTTCTATCTGGGAAATGTCTGAGGCATCTTCTATACAGCCGGGACGGCAGGCGTCCCCTAAGCTCATAGTCACGTCATATTCCTGACAAATGTCCAGGATCTCATCGTAATACTCATAAAAGGGATTTTCACATCCTGTCATTTCCATCCATGCAAAGATAATGGATCCTCCACGGGAAACAATATTGGTCAGGCGTTTTGCATCTTTAAACCGCCTGGCAGTCTGTTTATTGATTCCTACGTGGATGGTCATAAAATCCACTCCGTCTTCTGCGTGCATCCTTACAATGTCGATCCATTCTCTGGAAGTAATTTCTTTTAACGCTTTGTGGTAATAGACTACCGCATCATAGATGGGCACAGTGCCGATAATGGCTGGACATTCCCCCGTCAGCCTGCGGCGAAAGGCCCGGGTATCGCCGAAAGAACTGAGATCCATAATGGACTCTGCTCCCATCTTCACCGCATCCTTTACCTTTAAAAGTTCCATATCCAGATCCTTCCAGTCCCTGGAGACGCCTAAATTTACGTTGATCTTGGTTTTCAGCATGGAACCGATTCCGTTAGGCTCTAAGCAGGTATGGCTTTTATTTGCCGGAATTGCAATTTTCCCCTCTGCTACCAGAGCCATCAGCTCCTTCTCATTAAAGTGTTCCTTTTCCGCCACCAGTTTCATTTCCCGGGTCAGGATTCCTTTTCTGGCGGCATCCATTTGTGTACTGTAATTCATGCTTCCTCCTTTTTTGCTCTGCTTTTTTTATATCATAGAAAATCATCCTTATGATATGAAAAAAGTCCATACCCGCAAGGATATGGACTATAAATCAACCAAAAAAAGAAACTTCTGGTTTTGTTCCTATTATCTCCCTACGTTGGAATTACCCAAATCAGGTTCTACAGGTCGAAGTTGATGACTTCCTCTCAGCCCGCTTCACGAGCTCCCTCTTATTTATTGTAACAGTTGGAACTGTTATGATTTTTATGTATTTATCATAACGCCGGTTTTAGAAAAAGGCAAGCTAAATTTAGTAGTATTTTATCACCTACATCTTTACTAATTTGGTGTATTCTGTCCGGCTATCCGCTATATGATAGATATATACTCTTTCTTTAAGCCATTTGTAAATAATAATATGCTTTTTGCAGATAACCATCCGATACCCTTTTTGATTCAGCCATTCATCTGGTGTCAGAGAACCGGAATCCGGAAAAACCTCTAATCGCTCCATTGCGTCAAGTATATGTCCACTCACCTTCAAAGCCGTTTCCACATCAAATTGCAGTGCATGCCAGTCCTCTATACGCTTTAAATCCTCCCAGGCTGCAGGAAGGATTTCAACTTTATATGTCATGTAATCTCTCCCTTAACTTTCCTCTTGCCTGGGCTATGGTCAGGGTTTCAGCCCCATCTATACGCTCCTGTTCAGCCTGAAGCACCTTTTCCCGAAGCCTTAACAGTTCCTCCCTTCTCTCAAAGGCATCAATACTCATGAGTACCAGATCCCCCTCTCCATTCTTTGTAATATATATCGGCTCTTTTGTCTCCTTAGCCATGTTGGAAATAGATGTATAATCATTACGCAGAGCTGCCGAAGCTTTGATTATCATAATATCCTCCCAATATATCATTTTTCTGATATAATTATATCTTTATTTTTTGATAGTGTAAAGATTTTTCATAGAAGTTTTTTTCCTATTATCTCCCTGTGTAGAATTTTCTTACCTTTTCCCTGTGAATGACTACACGTAGCGCTCATGCAGAATTACTGTTTTGACAGAGCTTCCTTATAACGGTATAATGGAGCCAGGAAAAAAGCATCGGGTGCGGGATACCAGATGCGATAAAATGGTACGGGTGCGTATTCTGCTTATGTATATGGCAATCTGACGATGTAGATAAACTATCAGATGAGTAACCTAAACTATAAGTCGGTTGAGTATATAACAGATGGATGCTATCATGCAATCATCAGGATATCAAAGGAGTGAAGGGAAAATGGAAAAAGAAACATTTGGAAGTATGGTAGCGGCATTGCGTAAAGAAAAGGGAATGACACAGCTTCAACTTGCTGAGAAAATGGGTGTTACAGATAAAGCAGTTTCAAAGTGGGAACGAGATCTCTCTTTTCCGGACGTAAATTCAATTCCTAAACTTGCTGAACTTTTTAATGTGACTGCCGATGAACTGATACAGGCAAAATCAAAAGAAGATATAGCAGAAAAGAAAGTTTCTAAGCTTGTCAGTCTTGCGCTGAAAGGCATAGCGCTGGCAATGGGAATTGCTGTTTCCATCCTCTCGTTCATGAATGAAATTGATGCGAAAGCAGCAGTCACTTTATTAGGCATAGGGCTTGCTTGTCTGGCAATTACACAACTGCCCAAAGAGGAGAAATAGCGAAAATGACGCATATAAGGAAAGCAAAAGAAACAGACCGTAATAACGCAGCTTTATGTATTGCAGAAGGGTTTGAAAAGGACTTTTCAGTATTATGCAAAGATAATCAAAAAGTGGCGGATGCTATCGCAGCGGGATTGAATATGGAAAGATTTTATGTGGCAGAGATACAGGGAGAGATTGCGGGGGTGCTGGCAATTTCTGATTGTAATGGCAGAGCTGCAAGAGTAGATAAAGTGTCTTTGAGAAAGCATTTCGGATTCTTGAAAGGATTTATTGGCGCTTTGGTTTTGAAGGAAGAATTTGAGGGACAGCTTGAGTATCCTGCTGCAACCGGATACGTAGAATTTGTAGCAGTACGAAAAAAATACCGCAGACAGGGTATTGCTACGACTATGCTTCGGGAAAGTATGCTGCTTACAAATTATCAGGATTTTGTCCTTGATGTCACGGATATCAATCATAATGCTATAAAATGTTATACAACTATTGGATTTGAGGAATTTAAGCGTATTCCGGAAAAACACGGCAAGCAAAAAGGCTTTTATGAGAAAATTTTTATGCGGTATTGCCGTAAATGAAAACCTCTGAGCCGCCCATAGGATTCCTGCGTTTGTTCTGTTTTAAACCCACTTTCTCTCTGGCAAATACGATAAAATGTGGTATAATAGTTTTAATCTTACAGAAAGTTGGAATCATTCATGTCTAAATTGCATGGAAAAAACCTGCCCAAAATAAAGCAGCAGAACCTGGAATCCATCAGGGCGACTCTTTACCGTTACGCCCCTCTTTCCCGCGCCGAAATTGCTGAAAAACTGGAGCTTACACCGCCGACCATCACCAATATTGTTTCTGATTTGATCAAAGAAGGCGTAGTTCAGGAACTGCCGGAATCCGACAGCATAATTTCTCATGGGTTGGGGCGTAAACCGATTAATATTGATCTTGTTCCCGGCTCCCGTCTGGCTCTTGGAATTTCCCTTGGACGTGATCTCACCCACTACTGCATTACCGATTTGCGCGGCGGGATTCGTGCACAAGGTATTTTCGATCTGATGCCAGATGATTACGATTCCATGCTTCACCAATTGCTGAAAATCCTACATACGCTTAAAGGACGCCATCCAACAGAATGGGAGCTCCTGATTGGTATCGGGATTGCAATCCCCGGTATCGTGAATCCTCATACCGGCATTGTAAAAAATCACGGCAATGAACGCCTCAGCTGGTGCAACCAGCCTTTCGGAACCACCATCAGTCAGGCGTTTCATTTGCCTGTACGGGTAGAAAATAATGTCCGCGCCCGGGCCTGCGCCGTATCTCTGTTCCGCCCAAATCTGCTGGGTGCAGAATCTACCTTCGCGTTCTGCCATGTGGCATGGGGAATCGCCTGCCCCATCATGTTGGGAGACAACTCTTTCCGCAGCGAGACCTCAACCGCCGGAGAAATCGGAAAGATGATTATAGACCCCAACCACAAAAATGCCTCTTTTCCAGACTGCGGCTACCCTGGAAGCCTGGAAGCACTTTCCAGTATGAGGGCCATTCTCGCAAACTGCCGTCAGGCATTACAAGACGGGCATTGCACGGTTCTGCCAACCTTATGCCCGGATCCGGATCATCTTACAGTGGAGCACATATTGACCGCTCAATTGTACGGGGATGTTGCTGTTAGCAACATTCTTACCCAGGCGATGGAATATCTCGGCATCGCACTGGCGAATGTTGTCAGCTTTTTTAATCCCCATCTTATTTTTCTCAGCGGTTCTTTGTTCTCCAATTCAGAAAATGTTGGAATTGTGCGTAATTCCTTACAGACCTATGCATTTCGTTCCAGTGATGAAATGCTCCGGTTAATTCACATGGATCTGGGCGAATATGGCGGCGCTGTTGGAGCTGCCGCAAGCTGTATTGAAAAATATTTTTTACGCGGCAGCTAATACTGCATATGAACTATTCATCACAAACACGCATAATCGCCGGTAAAGTTGCTCCTTCCGCTATCATTTGACGCACCTGAGCCTCTTTTTTCTCCGGCACATGATGTCTTACCATCTCCCACATCATCTGGGGATTAAAGCGGGAGTCGTAACGATAAGGAACCACATCCGCCGTTGCCTGCAGCCATTTCAGCATCTCTGTCTGCATCCGGGCTGCAACCTCTTTCAGCCCCGGATCGTTGATTCGGTTGGTTGTCTCGCCAGGATCTTCTATAAGATCATAAAGTTCATCCGATTCTGTGAGACGGCTGATGTATTTATAGCGCCTTTCCCGCATCATGATGCCTTTCCCGTGAGCCAGATCATTGGATTGCGCTTTCTTTTTCGGCCAATATAAAAATGATTCCGGCGTGCCAAGGGGCCCGTCAATATGATATTCATCGCAATGAGTCTCGCCAGGCATACGTCCCCCCTCGCAGAACACCGCATCACGATGACTGCGGCTGCGTTCTTTAAGAACCGGCCGCAGGCTGCGCCCATAATGAGTGTGGGAAGGGGTAACGCCGGCATAGTCCATCACGGTTGCATACAGGTCCACCAACTCCACAAGAGCCGGGCTGATTCCCGGATCTACGCCGTCCTCCTTAGGCGGCTTTACCAGGAAAGGCACCCGGGTCAGACAATCCTCAAAGCAATTCTGCGCCTTCTCCACCAAATCAAAATCGCCTGCGTAATCCCCATGGTCACTCATAAACAAAACCAGCGTATTATCATAGATCCCTGCATCCTTGAGTGCCTGCATCATTTTTCCAAACTGTGCATCAATTTTCTGACACATCCCCAGATACACGCCCCGCAGCTGATTCCAGTCTTCCTCTGTATAGTCATTCATCCCTATATATTCCCGAAGCAGCGTTTCCATCTGCGGCTTTCCGCTGCACTGGCTGGCGTGAATACGGGGAGGCAGCTTGCTGCGGTCTACGGCTGAAAAGTAGGGTTCCTCGCAGCCATAGGGCACATGAGGCCACATCAGGCCAAGAAACATACAAAGCGGCCTTTCATCCACCGGATTGAGAATACGCCGGGTCGCCGCCTCCACGGTTTCATCATCGCGATTTACGTTTCGTCCCTCAGAATCTAATCCCAGGCAGCCCTCATAGTGGGAATAATAGTCCTTGCTTCCCCGGGTTCCCCGCAGTTCCTTTATGGGGCCGGGGCTGTTCCCCTTTGACGCATAATGAATTTCATCGGCATTCTCTTCCATCCATCCCGGCTCCTGGCCTGCAAACAAATCATTTCGGTCATTCATCCACACATAGTATCCTGCCCGTTTCAGTTCGCTAAACAAGGTATCATCACCGGGATGCAGCAGATAACTCATGGTACGATGACCGTGGACATGGGGATAAAGGCCCGTAAAAAAACTGCACCGGCTGGGTACGCAAACCGGATTCTGACAATATGCATGAGAAAAAGATACCGCCTCCGTACTGGCAAACGCATCCAGATTGGGCGTTTGCGCCGCCGGATTTCCCATATGTCCCATAGTATCCCAGCGCATTTCATCCGGATTGATAATCAGAATATTGGGGCTTTTCTTGTGATTTTCCATATTTGAATATTCCTCCTGTTGCACTTCCCACTGACTACTGCACTTCCCACTGAGGGAGAATCTGTTCAAACACTGTCAGCACCGGATCATTGCTTTGCCGCATCTCCTGTCCCAACTCCCTTCGAAGCCGGGCAAGAGTTTTGGCATAATCGGGATCCCCCGCCAGATTATGCAGAGCGTCCGGATCCTTCTCAAAATCATAAAGCTCTTCCCGGCGCCGGTAATGGAACATCCGAACCCTTTCGGCTATCTCTTCATTCTCCTCTGCGGCGGCTTTCATCGCCTTATAGGTCAATCCCATCATGGATTCATTTTGGTAAAAGGTCTCCCCGTCCGCCCATGCATTAAATATATATCCGTATTTTTTATTCTGCACACAGCGCATAGGATAAAAACGGCGTGCCGCGGTGCTGGTAAACTGAGTAAATACGCCGTCCCGCTCCGTCTGCTTTTCTCCCAGCAATAAGGGCAGATAGCTGCGCCCATCACTGAGAACCGGATTTTGAATCTCTAAAGCCTCCAGAATCGTCTCCATAAAGTCCACGCCTGCAATATAATCCGTGTTATTCCGGGAATTCGGTTGAATGTGCCTGGGCCAGCGGGCAATAAACGGTGTTTTGGTACTGTTTAAATAACAGTTTGCCTTTGAAAATGGAAATGCCATTCCATTGTCGCTCATAAAGATAACCAGTGTATTTTCCTCCATACCGGAGTCTTTTAGCGCCTGTAAAACAGCTCCCATGGTCTCGTCACAGCGATGGCAGCTTGTATAATACTGAGCCAGTTCTTTCCGCACATCCGGCAGATCCGGCAAAAATCCCGGTATCCACGCTTCCTCCGGCTGATAGGTGCGGCTTGCATATGTATGGAAGCCAAAGAAACGAGTCAGCTCTTCCTCACTTCCGGCAAAGGGACGGTGTGGATCATGAGAATTTGCCATCAGAAAGAACGGTTTCCCAGCCTCTTTCGCATTCCGGAAAAACTGAGCCGCATCCTTTCCATAAATATACGGGCTTCGTCCAAAGCAGTTTTGAGGATTCTGGGTGTCCTCAAAGTAATCCCACGCAAATTTGTGTACCGGCATACAATGCTTGGTCTTTCCGATAATTCCGTTGTAATAACCATGCTCCCGCAAGATCTCCGGCAGCGTGGTTACATCCTCCCGAATCGGATCAAACCCAGGCGCCCCATTATGATGAGGATACAGCCCCGTCAACATGCACTGACGGGAAGGCTGGCACACACCAATGCTCACATGGGCATGGTCAAACCGAATCCCCTCTGATGCAAGCTTGTCTAAATTGGGGGAAACATCCTCTACCGGACTTCCAAAGCAGCCGATTGTGTTATAATTCATATCGTCCGCCAGCATTAACAATACATTGGTTCCATTTCCCATCATCATTCCTCCCGTAATTTTTTATACATCTGAACTGCCCATGGCGTGGGGCCCACCTCCTTTTTGGTGCAGACAGGCGCTTCCAGTTCCTCCAGATTATTGGGACACTGCCAGCGTTCCCGGGGATCATCGTAATGGCACTGCATCAATATTTTCAGCTGATCCATCACCCACCGCTCATGAATCATTACTTCCTCATAACTTTTATACTGACGGGCATAGGATTTCAGGCAGGCGGCAATCTCCGGATACTGGCCAATTACGTTGGAAAGTTCTCCCGGATCCGCATCCACGTTGTACAGGCGGGCATCCTCCTCCAAACCTGAGTATGCAAACCATTTCCATTGCTTCCACTGAACCATACGTCCAAGGGCTGTCTCCCCGTTTGTCAGGTATGTGTACAGTTCACTGACTACCATGCGTTCCTCATCCGTTTCTCCGTTATCCTTTAGCTGAGGCGCCAGACTCTTTCCATCCCCCGGCAATACCATAGCTCCCGCTATGTCGCAAACTGTCGGCCCCACATCCAGCAGGCTAACCGGGCTTTCAATCCGCTTTCCTTTGGGTATTCCATCTCCTGCCATAACAAAAGGAATGTGTACTGCAGGATCATAAAATACCTGCTTTCCATAATAGCCATGAGTACCATTCATGTCTCCATGATCCGATACATATAGAAATACGCCTTCCCGGCCGGTACGTTCCAGATAGCGCTGGAAGGCTTCATATACCTGTCCGATATGCCGGTCCTGCTGCTCCACCAAGCCATAATAAGCTGCTCTGGCTGCCCGGGCAACCTCCGGATCCGCCTCCTGAAGCTTTCCTTCCAAAGCCTTTCCTCCGTCAAAATCTTCGCTTACATCCTCAAGGCTGACTTTATCATAATAATATTCATAAAGTTCCCTGGGAGCAACATAGGGGAAATGAGGACCGTAGGTACCCACTGTAATGAACTGGGGAGCCTCATGATCCTCTTCAAGATATGCCAGGGCATTCTCTACCACATAACGGTCATAGGCCAGTACCGGGGAATCTCCCGGACCGATATATTTGACAGAACCATTTTCATCAAAACCAGTCACCCTGGACTTTGTCCCATCCGCCCGCACAGCAGGAGCCACGCCATTATGAAATACCGGCGTCCTCTCACCCGCAATCCGCCTGGAATATCCATGCCGCTGATCCGGCCCTACAAAATGCATCCGCCCGCACAGCACCGTATCATATCCGGATGCATTCAAACTGTGCAGAAACGTGGCCTGATCCGAATTGATGGAATTAAAGTTAAACAGCACTCCGTTATTGCTTGGAAGCTGGCCGGAGATCATGGCCGCCCGCGCCGGAACGCAAAGGGGGCAGGCCGTCATGGCACGGGTCATAACCGTACCGCAGGCCGCAATCCCATCCAAATTAGGGGTTCGCACAATCGGGTCCCCTGCATAACCCTGCAAACGATAAGAATGCTGATCAGACATATATAAAAGAATGTCTTTTTTCATACTTGCTTCCCTTTCTGTGATATATTATAATGATGCCAGGATCAAAAGGTTATATATGACATCATATTTCCAAATTAAATCGAGGTGTTCTGATGATTCCTTCCAAATTTATGATAAATCCCTTTAAATGTTTGGCCGCTATTGCCAGCAGTCTCTTATTTGCCGCTCTGGCTATAGCCATGGTATCAACCGGCCGCTGGCTTTCTGTCTGCGTTTTCGGCCTTCTTGCCCTCCTATTTGGGTATATTGGTCTGACAGCCGGATGTATCCTGCACCTGGATGATTCCGGCCTTTCCAAGACCCTGTTTGGTATTAAACTGCAGCATTTCTCCTGGACAGACATTGCAGAAGTAGGGGTAGCCGGAACCAGAGTCTTCAATCAAAACAATCCGAAACGAGCCGGTTCCCTTTATCTGTATTTTTCACCGAAAACTTTAAGCGAAGAAGAACGCTTTGACTTAATGCTCCGGTGGCCGCCGTCCAAAAGCACTCCGTACATGATCTTTGACAAGCAGCGTCTGACTGCTGTACAGCTTTTATGGGGAAAGAAAATTGAAAAATATAATGCCGGCGACGCTCTGTTCTAATGGGCGTATCGTTTGCTCTTTACCATGGGATCCGGTAAATGGCGCGCACACTCCGGCGCATGCCAGCGTTCCTCCGGTACATCCAGATCGCACTTTGTCAGAATCGGAAGATTTTCCCTCAAAAGCTCTGCATTCCGGTAAATCTGATCCACAGATTCACAAGTCTCCTCCATGGCATTTCGCAGACGGGCGGCTACATCCGGATGCTCTGAAATTACATTTCTCTCTTCAGCCGGATCCGCTTCCAAATCATACAAAACATCCTGGCCGTCAAATCCATCAAAATGAATCAGTTTATATTTCCCCTGCTTTGCCATCTGGCCATAGCTGAAAGTTCCGCTTATAAAACTAAACTCACCCCCCAGCTCTGAGACTACGATACGGGAGCCGTCATCTGCATCTTTCGACAGCTGACCCCACAGGCTGATGCCATCAGCCGCCGGCATTGGGGGAGCGCCCGCTAATTCGCAAAGGGTTGGCCCCAGATCAATCAGAGACGTAGCGCCTTTTATTCTCCGCCCGCAGGCAATTCCGTCGCCTGCGAAAATCATTGGCGTGTGGGCGGACTGCTCATAAAACGTACTCTTTCCGTAATAACCCCGTGTGCCAATGTGGTCGCCGTGATCGGATACATACACAAACACACCCTCATGACCGGTCCGCTCCAGATAGGCCTGAAAGGCATCATAAACTTTCCCAATCTGCTGATCCTCAAACTCCACCATTCCATAATATGCCGCCCGCACAGCCCTGACCACCTCCGGGTCTGTGTCACGGAGAATTCTCCCTTTTAAAGCAGGATGCTCCGGATAATCAAAGCTTTCCTCAGGTACGTTAACCTTGTCCCGGTAATATTCGTAAAGCTCCTTCGGCGCTACATAAGGATGATGGGGACCATAGGTTCCCACAAACAAGAGCTGAGGCTTTTCATGATCCTCTGCCAAATACTTTAAAGCATGATCCACCACATAGCGGTCAAACTCCAGGGTGGGAGAATTTCCTCCTCCGATGGCGCTTAAGCAGCTGGGGCCGCCCTGGGGAGTGCGATCATGGGCTCCCCTTTCCTGTGCGATAGCCTTTGGACGATTGGCATAGATGGGCGTCATTTCACCGGCAATTCGGGAAGAAAAGCCATGGCGCTGATCCCCGCCTACAAAGTGCATCCGTCCGCAAAGCACCGTCTCATAACCTGCAATATTCAGGCAATGAGCAAACGTCGCCCTGTTGGAATCCAAAGCGGCAAAATTACTCATCACACCGCAGTTACTGGCCTGCTGCCCCGTCAGCATGGCCATTCTTGCCGGTACGCACAGCGGATACGCAGTATAGTTATTCTCCATCGCCGTTCCTTCTGCCGCAATCCGGTCAAGATTTGGCGTACGTACCAGGTTATCTCCTGCATAGCCCTGCTGTGCATAAGAATGTTGGTCAGAGAGAAATACCAGTATATCTTTCATTCTATCACCCATACTTTCTATTAACAATCACTACCCTCAGTGGGCAAGGGACAAAGGCTGCCCTGTTCACTGAGGGTAAAAAGGTTCTACAGCTCATTCACCCGGCAGCAGCGAACAAAGTGTCCGGGAGACACTTCCTGCTGCTTTTGAGGCTGGAAGCAGGCCTCCGTCGCAAAACGGCAGCGCGCTGCAAAGCGGCAGCCCGGCTTGGGATCAATGGGGCTTGTAATCTCCCCCCGCAGGATCTCCCGTTTAATGGGATTGTGGATATCCACAGAAGGAATCGCAGACAGAAGCGCGCGGGTATATGGATGCAGAGGATTCTTAAACAGTTCTTTAGACGGGCACTTCTCCACTACCTGACCCAGATACATGACACAGATATCATCGGAAATATGCCGGACCACGCTCATATCATGGGTGACAAACATATAAGTCAGCCCCTTTTGCTGCTGTAATTTTTTAAGTAGATTCAGTACCTGCGCCTGAATTGACACATCCAGTGCAGAAACCGGCTCATCGCATACCACAAATTCCGGATTCAGCGCCAGCGCTCTGGCTATGCCGACACGTTGACGGCGGCCGCCGTCCAGCTCATGGGGATAAGCCATACGCAGACGGGCGTCAATCCCTACAAACTCCATCAATTCCGCTGTCGCATTATCAATCTCGTTTTTCTTGTAGCGTTTTGACACTACCAGCGGTTCCCGTATCGTCGCATCTACGGTCTTACGGGGATCCAGGGAAGAATAGGGATCCTGGAAGATAATCTGCATTTTCTCCCGGGCCGCTTTCAATTCTTTTCCCTTAATGTTGGTAATATCATTTCCATTGAGCAAAACCTGACCGCCGGTAGGAGGCTGCAGATGAATAATGGTTCGTCCCAGCGTGCTTTTTCCACATCCGGACTCTCCTACTACGCCCAAAGTTTTCCCTCTTTCAATGCGAAGCGTTACATCATCCACAGCGTGCAAAAGTCCCCGCGGCGTCGGAAAATATTTTTTTAATCCCTTTACTTCAATTACTGGCTGCATACCCTTACTCCCCCTTTTCGGCAGCGTCCATGTGGCAGCAGCGGCACTGATGTCCGTCTGCCGTCTGGCACATCTCAACGGGCTTCTTTTTACATTCCTCAGTCGCATAGGGACACCGGGGATGGAATGTACATCCCTCGGGCAGGTTAACCGGATCCGGCGGCAGCCCTTCAATAGGATGCAGCCATTCCTCATCCTCTTTCATACTGGGAATCGCTCCGAACAGCCCGATGGTATAGGGATGGGACGGATGATCAAAAATCTGTTCCTTGCTTCCATATTCGATGATCTGGCCTGCGTAAATAACTGCCACCTCATCACACACCTGAGCTACGACGCCCATATCATGGGTAATCAAAAGCATCGCTGTATTGTACTTTTCTCTTAATTCTCCAATCAGATCCAGCACCTGGGCCTGAATGGTCACATCCAGAGCTGTGGTAGGCTCATCTGCCAGAAGAAGGCCGGGATTGCAGGCCAGAGCAATGGCGATGACCACACGCTGTTTCATTCCGCCGGAAAACTGGTGTGGATACTCATGATAACGGTCTCCGGGAATCCCAACCATCTCCAGCATTTCCCTGGCCCGCTTTTCAAAGCTTTCCTTGCTTCCGGTGTTATGCAGCCTTACCACCTCAGCGATCTGATCGCCAACCGTCTGCACCGGATTCAGGGCTGTCATAGGATCCTGAAAGATCATGGAGATACCGTTGCCCCGAATCTTCCGCATCTCCTGCTCCGGAAGAGCAAAGAGCTCCTGCCCATCTAAGTATACTTTTCCTTCCGACACCTTTGCGCCCACATCCGGCAGAATCCGAAGAATCGATTTGGCAATGGTGGTTTTCCCTGCGCCTGTCTCTCCTACCAGTCCCAGTGTTTTTCCTCTCTCAATTTTCAGTGAAACGCCGTTTACGGCGTGTACGGTCTGACCGTCAGAAAAATACTCTACCTTCAAATCCTTCACTTCCAGAAAAGTTTGGTCCTTTTTCTGTTCACTCATTCTACACCTCTCCTTTCTGTTAGCGTTTCAGCTTGGGATCCAGCGCGTCACGCAGGCCGTCGCCCATCAGATTCAGCGCCAGAATTGTAATGGCAATTGCAAGACCCGGGAAAATAACCATATGAGGGCACTGACGGATAAACTGACGGCTGCTGCTGAGCATTGCCCCCCACTCCGGAGTGGGAGGCTGCACTCCCAGACCGATAAAACTTAAAGAAGCAGCCATGGTGATCATATGAGCCACGCCCATGGTGGCCTGTACAATATTAGGCGAGAAGGAGTTTGGAATCATATGATTCACAATAATGCGGAACTTACTGCAGTTGATGGACTGAGCCGCTTCTATGTATTCGTTATCCCGTACCTTCATCATCTGCGCCCGCAGCATACGGGCCGCGCCAGGCATGCCATTGACAGAAAGAGCCAGAATCGTGTTTAAATAGCCGGGGCCAAGAACCGCCGACAATACGATGGACAAAAGCATGGCCGGCAGGGACTGGACAATGTCCAGGGCACGCATCATAACGTTATCCACCTGACCGCCGAAATATCCGGCCACAGCTCCCAGCGCTATGCCCATTGTCTGACTGATCAGAACCGCAAACAGTCCCATAGTAATGGAATATCGTCCGCCGTAGAGTACGCGGCTGAAAATATCGCGGCCCAGCTCGTCTGTCCCAAACCAATGTGCTGCAGAAGGCCCCTGCTGCATGGCCATAGCGTCCATATAGGAATATTCATAAGGAGCGATAACCGGCGCAAGCAATACAAGGACAAGTTCTGCCAGAAGGATGACAAGGCCAAGCATGGCCAGCTTGTTCTTGCTCATCTGCTTCATCACGCGAACAAATTCACTCTGCTTTTTTACCTTATCCATTTGCCTGCACCTTCTTTCTCTTCTGGGATTTGCCGGAATATTTTGCCTTAATGCGGGGATCTACCATGGCGTACAGCAGATCCACCACCAACATACAAAAGCTGAAAGCGATAGCAAGGAAGATGGAACCGATCTGAACCACCTGATAATCCCGGCCATTCACCGCAGTAATGATATACTGTCCCATACCGGGAATCACGAAAATCGTTTCCAGAATCATGGTCCCCCCAAGGAGACGTCCGAACTGTGTTCCAAGAACCGTGATAATGGGAATCAGGCCATTCTTCAGCGCATGCTTGACGATTACCTGCCCCTCCGGAACGCCTTTGGCCCGTGCTGTAATAATATAATCGGAACGAATCACATCCAGCATAGAAGAACGTGTTTGACGGGCCAGCGCAGCGATACCGCCGGTACAGCCAGCTAAAGCCGGCAAAATATAATACTTAAAACCGCCGATACCCATGGCCGGCAGCCAGTTAAGTTTCACCGAAAACAGAATAACCAGCAAAAGGGCCAGCCAGAAGCTGGGGATGGAAATTCCCACCAGCGCCAGCACCATACATAAATTGTCCTGCCAGCGATTTTGCTTCACAGCCGCAATCACGCCCAGAGGAATTCCTACCACAGCCGATATGGAGATCATGATAATGCTGAGAACCAGTGTACGTGGAAGATACTCTTTAATGGATTCGGCAATGCTGACGCCGCTCATCCAGGATTCGCCCAGATTAAAATGAAGAAAAGTATCGCTTAAAAAATTCCCCAGGCGTACCAGATAAGGGTCATCCAGTCCCAGCTCTGCACGCTTCAGCACAAGGCTCTCCTCAGTGGCTGTACTGCCCAGAATAATCTCCGCAGGATCGCCGGGGCAAAAGGTCATGAGGGTGAACACCAGAACCGCTACGCCCAATACAATTGGGATCATCCACAGCAGACGTTTTACAACATATTTACCCATATTTATTTGCTCCTTCTCTATAGTGGGGAGGTAGCTGCCGCCCTTTGGCTGCTGCTGCCTCCCGCCTTCATTCAGGCTCCAAATTTCCCGTCATCTACTCCTGATAAGAGCAGGCGGCAAAGTTATGGCTTCCCTGGCTGATACGTATTTCTTCCGTCATGCCCAGATCGCTGCGCCAGATGTCCACGTTAGAAGGCTGTACCATACCATAAGCATACATATTGTCTTTGAGGTAAATATGTACCTTATCAATGTTTTCCTCCGTAAAGCCCTCTCTCGTCCAGGTGGAGTAGAGAAGTTCTGCCAGCGCCTCATCATGGCGGGCCGTACCGTCGCCGGTCTTGTAAGCGTTCATATCATAACGGATGGACCAGTGATCCGGCAGCATATCTCCGCCTACGGTGTTAATAAACATATCGTACTGGCTGCCGTCCAGACGGATGGATGTCAAAAGAGCCTGATCAACCAAATTCAGTTTCACATTGATTCCCACAGCCATCAGATAGGACTGAATCATCTGAGCCAGACGCTGTATTTGGGAACCGGAGCCGCCCAGCAGAATCAGTTCTTCTCCATTATAACCCGAAGCCTTTAAAAGCTCCTCTGCCTTTACCGGATCATACTCGTAGTAATCTTCACTGCGCCATTTCTCCAGCCAGCCTACGCTGGTATCTGCTATTGGATCCTTCATGGCCTGCCCATAACCGGCATACACTGCATTCAAAAGGCCCTGGGCATCAATGGCATAGCAAATGGCCTGCCGGAGATTCACATCATTGGCAATGGAACGGCTGTCGTGACCACTGAAAAACATCTGGCTGCCGTTGATAAAGGGCGTTGCCACATAGGTAAACTTATCATTGCCCTCAAATTGTGCAACCGTATTATGATCCAGTGTGATAAAGCCGTCCAATACACCTGTCTCCAGCGCGATACCCGCCTGAGAGGCTTCTGTGATCGTATGGTACTTGATTGTCTGCACATTTGCTGAGCAGGAGGGATGAATCAGCTCCGGCTTCTGCCAGTAATCTTCCCGCCGTTCCAAAGTCATAGTTGCCCCCGGAGTAAATTCTGTAATCGTATAGGGCGCTGTGGATACAATTCCTGTGGCAAAGCCGTCTTTGTCCGCTTCATAGGATGCTTTGGAAATCACATACCCGCCGGTAAGGATCTGCTCAAAAGCGCCTACCATATCCTGCTTCATCACTACCTTTAAAGTATAGTCTCCGGTCTGCTCTACGCTCTCTACTTTGCCAAAGGAAGGTTTCAGCGCCGCCTCCATATTGCTCTCGATCATCCATACAATGTCCTCTGCCGTGATATGGTTTCCGGCGGCATCATAGACATAGTCATAAATTTCTATATTAAAGGTAACTCCGTCATCCTCCCCTTCCCAGGATTTGGCAACCAGCGGAACATACTCTTTGTCATAAGTCAGACGTGCCAGAGTCTCATAAACTTCCGCTGCCCAGGGAGCGTTATTAGCCACCTGGCTGCGGAAGGGAGTCAGGCTGTCCCATTTGATAGAAGTACCGATATCCAGCACCCCGTCTTCCAGATTGTGAAGCCCCGCGTCTGCCGCAGGGGCAGGAGCCTCTGACGGTGAAGGAGCCGGCTCTGCCGCCACAGTTCCCCCCGACGCTTCCGTATTTCCCGTCTGGGGAGTTTTCGCTTTGCCACAGGCAGTCAGCAGCATGGCTGCACAAAGGCCAAGACTAACTACTTTACGCAAACTGCTTTTGTGATTTCTCATAATAATGCCTCCATAATTTTGTTTGATTTTTTTCGGATACTCTCTGCTCCCGCAAAATGCATGCTCAAGTTCCAAATGCATTTATTAGTTAATTTAATTAAATCAAAAAATTAATGTTTTTTCAATGGGAATACTGTACAAAAAACAGAGCCGAATTTTTACATTTTCAACAAAATTTTTCCATGGTTTTCTGTTTGCAATAGCCAATCTTGTCAGTTAGGACATTATTTTTTGCCTAAGTTATTGACTTTTGAATTTTAATTTGTTATTTTAATTAATAAAAGAAGCTCTCTGCATATTTTCCTAAACTAAGCTACTGTTACTATTTTCTATATGAAAGGAGTCCCTGTTATGGAGTTATACAAAGACCCGTCCCGTCCTGTGCCTGAACGAGTAGAAGATCTACTTTCCCGCATGACCCTTGAAGAAAAAGCCGCCCAGTTGTGCGGCAATCTGCCTGCGTCTTTTTTGAAAGATGGTAAAGTAGATGTTGACACCCTGCGGGAAAAATTCCCAGATGGTCACGGCCGATTTACTCAATATTCTATGGTAGGTATTGTGGATCCGGTCCAGATCGCCCAAATCTCCAATACTTTACAGCATTATTTTGTAGAAGAAACCCGTCTTGGCATTCCTGTAGCGCTGCAGACGGAAAATCTGTGCGGTTATCCTGCAGCCGGTGGAACTCTTTTTCCCGCTCAGATTAACGTAGGATGTACCTGGGAACCTGAGCTGGCTGGCAAAATGGCCGCTGTCATCGGCCAGGAAAGCCGCGCTGTCGGTATCAATTCAGCCATGAGTCCTGTTATCGACGTCTCCAGAGATCCCCGTTGGGGCCGCACTTATGAAACCTATGGAGAAGATCCTCTGCTGATCAGCCGTATGGGTGTGGAATATATCAAAGGTATGCAGGGTGATGAGAAAGAGGGCGTCGCCTGTATCGCAAAACATTTTCTGGGATACGCAGAAAGCCAGGGCGGGTTAAACTGCGCCAACGCCCGCATTACAGACCGTGAGTTATATGAAGTTTTTGCAACTCCCTTTGAAGCCGCAGCCAATGAAGCCGATGTTTCCGGTATGATGGCCAACTATGGAGAAATCGACGGCCAGTGCGTCGGTGCAAATAAGAAGATTTCCCGAACCTTGCTGCGGGATACTATGAAATTCCGCGGAATGCTTACTTCTGACGGCGCGGCAATCATGAAGATGTACAATTATTTCCATCTTACCAGCACCTACAAAGAAGCCGGCCTGTTGGCAAAACTGGGCGGTCTGGATACGGAGATCCCCATTGGCGGCGCTTATGCACAGCTTCCCGACTATGTACGGGAGGGCAAATTGGACGAAGCGCTGCTGGATGAGTCTGTGCGCCGCATCCTGACTATCAAATTTGAATACGGCTTATTTGAAAATCCCTATGTAGATATTGAAAAAGTATGCGCCTCCATGACCAATCCTGAAAAACGTGCTCTCAGCCGCACCATTGCGGAAAAGTCCATCGTACTTCTGAAAAATAACGGTGTTCTTCCTCTTAAAAAAGGGCTTAAGCTGGCGGTTGTGGGGCCTCATGCTGACAGCCTCCGCTATCCCATCAGCGGCTATACCTATCCCGCTTATATCGAAATGATGAAAGCCGGAGCCGAAGACAGCTCTTCCATTTCTATCCAGGGCATGACTGATGAGGCCAACGTCAAGAAGAAAGAAAGCGGTTTTGGCGGTCCCAATCTCTTTGCAGATACCCTGGCCATGTTCTCTGCCAAAGATCAGGCTATGCTGGATGATCTTCCTACGCTTCTTTCCAAAATGGGCAGCCGCAGCCTGCAAAGTGCGCTGGGGGATCGTTTTACAGTCAATTATTCTGAAGGCTGCAAAATTATTGGAAACGATACTTCCGGTTTTGCCCAGGCCCTGGATGCGGCGAATAACAGCGATGTTATCATTGCCGCCATGGGCGGTAACTGTGGTTGGGTTAATGTAACCGGCGGCGAGGGCAAAGATCGCAGCAGTCTGGATCTTCCAGGCGTTCAACAGCAGCTTCTGGAAGCGCTGTGCGCTACTGGAAAACCTGTTGTGCTAATCCTGTACGGTCCCGGAGTCTTCGCACTTCCCTGGGCAGCTGAACATACCGCCGCCATGATCCAGGCCTTTATGCCCGGTGCAGAAGCCGGCGCCGTACTGACTGACATTCTGGACGGCAGCGTCAATCCCGGCGGCCACTTAACCTTTACGGTTCCCCACCACATTGGACAGCTTCCCTTGGTTTATAACCACCGTATGGGCAGCGGCTACCATACCGGCGACGACGCTATGAGCCTTATTTTCTCCGGGGGCTATGTGGACAACACAAACCGGCCTCTCTTCCCCTTTGGACATGGTTTAAGCTACACAACCTTTGATATCAGTAACTTTACCCTATCCTCCTCCACACTTTCAACGGATGGCTCTATTCAGGCCAGCTGCCGCATTACAAACACCGGCGATTGTACTGGTGATCAGGTTCTGCAGCTCTATTACCACTTCTCAGGTGCTCACGTAATTCGCCCCTGCATGCAGTTGGTGGGTTTTACCCGAGTAAACCTGGATCCCGGCGAAAGTAAACAGGTTACCTTTACCTTAAAGGCTTCTGCTCTTGGGTATTACAACGAGGACATGAATTTTGTCGTTGAACCCGGCCCGGCTGAGCTTAGTATCGGCGTAAGCAACGACGATCTGTGTGCTTCCCGGTCCTTTGAAATCACTGGCGCTCCTGTGGGCTTAATGGGCAAACGCTGCTACGGCTGCGATGTTCAGATTGATTGACAGAGAACCAGATAGAAAAAAGGAGCTGCTGCTCTGGCAGATTTATCTGCTTTTGCAACAGCTCCTTTTTCTATCATAACTAATTTCGCTCCTGTCATAATCCCCTTCTGATTAAAACCTGCTTTCCGTCAAGCAAAAATATATTTTTATTGTATACATTTATTTCTTTATAAAAAAGAGATGCCGCAAAATGAAACCGGGGGCAGCTAACCAAAAGCCCCTCTATTTCATCTTGCAGCATCTCCAATATCAATCACTTGATTCCCTCTATCAAAACCCGGAATCTCTTCCTATTTTACCAGGAGAGACTTTCCGGTCATTTCCTCAGGCTGCTCCATCCCCATCAGTTCAATCAAGGTGGGGGCAATGTCAGCCAGACATCCGCCTTCTCTTAATTTATAAGCCGGGTCTGCGTTTACCAGGATAAAGGGCACCGGATTAGTAGTGTGGGCAGTCCAGGGCTCGCCGGTGCCATAGTCTACCAGCTGCTCCGCATTGCCGTGGTCAGCGCAGATGAACATTACGCCGCCCATCTCTTTTACCGCGTCTACTGCCTGTCCAACGCAGCCGTCCACGGTCTCAATAGCTTTGATAGCCGCCTCCTCAACACCGGTATGGCCAACCATGTCCGGATTGGCAAAATTGATGATGATAACATCATATTTGCCGGACTTAATGGCTTCAACCAGCTTGTTGCAGACTTCAGGAGCGCTCATCTCCGGCTTTAAGTCGTAGGTGGCAACCTCCTTGGGAGAATTTACCAGGATCCGATCCTCGCCCTCATTGGGCTCTTCAATTCCGCCGTTAAAGAAAAAGGTTACATGGGCGTACTTCTCGGTCTCTGCAATTCTGGCCTGGGTCATATTGTTAGCTGCCAGGAATTCGCCAAAGGTATTGGTGATGCTCTCTTTGTGGAAGGCAACCAGCTTGTTGGCAATAGTCTCATCGTAATCAGTAAAGCAAACGTATACTAAATCCAGCTTCTTCTCTCTCTCAAATCCTGCAAAATCATTGTCACAGAAAGCCCGGGTAATCTCTCTTGCCCGGTCGGGGCGGAAGTTATAGAAAATAATGGAGTCATGGTCTTTAATGGTGGCTACCGGCTCGCCGTTTTCCATAACCACTGTAGGCATTACAAACTCGTCGAACTTTTCCTGGTCGTAGGAAGCCTGAATTCCTCCGGTTGCAGAATCAGCGGGAACACCCTGCCCCTTGGTCAATGCCAGGTAAGCCTTCTGCACCCGATCCCAGTTCTTATCCCGATCCATTGCATAGTAACGGCCAGCCACTGTGGCAACCTTTCCTACGCCGATTTCCGCCATCTTATCTTCCAGCTGAGCAACGAAATCCTTGCCGGATGCCGGCGGGGTATCCCGTCCGTCCAGGAAGCAATGTACATAAACCTTCTCAAGGCCTTCTCTCTTAGCCAGCTCCAGCAAGCCGTAGATGTGGGTAATATGGCTGTGGACGCCGCCGTCAGAAACCAGTCCGTACATGTGAAGAGAAGAATCGTATTTCTTACAGTTTGCAACTGCCTCTTTAAATGCAGGAATCTCAAAGAAATCGCCGTCCTGAATGGACTTGGTAATACGAGTCAGCTCCTGATATACAATGCGGCCTGCTCCCATGTTTAAATGGCCTACCTCAGAGTTTCCCATCTGACCGTCAGGAAGACCTACTGCCATGCCGCTGGCATTGCCTTTTACAAAAGGATACTGCTTCATCAGCTGATCCATAACGGGAGTTTTTGCCTGGCAGACTGCGTTGTGATTGCAGTTGTCATTTAAGCCATAGCCGTCCAAAATCATTAATACAGTTGGTTTCTTGCTCATTTCTATAATCTCCTTTCAAATGTACCGGTACGCGCCGCTATGCGTCGCCTGCCAGTTCGTCAGAACACATTCCAGATGTGAAACTTACGTTTCACAGGCGTTCTTCCTCTTTCAAACCCTTCATGCCCCAAGGCTCTCTGGGAATTATTGTACTCCAATGTTAAAAATATGGCAAGCTGTTTTTGTTACGCAGGACAAAAAGGACAGCTGTTTCCAGCCGTCCGCAGATTACCTGTAAATTCATGTCTGTTATCTTTTAAAGAAGTCATCAATTCGCTTCTTGATCTCCGCAGGTTTTAAATATTTCAGCAGATATCCGTTTGCCTTTAAAGACAATACCTTTTTCACACTTTCCTGATCATCCTTGGAGGTCAGGAAAATTACCGGAATGTCTGCAAAGTCTCTCTCGGATCGAAGCATCTCTAATACATGGCTTCCATCGCAAACCGGCATTTCATAATCTAACAATACCAAATCCGGCCTGTCCAAAGTAATGGCCCGAATTGCAGCCACTCCCGAATTGACCTCGGATACGTCATAATCTTCTGCCAGAAGCCGTTTCATTCCCATCCGTATGGTGCTGGAGTCATCTACCACAAGGACCTTTTTCTTTGTCTGTTTCTCCTTCTCCAAAAGGTATCTCTCCACCTCTGACATTACATTGGATGCATTAAGGGGAGTCCCAATACCGCGTTCCAGCAGATGGGGAGCAATCACACAATAGGAAAAATATCCCTCGCTGGTGTCAAACAGCAAGCTGACCTGAGGCTGCTTTACCTCGAAAACCTCCCGGAATTGCTCATAAGTCAGAAGATTTTCCTCTGTCATCTCATAAGATTTGATAGAAGGATAGTAATCCATCACTCGCCTCACAAACTGGCATGCCGTGTATCTCACCGCATTTAGCAGCATAATATCCAGTTTGTCGGATTTGACGCCCATTATTTTTCCAACTGTATTAATAAGGATCCGATCCTCGAATACTAAAAGGATCTCCCACTTTTTGTCGTCTTGCTCCCTGCTATAGACTAAACGGTAGTAGACGCCTTTCCCGAATTTTTCTCCGCCATAGGAATCGCTGATTACCTGAGCCCTAAGCTGGAACATATCTCCCAGAAGCTTTATGATCACCTTTTTCACAGCCTCCAGCTCTTGTTCCGGCAGAAGATCCCCCCATCTGCTCCTTTTTTCACCTGCAATCGCCTTGTCTTCCGTAAGGGTATGTCCAATGAGCCATCCGGCGCAGACAGCCAAAAAATGATCAACTGCGGCAGGAGAATAGTCTTCCCGTTCCAGTTCCTTTTCCAGAGCCGGGAGAGAATTTTCCCGGAAATCTCTATGTAAACGCCTATGCATGTCCAACTCTTCATAGGCAATCAATTCCATATACCTTTCTTCATCCTCAAAATGCTTCAGAGCATGCTCTTTAAAATATTTAATTCCTTCCTGGCACGCCCTTCTGCCTCTTTTCTCTTCCTCCTTAAGGGCAAAAAGCCTGTTGATAATGGTAAAGAGCTTTTGATGTTCATCATCGATAATCTTTATCCCGATATTGAACTCATCCTTCCATACCAGCTGATTATCCATTTCATGTTCCTCCTTCAACACCGTTGATTCGTGATTTTCCTCCATTTATGGTACAATAGAATTTGGAAAAAGGCAACCGTTTATTTTCTAATACAACCCTAATAGATAAAGGGAGCCGCTTCATCATCTGATTTTGATAATTTCGCGGCACCCCGACAGATCTTTCTCAAATATCGGCCTCTTTCTTTTCAAAATAGCCGTCAATCCTTTTCTTAATATCCTTCGGTTTCAGATATTTTAACAGATACCCCTCCGCCTTTAAAGCCAAAACTTTCTTCACACTTTCCTGGTCATCTCTGGAAGTCAGGAAAATAATGGGAATATCCGAGAATTCTTTCTCGGAACGAAGCATTTCTAATACATGGCTTCCGTCACAAACCGGCATCTCATAATCCAGCAGCACCAAATCCGGTTTATCCAGCGTGATGGCCCGGATTGCAGCTACGCCTGAGTTGACCTCCGAAACATCATAATCTTCTTCCAGCAAATGCTCCATTCCCAGCCTCGTAGTGCTGGAGTCATCTACCACAAGGATTTTCTTCTTTTTCTGCTTTTCTTTTTCCATCAGGTATTTCTCTACCTCTGATACTGCATTAGATACATCCAGCGGAGTCCCAATGCCGCCTTCCAACAGGTGAGGCGCAATCACACAGTAAGAAAAGTAGCCCTCATTTGTATCAAACAGCAGGCTGACCTGGGGCTGTTTTTTCTCGAAAACCTCCCGAAACTGCTCATAGGTCAGAAGATTTTCCTCTATCATCTCATAGGATCTGATGGACGGGTAATGATCCATTACTCGCCTTACAAATTGACATGCCGTATATCTCACCGCATTCAGCAGCATAATGTTAACCTTATCGGATTTGATCCCCATTACTTTTCCAACCGTATTAAGCAATATCCTGTCCTCAAAAACTAAAAGAATCTCCCACTTCTCATCATCTTGTTCTCTTCCATAGACCAGACGGTAATAAATGCCTTTCCCAAACTTTTCCCCGCCATAGGCGTCGCTGATTACCTGGGCCTTTAGCTGGAACATATCCTCCAGAAGCTTAACGATTACCTTTCTCATGGCCTCCAGCTCTTCTTCCGGCAAAAGATCCATCCATCTGCTTCTTTTCTCTCCAACAATGGCCTTGTCCTCAGTGAGGGTATGTCCGATTAACCATCCGGCGCAAACAGCCAGAAAATGATCCACTGCAGCATGGGAATAGTCTTCCCGTTCCAGTTCCCTCTCCAAGGCCGGAAGAGAAATCTCCCGAAAATCCCTGTGCAGGCGCTTATGCATATCAAGTTCCTCATAGGCAATCAGTTCCATATAACGTTCTTCCGCCTCAAAATGCTTCAATGCATGCTCTTTAAAGTATTTGATTCCTTCCTGACATACCTTCTTGCTCTTCTTCTCTTCCTCCTTAAGGGCAAAAAGTTTGTTAATAATCATAAAAAGCCTCTGGTGTTCATCATCAATAACTTTTATCCCAATATTGAACTCGTCCCTCCATACCAGCTGATTATCCACTTCATGTTCCTCCTTCTATACAGCTAATTTCTGCTTTATACTTTATAGTACGATAGAAGGTCGAAAAAGTGAACTGCCTCCTTCAGTCTGATATGGTACTGATTTGCATATCATAGTTTCTCAATGCATTTACATATTTATTGGTACAGTCTCCTCCTTCATCAAATTTAATTTCTTACCAAGATCATCAAACTCCTTCTTTCGCAATTTATCTGTTACATCAGCATAAATTTTCAGTTGCTCTTCATTGCATTCTCTCGTTGTTCTGCGTATCGCTTTGTTCAGTGTTCCTTGATGCTGAATCCCGCCGAATCGGTTTGCAAAGATAAAATCCCGATAGCCGTCAATGAATGTCGATTTTCTTGAGTGGTGACTATTTTTCCTTTAATTAAAGTTTTTTAAAACTTCATTTGCCTGTGAATACCCATTATCCGCTGCCTTTTGATACCATTCCTTTGCTTTCTGGTAATTCTGAGCTATTCCCTGACCATAATGATATAAAACACCTATATTATATTGAGCAGTGCTATTGTTCTGGGCTGCTGCTTTCTGATACCATTCCATGGCTTTCTGATAATCCTGAACTACTCCCTGACCACTATGATATAAATGGCCTATACCATTTTGAGCGGCGGCATTGTTCTGGGATGCTGCTTTTTGATACCATTCCATGGCTTTCTGATAATCCTGCGCTACTCCACAACCATAATGATATAAATAGCCTATGTTATATTGAGCGAAGGCATTGTTCTGCAATGCTGCTTTTTGATACCATTCCATGGCTTTCTGGTAATCCTGCGCTACTCCACAACCATTATGATATAAAACGCCTATACCATTTTGAGCGAAGGCATCGTTCTTGGCTGCTGCTTTTTGATACCATTCCATGGCTTTCTGGTAATCCTGCGCTACTCCATAACCATCATAATAATGCCAACCTATCTTTCCTATTGATACTGCATATCCTAACTCTGCTGCTTTCCTTCGCAACTCTAAAGCTTTTTCATAATCTTTTTCTGTTCCTTTTCCTTCTTCATAGCACTTAGCTATCTTCTCCATTGCCCATGGACTGCCATTATACATTGATTTTTGATACCACTCTAAGGCTTTCTGGTAATCCTGCGCTACTCCATAACCATTATAATACAAATCGCCCATAGCTCTTTGTAAATAGGCATTCCCACTTTCTGTTACTTTTTCATAATGGTTTAAGATTTCTCTATTGTATAATTCTACTATATTATAGTTAATTTCCTCATTACAAGAAACCATTCTCTGTAAAGCAAGGCCATAATAAAAACCATCCAAGCAAGTACCGGTTTCTGCGATTTCCTTTAACTTCTCTTTATAACGCTCAATAAACTGCCATTCATCGTTATCCAGCAAGCTGTGGATGCTGTTAATCTGTACACCTCTATCTCGACATTCCATTGCCTCCTTCGCATCACATATATACTCAGAGGTAATCCGATATAGCAGCATAAGAGCCCGCGGATTATCCTCCTTCACCAACTCCCGACAAATATCAGCCGCCTTCTCATACTGTTTTTCCATAAACAGCCTTTCTGCCCGATAGGATCGGTCTTTTGGGGTAAGCCCCGAAACATCCCATATAAAAACCATATCATTAAAAGTAATATTCTGTTCCTTAAAATTCACATTATCTACTGCCCGAATCACCGCTGTCGAGTTAAAAATACCAGTATAGGTCTTATTCGGTACACTCACCGGAATCGTAAAGTCTCCCTCACATAAATATATTTCGGATTTTCCCGAATCCAGAAGATCTATTAAATCCTCCTGTGTTATGGCTATATCATCTACTCTGCTAAGAAGCATTTTATCTTCTGTCAAACTTTTCAGATGATTTAGCTTTTCCACTCGCCTCTTTAAAAACTCTGCGTCTATCTCGGACACTTCCTCTTCCTGCACTGTGATCCCAAAGCAGTCACACAAAAGCGGCACAAAATTCTTTCCCTCACGATTCAATTCCGAAATTTTCTGCAGTTCTACATCATAATACCGATCTTGCAGCCAGCTTTCCAGCTTCCCGCTTTCATAATGCTCTACTAATTTCTCTACGTCAAAATTTTCCCTCAACTCTTCTATAGTCCGCACCATCACCCCATCCTTCATTTCAATGGGGAACTTTATCTTCTTCGCCATCCTTTTTTTCTCCTCTTACAGCCTTTTGAAAAAGCTTTTCACTCCGCCGATTACACGGCTAAACCCATTGGAAATCTGTCTTCCAACCGACTTCACACCTTCCCAGGCCCCTCTCACCGCACTTTTGGCCTTGGTAACAATCTTCTTTGCCCCGTTATACAACATCCCGCCAAATTTAGAACCTGCCATATACCCAATCATACCGCCTGCCAGCCCGCCTACAATCGGGCCAACAATGGGAACCCATAACAAAGCGGCAGCTCCCACAGCGCTTCCGGTCATTCCCCATCCTAATCCGAAAACCATAGACACGGAGGTACGCCCCATTTTGTCTAACGCTTCTTTCGTTGTCAGCTCCCCGGAAGCCACTTGCGCTAAAATCTTGACATTTTCAATTCCCACACAGGCAATATTCGCAATCACATGTACCGGGGTTCCAGGGGGAATGAGTGACAGCACCCCCTTTTCCGCCCCAACCTTGATTGCCCCGGCGGCAGCCGCTTTCACCCCTGCATCCGCACCGGTGGTCAATGCGGTTTCTATCACTGTATCCGAATCGATCCCTTCCCCGGTTACCGCCCCTGCAATTGCGGTAACTCCTACTGCAAGGGCTGCGGACTGAAGCCCAATAAGTCCGGCATTTTGTCCGATATGTAAGGCCAGTTTCTTTGTCTCAAAGGTATTATAGTCTATCTGTGGAATTTCCCCGCTTTCCTGAACCTGAAGCTGCATGGTCTTTGCACCCTGCTTTGTAAGCGGGTCGGAGGCAACTCCCAATTCGTTCCCTCCAATCACAGAGGTAACCGTCTTTCCCGGAAATGCCTTCTGTACCTCCGCCACCTGTTCGGTCGGAACCAGCAGCCTTTGGTTCTGATAATTTCCACCCCTTAGCAGTTTTATGGTATCTTGCGCTGTTGCTCCGTACTTTGCCTGATACTGTTGGAGAATCCGGCCTGTTTTCCCGTCTTTTACAACCAGGTCAAAGGAATTCTTCCCATAGGTTTCCCCCGGCCCCGGAACTTGAACTTCCGCTATCAGGTCTGCATTTTTTAATGCGGCATTGGCATTAAAGGTATTGACATGGTGCTGCTCTGCTATAAAACCATCCAGGTTATAGCAGCCGCTGATTTCCCCGCTTTGTGTGGTCACAGTCCGAAGCATCTGGGCATTTCCATTTGTAAGTACCATATCAATCGCTGCAAGGCGGGCGGCATACTCATTTACCCCTACCCCTGCGCTGGCCTTCTTTACCGCAGATGCAAACCATTTCTCAGCAGAAATTCCCTGCTTTGCCGCACATTCCACCTCTTTTAAATTCCGGTCATACTCTGCAACTGAGGATAAGGTATCCTTCACCAGTTCTGCCAGCTCTTCCTCTGTTCTTTCCGGCAGTTCTTTTTGGTAGCATTGGAACAGCCATTCCTCATCACTGGCCCCGAAAGCCTTTGCCTTATATCCTTCTACAAACCGTTCCAATATCGGTTTTAACTTTTCCGCCTCTTCTTTTGGTGTTTGCTCCATTTTCCCTGTCCCCTCCATAATCGTTACACAGATGCGTTCTTAAACTTATTCTGTTCGTACAGTTTCTTCATCTGCTCAATGGGTTCCCGCATAATCTCTGATAAAGAGTGAGTCTGATGAATCGAAGCTAAAATATCCTTGGTGGTTACCGCTGTCCTTTTGCTGACAAAGGCGCTCTCTATACTGTCCTTTACCACACTTTCAATATCTGCCCCGCTGTATCCGTTAGTGGCATGAGCCAGCTCTTCCAGATTTATGCCAGACAAGTCACCAGGCCTGCGCTTTTTCATGTGGATCTCAAAAATATGACGCCTCTCTTCCTCTTTGGGAAGCCCTACATAATAAATTTCATCAAACCGACCTTTCCTTAAAAGCTCCGGCGGAAGTTTTAAAATGTCATTGGCCGTCGCCACCACAAAGACCGGACTCTTTTTTTCCTGCATCCATGTCAGGAAGTTGCCAAACAGACGGGTGGTAACTTCCGCACCACCTCCTATTCCGCCAATCCCTGCGAAAGCCTTCTCCAATTCATCTACCCATAGGACACAGGGGGAAATCGCTTCCGCCAGGGCAATCGCCTTTCTTAAGTTTTCCTCACTCTCACCCACATACTTTCCCATAAGCCGCCCCATATCCATCCGAAGAAGCGGAACCTCAAAAAGGCTGGCGGCGGCCTTGGCGCTCAGGGATTTTCCACACCCCGGTACGCCTGCAATCAATACGCCTTTGGGAAAGTCTACGCCGAAGGCTTCGGCCTGTTTCAGGTTCTTCATTACGACCGCTTTTTTCTGCAGCCACTTTTTTAATACTTCCAGCCCTCCAATATCCTCCAGCGTTTCTTTTAACGGTATCATTTCCAGGATGCCGGATTTTCTTATCTTTTGCTGCTTCTGTTCAAAAATCAGCTTCATATCTGTCCGGCTCAGTTCCCCGTTCCCGCTGTATGCAAGGCTCAGAATACTGAATATCTCGGATTTTGTCAGCCCTTTAAAGTTCAGGGCCATCTCTTTTAACAGGGTATCGGATATGGAAATTTCATAATCCCAGCAGAAGTTTTGAATATCCTGCCGGATTTCTTCCTCTGTCTGATACTCCATCTCTAAAATCGTAATGAAATTTTCTAACTCTTTTGGGATTCGGAGAATCGGAGAAAGTAAGATTACCGTACATTCCAGACCACTGCTGATTTTAATTGCCAATTCCTTTAAATAGGCAACTGACACCGGATCCTCTAAAACCGTAGCCGCATCTTTAATCACAAACAGGGAGCGGTCAAAATCGTCCGGTTCATTTACTTCCATAACATTAAGGAAGCTTTCCCTCTCTGCCGGAACCTGGTACTCTTTTTTCAAAAGAGAATACACGGAATACCCGTCTGCATAGCTCCATTGAATCAGTTTTTGTGTCGTTGCGGCTTTCTGAATCTGCTCTATCGCTAATTTTTCTTCAAACGTATTTAAGTATAAAATTGGAAATCCGGCATCCATATAGCGGGATAAACGGTCTGATAAATTGATAGCTTCCATTTTCTTTCCTCTCCTTTTCCTAAAATCATCCTTAGTCCATCTTGCTTTACAGCCTGCTTTTTCATTCTTTTAAAACACTCTTGCTAATTACTTTTACATAATCTCCCTGGCTTCTTAACCACATGTCGATTCCATCCCCGAATACCTCCGCCTGTATTTTACAGCTATCCCCTGTATGTTCCAGAACCTTTGCAGTCGGGAGCTGGTCTAACACCGCTTCCAGAGAGGGTCCGGAATACTCAAACACAATCCGTTTCAGCTCCCCTCCATACATAAACTGCACTCTCTTGCGAAACTCCCCTTCCTCAAACCGTTCCCGGTAAGGGATGGAAAAATGCCGGTCAAGCACCTGGCAGGACGCGATCCGGTCAAGCCGGTAAATAGCAGGTGACAGATATTCTGGCTCCTTTTCCCTGCCATACTCGTCCTCCCGGACAATAAATGCTATCAGGTAGAAGTAAAACTCCGAAAACATCACGCCCACTGGCTTAACCATTCGGTTTACCGTACCCCCGCCCCCAAGCTTTCGGTACTCCATCCTTACATATCTCTGATTCTTGCTCTTTCTGTAAAACTCCTTTTTTCTTATAGTATAACCATTGACATTGACAACAGCTGTCATTCTGAAAAAACTTTTTAATTTTGGAGAAATCTCGTTTTCTTCTGTCTTCTTTTAAAAGGATACCATTTTTTCGCAAAAATGCAAATTAGTATTTTGCATTAGCACCTTTTTGCATTGTTTAAGCAAAAATGGCTTGTGATTAAAATATCCTATGTGGAGGTTTCGGATACCTGCCTGGGTATCCTTTTTGGATTTTGGAAGGCCTAAACACCTATCTGCATTTCTTCTGCAGAAAAAAAACGGATTGAATAAAATAAAAAGGCTCCAAGGTTCAACGCCTCAGAGCCAATCTCTTATCTTCTATTCTATTGTCTGCTATAATTCTGCATAAATCTTGTTTCATTTGGTACAAAATTGGTACAACACCAATTTTCCATGTCTCTTTTTTCGGAAAAAGAGTACATCCTAATACAGCTTTGCTCCCGCCGGAATCCGGTTATCCACCATCAGCAGATTCAGTCCTTCCCGGCCATCTTCCTCATGCACAGCGGAAATCAGCATACCTTCAGAATCAATTCCCATCATCTTTCTCGGCGGCAGGTTTACGATAGCGATACAGGTTTTTCCAACCAGTTCTTCCGGCTCATAATACTCGTGAATACCGCTTAAAATCACACGATCCTTGCGTTCTCCGTCATCCATCGTAAATTTCAGAAGCTTCTTGGACTTGGGAACCGCCTCGCAGGCTAAGATCTTCACTGCCCGGAAATCAGACTTTGCAAAAGTATCAAAATCCACCATTTCTTCGAAAATCGGTTCGATCTTTACCTTAGAAAAGTCTATCTTTTCTGCTGCTTTTTCGCTTTCGTTCTGTACCACTGGAGCTGCTTTTTCAGTCTTCTTCGAGCCTTCTGTACCAGTGATGCTCTTCATCGTCGGAATTTTAAGTTGGTTTAATTTAAAATGGCTTATTTCCCTTTATCCAACCACTTTTTAGCATCTCTGCCAAAGCCATATTACACTATTTAATTGATTAAAACTCTTGAATTTGTCGTACTTTTGTCGTATGGCACACAAGTTGTCGTACCCTCTGTCAGCCCTAGCCGGACTCTTTCCTAAAATACATCCAATTTGTGTGCTAAATTTTCAATTGCTTCCTGTTTCTTTGTATCGGTGACTTCCGCATAAATGTCCATCGTAGTTTCAATATTAGCGTGTCCCATTATAGACTGGATCACCTTTAAATTTGTTTCATTCTCGCAAAACCTCGCACAAAAGGTATGCCTCAAATGATGACATGAAAAATGTGGTATTAGCACAGGCTCCCGGTGTTGCTTGGAAGCATTAACCACTTCTTCTGCATTGTACGATTCGTATATACGCTTGATCGCTCGGTTGATAGACTGCGGATTGTGGACGTACCCAAAACGGTTCATGAAGATAAAGCCTTTCATTCCGTCAATCTCCGTTTCGTTGAATCCATTTTCCTGCTGGTCTGCAAGCTCCGCCCGGAGTGCATCATAAACCGCATCTATCATCGGGATACTGCGTATACCTGCTTCCGTCTTCGGGAGGGATATAGAAAACGTACATATCGGATGTTCCTTAAATTCCCTACTGTAATAAACTAGACTGTGGTTGATGCTGATTACACGTTTTTCAAAATTTACATCTTCCCACCTTAACCCGATTGCTTCCCCAATCCTGCACCCCGTCCCTAATAAGAACTTAAATAAAGATGTCCAACGGTAATATGTAGGATTGCTTTCTATATAGTTTATAAAGGATCTCTGCTGTTCCAGAGTTAAAGCATGCCTTACGCCATGATTTCTCCCCGGCTGTTTTTTAATCTGTGCCATAACCCCGTCACTCGGATTGTTGCGGATAATATCATCCCGCACCGCTAACTGGAATGTTGGGTGAAGCACCGTATGGATTGTTTCTAATGTGTTAATCTGCATTTCCTTATCTTTCAGCAAATGCTGGTAGAATTGCAACACATCAGAAAACTTTATCGTTGCGATTTTCTTCTTCCCAAACCCATTACGGATAAAACGGTCATACATATATTTGTAGTTCCTCATGGTTGTTCCCCTGAGTTCTGACTTTGTGGATATATACCTGTCAAAAACAAAATTGACCGTTGCACTGCCAGCCACATAAGTATCCAATCCGTCTAACTGGTCTTTAATCAGCTTTGCTTCCCTCTCACGCAGTTCCATAATATCTTTAGAATATATGCTCCGGCGTTTTCCTTCCGGATCGGTATAGGTATAAACATACTTGCCATCGCAACTGCGCTGGGTTTCGCCTTTTCTTAAAACCCTCCCTTTATTATCCTTTCTTGATTTTGCCATCTCTGCTCCTTTCTCAAGGAAAGAGATTTCGTACTAACTACTTATCGGTTCTTCCATTGCATACTGCAAATCAATCCCCTTTTGTAGCACCTGCGTTATGGTCATGTCATGTTTGGACGCATATTCCCTGAGTTTTGCGGCTTCTTCCTCTGTCAGCTTCAACCCGATAAGGCTTTTTTTGGGATTGTCAGACTTTGGTCTGCCTGTCCTCGCCAAAATATACACCTCCATCCATTTCATTATCATCATAGTTTTAGTTTAACCAAAAGTCAACACTTATTTGGGGTTATACGAACCGATTATACGAAAAATCTTTCTATCCTGTATATACGCATCTTGACTATTCCATACGAAATGATTCTAAATACTGGTCAAACGCATCCAAATCAACCAATACCATTCTATCAATTTTCAATATTGCGCCTGCGTCTTTCGCCAAAGACTGAAATTTATTCATTCCCATGCTGTACATTTCTGCGCCCTCTTTATATCTGACTAACCTCTTTTTGTTAATCGCCTTCGGTATTCTCTGCATCAAAAATTTCCTCCTAATTCTTTTCCCAGCTTTATCTGCTAATAAGCAGGCAGAATATACTTCTTCCCATTTATTAGCAGATAAAAACTGCAATACAGGTGGCGGCTCATTACGCCGCCCACATCGGTCTTGCACCGTCATTTCATTGACCGGACTGCGGCTTTCCCGCAGCCCGGAAGTATCATTATCACAGATATGCTTCATCGCCCCATGTAACTGCTACATATTTTGCCCGATCTCACTCGCTCCTTACCTTTGCTTCAATGTCCTGCTTCGACATTTCCTCACGTTTCACCCTGTTATAAATCAGGGCAGGTACGTCATGGCGCATCTGCTTAGTGGCTCTGCATATCCTCACGTCCTGTATGCAATACAGTATTCAATTATCAAGGTACACCGCTGTAAATCTGTCAGCTATGGAAAAGGACAGCAAACCGCCCCTTATACCGCTTCAAACGCCAGTATCTTTGTAATCAGCTTTGTTTCAAGCCTTCGGCGCAGTGTTTCATCAACACAATAATGAAGCCGCCCTCCCTCGTCATACATCTTCCGGGTGGACAGGGTAATTATGTATCCCTCATAATGCTTCAGGACTGTGTTGATTGCCAGTACATCGCCTTCTGATGCTGCCTTAATGATATGGAAAGGCAACAAATTCTTTTCTTCTCTGTTCTTACATCTCTGTTTCATCTGCTTTTCCCTCCATAATCTTCCTTAAAATCTCAAGTGAGCGTGTCCGGTGTTCATGGACTGTGCTGCGGACAAGGTTCATCTCCCTTGCTATATCCGCATCGCTCATTTCCAGAAAATACGAAAGCAGTATTACATTCCGCTT